>JGI20225J20221_1000044_pt1 | contig 399346 bp, 363 predicted proteins | sample BioMet4_FD_20221 | JGI IMG/M metagenome (IMG submission 20221)
AGTCTCAGGATTTCTCTGTAGTTGGTCATCTCTTGACCTCCTTGAATTTATTCGCCCTATTCTGAGCGTAAATTCAATTCTACTACAGAAATATATTGCCCTTATTGAGAGTGTCAAATCTCGGCGACGGAAGTGTCAATTCTGCGCGGCGCAGGTGTAAAACACGAGCGACGCGAGTGTAAAATCTATCGCGACGTATTCAATATGCCTGGAAATGCGTTTAGAGCGTCATATGGCACCCTCTCGTCTGAAGCCAATTTTGGTGACTTCGACGGTGAAGAACAGCTTTCCCGACGAACAATGTGAAAAGGCAACATAACTTTCAGAGGCAGCGTGTGCCCGCCATTGATACGGTCGATGAGTACTCTAGTGGCGACCCTGCCCATCTCATCCAAAGGAATATGGATTGTAGTGAGCATAGGGGAGACAAAGCGGTCCGTCTCAATATCGTTTGCACCCATTACGGAGAGATCCTCAGGAACCCTGATTCCGTGGCTTTTACAGGCACGGAGTACGCCTATTGCAGTCGTGTCATTGGCGCAGTAGAGAGCGGTGGCATCCATACCCTGCGACAGAAGCCGCTCTAAGCCTTTGCTGCCGCTGTCATAAGATAAAACGGAATTGGTGGCAATATTCTGCTCGCCCTGTTCCAACCCAAGAATATCGAGAGCGTGCAAATAGCCACGAAAACGCGCCTCATGCCGATCAGCTCCAACAAAGCCGATACGGTTATGACCAAGCTTGTGCAAGTAGGTAACCGCTTCCTGCGCGGCCAGAAAGCCATCACAAATTACGCCGTCGCACCTGATGTTTAGATCGTTCCACCCGAGATAAACTATTTTCCTGAAGTGTCGGCTCAGTGCCTGATAAAATCTGGGTTGGAAACGCCCAATGATAATGAGCTGGTCACTTGATGCCTCCTGAATGAATTGCTTGGTTGAGCCACTCTCTGTGTCTCCGGAATAAAAGGTGTATTTCAGCATATAACCGTTATGGAACGCTTCCCGCTCCACACTCGATATGGCTTTTGTAAAGAAAGGGTCCTCGCTGACCTCCTCAGCAGAGCATGCAACCAAACAATAGATCGAGCGGGTAGGTAGGGGATCGGAGACTCCAATCTTTTTTAAAGCTTGCGCTTCTTTATTGGGCAAGTAGTCGCCTTCACTGGCTATTTTCCAGATCCGGTCTGAAACATCTTTACTGGCAGCGCCAGGACAAGATGCGTTCAGCACACGGGAAACGGTGGAAATTGAGACATTCGCTTTGGCGGCTATTTCTTTTAAAGTCATTCGTAACAACTCCTTTGCGTAAGTATAACACAAAAGAGCGAAAAATAAAGCAAAAATTTACGCAAAATCATATGAAAAATAAAAGCAGAACGTCTTTAAAATATTTCAATATACAGAAAATAGAAACAATATAGCATTATGCACAAAAATAATTGGACATAAACAATGTAACAGAGGTAATGAAAACGTTTGAGTAAAATAATCAGCAAAAAGTACGCAAAACTCTTGAAATGACATTCGAAAATTGCTATCCTAAATATGCAAATTAGCAGCTGCTATAAAGAAAATAATGGGAATATTCAGGAAAACAATCTTTCGATTTCTACTTGTTCGTGCGGACTCCATCGCAAAAATCATGTAATAAAACCATTTTGAGATTGGAAGGAGAAAATCAAATGAAAAAGGCACTTTCCCTGTTCCTTGCGTTAACACTTATCTGTACACTTCTAGCCGGATGCGGAGGAAACGCATCGTCGGCCTCTCCCGCCGCATCGAGTGCGTCAGCAACAGCAAAATCAGGTACCACATTTGGGCTTACACCTCTTGATAAGCCCACGACTCTGCGCGTTGGCTTCTTCTCAGGTTCTGCTCACAGCATGCCTTTCTATATTGCAGACAAAATGGGCTTCTTTAAAGAACTAAACATCAATGTTGAGTATCAGTCCTTCATCGGTGGCCCGGCTATGATGGAGGCAAGTTCCAGCTGGGATGTCTGCGATTGCGGAGCTCCGGGCGTGCTCAATGGTATGAAAAATTATGACGTACACATGATTGGTCTGGCAGACAACGAGTTGAACACGGCTCTCTTTGTTCGTCCGGATAGCGACCTTGCAAAGGATCCAAAGAACCCTGCCCTTTGGAAAGGGAAAACCATTATCCTGAACAATGGTACTACGCTCCAGTACATGTGCGCAAGCTATCTCAAGAGCATCGGATTAAGCCTCAATGACGTGAAAATTGTCAATATGGACGTGACCAGCGGGCTCACCGCTTTTAAAGCCGGACAGGGTGATGCTGTGTGTGCTTGGAATGCAGTGGCTTACGCCGCCGATGACGCGAAGCTTGTACGTGTGACCGATATGGAAAAGATGGGATTGAACAACGTTTCCGGTCTTTGCGCTACCAAGGATGCACTTCAGAATAAGAGCGATCTGGTAAAACTGACTTGGATGGTCTATTACTTGACGTGGCAGTGGTGCCAGAAGAGTGATGAGAATATGTCAAAGGCTGTAGATCTGTATGTACAGTCCTGTGAGGATGAGGGTGTGGCGTCCAGCGAGAGCATCTGCCAGCGTGCGCTTAAAATTTATAAATGCCCTTCGGTCAAAGACAGCTTTGCAGATATGACCACAAAGGTTACTGATCGTTCCGGTTCCGGGCAGGTCCTGCAGTCAGCCAACAAGCTTTTTGAAACTATGGACTTTTTCATTGGCCTTGGAAGCTATACGGCCGCGGATCGCCAAGCAATTATCGATAAAGGGTTAGTGGATTCTTCCGTCGCGGAATCTTGCAAAGATACGCTGACCGAGTTGGGTTATCTTTCATAATCGAATCCGTTTGAATGGCATAACATGAACAGATGGGACTGCTCCGCCCCCCACCGGGCCGGCCGGGCGGTTCCATCCGTTTAAATGGTATCAAGTGAAGTGCCCATAGAAAATTGGGCCCTTCAGCTGACGGAACGCAGCAACTATACAACCCGTCAAGGAGGAAACAAAATGAGTAAAAAAGTAGACTCTGCCGAAAAGCTGACCGACGAAGAGCGAATTTTACTGGTTCAAAGTCAGAAACGGCACAGCGATTACCAATTGACTGCACTCTCAGTCATCGGAGTTCTGGGCTTTTTAATCCTATGGCAGATAGCGGTTATGCTGGGATGGCTACCCAGCCGCTATGTGCCAATGCCCTCCCGGGTTATCCAGCTTTTTTTTGCAAAATGGACTGATCCCAATCCGGATGGAGCAACCCTGGGCGTAAATATTATCGGTAGCCTGCAGGTGGCGCTCACAGGCTTTGGCTTAGCCATCGTCATCGGAGTACCGTTGGGACTACTTATGGGCTGGTTTCACGCATTTGATAAGTTTATGCGGCCTATATTCGAAATTCTTCGCCCTATTCCTCCAGTTTCATGGATTCCGATTACAATTCTCTGGATGGGTGTTGGGCTCAAAGCAAAAGCGTTCATCGTTTTTTTCTCGGCCTTTGTGCCTTGTGTTATAAATGCTTATACGGGGATCAAACAAACAAGCCCGGTGCTCATTAATTTTTCAAAAACATGTGGGGCCTCGAACTTTACCATATTTTACAAAATTGGGATACCTTCGGCAATGACAATGACTTTTGCAGGAGTCAGAGTTGCGCTCGGTAATGCATGGGCGACGCTGGTCGCGGCTGAAATGCTGGCTGCCAGCAACGGACTCGGCTATATGATACAGCAGGGACGCCAGTTTGCAAGACCGGATATTATCATTCTCGGCATTGTCGTAATCGGTGCTATCGGAGTACTGTTTACTTCACTGCTGGCAAAGATTGAGGACAAAGTACTGGGGTGGAAGAAATGAGAAAGACAAAAATCGAAGTTGTTCAGAGCGAATATGAGCGCAAAGAACAGCTACGTAGGCGAATTTATGCTGTACTGCCTATAATATCCGTAGCACTGCTGCTGTTGCTCTGGTTTTTAGCCTCATCAGCAAAGGACAGCAACTTCCCTTCACCCAAGGACATCGTGGATCGGTTTATTCTCTTTTTACACAAGCCGATCAAGGATATGAGCCTTTTAGGACATATTTGGGCAAGCCTTAAGCGCGTCTTTATCGCTTTGGGGGTAGCTTGGTTTTTGGGGATTTCATTTGGTGTCTTTATCGGGTGGAACAAAAAGGCGAACGCGCTTTTAGGGCCTATGTTCACGGCTTTCAGATCAGTCCCGCCTCTCGCATGGGTTCCATTGATGACCATGTGGTTTGGCACGGGCGAATTTCCGAAGGTACTGATCGTATTCATAGGTGCATTAATGCCGGTTGTTGTCAACACTCAGGCTGGAATCGCCAATGTACAGAAACTTTATCTGGATGTAGGCACAATTTTCAATGCCAAAAGCCGTCAGATGCTTTTTGAGATAGCGATTCCATCATCTTTGGATGCAATTTTTGCGGGTATCCGAACATCCACAAGCGCTGGCTGGATGGTGGTCCTGGCTGCTGAGATGCTTGGGGGTAAATCCGGTGTAGGTTTCCTGATTACTCGCGGCATGGATTCGGGAGATTACTCGCTATGCCTGCTTTCAATGATATGCATTGGCCTTGTCGGTGCACTTTTGGCCGTTATCACTCAAGTCTTAGAAAGGATAATTTGCCCATGGACAGCAAAAAAATCAAGCTGAAGCTGAAGAACATTTCTCTGAGCTACATTGTTAAGGACAAGGTGTTTGACGCTGCGGTGGGCGTTTCTATGGAAGTCAGGGATTCTGAATTCTTGGTAATTCTAGGCCCGGGACGCTGTGGTAAATCCGTACTGCTCAATATGATAGCCGGCCTTGAAAAACCTGTGGAAGGTCATATCAGACTGGATAATGAGGAAATCAGAGGCAGTGATGAGCGAATCGGCATGGTATTTCAGAAGCTGGCGCTTATGCCGTGGAAAACCGTAATGGAAAATGTAGAATTCGGTCTTAAGATGAAGGGGTTGAAAAAAAGGGATAGGCGTGAGATCGCACAGAAATATATTGATCTCGTGGGGCTACAGGGCTTCGAAAAGAGCTATCCAAATCAACTTTCTGGTGGCATGAAACAGCGCGTGGGCATTGCGCGGGCTTATACCAACAATCCTGAGATCCTGCTTATGGACGAGCCCTTCGGACAACTGGACGCACAGACGCGCTATGCAATGCAGGACGAGGTTCTCCGCGTATGGGAAGCAGAGAAACGTACGATTATCTTTGTCACAAACAATATTGAAGAAGCACTCTATCTGGCCGACCGTATAGTGCTGCTGACAAACTGCCCGGCAAGAGTCAAGGAAATCTATGATATCAACCTGCCTCGGCCACGCAATACCATAGACCAGGAATTTCTGCGTCTGCGCAAGCTGATCAGCGAAAACACCGATCTGGCACTGTAAGGGGGAACACCTATGAGCGAATATAAGGTTGAAGTCAACAACCTCACAAAATATTTCGGCGATCTGCATGTTTTGAACGACATCAGTTTCAAAGTGAAAAAGGGCGAGTTCGTCTGTATAGTCGGACCGACGGGCTGTGGCAAGACAACATTTCTGAATCTTTTAACCCGTATTTATATGCCGTCAAAGGGCGACCTTTTGATAGACGGGGAATCCGCAGATCCCAAAAAGCACAATTTGGCATTTGTGTTTCAAGAGCCGTCTGCAATTCCATGGAAGACGGTTGAGCAAAACTTGCGTTTCGGTCTGGAACTGAAGAAACTTCCGAAGGCCGAAATAGACAGCCGTGTAGAAAACATCATTAAACTTATGGGTTTATCCGAGTTCCGCGATTCTTATCCGCATCAGCTTTCTGTCAGCACCGAGCAGCGGATTATCATCGGAAGAGCCTTTGCTATGAATCCTGATCTGCTGTTGATGGATGAGCCTTATGGGCAGATGGACATCAAACTGCGTTTTTACCTCGAGGATGAAGTCATCCGACTATGGAAAGAACTGGGAAGTACGGTACTTTTTATTACTCACAACATCGAAGAAGCGGTATATCTTGCGGAACGCATACTCATCTTGAGCAATAAACCAAGTACTATTAAAGAAAACCTGACCGTTGACCTGCCGCGGCCGCGTGACGTGACGGACCCGGAATTTATCCGGATTCGACAGTATGTAACGGATCAGATTAAATGGTGGTGAGAGAAAAATGTATGATGTAATAATTATAGGCTGCGGCGTAGTAGGCGCTGCAACGGCCTATGAACTTTCAAAATACGATTTATCAGTCTGCGTGTGTGAACGCTCAAACGATGTTGCTAACGGAGCAACAAAAGCCAACAGTGCCATTCTGCATGCCGGATTTGACTGCCCGATAGGCAGCCTAGAGGCAAGACTGAACGTGGAAGGCGTCAAACTAGCTAAGGAGATATGCGAAAAGTTGGATGTCGAGCGCCGTGAGATTCCAACATTTGTTCTGGCCTTCGATGATAGAGAAATGGGAGAAATAAAATCACTGTACGAGCGGGGACTTGCAAATGGGGTTCCCGGTGTGCGAATCATTGAAGCGGAAGAAGCGCTTCGCTTGGAGCCAGGTCTGAATCCAAACCTGAAAGCTGCTTTGTATGCGCCCTCATCCGCAATTGTGAATCCTTGGGAATATGCCATTGCTATGGCAGAGACGGCAGTGAGAAACGGTACCGAGGTTAAGCTCTGCAGCGCTGTTACGGCGATTGAAAAAATGATGGATGGAGCTTTTAAAGTAGCTACTGAAACTGGCATATTCGAAGCTAAATACGTGATAAATGCAGCAGGAGCTTTTTCTGCGGATGTTTATGCATTAGTTGGCGGAAATGACCTGAGACAGACAAATTTTTGCGGGCAGTATTACGTCCTTGACAAAAGCCAGGGAAACATTATTAACTCCGTGGTTTTTCCATGCCCGGACGAGCACGGCTTCAAGGGTGTATTGATTTCACCAACCGTACACGGAAACCTGATTGTGGGTCCGGATTCCTACGAGGTGGAGAACGGGGACTGTGTCGCTACCGTTTCACCAATGCTGGAGGAGCTGAAAAACCAAGGCCACCGTTCAGTCCCGGGAATAGACTTTAGCCAGATCATACATGAATATGCAGGTGTTCGGCCAAACACGCAGATACCGGACTTTATCATTGAGGAATCGAAACTCTGCCCGCATTTCATTAATTTGGCGGGAATAAAGAGCCCAGGACTTTCCAGCGCTCCGGCGATTGCGGTAGAAGCAGCAGACATCCTGCGGAACTGCGGCCTTGTTCTAAAAAGAAAGAAAGAGTTTATCGATAGCCGCAGACGTATCAAGTTTCGTGAATTGAGTTCCGATCAAAAACAAAACATTATTACGAAAAATCCGCTTTATGGGCGTGTTATCTGCCGTTGTGAGACAGTAACGGAAGGTGAAATCGTGGAAGCGATTCACCGACCGATTTCACCAAGAACCATTGATGCCATTAAGCGCCGCTGTAATGCGGGCATGGGCCGTTGCCAGGGCGGTTTTTGCGGGCCCAGAGTTCATGAGATATTGGCCCGCGAACTAAACGTTTCTCCAAAAAATATCTTAATGGACGAGCAGGGAAGTTTTTTGCTCACATCTCCGATCAAGGAGGCTGATGACCTTGACACTTGAATATGACATTGTAGTGGTCGGCGGGGGACCGGCCGGTCTGGCGGCAGCGTGTGCGGCAAAAGAAAACGGTGCAAAGCGTGTCCTGATTTTGGAAAGAGACAGTGAAGCAGGCGGGATCCTAAACCAATGCATACATAATGGCTTCGGTTTGCACTACTTCAAAGAAGAACTGACTGGACCGGAATATGCATCCCGTTTTATTAAGAAAGCGCATCAGCTTGGGGTAGAAATCAAGTTAGATACGATGGTACTTTCAATTGAAGGCAAAACAATTTGTGCAGTCAACGCCACGGAGGGATTGATGGAGATCCGCGCCGGGGCCGTCGTTCTGGCAATGGGATGCAGAGAACGCACGCGCGGTGCAATTGCAATCCCGGGCGATCGCCCGGCCGGTATTTTTACTGCCGGAACCGCGCAACGCTACATCAACGTTGAAGGTTGGATGGTCGGAAAACGGGTGGTCATTCTAGGTTCAGGCGATATTGGACTAATTATGGCGCGGCGTATGACACTGGAGGGAGCAAAGGTCCTGGCATGCATAGAGTTGTGTCCCTATTCGAATGGACTTAACCGTAATATTGTTCAATGCCTAAACGATTACAATATTCCGCTCTTCCTTTCACATACGATAACCAGAATAATTGGTAAGCACCGTGTGGAACAGGTGATCATCTCAGAGGTGGGAACTGATAAAAAGCCGATTCCTGGAACAGAGATTGCAATCGATTGTGATACTGTATTGCTCAGCGTGGGACTGATACCCGAAAACGAATTGACGCGTGCCGCGGGTATACCTATCGACAGTCGAACTAACGGTGCACTTGTCTATGAAAACATGGAGACCGAGGTCCCCGGAGTCTTCAGTTGCGGCAATGTCGTGCATGTGCATGATTTGGTTGATTTTGTAACAGCCGAAAGCCAGCGCGCCGGTAAGGCCGCAGCTGAGTATGCAAAATCAACTGAAAAAGTTGAATCTTTCAGAATACTGAGCATCAAAAACGGCCGAAAGGTGAACTATACCGTGCCCCAAATGATCCGTCGGGAAAAAGTAGATAAAACCGTGGATGTCTTTTTCCGGGTAAACAATGTCTATTCTGGAGGTACAATCCGGGTACTGGACGGCATTACGGAACTCTGCCACTTTAATCGGGAACATTTAGCTCCAGGAGAAATGGAAAAAATTACTATACCTGCTGTACTGTTGGACAAAGTGTCCGGCGACGAATTGACCGTGGAGCTTGCCGTTAGGGAGGAGATGAAACAATGACTGATTTGATTTGCATTGTTTGTCCTAAAGGTTGCCATCTGCAGGTAGATGAAGAAAATGAATATCGTGTTACCAATTTTGGCTGCACTCGAGGTGAAGCCTATGGTAAAAAAGAACTTACCGACCCAACAAGAGTGCTGACCAGCGTTGTATATATCCGTGGCGCGGCGCATCCGTGCTGTCCGGTCAAGACTTCGGGGGCAGTACCTAAGCCCCAAATACGCGAAGCAATGGCTATGCTGAAAAGTGTCCGGCTGGACGCCCCTGTTAGAATAGGTGACGTCGTTGTATCAGATGTCTGCAGTAAGGGCATTGATTGGGTCGTTACAAAGGATATGTAAAAAGGAGCAATTAACCAATGAAATTGGAGTTTGAATATGGCCAGGGGCTTATGTGTGCTGAGTTGCCGGACTCGACGGATGTATTTATTCCCGGCGTAACCGTTCCGGACCCAGAGTGCCTTCCGCAGGATTGGGACAGTCTCTATTCTGCAACGCTAAAGAGCATTCGCAATCCAATCGGTATGCCGACACTGACCGATCTGGGCAAGAAGGGAAGCACCGCCGTGATTATCATCCCGGATATAATCAAGGGAGGAAACCAGCCCACGAGTCACCGAAAAGTTGCAATAAGGGCTTGTCTTGATGAGTTGTACAGTGCAGGGGTAGAGAAAAAAGACATTCTGCTGCTGTTTTCAAACGGCCTTCATCCGCGTACTACGGTGCCCGAGATGAAAACAATTCTGGGAAATGATATATTTAACGAATTTTACCCAACCGACCAAATCAACAGCCACGACAGTGAGGACTATGAGCATCTGGTGGATTTGGGTTACACGAGTCATGGTGACCATGTTATCGTGAATAAATATGTGTACGACGCGGACATTGCCATCTTGATCGGCCATACTCAGGGTAACCCTTATGGCGGTTATTCCGGGGGCTATAAGCACTGTGCTACAGGTATCAGCCATTGGCGCAGCATCGCCGCTCATCATGTGCCACAGGTTATGCACCGCCCGGATTTTGTACCGGTCTCCACAAACAGTGAGATGCGCAATAAATTTGACCAGCAGGGCATGTACATGGAAGAAAAGATGGGTAAGAAATTTTTCTGCTGTGATGCCGTACTGGACACACAGAGCCGCCAGATCGAGATTAACTCCGGCTGGGCCAAGGAGATGCAGCCTGTCAGCTGGAAGACGGCGGACAAGAGGACATACGTACACTGGGCAGAGAAAAAATACGATGTGGTTGTTTTTGGAATGCCCACCGATTTTCATTACGGAAACGGAATGGGTACGAATCCGATTCAGATGATGCAGGCGCTATCGGCCCAGGTTATCAGGCACAAAAGAGTTTTATCCGATCACTGTGTCTTTATCGTCTCCAGCATTTGTGATGCCTATTTCCACGATGAGCGCTGGCCATATCTCAGAGAGCTGTATGAGCTTTTTCAGCACGATTATATGCAAATATTGCCGGATATGAACCGTTATGGTGAGTATTTTGCCACAAAAGAGGAGTATATCCGAAAGTACAGGTTTGCCAACGCGTTTCATCCTTTCCACGGCTTCTCAATGATGAGTTGCGGGCATATCGCAGAGATGAATACAAGCGCGATTTATATCGTTGGTGCTAGAGAACCGGGCATTGCAAGAGGTATTGGGCTTAAAACAAGAGCAAGCTTCGAGGAGGCTCTTGAGGATGCAAAGCGTAAGTTCGTGGGCGAAACTCCCAATATACTAGCACTTCCGCAAACCTTTACCACGACGTCTGTACATCTCTGTATGAAAGACCCAAGTCTTAACAGTACCTTCAGAGATGCCTCTACAGGCCATCATTGCTGCGGATAAATAGGGACAGGGAGCATTAAAGGCCAATAATCCGGGACACGGCGTAGTCCGCTGCGCAGTGTCCCTATTTTTAAGGAGAAGTACGCTATGAGCATTATTTTGTTGATAATCAGTTTTTTGGCCAGCGTCGTTGGGGCTGTTTGCGGCATTGGCGGCGGGGTTATTGTCAGACCGGTTATGGATAGTCTGTCAGTCGCTTCAGTATCTGCCATCAGCTTTTTATCCGGCTGTATGGTGCTCAGTATGTCGTGCTATTCTGTTTGCAGGGAACTGGTGGCCAGGGAAAGCTTGGTTGATTTTAAAACCGGCACCCCTCTCGCTATCGGCGCAGCCTTGGGAGGCATACTCGGGAAAAGCCTCTTCAGCCTGATCCAGGCTATATCTCCCCAGTCTGAGCGTGTTGGCGGATATCAATCAATCAGTCTGGCGATTATCGTGCTCGTCACGTTAATTTATACACTTTACAGTGATCGTATTTCCACGCTAAAAGTTAAAAATGTGGCGGTGTGCTTGCTTATTGGAACTGTTTTGGGGATATTATCTAGCTTCCTCGGTATAGGCGGTGGCCCTATCAACCTGATGTTGCTTTATTATTTTTTTTCAATGACCACGAAAGTCGCCGCGCAGAACAGCCTGTATATTATCCTGGTCAGTCAAGTCACAAGCCTGCTTACGACAGTCGTCACGCATAGTGTGCCTGAATGTCAATTGAGTTGGCTAATCATGATGGTAGCGGGCGGTATTGCAGGTGGTATGGCCGGAAGAAAGCTGAACAAACGTCTGAACGACGGACAAGTCAAGAAACTATTTATTACCCTTATGGCCGTGATGATCTGTATCAGTTGTTATAATTCATGGAAATATCTTATATGATTGGGCACCGGAAAGAATAGATTATGCCGTTGTTTGAAAGACTAAGCTTCGTGTTTGCCATTAATTTTATTTCGGCCTTTATTCAAGGTACTGCGGGACTTGGCTATGCAATGATTGCGGTGACTGGTATGTCGATGTTCCTACCAACGCCTTTCTGCTCCGCAATTACTTCCGCTGCGGCCACTGTGATCGGCTTACAGATGACTATTACACTTCAAAAAGAACTGAAGCTTAAAAAAATTCTATTGCCGGTTTTGTGCTGTTTTTTAACGATTAATCTGGGCCTCAAGCTTCTGTATACTTTTGATGAGTTTCTACTCCGCCTGATTCTTGCCTCAGTCCTGTTGCTGATGACAGGTATTTTCCTTCTGATGAAGAGGAAAAGTGTTGTTCTTCCAAATCGCTGGTATACGGCGGTGGGAATGGGCCTGCTGAGCGGAGTCTCAAACGGCCTTTTCAATATTGCCGGGCCATTTTTGATGGCATATTATATCAATATCTGTGAAAACACCTTGGAATTAAAGGCTTGTCTTGAGTGTAGCTTTTTTTTGACAGGATTATATACGACTTTTATGCATGCCTTTGTCTATGGTAAGATCGGACTGTCGGCATTGCCTGAAATATCTGTATCCGTTATAGCGGTCATATTGGCCGGGTCTATTGGACTGAAACAATATCGTAAAATAGACAAAGAGAAGCTTAAAACAATAGTTTATTCTATTCTGTTGGTGATGGCAGCCGTACTTGTTATCAGAGGATTGCCGCTGACAGGAAAATAACTGAAAACATCGACTATAGGGAGATCAATGTAATGAAAATATTATATCTGGACTGTGGCATGGGCGTGGCAGGGGATATGCTTACGGCATCTCTGATAGATACACTGGAAGAGCCAACGTGTTTTGTGGAGATATTTAATGTGTTGGGTATCCCTGGCGTAAAAATGGGGCTGACGGATACAAAAACCTGCGGAATCCGGGGTAAAAGGGTTCGTGTGCTTGTACATGGCCGTGAAAAAGGTGATCATAAACATGAATCGGATTCAAATACACACGATCTTCATGAGCTGAGACATGCAGCTTATAGAAAACTTGAAGATATTATGCAGATCATAGATGCACTCGATATTTCCGAAGGCGTTTGTAAAAATTCAAAAGAAATTTACCGATCCATAGCTGAGGCAGAATCAAAGGTACATCAAACCAATGTTGGAGAAGTCCATTTTCATGAACTTGGAGCAATGGATACGGTTGCAGATGTGGTGGCATTCTGTCTGTTAATAGATATGATAGAACCCGATGAAATATCCGCTTCTCCGGTCAATGTAGGCCAAGGACATATCAGATGTGCTCACGGAATCCTGCCGGTCCCTGCTCCTGCGACTGCAGAGTTGCTCAAAGGGATACCGTCATACGGTGGCGATTTCGAAGGGGAGCTCTGTACACCTACAGGTGCGGCACTATTAAAACACTTTGCAATTAAATTTGGACCTCAGCCGCTTATGACGGTCTCTTCCGTGGGATACGGAGTCGGAACCAGGGAATTTGCTGCAGCAAATTGTGTCAGAGCATTTATCGGAGGGCAATACTAAATTTCGTCAGTTATAATTGATGACCGGCATTCTGTTCATCAAGACTGATGTAGAGAATTCATGATGTTCTTAATAGCAAGCAATCAGAGAAATGCAAAATACCTGTAATAAATAGCATCACCTAAAGCAGCAAAAATAGTGCTGCTTTAGGTGATGCTTTAGCTTTTATGTTACCGATAACGCAGGTGAGAGCGGTTCTATTTTATATTAAGTAATGCTATTTGTGCTTGTCCTCTTCAATCAGTTGCCTTACGAACTCATTAGTTTCCTTAATGTATTCCTAGCATCTGTTGTGATCACCTTCATCGGAAAAATGTACGCATCGCAGCGAACAGTATTTATCGAGAAAATGCGAGGTAAGTTCATGGGCCATATAGCCTATCTTTTTCTGTGTCTCTTTATCGCTAGTCGTCCTTTTTCTATATTTTCATTTAGGGTATTCCGTCAGTATTTTAATATGCCATTCGCTTTTACGAGTAATAGCAAGAAAATAATTTGAGCAGAAGAAGTCAATCAAGTAAATTTTTGGAACAATGTTTCTCCCTTTAATTATCAAATGTCGCAAGTTCTCCGTTTTGCACCATTGATTGATTGTGGTTTTATTATATCCTGTAAGTTTGCTTATTTCGTTACTGTTGAGAATATCCGGATACTTTCGGAGTATGTAGGTGTTATATTCATATAGATTTTCTTTGATTGACGGTAGAAAAGACAAGAAAAAATGATCCTCACTTTTATTTGCATACCATCCATTAGAAGCCAAATAGTATTCTGGACATTTTTCTCGATTGAACAGATAGTCCATAAAAACGACCACGAAAAGACACGAAATGACATCACGCTTTAAAGAACTCGAAATCAACACGGTTTGCTACCCGCTTAAGTGCCGCAAACCCGCATGAATCAAGGACTTTCCGGCATCCAGATTTCATGAATTTGAGGCGCACGCTCACAGCTTGCTCACAGTTTTCTAAAACAGTGTTTTCCCGCTTATGCGGTTAAATAAATATGGAGAGGTACCCAAGTGGTCGAAGGGTCCGCACTCGAAATGCGGTAGCCGGTTTGCGCCGGGCAAGAGTTCGAATCTCTTCCTCTCCGCCAAAGCCGTCAGGCAGGCAGTTTTGCCTGCCTGATTTGCTTTTACAGGGGTGATTTATATTTCCACACATAGACATTGGGGTGAAATCCGGCAACTGTTGGAGCAGGACTTGCTATGTGATTCTCTCAAGGGACGAGTACGGTATTTTGCTACAAGGTACCGGCGGGCGCATGACCAAACCGGACGCGTTTGTATCTTGATAGATGACGAAGAAATTATTAATATGCCGTTCCAAACTGAAAATGAAATATATAGCGAAGTGTACCGACGTTGGCCGGGCAGCGACAAAAGCCGGGCAGAACTCACCGGGGAAGTATCCGAAGAATTTCATGAGCGGGGTATTTATTATCCCGGCGATTTTGGCGATGCTTTGGACGAGTTTCTTTCCAATCAGATCTCAGATTCTCTCTACTCTGGCAACTGGCTGGTTCGCCTATTGGCTGTTCTTGACCGCAGAACGGGCAAACGTAACCTCGTAAAACTTAAAGACGAACTGCATTCTTTACCTGACTGGCTGCAATATTTTTACCGTTTGCGCCTTGAAAGTGAACACCTGCTTTAATCAAGACACCTATAAAAACATAAACTCACAGCGACATGGAGCTAAACTCCATGCCGCTGCTTTTCTGCTCCGCGCAAAACTCCTCCAGCAGTAGACGGTGTGCTTCGGACTTTGCCAAAATGCGATGACCCTCCGGCGAGGCCAGATATTCCGCCAAGCAAAAATGTTTTAACAGCCAAAGCGTGGATTTGGAATCATTCCTCATCCTCGCTTTTCTTTTTTTCTGACGGTAATGGAACAACCTTTAATTCCGGTTCGGGCTGGCTGATGTACAATTCCTCACACTCCTGCTGTGCCGTTATCAAAATATTGACAGCCTCCTCCGAGGCCCGAAACAGTTTCAAATACATTTCTTTATAGTCTGGCATGAGCTCACCTCAATTCTATTTTATCAAATATGCATTGCAAACGCAATGCATATTTCTGTACCTATACAGGTTAAACTGATTGCAAGACAATCGTATTGCGAGGTGTGTTATGGCGGGTTTTAAAATTCCTTCGGTTCCACCTACAACAAATAAGACCATTCGTTTTCCCAATGACTTGGTTACAGAGGTTGAAGAACTGATAAAAAGCAAGGACTGTACCTTTTCTGCTTTTGTAATTGCGGCTGTAAGAGCGGCTGTTGAAGAAGTAAGGCCAGCAGATGATAAGCAATGATTTCACCACTTTACAGCGACATGGAGCCGAACGCCATACCGCTGTTTTGCTGTTCTGTGCAAAACTCTTCCAGCAGCAGACGGTGCGCTTCGGACTTCACCGAAATACGTTGTCCTTCCGGTGAGGCCAGATATTCCGCCAGGGATTCCTTAGAGATCAGGTTTACGCCGTAATAAGTAACGCCTCTTACATGGCCGAGTTGGAGCCAGCGGTTCATGGTTGTGGTTCCATAGCCGCAAATGGCCTCCGCCTGCTTAGCTGTGAGCATATCCGGCGCGTCCTGCCATCGATCTATCAGCAGAGAAAAAAGCTCCTCGCTATCGAGGTAAGTATGTGGTTTATCATGGCCTCCGCTGGAGAAAGTACCGTGGGGAATCACCGCGTCCAGTTCCCCGGCATTCCGCTTGTTCAGAAAGTCAATCGCGTCCTCCAGCAGAATCCGAAAGCGCCGCGTCTGCTTGCCTGAATCCTCACAGGGAATCACACCATGCTCCAGCAGCCAGAGCGCCTTGCGCTTGCTGATATGGCAAATGCGATATAGCTGCTCCATGGAAATGGTTTTGGGGTATTCCTCCCGTAAAAAATCGTAGCCCATAAGTACCTCACATCACATCGACATGGTCATACTGAACCCTTGTTCTTCCTCCACGATTTCTTCCGGCTCCTCCGGCGCGAATGCCAGGGCGATGGCCTCCGCCGACTCCTGCTTGGAGTTGAAATCCAGATGGGAGTAGATGTCGGCGGTGGTGGCGAAGGTGGAATGTCCCAGCCAATCCTGAATCTGCTTCATTGGGATGCCCTGGCTGAGCAAAAGACTGGCGCAGCTGTGTCGGAGATCATGAAATCTTATGGGACGGAGCTTGTGTTGCCGCAACAACAGCTTGAAATGATCGGTGACATAGTTGGGACGAAAGAGCATTCCCATTTCGTCAACGCAGACATAGTCTCCGAAATATTGGCAGTAGGAGCTTTTGAACAGCGACCGGTATTCTGTCTGCTTTTTCTGCTGTTTGAACAAGAGATCCCTCATAGCGGGAATCAGCGGCAGAGTGCGGAAGCTTGACTTGGTTTTCAGCTTGTCCTCGGCGAAGATTTTGGTTTTGCCGTCCACCTTTCCCTCGGTAACCTTGTGGTTTATGGAAATAGTTCCCCGGTCAAAGTCAATGCTGCTCCAGCGGATGCCCAGCACCTCGCTTCGGCGCAAACCGTAGTAAGCCGCGAGCAGAATAACCGCCCCCATGGAATCATCCTTTGTGGCGTCAAACAGCTTAGAAAGCTCCTCCTTGGAGTAAAAGCCAGCCAGATATTTGCTCTTTTTAGGCCTGTCAACCTTGTCCGCCACATTTTCCGTGACCAGATCGTTTTTTACGGCATACTGCAAGGCCTTGCGGACAACGGCATGGTAGTGAATCACGGTGTTGGCGTTGCAGCCGTCAGCGAATATGGACTGGTGGAGCTCCCGAATGTGCTTGGGCTCCAGCTCATCCAAGCGGAGCTTGCGCGCACGGAAAAAGCCGTCCAGCCGCGCGGTAATCAGGCTTTTATAGCTTTCGTAAGTTGTGCGCTCAATTGTTGGCGCGGTCAGTTCCAGCCATTCCAGCAAAAAATCCGCAAACAACGGCGACTCTTTTTTTGCCCGCTCGTTCTTTACCTCTGGGCTCTCATAATTGCGGATCAGCTCATCCAGCGCGGCCTGTGCCTTTCGTTTATTGCCTTTCACAGGAATATGCAGCGCATGATATTTTTGCTTCCGCTTCCCGGTCTCGTCATAAACGTTGAGAATGGCGGTATACATCCCGTCTCTTTCCTTCAGACTGCCCGTAATCGGGCGATCATTCTGTGTCATTTCTACCCTCCCATCAAAAAGCGTTCGCTCAAGGTTGTGTGATGTTACCTTGGGCGAACGCATTTTTCAAGTCATTTCCTCTGAAAAGTTTTCTATACCGAATTGCAGCACAAATAGTCGATCACCGTCAGCTTGGGCACGCGGTAAATCCGCCCCATACGGACGCTCTGCAGCCGGCCGCTTTGAAGCAACTCGTACGTTTTACGCCGCCCGATCCCCAGCATTTCCTGCACCTGCTGTGGTGTCAGCGCGTCAGGGTATTCACGGAACATTACGCTGTACTGCCGCGCCATTTTTTCTTCTCTGCCCATAATTATTCCTCCCCCTCTTGACAAATGTGATGTAATTGAATACAATGATTACATAAATTACATCCGTCTAATATATAGACGGTGAAAAAGGCAAAAACGGTACTGATGGGAGGAAAAAGTTTTGAAAGGAAAAACAGCGGCTGATATCCGGGAAGAAAAATTAAATAATCGGCTTACAGAGCTGGCCGAACAGGGCGACTGGACCGGCGTACTTAAAGCGCTGGACGATTACGACGCGAACAATGAACGGCGGCATTCGGATCATCGCGCCGACATGGACGTGACTATAGTTGACCGTGAGCCGGAAGAAAACGAGTGCTACCGTGTTGCCGACCTGCTGAAGCTGAGCTGCTGGGAGGATTGGGATGACATCATCTTTTCTCAGAAGCCGGAGGATTTGCACCAGTTGGTGGAGGAATACCCAACCAGTGCGGCACTGAAGGAGCTTAACCCGAGGCAGAAAGAAATTCTGTTGGAAAGCATTGTGCACGGAACAACCACGCAACAGCTTGCTGATAAGGCTGGCTGCTCGGTTCGCAATATCACAAAACAGCGGCAGAATGCCCAGGAGCGTGTACGATGGTTGGTGACAGGCAACAGCGGCGAATGCTATACGGATACCGCCGCAATCATCCTCGGCTGGATGGTGATTCCAACTTTCATGCTCGGCTGGGAAATCTCAAAGAGGATTTATCCCACGATCAAAAAGACTTTCGTTTCGGCGGCATAATGCAAAAAAAGGCCGCTGCGTCTTGCAGCGGCCACTGAAATATGATAAATTGATTACAAGAATTACATGGAGGAATTGTCATGGACTTGAAAGCCATGTTTCCAAATCTGAATACCATGTGGGTACGCTGGTCTGCGTATGAAATCGCGGACTACCATGGCGTCAGCTATCTGATGCCTTCTCCCGGCTCGGAAGCGTTCCAGTATAACTGCGCCGAGCAGCCGGAAACGCTGGTTGCTGACGCTTTGGAACTCGGGCGGCAGGTTACAGAGGATGCCGACGACGCTGGCCGCGCGTGTGCCGCGTTTGCGGCCCGTCACGGGCTTTTGGGGCTGGGCGGCGGCANAGACGCAGGCNCGTTCTCAAGCGGCGACGTGGCCCCATGTTACCGCCCCGTGAACGGGAAGGAGTACGGCGAAGAGATGGAGCGCTTCAAAACGGAGCCGCAGGCGCTGTATCGGCATTTCGTTTCTACCCGAGACGATACGGCTGTTGTATTCGATGAAATACCTGCTATAACAGGCCACCTACGTTATAGGGTGACCTCTGACCAAACGCCACAGCTTGTCTGGGAGACGGATGGCCTGCTGAACGTCCTCCGCCTTGCCTACGCCATGCTCATTACAAGCACGGGCACACCGCTCAAGGTTTGCAAGAACTGCGGCAAGGTGTATTATAACCCGCACGCCAAGAGCGAATTCTGCGGGACGAAGTGCCGGAACTACTACAATGTGAAGGCGTTTCGAGAGAAGCATTAATGCTTGTGTTTTTATTGTTATGGTTAAAAATGGCTTGCCTAATTTTTCCTTAGCGTATACAATTATATTGAGTTAGTATAATCTCATAAAAAGCTGTTACCACTGAAATAATTCCTTTACAAATAATTTCACCTATCAACGGTGTGTACTACTTGGTATCAGGAGGGTTAATATGGCGAATGATAATAAAGCTGATAAATTTCGTGCGTCGTATCAATTCTTTCTCAAAATGCAAAGCGAAGCAAAATCTTTTTCAAGTGAAGATATTGCAGAAGCAACTGGCTGGGGCAAGAGCACTATAAAAACATACAGAACAAAGAAATGGTCTGATATACTTACAGGGCTCCCCAATAAACAGTTTTCTGCCGATGTATGTACATACACTGAAGATGCCTATGTGCGAATGATGTCGCAGAATTATAAGCAGAGTATTGAGCCATTTAAACCAGAATTGCCCGAACAAGTTGAAGAGTTGGTTGTTAAGGCAAAAGATTCTGCAATTCTCTCCATTGATATTTATAATAGGCCAATTGCCGCTTTTCGTTCTCAGGGATACATTGTGATGATGATAATTGCATGGACGGCCTTATTTCATGCAGTTTATGAAATGGATGGAACGGACTACTTTTACAAAAATAAAGACGGTAGTTATAAGATTGTTGATGGAGATAAAAAGGCATGGGAATTGGATAGTTGCCTTGATAAGTGTGGGAATATGATATCAAATGCAGCAAAAACGAACCTGCGGCTATTTATCTCTTTGCGAAACAAAATTGAACATCGATATGTTCCGGCTTTCGATTTTGATGTATTTGGTGAATGCCAAGCAATGCTCCTGAATTTTGAAAATTTGATAACAGAAAAATTTGGTACATATTATGCATTAAACAATGCTTTATCTTTTCCATTACAAGTATCATCGGTTCGACACGATGCGCAGACAGAAGTTGTTAAAAGAATTCAATCTGAGCATTACGATGAATTGAAACAATATATTGAAGCATACCGCGGTACATTAGAGGATGAAATATATGCCAACAATCAATATAGTTTCCGTGTGTTTTTAATCCCACAGACAGGCAATCATCGTTCGTCCTCAGATCGTGCCGTGGAGTTTGTCCGCTACGATCCAGAACACCCGGAGGAATTTGAGACAATAAAAAAGGACATTGCATTAATCAGAGAAAAGCGTGTTCCTGTTGCAAATCAAGGTAAGTACAAGCCAAAAATGGTTTGCGATGCTTTGTCAAAGCGTCTTGGAAATAGCATTAGTGTTTCCTTACATACAGCGGCATGGAAATTTTATGATGTCAGAAAGCAAGGCAAGCAGGCCGAAGGGTGCAATACAGAGTATTGTCAATTCGATGAAGCGCATGGAGATTATGTGTATACGCAAGCATGGATTGATTTTTTGTGTGAGAAGTTCAGTAACCAGAATGAACTGGAACGAATTAGAAACGCCAAATGAATGGGGGCAAGGGTATGGATAACGCCAAAAAAACTGTAAGGGAGTGGCTTGCAGAAAATGGCTATCCAGAGGTAGCCGAGATGATAGGTGAAATTCAAGCGGAGTGGAAAGTATCTGGAAAACACACAAGACGCAACTGGTGGGATGTTTTATCTGGTGGGAAAAATGGAACTCCTCGTGTAATTTATGGGCGTACTTTTCCTGTGTTGCAAGCTGCACAAATTCGCCAGGGGAAGCCTGTCACGGTTAATGCGCTGAAAATGAATATGGAGAAAAGTACCCCCACCGTTTTTGCAAATGGAAGATGGAAGAAAAGCGTTGATAACGCCAGTAATACAAATTCTGCTGAAGAGGAGGCGTTCTAATATGAGAAAAAATAAATTAGTAATGCCAGTTGTTAAATGGGTCGGGGGAAAAAGGCAACTGTTGCCTGTATTGACGCCGCTATTACCAGAACACTTCACCACATATTGCGAGCCATTCTTGGGCGGTGGTGCAGTGTTACTGTGGCGTCAGCCGCAACGAGCAATTGTTAATGATGTGAACGTTGATTTGATTCGAATGTATGAGGTTATCCGAGATGATGTCGATGCCCTTATATTAGAGTTAAAAAAGCACAAGAATGAATCGACATATTTTTACACTGTGCGCGACTGGGATCGTGACAAGCAAAAATATGAATCACTTACAAAAACGGAAAAGGCTGCAAGAATTATTTATCTAAATAAAACTTGTTATAATGGACTGTTTAGAGTAAATAACGCTGGCGAGTTCAATTCTCCATTTGGGAATTACAAAAATCCAAACATTGCAAATGAGCCAACGCTTCGTGCAGTAAGTCAGTATTTTCAAAAAGCAAATATTACATTTTCTAGTCAGGATTATACAGAGGTGTTAGCCAATATACCCAAAGGAACTTTTGTTTATCTTGATCCGCCTTATGATCCAGTCTCAGAAACAGCAAATTTCACCGGCTACTCTCGTGGAGGCTTCGGCCACGAAGATCAAATTCGATTAAGAGAATGCTGTGATGAGTTAAACAATAGAGGCATTAAATTTATGCTTTCTAATTCAGCAACAGCCTTTATTAGAGAACAATATGCAGAATATAATATTACAATTGTTCAGGCGAAAAGAGCGATTAATTCTGACGCTACCCGTAGAGGACAAGTTGATGAAGTGGTGGTGAGAAACTATGAGTAGCTCGCCAAAAAGTTTAAATGACGTTGCTTGGGAACAGTTGTTCACAAAATACGATATTCTCAATCATATCGACGCGAATGACCGGTTTGAGATTTCAGCAACACAGATTAAAGAATTTAGAGAACCGCGTCTTATGGCAAAGTTTGACCACACAATTAATTTGCCTAAAATCTTTTTCGATAATCACTTAGCAATATTGCCCATTACAAGGGGCGATTATGTTATTTCTCATTTCGACGCTTATCATAAATTTGAGGATGATAATATTCCTGTTACAAGGGTGTCCCTGCCGACTTATATTCAGAGTTTGAATTCTAATAGTATTCCCAGTGAAGCCATTGCTTTGAATTGTGCCATAGCTGCAGGAATTGTTTCTGACTTTCTGCAAGATGAAGATTTAATCTCCACCGTTTCAGGGCGCATGGGTTCTGGGAGTTTTGGCTTTGAGATTATTAACTCAAAAAATCACACTCCCTGCCGTGTGCAAGTGAATAATTCGCAAATTGAAATTGATGCAGCGTATGAGGGCGTAAGAGGGTTAGCCCTATTTGAAGCGAAACGTGACTTATCAGAGGATTTTTTAGTAAGGCAACTATATTATCCTTTTAGGGTTTGGCAAAGCCGTGTTACAAAGCCCGTAAGGCCACTTTTCCTTGTCTATTCTAACGGTATTTATCGATTATATGAGTACGCATTTCAAGACCCCAATAATTATAGTTCGCTGGTTTTGGTAAGTCAAAAAAACTATACGGTTGAAGATACCGCTATTGAGATTACAGACATTCAAGCAGTTTTGCAAAACTCCGTAATTGCATTCGAGCCGCAAATTCCTTTCCCGCAAGCGGATAGTTTTGAGCGGGTTATAAACATTTGCGAACTGTTGAATGAACAAGAATTGAGCCGTAATGACGTTACCGAACAATACGCATTTGATGCACGGCAAACAAATTACTACACCGACGCGGCACGGTATCTTAGATTGCTTGAAAAGCGAAAGGATGGGGCAACGCCAATTTATGGGTTAAGTGAAACTGGCAAGCGTATTTTACGCTTGAATTATAAACAACGTCAATTGGCTTTCTGCGACTTGATACTATCTCATAAGGCTTTTTCTGATACTCTCCGGAAATATCTTGAAAGCGGTAATATGCCCGCAAATGCTGATATAATACGGATTATGAAAGAAGCTAACCTTTATAACGTAGAAAGTGAAAGCACTTTTGAGAGGCGGTCATCAACAATTAGAGGTTGGTTAAACTGGATTTTGGGATTAATTAATGCTGAATAAAGCAAAGGAGGGTATGAAAGTTATGAAAAACGTAGAAGAAAGTTGTTCTTGTCCGCACTGCGGCAAAACTGCAAATGGGGAAGCGGAAATTGAGGAAAAATTTGGTTATCGTGACATGGGAGATGGTCGCGTGATACCCCAATCATGGTGCCGTGATTGTAGAATTGAAGAACGCAAAGACAAACGTTAAATTTTTAGAAAAATCTGGCGTGGTGGCTGGCAAACGAATTGATCAATTACAAAGATGAGCGCTCAAGACCGGATGCAGCTGGCCTGAGCGCTCACCTTGCGTATGGAAATTATGACTCGCGTCAACTTACTCTGCAGGTTCAGCACACAGCCAACGGATGTAGCCATTGTCTTTCTTCCGATAGGCACAGTGCCAGCGGGAACCGTCATAAACCTCGTCTGCAAAATTAATATACGATTCGGCGGGCGAATAGTTCACACCCCAGCTTTGCCACCATACCGGCAGCTTGAATTTCCGCCCATCGTCGGTATCAAAATAACACAGTAGCATGGGTTTATTCCTATGCCAGCATCGGAAGGTCAGCATGCCGGTGAACTCCCCGGTATCTTCCGGATAGCTGTAGTCATCCAGCGGCGCGGCGTCGCGCCCCTCACGAGTACGGATGATCTGCGCCCTGTACGGGAACATTTCTTCGTAAGTCATAAATCCTCCTCATAATTCGAAATCTTGCTTCTGCTGTTGTTGGCTCATCTCATATCTCTGCTTCAGTTCCTCAAACAGTTCCGGTGGAATTGAACTGATGAAATCCTGGTATTCACGCAGCTCATAAATCAGAGACTGGCCATCCTGTCGTACCTTCTGCAGCGCCCACTGCGCGCGCTCCGTCTCGCTGCGATACACAGATTGATTCTCCCTTAAAATTTTGAGCTGCTCGTCGTAGGGTTTGAGCTTTGACTCAAAGGCGTTGATCCGTGGATACCAGTCCATCAGCAGTTTCAGCACTTTTTCTTTCTGCTTACCGGCATTAAACGTGCCGATATTTTCAATCTCGGTACGGATCTCAGTCATCTCGTCGGTCAGGCGGTGCGCCTGCTTATAAAGCCAAGTCGGAATGTGCTTCCGCTTGGTAGCGGCGGCGGCTTGGCCACGCTCCAGCTCCGGGAACTCCGCCGACATGTGATCGTGAAACTTGTCCTGCCACTCAACCAATTTGTCACGCCCACCCATAACCTCCTTGGCCGAAAGGCGCTTGTCCTTTGTCAGCGGCACGAAACAGATGTGCATGTGCGGGTTGTGCTCGTCCATGTGGACGACAGCTGAGAAAATGTTCTCCTCGCCCAACTCGCGCTTGAGAAACGCAAGCGCGTGCTCAAAGTAAAACCGCACCCGATCCTCCGGCAGCCCAGCGAGAAACTCCGGCGTCGCGGTGATGATAGTGTCAATGAACTTCACACTGTCTTTCCGCACCTTCAATTTCGGATTTTCTTTCTGTGCTTTCTCAATGCGGGTCTGAATCTCACCGTAGTATTGCAGGTGTGGCTGGACGAGATGATAGTTGAGATGAGAACGCTCCCGATCAATGTCGGGGTTGCTGCCATAACGCTCCTTCTTCCGCTCGTGATGCTTTTCGATGGCGGTCGCGGGGCCGCCCTTTCGTTTTTCAAATCGCATAATCGCGTAGGGCATAAATCAGAACTCCTTTCCATTCAACGATGCTGAGATGTAATCGTCAGCTTCTTTCACATACCACCCGCCAATATGAAAACGCGCCCGCGCCGCCTGCCCTGCGGGGCCGACTGCGCGAACACGTTTTCCCGCCCGACAAGAAAGTCCGGCCCCTCAAAGGCGGGCCGGACTTTTTGCCGTGCGTTTGGCTGGCGGTATAACGCACTATACCTTGCCGTTGGCAAGGTGTGCGGCCGGGGACACCCCGGCACCCCGTCGGCGGCTTTGCCGCGCCCAATCCACAAATGTATACTCATACTTGGGCACCGCTTCGCCGCAGTTTTTGCCGCCGTACTCACCCTGCTATTACTCGGATTCGGCAGCAAAAACCACGCGCACGGCGCGGGACGCTGGACGATAGACGAGGGGCTTGGCGGGATACGCAGCATATCTCACGCTCTTCTTGACGGCGTAAAAAGAGACTGCATCCAAACAAAAAGTTCAGACACAGTCTCTGTTTTATGCAACCTAAATTCAACGTATCAATTTCGGATTGTACTCCGGAATGAAAAATGCGCAGGTGCTAAGCACGGCAACTCGCCTGTCGCTCTGAATACAATTTAGCTGTGCGGCAAGCATCTCGACTTGCGCTGGAAGTAGATTATCTCCCGGATCGTTTCCGACAAGCCGCCACGCCTTGCTGATGTTTTGACCGATGACAATATTGCATTCTTCTTTTGTTGCGGCAAACTTACGATAATCGTGATTCCGGTTTTCCCGATTCACACGGGCCTTGTATTCTCCCGCAATCAGCTCATCAAGAGTCGCATAGTAAGAATCAAAGTTTGGATCTGGAATAGACGCCATGTGATAGAACGCTTCCACCATCGGGTAATTGATGTACAGCTTTCCCATATCAGACGATTCCACAAAGTACTTTGCCATGCGGCTGATCTTCTCCAGCGTAAAACCGGGATCGTGCGGATCAAGATCAAAGATCAGAAGGATGTCAGAATAGAACTCGTCAAACAATGCTTTTTTCACCGGATCAGGTTCACGCGACTTCAGCAGCTGGAGCAAGTCCATATCNGCGGGATCGTTGTCCTCAAACATCTCATGATATAGCGTGTAGATATTCGTGCAGTAGGAAACAATCTCATATTTGACATCAATTTGATAAGCGGACAGAAGCCGCTCCATCAAAGCGACGTCTGTCTTTGCTCCCTCGACCAGCACGAGAATTTTCCGTTTCTNCTCAGCCATTGAATTCACCGCTCATATAGAGCTTCTCCAGATTGTGTCCCTCCCGAAGCTCCCGATCGGTGGCATTGGNAAATGANGTAAGCTCTTCTCCNGTCAGAATGAAGTAGCAGTCCGGACGCATGATGCGATTGGAGAGCAGGTTCGTATTATGGGAAGTGAGGATGGTTTGGAAACTGGACATATGCTCCAAAAGCTCAACAAGCGTTTCCGCCAGTTCATAATGATAGAAGGCGTCAAACTCATCGATGAACATCAGAGAAACGTCGGCAGAGGTTTTGTACCAATAGAAAAACGTGTAAAGCGCTTTCGTACCGCTGGACGCAACCTTGAAAAATGGCAGCGGNTTTCTGGTATCAAAGTACAGGCGCTTGGTTCCATCAGCATCTTTCTTCGCAACCAGATTTTCTTTAATCCCCGCCTTGTGCAGGAANGACTCTAACTCCTTAAGCATATTCCCNTCGAAAATGAAATCATAATAGTCCTTGCTGTCTGCCTTGTAACCNATATAACGGTTTTCATCCAGGCTNCGGAACCAGAGCATGTGGGACACAAAACGCTGCATCCGATAAAGCGGATGATCGTCCGGAAGNGCCGAATTGTTGATGGCATATTTCAGTATGGAGTCGCTGCCACGGAAGGAGAGATTCAGCGTCGTGGTCAATGCCTCAAGGCCGGTCAGATCGCCGCGATTGTCCTCGTAGTCGTAAGTGAAAAGACGATTGCCGTCAATTGCAACGGATTCGTAAANAAGAGTCTGCTTGTCATTTTTGCGGTAGCGGTAATCCACCTCACCGCCGTCGAACGTGAATACATAATGAAACTCCGCGTATCCGGCTTTGTTGTTGACGTTCAGATAATACTCATATAAGCCCGGCGTCACATTGTTTGTCGTCAGGTGCGATACGATGTCAAAAAGCGCCAAACCCAAGTTGGACTTGCCGACAGAGTTTTTGCCGTAAACGATGAGCTTGCTGAGCAAACCGTTGGTGACGCAGGAATCATTGAATTTATAATCACGGACATCAGAGAAATCCAACCGAATGGTATTCTCAAAGTTTTTAAAACCCGTAACCTCAAACAGCTTTAACATGGTGCCCACCTACTTTCACCATTATTATACCCACGGTAAAGCATCAAGTCAACAAATACCGTAATAAAATTACGGATAATCCGGAATTATTTTTCGACATAAAATGATTCGTGGCGCGTTTGCTGTTGATTCACATCGCTACGATGAAGTACTGCACAGAGTCAACACGGTGAGCGCTCACAGTTTGCTCACACTTTTTCTGAAAATCTGCTAAGCGGCCTATTTTTTCAGAAGCCCTGAAACCAGCGGATTTGTGCCATCAAACCCGCATGAAATAAGACTTTTTCGGCGTTATCAAACGCTCACAAAAACCACTGAGGGACACGCTGGGAAAGCCATTTCTAACGACTCGAAATCAGTTTGACGGCAACGTCACATGGGTTCGAATCCCATCCTCTCCGCCACAAATCCCTTGGAAATGCTGAGTATTCAAGGGATTTTTTATGTCAAAGTATTGTTTCCTAAATAGGGCTTCACAAAAATTGTAGTAATATTTTACTACAATTTCCGGTTTTAGTAGTAAAAGCAATATTCATTATTTCGGTTCGAAATGTATAAAGACCTTATTGTAGCAAGATTGTTGTAAAACTCTGCAAAGAAAAGCAAGAAGAAATAAATAGTTATAAGAAGAAGGAGGCTATTTTATGAATCCGTCCACAGAAAATGCCATGGTCCAGGAGGGCATTTTATCCCCGTCCGGTGAAACCGACCGTAATAAGCTCAATCTGATCAGCAACGCGACAATCCCTCAGTTCTGCGATTTCTTCTGGGAAACCTCGCTGCGGGACAAGGAACTGGTAACCAGACTACGACCATCATGCAGACGATCTTCTGTGCTTTCCGACCGGCGGGCGGCCTTGCCGTTTTCTCCGGCGCTTTAATAGAACGTCTGGGCGAGGATACGGTGCTGTATCGCCTCCGGCATGTAGTTCGTTCCGAGAAATTTCAGCCTGAAAAACCTGTCCGAGCCCGGGGGCTTCACGGCTGGATATTTCACGTTTAGCTGCAAATCATAGCCTATTTTGCGCATGTCCGCGTAAAACTGGCTAGGCGCAAGCGAAGACTAATTGTCTGATCAATGTCCTCGCGGATAGGGCTTCGCACCGTGGGCTTGCCCTCTTTTTCAGCTTTCCACTCGGCGTAGTGCTTCCCATGATCCTGAGGGTGTTCGATGACCGATAGTTTATTTTTTCGGCAACGCTGGTCGGATGCGGCGCGGATCTGATTGTAATAGCTATCGGGAGAGCTGTGATATTTCCTGCCGTCCGCACAAAAAACGGAATCGACTACAATATAATTATGCAGATGAGCCCTGTCAAGGTGGGGGCCTATGACCGCCTCGAACCGGTCTCCGAAGCATCTTTGGGCAAACTCGACGCCGATGTGATGCGCCTGTTCCGGCGTTACCTCAACAGGGACGAAGGATTGGATAAAGTGATAACCGAGAACACCGCGCTCTTTATTCCATCGCTGTTTTGTAGCCATCATTTCACTGTAGGCGGTTTCAGGAAAATGACAGTTGCGGATTCAAAAAGCCGCGTTTTTGTTTTAATCGGATTGACAGCGTACTCGATAGCACCGTTCAGCCCTGTTTTCTTTTCGTTCACTGCATAGGCCACACGGTTGTCCAGCCGCTGTGGATCGCGTAGATTTTTGTGACCGCCATATCAGAGAGCCTTTACCATACGCCATATCTGGGACTGTATGGTATTGACGGCTTCAATGTCCTCCGTCCGAATATGACCTGTCGTATTGGCGATGCGGCAATTTGATTTGTGTTGTTGCCGATTGCGGACAGCTGCCGCAGTATTTCAGTCAATTCTGCGGGCGGACGCGATCGCAGTTCGACACCCATTACAAGACGCCGGAGGAAGGGTTCAACCGGAAGCCCCGCTTTAGCGGCCTGATCTTTCAGGTGCGCACGTTCTGCCTCGTTGAGGCAAAACGTAACCTTGATAGTCCGGTTTTGCAGATAGACCATCTCCTTTGCATTAAACTATTGGCAATGGGTATTAGGGCGGGAGCCCTAACAAGTGCATTTTGCTGGCAAAATGCTATGCTTGTAAAAGCGACGTTCTGCTTCGCACAGAACGCATTTCATCAAAGCAAACGACTTTATTCACGTGCTACTCCTTTCGTTTTGACTCTGTAAGCAATTCCAATTGTCGCGGTCAGCATATCGTTGTAATCCATCCCGATGGTCGGCGGAAGGTATGCCACATCCAGTTTCCGCAGTGCGGTAATGATGCCCTGCGCTGCTTCGCGCACGGCATCATCATAATCCAGACAGAGGGCAATGCGGTGCCAATTGTAGTGGTTTTGCTAGAAGGTCAATGGCACTCTCGGTTACAACGAGCGCACCATTGCTGTCTGAAGCGGTGAAGCTGAAAGAAAACCTCTTGTCGCTGCCCTCCGCGTCCCGCAGGAAAGTGGAATCGGGCAGTGTGCTTCGCATAGATGCGCATTTGGGCGTATCTCCATCGAAGCCAACGAAAACAGCATTGTGGTGCTCGCGGTCCTCATAGAGCTTGCCATGCTTGATGCAGTGGTTAATGATCTCTGGGTCAATTCCACGTGAGCGCAGATAGGCGAACACCCGGTGGTTGTCGCCGTTTTGTTCCGGAAGGACGAGGAACTTCGTTGTTGACATCGCTGGAGGGGAGCGTGACTGTGCCGGAAAAAAGAAATGACTGTCGCAAAGAATTCGCCCCATCGCTTCGGTGAAGTCCAGGCCGCACACCTCTGTGAGATAATTCAGGGCGGTTTTTCCACCGATCCCATGCGACCACCAGCACCACAGGCAATTGGATATCTTGAGGCTGTTATGGGAGCGTATATGATAGTTATTTCCACCGTCGTGGATAAGCTCATCCGGTTCAAATCGCTGCAAATAGGTCAGCAGATCCATCTCACGGGTCTGCGCGATTTGCTCTTTATCACATAGTACGGCATAAATTTCTCTCCTTTTGATAGAAAAGGCCACTGTCCCAAAAAGCAGAACAGTGGCCGCACATTTCGTTTTAACGCTGTAAGAAAAAACGCCCTGTCATTGCTACTGATACGCAGTGCAGTGATGGGGCGTTTTGGAATTTTAACCTGCGGACACGTCGCGACTTTTAAGCCATTTGGCGCCGAAAATGGTGCAGATAACCACGTAGAAAAGACTGATTACGACAAACTGACCTGTGCCGCACACCATAGGGCCGCCCGGGTGATTGGCGCGCATACCGACGCACATAAGCGAGTATGGAAACCATGCGCCATATCCTTTGGCCATTGCCGCGAGCCCGGCTACGCCGCCAATCAGTGCAATTCCAACCGGTACGGCGAAGCTCCGGATCACCAGCGAGATGCAAAGCTGGAGCGCTGAGATTACGATCCCGCCGACAGCGCCGCAAAGGAGCCATTCAAGAAGCTCGCGTGGAATTGGGGCGGTCAAACCGCAAAACTTGCCGGATATTACAAACAATACGCCAACCCAGAGCTGCGTCAGAATAACCATAACGGAAGCCATAACAAGTTTTGAGAAATAAACATACGTGACCGGCACCGGCGCGGTCATGACCGCGTTCCAGTTATGGTTCAAATGCTCCAGTCGGCAGAGATAGGAGCAGTATACTCCGAGGATAGCCGGAAAGAAAAAATAGCAGAGAAACAGGGTGTGCTGTGTCCACAAGCTGTACCATTGGTCCTCAAGAATTTCCGTATTTTGAAGATAGTTAAAGGTGCCCATAACGGCGGGCAGGACGGGAAGAATCAAGAAAGCCAGCCAGACAGGGCTGTGACGGAGCTTCATCCGTTCAGCCCTAAGCGTTCGAAGAAGCATTTTTCACATCTCCTTTCTGACAAACAAAGTTCGGCCAACAGCATAAATCACGCAAAACATGACGATCAGGGCGATAAATCCGCTCCAGTCGACGGATACATAGTGAAAATCCGTGATGCGCGTCGTTCTGTCCCAGTCCATGCCAACAAGCATCAGCACGCCGTAATATCCCCACAAAATCAATTTCGCGAGAGCCTGGGGGAAGAACATCATATAAAGCCCCGCAAGCCCTCCGACGAGCCCGAGCGCAAGCGGAATCATCTGATTTGCAAACAAGAGAGACAAGACCTGCTGTAAAAGTAGTATTGCAAGACTGACAGATAAAGTGAAGACCAGATAGTACATTAGTTTTTCAACCGGAACGCCGCCAGAAAATCCAGCCGCGCGCCCCGCTCCGACTATCATAACGAGCTGTGCAAGCACTGCCGCGAGCATGTAAACGGCGCCGCACAGGAACTTGGCATCAAAGAGCCGTCCCGCAGGCATAATGGTTTCAAGCAGCTTGAATGTTTGCCCCTTGTGCTCGATGTCGCACAGACGCGAGGCCACGACCGCCGCGATGATGGGCATCATAATGGAATTAAGCAGGGGGAACTCGTAGAGGCAGCGCATCCAGCCCTGCGAGAGCGCACTCGCGTCCAGCCTCCGAATGGACCACAGCGCCCACAGAAGCTGTACAAAAATCATTGCCGCGACGATGAGCCACACCTTTCTGCGGCGGATTTTCCGAAATTCCGCGGAGAGCGCCGTCCTCATAAGCTCACCGCCGTTCCGGTAAGCGAGAGGAAAATGTCCTCAAGGCTGCGGCTACGCTCTTCAATACGCACGACACCGATGTTACGCTCATAAAGCTGGGCGATAGAAAAGGCAAGCTCGCTGTCGGCAAGCATAGGCAGTAAAAGAAAGCCGTCCTGGGCCTTAAAGGGAACGCCCTGCCCAGTAAGTATTTTTGACGCCGCTTCGTTGTTCAGCGTGCGCAGGGCAATTGCGGGGTGGCTATTTTCGTGGAGCGCCGCGAGGCTGTCCTGAAACACAAGTTCGCCGCGGCTGATGATCCCGACATGAGTAGCCATTTGGTCAATCTCGCTGAGCAGGTGACTCGATACCATTACCGTCATGCCGAGCTTGTCGGGCAGAGAGCGGATCAGATCGCGCATCTCCTGAATGCCGGCAGGATCAAGGCCATTCGTCGGTTCGTCGAGAATCAGGAGCTTCGGGGTCCCCAGAAGCGCGGAAGCGAGACCCAGCCTCTGCTTCATGCCGAGAGAATACTGCGAGACCTTCTTTTCCTTTTGGTTTTCCAGACGGACGATTTCAAGGACACGGTCGATATCCTTTTCCGGTACATCTTTGAGTGTACACACGATGCGGAGGTTCTCTTTTCCGGTCAGATGCCCGTAATAACTGGGCGATTCAATCAGGGAACCCACATTATTCAGGATGGAAAGCCTGTTTCGGCTGTTCATTTTTTCTCCGAACACGGAAATGGCACCGGCAGTGGGGCGCGCGAGCCCGAGTATCATTTTCATCGTGGTGGACTTTCCAGCCCCGTTCGGCCCGAGAAAACCGTAGACCGAGCCTTCCTCAACGGAAAGATCGAGATCCTTGACACTCATGAGTTTCCCGTACTGCTTGCAAAGCCCGGTTGTTGTAATAATATCAGACATTTTATGTCTCCTTTTCTGAAAGACTGGAAACATCGTATCAGAAGCTCCTTACGGTGACCTGTCCGCAGGCTTACGTTTACCTTAAATCCTGCAAAAGGCCTCCAATTTGTTCACATATTACGTTATAATGGAAGCGGGTGATGACAATGAACGACATTTTTGACTGCAAGCTTCTCATTGTGGACGACGAGCCTGAGCTTATAAGAATGCTGGATGGCATCCTGCGGCGGGAAGGGTACCGGCGGGTTTTATCAGCCGTCGATTGCCAGAGTGCCCGCAGGACCTTCGCGGCTGAAAAACCGGACGGCATGATTCTGGACGTTACCCTGCCGGACGGGGACGGCTTCTCTCTGATGCGGGAATTTCGCGAAAAGTCCTCCGTTCCTATTCTGTTTCTGTCCGCGCGCGACGAGGATGAAAACCGGCTGCTCGGCTTGGGGCTCGGTGCGGACGACTATATCACAAAGCCATTCCTTCCGAGAGAACTGACTCTGCGGCTGAAAGCCGTTTTAAGCCGCGCTTATTTTCCTGTCGTCCGAAGGAGAGAGGAAAAGCCGGCTTTCTGCCTTGGCGAAACCGAAGTTGATTTAAACAGCGGGACGGTAACGGCAAAAGCCGGGCGCTTGACGCTCACCGCAAAGGAGTACGCACTGCTCACTAAACTTTACGAAAACCGGGAAAACATTGTCACGGGGGACAGCCTCTGCCGCGCGGCATGGGGCGACGATTTGTACAGTTATGAAAACACACTGATGGTGCACATCCGCCGCCTGCGCGAAAAAATAGAGCCGGAGCCGTCCGCGCCGCGCTATCTTCTTACCGTGCGGGGACTCGGCTATAAGCTGACGGGGGTGCGCGGAAAATGAAAAGCATGATGAAAATCCTGTCCCGTTATGTGCTCTCGGCTGCCGGAGTTGCGCTTACCCTTCTTATCATCAATTTTGCGCTGCTCGCCACATGGACGGCTCAGTCGGGCAAAACCGTACAGAGAAATAACAATATTGCGCAGATCGCGGACAGCCTTGTTCGGGCAGAGGACGGCTCTTACTTACTTTCCAAAGATGCCGGAACCAGCATTGAAAAGAATTGTCAGTGGGCTATGCTCATTGATGACGGCAGCGGCAGGGTGCTCTGGAGCCTGAATCTTCCTTCCGACGTTCCGGAAAGCTACACCGTTTCGGAAGTAGCAGGCTTTACACGCTGGTATTTAAACGGCTATCCGGTCACTGTCTGGAAGCACGCGGACGGCCTTTTCGTGCTGGGCGGTGAAAAGGATAGCATTTGGAAATACAATATTACGGAACCGAAGGCGGTCATGGACAACGCCGGGGTATGGATAACAGTCATGCTGATTTTAAACGGCCTCGCAGCCATACTGCTCGCGCTGCTTTTCGGCCTGCGTCTGTTCCGTTCCCTGAGACCGCTTGCAAAGGGCATTGAAGGCATGGCTGAAAATGAGCCGGTGGAGTTTTCAACCCACGGACTTCTCGGGGAGCTTGCCGCTGGAATCAATAAAACATCGGAACAATTAAAAAGGCAGGGCCTCGCGCTTAAAAAGCGGGACGATGCGCGCACAACATGGATTGCGGGCGTGTCCCACGACATCCGCACGCCGCTTTCGCTTGTGATGGGCTATGCAAGCCAGCTTGAGGACGATCCCGGCCTGTCGCAGGACAAACGGGAGCAGGCAGGCATCATTCGCAGGCAGAGCGAACGGATCAAGACATTAGTCAGCGACCTTAACCTTGCGTCCAAGCTGGAATACGATATGCAGCCGCTGCGAAAGACAGACGTCCTACCGGCGGCCCTCCTGCGCAGCATTGCCGCCGACTTTTATAACGGTGGACTTGATGAACGATATTCTATAGATGTAACAATTTGTGGCGATGCTCAAAACGTCGCAATAACCGGTGACGAGGAACTGCTGCGGCGCGCGGTTTCCAATCTGATAACAAACAGTATCCGGCACAATCCGAACGGCTGCGCAATAAAAATAACGCTTGAAAAGAGATCTGGCAGCTGCATCGTCAGCGTTTCTGATAACGGGACAGGTTTTCCGCAGAACGTCCTCGAAAGTCTGAAGAGCGAGGCGGACACCGCCGAGCTTCAGAGCCATGGCCTGGGTCTCACCATCGTCCGCCAAATTGTAAAGGCTCATGGCGGAACAACGGAATTCCGCAACCTGCCGGAAGGCGGCTGCGCAGCCTTGCTATGCCTGCCCGCCGTCACTGCGGATGATAATTGACCCTTACTTCCATATGGGCAACTATATTTTTTTCTGCTCTTGAAATAAATTTTTATTCAATTACCTTTATGGCATGGGGTGGCGCCGTCTACGAAATACGAAGGGAATTTGAATTAATGTATCACGGAAGATTTAAGGGCACGCATTACGAAGCAGGTTATAAATGGGGCAAGTTGGTGGAAAGAGGATGCCCGGTCACCCGCGCATCGTCCGCTTTCAGCACACGGCTTTCGGCCTGCCGGATCTGCATGGGATAGTCCTTCAAAACGGCATCCTGTATATGACTAAAATCTATTTTCCAATCAAGAAGTGACCATAATTGCTAAAAGGCCGAGCAACCTTTGCGGGCTGCTCGGCTTTTTTTGTTGCGTTATTGTTGAAAAATTTCAGTAAAAATGCTATTGACAGGCAAGCTACTACGTGTTACTATATAGCAGTAGTAAGTAATACTGCATATCTATCATACAGAATAGCAAGGGGTGATTGTGCTGGAAAACCTAACGGAAATGCTCAAAGGCGTGCTTGAGGGCTGTGTCCTTGAAATAATTAGCCGCGGGGAAACCTACGGCTATGAAATCACACGGCTGCTGAATGCGCTCGGCTTTACAGACGTTGTGGAAGGAACGGTCTACACAATTTTGGTACGGCTGGAGAAGAATAATCTCGTGGACATAGAAAAAAAGCCGTCCGATATGGGGCCGCCTCGCAAGTTTTACGTGCTCACCGACGCAGGGCGCGAAGAACTGCAGAGGTTCTGGGAAAAATGGGAATTTGTTGCGTCTAAAATCAATCAATTAAAGGAGGAGCCATCAAATGTCTGAGTTTTTCAATAATTATTTTAATATCAAAAAAATAATGGAGAGCAAGCGTGAGTACAAAGAGCAGATGGCAAGGGTGAAAGCCCTTCCTGAAGACTATCAATACGTATTCAAGAAAATTCAGGGACACATGTGGAATTTTGCGGCGGGAGCCGGCTATGACATGCTGAAGATCCATTATGACCTGATAGAACTGTTCGAGTCCGGCGCGGCGGAAGGCAAACATGTTTTGGAGATTACCGGCGAGGACGTGGCCGCGTTCTGCGACGAGCTGCTGCGCAGCGCCAGCACATACACGGAAAACTGGCGTGAAGCGCTCAACCGCGACATACAGAAGAAGCTTGGAAAGGGGAGAGACGCAAAATGGCAGAAACCGCAATCCAAGTAAGGGGTTTAAAAAAATCCTTCAAGACCACGGAAGTCCTGAAGGGTGTAGATTTTGACGTGGAAAAGGGCAGCATTTTCGCTTTACTCGGCACTAATGGGGCGGGCAAGACAACGATAGTCAAAATCCTCACCACGCTGCTTAAAAAAGACAGCGGAACCGCTACAGTAAACGGATTTGATGTTGAATCGAATCCCGACAATGTGCGGCAGTCGATCAGTCTGACCGGACAGTTCGCCGCCGTGGACGAAATTCTGACTGGCCGGGAAAATCTCATCATGATCGCTAAGCTGAGACACCTCGATAATTCTCGTCAGGTTGCCGACGATTTACTGAAACGCTTTGGTTTGTCTGACGCCGCGGACCGTAAGGTATCCGGTTATTCGGGCGGTATGCGCCGCAGGCTCGACATCGCCATGAGTCTTGTGGGAAATCCGCAGCTTATCTTTCTCGACGAGCCGACAACAGGGCTTGACCCCGAAGGACGCAACGAGGTTTGGAAGACAGTCAAAGAGCTTGCCGAGGGCGGTACAACGGTGTTCCTGACCACGCAGTATTTGGAGGAAGCCGAGCAGCTTGCCGACCAGATTGCCATTCTGCATAAAGGCAGGATTATCGTAAGCGGTACGCTCGCGGAGCTGAAAACGCTGTTCCCGCCCGCGAAAGTGGAATATGTTGAAAAACAGCCGACATTAGAAGAAATATTTCTAGCAATCGTCGGCGAAAAGGAGGAGAAATAAATGGAGGCAATAAAGAAACACTTTTTCAGCGATATGAGTGTGATGCTCTCTCGCTCGATGCGCCATGTTTTCCGCAGCATGGATACCATCATCAAGGTAGCCATCATGCCCATCGCGTTTATGCTGTTGTTCGTCTATGTGTTCGGCGGTGCAATCCGAACCGGCACGGAAAACTATGTGAATTACCAGCTGCCCGGCATCCTGCTGATTGCGATTGCAAGCGGAATATCCTATACGGCCTACCGCCTGTTTTTGGATATGCAAAGCGGCATATTCGAACGGTTCCACTCCATGCCGATTGCCCGTTCCACCGTGCTGTGGGGGCATGTGCTGACATCCTTGGTCTCTAACGCCATTTCGATTATCGTCATCATTCTCGCAGCGCTCGTTATCGGTTTCCGCTCGTCGGCGGGAGTGCTGTCATGGCTCGCCGTGGCAGGCATACTTACGCTGTTTACGCTGGCCCTGACCTGGGTTGCGGTGATTGCCGGGCTATCCGCGAAAACAATGGACGGAGCGGTAGCCTTTTCCTTTCCGCTGATCTTCCTGCCGTTCATCAGCTCTGCTTTTGTGCCGACCGAGTCGATGCCGACGGTCGTCCGCGCCTTTGCTGATAACCAGCCGGTAACCGCAATCGTGGACGCCATCCGCGCGCTCTTGAATGGTCAGCCGGTGGGCAATGGTATTTGGGTCGCCCTTGCGTGGTGCTTGGGTATTCTTGTTATTGCGTATGTTTTCGCAATGCTGGCTTATAAACGTAAAGTAGCATGAGGTGGCAATGTGCAGCGCGGTTATATCGAGAGATAGAGGATGGGTGTGTCGTTTACACATTCATCATCGAAACAAACGAAGGGATACAGAACGAACTACTCTGTGATGCCGCTGGTTTCAAGGATTACCTTTACTTATTGAGTTCGCTTTACACAGGGGTGGAAAAAGGCCCGGATTATCGCCCGATATCTAGAATGGGCAAGCAGAATCTCTTTCAGGTCGTGAAGAACTTTTCATGGTTGGATCGGATCAAAATTTTTACCAGAAAAAATGACTTGACTAAACCTGATACGGCGAAGTTTGATTTTGAAGGAGATCTAAACCACCCATTTACTGAATTGAAAACTGTACCTCGCGAAAAAGTCAGGCTACTAAAGGATTATGCAAAGCTACGCGGCGCTACCGTTAACGATGTTTTACTGACGGCATATATTCGCACGCTTTATCAGTATTTCGGCCGCGTTGTCGCCGTACCGCGTGTGGTGGATCTCAGAAAGTATCCTCCAAACCGGAAAGCCGGCAGCATATCAATCTCTCATGGGGAAGGTAGTTAATCTATTCTTTTCCAATCCACCGATTGCGTTTACAAATCTCGGTGTCCTTGACAAGGAGAAGCTAAAATTCGGGAAAACAATACATCTATTTGATAAGCCCTTTTTCCCGGCCTTTCTGCACGGCCAGCATTCGGGATGAAACGCCGAGTTTGCCGAAAATACTGAGTACATGGGTTTTTACCGTGGCCTGCGAGATGCAGAGTTTGTCGGCAATCTCCCGATTGGTGATACCCAGCGCCATTTCGCCCAGCACCTCGAGTTCCCGTGCCGAAAGCGAATCGGGTTCCTTGGCAGCAGAGCCGGAATAGCCGCAGACAACCAAAATGTCGTGTAAAAAAGCCGCTTCCGGTTCAGTCAGAGAATTCTTTCCTGTCGCCTGTACGGAAAGCTCCTGCATCAATGGTAAAAGAGTCGTACGATTTAGATAAAACGGCATTAGAATACGATCCTCATGAGCGTAATGCAAAGCCTCGCGGATAAGATTCATGATCTCCCGACGTTTATTTTCAGTCTCACCGCTGTGAATCAGCATGAAAGCTTTCAATAATCCGGCTTCCACCAGTTGAAGTTTGTTTTTATGGAGCCGGGAGAAGGTCAGTACTTCTTCTGTTTCCCAAAAAGCTTCCGCGGCTTCACCACGCTTAAAAAGCAGCCTGGCTCGTAAAAGCCTGAAAAAGGGCTGATCTCTGTAACTTTCCGCAGCTTCAAGCTCTCTAAGAAATTCATCCGCAAGTTTGGAAGAGAGTTTTCCAGAGCAGTCAAGCTCATGGATCAGCCGTCCAAGCGTAAGCACGTTGAAAGCCGGATACTCGGACATGATTCCTTCAACATAGGCAGCCCCGGCATCGTCGTCGCCGGATAGGAATTTTAGTTCGGCCATATGATAGGCAAGCGTAATACCGGTTATGTCGGCATGGATGTGCTGCGTTTCCAGAAGCGATTTGGCCAAATTGAGTGTATCCGCCGCTTTATCAAGCTCCATCCTGCGCATATAGACGCCGGTCAGTCCAAAATAATAATTAGTTCCGATCCCGGACAGCATGAGCGGCAACTTGAGAAATTTTTCAGATCTGTCATAACATGAAAGGCTGTCGTTCAGTCGTCCTGTTTCCTCATAAACCTGCGCCAGCTGGTTATTCGCGAAGAAATCCACAAAAATATTTGCGCCCGCACAAGTCCGGATTGCGGCTTTTATACAGCTTTCCCCTTCATCATACTGCATCCGTGCTACAAGCGCTGCAGAGTTTTCCACCAAAATCATTGCTTTCGCTACAGGGCCAAAGGGTAAATGTTCAATCTGCTCGGCGGTCAGCGCATGAAACTGCGGCATTATGCCGTCGCCTTTAGAAATATAAGCCTCGGCAAACTGTACGGCTCGGAAAACGTCGGAATCGCCGTAGTGCTCCCTGAATTCCTCAAACATAGCGCGGCACCGGTCAATGTTCAGATTGCCTATATTGTATATGAAACACTGGGCGGCGAGGTCCGCGTCCTTAATCAGCAGCTCCACCGGAACCTTGTCGAGATAACACCAGGCCTCAATCCTCCCGCCCATTTCATGCGCGACACGGAGAACGTCATCGTAGTCCTCAGCCTCACAGAACTCCCGTAAAGCCTCCTCGCGGTCGCCATTCTGTTCGAAGGTTATGGCCGCTTTTCTGTACATTTGCTGCTTTTGCTCTTCCGGCAAGCGCTGAAACTGATGTGTCAGGTAATCAGAGAGAATATTGTGATAGCGGTACACGCCGCTTTTTTCATCCACGCAGATGATAAAAAGGTTTTTGCCGACAAGCGCGCCGATTATCTGGTCAAAGTCAGCCTTTGTCAAACCGTCAAAGAGCGCAGAGCATATTTCCGCGTTGAAATAAGAAAGAAAGCCGGTTCCTATAAGGAAATCCCGCTCACGCGGCATCAGCGATTCAAAAAGCTCGCGATTCAGGTATTCCGCGGCAATACCCCCACCCGCGCGGAGCAGCTCCCCGGACTGCTTTCCGGCAGCTCCCGCCGCCGCGGCAAGCTGCAGCCCGCCGATCCAGCCGTCGGCATATGCGTTGAGCCGATTAAGCTCTTCGTCGCCTCCGGGGAGCTGCAGCGTATTTTTTAAAAATGCCATACCTTCCTCGGGCGTCAGCTGCATCTGCTTTCCGTCGATATACAGGAGCCTCCCGGACATAGCCAGCGGTCCGAGATAGATCGGCGGGTCCTCACGGGAAAGCATGAAGATATGAAAGTTGGAGGGCATGGCCCCAATAAAGAATTCCAGCGTACGAACAAGCGAAACATCCCCGACGCAGTGGACGTCGTCAAGCACTATGTAAAAATCTTCGCTGCCGTAAAGTCGGTTGATAAGCAGAGTCAGCAGGTTTTCTATATGAGAGGCATCCGGGTTGGAACGCATCAGGGTCAGAAAGCTCTCACTGTCATCCCATGACGCGCTGACTGCCGCGGTGAAATACAGCCAAAAGGAGTAGACATTTGCGTTGGATGCATCTAGAGATACCCAGCTTACATTTTTCAGACCCGTTTCGCGGATAAAGGAAGAAAGCAGCGTGGTCTTTCCAGTCCCCGCTCCGCCGCGCACAAAAATCACGCCCATGTCGCCGCACCTCGAAAGCTCCTCAAACAGAGCTTTGCGCACCACATAGTTTTTGCGAGGCGCGGGTATTTTCAGTTTTGTGGAAAGAAGCAGCGCATCCGAGGGAAAATTCATTTAAATCACCTATAATAATACTTTGAATCAATTTTATGCCAGAATGTTCGTTTTGACAAGCGTAGTCTGACATATCACACTTTTTTTACGTACATTCGCCTCAATACAACGCAGGAAAACGCAAACATTGCAAGAGAAAAGGCAACGACATAAATCAATGATCCCGTGTGCTCTGTCGCAGTACCGTTTTGTATATACTGCGCGAAATCCATCAGGTCTTTCTGGGGAATTATCTTTATGATACGGTCAAGCACGGCGTTATTTTTACTGAATGAGTAAAAGCTGCCCGCCAGCACCGAAGTCAGCACTGTTATGGAATTGCCCAGCATGCTTGCATTATCAGGCTTTTTAATCAGCGTGTTCAGCAGCAGCGCAAATGAAATGCCTAGGAAGGCCAGCGCCGCCATCAGACCGGCATACTGCAAAAGCGAAAAGCCTATGTTCCAGCCGCAGAGCTTCAAAATAACAAGCAGCAGATATTCTGGCAGCAGCATAGACAGGCAGTAGACGCAGTGCGCCGCAAGATACCATCCAAACGAAGAGGGAGCCGCGGCGATCCGCCGGAGCTGTCCCTGCTCCTTGTCGTCCGCAAAGGCAAACAGATTGAAAAAGGCGATCATAAGCAGGAACATCATCATAAAGCCGATAATATTTACGCCAACGCCGCGCTCGGTCTGAGAGCCGGATATATTGGCATTGGGATTTTTCAGCAGCATCAGCATCATATTTTTGAAGTCGTCGTTATGAAGCGTTTCGATTTGATAACTTCCGTCGCCGAGGGGGGTGACATAGGCATCGTATTTCTGCTTGACTAGGCTGGAAAGCGGAGGCTTTTCAGCCATGACGGTCACGTCCAACGCTTTGGAACTCTGTGGAATGACCGACTCACTCTGCGATATCAAAACAATATGCGCCTTAACCTGTTGCGTTCCGGTAATGTAAACAGCCAGAAAAATCGTAGCCAGAGTAAACGCCGTGAAGACACCCACCGACACAATCCGCGGTAAAACCCGCTGATATGTGCTTTTCAATACGGCAATAAATGTTCTCATAGATAATCCTCCGTTCTGAAAAAGATGTGGCAGCCCAATACAAGTAATGCCGAGACGACCGATGCCCCAATAAACACAGGCCAGTAAAGCGCGAGGCTGTTGTCGCAGGAAAGCGCAAAGAAAGCGTCGTTGAGCCATTTGACCGGCGATAGCTTTGAGATGAAAGCTAGTGTTTTGCCCATTCCGTCAAACGAGAAAAATGTTCCGCCAAGAACGCAGAGCACACTGATTGTTAAGCTCAGCAGGGTGCTGGTTGTCTCCTCGCAGTGAAAGATGCAGCAAAAAAAGGTTCCCAGAGCCGCCGCCGCGAATTCTATAGGCGCCATCAGCAAAATAAAGAATATCGGCTGTATTCCTAGCGTGACGTTCAGGAGCGGGCAGAGAACGGCAAGCAGCAAAAGGTGCAGGACATAATCAAAAACGAAGGATGACAGTATTTTTGAAAAATAGATTGGAAAGCTTCCCGCCGGAGAATAGATAATCCGAAGATTCGGGCGCTTGATGTCGCGCTCCATAAAGCAATTAGAGGCTGTCATCGCTCCGTTCAGCATTCCGTAAACAAGCAAGGTCACCGTGTAGTATTGATATGAATTTTTTATATCAGCATAATTGCCGCCAGTCAAAAAACCCATGATCAAAATGAGAAGCGCTGCGAATAGCGTGTTGTACCCGACAAGGACAGGATTCTTAAAGAGATTTATCATGTCCATTTTAAAAATGGATGAAAAACGCCGCATTTTTTGTCCCTCCCGTCAGTCGCGCAGCTTGCGGCCTGTCAGTTTTAGAAAGACCATTTCAAGGCTTGCGTTCTCGCTGGTGATATTGCGTATTTTTTCGCCCCGGTTACTGAGGAGAGCGATAATTCGGTCAAGGTTTTCAATACCTTTGAGCGATGTGATTTCAATCGTGCTGCCTTCAATTTTCGCCGCTTTCACACCCTCTATGGCAAAAAAGTCGTCGTGTGAAATGCTGCCGTTTTCTTCGACTTCAATGATATACCGCTTATCGTTCTGGATATCTTCCTTGAGACTTTCCTTTGTGCCCTCGGCGATAATTGCCCCGTGATCCATGATGATGATGCGGGACGAGATCACTTCAACTTCTTCCATGTAATGCGTTGTGTAAATCACCGTCATGCCGTTATCGCGAAGCTTCTTTATGGATTCGAGTATATAGTTGCGGCTTTGCGGGTCGATCCCGACGGTGGGTTCGTCCATAATGACAAGTTCGGGCTTATGCGCGATGGCGCAGGCAATATTGAGCCGCCTTTTCATTCCGCCGGAAAATGTCTTGACCTTATCATGCCGGCGGTCGGAAAGCCCGGCAAATACAAGCGCTTCGTCAACCGCTTTTTTCAGATCTGACCCATGAAGCCCATAAAGGGATGCAAAAAAGCTCAGATTTCGCTCCGCGCTCAGTTCGTCATACAGAGCTACATCCTGCGGGACAATGCCTAAAGCCTGCTTGTAGGCACGAAGCTGACTGTTGATAGGTTTGCCTTTGAATTTGATCTCGCCGCTGTCGCTTCCAAGGGCGGCTGTTAAAATATTGATGGTCGTAGTTTTCCCCGCACCGTTGGGACCGAGAATGCAGAGAACCTCTCCGGTATGCACTTCAAAACAGATTTCATTGAGTACTTTATTTTCCTTGAAGCTTTTTGTCAAATGACTGACGCTCATTAAATTTTCCATATGATCATCTCCTGCTTTAATCATACGGTATCAGCCAAAATAAAAAATCAACCGTTCGGCTGATTTGAACGGTTGATTTTTTGGTTTCCGTCATCATAAAAACAAAGTGACTGTTTGGACACATAATCACTTATTCGCGTTGCCATATGAAATATATCGGCTCAAACCCATATCAACGGTCTCAGGTATTTTTTATGTATTATAAAAATGCCTGAGACTGTTGTTGCGGCACCATCTTGAAACGGCCGCGCTTGAATATCCGGTCATCTCGCCAATATCGTTTACAGTCAGCAAATCCGTATCGCAATGCCGTGTAATCAATATTTATTCATACTTTACTACGGATATCAACAAGTCCTGCCTTTTGCAGAAGGCGCAGAACAACAGTAGCTGTTTCAGCGCGGGTTATCGTTGCGTTCGGGCGGATAGCTCCATCCGAGCCGACGATAAGACCATTTTTCAGATTGAAGGCAACAAGGTCTTTTGCCCATAAGCTTATATTTTCTATGTCGGAATACGCACCTATATCTCCGTCTTTGCCTTTGTAGCCCGAAACATTGGCGGCACGCGCGATAATAGCCATTGCCTCTTCGCGGGTGATATTGGCCTCGGGATCAAATTCTGCCGCGCTTCTTCCTTGAATGATGCCATATTCTGAGGCTGTCCCCACATATCCGTTATACCACGCGCTTGACGCGACGTCACCGAATTTATTGCCGCTGCTTTGGGGCAAACCGAGCGCCCGAATTATGATTGCCGCAAATTCCGCACGGGTTATCGCGTTGTCTCCGCCGAAAATGCCGTCTTTATACCCCGTCAGTATTTTTCTTGAAGCCATTTCGTGCGCCTGCGTCTCATACCATCTGCCGGAAGCGTCTGTGAATGCCTCGTCGTTGTATATCAGGGCGTATGTGGAGTTGGTCAGAGAGTTTATCCTTGCGTAAAGCTTCCCGTCAGAGCCCTTAAATACATATGTGGGGATATGTCGGACCGTTCCGTCGGGATTCTCCGATATCGCGGTAGTGATCCTATTGGGATCTGTACTTTGATCCAGCTCGAGAGTACGCGAAATGTAGCCGCTGTATTGCTCTATTTCTTTGCTCTTTCCGCCAAAAGTCGCTGTAAGTGTAAACGATACAGGGCTGCCGAGCGTCTCAAAGCCGTCGCTTGACGCAGCTTTCTTCAACGCTTCTGTGGCGTCCGAGGAAGCAGGCGAGACAGAAACCGATAATGTTACCCGGTCTAGTTGACCGGAGGCGTTCAGAGCTTCGCCGATTGACTCCGTATCTATCGATGAGGTCGGAAAATCAAGCGTAACGTCTCCGCTCTTAACCGTAAAAGTCATTCCCCTGTCTGATAGCTCCTCAACGGTCTGCGCAGTGAGCGCCACCCGGCTTTGGCTTGCTCCCGTATTCTGCGGCACAGTGAAAACAACGCTGCTGCCGCTTGCGGCGTTGTTAATATAATTCGCAAGCTCTTTTTCATTGGCGGTAACGATTGCTGTTTTTGTGCCGCTGCTGTCGGTAGAAGTAGCAAGCTTTCCGATTTTTTGATTAACTCCACCTATTCCCACCTCAAGCGCGGTTCCGCCCGTTGAGGCTGACGAGGAGCCGTCAGATGTTTCCGATGAGCTCGAAACGGTCCACTTGGCATACAGCGTTTTTGCTCCGCTTATTTTTGTTTCAAAATCAAAGGCGGTTGCACAGGTCTCTTCCGTATACCAGCCGCCGAAGGTATAGCCGCTGCGTGTGGGATCTTTTGGTTTTGACACTTTGTCTTCGTCTCCAGCGGGAAGTTTTGCGTAAGGCTCCGCGGCGCCTGTATAATTGTAATTGAAGGTCACAGTTCCGGAGCTGACAGCGATTACAAGATCGTTGCCGTTGCGCTTCAGATAATAGCCGTCGTTGGCAATGAAAAACAGGTCGCTGTTTGTCCCGGAAACGACATTGCTTACGGCTATGGTGCTGCCGTTATTTGCTATCGTATAGCCGTAAAACAAAGTCAGAACGCCGCCTTTATATGCTTTCGGAGAAACCGCGCCATCATCGGCGTAAATAATAGTATTTGAATAGATATCCGTCGGACCGGAAATTATCGGAGTACCTGAAAGATAAAGCCGCGAGTACTCAGAGTCCTTAAAGTTGTAAACGGCATAGCCTGAATCGGCATTGTTTTTTATCGTACCTCCGCTGATAACAAGCTTGCTCGCTACTCCTTGGTCACAGCAGCATACCGTGCCGGGCATGCTTTGGGAATGCATATTCATGCTTGTCACCGTATTGGTGCTTGTCAGCGTTCCTCCGGATATAGTGGAGCTGCCGCCCATACAGGCAAGAGCGGGGCCGTTTGCGCATTCTATATTACCACCGCTGATATCAGCCGACGAACAATAAATCGCGGCTATCTTCCCTGAAACAGAGCCGTCGCTCATTTTAAAGGTTTGTGAAAAAACAGCAGGCGCGTTGGCAGATGTGACCTTCGTGTCCTTTCCGGATATCGAGACGCTTCCATCTCCGGAATTATCAATTGCGACAGCGCCGTTGGAGACGATTGATCCTCCGTCAACAATCAGCGATGCTCCGTCCAGAGTAATTAAGGCATCTTCATCAGTTGTGCCTTTAAGACTGCCTTTTATGGTGTATGTCCCCTCAGAACCAAAATCAACATTCTCCCCGTTTGTATCAAGCGTGTCCTTCAAATTATCTGTGCTTGTTCCTTCATTGCCGAAAAACAGCGTTGCAGAACCGTCGGAAACAACGTCGCAAATTTCCGATATTGCGTCGTATACACTTGAATATGCCGTATTATTACCATTATCTTCGGCTTTGTCGGCTCCATTGCAGAACGGCTCAAAATTGCCGCTGCTCGTTTCTTTCTCGTAGACATAGTAGTATCCTGTTTTCGCGGTTTCTTCTGTTCCTTTTGTTATCACAAAATAGGGGTAGCCCACATTGGCAGGATCGGAAAGGGAGATATCAACGCCGCTGTAGTCAGCGTTTGCAGTAAATTCGGCTGATTTTGACTTTGCATAGCTGCCTGGAACTGCCTCGACAACTGCCGTATATGTTCCCTTCAGTACATTTATAATTTGATAAACGCCGTTTTTATCGGTCGTTGCAGTATAGTCGGTTATTTCTCCCTCAGAGTACAGCGTTACGGTTATCCCGCTGAGATCTGTTAGCTGCGAAGCGCCCTTGCCGACTGTTCCACTTACGGTGAAGGGATTGTAGTCATCTACAATGGGAACCGCAAGAGCGTTTGTGCTGTTACCCACGGCATTATGGCTGTAAATAAGAAAAAATGTAGCGTTTCTCGGCAGAGCTGTTCCATTCGTTATATTATAATTATACTTATAAGATTTATCTTTATCATTATAAGAGCCAGCATTTTTATCAACCGAATCAATGACACTCGACCCGCTGAGAATAGTGTTTTCGCTTGAACCCCAGTAGATTTTATAGCTGTCGATGTCGCCCATATCGCTTGGAGCTGTCCATGAAATATCGCCGCCGATTTTGTCTGCAGTCTTATCCGAATCGGTGAAGGCTCCGCCTGAAAGTATGACGCTCGGAACCTTTTTCACAAACAGGTAGACAGTAGTAAAGGAAGGGTCTTTCGTGGAGCTAAGGCTTGAAATGGCGGCTCCGTCGGTTGTGCTGAGATAGTCGGTTTTTCCGGCATCGCTTGTCCAAGCAGTAAAGATGCAGTTATCATCCTTAATTTGAGTATTTAAGCTAGCGCTGCCGTAATTTTCCGAGTTTATAACATGGTGGTTAGAGCCGTCCGCCGCGCCTGTTATTGTTATGTTGGCAGAGCTGCTGGTGTAATACGTCTTGCCAAAATAATTAACAGACGCTGTTTCCGGTAAATGGTATTTGTACACAATCGTATATTGGGAAGTCGATGTAATAATCGGCGTACCGGAAACAGAGATTAGCCCTGTTGCGGCAAAATCCTCACTGACAGCAATCCCGGTTGCCCCTGTTGCTGTAATGTTTCCGCCCGTTATCGAAACGGTTCCGGCACCGAAATTACCAACCGCGGCCGAATCATATACAGCGGCGGCACACGACACTGCTCCGCTTTTTATGCTCAGCGTTCCCTCATTGTAAATGCCGTAGTCAGCGAAATAACTGACCGCCGTATGCTTAACTACCGCATCGGGGCCATCTATTGTGACGCTTCCTCCCGCCTGGTTTTTGATTGCACTTGTAATCGTACTAAAACTTGTACTTACGCAGGCATTGGAGACGGTTCCACCGGTTATGACGACCGTGCCGGAATTAACCAGCGTATTTCCTTTGGTAGCCGAGATTTTACCGCCGCTCATTTTCATGGTTCCGCCCGACTCGTTAGAAACAGCATAGGTAGTCCCGATTACGCTTGCATTATCTTTGATTTCTAAAACTCCATTATTCGAAATTGCGTTGGCAGACGCAGTCCCCGCTGCTGATATTTCAGCATTGCCTCCGATGACCAGCTTACCTGAACCGGAAGCCGAGATTGCACATGTGGAAGTGTTGTTTGAAGTAACCATTGTGCTCCCGCCAATCGTCATTATCCCCTGGCTATCACCACTCCAAGCAATAGCTGATCCGCTGAAATCATTGACAGATATTTTGCAGTCGCTGATGTTTACCGTACCACCACCTGCCGAAAGTCCAGTTTTCTGCGGAAGCGAAGCCGACGCGGGAGCGATGCTGCCGCCGCTCATATTGACTGCAGATTTATATGCATAAACCCCGTTTATGCTGCCGGAAATCAGCGTGGGTTTTCCTGGGTCGGTCTCAGAAATATTCAGAGTTCCCGTAGAATAGATTCCGTTATAATACCCGTAGACGGAGGCGCCGTCGATGTTCAAGGTTCCGGCATTATTAACACATGTTCCGAACTTATTGGATGCCGGTGTCCTTATACTGGAACCGCCCTTAACATTCAGTGTCCCACCGCTCTGCACATCAACGCAGTAGCATGCGAACGAATCGCTTTGTATTTCTGCGTGAAGTCCGTCGAAAGTCACGGTGTTGCCTGTGGGTACATATAGCACCGTGAAAAATTCGCTAGGGCACACGATGGTTGCGCTTCCGGTGTATGTAGCACTTTTCAGAGCTGTCGCGACTCCATTCACTATCAGCGGAGTTTCGGCGCTGCCAAGCTGGATAACAAGGCCGTCGCTATTCGTGTCCGTACAGGCATTTAACACCGTTGCCAGATTCGTGTCGCTCACGGTTGCCTCTCCGCCGGCACTTGCGGAAAGCCGATAGTTCGTACCGTCAAATGTGATGTAGCAGTCCGGTGTTAATTCCGCCGCGCTTACCGGAAAGCTGATTACAGGCATAAGACTTATCACCATGCATAATGCCATCACCGCACCGATTACTCTCTTTTGCATATTCATAAATGTTTCCACAACCCCTTCTGTAATCTATTTACTGATTCTTTTTCCATATCCATATAATCCGCACTCAACAATAGCGGTCACTTTAAGGCTCGTACTATCCGGAAGTGATGTCCAGCTTTTAAAATTCGTGCAGATTTTTGTATAGCCTTGTCTCTGCCCTGAGTCTGAGCTTATACAGCATATCTCATTTTGTGGGAAACTCTCTTCCGTTACACCGCAGGCACCGCATTTATCGGGGTTCGTGCCGCTGGACGGTTTTATATCGCTTTCCCCATGAATCAAAATACTTCACCTCTTTTCTGTGCTATGTCTTCAAAATACATTCTAAACGTCAACAACTATCAAAAGGACTAACATTTAACAATAATCGACAATTATATTCAAAACGGACATTGATGTTAGTCTTTTTTTAGTATAGAATAAGGCTATCATTTACAGGAGGCAGCGCAGAAATGAATGGCATATCAAGTGCAAGGCTGACAGCACCGAAAGCAGCTGTCAGCGAAATTACTAGGCAAAAGCTCATTGATTCTGTGCTTGAATGTAATAAGGACTATATTTATATTCACGCTGGACCAGGATACGGCAAGACTACGCTGCTGTCGCAGCTTGCGGCTCTATCTGACAACCCTGTCTGGCTTACACTGGCTGGAGAAAGTGACCTGTTTGAGTTTGTTGATTCTTTTTGCAAGGCAATTCGGCATGCAATACCGGACTATGAATTTGCCATATCAGAGTTTATCCCCTTTTCTGAAAAGGAAAATTTTATAATTATTCTCGCTAATGCTCTCATTTCAAGCGTTGAAAGTCTCGGCCAGAGCTTTGATATTTTTCTTGACGATGTCCATACCGTCAGAAATCAGAAAATAAAGGATCTGATAGCCTGTTTTCTAAAGTATTCACCAGCTGGTATTCGCTATTTCCTCGGCAGTCGCGAGGAAAAATGGCAGGAGCTTATGCCTTTGTATCTGAAAGGCAAGCTTCTTGAGGTTGGGCAGAACGAGCTTGCGTTTTCAAAGGAAGAAACAGTCCGACTTACAGGCCTGGATGAAGATGAAATATATAATACTACCGAAGGATGGCCGCTTGCCGTTAACTCCTTTAAGGTATTGCTTGAAAACGGTGTCGCGCCTTCCGATATTACCGTTAAGGGAAAACAGGCGTTATACTCTTATCTTATTTATGAGTGTATCAACCGCATGTCTCCGGAAATCGTTGCTTTCCTGAACGCCACGGCCTGCTTTGAGGAACTTGATTCACAAATGCTCGATGCGGTAATGAACAGAAAGAACACAAGGCTGATATTGGATAGCCTTGTGTCCCGTAATATATTTATAACGAAAACCGATAACGGGTATTATCGTTATCATGCTTTGTTCAGGGCCTGCCTTCTGGAAACCGCAAATGACTCTTTACACCTCACCCTCAGACAAAAAGCAGGCCGTTATTATTTTGAAAACCAGGATTACTCCAAAGCTGCCGAGTATGCCTTGGTTCTGAACGACAAGGACCTTTTAAAAAAAATAATCTTGGCAAGCTACAGAGACTTGCTGAAAACCGGGAATTACAACGAGCTTCGTTTGTGGTTTACTGCGCTTGGTGAGGACATCGCGTCGGCGAGTCCGGAGCTTTTGCTGGCAAAGGGTTCTTTTTTGTCAAGCATGGGAAACTTCATCGAGGCAAAAGCATGTCTGGATGCTGCTATACCAGGTCTTGAGCCTCAAGATAGATTACTCTATACCGAGGCAATGGTTCACAAGGCGAGAGTACTTCGAAACTGCGTTTCTTTTGAAGAATCAAACAAGCTTCTCGATGAGTTGCTATCGAAGCTTGATAGTCCTGTCTCAGAAACAGGTTATTCTATTGTTATCGAAAAGCTTTATAACCTGTGCTGGAACTCACAGATAGACGAAGCGTTTAATCTCGGGCAGCGTATGATTGAGGAATGTTCAAGAGCCGGAAATCTTAGAATCAAATCCTGGTTTGAACGATATATGAGCGCCGTAAGTTTCTTTAAAGGCAATATGAGCATGTCGGTTAATTACTATGAAAAGTCCCTTGAGCTGTCCGAAGATGAACGGGAACATCTCGATATGCACAGCATAGGTGTTTATGCCGCAAAGGCCTATCAGATGCTAGGCAAAAGAGAGCGTTCTCTTACCGTTCTGACGGAAGAATTAAGAAAAATGAGAACAAGCGGAAAATATGAGGAAATGTGGTCTGGATATCTCTTTGCCGCCGAGATTCACTATCAGAACACATCGATAGACATATCAAATGGTAAAAGCGCCTCCTACGATGTTACGAAAAAGTATTTTGAACTCTCAAATGAGTATGCCCCTCTTTTCAGAAAGACTGAGTTCCAGATGCAGTGGACCAAACTCCTCAGGCTCACTTACAGCCTCATGTTTTCTGATTTGCCCAAGAAAAAAATCTTGGAGGAAATCTCCGCTGAGTATCCATTGGCCGGGGATTATCTTAAGAGCATCGTCCTCGCACGTCTGCTCGGATACTTTGCAGCAACTCAAGACTATCCAAGTGCGGCAGCATGCGCTAAAGAATGCATCGCGGTCGGGGTGAAATCTAAAACGTATCTTCATTCGACTGCTTCTTACGGAATGCTTGCGAGACTTGCGCTATCGGCAAAACAGTACGAGGATGCGGCTAAATATATCGGTGAGTATCTTAGGCTCTGTTATGAAAATGGCATCTACGAGTATTTCAGCGCACGAAAGGACTATGATCCCATACTGCAGTTTGCGGACAGCTATGGGATAGAAAATAATATAGCTAAGGAAATGATGGAATTCTGCGGCTACAAGTCCAAAAAGGCCTATATAAAAACCTTTGGTGGTTTTGCCGTTCTTGCCTTGCGCGAAATGCAAAGGCCATTAAAAATGAGGACTAAACGAGAGCGGGAACTGCTTGCGTTTCTTTTGAGCGCAGGAGCTCAAGGAGTGACAAAGGAGGAAATCTGCGATGCCGTATGGCCTGACACCGAATCAAATAACATAAAAAAACTGATTGGCGTAAATCTTACCTATATCAATAAAAATCTTGCTGAACTTGGTATCGAAAGTGCAGTTGTCTGCCAGAACCGGCGATACATTGTCAGCAGAGCTGAAATTGAATGTGATTTTGAACTGTTTGAAAAAGCCGCGGAGAGCTTCAAAAGCACCGGAAACCTTTCCGACGGGCAGCGCGTTCTCGATTTATATACGGGAGAATATCTTTCAGATTTCGAGGCTTTTTGGGCAACGGCAAAAAGAATCAAATATCAAAACATAAAAGATGAAGTAGCAGTAAACATGAAAAAAGCGCCATAACGAGGTGTGCACACCCGACACTTCGGAAGAGCGACTGATGGGTAGTAAGAAGATCATGCTTAGGTCCGTTCGTATTATAAACTTCGCATTATGCTTCCATGCGCCTCTTAATTTACAAAATTGCCCCACCTGCCTATAGCGGAAATAACCGTATGGGCGTTCATATCCAGTATCAGCTGCGTTATGCTCGTTATGTTCTGTAGTAAAATAGCCAGGGGCAACCCCGTGATGAGCTTGAGCCTTTCAGGAATTATGGTCGGGTCCCTTTTTTCCGCCGCAACTTCATATGTGAAGCTGATAGCTGACCCAAACAATAAACTGCCCGCGATTACCTACTGGATGATGGGATCTTTATCAGGCGCAACATTGGGAAAGTTCGCATACGTCTGGCTTCCGATGCTGATAGGTGCGGTTCCGATTTTTCTCCTCAGCTGGGAGCTCAACCTTCTGACGATGGATGTCGAGGAGGCCCGGACAATCGGCGTGAACACAAGACAAATCAGAAACATTATTATTATATGCACGACGCTTTTTACAGCCCTGCGTCGGGAAAAGCACACTTTTCAAGTGCATGCTCGCACTTCTCCCGCGTTATTCGGGGAATATTGTAATAGACGAAGAGAATATCAGAGGAATATCGGCAAAGCAAATGTCGCGAAAAACTGCGTATATTCCGCAATTTTCAGCACAGACGTTTAATTATTCAGTCCGGGATGTTGTGCTGATGGGAACGACTTCACTGGTCGGCGGCTTTTCATCGCCGGGAAAGAAGGAACTCGAATGTGCCGACATGGCCCTGGAGAATCTCAATATTTCAAACTTGAAAGGCCGAATGTTCATGAATATCTCCGGAGGAGAGAGACAGCTCGTCCTGATCGCCAGAGCGCTTGCACAGCATGCAGGGATTTTGATCATGGACGAACCGACAGCCAACCTGGATTATGGCAATCAGGTACACGTGCTGGAACAGATACAGGGCCTGACGAAGCAGGGATATACCGTAATACCGTCGACGCATGATCCCGATCAGGCTTTCATGTATGCGGATGATGTCAAGGCATTGTCGATGTGCTTGTCGAGAGCCTTCATGACGATGTCATAATTGTAATCCTACATAGATAAAATTAATAAATTTTAGAAAAATATTGACTGTGGAGTGCTTCTATGATATCGTAAGTTTACGAAAAGTGTATATTATTTCGAGTGTCTCCTTGGGCGCATAGCTTTTGGGGAAGAATAGGGAATCGGGTGAGAATCCCGGACGGTACCGCCGCTGTATGCGCCGAGGCCGCGCTCGTCGATGAAAGTCGGTCATTGGGGAAACCTGAGAAGGCAGAGCGAAGGTCGAAGGAGATATCTCCATAAGCGTAAGTCAGAAGACCTGCTTTGAAATTGCTCTGTCGGCTTGTGGGCTTATTCAGAGCGCTTTTGAACATACAGAAAAACGGCTGTGATGATTTTTAATCGTCACAGCCGTTTTTTTATTCCAGAAGCGTTCAACAACATTAGGAAGATAACACGGCATATATCCGGATAAATAACCTTATCCGTACAAGAAAACTAAACGGAAATTTGTCATCGTTGCCGAAAAGACTGAAAGGTCAGGTGCGATGTAGATGGAACGGGGTGAAATGCCCCATGTTACCGGCGCTGTAAGCGTGAGGCCGTACTGAAGCATCGGAAAACCGGTGCGTGGACGAAAGTCAGCCACTTTTAGGCATCTTGTTGCCTTTTGGGAAGGTAGGATACGGACGCAGGAAACGGGAAGTCGTTTCCATAACGCAAATCAGAAGACTTACATTTTTCCCTGTTAGCACGGAGGCCTAAGCTCCGTGTAGTTGCGTGCATAAATACGCTTGCGCCAATTTCTGTTATGGAAATTGGCGCATTTTTTCAGACTGTTTTATCACGGAAAAAATGAGAACTCGAGCGGAAATCGGGTTATCTAAAAGCAGCGGAAGGAAGTAAATGATATATGTTTCGGATATGCTTGAGACAGGTAAATTTTGGTCAGGATTTCATATAAAACAACAGATTGAGTGATGGCATCGGCGGAGCAGCCAATACCGCCGAAGTTTAGCATTGCGCACAGCCCGGGAAGAACTGCTGCTGCGGCGCATTCAGAAAAGGGGCGATTGAATCGGTATCGACGGAGCAACCGATCGCCGAAGTACAGCGCTGCGCGCAGCCCGGGAGGAACCGCGGCTGCGGCGCATTAGGCGAAGGACGATTGAATCGGCGTCGGCGGAGCAGCCGATGCCGCCGATGCTTTGCGCTGCGCACAGTCAGGGAGGAACCGTGGCTGCGGCACATTCGGGAAAGGGGCGATATCAGGAATTTGTTCGGATATCCGTTTACATAAAGGGACGCGGACGCGCCCCAATCAACAGGGGGAAAAACATGAAAAAAAGATTTTTAGCCGTATTACTGGCACTGACACTGCTGCTGGGACTGACCAGCGGCTTTGCGCTGGCGGATGATTCCGTAAATAGCTCAACGCCTGCGGGAACGTCCACGGCGGCGCCCGCCGGGACTGAAAACGCCGGGGATGCAAACGGCACCGTAGACGTCAGAATAACCATGAATGCGGTCTCAACAGCTATGACCCTAACGGACAGCACAAATAAGACGATCGATGTGGGAACGCCCACCGACAGCGTCTACGACTTGCATCTGAAGAGCGGCGACTATACCATAACCGGATATGACAGCACCACCGTCAACGGCACGCTGGGCCTGACAGTCACCGGCGAGGCGCAGCAGTCCTATCAGGTCTGGACTGTGACAAACATTTACGCCACCAACAGCGGCCTGACGTACGGCACGGACTACACCGCCGCCCTGCGGGTCAGCGACAGCGCCAATAGCGCACGGCCAGCCACACTGGGCTGGACGAAGAACTATGAAAACAGCCGCGCCGCTTTTTTGTGCTACGAAGCGGACACAGCGGCGGTGACTTTTACACCCAGCGTAGCTAATAGCGACAGCTACATGGCAACGACCGTCAGCGGGACGCAAAACGGCAACAAGAGCTGGGACTTTTCCGCCGCTCTTCCCGCAGGCAACATCTGCACTTTCACAGTCCCTTCCGAAAACTGCAAACTGCGGGTGGGAACGCTTTCCACGTATTATATCTACACGGACCTGACTCCGACCGGCAGCACGGCCAATGAGAATGGAACGGTTACCTATACATATCAGATCGCCTATGGCACGACGGTCTATTACCGGGTCAGCGACCCAACCGACGACAGCGCCGTCACCTACTGGAACTGGGTCAGACCTACCGCCGCGGCAGCTTACACCGTGAACGCGGCGGATATGCGGCCTTCGGTGGGCACAAATACAGCCACCTCGAAAACCGTTTCGCGCGATCTGAGTCTGAATACATATGATGTGGCATCGGTTCTCATGACGCTCAACCCCGCGGGCTATCTCAATTTGACCGCCGGCAGCACCCAAAAATTTGAATGCTTCCGCAACTGGCAGGCCATTGAGGGCATTATGAACAGTCAAACGGCCGAGCCGGATTATCACTATACAGTTATTGCCGCCGACGGCAGCGCCAGCGACGTCGTCAGCGTCGTGCCGGACGCCTCCAACAGCGGCATCGCCACCATCACCGCCAACAAAACGGGCACGGCTATCGTCCTGGTGACGTATGACGCCATGATCAATCAAACCGGAATGGGCGGAAAGTTCTTCAGCGCCATCTGGCCGGAAAATACCGGCGTCTTTGTGGTGAGCGTCGGGGCCGACGGTACTGGCATCGCCGCTAATATGAACCTGAATACAGGAAAAAACACCACCGACAACAAGCTCTCCGGAGACACCATGGATTCCCAGATCGACACGCTCTATTATTATGGCTCCGGTGGTGCCAGCTACAGCTTTACGCCGGAGAGCGGCACAACGGTCTCCGTCCTTCGTCCGACGCTGACGGCAAACAGTCTGACGTATTCTGGGTGGAACAGCACCGACGGCGTCACCGACAATAACGGCACATACACCGTTTCCGGTCTGACGGAGGGCAAAAACATCATCAGAGTCACCAAAGGCGACGTTTCAAATTATCAGGTCGTCACCGCAAAGAGACTGTCCTATACTCTTTACAGTGATGCGGCCTGCACGACACAGCTCTCCGACACCGCAAGCCTTACCACCGGAAGCACTTTCTATATCCGTTACAGCACGGTCTATATGCCGGCGAATAAAATGGCGGGCATCTACAACATGTCCGGCACCGTCTGCCTGACGGACACTCAGGGCGGAACCTTTAAGAGTACCCCAAACCAGTACGCTTTTGCCTCCACGGCGGCGGCGCAGACTGTAAAAGTGATGATCCCAAAGTATTTGCAGGGCAACACCTATACCCTTGGCGGCAGCGTCTTGGAGAGCGGATACGGCTCCCCCTACGGCAGCCATAGAGGAACCACTTATGAAACAGGCAGAAATCCGAACTTCTCCGCCAGTGTCCGCGTTGCATATCTGGGTAATTTGCCGGATATTTCCCTGACAATAACTCCGGCCAGCTTTGCCACGGCCCGGCTGAACATAGTCGACTCTGAAAAGCAAGCTGTTCCCGGCTGCACGCTGGCAGTTAAGGACACGGACGGCAACAGCATTACCGCCAATGAAGACTACCGGATGACCGTCATTCCGGGAACGACCTACAACTACGTGGTCAACAAGGCGGGATATCGGTACCAGACCGGCAGTTTCACGGTTCCAAGCGATGAAACAGGCACTTATACAGCAGATGTCAGCCTGACGGCTTCCTCCGCCAGCGCATGGGACGGCCTCGCACAGACGGAGCCCACACAATCGAACGGCGTTTACCAGATTGGCACCGGAGCGGAACTCGCATGGTTTGCGGCAAGTGTTAATTCCGGCGCTGCCACAAGCAGAAATGCTGTTCTGACGGCGGACATCGACCTTGCAGGATATCCGTGGACGCACATCGGCGATGACAGCAAGACCTATTCCGGCGTCTTTGACGGGCAAAGCCACAGTGTCAACAATCTGTATGTCAACAGTACAGACAGTTTCAGCGGCCTGTTCGGTTCTGCCTGCGGGGTCATTAAAAACCTGACTGTGAACGGCACGCTAACGACGACCAACGGCGCGGCAGCCGGGATCGTGGGATATCTTAACAACGGCACGAATTCCCAGCCGGCCACTATTGAGAACTGTGTTTCAAATGTCAATATTAGCTTTATGGGAAGCAGCGGCAGCAACCTCGGCGGAATTGCCGGATATACGAACTCGTCCGCCGCCGCCCGGACTGTCATCCGAAACTGCGTGAACAACGGCAACATCAATGGCGGCGAAGCGGCGCAGTCTGTCGGAGGGATAGCTGGATACAGCGTGGGCAGCAACGTCCTCATCGACTCCTGCAAAAATAACGGTGCGATCAAAGGCACCTCCAATATCGGCGGCATTTGCGGCAATTTGCCAAACGGCAATACGCTGATCAACTGCGAAAACTTCGGCACTGTCAGCTCCGCCTGCACCGCAGCCACCGAGGGCGCAGGCGGCATCGCCGGCAATGCCGCTGCCAGCAGCTACTCCAGCAGTAAAATACTGATCTTCAACTGTGCCAACCATGGCGCAGTTATGGAGAACGGCACGGGCGGCAGCGCGGGCGGAATTCTCGGCACGGCCGCTCTGGAAAATGCGGCGACAGATCTTCTGACGGTCAACAATGTCTATAATAACGGCGCTGTCACCGCCGCGAACAGCGGCGGCATTATCGGTTATGTCCGCGCTAAACAGGCAGAATATCCGGCAGTTCTTACGAATTGCTACAACGAAGGCACAGCCGTCAAGGGCATTGTCGGAAACGGTGCGTTGAACACCGGCACCGTGTCCAACGCGAATTATCTCTCCGTCAGCAACGCCAATTATCTGAGCACGGCAACGGCAGGGGACAGTTCCCCGGCCTCCAAAGCCTATACCAGGGACGAAAAAGCACTGACAGAGGTTACCGCGGAACTCAACCACACGGTGGCGGCTGCAAATTCTCCGCTTTACAGAATGTGGACGACGGCAGAGACCTATGCCGCGTTGAGCGCGGAGACCTATACGCCACGAACCGTCTCAATCAAGAGCGATATCACCGGTACGGACATCAAAGCCACCTCAACTGACGTTGACAAGACCGGTAAAACCTACAGTTGGTATCAATGGACGGAAAAGCCGGCGGACACCTCCCTCGGCGGAGTCACCGGCAAGGCTGTCTCCGCTGACGCCGACGGCTCCGAGTACGGATGGATGCTGGCGGACAATGTCTGGCAGTCCGACAATCAGGGAAAGGACAAATCGACCTCGACTCTGAATGTGAGTTATACCGTTCAAGCCGGCGATAAAATCAATTTTAGCTGGAAGGTCAGCAGCGAAGAGGATTATGACTTCCTGTCCTATTATGTGGACGGCACGCAGAAAGACAAAATCAGCGGAGCGACCGACTGGGCCACTGTCACGATATCCGGCCTTACGGAAGGCAAGCACACAGTTACATTCACATTTGCCAAAGACGATGCCTCTGCCGATGGCGCGGACACCGCATGGGTGAAGCTTAACGCCAATCACTATGAACTGGAACAGCTCAGCGAGACCGGCGATACGCTTGCCACTCCGGCTGACAGTTCCAGGGTATACTGCACCGTCACGTACAGCGACGGCATCACCGTCGCCTCCAGGCCTCTTACTTTGGGCAGCATTAGTGTCACTGTTGCCGCTTATGACTACACGGCGGCTGCGGGCAAGCTGAACGGCGCTTCCGCCACCGGCGTGGTGATGGAGAAAACCGTGACCGTTCCGGCGGATGCCACGGCTTCCGAAGTAATCGCGAAGGCTTTTGCCGATGGCAAGGTTGACGTTCATGGCGTCGACAAGGGCTACGTATCCTCCGTCGGAGCGCTCTCCGGTGGCACCGGCGGTGGATATTCCGGTTGGTGCTTCGGCTATTACAACGCGAGCACAAAAACCTTTGACGATTTCTCAAATATGGGATTTACCACATTGGCTTCCCTCAATGACGGAGACCGGTTGGAGTTCCACTACTCCGTCAATCCCGATGGCAATACGGACGACATCGGCGACGGCTGGTACGGAAAGCCAATCATGAACACCTTCAAGTTGGCTGACGGGCAGAGAGTCACACTGAGCAAGAAGACAACCTATGACAACGGCGGCAACGCCGCGACGGCCTATTATATCAATCAGGGTAATCAATATGTCCCTATGCATGGCAGCGGTACCGCTGACGATCCCTTTATACTCAGCACGACGATTACCATCGGCGCTTCTGCCGCCGTCCAGACAGCGGTGTTCACCACCGATCTGAACAGCCACTACTATACGGTCACGGACGCCAGCGGCAACGCGGTGGACCTTTCGCAGCCCCATGATTACAGCGGCGGCTTCACCTTCAGGCTCTCCTCCATGGGCGGCAATCATGTCAGCTATTATAAAGTGACGGCAGCCAACGCCAGCGGCGAAAGCTCTGCTGGGAGTACAATCACCGTCAGCTTCCGGCTGATCGGGGCGACGAAGTCCTCCGCGCCGGTGAACTATTCCACCGGTACTTGCGATTCCAGTTATGTCACATGGATCAGCACGACCAGCTACGCGATGAGCAGGGACGCCACCGTGGGCGAGCTGTTTACCAAGGCGCTTGGCAGCGCGGGCCTGACCTATACGGGACTTGAGAAAAATTACATCTCCGCTGTCACGGCACCGCAGAGTGTAGGCGGATATCGTCTGGCGGAATTTACAAACGGAGACAATTCCGGCTGGATGTACACCGTCAATGGTACGCATCCTCAGATCGGTTTGAACGACTGTACGCTGAGGGACGGCGACGTGGTGGTTTGGCACTACGTAAATGACTACGCTTATGAGGTTAAGGATTGGTATGGCGGCACCAAAGGCACCAACACCACGTGGAACCTTTGGTTGAAGGCAGCTGACACCGTTCCAAGCACGGGTGGGGCAGCCGCTGCGAACGCTGCGTCCGGGACAGTCATCGAGCAGGCCGCGACTGTCAGCGGAACGACGGCAACAGCCGTTATTCCGGAAAAATCGATTACTGACGCCATCAGCGCGGCCAAGAAAAGCGGGGATACAGCCATCACGATTGCGCCCACAGGGGCCGACTCCGTAACAAGCGTGAGCGTTACCCTGCCCAGAAGCGCGGCAAAAGCCATTGTTGACGATGCATCGTCGGCTCTGGTAATGGAGACCATAGGCGGCAGCGTCACCCTGCCAAACGACGCACTGTCCTCAATCGTCTCGCAGGCGAGCGGCAGCAACGTGAAGATTACCGTCGCTAAAAAGACCGCGGCAGATGTGACAGACAAAACCATTGATACGCAAAACGCCCTCATAGTAGAGGTTACTGTTGCTTCCGACGGCAAGAACATCACCGCCTTCGGCGGCAAGAGCCTGACCGTGAGCATTCCCGTGAACAGTTCCTACACCGATGGCGCAAGCTACAAGGTTATTATTATCTCAGCCGATGGCAAGACTGAAACCGTCACTGGAAAATGCGTCAAAAAGGACGGCAGGCTGGCGGTGGAGATCGGCACTGCGCATCTCTCCACCTTCATCGTCACCAATATGAAAGCCATGAGTTTTACGGATGTGTCGTCCGGAGCCTGGTACTATGACGCGGTGGAGTACGCCTGTGAGAACGGCCTGTTCAACGGAACGTCGGATACGAACTTCTCGCCGGATGCCGCCATGACTCGCGCGATGCTTGTCACCGTTCTGTATCGCATGGAAGGCAAACCGGCTGTGACGGGAACAAACGGTTTCACAGACGTGGAGAATGGCGAGTGGTACACCGATGCCGTTAGATGGGCAGGCACGAACAAAATCGTTTCCGGTTACGGCGGCGAACTGTTCGGGACGAACGACAGTATCACCCGCGAGCAGCTGGCGGCAATCCTGTACAACTACGCCAAGAGCAAGGGCTACGACGTGACGAAGACGGTGGACCTTAAGCCGTATACAGACGTAACTTCCGTGGACACCTGGGCAACCGATGCGATGAAGCTGGCGGTTGGTACCGGCCTGATTTCCGGCACGTCGTCCACGACGCTGTCTCCTAACGACGGCACGACCCGTGCTCAGGTGGCGACGATTCTCATGCGTTTCGCGAAAAACATAGCAAAATAGTTCTACTTTCTGTTTGCGGAGATGAGTCCAGGCATAACCATTCCATAGCAGTCACGGATATTCGCCGCGAACCGATATAGTCAGGCAGACGGTGAAATCCTGCCGGGGGTTTACCCCCGCCGTTACAGCCGGCAGCCATAAAAATACGTCATATCCAGGATGGGAAAGTTCATTATTTAAAGCGCCGGGACTCCCTCCGAAATGATGGGGTCCCGCGCGCATATATAAGGAGGCTCGCATATGGAAAAGCAGCAGTCAAGCATAGTTCACGTCAATCGGCTTCGCCTGGAACTGGAGAAGGACGCGCAGCGAGCGAGATCATCACCTGATCTGGAATGCATGCAGGAGTGGGTCGATCCGGACATCTGGCGGCAAAACACAGGTAAGACTGGGCGGCAGCTCTACAAAAGGTATACCGACGAAGAACTGCTGGATATTCTGCGTCAAACTGCGGTTGAACTCGGGCACCGCTTTTCAAACTGGCCGGGCGCACTGCGGACGGCCGGACTAAAAGCGCAAAGGCCCGCAAGAAGCCGAAGAAGAAAAGTACGCGGCAATCTCTGCCTGAAGGCAATATCTTCAGAACGGAATAATTACTTGAAATGAACACAGAGGTTATACGATGAAGACAAAAAGAAAAGCATTGGCATTTTTCCTCGCGCTTGCCATTATTACTGGGACTGGCATTCAGGCGCTGGCGGTAGATCAGACGACGCTGGAGAGCGCCGTCAATAAAGCGGCCGCATACATGGTGAAAACGGTGGCCGACCCGCAGGTGGGCAGTATCGGGGGTGAGTGGGCCGTGATCGGCCTGGCCCGCAGCGGATACAGTGTTCCCAATACGTATTATCAGAACTACTACGCCACCGTGGAAAAATATGTACAGGCCTGCAAGGGCGTCCTGCATGATAAAAAGTACACCGAGTATTCCCGTGTAATTGTGGCCTTGTCATCCATCGGCAAGGATCCGACGAACGTTGGGGGATATAACCTTTTGAAGCCTCTGGGCGACTATGACAAGACGGTATGGCAGAGCCTCAACGGGCCGATCTGGGCGCTTATCGCTTTGGATTCCAGTAACTATGCCATGCCACAGAATAAAGCCGCGAAAACACAGGCCACGCGGCAGCTGTATGTGGACGATATTCTGTCACATCAGCTGGCCGACGGAGGCTGGTCACTTACCGGCGAAGGCGGGAGCTCGGAGCCGGCGGACCCGGATATGACCGGCATGTCCATGCAGGCACTGGCAAAATACACTGATGATGCAAAAGTTAAAACTGCGGTGGACAAGGCACTAGTTTGCCTGTCCAATATGCAGGATAAAAACGGCGGCTTTGCTTCATGGGGTACATCAAATTCCGAGAGCACCGTTCAGGTCCTGACGGCAATCTGCGAATTGGGGCTGAAGCCCGACGACAGCCGTTTTACTAAGAATGGGAAGACGCTCCTGGATAATATCCTGAGCTATCAGCAGGAGAATGGGAGCTTTAAGCATACAGCCGACGGCAGCGGCTCAAATCAGATGTCATCGGAGCAGGGCTTTTACGGCATCATCGCGGCGCTGCGGGCCATGGAAGGCAAAAACACTCTCTACCGCATGAGCGACGCCATCAATATCGGCGAGAGCACAAGCAAGGGACCGGCAAAAGGCGCAGGGATTACCGGCAAAAACGCGGATGTTAAAGCCGTGCCTGTTGTAAAACCCGGCACGTCATTTGATGATGTCGTGTACAGTGACAACATCACCGCCATTCAGTCTTTGGCGTCACGCTGTATAATCAGTGGCTACGATAACGGGACCTTTAGGCCAGACAATACCATGACGCGCGCAGAATTCGCCGCCATTGTCGTGAAAGCGCTGGGATTACAACTCGTCGCTAAAGGTGGCGGTACCTATCCGTTTAATGATATGCAGTACGATATGTGGTCCTTCTATTATGTCTATACCGCTAACTGTCATGGAATTGTAAACGGCAAATCGTCAGATACATTTGATCCTGACGGCACGATTACCCGGGAGGATGCCGCCGTCATGGTGGCCCGTGCGGCCAAACTCTGCGGGATGAATACGGATTTGGACAGCGCCACAATCCGAGATACGCTTGCGCAGTTTGATGACTATGTTCAGGTTGCCGACTGGGCAAAGGAATCCGTGGCGTTCTGCTACTCAAACAGCATTCTGGATCAGTCAGAACTGAATATCCAGCCATCAGCGGCCATGACGCGCGGGGAGATAGCGCAGATGCTGTTCAACATGCTCGGAGACGCGAACCTGCTGTAAGGAGATGCGAAAATGAAGAATTTTTTGAAAAAGCACAAATGGAAAATAATTGTTACGGTTCTTGTATTATTCGTGCTTGGTTTTACTTTCTGGTACGGCGGAAACGCGCCTGGCCTTCGGGGATGGAATGCAGCAAAGTCGGAAGCCGCTTCGGTATCCGCCAGCCCGACGGCATCCAGCGATATATCGCCGGGTCCGTCGACCGCTGAGACACAGGTTCCTGTGTCGCCGGATGCTCAGGCTTCTGCAGAGCCAGCAAAGGCAGATGAATCTGCAGTACCGTTGACAAGCAGTGACCATCCACTGTCCGCGAGCGAAAAGGTGTCGCTCGCGAAATCTATCGGCGGCGACAAATCCTCGGAGGGCGTTGAGAAGGGCAATACCGATTATTCCGCGTCTCAGGGAATGACAATCAACCCAAATACGGGAAAGGATCAGTATCAGACCGATCCTGTACCGTCCGGCAAGCCTGTTCCCGTTGAGCCGCAGAATACAACCATCACTGACAAAGTTGGAACCTGTACGCTATCAGTCCGCTGCGACACGATCCTGAACAATATGAATCTGCTCAGCAAAGACAAATGGGAACTGGTGCCCAAGGACGGTGTCATCTTTGCAATGTCAGCCGTCTCTTTTCACGAGGGCGAGAGTGTTTTCAATGTACTCCAGCGAGAGATGAAGAGAGCCAAGATTCAGATGGAGTTCAAAAATACGCCTATGTACAACTCAGCCTACATAGAGGGTATCAACAATCTTTATGAGTTCGACGTGGGCGAACTGTCCGGATGGATGTACAAGGTCAACGGCTGGTTTCCAAATTACGGGTGCAGCCGCTATCAGCTCAAGGACGGCGACGTTGTCGAATGGGTCTACACCTGCGCTCTGGGCAAGGACGTGGGCGGTTATTGCTCGGTGGGGTCGTGATGCAGCATGAATAACAGAGATCCGTTTTCAAGCTATCATCCGGTCGTCAATTTTCTGTATTTCGGGCTTGTGCTGGTGTTTTCCATGGTATTCATGCATCCGGCCTGCCTGGCGATCTCGCTTTTCTGCGCGGTCGCGTATTCCATCTATCTGAAAGGAAAAAAGGCAATACGGTTCAATCTTCTGGTAATGCTGCCGCTTTTTCTTTTCGCGGCACTCTTCAATCCCGCCTTCAGCCATGAAGGCGGGACGATTCTGACCTACCTTCCCAGCGGCAATCCACTGACGCTGGAATCCATCACCTACGGCATCGCGGCGGCTGCGATGATAATATCCGTGATCACCTGGTTTTCCTGCTACAACGAAATCATGACCTCGGACAAGTTTGTCTACCTGTTCGGCCGGGTCATTCCGGCCATGTCGCTGATACTGTCCATGACACTGCGCTTTGTGCCGAAATTTAAGGCGCAGATTAAGGTCGTCTCCAACGCACAGAAGTGCGTCGGGCGCGACGCGTCGAACGGCGGCATTTTACAGCGGGCGAAAAACGGGATGACAATTCTGTCCATCATGATGACCTGGGTGCTGGAAAACGCCATAGAGACGGCAGACAGCATGAAAAGTCGTGGTTACGGGCTACCGGGCCGCACGGCATTTTCCATATACAGGTTCGACAAACGCGACAGGGCGGCAATCATATATCTCATATGCATTGGAGCGTATATCATAGCCGGAGCCGCTCTCGGCGGCCTAAGATGGCGGTATTATCCGACGATGAAGGGCATCGTGTTCGGTGCGGGACCGCTAAGTATCTATCTGGCATATTTCGCGCTCTGCATCATGCCGGTAATCATTAACATAAGAGAGGACAGAAAATGGACAGCTTTACAATCCGCAGCCTGACGTTTTCATATCCCGAACAAACAAAAAGAGCCTTGGACGATGTCAGCTTTGCTGTCGGACAGGGCGAGTTCGTCACGTTGGCGGGACCGTCCGGCTGCGGCAAGACCACTCTGCTGCGGCGCTTGAAAACCGTTCTGGCACCGCACGGCAGCATAAGCGGGGACATATTGTTTGAGGGGCGTCCGCTGTCGGAAATCGACCAGCGGGAGCAGAGCGCGCGCATCGGGTTTGTGCAGCAGAACCCCGACAATCAGATCGTCACGGATAAGGTGTGGCACGAGCTGGCCTTCGGTCTGGAGAGCCTCGGGTACGATACGTCGACGATCCGGGGACGCGTAGCAGAGATGACGAGTTTTTTCGGCATACAATCATGGCTTTATAAAAATGTCACGGAGCTTTCGGGCGGTCAGAAGCAATTGCTGAATCTCGCTTCCATCATGGCGATGCAGCCGTCGGTGCTTATTCTCGACGAGCCCACGAGCCAATTAGACCCCATAGCGGCCTCCGACTTTCTCGCCACCGTGGGCAAGATCAACCGTGAGCTGGGCACAACCGTCATCATGACGGAGCACCGGCTCGAGGAAGTTCTCCCCATGAGCGACCGCGTTCTTGTCATGGGTTCCGGAATGATCATCTGCGACGGGACGCCGGAGGCGGTCGGCGAGAGTTTACGCGCGCACAAACACAGCATGTTTCTCGCCATGCCGACACCAATGCGCGTCTTCTCCGCTGTCCCGAGCGCCGGGAGCTGCCCCGTCACGGTTCGTGACGGGCGCTTGTGGATGGACGGATACGCGAAGACGCACAAACTTGAGAATATCCCCGCCGCTCCGGAAGCTCCCGTCCGTGACGGCGCACCGGTCATAGAACTTGACAATGTATGGTTCAAATATGAAAAAGACCTGCCGGACGTGCTGCGCGGACTGTCGTTCAGGGCGTACCGGGGCGAGTTTCTGGCAATCCTCGGCGGCAACGGTACCGGCAAGACGACGACACTGTCCGTCATATCGGGCATCAACAAACCATATCGGGGCAAAGTGCTTATTGAAGGCCGGGAGATCACGGCGCAGGACGGCCTGTTCGACGGGCTGCTCGGCGTCCTGCCGCAGAACCCACAGGCGCTGTTTGTAAAGAAGACTGTGCGTGAAGATCTACAGGAGATTCTGAAGGGCCGTAAACTCTCAAAGGACGAGAAAAACCATCATTTGGCTTTTGTTGTCCGGCTGTGCCGGCTGGATGACCTTTTAGAGCGCCACCCCTACGATCTCTCGGGCGGCGAGCAGCAGCGGGCAGCGCTGGCCAAAGTGCTGCTACTGGACCCAAAGATACTACTGCTGGACGAGCCGACAAAGGGGCTTGACGCGGAGTTCAAGCAGATTTTTGCGGGAATACTGGAAAGCCTCCTTCAGCGCGGCGTCGCTGTTGTCATGGTGAGCCACGACATTGAGTTCTGCGCGAAATATACCCACCGCTGCGCGCTGTTCTTCGACGGCTCGATTGTGACGGAGGATACGCCCCGCGCCTTTTTCTCGGGCAACAGCTTTTACACAACGTCGGCCAACCGCATGGCGCGTCATCTTTTACCGGAAGCGATTACGGCGGAGGACGTGATTGCCGCCTGCGGCGGGATGGTTCCGCCTTCCCCGAAGATCGAAGATGATGACGAACCCCTCCCGGAACCTCAATCGGAGCCGCCCGTTGAGACGCTGCAAAAGCTCCCGCTGTGGAGGAAAATACTGGCAGGTGTCACCGGCGTCATCCTGCTCATTTTGGACTATATCGCGCTTGCGGAACCGAATATTCCCCTGCTCATGGACAAAAACAAGCTGGAACTTTACATCGTGATCCTCGCTGTCGCGGCCGTGTTGGCGGCCGCGATCAACCGCCGATGCGAAAAACCGATTGAAAATGAGCAGGTGCCTGTCGGACACCGGCGCTTATCCGGGCGCACCGTCGCGGCCTCTGCGCTGATCCTCCTCGCCATACCGCTGACGATCTTTGTCGGCGTGGTCTGGCTGGGCGACCGCAAGTATTACTTTGTTTCGCTGCTCATCGTCCTTGAGACGATGCTGCCGTTTTTCCTCGCTTTTGAGGGACGAAAACCGCAGGCACGGGAGCTTGTCATCATCTCGGTTCTATGCGCGCTGGGCGTGGCTGGCCGCGCGGCGTTTTTCATGCTGCCTCAATTCAAGCCCGTCATGGCGATCGTGATTATTTCCGGCGTCGCGTTCGGCGGTGAGACGGGATTTTTGGTCGGGGCCGTCACAATGCTGGTGTCGAACATTATGTTCGGTCAGGGGCCGTGGACGCCGTGGCAGATGTTCGCCATGGGTATCATCGGCTTTCTCGCGGGCGTGCTGTTCCGTAAAGGCATCCTCCGCCGCAGCCGGCTGCCGCTTTGCGTTTTCGGCGGCCTCGCGGCGATTATTATTTACGGCGGACTGATGAATCCGTCTTTTGTCATTCAGTACAACGATCACCCGACGTGGCCCATGTTTCTGGCCGCGTACCTTACCGGTTTTCCCTTCGATCTCGTCCAGGCCGTCGCCACCATTGTTTTCCTATGGTTCCTCTCAAGGCCCATGCTGGAAAAGCTCGACAGGATCAAAGTAAAATACGGGCTGATCGAATAGCAGCGGTTTATGCGATTTACCCAAGGTGCACCGAACAGAATCTCTGATATCGCTATTGCAATAGGAACAATTAAATAACGTGATAAAGGCAAACTTATCGAAAGGTAAGGACCAAAGCCGAGAGTCTAAAGCGCCGTGGTTGCCGACAGCGTCCTGAGTTTGCCTAATTTTGCCGACTCAGGGCGCTTTTATCTGCAAACTCAGGTAATGACAGTCTTGATATTTTTCAAGGAAACAGTAACGGTTTGAATTTCGCCTTCCGCTACTGTTTGTTTTTGAAAATTAAATATGTAAGTTCCAGATCATTGAGCAAATAATATCGCATCAAGACTGATGTCTAACTCTGACGCAATAAGAAAAGCGGTTTCAGCTCGAGGGCTGCTCCTCCTCCGCGCAGTGCGGACAGTTGCGCGGAATTGGTCTAAATACTGCATTATAGTTCACCTCAAGACTAGTGTAACGTGAATTTAGACTCACAGTAATCATCATTAAGCTCACTTTAGGGGGTTTATCATGAATTCTTATAGGAGATGGAAATAAGGAGGATAACCGAATTTCGCCCTTTAGGGCCGAATTCATCGCAAAGGCTTACTGCTTAAAAAAAGTCTTTGTCAAAGCGAAGACGATTATTATTAGTGAGTTATGGCTCACCTTCAATGTGAGCCATAATACATTAAATTACAGTTCCTCAAGGGCTAATTGCGCCTTTTAGAAATATTTTTTTCATTTTTCCGACTAAATCGGTTTCTTCTTAGCTGCCTTACACTACCATCGAAGCAGCCGCCTAGCCTTCGAGTTTTCCTCGACCTCATGAACTTGCGGATTAGCCACAACCGCTTTCTTCTGTGATCAAACTCAACAAAAAAAAAAATAAAAACTGTAAAAAAAGGTAATAGACCAACTGATATATTAATGGTAATATATCAGCTGTAGTGAGCTGAGGTAAACTTTACCAGCTGCGAGTCAATGCCGGCTGACGCGCGGGGAAGTACCGTTATGATTACCGTACGGCGACAAAAATATGGAGGGAAGAAAATGTTGAACACAATTATGGGAATTCTCCTGCTTTTAACTTTCATCGGACTCATAGTCTACTGTGTAAAAGGCGGTAACCTGCTTGTGGGATTTCTCGTTATGTCGATTCTGTGGTGCATTATCGCAAGGGTACCGCTTACGACGGTCGTTACCACTGTTTTCGAAAAATCGGTTGAGGATTACGGTTCCACAATAGCAATAATCATTTTTGGAGCGTGGTTTGGGCGCATCATCGTAAATACCGGCATTGCTAATTACATAATCAAGAAAACTGTCGAACTCGGTGGAGATAAGCCGCTGATTGTCGCTCTGTTACTCAATGTCGTCTGCGCTCTTATCTTTACCAGCGTATTCGGAGTCGGCTCGGTTATGGCAATCGGCATGATCGTATTACCGATACTTTTCTCCATAGGGCTTGACAAGAAGACAGCTTTGGGCGCCTACATGCTTTCCGTAGCCGCAGGCATGTATCTCAATATTGCCTATGTCAGTCAGTTCTTCGGCCTGTTTAAGGGAATAACCTATTCAAATAATTACATCCATTTTGCAATTATTGCGACTATCATTCAGGTTGCGGTCGTTATTGCCTTCCTGGTGTTCCATTACTTTTACGACAAAAAGAGCGGCAAGGTACGCGCATGGGCAGCGCCGAACGCGGAAGCTGCTCCGGAAGTCAAAAAAGGTCTTGGCTGGTACTGCATCTTTGTCCCCTTCATCCCAATTATTTTGGTAGCCGTTTTTAAATGGTCATCCTGCCCCGCTTTCCTGCTCAGTATAATCGTCGGCCTCCTCTTTACACGCAATTTCAAATCTTACAAGGGTGTTGTTGAAATTCTTCAGAAAACTTTGTTCGACGGTGTTTCGGACTGCGCGCTCCTTATCGGCATGCTATACAGTATCGTCATATTCCAGGCTGCCGCGAAGCAGGCCGCACCGATCATTAATGCTCTCATCGGCGGCATAATTCCTCATTCGCCGCTCGTCCTTGTAATTATCTTCTGCATCCTCGCGCCTCTCGCATTGTTCCGCGGACCTCTCATGATTTTCGGGGCCGGCGCCGCGCTGCTCTCAATTTTCCAATCAATGAACGTATTCTCGACTCCTTTCCTCTTCGCCCTCTTCGTGATTGCTCCTGTGGCAATTGTTGCATCCTCGTGCCCCACGCAGTCTTGGGGGATGTGGGGCCTCAGCTATTCGAAAATCGAGCCCCGCGAGTATCTTAAAACGAACTTCCCCTGGGCTTGGGCAATTTTCATTGCGAACGAACTGCTCGCATATTTCCTTATGGGAAAGTAAAATGCGGGTACTTACAGCGGCCGAATAGGTGAGCTTCCCCGGAATACCGAAAGCAAACCAGGACCAGTCAGGGCGGAGGGCCAAAGCTCTCCGTCCCTAACGGGGCATTTTAGAACTTTTACGGAACAGTTTCGCGGCATGCTACGCCGCCTGGAGGTTTTAATGGAAAAAAGAGCAATCCGAATCGGAATCGACGTCGGCGGAACGCACACCAAGGCGGTTGCCATCGACAACGACTCAAACGAAATATTGGGCAAAGGCTCCGTGATGACCACGCACTTCGACAAACAGGGCGTAGCAAAGGGAGTAATTGACTGCTTTCAGAAGTGTATATCTGAAAACAATATAAGGCCGGAAGAGGTAATATTTATTGCCCACAGCACAACGCAGGCTACGAATGCGCTGCTTGAGGGCGACGTCGCAAAGGTCGGAGTTGTGGGGATTGGCAAGGGTGGCCTGGAGGGAATCCTCGCTAAAAAGCAGTCCGCAATCAACGACATCGACCTTGGAACCGGAAAATTTATTGAAATAGAGCACGCATATTTAAAAACCAAGGAAATTACAGAGAATAGCGTTGGAAACGTCATCAAGGATCTTGTAGAAAAGGGCGCAAAGGTCATTGTGGCAAGTAAGGCTTTCGGCGTTGACGACCTTTCGGAGGAGAGGCTTGTCGCGCAGGAGAGCGAGCGCCAGGGCGTTCCCTGTACGCTGGCTTCGGACATTACGAAGCTATATGGGCTTACGACCAGAACGCGTACCGCCGCCATCAATGCCAGTATTTTGCCGAAAATGCTCGATACAGCTAACAGCACCGAGTCGAGCATCCGTTCGGCCGGTGTCAAAGTTCCGCTTATGATTATGCGCGGTGACGGCGGCGTTATGGAAGTCAGTGAGATGAAGAAGCGCCCGATACTGACGATGCTTTCCGGCCCGGCCGCAAGCGTTATCGGCGCGCTCATGTATCTTCGCGCGTCAAACGGAATATATTTCGAGGTTGGCGGCACATCTACCAATATCGGCGTTATTAAAAACGGCCGTCCCGCCGTCGACTACTCGGTCATTGGCGGACACCGTACCTATGTCAATTCGTTGGATGTACGTGTTCTCGGCGTCGCAGGGGGCAGCATGGTCCGTGCAAAGAAGGGCGAAATCATCGATGTAGGCCCGCGAAGCGCGCATATCGCCAACATGGGCTATGCCTGCTATCAAAAGCCCGAATTGCTCGAAGGAGCAAAACTATATTATATCCAGCCGAGAGAAAATGACCCCGCCGACTATGCGGCGATAAAGCTGAAAAACGGTGAAAGCGTTACAATAACGAATACCTGTGCCGCCGTCGTTCTGAAAATTATGAGCGCGGGCGACTACGCGCTTGATAACTCATATTATGATTCCGCCTACGCCGCGATGGCGCTTCTTGCCGACGAGGTCGGAATGTCGGTCGAGGATACCGCAAGAATGATTCTAAAAAAATCCTGTGAAAAAATAATTCCCGTTATTGAGGAACTGATCTTTAAGTATAAGCTTGAAAAGGAACAGACAACTTTGGTGGGAGCCGGAGGGGGTGCGGGTACGCTGCTAACCTTTACGGCGGAAATGATGGGGCTCAAATATCAAATACCTGAAAATGCCGAGGTGATCTCGTCCATCGGCGTCGCGCTCGCAATGGTGCGTGAAATGGTGGAGAGAACGATACCGAATCCGACCGCTCAGGACATTGCGGGACTGAAAAAGGAAGCCCGTGAGCTCGCCATAGGCAGCGGCGCTGTTGAGGACAGCATCGAGGTCTACGTCGAGATCGACGAGCATGCCCAGAAGGTCACGGCTATTGCCATGGGTTCAACGGAGGTAAGAACAACCGACCTCATGAAGAACTGCGACGAAGACGAAGCACTTGAAATTGCTGCCGCAGCTTTTGGAATCAAGCCCGGAGAAGTGTTCGTGGAAGCGAGCAGCGGCAATATATTCGCTGTGAGCACAAAGGTTAAAAACGGCAAGTTCCGAAGTCTCTGCATGATCGACAAAAAAGGCTTTATTAAAGTTCGCCGTTCGGCTGGTCTTGTCCTGAACACGACCGCTGAAAATGCGGCCGAGGATTTGAAGCGCCTGTGGGACGAGGCCACCAACTTCTCGAGTGAGGTTCGCATAAATCCGGACACATATGTGGTTTCCGGCTCGCGTCTTCTCGATTATTCCGGCATTCCCGCGCTGCCTCAGGTTTCCGGACTGATGGCCGCGGAGCTTTGCGACAGGGAACCAGAGGATCGGATCATACTTGTGCTCTGCCGCAACGAACTCTGACACTATGAATAGGAAAGTACTTTTCCCATCGCGCGAAGATATCGCTGCATTGAAGGAAAAAAGCGACGAATGGTGGTACGCCACTATGCTTGAGCTCGGATTCTGCGGGACAAAGCTGAGTCACAAAGAGAGGGACGAAATAATACGCCGCAGTGCCGGTGCTGCCGAGAACTCGTACAGCAACATCGCGCACCGCTATCAGGGGCAGTCCCCCGAGGCCGTAGCTCAGGCTTTCGGTCTTGACATACGCCAAATAAACAAGGACGATCTTTTCGGAAACGAACATATTCTGGCGCTGTTCAAGCCCGAAGAAAGCGCCATACTGCTCTGTGAGGAGACTATAGCGGCACTGCTGAGGTATCTTGATGAGAGCGGGCTTAACAAGACAATGGGAGAATATAATATCCGTCAAACGGCTCTCTGGCATGAACTTTTTCATGCGATTGAGGAGCGGACACCGGGCATCTATACCCGCAGCAAAATGCTGAAAAGAAAATTTCTTTTTTTTGACGTCCTGCGCGGGTTTGACTCTGCCGGCGAGATCGGTGCGATACATTTTTCAAAACTCATGAGCGGGATCAGCTTTTCACCCTGCCTATATGAATATCTGCTTATTTCCATGAACGGCCGGGCCATACCGGACGCATGGAAGTTAAACCACGCGAATTAACTTATGCCGCCCATTCACGAGCGGCTTCATGGCAAGTTATGTCCGATGAAAGGAAATTAATTCAATGTATATGACTCTCAGATGGTTCGGCAGCAGATTTGATACCGTCAGTCTGCATCAGATCCGTCAGATACCCGGAGTTACCGGGGTTATTACGACTTTATATGATAAAATGCCGGGAGAAATATGGAGCGCCGAAGAAATTGCGGCACTGAAATGTGAGGTTGAGGATGAGGGCCTCCGCATAAAAGGAATCGAGAGCGTCAATATCCACGATTCAATAAAAATCGGCTTGCCCGAGCGTGACCGCCACATAGACAGCTATATCAAAACGCTCGAAAACCTGGGCCGTGCCGGAATCCATATGGTATGCTATAATTTTATGCCTATTTTCGATTGGACGCGCACGGATCTTGCCAAGCCCAGGCCCGACGGGTCAACGGTGATGGCCTACGACGGAAAGTTCATCGAAGGAATTGACCCCGACACAATGTTTCGCACGATGCAGGACAAATCAAACGGCTTTCTTCTGCCCGGCTGGGAGCCCGAGCGTCTGGCAAATCTGAAAGAGCTTTTCGAAATGTACAAGGATGTTGACGAAGAGAAGCTTTTCTGCAATCTCAGGTATTTTCTTGAGGCAATCGGGCCTGTCTGCGAAAAGTACGATATTAAAATGGCCCTACATCCGGACGATCCCGCATGGCCGGTATTCGGACTGCCCCGCATTATTACGGGGAAGGAGGGGCTGGTGCGCCTGATACATATGGTGGACCGCCCATTCAACGGAATAACCCTGTGTACGGGCTCTCTTGGCTCAGACCCGAACAACGATATCTGCGATATAATCAAAGCCGTCGGGAGTCGTATTTATTTTGCACATCTACGTAATCTGCGTTACAATGGCTACAGAAATTTTGAAGAGTCGGCGCATCTTTCATCAGATGGTTCTCTGGACATGTATTCAATTACCAAGGCGCTTTATGACGCGGGCTTTGATGGCCCTGTACGTCCCGATCATGGGCGCGCCATCTGGAACGAGGTGTCTATGCCGGGTTACGGACTATATGACAGAGCGCTCGGAGCCACTTACCTGAACGGCCTGATCGAAGCAATAGCAAAGTCGGCCGTTGGGCGCTAAGACAGCGCCGATACCGCCAGGACGCTGAAATGTCGAGGATTTTCAATAGAAAGCGGGTGCCATTTTATGGACAGTACAACTAAAGCTCCCAATGAGAAAGAGAACGCGTTGTTTCAAAAGGACGGAGCTTACGCCAATCTTCGGCGCGATATTATCGAGCTCAAGCTGAAGCCGGGACTGATAATAAGTATAAAGGAGCTGTGCGACCATTACGAAAGTAGCCGCTCTCCCATGCGCGATATTCTGCTGAGACTTGAGCAGGAGGGCTTGGTCACGCTGCTGCCGCAACGCGGCATAATGATTTCAAAGATTGACTTCAAGCGAGTCAAAGAGGAACGCTTTCTACGTGTCTCAGTTGAGAGCAAGATTATGCAGTGTTTTATGCGGGAGCACACCAAGGCGGATATCGTGAGCCTGGAAAAGTCCATTGAACAGCAGGCTTGCTGCATTAAGGAAAGCGAGTTCAGAAAGTTTCTGGCTGCGGATGATGAGTTTCACAACAAATTTTACCTGGCCGTGGGCAGGTCCTGGAGTGCGGATGTGATTAACAGTGTTTCAGGCCATTACAAGCGAGTGCGCCTTCTGTCCATAATAAACCGTTCAATTTCTGAAAATATACTTTCCCAGCACCGTGAAATGCTGGACGCTATAGACAAAAATAACGAGCAGCATTTACTTGACCTGTTCAATCATCACCTGACTAAGCTCGACGAGGAAGAGCCCGAATTTTTGAGGAGATTTCCAGATCTCTGTATAACAAGCTCCGCAGAGGACAGGCGCGAGGACATACTCGGAAACGATTTTCTTGTCACGCTTGTCTGATAAATCATCATTTCGCGGTGTGGGATCTTTCCGGCACTTCTGCTGTTTTCCGACAAAGCGGGACGACGGCACAATTATAGTTTGAAAGGTCATTACTATGCATCTTAATAATTACGAATTAAAAAACAAAGACCTATGGGCGGCGGCAGGCATCGTTCTACCCGCTTTCGACCGTGAGAAAATGATTGCGTCTACAGAAAACGAGCCGATTTGGGTTCATTTCGGCGCGGGTAACATTTTTCGCGCGCTGCCTGCCGTGTTGCAGCAAACGCTTTTGAACAGAGGTCTAGCCGAAAAGGGTATAATTGCCGCGGAAGGCTACGATGAGGAAATCATTGAGAGGACTTACCGTCCGCATGACAATCTCAGTCTGCTTGTCACATTGAAGGCTGACGGCACGATTGAGAAAACGGTTATCGGCAGCGTTAGCGAAGTGTTGCGCGCCGACTGCTCATATGAAAACGAATTTTCGCGGCTCAAAAAAATTTTCAGAGCCGACAGCCTACAGATGGCGAGCTTCACGATCACAGAAAAGGGCTACAGTGTGAAAAAAACAGGCGGCGAACTGCTGCTGGATGTTAAAACTGATATGGAAAACGGGCCTGCTATGCCGAAAAGCTACATGGGAAAGGTGACGGCGCTTTGCTACGAGCGCTACAGAAGTGGCGCGAAGCCGCTTGCCCTTGTCAGTCTGGACAACTGCTCCCACAACGGCTCCAAACTTTTCGACGCCGTTTTTGCTTTTGCTGAAAAATGGTCGGAAAGCAGTCTTACGGACAAGGGCTTTGTCTCTTATATCACTAACCCCGCGCTCGTCTCCTTCCCATGGAGCATGATAGACAAGATAACACCGCGCCCCGACGCGGGCGTCAGGGCGCTTCTCGAAGATTGCGGATTTGAGGACACCGAAGGCGTGATTACGTCAAAAAGCACCTATTCTGCACCCTTTGTAAACGCTGAGGAAGCGCAGTATCTCGTGATAGAGGATCATTTTCCTAACGGTCGACCGCCGCTTGAAGAGGCGGGAGTCATGTTTACCGACCGCGAAACTGTCGATAAAGTGGAAAAAATGAAGGTCTGCACCTGCCTCAACCCACTGCACACCGCTCTCGCAGTCTTTGGCTGTCTGCTAGGATATACAAGAATTAGCGATGAGATGAAAGATACGGAACTGATTGAACTGATCAAAAGAATCGGTTACATAGAGGGACTGCCCGCTGTGACGGATCCTGGAATTATCTCTCCAAAATCGTTTATCGACGAGGTGATAAACGTTCGGCTGCCGAATCCCTTTATGCCGGACACACCGCAGAGGATAGCGACAGACTGTTCGCAAAAAATTCCAGTCAGATATGGTGAGACACTCAAGGCATATCTTAACGGCGGAATGCCAGCCATCGGCGAGCTTGAAGCCATTCCGCTGACGATTGCTGGTTGGTGCCGCTATCTCACCGCAACGGATGATGAAGGAAAACCCTTTGAGCTCAGCCCAGACCCGCTCCTCGGCGAACTAACCACGATAATGGCGGGCGTAAAACCCGGAGACAGCGGCCCGTTTCATAAAGTGCTTTGCCCAATACTTTCGAACAAAACGATTTTCGGCGTAGACCTGTACGAAGCTGGCCTTGGCGGAAAGATTGAAAACGACTTTGAGGAACTGATGGCTGGACCGGGAGCCGTTCGCACTGCATTGCGCAGACATCTAACGAAAACTGAGGTGACGCGGCAATGAACGAAATTTTGAAAAAGCTTTCACTTATCGGTATAATCCCTGTTGTCAAGCTTGAAAACGAGGAGGATGCACTCCCTTTGGCGGATGCTCTGGAAAGAGGCGGGATTCCCTGTGCCGAAGTTACCTTCCGTACGGTACAAGCCGCCAGTGCTATCCGGATTATAAGCAAAAATTGCCCGAATATGCTCGTAGGCGCCGGAACTGTTCTGACAACAGAGCAGGCGGATGAGGCGGTTGCCGCCGGAGCAAAGTTTATCGTGAGTCCAGGATTTAACCCCAAAGTTGTAAGACGCTGTCTTGAACTCGGTGTCACGGTTATCCCCGGCTGTGCGACTGCCGGAGAAATCGAGCAGGCGCTTGAGTTCGGACTGGATACCGTGAAGTTTTTCCCCGCTGAGGCTCTCGGCGGTTTAGCAATGCTGAAGGCGCTCGCGCCTATCTACAGCGGTACCAGCTTTATGCCGACTGGCGGGATAAGCCCTGAAAATTTGAATAAATACCTAGCCTTTCCACGAGTTCTCGCCTGCGGCGGAAGCTGGATGGTGAAGGGAGAGCTTATCCAAAGCGGCAGATTCGATGAGATAACTTCGCTGGCCCGTCAGGCCGTTGCCACTATGCTCGGCTTCTCGCTAGCACATATCGGGCTTAACGCTGCTCAGCCGGCAGATGCCGAAGGAACGGCATCCACGCTTTTGGGACTTTTCGGTTTTAAAACGGAGGAGAAGCTTAAGTCATTTTTCGCCGGAGACAGCATTGAAATCATGAAAAACCCCGGATTCGGTAGAAACGGCCATTTGGGTATCGGTACGAATTCCATTGAACGTGCTGTCGCGTACCTGAGCGCTAGGGGATGTAAATTCAATAATAAAGCTGCCTATTATGACAATAACGGTAAGCTGTTTTCTATTTATCTTGCTGATGAGATCGGCGGCTTTGCAGTCCATTTGCTGCAAAAATGATTATCCGTGATTCCGAAGAACCGGAAAGACTGGAAAGCGTGATTTGTTATGTCTGAATGTCAAAAACAATATGACCTAATTGGCTTGGGAGAAGCACTGCTCCGTCTTGCCGCCCCTGGCAAGGAAAGAATATCAGACTGTGCCTGCTTTGAAAAGTGGGTCGGTGGCTCGGAGCTGAATGTCGTGGCGGCGGCCGCCCGGCTTGGACTTGATACGGGCTTTATTACGAAGCTCCCAAAGAATGAGATTGGAGAGCTCATTCGCGGCAAAATGCGGTTTTACGGTGTTGACGACCGGCTTGTAGTCGAGGACACCCATAGGAATGCAAGGTTAGGAATATACTACTATGAAAACGGGGCCTCTCCAAGAAAGCCATGCGTCGTATATGACAGAAGCAATTCCTCCTTCGCAGGGATAAAGCTCGATGATATTCCATCCAATATCGACGTAAAATCGATAGTTTTCCACACCTGCGGAATTACTCTCGCGCTCGGCGAAAATGTACGTCACACAGTCGTCGAGCTTATTAAGAGGTTTCGGACGGCTGGTTCGCTGATTTCATTCGATGTGAACTATCGTGCGAATCTTACGAGCGAGGAAGACGCGCGGGAGGCTATTGAGGAAATACTCCCATTGATCGATTTCCTCTTCGTTTCTGAGGAGTCATCACGTAAAATGTTTAGGAAGACCGGTGATCTGCGGAGCATAATGAAAAGCTACAGCGAGGAATACGGCGTAAAGGTTGTCTCGACGACGATGAGGAAAATCCTTCAGAATGGGCGACAGTCCTTCGGCTCAGTTATATACAGCAGGGATAATGACGCCTATTATACTGAGGAGCCTTATGATAACATTGAAATCGTTGACCGTATCGGGAGCGGTGACGCATATGTTGCGGGAGTTATTGCGGCTTACCTCAAGTACCGGGATTTTCGTAAGGCGGTGGAATTTGGCGACGCGATGGCCGTTTTAAAAAACACCATATGCGGTGATCAGACCGGCTCGGATCTCGGCGAGGTTATAAGGCTCATCGAAGAGCGCAAGACCGGAGGCGCTCAGCAGGAAATGAACCGTTAGAAATGTAACTAAGCACTCATTAATTTATATAAGCAGCGCCGAGAAAGCCGGCTTACGTGAAAGCGTAGGCCGGCATTTTCAATGGAAACAGGCAATAAACGAAGTAAAAAGGCCTATATGAGAAGTCCCTCCATCTCAATTTAGCCAGCTTTTTCAAATTCATCGTAGCAAACTTCAGCCTCACCCGGTTACTAACCCAGACCTCTGTAGGGCGTATACCTCGCATCGTCAGCCAGTTCTTCGTAGTCCTTCCAGATATGCCGCATTACTGTTTTGATGTTGTCTTTTGAGTGAGTACACATTTGTCTGGATGGACAGTCGCATATCTTAGGGTCACGCTTGCACTCGCGGTAGCCGTCACGATTCGCAGTGCTATAGTTACAGAACTTGTGGATTTGATTTTAAAGAACTACGAGCATCAGAGTGAAAAGTATAGAAGAATGATTCCCCTTAAGATGGTCTACATACCCGTTACAACCATAATCGATGCCTCTTTTATCAGCTTGCCTTTTTTGTTGCTCTTCTCTCAAGCCCCGGCAAAGTTAAAAATCTTGATTTTTTACACCGTCAGGACTTGACTTTTTATACGTTATCCAAAATAAAACAATTATTAGAAGACAAAATTCATTTATTCATACCTAAGACAAAAAGCGAATATTGTAGTAAAAAAATAGTGTCAAACCTGCAGGAATATAAACATAGCGAGTTTGGTATGAGAAAATGTTCCAAATAATAAAAGCACCTCCGTACGGAAAAAGTATCCGCCGGAGGTGTGTTTTATAGCAACTATATTTAAAACAGTAATTTCTTCCAACTCCATTAGTATACCAGAACGATATACAATAAGAAGTTTACTGGAGAGTTCGTTAACAGCCTAGGCATTACTGATGTTTATCGGATATACAAAAAGTCATCGTAATAAACGAAATCAACATAGTCCAAAAGGATGTTGATCCTAAAAAGGCCAGAATGGCTCTTACTGTCAAAGAAAAGAAAGAGGCCAGAACAGTTAATGAGAATACGATGAAAACAGCTGCAGATATCATAATTATCGGAAAATACTTACGTATACATATACAAGTAATGATCCTGTGACATTCTTCTTCCGTAGCCCTTGTGTTGTACCCGCATTTTAGCCACAGGATTGCAGTGACTATAAAAATGATGATTGCAAAAGCAAGAGCAAACGGAAGCATATCTCTAACGAACAGAACAGGTCCGAAGTACCAGATCAACGCAGTAACAGCACCGAATACAAAACCAAGAAAAATCAAGAGAGCGGGAGAAACGAATCTCCTTTTGCACATAACAACACCTCCTTAACCACATACTAATTCTCGTCTACTTATAATATGCGAGCAAATGAAATAATGATATCTGCTTGAAGCAGATGAGAGTTTTGGAGCGTGCATTAATCTCTATATATATTGATAAAACTTTGTGATTATTCCTGCTTAAAAAGAATCACAGAGTTTTTCTATACCTTTATTAGGTTTTTTGTTGTTTTGCTTTTATATGCGCAGTCAGGAAGTTTAAGAAAAGAATAATCAGCACTCCTGTAAGAACACCGGAAAAATCAAGTAGTATGTCTTTTACCTCGGGACTTCGGTCTGTCAGCATTTGAATTGATTCGTCGGTTAAAGCTGCTATAAGGCCGAAAAACAGACAGTTTGAAATACTCTGAAGTCTTACCCGCCGATTAACCGCAACCAAAAGCAGCAGTTCGGAGCCGAGCACAGTGAATTCTGCAAAATGGGCTATTTTTCTGACCAAGTTTTCAGTAACACTGCCTTTGCCGAAGACAATGCCAAGAAAAGGCGCAAAGCGGTTCATTGTGTACTGACTTTTTTTCGCGGACTCAGCAACAGGTTCAAGAGAATTTGAAAATATAAATATCAGAGTGACAATAAGCAGAGACAAAACGATAAATGTAAATATTTTTTGCATTTTCATTGTTCGGACTTCCTTGTTTTCCAATCTCTTCAGAGAATTATATGGATTTATAAACCGAATTCGTCAACTATAGCGTCATTTTTAGAGAGTCTGTAGTTCATGATATGTAACATCAAAATGGGTTATGACATTTAATAGTGAGACAGGGATTTAGGCATATAGAAGGTATACCTGTTTTTCGCAAAGGGTAAGTGAAGCCACAGGAATACTTTCGCTTACCACTTATTATGTAAGCGGAAGCTAAAAACGCCAATGGAAATATGCGAGAGCGGAATAGTCTTCAGCGCGAAAAAAATGATTTTGAGGCGAAAATGGATAGAAAGAAAATTTATCTGTCATCACCGACAATGCACGGAGATGAGCAAAAATTTATAAAAGAGGCTTTTGACACAAACTGGGTGGCACCGCTCGGTGCCAATGTTGATGGGTTTGAAAAAGAGATGGCAGCTTATGTAGGAGTTGAAGATGCCGCAGCTTTGGTTTCAGGTACGTCTGCGTTGCATCTGGCAGTAAAGCTCTGCGGAGTGAAACCTGGAGAAGTGGTGTTCTGCTCGGATCTGACATTTGCAGCAACAGTAACCCCTGTATCCTATGAGGGCGGTATACAGGTTTTTATCGATTCGGAAAGAGAAACTTGGAACATGGATCCCCGAGCTCTCGACAAGGCGTTTGAGAAGTGTCCCCAATGTAAATGTGTTATTGTTGCCAACCTATACGGAACTCCGGCTAAGTTCGATGAAATTCGTGCAGTGTGCGGGAAATATGGGGCAACACTTATTGAAGATGCAGCGGAAAGCCTCGGAGCCACCTATAAAGACAGGCAAACAGGCACGTTCGGGAAATACGGCGTGCTCTCATTCAACGGAAATAAAATCATAACGACATCCGGCGGCGGAATGTTGCTGTCGAATGATTCAGAAGCAATAAAAAAAGCCCGCTTCTGGGCATCTCAGGCAAGAGAGCCAGCGCCGTGGTATCAGCATGAGGAGATTGGCTATAACTATCGTATGAGCAACATTTCTGCGGGTATCGGACGTGGACAGCTTCCGTATCTTAATGAGCATATTCGCCTAAAAAAGGCCATATACAACAGGTACAAAGAGGCGTTTGCAGAGCTGCCGATGACGATGAATCCGCACCTCAGTTGCTCTGAGCCGAACTATTGGCTGTCATGCGTATTACTGGAAAAGGACTGTAAGGTAAAGCCGATGGAGATTATAAAAATTTTGGCTGATGAAAACATCGAGGCTCGTCCGATATGGAAGCCGATGCATTTACAGCCAGTATTTTCGGGACATGACTTTGTAAGTGTTGAAGGTGATGTGGGCGGAGCTGTTTTCGCGCGTGGTCTGTGTCTGCCAAGTGATATCAAGATGACCGAGAGTGATATGGAACTGATAATTAAGAATATTATCAGCATGATTTGAGGAATGTCTATGGGGAAAGATGTGATTCTGATAGGCGCAGGAGGTCATGCAAAAGTCATATCCGAAATCGTTGAACTCAGCGGCGACACTGTAATTGGATATCTTGATGACAGAGATCCGAGATTGCTTCCAGAGTTAAATGTTCTGGGGAGAATATCGAAGGCAAGCTCTTTTGCAGGAGAAGCGTTTTTTGTTATGGCAATAGGCGATAATTATATCCGGAAGAAGATTGATGAGTTATTTCAAATCAAGTGGTATACTGCGCAGCATCCTTCGGCAGAAGTATCAAAGTATGCAGAAATCGGAAACGGAACTGTAATAATGGCTAATGCGGTAATCAACCACTCTGCTAAAATCGGACGGCATTGTATTATAAACACTGCGTCCATTATAGAACATGACTGCCGGCTGCATGATTATGTTCATATATCTCCGTCTGCCACCCTCGGCGGCACGGTAACGATAGGCAAGTGCACTCATATTGGGTTGGGTGCAAATATTATAAATAATATAGCAATATGTAAGGATTGTATAATTGGCGCAGGCGCAGTGGTTATTAAGGACATAAATGAAAATGGAACATATGTTGGGGTGCCGGCTAAAAAAATTTTGTCTGAAATGAGTGATTAGTAACAATGAAAAAACTGATAATTGCTCCGCATTCCGATGATGAGGTACTGGGAGTCGGAGGAACCGCATTAAGGGCAATTGCTGAAAAATGCGATGTCTATGTCTGCATTGTTACAGTGGGTACGGAACCGATTTTCAGTACTGAGAAGATTTCAGAACTAAGGAAAGAAAGCATAAAGTGCCACAAAAATATGGGAATAAAAGGAACATACTACCTTGACTATCCGGCTGCAATGCTTGAAGTAATCCCGAGACATGAGCTGAACAGCAGCATATTGCAGGTAATCCTAGAAGTAAAGCCAGATGAAATATATTTCCCCCACTGGGGTGATATGCAGAGAGACCATCAGCTTGTTGCCGAGGCCTCTATGGTAGCCCTTAGACCCAAGTATGACCACGTTGTCAGACACATATATGCGTACGAGACCCTGTCGGAGACCGGATGGAATATACCCAACCTTCAAAATGAATTTGTACCGAACGTATATGTGGATATTAGCGAGTATCTGGCAGGAAAGATCGAAGCAATGAAGCTATACGACTCACAGCTTGGGAGTTTTCCTGCAGCGAGGTCAGTAGAAGCTATGGAAGCCCTGGCAAGATACAGAGGCGCAACGATAGGTGTTTCGGCGGCAGAAGCTTTTGAGCTGGTCAGGGAAATAATATGAAAGTCCGGAGAGACTTTGTGTACAAAGACTATATAAAAAGGCCATTGGACATAGTGCTGTCCGGATTGCTTTTATTTGCAATAATTCCGCTGTTTCTTGTGATAGCTCTTGTTATAAGGATTCAACTTGGCAGACCGATAATTTTTTCGCAGGAAAGAATCGGAAAAGATCAGAAACAGTTCTTTATACATAAATTCCGTACAATGACAGAGGAGAAAGACGAAAACGGCAATTATTTTCCAGACGAGAAGAGATTGACAAGATGGGGAAAGTATCTCCGATCCACATCATTGGATGAACTTCCAGAGTTAATTAATATTATAAAGGGCGATATGTCGATTATCGGACCGCGTCCAATGCCGACTCGCTATCTGCCGTACATGTCTGGCGAAGAAAACCGCCGCCACAACGTCCGGGGCGGCCTTATCCCGCCGGAGATTATGTACGGTGATACGGCACCGACTTGGGAAGAGCAGTTTTCGTACGAAGTAAAATATTCCGATCATGTGACCTTCAAAACAGATTTAGAGATATTTATTCATGTGTTTAAGATGTTGCTTAAAAGAAACAAAGAAAACTACGGCGAGTACATAAGGCCTCCTCTTGATAAAGAACGGGCTAACAATGTGTCTGAAGAGGTTCTATTTGGAGGGTAAAAGCATGATTCTTGCAGCGCATCAGCCGGATTTTTTACCATATCCGGGGCTTTTTTATAAGATTTATAAATGTGATGAATTCGTGTTTGTAGATAATGTCCCGTTTTCAACTACAAATGGAATATCACATCACCGCAACTACATAAAGACACCGTCCGGAAAGCATTTGCTGACTGTTCCCGTGAAAAACCATTACGGTGATTCAATACGGGGTTCAAAGATCAACTATGATATTAACTGGAGAGAACAGCATCTTTCCATGTTAGCCGCCAATTACAAAAGAGCATGGTATTTCAAGGACGTGTTGGATTTTTATGAAAGCACTATTGCTGAGGATTACGAGAGTATAGCCGACCTCAATATAAAGCTGACGACGGAGATCTGTAAGCGTATGGGAATTGAAAGAACATTTCATATGAGCTCTGAAAAGGAGTTTTCTACAAAAAAGGAGGACTTCGTTGTAGAACTGACCAAGACCTTCGGCGGAGATGTTTATTATTCCGGCACCGGTGCAGCGAGCTATCTTCACAGGGAGAGCTTTCTTGAACAAGGCATGGATTTAGTGTTTTCAGATTATAAGCCTCTCGTATACAGGCAAAAGTGGGGAGTTTTTACCGAGAACTTGTCGGTAATTGATTATCTGTTCAACATGGGATTTAAAAACCCGTTTGAGGGAGAAAAAATCTAATGGAGATGGGAAGCTTTATCGAAATCCAGTTTCCGAGAGAACATGAGTACTATTCGGGCGATGGGATAGTCCGCCTGAACACCGGAAGAGCTGCAATTTGGCATGCCCTTCGCATCCTCGGATGCGTTACTGTTTGGATGCCTTATTATCAGTGCGACACGGTCGTGAGTTTTCTGGAAAATAAAAGAATCAATATAAAATACTACCATATAAATCCTTGTTTTGACCCAGTTGATATAAGGCAGGCAGCCGGAGAAGCTGTTGTGCTTGTAAATTATTATGGCGTGATGAGTTCGGACCGTATGGCAGAGCTGGCATCATACTATAATAATGTGATACTTGATAACGCCCAAGCGTTTTTTGCAAAGCCCATAGAACATTGCATAAATATCTATTCGACCAGAAAATTCATCGGAGTTCCGGACGGTGCCTATGTTGTCGGCGAAGGAGCGGACCGGTTAACAAGCGAATATGAAAAAGACTTTTCTTCGGACACAAGCCTTTTCTTGCTTCAGCGCATAGAATATGGTTGCGAAGGCAGAGCTTATGAAAGCCGTGAGCAGAATGAAAAGCGCATAAATGAGTCAGATGTTAAGTTGATGTCAACGCTTACAAAAAAGATACTTGACGGAGCGGATTATGACGGTATTAAGCGTAAACGAAGGGAGAATTTTGCCGTTGCCCGCGAACTTTTCGACGGTTTTAATAAATTAAACGCCATTCGGTACATGAATTCTGATTGCGTTCCAATGGTATATCCGCTGGTGATTGAGGACGATATGCTGCTTACCAAAATGCTTGAAGCTAAGCACTTTCAGGGTCGCTGGTGGAGCTATCTTGCCAGTAAAATGCCGGAAGATACATTTGAGAATTATCTGGCAAGATATATGGTGCCGATAACAATTGACCAGCGGTATGGCCGTAAAGAACTGGAATACATCATGGGGGCTATTGTATGAATAAAGCGCTGTTGATAGCCCCGATGGCCTCGACGCTGGAACGGTTTTGCCAAGTGAATATGGAGGTTCTTCGGGAACAGGGTTACGAAATACATTTGTCTGCAAATTTTACGTCTGGAACATATGAACAGAGTGAGCACGATCAGAATTACCTCAGGAAAGCGGAAGCGGAAGGTGTCGTCGTTCACCCAATCGAATTTGAAAGACAATCGTTATTTCGTAACATAAGGCCCCTTAAGGAATTAAAAACACTAATCAATAATGAGAAGTTTGACTTAATACATGCGCATACGGAGACTGGCGGGCTGATGCTTGCGCTGGCTGTGCCGAAAGCAGGTAAGGCAAAACTCGTCGTCACGCCGCACGGTATGTCGTTTTATAAGGGCAGTTCCTTAAAAAGCCATATCGTTTACCGGCCCATTGAGCGGTGGATCTGCTCAAAATGCAACGCTGTAATAGCGATAAATCAAGAAGAACTGCAAATCCTGAAAAAATGGAACGAAAAGACAGCGTATTTTACCCACGGCATCGGGGTTGATATTGCCCCGACGACAATCGCTGCTGCTTCGCAAAAAAGAACTGAACTGGGGATACCGCAGGACGCGATTTTGATGTCGTCGCTAGGTGAGCTTACGCAGAGGAAAAACCATATCGTTTGTATCAGAGCTCTTTCAAAGATCGATAATCCCAGTGTTTATTATCTTATATGCGGAGTCGGTGAGCTTAGAGGCAGGCTCCTGAATGAAGCCGAGAGCTTGGGAATCGACGGCCAAGTTGTTTTGCCGGGATTCAGAAGAGATGTTGCTGAGATTCTCGCGTGTTCGGATATTTTCGCATTTCCGTCTTATCAGGAAGGGCTGTCGGTAGCACTTATGGAAGCAATGACAGCGGGGCTTCCGGTGGTGTGCTCAAAGATACGCGGAAATACTGACTTGATTAATGAGGGTGAAGGCGGGTGCTTAATTGATTCGGATGACTCGGAAGGGTTTGCAAAGGCAATAGATAAGTTGGCGGCAAGCCCTGAACTAAGGCAAAAAATGGGTGAGCACAATAAAAAAGCTGTTAAGCGATACAGCAAAGAAATTGTGAAAGGCGAACTGAGGAATGTCTATTCAAGTATCCGAACAAGAAATTGAAAACCCGCTGGTAAGCATCGTCCTGCCGGTTTATATGGTCGAACCATATCTGCGCCAATGCATGAACAGCATAGTAAACCAGACGTACAAAAATATTGAAATAATCTGCGTCAACGACGGAAGCCCGGACAAATGCACGGAAATCTTGAGGGAGTATGCCGCCAGAGATGACAGGGTTGTTATCATAGAGCAGGTCAATCAAGGCGTGGCCGCAGCTTGCAACAACGGGACAGACAGAGCAGCCGGTAAGTATATTACCTATGTCGGAAGTGATGATTGGATAGAGCCGAATGCAATCGAGACAATGATAGATACGATAAAGAAGTACGACTGTGATGTTGTAATGTTCAATTATTTTCGAGAGTATGGACAACACACTCTAAAAAAACACATTTTCGATAAGCCAATAATCGTTTTTGATGAGGAAGGATGCAGGCAGCTCCACCGAAGACAGGCAGGAATAATCGGAAAAGAACTTGCGGAACCGGAAAATGCCGATGCCTTGTGCTCGATGGCGACAAAGCTATACAAGCTGGATGTTATTCAAAAAAACGGTGTTCAATACCTTGACAACCAGCTCGTTGGCACTTACGGAGATGGGATTTTCAACCTGATGTATTTTGAATATGTCCATAAGGCGGTATTCATAGATAGATATCTGTACCATTATCGCAAGACCAACCCTACTTCTAACACAACAGCATATAAGCAGGGATTCCCGCAAAAGTGGAACAATTTATTCGATGTTATTGAAAATTATATTGACGAAAAGAATCTCGGTGAAGAATTCCGGGAAGGCCTCAGCAACAGGATTGCACTTGCGGTAATAGGACTGGGCCTAAATACGATGGCAAATCCTGAAGGGTACAAACCGATTAAGATCGAGATTTATAACATTATTCATGATGGGAGAGTTCACGAGGCACTAATAAGGCTGAACACATCCTCTATGCCGCTGCATTGGAAGGTGTTTTTTTTCTGTGCGAGAACCGGAAATACGTCTTTTATATACATGTTGCTGAAAGCAATTATTTTTCTTAAATCAAAGGTAGACTATATGGATTTGTTAAAAAAAATATTTAATCTGCTTTCGCGTCCCAGACAGATACCCGGCTCAATATTGTGGCATTGGCCATTCAAACGCGGCATCCTGTCGGACGATGTATATCTGAAAATCCTGTACTGGTCACTTTGCGGAAAAAAACTCGATCTGAAAAATCCGCGTCATATCAACGAAAAACTGCAATGGCTAAAGTTGAACGATCACAATGTGATATATTCCATGTTTACAGATAAATATGAGGTTAAAAAATACATCGCTGATACTATCGGAGAACAATATGTTATCCCGCTTCTTGGCGTTTGGGATCGTTTTGAGGACATTGATTTTGGCACGCTTCCCCAAAAATTTATTCTTAAATGCACCCATGATTCGGGCGGAAACCTCGTGTGTGCGGATAAGGGCGCTTTTGATATCAAAACGGCAAAAAGCAAATTCGATAAGTGGCTGAGCATTAACCCTTACTATATCGCCCGAGAATGGCAGACGAAAAATATTAAGCCAAGAATCATCGCAGAGGAATATATGGAGGATGAAAAAACCGGACAGCTGCCGGATTATAAGGTGTTCAATTTCTGGGGAGAGCCGAAATATATCCAGGTGGACTATGACAGAACCGCAGGGCACAAGCGGAACATATACAGCACGGACTGGAGGCTTATGGAGGAACGCATCGTATGGGATAACTTCCAGGAAAATCGTCTTGAAAAACCGGCCGTACTTGAGGAAATGCTTGAGCTGTCAAGGGTGCTGTCAAAGGGCTACCCAATTATGAGAACGGATTTTTATGTTGTCAACGGCAGATTGTATTTCGGGGAACTGACGATGACGACGGGCGCAGGAGTTGAAAAATATATTCCGTATTCATGGGGACTGCGTGCCGGAGAAATGCTCGATCTGAGCCGCTTTAACGAGTATAAAAACAGCGGATATTATCACGCCGAGAGTTTGAAAAAGCGTGCGCTTATGGTGATGGTCTATCACGACTACGGGCCACAGAAAAGAAAGAGCGGCAAGTTCTATGATCAGATACAGGCGCTTGAAAAGCTTGGATATGAGGTGGGCTACTTCAAGTCATCCCGAGACGCGGTTTACTATTTCTGCGGCGATAAGCGAGAGAAGCTGACAACAATCCGTTTTTCCAAGGTGCCTGTAGTTGGACGGTATGAGGAATACAAGGCTTTTTACAAGGCTGCCCAAAAATGCGCAAAGCGATTTGGAAAGCTGGATTTTGCCTATGTAAGGTATTCTCTTTCGATGCCGAAATATTGCAGTATGATAAAAACCTTACATAAAGTCTGCAATCGTGTTGTGATGGAAATACCGACGTATCCACCAGATAAAGAGGAAAAGGCTGACCCTGATAAGAGCTTGCTAAGGCGTTTCAGATATGCCTTTGCACACCATTATGATAAAAGAGCTTTGCCGCAAACGGACCTGTTCGCTCTAATAGGAGAACCGGGAAATGAGTTCTTTGGCCGTCCGGCGGTAAACATCCAAAATTCGGCCAATGTTGATAATTATAAAGCCCACGAGCGTGTTTTGCCTTACGATGGGATACATATACTCGCACTTGCTAAAATGGTCAATTATCATGGATATGATCGCATAATATCGGGACTAGGAGAATATTATAACAAAGGTGCTACCGAAGAGGTCTATATTCACTTTGTCGGTCCGGACGATGACGGCTCACTTGCGCAGTGGAGAAAACTTGCTGATAGCCTTATGTTGGCAGAATATGTAACATTTGAAGGTCCAAAGTATGGCGCGGAGCTTGAAAAGGCGCTGGACAGGTGCGATATCGCTGTCGACGGGCTAGGATATCACAGGAAGGACATGGGCTGGGGGATAACCTTAAAAGTGTCGGAATTTATAGCCCGTGGTATTCCGTTCATAGCGTCAGAAACAGCCGGCTACTCAGAGTACAAGATACCGTTTTGTTGTTCAATGGTGCCGGAGGACGATACGCCGGTTGATATTGAAAAAGTCGTTGAATTTGTCAGGAAAATCAGAAATATTAAAAATGTCTCGGAGCAAATGCGCTCATATGCCAGGACAAAAATGAGCTGGGAAATGCAGTTTGAAAAGATATTCAATTGGTTTGATGAACACGGTTTGGAGGAGCACGCTTGAATGAGTCCTGCATAAGGCCACGGTATCTGAAAGCGAGGCGGCCGAAAAAAAGCAGAATTACTATCGCAGATATAACTGCGGTGATATTTGCTGCTTATATGTTGGGCGGAAGCACATCGGGAAGCTATCTGTACATTTCAATCGGCCTTTTGTCCGTATGGCTGTTTTCGGCCCTTATGGTATCGCCAAATGTGTTTTTGAGAATGTTCCGCGATAAAAAGCTTGTGTGTTTTCTGATCTATATTGTTTTTATAGCCATAGCAGGATTTCCGATTGCGGGAGTACTGTATACAGCCAAGCAGATGGGGGCTGCAATGTTGCTGTTTGCGCCCATTCTTTTTTATAATTACTTTCGCAGATCAACGAATTCAAACAAGTTGTTTTTAGCTTTGGTAATTATGTTGTTGGTGTGGATGTTTTTCTGCGGAAGAGCGCTTTTGTTCTACGAATCCTATCAGCATGCCGCACGGACACTGGCGTCGCACAGGGATGCCTACGGAAACGTCTCAATCGGAGGAGGTTATTCGCTTGCGTACGGCTCATCCATACTTTCTGTGCTGATGCTCGGGCTGCTTGTTGCTAACAGAATCAGAGGAAATTGGAAAATACTGCTCGCTATGGCAGTGGTTCTGTTAGGAACGTTGGTTGTGCTTCAGACTGAATCCACGGTTACAATAGTGTGTTTTGCTGTCGGCATTCTTGCGTGTTTGTTTATCAGGCCAGCGGATACCATTGATAAAATGGGGGGAATTACTCCACGGGCTCTGCTGCGCTTTGTGCTTTTTATCGCTTTCGTACTCCTGCTAGCCGTGGGACTTAAACCCATCGGCGGATGGATAACGGAACTAACGAAACAGGCAACGGATATTGTCGGCATCAGACTTCACAGTTTGGGTGCCGCGCTGGTCGGAGAATCAAGCGAAGGCGCATATGCCGTAAGCAGGCTGACAATTCCGCTTAAGTCTTTAAAAACATTTTTGGTTAGCCCAGTATTCGGCGTTGCATATCAGCATGGAAACGGGTTTCTAAATTCAGGTTATTACGGCATCGGCAATCATTGCGAATGGGCGGATGCTCTTGGTAATTATGGGGTAATAGGTGGAATACCCTTTTTGCTGATGTATATTCTGCAAGTGAAAGAAGTTTCAAAGTCTAATGCCAAGGTGTCGCCTGCATGGTGGTTGGTTTTGCTGCTGATGGGGACATTCAATCCATTCAAATCGTTTCAATCAAATTTTGCGGTATTTTTTTTGACGCCTGCAATCGTTGGAATCCTTGCCAATAAAAGTGAAAAACACATGGAAAACGAGGGCGAAGCAAAAAGTATTCCGATAAAAGAAAACAAGGAGATATACAAGGATGCTTCTGTTTGTTGTTCCTTCGATATATCCCAATAGCGTCAATCCGGGCTCAGGCTCGTTTGTCTCTGAACAGACGCTGGAGCTGTCGAAGCTGGGGCATGACATTGTAATTCTGGATGTCTCTGAATACAATTACCAGCATTGGTTGAGAAAGAGCTGCAGAAATATTTCAAAAACATACGGCGAAGAAGGAATCAGATATAAGTTACATTCACGCGGCCTTATGACTTCTCGCTTTCCGAAGCGAGCGGTTGCGCTGGCAGAAAAAAATGTGAGAAAACTGTATGCGCTCGCCGTCAAGGAAAATGGAAGGCCGGATGTTATCATTACGCATTTTACTCTTCCGGTGGGATTTGCTGCGCTAAAACTTGCGAAAGAGGAAAACATTCCCTGTGTGATTGTTGAGCATTACAGCTTGCTTTTATCCGACAAATTACATTCCTACATAAAATCGGAACTTACCGGTGCGGTAAAAGACTCTACCGCATTTATTTGCGTGTCCGAAAGCCTGAAATCAGCAATTGAGCGGCACACAGGCATAACAGGAAAGATACAGGTAATTTCTAATATGACGGACAGGCGCTTTACCTATTCGCCCCCGCGAAAACAGCCGCCTTTTGTATTCTTTTCGGCAGGAAACCTCGACAAAAATAAGCGCTTTAATTTATTGATCGATTCATTCTGTAAGGCTTTTCCTGCGAGTGACGGGGTTTTGCTGCGTATTGCCGGAGAGGGTAAAGAAAAAGGCAGGCTGACTCGGATGATCCATGAAAATGGGCGCGAACGACAGATACAGCTTCTCGGATGGGTACCGAGAGATAAGATTGCGGCGGAATACCGCAACTGCCATTGTTTTGTGCTGCTAAGTCGCAGAGAGACTTTTGGAATAGTATACAGAGAGGCAATGGCAACGGGTCGTCCTGTTGTTTCCGTAAGAAACGGTGGAATCGAAGAGGGCTGGGAAGACGGAAATGGAATATTAACAGAAGATGTTTTCCTAACACCTATCGCCTTGAAACGTATTCGAAACAGCTATTGCAGCTTTAATGGATTGGATATAAGCAGGCGCTGCCTATCGAGCTATTCACCGGATATCGTTATTCAGCGCCTGGAAAAAATCATTTATGAAGCAGCGGAGAAGCTATATTGAAATGAAGGACAGAGTAACATGGAAGACAAAACCGTGTCAGACTCGTTCCCCATGTTGGGCTGGCTGATTGCAGAAGAAAATAAGGTTGAGTACCGTGTACCGGATCAACTTTCCGAACATTCAAGCAGAATCGGCAAATATCTGGTTATATATTGTCCGTTTGAAAAGTTTGAACATGACCGTTTCCTCTGCCGTAAAGATGATTTTCTCATTGGAACTGATGGCGTTTTGCTTAATTCAAAAGAACTACTTGGCGAAAGAAATGTATCGGATTTGCCGGAAGTTTTGCTTGGCTTAGGCAAGAACGATGCCGAAGGCTTGCCAGCGTTGCTGAGAGGACCCTATTGCGGCTTTTTATGTGATAGGAACAGGGAAAAGACAATCGTATTTACAAACGGTGCAGGGGATCGCCCGGTATACTATTACAGCAGCCCAAGTGAGCGGATTGCCTCTTCTGATTTGAATATGCTGATTGAATTCTGTAAAAAAAACGGAAAGAAACTTTCTATAGGGACCCCGGCAGTGTTTTCCGTCTTACAGTATGGCTTCACAGTTGATACTTTTACTATGGTAGCAGAAATAAAGCGAGTATTCCCAGGTGCGTACCTTATCTGGGACAGAGACGGAAATAGGGAACACAGATATCATAAGCTCGACAATGAAGAATTCCTTCTTATGACAGAGCGGGAAGCAATCGACGGTCTGGACAGCTTGTTCCGGCAGGCCGTGAAGAGATCTTTTGATAAAGATGAGGAATATGGATACAGGCATCTTGCCGACCTCAGCGGTGGTATGGACTCCCGGATGGTGAATTGGGTAGCCCATGATCTCGGATATTGCAATATTCTCAACATTTGCTATGGACTTCCGTCTTGCATCGACTACAAGATTGCCTCTGAGTTATCAACGGATTTGGGGAACGATTTTTTATTTTTCAGTCTCAGTAACGGCAGATTCCTGCTTGACTTGGACGAAACGGTATGGAAAAACTTCGGTACGGCGATATACTGTGGCCCGACAGGCGCATTGACAACAATTAAAGCGCTGAACACAAATAACATCGGCATAAGACATAACGGAAACATGGGTGACACAATATTCGGGGCATACCTGACGGGCAAAACGCACCGCCCTCCGGGCAATATGGGCGGATACAACTATTCAAAGCGTTCGTACGATGGTATTTCGACAGACTGCTCCAGATATCAGAATGAAGAGATACAAAAGCTCTATGCAAGATATTTGCTTGCTGACCCCGCATCACATTTTCTGGTAAGGGATAGAGTCATTGCGTATTCGCCGTTTATGGACATCGATTTTCTGGATTTCTTTCTGCATATTCCTATTAGGTACAGAAGCGGCAAACTCTATGCAAATTGGGTTTTACAAAAATACCCTCAGGCTTCCCGCTATCGCTATAACAGCCGGGTATTCCGCATAACTGACAACCGGAAGCTGGCTCATCTGTTTTCCTCTGGGTCCAGAAGGTTGCTGGATATCGGCCAAAAGACGTTGTATAGGTGGAAGCTCTCCAGCTATGAATATCGCATGGCGGGAATGAACCCAATCGAGGCGATTATCGAACGAAGCAATGAGGTTAAAAATTATTTTGATAATTATTTCATGCAGAACTTAGAACTGCTTGACGGTTGTCCGGATGTCAAGCAAGCGCTGAAAAGTGAGTACTCTCAAGGATGTGCTGCAGAAAAGGCTTTGGTTCTCACTGTGATGTCATTTGTAAAACAGCATGATATTGCTTTCGGTTAGCAAGGGAAAAGACGCTGATGAAAATACTGATTGTTTCTCCGTTTTTTGCTCCGTATTCGCTTGTGGGAGCAAACAGAATGTTGAGTCTGTCACGGTTTCTGGCAGAAAAGGGGTACGACGTTACCGTGTGGGCACATGACAGAGATACATTGGCTCGCCTTTCTGATGAGAAATCGCTATGTTCCGAAGTGCCGGAGAATGTGAACCTAATACGCTTTTCTGTGCCGAAAGTGTCTGCAAACAACTATCTCTTCCCATTTTCGTATATAAAGCAAGTCATGGCGTGTCGTATGGCTGCAAAAAAACAGCTTAATAAAAAGAACTTTGACATAATAATAATGAGCTGCGGGCCAACGTACCAGCAGGAAGCGGTTTTGCGATATGCAAAACTGCGGAGCATTCCTCTTGTAATGGATATGAGAGATCTGGATGTGTTGTCATGCAGGTCAAATAAACAGAATTATTTCATAAAAACAGTGCAAAATCTGCTCTGGAAATACCAACAGTACAAACCGGAAAAACAATGCATGAAATATGCAAAAAAAGTAGTGGTTGTTGTAGCCGGAGCGGATTCCGTTGTCGAGAAAGCGTATGGGATACCAATCAATAAAACAGTGGTTATCTGTAATGGCTATGATGAAAAAATGCTTGTGGACCTTCCGAAAGTGGAAAAAGACAGCAGCGTTCTGCGTGTCGGTTTTTTTGGGAAACTGATGAGCTACTCGCCCGAAAGGGGCAGGAGGCTACTAATTGCAATAGATTCGCTGTATAAAAGCGGGATTCCCATTGAACTGTACCATATTGGGCAAAAATGCCAGCTTGCGTATGATGCAATCCGTGATTTGAGCCTTTTCCCTCAAATATATAATTATGTCGGGCCAAAGGACTATAAAGATGGGATGGCCCTAATGCGGAATGCGGATTTGTTTGCGATTGAATACCTGGATCCCAAAGGGCTGGGAACAAAGATATTTGACTATATTTTTTTAAACAAGCCAATTGTTTGCGTTTCACCGAAAGAATGTGTCCTTGCGCAGATGGTTTCTCTGTTTGAAAATGGGTTTTCATGCGACAGCAAGGATGAAATTGTTGATGCGATAATGAAAATAGTCAAAGAACGTAAAACAGTTCTGGACAACAAGGCAGATCTGAGCGTTTATTCGAGAAAAAGACAAAACGAGAGATATGACAAACTGATAATGGATATATGCAAAAAATCATGAATGGTTAATAACCATTTTGTTGAGGACTTATGAGGACATATAACACCGCCAGAAACGCTGCAGTGGGCCTTGCGACAAAATTAATTAATCTGATACTGGCGTTCATTGTAAGAACGATATTCATAAATACCCTGTCAACGGAATATCTGGGCGTCAGCAGCCTGTTTTCGAACGTTCTTACCGTATTGAATATCTCGGAGCTCGGTATAGGCTCCGCCATAATCTTTGCGCTGTACAAACCGCTTGCGGGAAATGAGAAGGAAGAGCTTAAATCCCTGATGCGTCTGTATCGCAACGCCTATTTGGTTATAGGCTGTATCGTATTCGCCGCTGGCATGGTAATAAGCCCATTCCTTCCGCATTTACTGAAAGGCTCAACGGACAAAGTAAACATATATATAATTTATTTCATGTATCTTGCTCAGTCTGTCCTTTCGTATTGGCTTTTCGCATATAAGCGTTCCATTCTTGAAGCGGATCAAAAGAACTATATTATACAGCTTCTCGACGGCCTAGCCAATGTTATCCGATATTCTGTACAGATAACGGCGCTGCTTTTGTTAAAACGGACACCGGAACTTTCGTTTTACATTTACATGGCGATAGGAACGGTTTACAGCGTGGCCAGCAATCTGATGATCGCAAAAAAGGTTGATAAACTCTACCCTTTCCTGCTGGAAAAATATGTTCGTCCGTTAGACAGGTCGGAGCGAAAGAGTATAATTAAGAACACTTACGCGCTTTCAATAAGCAGAGTAAGCGCCACGGTTAACGGTTCCGCCGACAGCATCATAATATCTGCATTTATAAGTGTGACCATGGTCGGTCTTTATTCCAACTATCTGATTCTGACCGGAGCGGTGATGGGAAGCCTTGTGATCGTTTTCAACTCCTTTACCGCCGGTATCGGCAATCTGTATGTTACTGAAACAAAAGAGAAAAACAGACAGATATTCGATTGCCTGCATTTTATGTATTCATGGATATATGGCTTCTGTGCGATCTGCTTTTTTGTACTGCTGAATCCGTTTATCGCGTCGGTCTGGCTGGGGAAAGATTATCTGCTGAGCGAACTGACTGTGCTGGCAATCACCGCCGATACGCTTATAAGCGGTATTATTTCAGCGGTTGCGAAATATCGGGACGCCTGCGGACTGTACTGGCAGAACAGATACAGGCCGCTTGCAACAGTAATCATAAATGTAGCATTGTCCATATTGTTTGTAAAAGAGCTAAACTGGGGGATACCCGGTGTTCTGTTCGCAACGATAATAAGTAAGGGTACGGTAACGGTATGGGTAGACCCATATGTCGTTTTCATGCATGTATTTGAGGAGAAGCCGTACCGATACTATCTGAAATATTGCGTGACGATAGTTGTTGTTGTATTGACCGCCATTCCGGTTGTTTATGTCAGTCGACTGATGCCCGTAAACAGCCTAGCCGCGTTTTTTTTGAGATTCGCCATGTGCATGGCTTTTCCCAATCTTACATGGTATCTGCTGTTCCGCAGGACTGAGGAATATAGATATTTCGAAGCGCTGGCAAAAAGAGGTATTAAAACGGTGCAAGCAAAATTCCATAATACAGGGAGTGATGCCCGATGATATATGAAAAAGGGAATATGCAGATTGAGATATCTGATAATTCGGCATACCCATGGTATTACGGAAACAATGTATTCGTAAGGGGATATGCTTTCGAGGGAGACGTATTGTTCCGTGACAAGACGCTGGCAGAGCGTTTTTCCAAAGCGCAGGATGCGCTTTGCGCAGTCAATTTGATTAAAGAGCTGGATGGATTTTTCTCTGTAATTATTTCATTTGAAAATAATGCATTTGCAGCCGTAGACCATTTAAGGAGCATGCCGCTGTTTTATTACCAAGATAACGGCAAATGGACAATAACGGATAGCCTTTCGGGAGATAAGCTTAAAGGGTTCGAGCTGGACAAAAAAACGTTGCAACAATTTCAATATGCGCTGGAGGTAATCGGTCGAGATTCGCTGCTGAAAGGCGTATGGCAGCTTCAGGCAGGAGAGTACGCCGTTTTCGGCCATGAAGTCATGACAGATTACTGGTGGCAATTTTTATATGCGAAAAATCAAATAGAGGACAAAAATGCCGCGATAGAGTTGCTACATAATGAAAACGAAAAAATGTTCAGACATCTGATAACAGTGCTGGACGGAAGAACGGCAGTTATACCTTTAAGTGGCGGCCATGATTCAAGGTATATCGCCTATTATCTTAAAAAGCTTGGGTATGACAAGGTGATAGCGTACTCCTATGGAAGAAAAGATAACGAGGAATCAACTGTTGCGGTGCTGGTCGCAAAGACACTTGGAATACCTGTTTACTTTATTGAGTATGAAAGAAAATCGGCAAGAAAATGGGCAAAACAGCATTTCAACAGCTATCTCTTGTTTGCGGGAAACGCCGTGTCCGTACCGTGCATACAAGAAACGTACGCGGTATTTCGTCTGGTAGAGGACGGCATCGTAGCAAAGGATTGCGTGTTTGTTCCGGGTTACGGCGGGAGTTATCTGGACGGAGCCACAATCATCGAAAAGCTTCTAGATGATAAGACATATAGCATTGACGAGTTGACCGAAGCTCTTCTGGGGGAACATTTTTTTGAAGCGCGTCGTTTCGGAAAAAAGACGGAGGTAAGAGATAAAATCGGAGAAAGAGCAATTTTATCGGACTATCTGCAAGCCCATAAAGACAGTCTCTCGCGAAATGAAGCAAATGAAATATACGAAAAATTCGGGTATATGGAAAGACAGGCCAAATTTGTTATGAATGCGCCAAGAACATACGAGTACTATGGTATTCAATGGGCGACTCCGGAGTTTGAAAGAAGACAGACCGAAATTTGGTCGAATATCAGTTATAAGCTAAGATACCAAAGGTATTCATTTTTTGAATACGAGAAAACCGAATATCCGGAAGAGTTTGGCAAACTGCCATTTGCGGGGAAGGTGTTAAATACAAAGCAGAGTATAAACGATAGACTGCTTTCTAAATTAAGTAGATTTTCTCCGTTGACGACTTCAAAAGATGCATCTTATATGTATGTTTTTGCCGAGCCTTTCGCGTATGCAATTAATCTGTATTTGCACAGAAACAGAAGCGTTAATTACTGGGTGTCGAAGAAGTATATTTCGCTACTGAAAAAGAATGTGGGATTACCGGAGTTTCAGAGGCGCTTATATGTTGAAAATGATTAAGTGTAATTTGATAGTACTCTATGGGAAATACAAGGCAAGAGGTGTGTACGATTCCCAATACCTAACCGGTAAATGGTTTGAGCAGGACGGTCAACCGGTAATAACAGGCTGGCGCTGGGTAATAAGAGATTCAACGGATAGAAAAAGACTGGGTACTAATGGAGACACACCATGGCCGGTCTCCACATTCAGCTGTGTAACCGGGGCTTGCAATATAACTTTTCATCCCGATGATCTGAACAACTTCCAGGGTATTGGGTGTTATTTTCAAGGAATAGGTAAGATAACAATAGGCCGCGGGACATATATTGCGGCCAATGTTGGTATCATCACGGCGAATCACAGCATGGACAATCTGAATGAACATGACGAGCCTGAGCCCGTTACACTAGGGAATAGATGCTGGATCGGGATGAACAGCGTGATACTGCCGGGAGTGACTCTCGGGGACCATACAATAGTAGGTGCCGGTTCGGTAGTTACCAAGAGCTTTCCGGATGGAGATTGTGTGATAGCCGGAAACCCGGCAAGAATGATACGCAGACTCAATAGTCTTGAGGGTGAGAAGGAGAATGAGGAGAACACCGAGGTGCGGTAAATGAAAATCCTAACGGTAGTTGGCGCGAGGCCGCAGTTTATCAAAACAGCCGTCGTCTCCCGAATTCTGCGCAAGCAGGCAACTGAAAAACTCGTCCATACCGGACAGCACTATGACTACAATATGTCAGAGGTGTTTTTCGATGAATTAAACATTCCGAAACCGGATTACAACCTCGAAATTTCCGGTGGAAGCCATGCACAGATGACCGGAAAAATGATGATGTCGCTGGAAGAAGTAATGCTGTCTGAAAAGCCGGATGCGGTACTTCTATACGGAGACACAAATTCTACTCTGGCGGGAGCCATCACCGCTGCCAAATTACATATTCCGATTTGCCATGTGGAGGCTGGAAATCGCCTTGGGAGCATGATGAATCCGGAAGAAATTAACCGTATATGCACGGACCATGTTTCTGCACGCCTGCTGGCCTGCACACAGTCTGCGGCGAGTTTTCTCAAAAAAGAGGGACTATCGGAAAGAACTCGCCTTGTAGGCGACCCGATGTACGACGCTTTCCTTTATTATGGCGGAAAAATAACAGAAAAGGATCGCAAAACAATCGTGGAAATAAATGGAGATCCGGTGGAGCTGCCGAAGGAATTCTATTATCTGACATGTCACAGGGAAGAAAATACCGCATCTGATAAGCGGCTTGCTGAAGTCCTGAAGGCAATGGATGCGCTGGACGCATCGACGATATATCCGGTTCATCCGAGAAACAGGGAACGGGCAATACGCATTTGTCAGAACGAAGGGATACACAACGTCATACTCACTCGACCCGTAGGCTATCTTACTTCCGTCGCGTTGATAAAGGGAGCAAAGAAAATTGTAACCGATTCGGGAGGACTTCAACGAGAGGCGTTTTTTGCGGAAAAGCAGTGTGTATTCGTTTTTGATAAGGTACTATGGCCGGAGACAATGGTTGGGAATAGGAACCAACTCGCGCAACCAGTTTGCGGAGACATACTTTCAAAGCTGAGCGAAGTACAGACAATTGACAGAAGCTATAATCCGTTTGGCGACGGATCTGCCGGAGACAAAATTGTTTCCGAACTGTTGAAAATGTAAAGAGGATGGGAAGATGAAATACGCGCTTATCGGTTGCGGACGCATTGCGGAAAATCATATAAATGCCGCGCTCAGCAACAAACTGGAAATCATTGCGGTATGTGACGTGATAACAGAGCACATGGAGAGTCTGCTTGCCAAGCACGGACTTGAAAAGGACGGAAAAATTGCACGGTATACTAACTATGAAAAAATGCTGTCAGAACTTAGCCCCCAGCTCGTTGGAATTGCTACCGAGAGCGGGCTTCATGCAAAAATTGCCCTTTCTTGTATGAATGAAGGCGCAAACGTAATAATCGAAAAGCCAATTGCAATGAGCATAGAGGACGCTGATAAAATAATCGCCAAGGCTAATGAAACCGGACTAAAAGTGTCCCCCTGCCATCAGAACCGTTTTAACATAGCGGTTCAAGAGACACACAGGGCTTTTGAAGAGGGACGTTTCGGGAAACTGTCACACGGCTCTGTCCATGTGCGCTGGAACCGCAGTCAGGACTATTACACTCAGGCATCCTGGCGGGGAACATGGGCACAGGACGGCGGATGTCTGATGAATCAGTGCATACACGGGATCGATCTGTTGTGCTGGATGTTTGGCGATGAGGTTGAGGAAGTCTACGGACAAATACGCCAGCAGTTTCACCATTACATTGAAGCAGAGGATGTGGGCCTAGCCGTTTTAAAGTTCAAAAACGGTGCGGTTGCCACCATCGAGGGCACGACCAATGTCTATCCGCAGAATCTTGAGGAAACTCTCTGCTTATTTGGGAAAAAAGGTACCGTCAAGCTGGGAGGCGGATCCTGCAACGAGATAAATGTTTGGCAGTTTGCCGATGAGACGGCTCGGGACGCGCAGAACAAAGGCAGGAAGGAACTGACTTCAAACATATACGGAAATGGCCACAAAAGCCTGTATGCAGATGTTATCGATGCGATAGAGAATGGCCGCAGGCCGTATATTGATGCACAGGCGGGCAAAAATGCGCTGGAAATAGTGCTGGCGATATATAAAAGCCAGAAAGAGGGAATACCGGTAAAGCTGCCACTTTACGATTTTGCAAGTACTGATATGACGGGGGAGTTCTGATATGCCGGATTATTACATTCACGCAACAAGCACTGTCGACGATAATGTAACGATAGGCAGAGACACAAAGATATGGTATTTCTGCCATGTTCAGGATGGGGCAGCCATTGGGGAAAGCTGCTCGTTGGGTCAGAATGTCAACGTGTCAAACAACGTGAAAGTCGGCAACGGCTGCAAGATTCAAAACAATGTATTACTGTGCGAGGGCGTTGAGCTTGAAGACTATGTGTTTTGTGGCCCGTCATGCGTATTTACAAACGACCTTACCCCGAGAGCAAAGTATCCTAAAGGCCATGACGCATACATGAAAACGCTGGTGCGGATAGGCGCGACTATCGGCGCAAATGCCACCGTTGTATGCGGACATACGATAGGCAAATGGGCTATGGTTGCGGCGGGTGCCGTCGTGACGAGGGATGTCCAGGATTATGCGCTTGTGGCGGGAGTGCCGGCAACGCGTGTTGGCTGGGTTTGCGAGTGCGGTGAAATACTTAAGGAAGGTCTGAAATGCCATAGATGCGGAAGAAAATATAAAGAGTATGAACACGGGCTGTTTGAGGAGCAGGATTATACCGTTTCATGAATTGAAAACAGAACAGAGTACTGTGATCAGCGATTACGAAAGACATTACAAGAGTAAATATGGCTAACACATTTCTCTCATACAACAGCATATATTTATAGTAATGTTATATCCACAAAACTAATCGAATAAAGTAATGGCAGAGCGCTTGAATCTTTCTGAATGTAAGAACTATTTGCGGGAATTGAGATAGTTTTATGAAAAACGAAATTATGCGGAAAATTGCCTCCAGACAGTTTGTTTGCGGCGTAGTCGGGCTCGGTTATGTCGGACTTCCTCTTGCGGTTGAGAAAGCAAAGGCCGGTTTTAGGACGATAGGCTTCGATATACAGCGGCAAAAAGTTGATATGGTCAATAAGGCAAAAAACTATATCGGAGATGTTGTTGACGGAGAACTCGAAAGACTTGTTGAAACAGGCCTGCTCAGCGCCACGGACGATTTCAGTTTTATCAGGGATGTGGATTTCATTGCCGTATGCGTTCCCACTCCGCTGGACAGTCATCAACAGCCGGACATAAGCTATGTAAAGTCATCCTTTGAGGAAATTGCAAAGTACTTAAAAAAAGGAGCTATGGTTGTCCTTGAGTCAACAACTTATCCGGGTACGACTGAGGACTTGCTAAAGCCGATTCTTGAAATGAAATCGGGCCTCATATGCGGCAAGGATTTTTATCTCGGTTTTTCTCCCGAAAGAGTCGATCCAGGAAACCTCATTTACAAAACTAAGAATACGCCAAAGGTTGTCGGCGCAGTAGGGGAGGACGCCGCCGAAGCAATCTCGGCGGTGTATCGCGCAGTACTCGACAGCGATATAATAACGGTGTCGTCACCTGCTGTCGCGGAAATGGAAAAAATTCTTGAAAATACATATAGAAATGTGAATATTGGCCTTGTAAACGAACTTGCCCAGCTTTGCTATAAAATGAAAATTAACTTTTGGGAAGTAATTGAAGCGGCAAAGTCAAAACCTTACGGCTTTCAGGCTTTTTACCCCGGGCCGGGACTTGGCGGACACTGTATTCCTCTTGACCCTTATTACCTTAGCTGGAAAGCACGGGAATACGGCTTTCATACGAATATGATAGAAAGCTCTATGATGGTGAATGACCGGATGCCGGAATACTGCGCAGAGCGTGCGGGACACATTTTGAACCGCTTCAGAAAAGCCCTTAATGGCTCAAGGATTCTGGTACTTGGCGTTGCATATAAGCAGGATATAGACGATTACAGGGAGAGTCCTGCAATCCGCGTAATCGAGTATCTCGAGAAGGCGGGCTCATCTGTTTTTTACTATGATCCGTGGGTAAAAGAATACCATGACCGCGGCAAAACACGCGCGTCTCTGTCTGAACTGAAGGCAGAGGAGCTCAGGTCCGCAGATCTTGTTATCGTGACAACGGCGCACACGAATCTGGACTATGATTTTGTACAGCAGAATGCAGTGATGGTATTCGATACCAAGAATGCAATGAAAAATGTAAAAATCCGTGACAATATCGAGCTTCTTTAAGGAGAGAGAAGAATGCAGTTCCGGGACTTGAGAAAACAATATGGCGCACTGAAGCCACAAATGGATGAAGCGATATCCCGTGTACTGGAAGACTGCTGTTTTATCTCCGGAGCTCAGGTGGGAGAGCTTGAATCTAGGCTGGCAAAGTATGTCGGAGCGAAGCATTGCCTTACCTGTGCAAGCGGAACAGATGCATTAAGACTTGCATTAATGGCATACGGTATCGGAAGCGGGGATGCTGTATTTGTACCGGACTTTACTTTTTTCGCAACAGCGGAAATGCCGGCAGCGCTAGGAGCAACGCCTGTGATCGTTGATGTCAGCGAAGAAACATTTAATATCGACACAAATGAACTTGAGAAGGCAATAAGGCATACCGAAAGGTTAGGAAAACTGCGCCCGCGCGCAATAATAACCGTAGATCTTTTCGGCCAGTGCGCGGACTATAAATCAATTGAAGAAATCGCGGAAAAGCATAATCTGCTCGTGATTGAAGACGCAGCGCAAAGCTTCGGCGCTAAAATCGGCGCAAAGCGCGCTTGCTCATTTGGGGATATTGCGGCGACATCTTTCTTTCCTTCAAAACCCCTAGGCTGCTACGGCGACGGAGGTGCCGTATTTACAGATGACGATGAAGCTGCGGCACTTATCCGCTCGTATGCGGTTCATGGCAAGGGAAACGACAAGTATAATAATGAACGGATTGGGCTTAACTCTCGCCTTGATACTGTTCAAGCGGCTATACTGCTGATTAAGCTGGATGCTTTTGAAAAACAGGAGCTTGACAATGTCAATTCGGTCGCCGCCTTGTATACGGAAAAGCTGAAAAACATTGTCGGGACACCTGTCGTAAGCGAGGAATACTATTCAAGTTGGGCACAGTATACAATAAAGCTGAGCGATAAGAACCAACGTCAGTTATTACATAAGTCGCTGAAGAACATTGGGATACCAACTATGATTTACTACCCTAAGGGTCTGCACCGCCAGGGGCCGTTTATCGGACTGTCAAATTATAATTCGTTTCCCGTTGCCGATCTCCTGTGTGATACAGTGCTTTCCTTGCCGATGCATCCGTATATGACAGAACGTGATATAGAAGAGGTTACAGAAGGTATAAAACGTTGCCTCGTGTATGAGGAACGGATATTTCCTGATGAGCATGAGTCCCAACATTTGTGGTAACACCTGTCGTGGTGTATTGCCGAATATGTTAAGCAGCGCTGCAAACCGGAGGAACGACATTGGAAGAGAATAAAAAAATCAATTATAAAGCTCTGCTTGTTTTCATACTGAAAAAATCTTGGATAATAGTTTCGGCCGCAATACTTTTTGGGGCTGCAGCCTTTTGTTTTACGAAGTTTGCAATAACCCCAAAGTACAGAGCGACGATCCGTTTATACGTCAACAATAAAATTGAAGCATCAAGCTCACTGACATCAAGCGACGTATCTGCGTCAAAGTCCCTTGTCGACACTTACATAACGATAATCGAGTCGGATTCAGTCATCGATGAAATTGTAGAAAACACAGAAAACAAGTATACAAATGCGCAAATAAAAAATATGCTGAGTGCAAAATCAATTAACGGCACCGAGGTGTTTGAAGTGTCGATTACCGGTCCTTCGCCGGAGAAATGTGCCACTATTGCCAATGCGGTAGCCGATCTTGCTCCTGGCAAAATATCTGAAATTGTTGACGGAAGCTCTGTAAAAATTGTTGACAGAGCAAAGGTTCCTTCTGGTCCCATATCTCCAAGCATATCGAGAAATGTTGCGGCAGCTGTCCTGCTCGGAATAGTTGGTTCCTGCATTTTCGTTTTCTTTATTTTCATATCCGACACGACGATTTACAACGAAAATGATATTGAAGAGTTCTGCACTCTGCCCATTCTTGGAATTTTGCCGGACTTTACCCAGGTAAGTAAAAGTAAGTATGACTATCTGTATAGCTACGGCGGAAGGAGTTCGGATAAATGAGCAAAAAAAAAGACAATTCCGAGAAAAACCTCAAGAAAAAACTGTCCGAATCGCATGACAGAAGTTTTATTATAAATGAAAAAACTGCTTTTTCCGTGAAAGAGGAATACAAAACGCTGAGAACGAATATTCTGCTTTCTATTCCTTCCGAAGGATGCAGAATAATAGGAATTACAAGCGCGCAGCCTTTTGAAGGTAAAAGTATTAACTGCCTGAATCTTGCAATTACATTTTCACAGCTGGAAGCAAGGGTACTGCTTATTGACTGCGATTTGCGGATTCCAAGCCAGGCAAGGCTTGTCGGTCTGGATGCCGTGCCAGGCGTAAGCAATGTGCTTGTTGGAATGAATACACTTGAAAAAGCAATTCAAAAAACGGAGTATCCGAATGTTGACGTCCTTTTATCGGGAGACATACCGCCAAACCCGACAGAACTTCTTGGCTCGAACAACATGATCATGATCCTCGAAGTACTTTCACAAGAATATGACTATATTTTTATCGATCTGCCTCCTATAAATATAATTGCTGATGCAATGATTATGTCAAAGCACTTATCGGGTCTTCTGCTTGTTATTAGATCGGCAGTCTCCAGACGCGACAGCGTAATAAAAGCGATAAACAAACTCGAGCTTGCCCAGGCAAATATCATAGGAATTTTGCTTACTTGCGCAAAAAATAAAAAAATGCCCGTCGGACAATATAGGAAATACGAAAAATATCAGTAAATTGCCGACAGTTTAACATATATTCAAACGCCTGAAGAGGGCTGCACAGCACCGGGGGATATCAATGATCGATTTTCATGCTCATTTCCTGCAAGATATGGATGATGGAAGCAAAAGTATAGAAGAATCACTTCAGATGCTGAAGCTCTCATATAATATGGGTGTCGATACAATAGTGTCGACACCTCACTTTTTTGCATATCATGAGAGTATAAGTACCTTCCTGAATAGGCGGAACGAAAGGCTCTGTAATCTTACCAATGCGCTTGAGGGAGAAGACGATGTCCCCAAAATTGTCGAGGGTGCTGAAGTGGCCTTCTATTCGGGGATGTGTAGCGATAAGGAGCTTCTATGGCTTTGTATCGGCAATACGAAATGCTTAATGATCGAAATGCCGTTTTGCAGTTGGTCATCTTTAGTGAAGAGGGAATTACTAAGCATAATTTTTAACCGTGGAATAACGCCGATAATTGCTCACATAGAGAGATACTTCGATTATCCGCAGAACTCCGCTGTAGTTGAGGAACTGCTTAATCATGGCGCGATCGCACAGATAAATGCCGAATGCCTGATCTCTGGAACGCAAAAGAAAAGAGAATTGAAACTGATCCGGGAAAGAGAAACTGTTTTACTGGGCTCCGATTGCCACAACATGAATGATCGCCAGCCAAACCTTGACAAAGCACTTAAAGTAATCGAAAAAAATATCGGAGAGCTTTATCTTGACAAAATTGAGAAATTCAGTCGCGGATTATTTGCGTGAAGCATTTCAAGCGAAGTGCTTCCTTATTCTGGCATAATAAAAGATTTTCAAACCATGTATATTCGCTGTCCTGCCTTTTGCAGCAATAAACTGAAACACATATTCTATAACAAGCAGGCTTTCTGCACGCTTCAGCAGGCAAAAGTACTACATACTTAAAAAGTGAAGTGTTTAAATGCAGAATATCTTCTTAAACAGGCAGGCTAAAATAGCCGTTTTAATTATTGCTGATCTGCTGTGCGCGGTTCTTGCCGTCTATCTCAGTATTATCGTCCGGTTCGCAGTTGATTACTTATTTATTCCCAGCTTTTCTTATATGAAAATCGCTAAAGCACTGATTTTCTGGCTTCCGTCCAACTTTCTGATTTTTACTTTATTCCGCATGTATAACAGGCTTTGGGAATATGCGAGCATAATCGAGGCTCTGCGCGTAACAGCTGCCGCGTTTTGCTCGTTTTTATCTCTCGTAGTAATTGGGCTCTTAACTGATCTTGGCGCACCGAGAAGCTGCTATCTGCTCGTTTGGATTTTTCTTACGGCATTCACGATTGGAACCCGCTTCTTTTATCGTATTATCCGAGCTTTCCGACAGATAGGTGTCAGCAGTTATTCGTCCGGAGCGGTCAGAAACATTATGATAATCGGGGCAGGCCATGCCGGGAACGCCTTGATACGCGAAATTGAAAAAGACAGAAGCTTTTCGAATTTTAAAGTCGTATGCCTTATAGACGATGATGCCGATAAATTGAACCGGTTTATCGGCTGTGCAAAGGTTGTAGGCGGACGGGACAAGATAATTTGGGCGGCAAAAAAATATCACGTTGACGAGATCGTTTTTGCAATCCCCTCAGCGAATAATGTGATTCGTCATGAATTTTTCAGTATTTGTATTGAAACTTCCTGTATCATAAAGACGCTCCCCAGCTATTTTCAGATGATAAGCGGGCAAGTAACAAAATCACTTCTGAGAAAAGTCGACATTGCCGATTTGCTGGAGCGTCCGCAAATCAGTCTTGAACTTGACGACGTTTCAGAATTCATCAGCAGAAAAAAAGTTCTTGTAACGGGCGCCGGCGGATCCATAGGAAGCGAACTCTGCCGTCAGCTGGCAAAATATGAACCTGAAGAACTGATAGCTTTTGATATATATGAGAATAATGTCTATATTCTTCAAAATGAACTGAAAGAGCTCTTTCCTCAACTCAATATTGTCACTTTGATTGGTTCTGTGCGCGATGTGGACAGGATCGATTATACTTTTTCTTCATATAAACCCGATGTTGTTTTTCATGCGGCGGCACATAAGCATGTACCACTTATGGAGGACAGTCCAAATGAGGCGGTTAAAAATAATGTGATTGGAACTTTGAATACGGTCTGCGCGGCAGATAGATATGGCGTCTCTCGTTTCGTTCTGATATCAACGGATAAGGCGGTAAATCCCACAAATGTAATGGGGGCAACAAAGCGAATCTGCGAGATGATAATCCAATATTATAATAATATTTCAAATACCGAGTTCGTTGCCGTTCGATTTGGAAATGTGCTGGGCAGCAATGGAAGCGTAATTCCAATTTTTAATAAACAGATCGAAAACGGTGGCCCTGTAAAGGTTACGCATCCCGATATTATTAGGTACTTTATGACTATTCCGGAAGCCGTCTCATTGGTTCTTCAAGCCGGAACATACGCTCGAGGAGGCGAAATCTCTATCCTAGACATGGGTGAACCGGTCAGAATATTAAGTCTGGCGGAAAATATGATCAGACTTTCGGGGCACGTTCCATATAAAGATATTGCTATAGAGTTTACAGGTCTTAGACCAGGAGAAAAAATATTTGAGGAACTTCTCATGAGTGAAGAGAAAATTGCCGAGAAAAAAAACAAAAAAATATTTATTGGAAAGCCCATTAATTTGGATACGGAAAGATTTATGAATCAACTGGAACGATTGATACTCATGGCGCCTGATGAAAGCCGTGATATTCGCTCTCTTCTCCATGAAATCGTTCCGACATATAAATACAAAAACTAAAATTCGAATATTCGGCGCCGATGTCCTGATACGACAGTACGGGTGCTGTGAGAGCATCGGCCGCCGCGCTCATTGCCATAGTCGGTATGAGAAAAATAATCATTGCGATGACAAAAAATGCGGAGTGCTTTCTTTCTTTTCAATTTATGTTCCTCCTCACATATATTACTGCTTAGGAAGGGAAACCAACCATTGCTTCCGACGATATGTACATGTGTGTTGTCGAATACTGGAAAATAAATACACTTATTATATTTTTCCGTTCTTACGGCTTTTGGACCGTGCGCGCGCTTATTGCTTCGGCGGCATAGACGTCGAGCAGACCCCAGCCGGAGTCCGTGTCGCAGCCAGCTTTTCCGATGTCCTTCGCTGACTTGCGGAGAATCTCACGCAGCTGCGGCGCGGTGAGAGACGGGTTTTCCTGCAAGAGCAGCGCTGCCGCGCCGGTAACATAGGCAGCAGCATATGAGGTACCGCTGACCGTTTGAGGTTTTGAGCTGTTGCGGTTCGTTACCGCCGGGATAGCTTCACCAGGGGCCAGGAGCATGACTGAAGAGTTCCGCTGAGAAAATGGGGCGGGGGAGAGGTCTTTGCCGGCCGCGCCGACGCCGACAACGGTGTCGATGGCCGCCGGATAATAGATGATATCCGGAGAGGAGCGGTTGTCGTTCCCGACGGAGGAGATGACGAGTACGCCCTTTTCCTCGGCATGTTTAAGGGCCTTCATGAGCGTGTCGTCTTTTTTAAGCATGCCGGAGCTGATATTGATTATCCGGCAGCCAAAGACATCAACAGCGTCATCGACGGCTGAGGCTATCGCCGCCGCGCCTCCGTCTATCGGCACACCTGAGGGGTAAACGCTGTAATAGACGAGCGGGACAATTCTGGCGTCGGGCGCAACGCCTTTAAGGCCCATGTCCTTGGAGCCGAGAATTATCCCCGCAATACTCGTGCCATGGCCTATAAGATCATCGGTCCCAACTCCGGGGAAGACATAATTCTTCCCCGGAAGGATGCTTTTCGGATCTATGTGTTTTGTAGATACCCCGGTGTCGATGACCGCGATGCGGACTCCTTCGCCGTCGTAATTACCGGCGATATCGACAGCCGAAAGCGGCCAGGCCGCTCCCGTATCGGACCGCACCGCATTTGCTGTCTGAAAAAGTGTCAGGGCGGCGACGGCGAGCATGAATGATACTAATCTTTTGCCTTTCATAGCGTTACCCCGCTTTGAGGATCGCTTCAACAAGCCTGCAGAAGACGGCGCAGCCCTCCGCGCGCGTAGCAGAGTTCTGAGGATCGAAGGATCCGTCGCTTTCGCCGCTGATTATGCCCATAGATTGCAGCTTGTTTATGGCATCTGAAGCCCAGGAGCTTATTGAAGACTGGTCGCTGAATACCTGCGAGGAAGCAGGGCCGCTTAAATTGGTACCGCGATAATCGAGATAGCGGAGGAGCATTGTGCACATCTGCTCGCGTGTGATGCTGCCGTTCGGGTCGAACAGGCCGTTCCCGATACCGTCTACAATGTTGTTGCCGTGAGCCCACTTGACAGCCTGACTGTACCAGTCTCCCGCCGCGATGTCCTTAAAGTCATCGCCTGAAGCCTGAGGCATGCCTGCCAGACGCCAGAGTATTGTAACAAACATCGCCCTGTCAAGAGAGCCGTTCGGGTCAAACTGCCCGCTTCCGACGCCGTTAATCAGACCGTGGGAAGCCGCGGAATCAATGTAATCTTTTGCCCAATGATCGCTGACGTCATTGAAGGAGACGTTATTCTCTTCAAAGTAGTATGTTCCTTCAACAGGAGCGATGAAATCAAGCGCTCCGTCAGCGGCGAAGCTTATAGCGGCATATTTTTTCTCCCCGTTTACATAGCAGTATGGCACAAGCGTATTACCGTTGACGCCTGAGGGCATTTTAACGGATTCCTTTTTACCGGCTGACGCATGTACGGGAGAAATAGAACTGACAGGCTTTTCATAACCGGAGGTCGAAGTGAACGACGCGTTCGCCAAAACGCTGTTATCGGGCATGACAAAGGTTATCGTCGGTGAAGAAAGATTCGGTACCGTAACTCCCGTGAGCGCCCATCCTGAGAAACTATATCCGGAATCCGGCACGGCAGTAAGCGTTACTGACTCGCCCGGTGAAAATTGACCCGCGCCGTTGACACTTCCGCCCAGAGAAGCATTCGATATGACCGAGTTTTTGCCCTCGTTGCGTTCCTGCCCGAATGTGGCGAGAGCGTTTAACGATGCGGCCGAAGAAACTTTGAGCGAAGCCTTAACATATCCCGCGCTGCCCGCGCCCATCGTAAGTATCCCGCCGTCGCTTAAAGAGGCCGTGCCTTCCGCCGCGAAGCAGTTCCAATCGACGAGGCTTGGATCGTTCAGAACAAAGCTTGCTCCGCTGTCGGTCGTCGCGACAAGGGTAAGCTGCTTTGTTGTCTCCGTGAGCGGGTTTACAGGTATGTTGCCGTCGGAGCTGACGCTGCCGTTGGCATAAACACTCAGAGACTTGATGTCGCCCAGACCGCTGTGATGCACTGTTGCGCTCCTGGTAACGGAATTGCCGGTAGCGTCGGATGCCGTTATCTGTATGTCGTGGGAAGAAGCGCTCCCCGCGTCAGGCAGAGTGACGGTGAACGAGAACGAGCCGTCGCTGTTAAGCGTGCTACCGAGACTTGCCGCGCTCTTTTTCCCGCAGATCTGAGTCCCGTCGCTGACGACGGTAAAGAGCGCGTCGGCATCAGTAAATCCCGTCACGGTCAAAGTGCCGTTTTCATTAAAGAAGCTGCCGTCCGTCGGGGCGCTCAAAAGGAGCTTTGGAGGAAGTGTGTCGACGGAGAAGCTGTAATCGTATCGGAAGCCGTCTCCGCTTGAATTTACGCCTTTAACGGTGAGAGTATGGTTTCCCTCGGCAAGACCGCACAGCGGTATTATTACACTCGCTGCTTCCGCGAAGCTTCCGGAAACTGTGCTGGAGCTGTTGAGTCCCTTGTCGCTCGTTCCGCCGTCGAGACTCCAGGTTCCGGTACAATTCTGGCTGAGGTGAGCCGTGAGATTGATACCGGGCGAATTAAAAGTATCGGTCGTCCCGGTCTTAACGGAAGGCTGATCGGCAGTGACGGTAACGGTAGTCGGCGTCGGCGCGGGCAGAGCTTCGGCAGCCGCGCTGTTCACATCGCTTCCGCCACAGAACGTCTCTGTGCCGTAGACGGCAGTGTCCGGTTTGCCGTCGCTGTTCTTGTCAATATACTTATACGGCGTCACGCTTATTTTGTACGGCTTGCCTGCAGCCAGACCAGTCGTGACGGTCTTTGTGGAATCGTTTGGATCGGGGACCTGCATACTGCCGCCGACGTGGATGACGCCGCCCGTAATGTCGGCGTTATCGAACGTCATATTATTGATATCAGAATACTGCCATGTGCCGTTCACGTTGTCGTAAATGTTGACAAGATAACCGTCGGCGTTTGTGTCAGTCACAGGAATGTTAAAGGTCAAATCACCGCCTGACGAGACTTGTCCGATAGATACCGCGCCTGGCGTATTTGTATTCAGGACGCTTACCGTACCGCTGCTGACGACAGCGCTGTTCACTACTCCGTTCTGGGAATACACGGCGCGTACGTAATAGTTTCCGCTCGGAATATTTGCCGGTATGGCAACGCTTGCGCTGCCGTTTATGTCGTCAGTCGTGATAGCGGTGCCGGTCGTCAGATCCGTCAGTGCATAGCCGGCGTCCCCCGTATTGTTCGGATCGGCGACGAGATAAAGCTTCATATCGTCGAGATCGGCAAGGTCGCTGCCGTTCCAGCTCAGTGAGATGGAATTTCCCGATACGCTGCCTGAAACGCTGTTTATTTCAGGAACGGCACCGACATTGAGGAGCGTGATGTCGGCGGATACCGGCGTTTTGATCTGCCACCACTGGTCAAAGCAGCTGCTGCTTGTAGCCGTTATTGCTAGTGAGCCCTTGTTCTTTGAGCTGTCAAAAGTCACGTTGGCGTTGGCCTCGGCAGCGTTAGAATTGCTGCCGCTCAAGCCGTTATACAGCGTAATCGGATACGAGCCTGCAGTACTTGGAAATGACACATCGCCGTTGCTATCCTTCGAATAGCTGACTTTGTTCACGCCGTTATTGATGATATTTTGGGCTATAGCCTGAGCGTCGGTCTTATCGATCTTTCCGTCGCTGTTTTGGTCGGTGACATCAAAGGCGAGGTTTACGACAGCGCTTTCGCCGCTATACGGACCAAGGTTAAATTCGTGGGTCGTTTTTGTGATATCGGAATAGATGCGGGCAGCGCCCATTAGGCTCGGGAGGCTTACTATGCTGTCTGTTACCTGCGCCTTTGCAGCCATGCTCAGATTCGTGCCCGCATGGATATAAAGCGTTCGGTTGTTAGCGGCATCATAATATACAGGAATGTCCTCATAGCCCTGAAGAAGGTCCGGATATGTGGGCTGGGCGCTTACACCGGAGCCGAAGTCTACGCTCTTATCCTTCCAATAGTAGGTTAGTCCCGTTGTGATGCCAAGTACCTTCAGCGCACCCCATATTTTCTCTGAGCTGACGCCGAGATCAACGCCGCCTATCTGGAAGCCGCCGACAATCGGGATTGAATCCGGTATCTGAATGGTCGCTCTGACAAAAGCCTCAAAGAACCAGTTCGTGTAATCGGGCGCCGTAAGCACCATGTATCCGGAACCGTTTACAAAGCCAAACAGGCTCATCTGAATAGTTCCCATAAGGTAAAAGTCCGGATACCAGTCAAACTCCGCCCCCGCCTTATTCAAAACAACGAGGTTCGTACCCTTGATCTCAACGTCCGACGCGTTGAAGGAAATGCCGGTGAGACCCACGGAGAAGTCCGCCCTTGCGGAAAGGACTTTCAGAATATCGAAGCTTACTGAGAGCAGCAGTTTTAAGGGCGGCACACTGTTATGCAGGAAGATTGTGTCGTAAATATTGCTGATCCCGCCTCCGCCGCCTGTTATCCAGATGACGCCGAAGGTGTCTATATTAACGCCAGGCTCAAAACCGCCAACAAAGAAGGATATCTTATCGGGGACGGGGATATTTTTGTAGCTTTTGAGAGCCAGATCAGCCTGCATCGTAAATGTGGCCATTTTCATGCTGCCCGAGACTTCCATAGACCAGTTGCCGATGGTATTCACGTCCAGCGTGCCCTGCAACTTTGGCATCCCCGCAACATAGCTCGGAAGACTGATGTTAGCCGAGAAATGTACGCCATAAAATCCGGCGCCGCATCCGTACAGTATGTCGTTAACCATGACGGAGCCCTCGCCGGAGTCCTTTCCCGTCTCTTCAGAGGAAAACAGATCCGAGGTGTCGCCGTTTGCAACGTACCAGGCGACGTCGTGCATGCCTCCTTCCCTGTAGCTGGACCAGAAGTCCTTAAGGCGCGTCCAGTATGTATTCTCCGTGTTGCCGTTCGACTGGCCCGGGATCAGAAATCCCAGATCGAGCTTTGCCGTGAAAGAGATGACGCGCCCTTTTTCGGTACCATCGTCATTATTAACGACGCCAAGGACGCCATAGGCCAGGTTGAACACCATACCGGCTATACTCTGAGCATCGCCGTAAACACTTGGCCAAAGTAGATTAATGGTACTCGACTTAATGTTTGACGCTCTTGTCCCGCTGGTATCATACGGCAGAAGGGCAAAATCGGTCCCGTCTGCAAGATCGGTAAGCGCCGCCTGGCCCTTCCAGATGGAAGTACGGGCGCCTGATGTATACAGGTCTCCGTCAAATTTAGTATTGACTCCGTTAATAACGCCGCCTGAGATGTCGTAGCTCAACGTTATTGTACCGTTTTCAAAGTCAACGCAGTTATTCAGCGTGACAAGGTTTGTTACATTTGCTTTGCCGTTTGAATCCAGCGTTTTTTTAGACGTCGCAACAAGGACGGACGGGATCTGCATTCCGCTGACGTCCGGATCTCCTATCGAGCTTTTTACCGTAAATTCGCCCCTGAACTCCAGCAGAATCTCAGTATAGTCTTTGACGTATTGCCCGGCCCGAGCAGGATCCGGCACGCCGTGATCTCTGTATGTGTCGTAACTGCTTTCATCAGGGAAGGATTTGATCCTGTAGCTCGGGTTGCTGTCGGACCCAATTTTTACAACCGCCACGACACCATATGTTTCGCTTTTATATTTTTCGTCGTCCGAGACGGTGAAGCTGAGCGCCGGCGCGGTCATATGCTGCTCATCTGCCGTAACCATGCCGTTCGTATTTGCCGTGTCTGTCCAATCAAATTGCAGATGCCAGCTGCCGGTGGCCATCGCGTCAGTCAGTATGACGTCGAGTGTATTTGCATTTGGCTGAAGAATATTGGCTGACGTTACCGTGACGGACTGACCGCTTTTTGAGACGGCGTTCAGCGAACAGTTTCCGCTCCGGATGGAACTAAAAAGATAGTTAATATTTGTGCCGGTGACATAAAGGTGGCGTGTACCGCTGTCATATATGATACTCGGGTTCATTGCCGTAAATGTGATCTTGGGTACGGCTTCGCCGCTGCCGGGGCAGAGTATGTAAAAGTCCTTTGAGCCAAGAAGATTGTTTGCCGTAAGGCCCTGGTTCTGGGAAGTATCGTAGACCTCCAGCCGTATTTTGCTGAACATGGCGTCTTCGTTTACCTTTGCCTGAAAGTAGAGCGTGGTCGATTCCGTATCGCCGACCTTGACGCTTGAGTAATTGAGCGTATATGGGTCGGTACTGCCGTAATCGACGGAGGTGACGTTCCCGGTGCCGTCCAATGGCCTTATGTTACTGTCGCATCTGACGGCGAGGGTGACGTTGGCATAGGCCTTTGCCGTGCTGCTCGTGAAATTCTGTATCTGCGCCTGTGCCAAAAAATCCGCCGCTCCCTTCATGCCGTTCTGGGGCACGTAGGCATCCTTCGCGCTGTCAAGCTGGAGCGTCGTGGGAGAAGTCACGTCAACCGCCATGCTGTCAGCTGACGTGACGCTGTTATGTGAGTATACGCCGTAATATGTTGAAAACTGGCTGCTTTGCCCGGCGTTTACAGTGTTCATGTCGTAGTACATGGCGTAGGCACTGTCCGCCGTCAAATACTTATTATGAGGGTCGGTGAAATTCAGCGCAGAATCCGGAGTAAAACCGAAGGCAGTTGAGGCAAGATCGTTCCAGTGGGCAAAGGCAACCTGATAGGGCGTGCCTCCCTGGGTGCTGACCGTATAGGCACTGACAGACGGGCTGTTCGGGTCATCGTAGGCGTAAAAATTCATTGGCACGCCGGAAGAAGGTGTTATGATCTGCTCCGTTGTTACCGCCTGATACTGGCTTCTGCTGTTCAGTACCTCATAGCAGCCGTAATCCTGATCGCCGAGGGCCGTATCCATGAGCACACGCGCCTTGACGGAAACTGACGCATTACTGCGGTTTTCCACAGAATAGCTTATGTCCACCATGCCGTTCAGCTGAGACGAATCGCTGGCGAGAGAAATTTTCTGTGTAATGAGCAATACTCCGTCAGGGCTCCATGCCGCGTCTATTTCGCTGTTGTCGTTATTTTTGGAAACAGTGACAGGGGAGCTCGCAAGCCCCAAAAAACTGTAGTTGCCGCCGAATATATAATCTTTGGTGCCGCTGCCGTCTGTCACCTCGAAAGAACTGAAAGACGTGTCATACTGACCATCGTGGAAGAGGAGCTTTTTGTTGTTGTCTGATTTGTTGAGTCTGTCGCCGTTTTCTGTTGTTATTGAGAAGCCGCCGTCAGATATTGATACGTCGGCGCGGATACTGCCGTTGTCAAGCGTCAATACCTGAGTCCCGGAGGAATCAGATGCCGCCAGTACCCCGGGGAAAAGCTCAATCAGGAGACACAGTGACATTAAAACGGCTATACCGCTCGTCAAGCATTTTTTTAGCCTTCTCATAGTTATTCCCCCCTTATTACTGGACGTAAAGTGTTACGATGTACGTCTCACGGCTTTGAGTTATTAAATACACCGTGTAGAAGCCATTTCCCGGCAAAGTATAATTGCCGCTTGAGTCGGGCGTCCAAACCAACGCGCCATACTTCATCTGTCCCTCCGACCTGATGCCTGAGCGCAGATAGACAGTATAAGGCTCATTGCCCACCGGGTCGTTTAGGCTGAATGTCACAGTCCTTGACGAGAGAACAGCCGTGCCGCCGATTTCGACCCTTTTGCCGTTGATGCTAACGTCAAGCTCGTTTTGCGGATAGACGACAACGAAGCGTATGCCGGTGGCTGGGTTGCCCGCTTCATCGGTTGCTGTGTATGTGACCGTATAAGTTCCCGTTTGTGAGAGGTTAACCGTTGGATGGCCGTTTACGGCCTGATCCGCGTCGTTCGTCACTGTGATCTTATCCGCCGCGCTCACGTCGTCCGAGACATTGATGCCGCTGCCAAGCAAACTGTCAAGGGCGGATGAAGAGCTTCCCTGTCTTATGGCTACGGTTGTCGGGGAGAACCATATAGAAGGCGGTGTATTATCGATTGTGCCTACGGTAAAGGCGGATGTCGCCGTATTTCCCGCATTATCCACAGCCGAAACAAAATAGGTGCCGTTTTGCGTGATAATTACGGGAGAAAGGGAGCCGCCGCTCTGAACATTTCCGCTTGCAATGATCGAAAGGCTCGTGCCGTCTCTCCGGGCCACGCTTATCGCTGAGGCCTCGTCCGATGAAATAGTGACAGTGACGGAATTATTGGCGCCTAGCTGCCGCACCAGGGTGATTTTGGGCGGAGTTGTATCGAAAGGCGTCGTGACGCTGACTCTGGCCGTTGCCACGTTGCCTCCCGCGTCTGTAAAAACGTAGGAATACGTACCGTTTTGGATCACAGTAACGGTGTACGCCGTGTTCGCTTTGTACAGTGTCGTTTCCGACGGCCGGACAGTCTGTCCGCCTCCGCCGGTTATTTCCGCGCCGACCAGACCGGGACAGTAAGAATCTTTGCTCGGTGTGAGCTGAAAACTCGCCGAGGTTGGAACAGTGTAACCGTCTGCGCTATGATAAGACACGCTGCCTGCCGTTACCGTAAGCGGCGTCTTGTCGATCACGCTGCCGAGGATAAGCTCCGTGTCTGTCTCCTTCTGGTTGAGTGAAACCGCCGCGAGCTTTATGGGTACGCCGCCCTGATGAAAGACGACTGTCGCAAGCTGGGAGCTGTAGTTAAATGTAAGAATATCCGTGTCGCCCTGCGGAACGCTGTCCGACCATGAATAAGCTCCGCTGCCGTCCTTTACAAGTTCACCGCACTGGCCGTTGTTAATCGAGTTGAACGTATAAGTAGCGGGCCAGATAATATTCCCATTCGAGTCAGTTTTTATTTTTCCGCTTGCGTCAGTCGTCGGAAGATAAATATAAACTTCTTTTATCAGCCTGTCGTAGGAAACGCTCGCTCTGACATCGGAGTTTGTTACCGTTGCCGGCGGTGCGGAGCTTTCCTGTTTGCCTGTGGAATCAACATAACACGGGTTCCAGCTGACGGTCGCCTTTGCAGCGGACATGTCAAGCTCGTTTTCCGTTACCGGCAGCAGCGTTATATTGCCGGCAGCGTCGGTGAGCGTCACGTTCAGCGTTTCGTTTTGGCGGAAAGTATAACTGCCTGTCTGGGCTTCCGCCGGCGCGAGTATCGTTCCGTTGCCGGTAACATTTCCTTCATCGTTCCTGTCGCTCGGTGTGTTGATGGTCGCGGTGGAGGGGGAATTAAAGGCCGTGCGGCTTATTGTGTAAGTACCGGTCGGAGGTGTGTTGTCTATCCAATCCCAGGTGTTAAGAGTAAAGTGTGCGGTATTGTCCGCGCTGTCCGTCAGGACGACGGTGAACTCGCCGGGGTTTCCGTCCTTAAAGGCGTCTTTGCCTCCGGTGATTTCGATGGTGTCGCCGCTGACCTTGACATAATCGCTCTCAAAAGGTGTTTTTGAGGTGCCGTCGCCGCTGAGCAGGGTTATCCTGTAATCGTCTGAAGTGGTAATGGCGTAATATAAACTCTGAATATATCCCGTGCCGGAGACGATACTGTTAGACTCGCCCTGGACAATAGAGTTGTCATTAGAGTCATTAGCGTCATTAGAGCTGAAGTCTCCCGCCGCACCGTAGACGCCGCTTGTTTTGGCGAAAACGGAAACATCAAAGCTTTTATCCCGTGCTGCAGACTGTGTAAAAGTTATTTTGAGATCTGTAAGATCGACTGTCGCCGAGCCCTGATTCCCAGCCTGATCGGTATATACAAATGTATATGAGGACGGACCGCCATAGGTGAAGGTATGCGAAGCTGAAGACCCGAGGACCGGCACGAGTGTCCTGCCGTCGGAGGAGGTATAAGTGACCGTCACATTCCCGGACGTTGTTATATCCCCGCTTGGGAGAGTGCTGTCTGTGTATACCGCGCCTGAGTCGCTGAAATAATAGTTCATCGTCACAGGCGGTGTACCTGATACAATATTTGTGACGTACATATATTCGTGCCAGATTGTGCCGGTTCCGTCATTTACGTCGACCCTCAGCTGGGCGTTGGCGGAAAACGTGAGGCTTGCTTTGGGAAGAACATAGTTGCCCGGGTCGGTGCTTGCTACAAAGCAGGCTTTACCGTTCGCGTCGACCGTCAGAGGCTTGGAGGTATCGGTCGCCGGGTCGGTGCTGTTCGTAACGTCAAAGACTTCAAAGGCGGAATCCTGTGACCAGCCTGTGAGTGTCAATGTTTCGGGGCCCTTTGTCCAGCCTTCCGCTGAAAGCGTCGCTCCGATTCCGGCATCGTTATTATTGCCTAAGTTATATGTACCGCCGTCATTAATATTTTCCTTATACTCTGTGCCGAAGATGTCTTTGTATTTGACGGTCGTGTTTTCGCTTCCGCCGAAGAGCGGCAGATCATTTGTTTTCAGCTCGCTGTATGGCGATGGATTAACCGCACCGAGAGAGGGCTCAAGCATGACGGGCGTGTCGAACTTATAGCGGATAAACTGGAATGTAGGCCCGCTGTCAGTCAAAGTTCTGCGTATGAAGCTCAGGTCGGCTGCATTATACCCGGGCGCCGGGTTTTTAACAGTTGCTGTGACAGGGGCCGAGGATACCGCGGAAATGCTGCCGAAGGGGTCTTCCAGCGATGCCTCTAGCGTAAAGCCTACCTGCCGGCCGCTGTCCGTCCCGTCATATTTGACAGCTCCGTAAATGGTAATATCGGCGATATCGTAAAAGCTGCCGTATGATAAACTATCCTGCTGTATTGAGACGTCCACGCGATAAATACCAAACTGATTCGATGCCGCCGCCTGCCATGCGGTATACGTCCCGACCCCTCGCTTCATGGCCAGCGGGATGCGCATATTGTCGCTTGAAGTCAGGTTCAGTGAATTATAATAGGGAGCATCGCTGTTGTCAGCCAAACTCAGCAGAAGCGTTTGCGCCATGCCCTTGTCAACCGATTCCTCTTTGAAGGAGACATTTGCCGTATAAGTCGAATCACTCACAGAGCCGGTCTGTATAAGATTTGACGTTACCGTCGGCGCGCCGATGTCGACATAGGACCATGCGGGGGCAAAAAACTTATAATTCCCATAGCTGTCCTTCGTGTAGACGGTATACCTATGCAAGCCCGGGCTCAGCGGATAAGTATACGACGTGCCGTCCGGGGTCATCTGTTTAAGCGCGTACGGTTGTCCGGCTCTCGAGTCCCAGTCCCATACGGAAACTGTCAGGCCCGGCGTCGGAGCCGAGGGCGTGAATACCAAGTTTCCTCCCTTTACGAGCCTGACGCTGTCAGGCATGCCGTTTCCGCTTTCCTGAACGGCGGCGCCTGCCGGGTCGGATGAAACCGTACCCGTTCCACGCGCCGAGACCGGATAAATCGCTGCCGTGCGCACTTCGGAAAGAAGCCCGTTGGCGTTTTTTACCTGGTAGTCGATGACGTTGATTTTGTCTCTGATCAGCGGCAGGTTTCCGTCTTTGGCCGACAGAAGAACACCGCTGGCGTCTGAAACGATCTGTGCATTGTAAAAATCCAGATTGGGCGTATTGCTGTCATTATAAGGATAGGCTATCTGGAGCCATTTCGCATTGGCCTGTGAATCCGCCGCTGTGACGCCGTCTGTCGCGTTCCAGGCCCTGATAGCCCGGAGACCGCAGCCGTTGTATCCAATGTCGGTGTCCGCCGAGGTGAAATATAGCATCATGGTGTCGGAATCCGCGGGTACAACTATCGTCCCGCTGCCGGAGGCGTATTGCGTGAGCGGCTTGCCATTTTTGTCGCTCGCTTCGCTGCCGTATATCGGGCCGTAGTAAATGGAAACGGGATCGTTTACTTCATAATTACTGTAAAATGTTTTATCCGTCTTGTAGTAGACTTCGGCAAGGCCGAAATCGGACGAGCTGGGTGTCGCGTCCACATCGATCTCCTGCGAACAGATATCACGGCACTGACCGGACGTTTTCGCGGCGAGATGGAGCTCAAGGAAGTATCTGCCGCTGGTGTATTCGGCGGCCGGAATTGTTACAGTCTGGGCGTCCTGGGGCGACAGATAAACCCTCCCAAAGCTATTGCTTACGGAAGCCCCGCTTTTGTCGTTCGTCTGTAGAATATCTATATAAGAATTCGCAAAATCGATATCGTCAAAGCCAAAGGAGGGGACAAGAGCATTGGCAAGCCCCGAGATGCTGGCCTGCAGTCCCGCCAGCGTTGAAAGTGCGTGCGTTGTGCTTCCGGGATCAAAAGAAGTGCTTGTGAGCAGAGTGGACGAGCTGTCGGGCTTTATCAGCGAAAGCGAAACATTTTTGAATTCGCCTGCCGTATCGAAACTGTCTACATTTCCCGCCGCTTTCAGAGTGAGATCCTCCGCTGTGACGGTATAGGTACCGCTCATATACGCTTTCGTCAATTCGCAGATCGTGTTGTCGGTTACCGAATCGGTCCCCGTCGCGTATGAAAACGCGCTTGAACTGCCGTCAGTATCGGAATAGCTGTTCATGCCGGAGAGAAGCGTGACATTCAGGGTTCCGTAATACCTGCCCAGCAAGATGCTGCGAAGCCGGTTTATTCCGGAATCAGAATAGTTGTTCAGATTTGTTACATACGTGAAGTTATAAGCTTCGCCGGTCTGCGTTACGGTATATTCGCACCAAGGATACGCGTCGCTTCCGTCCTGGGTTGGAAAACGTATGCCCATAACGTCGCCATAATGGCTGCCGCTTCCATCAACAACGCTCACAAAATATTTTGAAGAATCGTCCGGATCTTGGATCATGACGGCGACGGCGTGACCGCTGTCGAGGCCGCTGATCGCGAGGCTCGCTTTTTGCGTCAGCCCATCCGTGTAATTTGCGTCATATTTGGTCGGTGAGAGATCGTATTGGTGACTGCCAAGATCGGAAACCAAGACATTTCCCGCACTGTCCTGTGCTTTGACGTAAAGCTCCGGGTTACTGTCACCTGAGTTGTTGACATTTTTCACGGCGTAAACAGCGACGCTGTTGCCGACTGTGTAAACATTGTTGGGATCGGTGTTGGGGACATTCTGAGCATTGTTCCAGCCGCTTCCGTTCGGGTCGGGAGATGTGCCCTCCCGGCCCCACTGATAGAATACGGTAGGCTGAGAGGCGTTGTCGGCCGCGATTACCGTTGCCGTCAGAGTGCCTGTATCGTCGGAATTGCGCGCTTTTGCCACTCCTTTAAGCTGCACTGCGGGCGCTTTCTTATCGAGAGTATAATTCAAACCAAAGTCCCGGGAGACTTTGTTCCCTGCGTAATTCTCCGCAGTTACGGTGAGTTTTGTATTAGAAATATCATAGGGTATAGGATCGCTTTTTGAATCGGAAAGCGGGAGCTTTAGGTAGATTGTCGACCCGCCGGACACCTGTGTAAAGGTATAATTATGCAATCCCATCGTGCCGGGAAGCCACGTTGTGCTGTTTTCCGGCGTATTATCGCCGGGAAGTACGGCATACTCAAAGTCAAAATTAGCCCCGTTCGTATGGTTTTGCCATGAAAAACTGCCAAGCAGGCCGTTCGTGCCGCTTGCATCGGAGACGGTGACGGGAAAACTGACGGTATACGAATTGTCTGCCTGAGACTGACGGGGCGTATATGTACCATCCAAATTTGCCTGGAACGTGGTCCCCACTGTGGGCGGCGCTGCCTCCAGAGCATATGGGTTTGTGTTTGCGGCTGTGCAATCGGTATCCGTATAATCGCGGCCCGCTATATCAGTAACGGAAGCAATACTGCTGGCCGGCGTGATGGAAACAATGCGGATTGAGCCGTCAGGATCGTTAACGGTCATGCCGGACTGAACAGTAAAGGGCTGGAATGAAACCTCCGTATATTTACCGTTGGAGGGACCGTTCAGCGGTGCGTTACTGCCGCCGCCGACCTGAGTCATGGAACGCGACTGCAGCGTGACGGGCTGGTCATTGTAAGTGACGTTCAGCGTCGCATTAAAACCAATATAATAGTTGGAACTGTATATGGAATTATGGTCGATTGAGAGCTCCTCGTTGAAAGCGGCGGTGTATGTGATGGTGTCGCCGACACCGGCGGTGGTGTCACTCGCGTCGTAATAATCCGTGCTGCTTGGATTTGTTTTGCCAAGATCGGCCTTGACGTCGTCGTTATTCATATTTGCTGTTTTCGAGATTGCGGTGACGTGGGGTGACTTGACGTCTATATTAAAGGCGGGCATGGAGATTCCCGTACCGGAAGCGCTGGACAGCGGATTCCCGGCGAGGTCCGTTATGAGCGAGGGTGATTTTGTAAAGCCAGTGCCGTCCCCGCCACCGGCATATTTGTTGAGCTCAACAGTCTGATTGCTCCCGTATACAAGATTTAGCTTGTTATTGCCGAAAAACTTAGATAAATCTATTGTGTTTAAAAGATGATCCGCGGTTGTGTCATTGGCACCGTCAGGGACCTGGAACTCAAAATTGAGGTAGTTATTATCGCTTGCCGTGTCATCGATTAGCCCCGTGAGGTAAGCGGCAGTCTGATAGCCGCTGTCGGTTCCGCCGCCGGATACTGTCGCCGTGAGGTCTGACGGGTTATGTGCGGCAGAATCATCGGAAAATCTGATAGGCTCGGAGAAATTGACGTGCAGGTTTATGATGTCACCCGGTTTTGCAAAGGTTACAGGATTTACATTATTGCTGTCATATGCAGCGACACCGGTAACCGTTGGTGCCGTTAAGTCTGCAAATGATACAATAATATTCGCAATTTTGGCGTCAGCGAGCTTAGTGTCCGGGGCAAAATTGCGTCCGAGTCCCGTCTGCAGCGTCAGAGAGTTAAAAAGCGGCTCGTCGGGGCCCGTGATGGGCTGATATTTTCCTATGCCTAAAGTCTGTGTGCCCGTTCCGGCGGATAAGAAGCTTTCGCCGGAAAGTGTCAGGGGAGTGTCGTAGCCGCTTGAGAGGGACAGCCACTGATAAACGGTTGAAGTAGCGGTCTTAAGGCCCAAATCGGCTTTCAAAGTATGATTGACGTTAGTGAATGCCGCACTGGCGCCCATCTGAAGCTGGCCGCTGTTTGCCAGTTCGGAATAGGCGTGGTTTCCGGCACCGGTAAGAAAATCACTCCATTCATATACGTCCGTATTTTTGACATATTGGGTGTTTGGCAAAAGATAGTTTGCTTTGGCATCCTTAAACTTACTGACGACGTTGAAGGGACTGTTCGCCCCCAGCTTGCTCATCGTCGTGTAAAATGAAGTGTCCACACCCCCGTTGTTGTAGCTGTTGAACAGCGCGTAAGGGGTAGTTATTGTGTCGTAAGTAATCTGATTTGGTACCCAAGAGGGCAACGCGTCCGCTGCCTGACTTAGCTGTTTGGGAATTAAGCCGATTATCAGGGCCAGGCACATCAAAAATGCAAACGCTTTTCTTTTCATATCAGTTCACCTTTCCATACTTTCCATTTAGCGCTGTCATGCGCTTTCTATATCTTCTTCAATGTGTCAGCGCCGTAAAAATAAGGGAATCAGGCTATTGATTGCCGCGAGATAGGTGTTCTTTTCCACGGCTACATAACCGGCGACCCACTCAAAAGGCTTCTTGAGAGTCCCTCTCGGGAGAATAGGAATCTGCATGCCGTTGTCCGAGAGTAGCGCATCCCCAACTGTTTGAAATTGCGCGAGATTGCCGATTTCACCGATCACCGAAAAATTTCCGTCCGGATAACGAATCCGCATTTCTTTCTCGGTTCGGTACGGAAGACTGCTCCTGCTGTGCGGTTCCGTGTAAAATTTCGCGGAGTCCATCTGCTGATAAATCCGGTAAAGCATCACAGTCACCTCTTTCTCCGATTATAGGCGATAATACTATAAAAAACGACACTTTGCGAAATTGACGCTTTTAATGCCGAAATTAACACATAATAAGCGTAACCGTCAAATAGCCGGCCACCTGTCACAGGGGCAACAAGCATGCTACCTTGTTTTTGCTCAACGATAGGATAACAAAAGGCTAATCGAAATTATTCACAGTGTTGTCGTCATATATCTTTTCGACGACGGCGGTTTCGAAGCGGTACAAAGGAAAGGTCCTCGGCAAAAAGGCTCTCACCGTCAACGAACTTTATGACTGCATCAAGCTTGAAAAATTACCGGCACAGAAAATGTGAGACCGAGCGAACATAAAAGGGCTGTGGAAATATGGAAAAGTCTGCGACTTTACCACATTCCCACAGCCCTGCTGCTATAGAAACGGTATCCTTTCCAGCGTTTTAGAATATTAGTGCGGCGCTTTAGTTTTTGAAAAGGAAACTTATACCTTGCTTCTCACGTCCACGAGCCCCGCCTTTTGAAGCAGCCGGAGGATGATGGTCGCGCTCTCGGCGCGGGAGATGTCGTCATTGGGGCGAAGCTGGTTATTGCTGCCGACATTCCATTTTGGCGAGCCGCTCGCCCATGTGCCGACACTGTCCGCGTCGGTGAAGCTGCTCAAATCCGAGCTTGTCCCGATAAAGTCGGTGAGTTTTGCAGCTCTTTGCAGCATGGCCATGGCCTCTTGTCTGGAGATGTTGGCGGCGGGGTCAAACTTGTTTTCGCCCTCTCCGGTAACCAGGCCATACTGCGCAGCAGTGGCCACCGCGCCGGAATACCAGCCGGAAGCGGAAACGTCGCTGAATGTGCTTGTCCCGTTCCCTGGAAGCCCAAGCGCGCGGACGAGGATCGCCGCGAACTCGGCTCTTGTGATGCTCGCGTTGCTGTCAAAGACGCCGCTTTTACGTCCGCTGATGATTTTGCGGCCGCCCATTTCATTCACCGCCGCCTCATACCACTTTCCGGCAGCATCGGTGAAGGTCACCTCGTTTTCAATCAGCGCGTAGGTCGAATTGGTACGGGAGTTGATTACGGCGTAATACTTTCCGTCCTTCTCTATTACATTGGTCGGTACGTGGCGGGTGCTGCCGTCCGTGTTCACGACCACCGCCGTGGTGATTTTTGCCGCCTGTTCCGCCGTGATTTCAACGGTACGGTCGACGAAGGCGCTGAACGTGTCCACGCTTACGGTCGTTCCGCCGTAAGTCGCTGTGACGGTGAACTCCACCGGGGACAGAATAAGCGTCGCGCCCTCAAAGGTCACGGAGCTGTTTTTGATCGTCACGTCAAAGGGAACCTTACTCATATCCGCACCGGGGAAGGACGCTGCCAGCGCCGCCGTGTCGATGGCGCCAGTCGTGAGGTTGTACGCCACGCTGCCGCTCTGAACGGTTAACGTCATGCCCTTCGCCGCCATCTTCTCAACGTTTTTGACAACAAAAGCAGCGGTGGCACTGCCGTTTTCGCCCACCGGCACAACGACCGACGAGTCTTTCGCCGCGCTGCCGATTTTGGAAGTCAGCTTGGTCTGGTCAACGGTGACAGTCGTGCTTGTGCCGGACTTGTTTTCCGTGCCGATGTTATCCGTTTTTCCGTCCACGATGACAGGCACGCCGGTGGATGGAGTGCTTCCGCCGCTGTACGAGCCGCCGGAGTAAGTCCAGTGAGCAAAAATCGTGGTATTCGCCGTAAAGACCGTAGAGGTCGATATTGCAGTGCCGCCGCTTGCCGCCGTAAACCAGCCATCAAAAGTGTAGCTTGTTTGGGTCGGCGTGGGCAGAGAGCTAAGCTTCCCATCAGTCCCTGTTACGCCGCTGGCCGTAGCCACGCTGCCGCCGTTGGCGTTGAAGGTGACGGTATACGCCGCGCCGAACACGGGATAGCCGCTGTTTTTCCCGGAGACGATGCCCCAGTGCAGCGCATCGGGGAAATTCGTCTGGTTTGTCGCATCGTCTACCCAACTGTTCAGGTTGTCGGCGAAGGCAGCCGATTTCATCTCTTCCTCCGTTTTGGATGCAGCGTCAATGCTGCACGAGCCTTCCGTGCTTCCTACGCCTTGACTGGCAGTGTTTAAATAATAGCAGGCAGTGGTCGTGCCGGTGACAACACTTCCCGCGACGCCGCCGGTATAGGCAGTGCTTCCCGTTCCTGTGGCTGCGGCGCTCAACGCGCCGGTGTTATAGCAGTTCCTTAGACTATCATTGTCCAACCTTCCGACTATGCCGCCAGAATAGGACTCGCCATTATTTCCAGAGGTCACGGCACTCACTGCGCCGGGGTGTTGTAGCTGTTGTTGATGCAATCGTCAAGTTTACCGCTGCATACGCCTGCCAGGCCTCCGGCGTAAGCCCGTGAATTACTACACGACGAGGAGGCACTCACCATGCCGGTATTGGCGCAATTGATTATATTGGTATTAATTAGCAAACCGACCAGACCTCCAGCGTAAGTACTTCCGTAATCATTGGAAATATGTTCAGTGGAAACAGTGACACTGGAAAAGCAGTTTTCAATATTTGCGGGATGATTTGGGTCAACATTGTCGTCTGACTGTGTGCCGCCCATTATACCGCCCGCAATGCCGCCGGCAGAGGGATCTGAGCCACCGACGGCACTTGCCGTGCCGGAAACGGACACGTTTTTAATTGTGCCGACAGATACAAATCCGAATAGTCCGACGTAGACCTCGCTTGCTGAGGCCACCACGGTGTTCATATTAGCAACGCTGTGCTCCTGCCCATCAAAAGTGCCGGTGAAGGCATTTGTCATGGAAGTGCCCACCGGCGTCCAGAGAAAATTGCCGACGTCAATGTCATTGTCCAGATAGACGGTATAGGCAAGGTATGTATTGCCGTTTGCACTGAAATACGCCGCGTCCTTGGCAGTGTAGATGTGCAGAATTTTGTTTGTATCGTCAGCGGTGTAGTCCGTGCCCGCCGCCGCGCCCACAGCGTACTGCGCCGCCGTGGGGAACGCAAACACCGCCGTGCCCTGGTCGTTAACCGTGGCGGCATAGGTCTTGCCGCCGTATGTCGCGGTTGACGCGCCTTTGGGGAGATAGACATAGACTTTACCGCTGTTGCACCGCTGTCAAGCATGCTCTTTGCGTCGGTCATGGTGTAGTTATAATCGCTGCCGCCGCTTGTAAAGGTCATGGAACTGGCGTCCGTGTCGCCCGGCACGGTAAATGTGGCGAGGTAGACGTTCGCAAGCGTTGCCGCGCCGTTCGTGGGCGTTGGCTCTATGATGCTCGCCTTGATATTGCCGCCGCTGATGACGATGTTGTTGGTGCTGCCGTCAATGCCCGCGCCGCCGTAGACGCCGCCGTTGGCATTGACGGTGCTGCCGCTGATGACGATGTTGCTTGCGCTGGCGCCGCCGCCGATGCCGCCGCCGGTGGCTGCAAGGCTTCCGGTGCCGGAGATGGTCAGCAGGGTGCCGTCCGCCGTGGTGTCTTTCTGCAATCCGGCGCAAGGGCCGCTGCTCTTGAGGGTATTAGTTGTGCCGTCCGCGAGGGTGAGGTTCACCGCACCGGCGGTGCTTGTGATTTCGAACGCAGCCACGTCGTCTGCGCTGCTCAGGTCGATGTTTACGCCGGCGAGGGTGATGTTCGCTGTTTTGTCCGCCGGGGAGTTGACCACGATTTTGTCGGTGGTGGTCGCCGTAGTCGGAGTGGCGTTTGCTATCGTAATCGCCGCATCTGTTAAAATACTCAGAATGTGGTTTGCGTAAGAATAGTCCGTTCCCAATGTCCCGCCCGTGACGGTGAACGCGCCTGTCGGATCTGCCGCCAGTGCCATCGTCGGCAGCAGACTGACCACCATGCACAGCGCGAGTGCCACGCTCAAAAACTTTTTTCTCATATATTTGCCTCCCTTAAATTAATATCACGTTATTTCATGACCTTTTTCGGCCAGCAGCACACGCCCACATCCAGCGCGCGGGGCTTGTCCAGATGAAAGTCGGCATACCGGCAGTACCAGCACTGCCGCAGTCCAGCCGGTGTGTTGGCTCTCGGCTCAAAGACCGGGCAAACCTGCTTGGGCCACACGTTCCCCTCTGCGTTGGGGGCGATCAGCGGCCCGTCCTCACGCCTGCGATTTTCCACTCCATCACACTTCTTTCCACAGAAATCCACACCGATTTTTCTACACATTTCTGCGAAGTGCATAGCATGGCAAAAAGAAAAAATGAGCCTTTACACTTAAAAGACCCATTTTTACACTTAAAAACCTATATTCACTTAAAATTTACGCTTGACAAACTGAAATTCCTGTATTTTCACACGAGAAGGCGCACCCGGAAAACACCTTTTTCGATTTTATACAGCAGCTCGCCGTCATACTTTTTTGCAAAGGCAATGACGCTCTTGCTGCCGATTCCATGTCCCTCTTCACGGGCAATGGGATAGCCGTTTTCATCGAGGGCGGCATCCTCCCCGCAGGGGTTTTCCAGCTCCAGCAGCAGCCTCCCCATGCTTCGGCAGGTAAAGCGCAGATAGGAAGCCTGGTTTTGCGGCAGCCTTTCGCAGGCTTGGACAGCATTTTCCAACAGGTTTGAAACCACCATGGAAAGTCCCAGGGCGTCCACATTCACATCACCGGGAATATCCAGCGCGATCTCCGCCGGTATACCCGCCTGCTCCGCAAGGCCCGCGTAGTGAGAGACGGCGGCGTTAACGGCCGGGTTCTCGCAATAGACCTTGCTGATTGTTGGCACCGCTTGATTTTGGCTTTGCAGCAAAGCGGCCGCCTCGCCGTTTTTGCCTTGCTCCAAAAGCTCCAGAAGCACGTTGTTGAAGTGGCGGCGGTCGTGGGCGGCGCGGCTGTTTTGCGCCGATACCTCCTCCATAAGCTTTAGCCGCTTAGACATATTGCCCGCGGCAAGCTGCAGGTATTCCCGCTCTGCCTGTATTTTCTGGTTTTCCTCGCGCATGGCATATTGCTTTGTAATGGTTCTAAACGAATGGATGATGGCCACATAGACCGACAGGCCTAAGAGCATGACAAGCAACAGGGGTATGCTCGTCGATGTTTCCTTGACATCACCGCAGAAAAAATAGCTCAAAAGACAGGCCAGCAGGGATACGGCGGGCAATATATAGATATGCCAATAGTCCAGCACCCTGCGATAAAGCTTTGATACCCACTTGTGAAAGATAAAAATAATAACCGAAAACAAAATAAGGCGTAAATAAGCCATGCCATAAATCGGGCTTGGAAAAACACCGGAAAGCATGTAGCTTAAAAACACCACGATGACGTAGATATTCACCATTGTGATGTAGCTGAAGCACCACTGCATGATTTTGTCGGCAAAGAGAGGCTTCAGGGCAACGCCGATTACCAGTAGCATCGCAAGATCTACGTAAAATACGGCAGTATAGTTTTCCGACAGATAAAAGTAACAGTTGGCACCCACATTCGCCGCCAGTATCAAAGTCGTCACAAGAATATAGACGCCTTTTTTTTTGTATTTCGGCGTCGCCATGGTGGAAAGCATAAGCACCAGCATCACATCGGTGGTGACCGACCGAAAAAGGTCGGGGAAGAGTGCGGCCATGCTCAGTCCCCCTTTGCCATCAGGTAGTCCATGTACGCGTCGCGTACCGAGGAATATTGCTTTGCCGCAATGGGTACGGTTTTGCCGCCGAACAGCGTAAAGCTGTCCTTGGCGAAACGCTCAACCCGCCGCACATTGACCATAAATGAGCTGTGGCATTGCAGAAAATGACTGTCCTTCGAAATCGCCTCACAATATTCGGAAAAGCTTTCCCGAATGGTTCGGCTGAGCACTTCCTCGCCGTTTTTTAGGCTGAAAACGACAGCATGGCTGCGGTATTCACAGCAGTCGATATCCGACAGCTTGATTACCCTTAGGCTGTCAGCGGTCTTTACGGCAAATGTCTGCTCCTCGGCAAGGTCCAGTTTGGAGATGGCGAGGGCCAAAGTATCAAACAGCTGCTGCTTGTCCACAGGCTTGATCAGATAATTTATCGGGCTTNCGGCGTANGCCTGNANGGCANANTGCGGCTCNGTNGTGGCNTANATGATCTGCGCCTCGCGGTCAAGGCGGCGGATTTCCCTGCCCAACTCCAAACCGCTCACCAATGGCATGACGATGTCCAGTATGTATAGTTGAAAGCTCTCGGACTCGCAGGCCGTCAGCAGCGTGTCCGGGTGCGTAAACCGGCTTATCTCGGCGCTCAGCTTGAGAAACTCAAGGTATTCGTTTGTGTAAGCGGCAATAGCGGCCAGTTCCTCCGGCATATCGTCGCAGATTGCAATACGAAGCATGGCATTCTCCTCATTTTATGTACTTTTGGTAATTATATCATGCCGGATGAAAATGTCCAATGCTGTCGAAAATATTCGGGAATGCTTTACAGGTTTCGTTTGTTCTGTTGACCGTGGAAGACGGGTTTGAAGGATAAAAGGGCGTTCTGCTTTACCATTGATTACTGGATTCCTTCAATAAATGCGGCAAGTGACTCGGTCGTAAATTATATCAGTGATAAGGCTTAAATAAAATCTATAATTCTATAATATCTCCGATATTCTCATACGTATATCCGCCGAGCTCGTCCAGCTTTGCCTTAAATGCGGCGCTTTTCAGAGTTGAGATAAAAGCCCTGACATAATCAAGTTCTAGATATTTCGTCGGAATTGCAAAATCATATTGCTCCGGGCCGACGGGGATGAAGTCCAGCCCCATTGCTTTTGCAGCGGACTGTATACCCATTCCCACGTCTGCGCTGTCGCTCTTAACTAGCGCGGCGACAGCCATATGCGTTGTCATTTCAAGGCCGTATCCGTTTATTTCCTTTGGATCAATGCCGCTCTTCCCGAGCTTGTAGTCAAATAGTATTCTTGTCCCCGCGCCGCGCTGACGATTTACGTAGCGGCAATGTTTTATATCCTCAATCGTGTGGATACCAAGAGGATTTCCTCTCTTGACGATAAAGCCCTGAATCCTGCCGACGCCACGGATAAGGGCCATTTTTTCCTCGAACATCCGTTTCATATAGGAGATATTATACTCGCCGGTTTTCTCGTCCAGGAGGTGGATAGGCGCAATATGGGCCTCGCCTCGCTTCAGCGCCATCAGCCCGCCCATGCTTCCCACGTGCGTACTGGACAAATACATGTTCTTATAGATATTTGGCATCAGATCGGCAATAACGTCCATAATCAGATCGTGACTTCCAATCGAAACCAGAGTGTGCTCGATCTCCTCAAGACTGCGGTATAACTCGACCTTGACGGGGTCTCCCGATTCCACGCCCTCGCTGCTCTGCTCGATGATGCAGAAGCCGTCCGCACGGACGAGAGACATGGCGGCCCCGGCCCCACGCGCAAGAGGGGACGCAACGATTTTATCCCCCACGCGTCCGACCTTTACGCGCACATATTCCCTGTGCTTGAGGCTGGAAACGATACGCTTGGAAATTACCGCTTCGACCATTTCACGCTTTTTCGGCGCCATGTTTGAATACATGGCGATGACAGGGGAGACGAAGTTCTCAAACCCGATATACGCGGATACCGGATAACCCGGCAGCCCGATAACCGGCGTTTCGTGTACGACGGCGAGAATAACGGGCTTCCCGGGCCTTATCGCCACTCCGTGCACAAGCACGGTTCCGAGTTCGTTCAGGACGTGGACCGTGAAATCCTCGGTTCCGGCACTGGAACCGGCGTTAACAATGACAATATCAAATTTCCTTGACGCGGCGTCGATTTTTTCTCTTATCTTTTCATAATTATCTTCTATCGGAGGAAATCTGTACGCTTCTCCGCCCTCTGCTGTAACCATGTTTTCAAACATCCGCGAGTTGGATTCAATGATGTCTCCCTCCTTCGGCGTCTCCGTGGGCTCGATAATTTCAGTACCGGTAGGATATATGGCGACGCAGGGCTTTTTAATGACCTCAATCTCCAATATCCCTGCGGAGAGCAAAACCCCCACGTCGATCGGGCGGATAAGATGATTGCTCGGCAGAACCATTTCACCCGCGACGATATCTTCTCCGATCGGGCGTATATGCTCCCAGGGGGCGGCGGAAGCGATGATTCTCAGCTTCCCGCCGCCGAGATCAATCAAATCCTCGGCCATGATCACCGCATCAAAAGGAGGATGAATAGGGTCGCCGGTATCCACGATCTTATAATCTACCCCGTAAATCAGGTCGACAGGCCTTGCTTCGGAGGCTCCGTCCGTGCGTGATGAGATGACGGCGATTCCATCCATAGCGGAAGCGTTAAACAAAGGCGAACTGTATTTCGCATATACCGCTGACCTGGTTATTCGATTCACAGACCCAATTACGGGTATTGTCTCATAGGAAATCTTTATTATATCCTTCAGTACATTTGTATAAATTGAAAGTGCCTCTTCAACAGGCACATTGCTAAGATATAAATTTCTTTCTCCCATAATTATGACCATTCCTTTAGCTTAGTCCGGCACACAAAACAGCCATAAAAAAGAATGGCCATATTGTGTATGTTAACGGCAGCCCGCCGATCGTGCGAGAAAACACATTTTGAAAATTTCCTAACTTCCTTCTAAATCAGCCAGACCTTCACAAGCTCGTCCTTGCGAAGGCCTTCTTTATTCATATCGATCAGGGTATAGCCGTCAGCAGAAGTCAAGGTAGACATAATTCCTGATTTTCCTAAAACCGCTTCGGCTATATACCCATTTTCCGCTTCAATAAGTCGGAGCGGCAGACACGTGGTTTTTCCGGCGGCGCTTGCGGCGTTCGTTTTCATATTGGCGTAGACGCACTTTTCATCGGCCTGCCCGGTCAGCCTGTTTTTTACCCAGACGGCAATAAGTTCAAAGATAAGCATTGCGGCCACGGGATGACCGGGAAGCCCCATGAGCGCCGTGCCGCCTTTCTTGTCATAGCCTAAAATCGTGGGCTTTCCCGGCTTGATCGAGATGCCGTGGACAAAAACACCCGGTTCCGAAAGCGCATCGAGTACCTTGGCCGTTATGTCTTTGTTTCCCTGAGAACTTCCTCCGGAGACCGCCACGATGTCGCTTTTTCTCATCGCCTCCGAGACTGCGGATGTCAGCAATTCTTCATTGTCCTTCAAAACACAGGTGGAAACGACTTCAAATCCGCGCTTTTGGGCCAATGAGCGCAGCGCGTAGGTGTTTATATCCCTTACCTGTCCCAGCCCGGGGAGCGCGTCCGTCGGAACAAGCTCGTCTCCCGTGGATATTATTGCAAGCTTCAGGCGTTTGAATACGGGGACTGATGAATATCCGGCAGAAGCGAGCGCTCCGATTTCCTGAGGGCGGAGTTTTGTCCCTTTTTTCAATATCACGCTGCCTTTTTCCACGTCTTCGCCGATGCTTACAACGTTTCTTCCGACAGAAACGCTTTCATATACGGCGATGCTTTTCCGGTCGAAAGGCTCGNAGTATTCGATCATTACCACGGCGTCTGCTCCGTCCGGAATCATTCCGCCTGTCGGCACGTAGGCGCACTGACCGTTTATAAGGCTGGATTTTACGGCGCAGCCAATATTGATTTCCTCAATTTTTTCAAGAAAAACAGGGATGCCTTCGCTTGCGCCCTGCGTGTCACGGCTAATAACCGCATATCCGTCCACAGTGGAACGTCTGAAATGAGGGATATCGCAGGGACTTATGATATCCTCGGACAGCACCTGTCCTTCCGCGTCCATAAGTCCGGCGATAACCGTTTCCTGTTTCCCGTTCATAAATTCAAGGAGCTTTTCCCTTGCGGACTGCAGGGTCTCCGTCTGCAGCAATTTCATAGGACACCTCGTATCATCGGTAAATTTACTGTTTGGATTTTTTCAGCGGACCAAACGGTATCCGTATTTTTCGGTATCGGGCGTCTCCAGTGAGGGGGCGTATTAAAATGCTTTAGTATGTTTCCAATAGTATTCTAATCGTTTGCCTCTATAAAAGCGGATTTCCCCCTTTTATCTCTGAAAGTCGCAAAAAAACGCATTTCAATCATTAACAGGACCTCCTTTTCCAGTTATGGACTAGCGGAAATACCACAGATGCGGAAAGCCGCTTTCTTAAACTTGTCCGAACCGATTGTTTTGTTTGTCAAATTATATTAAACTATCCTCTCCAATGCAATAGTTTAGTTAAAAAACATAAAGCTAACACGATTAATAAAGATTATCGTTAGATTTTTAAGGGTTTAAATAATTTGACCTGCCACATATTGATAAGCTAAAACTGAAGGAACTCTCAATACGATAAATTAAAAACGCGATACCGGCAGGATTTACTTTAACCTGGCGGTAAGATACAATGGACTTTGTATTATGCAGATTTCCGCTTTTTGGCTAGCTATTATTTTTAAATTGACATATAATGCCCCCATGGGGAGCTTTAAATACCATGTAGGATGTCCTTTCAAAAAAATGGTGAAAAACAAGATCTATCTTGGTAACGCGGCCACTTCTTGGCTAAAACCCGAAAAGGTTTATCTGGCGGCCGACGAAGCCCTGCACCGGGGTGGGAATCCCGGCCGGTCGGGACATAAGCTGTCAACTGCAGCCGGAAGAACTGTCGAAGAGAACCGTATGCTGCTGGCCCGGCTGTTTTCCGTATCAAAGCCAGAAAATATAGTCTTTACAGCCTAATGCTTAAGCCGATACGCGAAGGCGGCACCGGCAGCTTTTCGGAGCTACTCAGGAGGTATACAAGTGAATTTACAGCGATATTCCCGACAGACAATGTTCGGAGGAATCGGAATTGAAGGACAGAAAAAATTGCAGCTTTCAAAAGTTGCCGTTATCGGCGTCGGGGCTACCGGAACTGTTATCGCAAATAACCTCTGCTGGGCGGGGGTGGGTTTTATCCGCCTGATTGACAGGGACTATGTGGAACTCAGCAATCTCCAGCGTCAGACGCTCTATACCGAAGAGGACGCCGAAAATCAGACGCCAAAGGCCGCCGCGGCATGCGAACACCTTCGGAGAGTTAATTCCGGGATTGAGCTGGAACCGGTGGCCTTGGACGTGAATTCCTCCAATATCGAAACGCTGATTTCGGACGTCGACCTTGTCCTTGACGGGACAGACAATCTTGAGATTCGAAATCTGATTAACGAGGCCTCTGTCAAGCACGGCAAACCGTGGATATATGCGGGAGTTCTTGCCGGGACGGGAATGACGTTCAATATCATTCCAGGGCAGACTCCGTGTCTGCGCTGCCTTTCTTTCGATACGCCTTCGGTGGGTACAGGCCCGATTTGCCGTTCGGCGGGGGTTTTGAACAGTATTACGGGAATCGTCGCCTCGCTGGCTTCAAGCGAGGCACTGAAAATACTTATAGGCTCTCCTAATGTGAGGAAAAGCCTCCTGACCTTCGACATATGGGAAAACTGGTTTAAAGAGGTAGAAATAAATAAAAAGTATGACTGTCCCGTATGCGTGCGTCATGAGTATGCGCTGCTGGGACGCCTTACCGGCCCGATATCCATTTGCAGTCATACAAGTGGATGAAAAGCTAAATGACGCCATTGACTAAAGGGGATAAAAAGCATATTATTAAAATGAATTCAGGAGACAGCGGAAATTTGCTTTGGCAGTGAATCGAATAAACGGTTTTGTGTAGGATTATAATTGGGTGGAACGCTCTTTTCGCGTATCCGCCCTCTTGCTTTTTAGATTTCTGTTTTGAAAGAGTATGGGTAGAAGGAAGAATCGCAAATGAATGAGTATGACTGGTATGGTCTAGATAACACCGCGAAAATATATCCGGCGATCAGCGGACCCCATACCACCAGCGTTTACAGAATAGACATCAGGCTGAACGAAAAGATAAAACCGGATTTGCTAGAAGAAGCCGTAAACAACGTTCTTCCTTTTTTCCCAGCATTCAAGGTTCGTCTGAAACAGGGCCTTTTTTGGTATTATTTCGAGCACAATTTTGAAAAAGCTTCCGTGGATGAGGAAAAAGGATGTCCTACCAACCGTATCGATGCGGATACGAACAATGATTATCTATTCAAGTTCAGCTATTTCAACAACAAAATTAATCTTGACGTCTTTCACGCGCTGTCGGACGGTACGGGCGCGGTGAATTTTCTTAAAGCGGTGGTCGGCTGCTATCTGAATCTGTGCGGGAAAGAGCTCAACGGATTTTCGGAGAATGTGGAGATCGCACAAAACTATCCCGCCATGCAGGACAGCTTCGCACACTATTTTTCCTCCGTAAGCGCCGAAAAAACGAAAAAAATCATAGCCTATCATATAAATGGAGCAAATAGGCCGCTCGGAAGCGTAAAGGTAATTCATGGCATTCTCGAAACCGATTCGCTTAAAGCGCTGACAAAAAGCAAGAACGTCACGATTACCGCATATCTCGCGGCAGTATTGGCCTTTTCAATTCTTGAGACAATGCCGGGCCGGAAATCCGCCCATCCGATCAGATTGTCGATTCCGGTCAACCTCCGCAGGTTTTTCGAATCCAAGACCCAACGCAATTTTTTTGCATTTATATACATTGATATCGAAGTAAAGCAGAGCGAATATGTGTTCGACGAAATTTTACAGCTTGTTTCGGAACAACTGATTACTAGAAACAGACCAGAATATTTAGCAGCAAAAACAAGCTACTATCTGCAGGCCGAAAAAAACATATTTACACGGCTGACACCGCTGATGATTAAAAATTTTGCTCTCAGGATGATCTATAAACAAATCGGTGAAAAAACTTATACATGCACATTGTCAAACTTGGGGGAAATCAAAGTTACGCCCTCGGTCGGCGCACACATCGAGAGATTTGACGCTATGCTCGGAAACTCGAAAATTAATCATTTGAACTGCGCCGTATGTTCCTTTAATAATAAATTGGTGGTTTCATTTACGGCATCCGTCTATGAGACGGATGTGGAGAAGTATTTTTTCCGTTTTCTCTCCGGTCAGGGTCTGAAAATAATTCTTGAACAAAATTAGGCGGAGAAAAATGAAGTACTGTAATGAATGCAAGACGTATGTTCTCGGAAACGGCCAGTGTTGTCCGCTCTGCTTCTCAAAGCTTTCCGGCACGGCTGAAGAGAATATCGCGGAAGCCTATCCTGAAAAGAAAGAGCTTCCGCGAAAATATAATTTTATTTTGAGACTTTTGCTGTTTTTGTCCGTAGCCGCCGGCCTGATATGCCTTTTTGTCAATTTGCTTTTCTGGTCGGGATTGCTCTGGTCTTTGATTGCAGTCACTGTCATACTTCTGCTGTGGGAAACAGTCGGGCTTATGATCCTGAGCAAGAAGAACATAGGGTGGAGACTGTTTGCTCAGATGATCGCCGTTTTGCTTGTTTCGATTACCGTAGACGCGGTAACGGGCTGGAAGGCATGGTCGCTAGGATATTTTGCGCCATTTGTGATTATCGCGTCCTCCTGTGCCATGACTATTATTTTTTATATAAAAAGAACGCAGTGGCGCGAAAATATGTTGTTTCAGTTAATAATTTCGGTAAACGGCTTCATTCCGGTAGTCCTGTATCTGTGCGGACTTACGAAAGTGCTGTGGCCTGGAGCCGTTGGAGCCTTGTATTCGCTGCTTTCTCTCCTTTGGATGCTGATATTTTTTGACAAGCAGTTTAAAAATGAGCTGAAGAAAAGATTCCATGTCTGACTGGGAAAAATAAACGGCCCGGCGTAGCTGATTTTTCCGAAACTACCGGTCAAAAACAGTTAATTATACTTATTTCCTTAAAACAGTTGACACAAATTGAACAATATAATATAATATCATTTTAGCATATATAATAAAAATGCGAATGATTGCTTGACGGAAGGCGAGGAGTTATGTCCTTGCCTTTTTTTCTGGGCCCTGAGGGCTTGTTTTTTAATAAAATTTGAAATTGAGGTTATACATGGCGGAAATTAGTTTCTCTGATTTAGGGCTTGATCCCGATATTGAACGCGCGCTGGAAACAATGGAATTTAGAGTGGCGACACAAATTCAGGCGGAGGCGATACCACTGATAAGGCAAGGCCGCGACGTTGCCGCACGCTCACAGACCGGCACAGGTAAAACGCTCGCCTTTGCCATACCCGCCGTTGAGATTATCGACACCGGGGAAAAAAAATCTACAGTTCAGGTGCTCGTCCTATGTCCGACGAGAGAGCTTGCACAGCAGACGGGCGATGAGATCAGAAAGCTCGCACGCTATATCCCGTCGGTCAGACCCGTCGAGATATACGGAGGAGCCGCGATAGACAAACAGTGCATACGTCTTCGTCGGGCGAACATTGTGATCGGAACGCCGGGACGCGTTATGGATCATATGCGCAGAAAAACTCTGAAACTTAATAATCTGAAGATGATCGTTCTGGACGAGTCCGACGAGATGCTGAATATGGGCTTCAGGGAGGATATCGAAACCATTTTTCAAGATATACCGGAGGAACGGCAAACAGTGCTTTTTTCGGCAACTATGCCGCCTGCAATCCTTGCGCTGACAAAGAAACTTCAGCGCTCACCGCAGATCATTGAGATCGACAAGAGCCATGCCACACTGGAAGACATCAAGCAGAACTATGTCGAGGTGCCGCATTCCGCGAAAGTGGCGGCGCTCAAGGCTGTAATCGAATTGTACACACCGAAAAGGGCGATTATTTTCTGCAACACAAAGAAAATGGTGGATGAAATTTCCGAAATGCTAAATTCCCGCGGCATTGGTGCGGAGAGTATCCACAGCGATATCAGGCAGTCTCAGAGGACTTCGGTCATGGCCGACTTTAAGCACGGCAAAACCCCGATACTCGTCGCCACCGACATAGCCGCCCGAGGAATTGACGTCTCAGACGTCGATTTCATTATCAATTATGATATCCCTCAAAACACCGAATACTATGTTCATCGTATCGGGCGCACCGGGCGCGCGGGAAAATCCGGCTGTTCAATCACAATTTGCGGGGGGCGCCGGGAGGCGGAGCAGATTTGCGCCGTAGCTGCGGGAATAAACTCCGAAATTTCACGCATACAGCTGCCCGGGTACGAAGACGCAAAGAAACAAGATTATAAATACGCCGCTCCGTTGACGGATAGCGGGAAGCCCGGCCGTCGCCTCACAGACGGACGTCAATATAGCAGGAAGCGTTATCAGAATAAAAAGAATCGTACGACTGCAAACAGCAAAAGGGAGATATAATTTGGAATTCAAAGATTTAGATTTAATAGCGCCCCTGCTTGACGCGGTGGAGAGCGCCGGATACGAAACGCCTACACCCATACAGGAAGCCACGATACCCCTGGTGTTGGAGGGAAGGGATGTCCTCGGCTGTGCCCAGACTGGGACAGGCAAAACAGCGGCGTTCGCGCTTCCAATACTGCAGAAGCTTTCCGCTCGTCCGGATTATGGGCGCAGCTCGAAACGACACGTGCGCGCGCTCATAGTAACGCCGACAAGGGAGCTGGCTGCTCAGATATCCGAAAACTTCGACACATACGGGGCAGGGCTTTCCCTTCGCAACTGCGTAATTTTCGGCGGCGTAAAGCAGACGCAGCAGGTAGAACGGCTCAAGGCGGGCGTCGATATACTTGTCGCCACACCGGGACGGCTGAACGATCTCATCGGTCAGGGCTTTATAAAGCTCGACAAGCTCGAAATATTTGTCCTGGATGAAGCCGACCGTATGCTGGACATGGGCTTTATCAACGACATCAGGCGGATATTGCACAGTATCCCGCAGACCCGGCAGACGCTGTTCTTTTCCGCCACAATGCCCCCAGATGTTGAGAAGTTGGCGATGACCATTCTGCATGAGCCCGCCACTGTCAAAGCGGACCCCATGAACAGCACTGTGGATAGCATATCGCAGTCGCTTTATTATGTGGACAAGGCCAACAAGGGCAAGCTGCTCGCCTATCTGATAAAGAGCCCGGAGGTGAAAAGCGCGCTCGTATTCACCCGCACGAAACACGGTGCCGACAGGGTAGTGCGCGAGCTGGAAAAGTCCGATATAAAATCAATGGCAATCCACGGAGACAAGAGCCAGAACGCGCGGCAGGAGGCACTCCACCGTTTCATTAACGGGGACATAGGCGTTCTTGTCGCGACGGACATTGCCGCCCGCGGGATTGATATAGCGGAACTGTCACATGTTTTTAACTATGATGTCCCCGAGGACCCGGAGACATATATCCACCGTATTGGGCGCACGGGACGCGCGGGGCTTTCCGGCTGTGCGATAAGCTTTTGCTGCTACGACGAGCTTGAACGTCTTTTTGCGGTAGAAAAGCTTATCGGAAAAAGTATCCCCGTTTCAGAGAGTCCGTGGCCGATGGAGGTCTGTACCTACTCCGCTGATACTCAGCGCAATCCTCGTCCGGCACGTGCGCAGAGCACGACGTTTCGCCGCCCGGCGGCTAAACGCAAGTAATTTTCACTGTAGATCAGTCTGCCAAAAAGCGGGAGCGGTATTTTATACCGCTCCCGCTTTTGCACCCGGAAGAAATTATTCAGAATTTTTCATAAATGCCTCTAGCCAGAATTCAGTAATTAAGCATAGATTATAGGTCAATAAGGACCTTGGCTTATGGGGGAGGTTTGTATGAATATACTGATTCTGACCGGAAATTTTGGGATGGGGCACACCAGTGCGGCAAAGGCCATAGCGGAGCGGATAAGTCTTGATGACGAGGATTCCAATGTCTATGTGGAGGATCTCTTCAGAAATGCTTTCAACTCCAGCCATTATGATTTTATGTTCCGTCTCATGGTGAAAAAGGGCAGGTTTTTTTATAACAAGGTGTACCGACACACAAAGGATACGGAGAAACAGAACAAAATGCCCTTCGGCAGGCATTTCAGACGCTGTATTGACGGACTCATAAGTGAGACCGACGCCGATATCATCATTTCAACGCTCTGGAGCTGTTCCAAGGCCGTCTCGGAATACAAGCGCGAGACCGGCAGCTCTATCCCGCTGATAACCTGTATCACGGATATTTCGAGCCACAGCGAATGGATACAGCCTCTCACGGATTTCTATATGGCTGCGACTCCGGAGGTGAAGGCCGAGTTGGTACATAAGAACATCGATCCGCAGCGCGTTATCGTCAGCGGGGTACCCGTGCGCTGCGCGTTCGGTGAAGCCGCCGTACCGACGGAGCATCCCGGGGAAAAGAGGCTTCTCATCATGGGCGGAGGTCTCGGTCTCCTGCCTAAGACAAAGAGCTTTTATGAGAGAATAAACAGCCTATGCGGGGTCAAAACGACGGTCATCACCGGCAGCAATACAGCTTTGTGCAACACAATATACGGTAAATACGAGAACATAGAGGTCCTCTCCTTCGTAAACGACGTGCCCAGATACATGAAAGACTCAGATCTTATGATCTCGAAGCCAGGCGGCATAACGCTGTTTGAGGCCATTTCGGCGGAGTTGCCTTTGCTTATATTCAAGCCCTTCCTGCAGCATGAAAAACGCAACGGGGAGTTCATTTTGGAAAACGGTATCGGCGACGTGCTTCCGGAGGATGAGAGTGATTGGACGGAAAAAATTAAAGAAATGCTCAACAGCGGAGATAAGCTGCGCGATATGCGCGCAAATATGCATAATCTGAAGTCTGTTTTGGATGAAAGCGCGCTTCCGATGCTGCTCAGACAGTTCGAAAGGCAGAGCGTCAGCGCATGATCAGAATGATTTTATTGATTTTGTGTTTAATTGTCCTTCTATTTGTGATATATTGTATCCTACCTACCGTATATTATCTTCACATAAAAAAAGCTCCTTTTTCCTCGGCCGTAAACAAAAAGAAAATCATACTCTCGTTCGATGACGGACCTGATATGCGTTATACGCCGGAGCTGCTTGACAAGCTGGACAAAAATAATGTCCGCGCGGTGTTTTTCGTGGTCGCGGAGAAAGCGAGGGAAAACCCGGATTTAATCAGGCAGATCTCCGAACGCGGACACATGATTGGGTTCCATTCGCTCGAGCATCGAGACGTGTGGCGTAAAAGTCCGTTTTATCAGGTGAGAGAGTTTAAATCCGGGCTCGAGATCCTCAGAACTATGGGCTGCAAGGTGTCTTATTACAGGGCACCGTGGGGACATCTGAACCTGATTTCACTTTTACTTTCAAAAAAATACGGCCTCGGGATAATTCTCTGGACGGTGATGGCGCAGGATTGGGAAAAGGATAGTACCGCGCTTCGGGTGACAGAGAGACTCAGGAGAAGAATCGGAAAGGGCGGAGTGATCTGCCTTCATGATTCGGGCTGCGGTAAAGGAGCGGCAGAGGGCGCGCCCGCGCATACGGTCAGGGCCGTATCCATGTTTCTTCCCGCGCTTATCGACGAGGGCTTCGAGTTCGTCCTGCCGAATTGACCGGGCGACGGCGCGCTCCGGGGATGAATACGGCAATTCCGCTTAATGCCAGAATCCATGGAGGCTTCGCGCTCATGAAAAATAGAAAAAGCCTGTGGAGCCTTATTTTTTTGCTGCTTCTCATCTTCCTGATGTTTTATTTTCTGCTGAGAGGGCATGAGATAGGAAAGCTTGTTAAAACGGCGGCCCAGACAAATCCCCTGTACCTGATTGCAGGTCTGTTTCTGATGTTCATTTTCGTGGCCAGCGAGGGCGTCGGCATACAGGTCCTTCTCAACGCGCTGAAATACAGACAGTCGTTCCGAAAATGTCTCAAATACTCATTTATCGGCTTTTATTACTGCAATATTACGCCCTCCTCCGGCGGACAGCCGGTGCAGATTTATTACATGACCAAAGAGGGCATAGAGTTCGGCGACTCCTCGCTGTGCATTATGCTGATCTCTATTGCATACCAGATAGGCATATTGTTTATATGCCTGTTCGCGCTGATAACAAGATACGGCTTTATCATGAGCAATCTCGGCGTAGTCAGGTATTTTTCAATATTTGGGGCTCTGGTCAATCTCTTTGGCGTGGCGTTTTTTGTATCCACCACGTTCCACAACAATTTTCTTGAGCTTGTTGTCTCGCTTATCATAAAGTTGCTGACGAAGCTCAGAATAATTAAGGAGCCGGACAAATGGAGAGAAAAAATCAATGTCCAGCTTGAAAGGTACAGGGACGGCGCCCGTTTTATCAGAAAAAATCCCAGAGTCCTCCTGATAACACTGCTCACCATAATCATCCAGATACTCTCGCGCCTTTCGGTTGCCTATGCCGTATACAAAGCCTTCGGACTGAACGGCTGCGGCTTTCTGGACATACTGGCGCTGCAGGCCTTTCTCGCCTTGGGCGTCGAATACCTGCCGATACCCGGCTCGGTCGGGGCAGCGGAGGCTGGATTCTACAAAGTCAACGGGGTTATTTTCGGCTCTGACAGGGTGATACCGGCGACGCTTCTCACGCGCGGAATCAGTTTTTACGCCTTCCTGCTGATCAGCGGCACGGTTTCGATTTTTGCGCATATTTCACTAACGCGACGCCTGGCGAGGGAAAAAGAAACCAAAGAGAAAGCGGAAATAACGTAAGGTGATTGTTTATGGAAAATAAAAAGATACTGGTTGCCGACGACAACGCCGAAATCCGGGAATTTGTGCGCGTACTTCTTGAGAGCGAGGGCTACACGATTATTGAGGCGACCGACGGAGACGAGGCGGTCGCAAAGACCGACGACAGCGTCGACCTGATTATTCTTGATGTCATGATGCCGGTAAAATCCGGGTTCAAGGCCTGTATGGAGATACGGGAAAAAACAAAGGCACCGATGCTGTTCCTGACGGCAAAAACGCAGGATTCCGATAAGGCACTCGGCTTTTCTATGGGCGGCGACGACTATCTGTCGAAGCCCTTTTCTTATACTGAGCTCGTATCGAGAGTCAAGGCGCTTTTGAGGCGCTATTACGTGTATCAGGGCAAGTCTTCCGATGTGGACGGCAGCTTTCTGAAAATCGGAGTTATGAGAATCTGCACAAACGCAAATCAGGTGTTTATCGGCGAGAAGGAAGCATTCCTGACCGACATAGAGTACAGACTGCTTGTCCTTATGTCCAAGAACAGGGGAAAAACGTTTTCCGCGCAAAACCTCTATGAGAGCGTTTGGAACGAGCCGTATCTCTACTCTTCAAACAACACGGTCATGGCGCACATCAAGAATATCAGAAAAAAGCTTGGAGACGATACGCAGAATCCGAGCATCATAAAAACGGTTTGGGGAAGGGGTTACAAGATTGAGTAAACGGAAATTGTCTTTACAGCCCTCTCGGCTCGGGCTTCAGATTCTGCTCTTCTTTGCCATTGCCGTAACCGTTGCCGTTGCCGTATATTTTCTCACCGAGCACTATTCCGGCGAATACATTTCATCACATTTCGACAATTCAAAAGCGATACAGAACCAGACGAAGCAGGAGCTTGACAATTTCCAGTACTTCGTTACGACAAATGGGATCTCAACAGACAACAATGTGGCGATCAAAAACTGGGTAAAGGGCGAGAAGTACCTTCTTATCAACATTTATAAGGATGAATATCTCGTTTACAGCTCAAATTACCCGGATTATTCCGTGAGTACCAATAAGTTCAAGATCGATGAGGTGACGCCCACGTACCGGCGTCTCTACAATGTGAATTTTTCGGACGGGAAGGCACAGGTCGGGATATATTATTTCGCGGCGCTGAAATACTATGATATTGCCGAGGCGGTTGAACTGGTGCTCGCGTTTGTCTGTTTCGTAGTGATATTTCTGGTGCTGATCTCTTCAAAATTCAAATATATCAGTAAGCTTCAGGGCGAACTGAAAGTGATCGAAAGCGGAGATCTCGATATACCGGTGACTATAAAGGGAAACGACGAAATTTCTCTCCTCGCCCGCGGCATCGACGAGATGCGCGTATCCTTTGCAGAACGTATTAAGAGCGAGAAAGAGGCAAGACGGGCAAACAGCGAGCTCATCACTTCGATCTCCCACGACCTCAGGACGCCGCTGACAATCCTGATCGGTGATCTGGACGTAATTTCCGGCAAGAAGTATAAAACGGACGAGCAGTTTGCCCGCTATATTGAAAACAGCAGGAAGAAGGCTTACCAACTCAAGGAACTTTCGGATAAGCTTTTCGAATACTTTCTGGTGTTCGGAAGCGAATATCAGGAGCCCGTGATGGAATCCGTGAACTGCGGAACGCTGATGACCCAGCTCATAGGAGAATACTCTCTGTCGCTGGAGGACCGCGGTTTTCAGGTCGAAATTTCCGGCACCTCGGAGGACTGTCTGATGGAGGCAAATGTGATCGCCGTACGGCGGGTATTCGATAATCTTTTCAACAATATCCTGAAGTACGCGGAGACCGGTTCCAAGGTCAGTATCGCGCATGAAAGAAGCGGCGATATTTTGTCAGTAAGGATAAGAAATCGGATAGGAAAGGTGCCCGAAAAGGTCGAAAGTACGAATATCGGTCTTGCAACCTGCGAGAAGATAATGGTTCAGCACGGAGGAATCTTTTCGGTGTCAAAAACTGACGCCGAGTTTATCGTGACATTGGGATTCAGGGTAAATGACCCTTGACGCGAGCGCTCACCGGAAAACATCAGTTTTGCGGGGAGCGCTATCCTTGTTCCGCCCTTCAGGACGGCGTGCTCTTCGGCCCAGAATGTTCTGAAAAACAAAATGACCCGGATTTCTCTGGGGCGGAGTCGCCACCGAGCCATTGGGCTGAAAAGCATTGAATAATTTCCGCATTTGTGGTATATTTTAGTAAAGCTGGCAAGCAGGTTACCGGTTTATGACCCTTTGGCCAGGACGGTAGCTCTGCTCCGTATATTAACGGGAGAATCTGATGCTTCATACTATTTCTCCAATTTATGACAAGAACTCAAGGGTGCTGATTCTTGGCTCGTTTCCGTCCGTAAAATCACGGGATATCGGTTTCTATTACGGGCACCCGCAAAACAGATTCTGGCGTGTGATATCGTTTCTCCTCGGACGCGAAACACCCGACTCAAAAGAGGAAAAAAGGGCCATGCTTCTTGAAAACAATATCGCACTCTGGGATGTGATAGCAAGCTGCGATATTGTCGGATCAGATGACGGCAGCATAAGGAATGTCACGGCGAACGACCTTGGCCTGATTATCGGCACAGCCGACATCGGACGCATCTTCACTAATGGCGGCACCGCATTTGCACTTTACGGGAAATTCTGCCGCGACCGGACCGGGATTCCGGCTATACGCCTGCCCTCTACGAGCCCGGCGAATGCGGGCTACAGTCTGGACAGACTGATTAAAGCTTGGGAAAGCGTAATCGATAGCATCAAATAGGTGGACCATAATAATATTATGTAAACTAACGCTGGGAGACTTTACCTATGGTTGAGAGAATCAAGATGGGCTATGCAAACTGCTATCTCGTTTCCGGAGAGGGGGGCTCCATCCTTGTCGACAGCTGCAATTATAAGGACGGGGAGAAGATTTTTAAGCGTGTAAAGGACAAAAATGTCAAACTCATACTTTTAACGCATTGCCACTTTGATCATGTGAGTTCGGCCGAATATCTGTCAAGAAGGCTTGGCGTACCCATCGCCATGAGCAGAGAGGACGCGCACCTTATCGGTAACGGAGAAGCGAGCATCCTAAAGGCACATACTCCTCTCGGCAGGATAATGGCACGCTTTTCCCGCGGCGTGCTGACTAGGGCGACCTATTCAAAATTTACTCCGGAGCTATGGCTGGAGGAAGGACAGAAACTTTCGGAATACGGCGTCAGGGCTAGCGTGGTCGCGCTGCCCGGCCACACTAAGGGCTCAGTCGGAGTGCTTACGGATGAGGGCGACTTTATCGTTGGAGACGCGGTGTTCAACATGCTTCACCCGACGGGCTCGCGACTTTATGAGGACAGGGAGACAATGGAGCACAGTTTTGAGAAGATACGGAAGAGCGGAGCCGTGAACGTGTACATGGGACACGGCAACCCAATTCCGGCGAATAAGCTGAAAAGCTGAGCGGCAAAAGCGACAGGCAAAAATGTCGCTTTTGCATTATTTTTAGGGTTTCGTCAAATAATAATGCAGAGAAGGCCGAAAAGAAGGTGAGCTTATGCGGCTTGGAGACGAGAATCCCAGGCTCGAGGGCGAGGGCGCGGACGGAGCATTCTGCGAGCTGAACTCGCTGGAGTCAAATACCGAGATGACAGGATTTGCGCCGGCAATGCGGCCGGGAGCAGAGGAAGATTATCAGTCCCGGGAATTGCGTGCGCATACGGACGGAAAAGGTACAAGACATTCGAAGAATAAAAAAAAATGACGTTAAAACGCGCGCCGGCCAAGGCGCGCGTTTTTATCTATTTTTTCAGGATCGGAAGCCAAACCCCACATTGTAGTCGGGAGGGGACGGATCGCCCTCCGGGTAAACCTCGATATCCGGCGCGTCGGCGTATTCGTAGCCGGAGACGGGCAGCCACTCGGAGACGATGCGCGTCTGAGCTCCTGTATGGCTCCGGGCATGGGACCGAGACACTCAAAGATTGCCCAAGTGCAGGCCGGGACGGTATACTCTGCCATTCCATCGGGCAGAGGCCCGTCGGAAGCGACGGAGATATAGTAGTCGAAATCCCTGCCGCAGTCTGCAGAGCATACTCCGAGTATTGCCCGGGGAGCCTTGCCAATCATTCCGCAAAGCCTGGTAACCAAACCGGCCTGATACGCTTCATTCCAAAACAGCGGAATCTGTGCAAAGTTCTCTTCAACAGGGAAAACCGCGCAGGGCCTGATGGGACTTGCATAGAAACGCCTGATTCTGTTATGATAGAAAAGTATGAATACGGGAATCGGGGGGGATTTCAGATAAGACTTTTTATCGCGATCAATTTTTCAAGCGAGATCAGGAAAGAATTGCTTCTTGCCGTAGAGCGCCTGCGCGGACAGGCGACCTCAGGGAACTTTACAAGACCCGAAAATCTGCACCTGACGCTCGCGTTTATCGGGGAATCCAACGATATAAAAACGATAAGCGGAGCAATCGGACGATGCCGGTCGGATCCGTTCGAATTGACGATTGGCGGAGCTGGTCATTTTGGAAACCTGTATTGGGCGGGGATAGAGGATAACCCAAAGCTGAAGGCGCTCGCAGAGAGCCTCTGCGGCGATCTGAGAGCCCATGGCTTTCAAATGGAGGAGCGCGCCTTCAAGCCGCATATTACGCTTGCAAGACAGCTGACGTCGGACAGGCCGATTGAAATAGACATACCGAAGACATCGATGAGCGTTTCACATATTTCGCTGATGAAGTCCGAACGGATAAACGGAAAACTCACCTATACAGAGGTTTGCGGATGCGATCTACGAGAGTCATAGGTACGGGTGAGAAGTGTTCTTATCTTCGTTTGCTGCAGGCGCAATACCGGAAAAGGCTGCGGCTTTTCGGAAGCGCTCCGAGGCGGAGAGCAGGAAAATCGCCGCGGCGCTCTCGGCGGTCAACGCCGCTATCAGCATGGTATACGACAGGAAGCCGCTCGTTGCACCGTAAAGAGCGGCGAAAAATGAGAGAATAAGACATAGCGTACAGAGAACGGAGGCTTTTTTCGTAGTCTCCGCTTTGGGATAAGCGGCAGCGCGCAGCCCCGATGAGGAAGCTGCCGCGGCGAGAAGAGCGGCAAGAATCGAGGCGGCGCAGAGATACAGAGCCGTTTTGTACTTTTTGGAATCGTCAGAGAATTTTTCATCAAGAGCGGTACTGACGGCGTTTATGAGCTCGGTGCCATCGGCTATTTTATCGGATACCGCCTTGTCCTGCGAGAGAAGAGTGAGCCCCGTATCGACCTCCGACTGCAGAGCGTCGTAGGCAGCGACAAAGGCCTGAGCCCTTTCGTAGTCGTTCAGCTTGGCCTTGGCGGCCTTCAGGCGAATCGTTCCGTCGTCAAGAATTTTTTGGGTTTGTGCGATAGCCGGTGAGTCAAGCTGTCCCGCTGCTTTTGCTGCTTCGAATTGGGCCGATTTTGCGTCATATGAGTCCTTCAGTATCTCGTAAGCGGCCTTGTCGGACTCGTATTTTGTTTTGTCGGCCTTTAAAAAAGCTTTCTCCGCCGAATATAAAGATCTTTGCGCATCGAGTTTTTCGGACTCCATCTGTATTTCAGATATTTTTGCTTTGATTTTAGCATTCTCACTGTCGGCGGTGCCTTTTTCCCTTATTGTGTCGGATATTCCGAAAGCCCCCGCCGTGATGCCGAAGAGACAGACAAAAAGCATGAGTATTCCGGCAAACCTGAGTACATTTTTACTCTTCATAACATGACCCTCCCGAATTATATTGCTAGCGGAATAAGATCAGTATATAATTACAAAGCGTGAGAAATATGGCAAAAAGGGGGATGTCCGATGAAGATCGGGGGTAGGACTTCTGAGGAGACAGCGGCATTCATACCGCATCCGCTGGACTTTTTCCTCGCAAGTACGGCAGAAGGAAATTGAATATGGACGAAAAGAGAAGCAAGGGAGAACAGCCTATGCCGGAAAAACCGATATTTGCCCTGATGTATGACTTTGACAAGACGCTTTCGCCCAGGGATATGCAGGAATACGCGTTTATTCCGGATATTAAAATGACGCCGGAGGATTTCTGGGCCGAGTGCAACAGGGTCATGCGCGATAACAGGATGGACCAGATTCTGGCCTGCATGTACGTGATGCAGAAAAAGACAAAAGGGAAAATGCTTTTCACGCGGGACACTCTGCGCGAGCTCGGAAAGAACGTAGTTTTGTTCGACGGCGTAAAGACCTGGTTCCGGAGAGTGAACGCCTATGCCGATAAGCATGGGATGAAGGCGGAACACTATATCATTTCATCGGGGCTAAAGGAGATAATCGAGGGAACCGAGATAGCAGGCGAGTTCGAGCAGATATATGCCGCTGAGTACTGCTATGACGACGACGGTGTGCCCTGCTGGCCTTCAATGGCCGTGAACTATACAAGCAAGACGCAGTTTCTATACCGAATAAACAAGGGCATCTTCGACGTGACCGAAAACGACGGCCTTAACGAGTTCATGCCGGAGGAAAAGAGGCGGGTCCCCTTCCGCAATATGGTATATATTGGCGATGGAATGACGGACGTGCCCTGCATGAAGCTTGTCAGGGCAAACGGGGGACATTCCATAGCGGTTTATCAGAATGACAGGGCGGCTGTAAATGAGCTGCTTTTGGGCGGCCGAGTTGATTTCGCAATGAGGGCGGACTATAGTAAGGACAGTGCGCTTGAAAGTACCGTTTTCGCGATAATAGATCAGGCCGAGGCCGTCAATCACACCACTACTCTGCACGCAAGGTGTATGGAGCAGGCGCGCGGTGAGCAGGAGGCAAGGAAACTTATGGAATGGCGAAATTCAATTGAGAGAGAATGAAAGGAAGTCGGAATAATGGATAACGTGAAATTTGCGGTTTATGACTTCCCGTGCGGGCGACTGAAGATTGGGTATACTGACAAAGCAATCCGATATGTGCGGAAGACGGAAGAAAGGGAAGGCGGAACCCCCTCGGAACTGAGTGAGCTTGCCGCAAAGGAGCTGAGCGAGTATTTCGCCGGTGAGAGAAGAAGCTTTGATGTGCCGTTGGATTTGCAGGGCACCGAGTTCCAGAGGAAGGTCTGGCAGGCGCTCTCGGAGATCCCTTATGGCGAGACGAGAAGCTATAGGGAGATCGCGGAGGGAGTCGGAAACCCGAAGGCCTGCCGCGCGGTCGGCGGAGCCAATAATAAGAACCCCGCAGTCATCATCATACCTTGCCACCGCGTTATCGGCGCGGACGGCGCTATGGTGGGCTACGGGGGTGGAATCGAAATGAAGCGGCTGCTTCTTGAACTCGAGAGGAAAAACTCGGGATGAACAACATCTATGAGGAATACAGACAAAGACTCGTAGCGCTGGCCGAGCCCGCCTATAAGGATTTTAATTTGTCACTTATGCCCGGAACGGACAATTTGCTCGGAGTCAGGATGCCGGCGCTGAGAAAGCTGGCGAAAGAACTGGCACAGGGAGATTGGCGGGAATATTTTGAACGCAACAGGGACAGGTATTTTGAGGAGACCATGCTTCAGGGCATGACGATAGGTTGCCTTAAGGAGGATCTGGAAACCGTGCTCGAAGAGTCGAGAAAATTCCTTCCGAAGATAAGCAACTGGGCGCTGTGCGACAGCTTCTGCGCCGGCCTGAAGATCGCCAGAGAGAATAAGGAGTGCTTCTGGGAGCTCATTGGAGACTGTATCAGGTCGGACAAGCCCTATTACATACGCTTTGCCGTTGTCATGATGCTGGAATACTTCATTGATGAGACTTACCTCTTAGAGATGCTGCTGAGGCTGGACGGGGTTGAAAACGACGATTACTATGTAAAAATGGCCGTAGCCTGGGCGGTCTCTATGTGCTATGTGAAATTTCCGGGAACTACGTTGAAGTATCTGAAAGATTGCCGCCTTTCGGACTTTACCTATAACAAAGCGCTGCAGAAGATATGCGAATCATTCGTACCCAGCGAGAATGAAAAGGCGCAGATCAGGAGCATGAAACGGCCGGTGTCCAGGCGGAAACAAAAAAATAGATAACGCCTTCTTTTCCGAAAACGGAAGAGAAGGCGTTTGTCAATTATAAAATTTTGCGCTTGCACAGTGCGAGGACGAAACGATGGCTTCTATCTCCGGAAAGCCCTTTTTTAGCATCTCCGCAAGGACGGGAACGATGACATTTTCGGTGCTGAAGTGGTCAGCGTCGATTAGGTTCAGGTTCAGCTCCCTTGCCGCAAGGAACCTGTCGTATTTCACATCCGCTGTCACAAGAGTGTCGCAGCCAAGCTTTATTGCCTGCTCGATAAATTCGCCTCCCGAGCCTCCGCAGAGGGCCACCCTGTAAACAGGCGTCCCGGCGTAATGGTAGCGCAGCCCGTTTGCTTTCAGCGAGGATTGCACCATGCGCAAATAATCGTCAAATTCGATTGGGGAGGAGAGGTGGCCGTAGCGCCCCATACCGTATTCTCTGCCGTCCGACGTAAACAGGGGCCCCTCAAGCCAGCCCTCGGCACGGACATCGAGTTTCTCGGCCAGAACGTCGTTGACGCCTCCGGGGACCGCATCCAGATTTGTGTGCTGACAGAAGCCCGAGATACCGCAAGAAAGCATTTTTACAATCTTTTTTCCAATAAGGCTGTCGTCGCTGACCTGCTTGAGGTCAAAGTAGAGCGGGTGGTGGGACAAAATTATCTGAGCGTCGGCGCGGACGGCTTCGTCTATGACTTCATCGGTGATGTCAAGCGCGATTACCGCTTTTCTGACTTCGGCATCGTTAATTCCGACAAGAAGGCCAACGTTGTCAAAATCCATTTTCATCTCCGGCGGCACAAGAGCCGTAAAATAACTGACGATATCTCTGACCTTAGGCATTTTGACCTCCAAAATCTTTATTATAGCCTTCTAATCTGAACTGCAGGAGCGCGAAGAGGATTGCTTCCGTTTCGATAGCCCGCTGCCTGTCCTCCGGCTTTGAAGAAAGGCTGAGTCCGTCTCCCGCGTGTTTTTCTCTATTGATGAGAAAATCGAGGCGCTCCGGATAGAACGGGTCCCCCGATATGAGCTCCCTGTGCCCCGTAAGGAGCTCGGCAGGGGAGTATGGCATATCCGCTCCGCCCTGAGCGGTCAGAAGCTCATACAGAATGCCATCCTCGACAAGGTGTTCCGATAGTACTTTATAGCCGTTCTCATAGAGCCAGGAGCGCAGAAAGGACGCTTTGGACATCGGCTGAAGAATCAGAAGCCGTCCGTCAAGCTTTGTCCAGGGAGCGGCTGAAAGTATCGACGCGATGGTTTCTCCGCCCATGCCGGCGATGATAACGGTGTAAATACCGTCGGAGTCAAGCGTGCGAAGTCCGTCGCAGAGATGAAAGGAGATTTTACCGTCCAGCCCGTATTCCGAAGCCGTCTGCCTCGCGTGCTCGAGCGGACCTTCATTAATATCAGTTGCGAACAGCCCTCCGACGTGCCCGCGCAAAGAGAGACGAACAGGGATATAACCGTGGTCGGTGCCGACGTCTGCGACGCCGCCGAATCCGGGAACGAGCCGGACTATTGCCTCCAGCCTCGGGGAAAGCTTGATTTCGGCCAAAACGATACCTCCAAATACAAGAAACCGTTTCATGCTTCCGACTCTGTGCGGGAAGCAGAAAGCTCCCGCATAAAGTTGCGAAGACTTGAAACGGTATTCCGTATGCAATGAAGAATTATTTCTTTTGTGCTTCCTGCTGCTCAAGATAAGCGTTTACCTGCATGACAAAATCGTCAGCGTCAAAACCGTGCGCGGCGCAGGCCTGCTCGATCGTCTCACCGGAAGCGAGGGAACAGCTCAGGCAGTGCATTCCGATTGCGGTGAAGAACGGCGCGGTCTGCGGAGCATTTTCCAAAACTTCCATGAGAAGTGAATCTTTTGAAATAGTGTACAATTCGCATACCTCCTGATTTATTATGTGGATATTATACTCATTAAGTATGAAAAAAGCAAGCCATTTCGAAAAACACAATAAAAAAGAGAACAGAAAATCTGTCCTCTTTGGAGGCGCCACCCAGATTTGAACTGGGGACTCGCGGATTTGCAGTCCACTGCCTTACCACTTGGCTATGCCGCCAGCAAAAAGTGGAGCGGGAGACGGGATTTGAACCCGCGACTTCAACCTTGGCAAGGTTGCACTCTACCACTGAGTTACTCCCGCATGGTATGCGAAACGGCGAAGCGTAAAGGATGCTTGGAGGCGGCATCCAGATTTGAACTGGAGATGGAGGTTTTGCAGACCTCTGCCTTACCACTTGGCTATGGCGCCATATAAAATTAAAACGCGCCGGTGTGGGAAAAAGTAATTTGGGGTCAGGACCCCAAACCATTCAGAATAATCTCATCGCCCGCTGCAAAATTGCAGCGAAGCTGAAATTTTGGAGCGGGCGACGAGATTCGAACTCGCTACCTCCACCTTGGCAAGGTGGCGCTCTGCCAAATGAGCTACGCCCGCAAATGTCCCCGCCAAATGAATGTTCTTCTGACGGGGTGGTGCCTCCGGTCGGAATTGAACCAACGACACGAGGATTTTCAGTCCTCTGCTCTACCAACTGAGCTACAGAGGCTTATAAGGGACACTATTGCGTCCCTTGGCGACCGAGAAGGGGCTCGAACCCTCGACCTCCAGCGTGACAGGCTGGCGTTCTAACCAACTGAACTACTCGGCCATAAACCAATAGAATACAGGAAAGCTGCCGCATTTAAGGCAATGGTGGGAACAACAGGACTTGAACCTGTGACCCCATGCTTGTAAGGCATGTGCTCTCCCAGCTGAGCTATGCTCCCATGCCGGCAAATCCTCAAGCGGCTTTGCCAGTATACTAAATTATTCAGCAATTGTCAAGGTAATTTTATCATTTTTTTACCTTTCGTGCTCGTAGGGTGAAGGGATAAACCCGCGGATTTCGTCTGGTGTGAAGGTATAGACCTCGTTGCAGAACTGACAGCGGACCTCGGCGTTTTCTTCGCTTTCGGCGAGCTCTTCAAGGGCTTCATTGCCTATGCTTGCTATCGCGCGGGAAACGCGCTCACGGCTGCAGCCGCAACGGTAACATACCGGCTTACACATGAGTATCTCGGGAGATAAGCCGTCGAGAACGAGCCGGATAAGATCCTGAGCGCCGCCGTACTGCAGAATATCCGTAATCTGCCCCATTTTTCTGATGTTGGTCTCTATTACATCAATAAGCGAATCCGGCGCGCCAGGCATCAGCTGTACCACAAACCCGCCCGCACAGACAATTGAGAGATCGGTGCCGACAAGAACTCCTAGACCGCAGGCCGTTCCGACCTGCTCGCTCTCGGCAAAAAAGTAGGTAAAATCCTCAGCGATCTCGCCGGAAACAAGCGCGGTCGAACCAATGTAGGGCTCCTTGAGTCCGAGATCGCGGCTCACCGTGAGGGTCCCGTCGGAACCGACGGCCCCGCCGACGTCCAGCTTGCCGTTTTCCTTGAGAGGCAGATCGACATATGGGTTCTGCACATAACCGCGGACATTCCCGCCGCTGTCCGAAACCGCGATTAAGCTTCCGAGAGGGCCTCCGCCGTTAATGCGGACGGTGAGCGTTGCATCGTCCTCCTTCAGCATATCACCCAGTATGGAGGTGGCGCAAAGCGTCCTGCCGAGCGCGGCCGCGGCAACCGGACTAAGCCCATGAATCTGCCGGGCTCTCTCGACAATATCCCTTCCGCTGATCGCGGATATTTTTATAAGTCCGTCTCCGGTGACGGCGCGAATTATTTCATCCATACCTGTCTCTTTCAATGTGCGGTGTTTTCGGCAATAATGAACACGCGGCCAAGCTCGTTCTGCGGGCCATCGCTGCGCTTTTCCGCATTTGTGAATCCGGCCTCGCTCAAAAGTCTCAGAAGCCCCTCCGGTTCGTGGGAGTATTCGATATGCTCCTCAAACGAACGCTGCCAGAACCTTCCTCTGCGGGTGAAAATGTCCATGCCGTAGTACAGCGCGCTTTCCTTTGTGGAATAGTCTGCCCGCCACAGACAAAGACAATTCTCGTCCTCATCGACAGAGGTGAAGCCGTCGAGAGAGCGCAGGCGCTCCGGAGAATTGATATCGAAAATGAGGAGGCCGCCGGGTTCTATAAAAAGATGCAGGAGATGAAAAAGCTCGGGAAGATCCGCGGAGGGAAGATAATTCACGGCGTCAAGACAGCTGAGGGCGGCGTCGACCGTACCATAGAGGTCGAGCTCGGTCATGGATTGGCAAAGGAAGAGCGGCGGTATGACGTCGGAGAGTTCAGAAAATTTTTCCTGGGCAATGCAGAGCATGTCCGAGGAGGCATCGGCGGCGACCATCTCATAACCGCGCTGCGCCATAATGACCGTCAGCGAGCCGGTACCGCAGCCGATGTCAAGAAGCGACCTGACCTTTTTCCCGCGTTCTTTAAATATTTTTTCGTAATAGTCTGCAAAGTCGGCATAGCAGACATCGTTGGTAAACTTGTCATAGACCGGAGCAAGTGGACCATATGCGCTCATATTAATACAGTACCTTTCTTTATAGAGACGAAAAACGGCCATGCTTTTCAATGGCCGTTTAACAGATAATTCGGTGTTTTTCGACGTATGTTAATTCGCGTCATCCTGATCGGCCAGACGCTTGAACACATACGCATACCCTTCCTTACCGTATTGCAGACTGCGATTCACCCGGCTGATTGTCGCGCTGCTGGCGCCGGTCTTTTCGAGGATTTCATTGTAAATACAGCCCTTGTTCAGAAGGGAGGCCACCTGATAACGCTGTTCCATAGCTTGGAGTTCCGTTATGGTGCAGAGGTCATCAAAGAAGTCCATGCATTCCTCGACGGTTTTCAGGGTAAGTATGGCCCGGTACATTTCTTCGTTGCGGGGTTTTTTAGTTTGTTTATTCATAAAAACACCACCTATCTTTTTCAGTGTTCATGGAAAAGCAGCCGTCGGATTTCACACTCAATCATTTTATATCAGTAAATGATGAAAGTAAAGTGCAAATTTACTCCTTGCAAAAGAAAGAGATATAATATACAATAGATCGGCATGAAAAATATGACTATTTTCTATTCTAAGAGGTGAAACCCATGGTTAAGGCTATTGTCGGCGCGAACTGGGGCGATGAAGGAAAAGGCAAGATNACGGATNTNNTGGCNGANNAGNCNGATNTCGTNATCCGNTTNCAGGGNGGTGCCAATGCAGGTCATACCATTATCAACAGCTACGGCAAGTTTGCTCTCCACTCGCTTCCGTCCGGAGTATTTTCTCCGCGGGTTACCAACATTATCGGAAACGGAGTGGCTCTGAATATACGGACTTTTACCGAGGAAGTGGACGCCCTTCTTGAACGCGGCGTACCGTTGCCGAAGATTGTTGTATCGGAACGCACTCAGGTCGTTATGCCTTATCATATCCTTTTTGATGGTTATGAGGAGGAAAGGCTGGGCGGAAAAGCCTTCGGCTCGACAAAATGCGGCATTGCGCCCTTCTATTCCGACAAGTTTGCAAAGATAGGCTTTCAGGTAAATGAGCTTTTCGAAGACAATCTCATGAAGGCCCGACTGAAGAACGTGTGCGAAATCAAGAACGCGCTACTCGAACATCTTTACCATAAACCGCTGCTGAATCCCGAGGAACTTTTCAGCGAGATGGTACGCCAACGCGAACTGATTAAGCCCTATGTCGGCGATGCGGATTCGATTATCCGCAAAGCGCTTGAGGAGGGCAGGGAGATACTTCTCGAGGGTCAGCTCGGAACGCTGAAGGACACCGATTTCGGGATATATCCCTTCGTGACTTCCTCAAACACACTGGCCGGCTACGGCAGTGTCGGAGCCGGCATCCCGCCTACGGAGATAAGCAGCGTTGTGGCCGTCACGAAAGCATACTCAAGCGCGGTCGGCGGGGGAGCCTTTGTCTCGGAACTCCACGGCGAAGAGGCGGAAACGCTCAGAAAACTCGGAGGAGACAACGGTGAATACGGCGCGACGACCGGCAGGCCGCGCAGAGTCGGCTGGNTTGACGCCGTGGCTACCCGATATGGCTGCCGCATGCAGGGGGCTACGGAGGCGGTCCTTACGGCTGTGGACGTGCTTGGCTATCTGGATGAGATCAAGGTCTGTGTCGCTTATGAGATAGACGGCGAGCTTACGACAGAATTTCCGGTAAGCTCGAAGCTGGACAGGGCAAAACCGGTGTACCGCACGCTTCCCGGCTGGAAAAGCGATATCAGAGGCAGCACGGATTACGCTTCACTCCCGGTGCAGTTGAAGGAATATATCGCTTTTATAGAAGATTTTATAAAAGTTCCGATAAAAATGATCTCGACCGGACCGAAACGCGGGGACATTGCGATAAGATAAGATGGATAAAAGAGGTCCGTTCGGGTTTCCGAACGGACCTCTTCCTGTCTGGACCTCAACTGCCGAGTACCTTCGCAAGCACGTCATTCATATCGTATAAGCCGGGAGCTTTAATATCTGCCAGAAAGAGGGCGGCCGAGATTGCGCCGCAGGCAAACACATCGCGGGAATAGGCGGTGTGCTTGAATTCAATGACTTCGTCAGTCCCGGCAAAAATAACCTCGTGCTCACCGACTATGGTGCCGCCGCGAATCGAGGAGATACCGATCTCGTTTTTGCCGCGCTTCTGCCTGACACCATGACGGTCGTAGACGTATTCGGACTCGTGGGGTAGGGCGGAGGCGACGGCGTCTGCAAGCATAAGTGCGGTACCGCTCGGCGCGTCCACCTTTGTGCGGTGGTGACGCTCAATGATCTCAACGTCAAAACTGTCACCGAGAACCGCGGCGGCTTTTTTAACGAGTCCGGTCAGAAGGTTAATGCCAAGTGACATATTGCCGGATCTAAAAATGGGAATGCAATCGGAAGCACTCTTTATTTGCAACAATTGCTTGTCAGAATAGCCAGTGGTGCATAAAACGCACGGAATTTTGCGAAAAGTGCAATACTTAAGCAAATTATCGAGAGAGGATGAATTCGAAAAATCAATGATTACGTCTGCTTCCCCACTGAATTCCATGGGATCTGCGTAAACAGGATAATCAGAGAGCTTTAACGCGTTTGTGTCAAAGCCGGCGGATATCGTTATATCCTCTCTCTGTGCGCACAGGCGCGTTATAGTCTGTCCCATCTTTCCGTTACAGCCGGATATTATTATCTTTGGCATATGAGTTCCCCCGTTCTGTTATATTTATCGGATAATTAAAAAGGGCGATTTTTATCGCCCTTTTTATTATTTAAGTTCAAGTCCGGCGCCCGTAAGGCTCTTTTTAAGTTTTTCGAGGTTTTCCGGTGCCATCTCAAAGAGAGGCAGTCTGAGGTCGCCGACATCCATTCCGAGAAGGTTCATCGCCGTCTTTACCGGAATGGGGTTCACCTCAATAAAGAGCTTTTCAAAGAGATCGGCATACCTGAAGTAGAGCTTGGTCGCGGCCTTGAAATCGTTTTCGAGGCAGAGCCTGCAGAGCTGGACGACGGCCTGAGGGACGATATTCGAGGCCACCGAGATGACGCCGAGAGCGCCCATGGACATCATTGGAACGGTGTTGTCATCGTTGCCGCTCCAGAAAAACAAGTCGTCCCCGCAGAGAGCGCGTGTGCGGGAATAGAGGCTGAAATCTCCGGACGCCTCTTTTACGCCGTTTATGTTTGGATGCTTTGAAAGAATTTTATATGTGTCCGCCGCGATGCCGATACTTGTCCGACTGGGAACATTATAAACGATCATGGGGATATCCACGCGGTCGGCGACCGTGGTGAAGTGCTGGACAAGGCCGCGCTGAGTGGTTTTATTGTAATAGGGAGTGACCATAAGTATTCCGTCCGCGCCGATAGCCTTGGCGCTCTCAGCAAGACGGACGCTGGTCATCGTGTCGTTGGAGCCGACCCCGGCGACAACCTTCATTCGGCCGGCTGTTTTTTTGACGCAGAAGTTGACAAGTTCCTCATGCTCGGGTATTGGCTGCGTGGCATTTTCTCCAGTTGTACCGCATACGACAAGGCAGGAAACACCGGATGCATACTGCTGTTCGATGAGCTCCGCCATTTTGTCGAAGTCGATTTTATATCCGCGGAAAGGGGTGACAATTGCGGTTCCTACACCGGTAAAGATGGGCGTTTTCATTAAAAAATGACCTCCTTAATGATTGGTTTCAATGTAACCCTCGGCGCATAGCAGCTCGGCAAGAAGGACTGCTCCGCCGGCGGCTCCTCTCAATGTGTTATGCGAGAGGCAGACAAATTTATAATCATACTGGGTATCCTCGCGCAGACGCCCTATTGAAACGGCCATTCCGTTTTCAAGATTTCGGTCGAGCTTTGTCTGAGGGCGGTTGTCTTCGGTGAAATAATGTAAAAACTGTTTTGGCGCGGTGGGAAGCCCGAGCTCCTGCGGGCGGCCCCTGAATTTTGCCCAACTCTGAAGAATCTGCTCCCTGGTGGGCTTTTTATCAAAGCTTGCAAAGACGGCCGCCATATGTCCGTCCGTACAGGCGACGCGCAGACATTGAGCGGTGATATCGGGCTTACACGCCGCTACGATGGCACCGTTTTCGATAGAGCCCCAGACCTTCATCGGTTCGCGTTCGGACTTTTCCTCCTCGCCGCCGATATACGGAATGCAGTTGTCAAGCATCTCAGGCCAGCGCTCAAAGGTTTTTCCCGCGCCGGAGATGGCCTGATAGGTGCATGCAAGAACTTTATTAAGCCCAAACTCCTCGCGAAGGGGAGAGAGCGCCGGGACATAACTCTGAATGGAGCAGTTAGATTTGGCGGCAATGAATCCGCGCTTGGTGCCGAGCCGCTTTCGCTGACTCTCGATTATTTTTATATGGTCGGGATTGATTTCCGGAATGACCATGGGAACGTCCGGCGTCCAGCGGTTGGCGCTGTTATTGGAGACTACGGCGCACTCACGCTTGGCGTAGGCCTCCTCCATGGCGATGATCTCGTCCTTCTTCATGTCGACGGCGGAAAAGATGAAGTCGACCGCGGAGGTGATCTCATCCATATCCGCAATGGCGTCTTTGACAACGAGAAGTTTTGCACATTCCGGAATGGGAACATCCATTGCCCAGCGCTCGGCAACCGCCTCAACGTAGGGTTTTCCGGCGCTGCGGGAACTTGCGGCCACCACCGTAAGCTCAAACCACGGGTGCTCCGCGATGAGGCAGATATAGCGCTGGCCCACCATACCGGTGCCGCCGATTATTCCGACTTTGTACTTCTTCATAGAGCAGATCCTTCCTTTAGCGGGACTATAATATATAATATTCGGCAGAAGTTCGAATAATGCGTATTCAAAAATTTGCCGCAATGCTTGTAAAACGGAGGGAATATGTAATATAATGTTGAAAATAGCGGGTCAGTCAACATAACATCCATATTATTTAAAAAATCGTACCACAAGCGGGCTGCTGCTGTCAATAAAAGTTCACCATGAATATTTAATACGAAAGCGGCGCTTTTTTGTAACATTAGCGAAAGGAATCAATTATGAAGCAAAAGCGAAAGATATTTTCAATACTGCTTGCCGGGTTCTTGGTCCTGCCTTCGGTTTTGTGTACCGGAAAAGCCGAGGCTGACAATGCGGTATATGTAAATGACGGAGGGAGCGTCCTGTCAGGCGGTCTGAGTTCCGCCTATGCGGTCGGAGGAAACGGAAGCGTTTCGGCTGCAGGCGGTACATATGTTATTACCGGAGACGGGATTCAGCAGATTGGACAGCCTTCGGCTCCGACGACAGGGGTTCCGGAGGACGGAGACGACGGAACTACCGTTAAAGTTAAGGTCTCAACGGCGAGGGTAGGGCTCTATTACTATTACAGCGATAAGAGAAATACCGCGCTGAGCTTCGCCAATCTCGAAAACAAGGTCGGCAGCGGGTATCAGCTCGGATACTACGATTCCGCGCGCTGTTTCCATTCGGTGGCGTCGACAGGCGTGACGACACTCACGATGACGCCGGATCTGAACACCGCGCTTCCCGCGGGAACGGTCGGCGCATATCATATAAAGCTGCCTACCGCCTATACAGATTTCATTTCGGTGCAGAAGGCGGCTGCAAAGTGTCCGGGAGGATTTCCTGCTTACATAAACGGCACATACTATGTAATGTCCGGTAATTACCAGAGCGCGAACGCAGCGGCGGCGGCAAAAGCCGCTTCGGGCCTGAGCGGCGACGTTTTCACAGGAAGCGCACGCAGTGTGCTTGTAACAAAAACCGGCACGACAACCATACTTTTTGAATTCGACTGTGGGACATCCGCGAATCTCGCCGTACATCCGGTCTCAAGCTCGAAGGCGGTGACCTGGTTCAAAAATTTAACATATTATGGCGATTTCGAGTATTTCCGCTGCGCCAGCGACAAGCTGACGGTGATAAATATCGTCAACATCGAGGACTATGTCAAGGGCGTCGTGACAGTGGAAATGTCTTCCTCCTGGCCTGTTGAGGCGCTGAAGGCGCAGGCCCTCTGCGCCAGATCATATTTTGCGACAAACGTGAATACCTATGCGGCCTACGGTTTCGATGTTACGGCGGACACTTATTCGCAGGCCTACAGAGGAACCGGCTCCGCGTCATTAAACAGCGACGCGGCGGTCGACGCTACCGCGGGGGAGTATGTCACTTACGGCGGTGCCGTATGCAGCACGCTTTTTTTCTCGTCCGACGGCGGAGGCACCGAGAACAGTGAAAACATCTTTACGAGCCCGCTGCCGTATTTGAGAGGAGTCTGCGATACATACGAGGCCGCGGTTCCGGATTCAATGAACAGATACAAGAGCTGGGAATACGATCTGACAGGCGCGCAGCTTGCCGTCAAACTCAAGAATTACGGCTACTGTGGCGGTGATGTGACAAGCGTACAGCCGTGCTACTCCAACACGAATAACGTTATCAAACTGGTTTTGACAGACGCGAATGGGGCTTCGGCAACGCTGACCAAGCTGAGCTGCTCCTCGGCTCTTGGGCTTCCGAGCGTCCATTATACGGTCACGCAGTCCGCGGGCACTTTTGTATTTAAAGGCGGCGGATGGGGGCACAATGTGGGAATGAGCCAGTTCGGGGCTTACGCGATGGCGCAGTTCTATAATCTGAACTACAGACAGATTATCAGATTTTATTATACCGGGGTCAATATTTCAGACGGAGTGATGGCGTGACAGGCTCACGCCATTGCCATGATAGGGAATAAATTATTCTATTAGCACACAGGAGCATTGGATATCAATGAAAACATCGGATTTTTACTATGACCTGCCCGAAGAACTGATCGCGCAGACGCCGCTGGAAAGGCGCGATGCCTCAAGGCTGCTGCATCTGGACAGGATTACCGGAGAGACTGAGCACAGACATTTTTATGACCTGCCGGACTATCTGAAAAAGGGAGACTGCCTCGTCCTGAACGACTCCCGAGTTCTTCCCGCGAGGCTTATCGGCAGGCGGGAGACCGGAGGAGTCATCGAAGTCGTCCTGCTCAGGGATATGGGGGACGGTGTCTGGGAGTGCCTGACACGGCCAGGGAGAAAAACAAAGCCGGGCACGAAGCTGATTTTCGGCGGCGGAGAACTGTGTGCCGTGGTGACGGATTCCTGCGAGGGCGGGAACAAACTGCTGAAATTCGAATTTGAAGGGATTTTCCTTGAGGTTCTTGAAAGACTGGGAAAAATGCCCCTGCCGCCTTATATAAAAACTGAGCTTCAGGACGGCGAGCGCTATCAGACGGTCTACTCGCGCGAGGTGGGCTCGGCTGCGGCACCGACGGCCGGCCTTCATTTCACGAAGGAACTATTGGGGACCATAGCGGAAAAAGGCGTCAAAATCTGCTTCGTGACGCTCCATGTCGGGCTCGGAACCTTCAGACCGGTCAAATGCGACGACATTGAGAAGCACGAGATGCATGCCGAATACTGCATCATACCCGCCGTGACCGCCAGAACGGTCACGGAAACCAAGCTCGCGGGCGGCCGAATAGTCTGCGTCGGCACGACGTCATGCCGCACCCTCGAGAGCTTTGCCAGAGAGGACGGAAGCCTCCCAGAAACGTCCGGATGGACGGACATATTCATATATCCCGGCTATAGGTTTAAGTGCATGGATGCGCTTGTGACGAACTTCCATCTGCCCGAGAGTACGCTCGTGATGCTTGTCTCCGCTTTTGCCGGCAGGGAACATATCCTAGACGCCTATGCCGAGGCGGTGAAGGAGAAATACCGCTTTTTTTCTTTTGGCGACGCAATGTTCATCGAATAGTCCCAAACAAAATTAATTACCGGGAGATCAAAAATTGTTCAGAGTTATTAAAACAGAGGGACACGCCCGCAGAGGCGAGTTCACATGTCCGCACGGGACCGTCCAGACTCCGGTCTTTATGAATGTCGGAACTCAGGGCGCTATTAAGGGCGGAATTGCCGCGCCGGAGCTTAAGGAGCTCGGATGCCAGATCGAGCTTTCCAACACATACCACCTGCACGTAAGACCCGGCGACGAACTGATCAGGCGCCGCGGAGGCCTCCACAGATTTATGAACTGGGACGGACCTATCCTCACCGACAGCGGAGGCTTTCAGATTTTTTCGCTTGCGGAGCTTAGAAAGATCAAAGAGGAGGGAGTGAGCTTCAACTCGCATATCGACGGACGGAAGATCTTCATGGGACCGGAAGAGAGCGTGAGGATACAGTCAAACCTCGGCTCGGATATCGCGATGGCCTTCGATGAGTGCGTGAAGATCCCCTCGCCTTACGATTACTTCGACAAGTCCTGCGACCGGACCTACCGATGGCTTGTGCGGTGCAGGGACGAGCTCGGAAGACTAAACGCACTTCCCGACGCGGTTAACCCGGGGCAGGTGCTCTTTGGCATCAATCAGGGCGGGGTATACCCCGATCTGCGCATCCGCCACATGAGGCAGATCGCGGAGCTCGGCCTTCCGGGATACGCCATCGGAGGACTCGCGGTGGGGGAGACGCACCGCGAAATGTACGACACCATAGAGATCGTCGAGGAGTATATGCCGAAAGATGTCCCGCGATACCTGATGGGCGTTGGAACCCCGTCAAACATAATCGAGTGCGTCATGCGCGGGGTTGATTTTTTCGACTGCGTCATGCCGGCGCGCAACGGGCGGCATGGGCACCTCTATACCTGGGACGGGGTCATCAACATCAATAACGCCAAATACGCCGAGGACGACGGCCCAATCGACCCTCAGTGCGGCTGTCCGGTATGCAGGGGCTATTCGAGAGCCTACCTGCGCCACCTTTTCAGAGCGGAGGAAATACTCGCACTCAGATTCGGCGTGATTCACAACCTGTATTTTTTCAACAATCTTATGGAAAGAATAAGATATGAGCTCGATGAGGGCACTTTTGCCGATTTCCGTCACCAATTTTCCGAAAATCTTGACCGAAGGATATAAAAAACTTGCAATTGAAAACATTGAAATATATAATTGAGCTACAATTCTAGGAGGTCATATAAATGAACTACAAATCAACCAGAAAAATATTCTCCGTTGTTGCCCTAGCCCTTGTCTTCTGCTTTATGTTTGCCGGCTTGGCTTTGGCTGACAATACAGGCACGACACCCTCTTCAACCTCAAGTACCCTCAGCATGGTGATTCCCATTGTCATTCTCTTCGCGGTGTTCTATTTCTTTATGATTAGGCCTGAAAGCAAGAAGAAGAAAAAAGTTGAGGAAATGAGAAACAGCCTGTCGTCGGGCGACGATATCGTTACAATCGGCGGAATCAAGGGCAAAATTGTCGGGATCTCCGGTGATAGCATTACCTTTGAAACGGGCGAGGACAGGGTCCGCATCGAGGTTGCCAAGTGGGCTATTTCCCGTAAGGATAAATAGAAAACCCGCAATAATTCCTAATCTAAAACAGTCATTGTTTTCATCCCTGCCGAATAAGTTTTTAACAAGCTTGTTCGGCAGGGATAATTTTGTCCCTAAATCTGATAATGGAGGGCTGATGATGAATAAATCCGGTAAAAGGGAAGATAAAAATGCTGTGAGTCTAATTGAAAACTCAGCCGTGGGAGCGATAATCGGTCTGCTTGTGACGTTTGCGGCGCTGCTGCCCGTATCTGCGCTGATGGTTGAAAAGGTGCTGCCGGTCGCAATGAGCGACGCGTTCACGCTAGCGTCGGTAATTATCGGAACAACATTCGGAGGCGTGCACTGCGCGAGAAGGCAGGGCAGGGGAGTGATAATAGCGGGCCTTGCGGCTTCCGGAGTCTATGTGCTGCTTGTATTTTTGGGCACCCTGCTGTTTATGAAAAGAGGAGCGGAAGCGCCGTTAACGCTCAAAATCATTATAGCCGCGGTTGCAGGCGGCTGCTTTGGCGGAACACTAAAATTGGGCAGAAGGACCAAAAAATCGAGACTAAGAAGAAAATATAACTAATAGTAATCAAAAATATCAAGTTTACATAAGAGTGGCGTGATAACCTATATATTGTAATATGACGCCTTTTAGCAACTATATATTGCTAAAAAACGAAGAAATACAGGCGGTTTTTAAAGCGGGGTTGCAAAGGTTTACATAATATAGTTTACATAATATATCGTCATAATTACCAAAAATCATTTTATTTTGCATAAGGGCTTGATAACTGATTGAATTTGTATTATATTGGCGACGTTGAATATTATGTAAATTGCATTATTATTTGCTTCACCGCCACCGCTTGAGTGAGGTGTAGTGGTGATGAAAAATAAGAAATTTTACTCTCCGAGTTGTGCGGCTCCCGGGAATAGAGAGTGGAAGACCGGTTTCTTATTGCTGCTGCTTAGCTTTGCGTTCGGAAGCATTGTCGGCAGCATAAGCGGTTCCTTTTTCGGATTCGAGTCAGTGCTCAGTGATTTTGCCGGTGTTGCTTCGCTTGGAAGCATGAGCTATTTTAGAATATTGTTGCATTTTATCCGGTTTCATCTTGTTGTGATATTACTGGCCTCTTCATTTCTCGGGATTGCTCTTTTACCGCTGACAAGCTGCCTTCGGGGATATGCCCTGAGCTGTACCGCGGCTACCATAATTTCCGCGGATTCGAAGAACGGGTTGATTATGGCGCTTCTTACGCTGGGGATTCCGGCAATTTTTTCTCTGCCCTGTTTTTTTGTAATGTCGGTGGACGGATACCTGAGTTCAAAGAGAATTTTCACTCTGGCAAGAGGAGTGTCCGCGATCCGTACCAACGGCTTTTTAAAGAGCGCGCTGGTCTGCATGCCGGTTTTGGCTGCCGGAGCCCTTATTGAAATGAAGCTTGTACCTTATCTGGTATCTTTGCTCACATAAAATATCGAAAGGAGGAGTTATCGTGAATAATGCGGTATGTTTCGAGAAATATGAATACTACCTTAAAAACATAAAGAAAGCTTCCGATAACACCCTCAGTTCCTATTTGAGAGACATAAGGCAGCTGGGTGAATATCTTGACAGCCATACGGACGACGATTTTGAATCCGTCTCCTCTGAGGAGCTTTGCGCTTATACCGCATGGATGAAAGTTCAGGGAAAATCTGTGCCAACGATTTCGAGAAGCATTGCCTCTATCAAAAATTTCTACAAATTCTTGCTCTCAGAGGCCATTGTCGAAGAGAATCCGACAGCTGAACTGGTGCCGGAAAAAGCGGTCCAGAAGTTGCCGCAGATACTTACTGGCAAGGAAGTCGAACTTCTGCTGGAACAGCCGGAGTGCACCGACCTAAAGGGCTACAGGGACCGCGCAATGCTCGAACTGCTTTACGCGACGGGAATACGGGTCAGCGAGCTTATTTCGCTGAACGTGAACGACTTAAATCTCTCCGCTGGCATTGTCCGCTGCCGCGGAAATGAGAAAGAGAGGATAATTCCTCTCTATCCAGCGGCAATACGCGCCCTTGCGGAATATGTTGAATTCATCAGGCCACAAATGATTGCCGTGCCGGATGAACAGTCGCTTTTCGTCAATGTGAGCGGCGAGCGCATGTCGCGGCAGGGCTTCTGGAAGATAATAAAAACCTATCAGGCTAAGGCCAAGATTGAAAAGACGATCACACCGCATACACTCAGGCATTCGTTCGCGGCGCATCTTCTCGAAAATGGAGCTGATTTGCGCTCCATACAGGAGATGCTGGGCCATGCGGATATATCCTCAACACAGGTGTATTCCCAGCTCGTGAAGAAGCAGCTCAAGGATATCTACAACAAGGCCCATCCCAGAGCATAATTAATTTTGTTCAGAGTTTTCTTGCCTAGATAATAATGGCGTCACCAAAGGTGGGGGGTGACGCCATTATTGTTTTATGCTTTCCTCATCGAGGAGAGCTAAGGCACAGATTATTTCCGCCTTAGGCGCACAAGCGCCTGCAGTGCTGATATTATTAAGCTTCGTTTTATTATGACTAAAACGGAGCCTGGAGAAAAAACATTGAATAGTTGTCATCGCTATGATACAATAATATGAAAATTTTCTTTTTGGCGGAGGGGCAGATGCGTATTTTGGGCATCGATCCCGGAATTGCAACGGTCGGTTTCGGGGTCATTGACAGCGATAACGGTAAACTGGCCCTTGTAAAATGCGGTGTGATCACAACGCCGGCTAACACGAGCCTTTCAAGCAGGCTTGAACGCATTTACGACGATACTACGGCTCTCTGTAGCAATTTCAGACCTGATGTCGTCGCGTTCGAGGAGCTGTTTTTTAACACCAATATTACGACGGGCATCTCCGTGGCACACGGCAGGGGAGTCCTGCTTCTTGCGTGCCGCAAATATGGCAAGCCGATTTTCGAGTACACGCCTCTCCAGGTGAAGCAGGCGGTTGTGGGTTACGGAAGAGCCGAGAAGCAGCAGGTTATTTTTATGGTGAAGCGTCTGCTGACCATGAAAACCGCGCCGAAGCCGGACGACGCGGCCGACGCGCTTGCGATCGCCATCTGCCACGCCAGAAGCGAGACGTCACTTTTAACGAAAAACGGAGGTGTATCTCCTTGTTCTACCATTTAAACGGTACCGTAGCGGCCATCGAGCCGAATCTAGCCGTTATCGAGTGCGCCGGCGTCGGATTTGCGCTGAGCGCTACAACGAACACGCTATCCCATCTTAAGCTGGGTGAGAGCGCGAAGCTTTACACATACGAATACATTCGCGAGGACGCCTTTGAGCTATACGGCTTTTTTGACAGGCGGGAGAAGCGCTGTTTCGAAATGCTGCTTGACGTTTCGGGCGTCGGCCCAAAGGCGGCTTTGTCGATTCTTTCGGCAACGACGCCAGAAACGCTCGCGATGGCGATAATAAGCGGTGATGAGAGGACGCTCACCGCGGCTCCCGGCGTGGGCAAAAAGATAGCACAGCGCATCTTGCTGGAACTCAAGGACAAGATGAGCCGGGAGACGGGGGATATGGTTCTCGGCGGTGGCGCGAAGGGAACGGCCCCAGTCGGAAACTCAAAGCTCTCGGACGCCGCTTCGGCTCTGGTGGTTCTAGGCTACAGCAACGCCGAGATTTCTCTTGTCCTCAAGGACATCGATACTGAGAGCATGCTTCTCGAGGATATAATCCGCCTTGCGCTCAAAAAGATGATGAAGTAGGGGAGGGAAAAGTGTGAGCATTAGCTATTCCAATGACGAAGAGGAACAGATCATTACCTCGACCTCCATTCTTCCTGAGGACGCGAACGAGGGTTCGCTGCGTCCGCGGACTCTGAGCGAATATATCGGCCAGAAAAAAGCGAAGGATAACCTGAGCGTCTTTATAGAAGCAGCAAAAATGCGCAGGGAGCCGCTTGACCACGTCCTTCTACACGGCCCCCCGGGACTTGGAAAGACTACGCTTGCGGGAATCATTGCAAATGAGATGGGCGTGAATATGCGCATCACCTCCGGGCCCGCCATTGAAAAGCCCGGCGACCTTGCGGCGCTCCTGACAAACCTGCAGGAAAACGATATTCTCTTTGTGGACGAAATCCACAGGCTCAACCGTTCCGTTGAGGAAATACTCTATCCGGCCATGGAGGACTACGCGATAGATATCATAATCGGGAAGGGTCCGTCGGCGAATTCGATACGGCTTGACCTTCCTAAATTTACGCTTATCGGCGCGACCACACGATCCGGACAGCTGACGGCACCGCTGCGCGACCGCTTCGGCGTGACGCTTAGGCTAGAACTCTATACTCCGGAGGAACTGCAGCGCATCATTGAGCGCAGCGCGGTGATACTCTGCATCAGTATCGAGTCCGACGGCGCTGAGGAGATCGCAAGGCGCAGCAGAGGAACCCCGAGAATAGCGAACCGCCTGCTCAGACGGGTGCGAGACTTTGCGCAGGTCTGTGCGGACGGAGTCATAACAAAAACGGTAGCGGACGAGGCACTTACGCGTCTTGATGTCGACAGGCTCGGATTGGACGCGCTGGACAGGCGGATGTTGAGGAGTATAATAGAGTTTTACGGTGGGGGACCGGTTGGGCTGGAAACTCTGGCGGCCACAATAAACGAAGAATCCGTAACGCTTGAGGACGTATACGAGCCCTATCTTCTTCAGCAGGGTTTTCTGAACAGAACGCCGAGAGGGCGCTGCGTCACCAAGAAGGCCTACGACCTTCTCGGAATCGAATATCTCGGTCAGCAGCAGATAGAAATATAATCATTTTTGGAGGAAAAACCAAAGTGGGCAAGTATTTTGGAACAGACGGAATCCGCGGTATCGTGAACGACGGCCTAGACGCCGCTCTTGCTTTCAGGGTGGGCCAGGCCGCGGCTGTGGTTCTTGCGAAGAATACGGACAAGAAAAAGCCTCTTGTGACGATAGGTAAGGACACGCGAATCTCCTGTGATATGCTTGAGGCCGCGATAACGGCCGGCCTCTGTTCGGCCGGTGCGGACGTGGTCTTTCTGGGGGTTATTCCTACGCCGGCAGTGGCCTATATCACGACTGACTGCGGAGCCGACGCCGGAATCGTGATTTCCGCGTCTCACAACCCATACGAGCACAACGGGATTAAAATATTCAACGCAAGTGGTTATAAGCTGAGCGATGAACTTGAGGAGCAGATTGAAGCCCTGATTGACAGCTCAGAGCCGCTGCCGAAAAAAACAAACGGCGACATCGGTAGGGTTATGAACTACGGCGAGGAGTATGTGGACCGCTATATAGAGCACGTATGCTCCGTCTCAAGGGGCAGGATAGGCAGGCTGAAAGTCATGATCGACTGCTCTAACGGCGCGGCCTCAAGGACGGTCGGCGAAATTTTCGGAAGGTTTCCGCTCGATATAGAGCTTATCAAGGACCATCCCGACGGCTGCAACATAAATGCCGGATGTGGTTCGACACATATCGAATATCTTGGGAAAATGGTGGTTGCGGGGGGCTTTGACCTGGGTCTCGCCTTTGACGGTGACGCAGACCGCTGCCTTGCGGTCGATGAAAACGGAGCGGTGGTTGACGGGGACAAGATCATGGCGATATGCGGCAAGGCAATGCTCAGCGAGGGCAGGCTTAAAAAGAACGCCATCGTCGCAACCGTTATGTCAAACCTTGGATTTCACAAGTATTGCGGCTGCAATGGAATAGACCTGCACTGCGCCTCCGTCGGTGATCGGAACGTGCTGGAGATGATGCAGGAAAAGGGCTTCAACCTCGGCGGAGAGCAGTCGGGACATATGATATTTCTTGATGACGAGACGACGGGGGACGGGCAGCTGGCCGCGGTGCATCTGCTTGAGGTGCTCAGCCAGAGCGGCAAAAAGCTCTCGCAAATGGCCGCAGAGATTCCGACTTACCCTCAGGTGCTTCGCAACATATCCATTGAGGGAGGCAATGAAGTAAAAAAGGCTATAATGGAAGATGTGAGCCTGAAAAAGATGATTGAAGCCGAGGAGAGCACACTGGGCGACAGTGGACGTATTCTTGTCAGACCGTCCGGTACCGAGGCTCTGATAAGGGTCATGGTTGAAGCAGCCGATATGGAAATATCAGACAAAGTCGCGCTTTTACTGGCATCATATATTGAAAACCTGTCAAAAAAGATTAAAAATGTAAATTAAAGAATTGAATTTGCTTGACTTTTTGTAAATAATAAACTATACTGATCTTTGTTTAGGGATAGATGGTTCAAATATATGGGAAATTATTCTGATCTCAGTGATAACGAATTGCTGCACCTGGTGGATTTGGGAGACAAAGTCGCCGAAGATCAGCTGGCTCTGCGCTATACTCGTTTGGTCAAAGTCTGTTCCAGACCGTTTTTTCTGGTCGGGGGCGACGGCGAAGACCTCATTCAAGAAGGGATGCTTGGTCTTCTTTCCGCAATACGCGAGTTCGATTTGTCCATGAACACTTCTTTTAAGACCTACGCTGAAATATGCGTCAAGCGTCGTATCTACTCAGCTATAAAAACTGCCTCACGCAAGAAGCACGAACCCTTGAACGACATGGTGTCGTTTGACGATGTCCTCTCGGATGAAAGTCAGTCTAACGCGGTATCTTACGGCGAGCTGTACAGTCGCACACCTGAAGAACAGGTGTTGGCCAGAGAGAGTGCCAATGAGATAATCCAAACCTATTCACGGTGTTTGTCAAAGTTTGAAGTTGAGATATTGAACCTATACCTTAGCGGGCTTTCCTATTTGGAAATTGCGGAAGCCTGTGGCAGAACGGAGAAATCCGTTGACAACGCCGTACAGCGCATCAGGCGCAAATTGGCGCAGAACCTTTACCAAAGCGACATCAGCAAGAGCTGATCGCATAGATGCCCGCAAGGGTAAGTTTTTTCAAAGAGAGGATTCAAAATGTTCGAAGACAAAACTTTAGTATGTAAGGAATGCGGACAGGAGTTCGTGTTCACAGCAGGCGAGCAGGAGTTCTATGCAGAGCGTGGTTTCCAGAATGAGCCTCAGCGTTGCAAGGCTTGCCGTGACACACGCAAGAACGCAGCCCGTGGCCCCCGTGAGTACTTCACAGCTACCTGTGCAGCTTGCGGCAAGGAAGCAAAAGTTCCTTTCGAGCCTAAGTCCGACAGGCCTGTCTATTGCAGCGAATGCTTCGCTAAGATGAGAGAGGAACAGCAGGCTTAACTAATCGCTTGTCTTCGGTTTCGATATTTTGGTTCGAAACGGTTTCAAGCAAGACGCTTGATTGTCTTTAATGTTGGCGTGAGTATTTTACTTATAGTTCAGCAAAGATGAACAATAGTGCTTTTAATTAGGAGTGCTTGCATCTGCCAGAAAAAACGGCTCCCCGTTTACGGGGAGCCGTTTTTTCTTTCGCAACGGGGTTATTTGCCCTCGGAAATATGCATATAATCGTCGTATGTGCAAAGGCGGTCGATACAGCCGTTCTCGGTCAGCTCAATTATGCGGTTGGCGACGGTCTGCGTAAGCTGGTGATCGTGGCTTGAGAAGATTATGTTGTATTCAAAGGCGGACATGCCGTTGTTCAGGGCGGCGATGCTCTCAAGATCGAGGTGGTTTGTCGGCTGGTCAAACAAAAGTACATTAGCGCCGGAGAGCATAATCTTGCTGAGCATGCAGCGAACCCTCTCGCCGCCCGAGAGAACGCTGACCTTCTTGTATACATCATCGCTGGAGAAGAGCATGCGCCCGAGGAAGGTACGGAGATAGCTCTCTCTTTTGTCCTCGGAAAACTGGCGCATCCAGTCCATGATGTCGAGGTCGCAATTATCGAAGAATGCGTTGTTGTCCTTGGGGAAGTAGGCCTGCGTTGTGGAAACGCCCCATTTGACCTCGCCCTCGTCCGGTTCGAGCTCTCCGGCGAGTATTTTGAAAAGCGTGGTAATAGCAATCTCGTTCCTGCCGATAATCGTTATCTTATCGTCCCTGCCCATAATAAAGCTGACTTTGTTGAGCACTTTGACTCCGTCCACAGTTTTGCTCAGGTCGGTGACAAAGAGCCTGTCCTTACCGGGCTCGCGGTCCGCCTTGAAACCGACCCAGGGATAACGGCGCGAAGAGGCCGGCAGCTCCTCGACAGTAAGCTTTTCAATCAGCTTGCGTCTGGAGGTTGCCTGACGGGACTTGGACTTGTTGGCCGAGAAACGGGCGATGAAGTTCTGCAGCTCGAGTATTTTCTGATCGGCTTTCTTGTTCTGGTCCTTTATGAGCCGCTGCATGAGCTGACTCGACTCGGACCAAAAGTCGTAGTTACCGACGTACATCTTTATCTTGCCGTAATCAATGTCGACGATATGTGTGCAGACCGTATTGAGAAAATAGCGGTCGTGGGAGACAACCAGAACGGTTCCGTCGTAGTCGAGCAGGAAGTCCTCGAGCCAGACAACGGAAGCGAGGTCAAGGTTGTTCGTCGGCTCGTCCAGCAGTATGATGTCCGGATGCCCAAAGAGAGCCTGTGCAAGCAGCACTTTGACCTTCTGACGGCCCTCAAGCTCTGACATGCCGCAATAGTGGAAGTCGGTGGAGATGCCGAGGCCCTGAAGTATACGCGAGGCCTCGCTCTCGGACTCATAGCCGCCCAGCTCAGAATACTCCTCTTCGAGTTCGGCCGCACGGATGCCGTCCTCGTCTGAAAAATCGGGTTTTTCGTAGATGGCGTCCTTCTCCTTGCCGCAGTCATAGAGGCGCTTGTTGCCCATTATAACGGTGTCCATGACGTTAAAGTCATCATACATGTTTTGATTCTGTTTAAGAACGGACATGCGGCGCTTTTTGTCGATGCTGACGCTTCCGTCATAGCCTGTGAGCTCGCCGGAGAGTATCCTCAGAAAGGTGGATTTGCCTGCGCCGTTCGCGCCTATTATGCCATAGCAATTGCCAGCCGTAAACTGGAGATCGGCCTTGTCGAACAGCTTTTGTCCTCCGAACTGGAGCGAAAGGTTTTCAACTGTTATCATCTAAAATCTCCTAAATTTGTACTCTCAGAAGTTTTTCCTAACATAGGGGATACGCGTAAGCCCGTAGAACAGCACAGTTCCAGCAAAGGCACCGAAAATACCCTGAATGGTATTTGGGGCAACATCCGCTATTGCGCCTCCAAGACCATATATCACCAACTCATATGCGAAATAACCGGCAATCATTATTATCTCCGCTGTTATACTGCCTAATATGGCGGGGACCAGGCGCTTTTTTATCCTTAAGTTGCGCAGTATTGCGCCTGCGGCAAGGGCCATGAGGCCTTTTATGATAAAGGTTGCAGGCGCATAGATAAAGTAGCCATAGAAGAGATCAGAGAGCGCGGAACCGAGTCCGGCTGCAATAGCACCCCATGCCGGCTCAAGCAGGAAGGCCCCGACAATAACAACAGCGTCTCCGCCATTAACATATCCGTGTAGGGCGGGAACTGGCAAAATTATCATTGTAGCAACAGCCGTCAGCGCACTAAAAAGTGCGGCCAAAACCAGTTTTTTTGTCTTTTCGTTTCTCATAAACTCTCCATTATTCCGTGAGCTTGAATTCTCCGCGCTTAACTAAGTTTATCCCCGCCGTCGCGATGCCTGCCAGTATAAAGTATGCGAAAAAAGTACGGGGATAATACCATACATATTCGACGCCGAAGGAAAACGATATTCCGACAAGGCTTGCGAGACAGCCGATAAGCGCAAATTTAAGCTTGCCGTTTCCGATTCTCAGAAGGGAACAGGCCGTATCCTTCCACAGCCTCAGCATATACCACATGAAAGAGATAAAGCCGAGAATCCCCGTTTCGATTATGAGCTCCATGTAGACCATGTGGCTATGCGGCACGCCGATGAGCGCACGAGGATCGGCGTAGGCCGGGTAAATCTGCGCGAAACTGTTGGGGCCGAGCCCTATGCCAGTCAGGAAATAGTCGCGCGTCATCTTGATGGAGCCTGTCCAGACATACACTCTAAACATATCGGAGGAATCCTGCGTGTTGAGAAGGCTTGCGATACGCACCATAACGCTGTTCGGAAGAAAGGGAATAGCTGCGATGCAGAGCAGGAAGAAAGCCGGTATAAGCTTTTTATTTGCATAGTAAACGAAAACGATACAAGCCAGCATCATGGAAATCCAGCAGGAACGCGAATATGTCATGACAAGGGCTATGAAAGGTAAAAGCATTCCGGCAGTGAGCCAGGGACGAAGCTGTTTTGTCTTTACGTTCGAGGCGAATACCGCTGCCACCGGAGTCATGATAACCAGAAACTCTGCATAGTTGTTTGGATTCCCGAGAGTGCTGTAAACGCGCCCTGGGACGCCGTCGTTGAGAGTAAGGTCGGTAAGGCTTGCATTGACCGCGACGCCGACATGGCGCTGGTAGACGGCGTACAGAGCGCTCAGAATGACCGTAACATAAATGAAGCCAAGGAGCTTCATCAGGCGTTCGCGGGTCGTAATATCGGCGGATATGACATACAGAAACAGAAACGACGTAATATAGAACAGGAGCACCCGGAAACTGTCGCTCCTGTCGTAGCTGAACGCAAGGCTGAAAACGCAGGAAAGAGCGAACAGGAAAAAAGGAAAGCCCATGTCATGAACATAATAGGCATCTCGCTTGCCGGCGCCAACCATAAAGAGGTAGAGGACGAAGAGAAACAGCGCAAAAACCAGCGCGTACGGATTCGCCCAGTAGTCGTGCGGGATTATGAACATCAGGCAGATTAGTCCGCCCAGTATGGTTTCAAAATTCAGAAGGAAAGAGCTTTTGACAAAGCGCTCCGCAAAGGCGGCGCTGATTCCACCCTTCGCCGTCGCGGAAACCCAGGCGCAGAGGCGCCTCAGCAGTCCGAAGAACAGATCCATAATCGCCCTGAAAGCTCTTGCTGTCACGGACTCCTTGAAAACGGGCTCGACCCTGCTGTCCCTGACAAACCAGTGTACTACCGTGCTGTTCAAAAACTCGCGGCTGAACGCGCCGAATATCGACTGCAGGAAATAGAATATGCCGCTCTGAATCCAGATATAATAAGCCTTTCCCAAAACGCTGGAGGAAAGCATCAATGCCACCCCACTTTCTGATAAATTTCCGGTGGCCCTAGGCGGCTGGAGTAATGGCGCTGACCTTCATGTACATCTTTGCCTCTCCGGCGTAAAGCGTGAGCGTGTGTCCTACGGAGTACAAAGTCCCGTCAATTTTAATTCCGTGGTCGGAGAGCACACCCTTGGCGGTGATGTTCAGCGTTACCGATTTGTATCCCTCTCTCTGGATTTCCTGTGCCTGTCCCTTGGGGTCCGTCACATAGCCCAAAGGCGCATCGATCTTGAAGCTGTCCACCGTGCCCATCGTGACGTTGCCCGTAGAGTCCATAACGCTTGTTCCGTTCTGGATTACCTGAGCCACATAATCGGGTATCTCCTCGGCAAAGAAGCTCATTTTGACTTCGGACAGGCTGGCTGAGGCCTTTTTTGCGTTGACAACCTTCATCGCGGCTAATACGACGACCGCAATGACGATGAGTATGACCAACAGATCAATAAGATTTATTTTTCCGAAGAGCTTTCCGTTTTTATCTACCATTTCAGTATCCTTCTTTCAGTACGTTTCAGTTATACGCGGCAAATACGTCATCCGCAAGCTTGGAGAGGTCAAAGTATTTCCGGATTTTCTCGAGAGCCGCGGCCGAATACTTTTCCGTAAGAGCCGCATTCGTCATTAACTCAAGAATATGCCCCGCGAACGCTTTCACATCTCCGTAATCGCTGACAAAGCCGCACTCGAGCCTTGACTCGGCAAGATCGCGGTTTCCCCCGACGTCCGTTACAACGAGAGGGAGGCCTGCGTTCATGGCTTCAAGTATCGCAAAGCTCATGGCTTCATTGCAGCTCGAGGTGCAGAGATAGATGTCCGAAGAGAGAAGCACTTCCCTCGTATCGCTGCGGTAGCCGAGAAGACGGCACTCGTGTTCGAGGCCGAGCTTGGAAATTTCACTTTCTATTTCACCGAAAAGTTCACCGTCACCGCAAATGAGACAACAGAACGGCCTGTCTGTCAGCCCTCTAAGAGCTTTTAGGGAATCGAGCAGGAAACCGAGACCCTTTTCGGGGGCGAATCGGGCAAGTATTGTCATCACAAAAGTTTCGTCCGAGAGTCCGAGCTCCTGCCTGACCGCTCTTGTCCTGACAGGCTTTCCGGCCGGCTCAATACCGTTGAAGATGACCTCTATACGCTCCGGCATGACGCCGTTTTCTATCATGATGTCCCGGCCCTCGCTGCATACCGCGATTATGCGGTGGTCCCTCGGAGTAAAATGCCGGTTCAGCATTCTCCATACACAGCCGGAGAAACCGGTCGTCCTCAGCGTCAGGTGGTTAGTGAGCACGACTTTGGGCTTATCGTACCAGCGCTTAGAAAGGAGAGCCACAATATTCTCGCGCGGGTATTGGGCGTGAATCACGTCAATAGCGTTGGCGCGGCAGAATGCTGCGAGCTTTTTCGCGGCGGAGAGCAGCGAATACTTCCCCATACTGATCTGTATGGAAGGCACTCCGGCCTCTCTCATCTTCTGAGAGAGCTCTCCCTCGATATTATAGGCAAAATACGGATTTATTCTGCTTCCGCCGAGTATTCTGACAAGGTTCTCAACATATTTTTCCGTACCGGCTTTTCCAGCAAAATTGATCAGATAAAGAACATTCAAGGAACCGCCTTCCTTTCCATGGCCAACCGCAAAGCGGATTTCCGCCTAATAAAACCACTTCGCTGAGTATACATCATTTTTAGCGCGCAAGTCAATAGCGCGAAAAGCCCGCCGCACCCAAGTATGTGAGTACTGCGGGCAGTTCTTTACGCTTATCCGCCGAGGTAGGCTTTTTTTACCGCGTCGTTGTTGAGCAGCTCACTGGCTTTAGCCGACATGACGATCTTGCCGGTCTCAAGGACATAGCCCCTGTCGGCAATCGAAAGCGCCATCTGCGCGTTCTGTTCGACAAGCAGTATCGTGGTCCCGGTTTCCTTGAGCTCGCTTATAATCGCGAATATCTGATCGACAAGCAGGGGGGCGAGACCCATGGAGGGCTCGTCCAGCATCAGCAGCTCCGGCTTCGACATAAGCGCTCTGCCCATGGCGAGCATCTGCTGCTCACCGCCGGACAGCGTGCCCGCTATTTGTCTGCGGCGTTCCTTAAGACGGGGGAAACGTTCGTAGACGTTTTCGAGGGAGCCGTCCGTTTCGGAAGTTTTCCTGGTAAAAGCACCCATTTCTAGGTTCTCCTCAACCGTCATCTGCAGGAATACCCTCCGGCCCTCCGGCACCTGAGCAAGGCCCCGGCAAACTATCCTGTGCGCCATAACGCCGCTTATCGGCTTATCAAGGAAACTGATAGAGCCCGTTCTGCTCGTTAGGAGCCCCGAGACCGTATTCAGTATGGTCGATTTTCCGGCTCCGTTGGCCCCGATAAGCGTGACGATTTCGCCCTTGTTCACCTCGAAAGAGACACCCTTTATGGCGTGTATGCTGCCATAATATACGTTGATGTCNTTGACTTTTAACATATCTCAGTTCGCCCCTTTCTTTTTGCCCAGATAGGCCTCGATAACCTGAGGGTTGGACTGGATATCCTCGGGAGTTCCCTTGGCGATGATCCTGCCATAGTTCAGAACGCAGATGCCCTCACATATTCCCATGACGAGACTCATGTCGTGCTCAATGAGCATGATGGCTATTCTGAAGGTATCCCTGATCTTGCTGATGTTCTCCATAAGTTCACCCGTCTCGGAGGGATTCATCCCGGCTGCGGGCTCGTCCAGAAGCAGAAGCGAAGGGTTGGTGCCGAGAGCGCGGACGATCTCTAGCCTCCGCTGCGCGCCGTAGGGGAGAGAGCCGGCCTTTGCTCCGGCCATATCCTGCATGTCGAAGATGGACAGAAGCTCCATCGCCCTTTCGTGCGCTGTCTTTTCTTCCTTCCAGTACTTCGGAAGACGGAATATGCCTCTGAACATTCCGTAGCTGAACTGATTGTGCAGCCCTATCTTGACGTTGTCCTCGACGCTCAGGTCGGAGAAAAGTCGGATATTCTGAAATGTGCGCGCTATACCGGCCTTGTTGACCTGTATTGTGTTCATGTTGGCGGTGTCGAAGCCATCCAGCATGATAGTGCCGCGAGAGGGCTGGTAAACCTTTGTGAGAAGGTTAAATACCGTTGTTTTTCCCGCGCCGTTCGGGCCTATGAGCCCGGCGATCTCGGTCCTGCCGATGGCCATGTTGAAGTCGTCGACCGCGGTCAGACCGCCGAAGTCAATGCCGAGCTGCGATACCTCAAGAATGGGTGTCTTGTCTACGTCACGCTCCGGAATGAAGTTTTTGGCGGGCACCGGCACAAGCTTTACCGGTTCTTTCTGTTCTTTACTCATTTGCCCCGCCTCCTTCGGCCTGATTTGATTTTTCGTCGTCCTTCCGGTGCAGGAAGGGGATGTTCTGAAGAAGCTTGCTGTTTGTGGCGATCATAACCACAATGAGGACGATGGCGTATATCAGCATCCGGTAATTGGCGAGGCCGCGAAGCGCTTCCGGAAGTATCGTGAGGACGGCCGCGGCGATGATCGAGCCCCACATGTTGCCCAGACCACCGAGCACAACGAAGACGAGGATCAGAATTGAGGTGTTAAAATCGAATTTGCTTGCCACAATGGTCGAATAGTTCATGGAAAAAAGTGCGCCGGACATGCCCGCGAGTGCCGCGGAGGTCACGAAGGCCATGAGCTTGTACTTTGTGATGTTTATGCCTACGCTTTCCGCGGCTATCCTGTTGTCGCGAATCGCCATAATGGCGCGGCCCGCGCGGCTGTTGACAAGGTTGAACACCACGAACAGCGTTATCAGCAACAGGACGAAGCCGGCCGCAAAGGTCGATATCTTCGCAATGCCGGAAACGCCCATCGGCCCGTTTATGATAATCTTTCCGCCGTCCTCCAGCCCGAGAGAGTTGGAATCCGTGAGCATGCTGAAATGAAGCCCGCGGCTGTCGGCACCTATATACAGGTTGTTGAAAATTCCCTTTATAATCTCGCCGAATGCAAGCGTTACGATTGCCAGATAGTCGCCCTTCAGCCGGAGAACAGGTATGCCTATCAGGACGCCGGCGATTGCCGCAAATAATCCGGCTACCGCGATGGAGACAGCCAGACGCAGAGGCGTGGAGGGAATGGAACTCTGTAGGCTCATTGCCGCGACGAGACCGGAGAAGGCACCGACACTCATGAAGCCCGCGTGCCCGAGAGAAAGCTCCCCAAGAACACCGACGGTCAGGTTGAGGGAAATCGCCATGATGGCATAGGCGCATATCGGGACAAGCTGTCCTTTGAGCATAGAGGAAATATGTCCGGTGACGCCGAGTATCTCAAGAACGATAAATACAAGGGTAACGCCGAGGTAGGTAAAGGTATTGCTGCGGGTGGTTTTATTGAGTTTCTTCATTTTCTCCACCTCATACTTTCTCACTCAGCTGCTTGCCGAGGAGCCCAGCTGGACGGACTAAAAGGACGATGATCAGCACGGCAAACACGATGGCGTCTGAGAGCTGAGTGGAGATGTATGCCTTGGCAAAAATTTCGATTATACCGAGCAGGATGCCGCCCAGAAAAGCGCCGGGAACCGAGCCAATTCCGCCAAAGACCGCGGCCGTAAAGGCTTTGATGCCGGGCATTGCGCCGGTCATAGGCGTCAGCGTAGGATAGGCGGAGCAGAGGAGAACACCGGCAACGGCAGCAAGGGCGGAGCCGATGGCGAAGGTGACCGAAATGGTGGTGTTAACATTGATGCCCATAAGCTGGGCCGCGCCCTTGTCCTCGGAACAGGCGCGCATCGCTTTTCCCATCTTTGTTTTGGCTGTAAACCAGACGAGAGAGACCATGATCAGAACGCACGCTAAAACCGTTACGATAGTGACATAGGAGATTGAGAGCTGTCCCCCGAAGAGTGAGACTACGCCGTCACCGACGACGGAGGTAAAAACCTTGGGGTTCGAGGACCACAGCAGTAGAGCCGCATTTTCAAGAAAGTAGCTGACTCCTATAGCGGTGATGAGAACAGCAAGGGAAGGGGCGTCCCGCAACGGCTTATAAGCAAGCCACTCAATCAGCACTCCCAGCACGGTACAGACGAACATCGCCAGAAGAACGCCTGTCAGAGGAGGAAGTCCGAACTTGGTAAGAGAATAAAAACAGATGTAGGCGCCGACCATGATCACGTCGCCGTGGGCGAAGTTGAGCATTTTGGCAATGCCGTAAACCATGGTATAGCCCAGCGCGATTATGGCGTATATACTTCCAAGGCTTATACCGCGGATAAGATAGGATAAGAGCGTCATTTACGCAAACACCTCTTCAATGTATTTTGAGCGTATCAGAAAAATACCTACAAAATCCGAGGTTTTATGGGTATTCTTCTGATACGCCTGGGCGAGAGAAGGAAAGAGGACCGCCGAAGGGCAGCCCTCTTTCGCTTCCAGATCTGAGGGATTTTTTTCGCTGAAAAGGATTTTATTAAAGCATTTCAGGATTAATCCAGCCCCGCATAAGCGCCGTTCTTGATAACCATACCCTTAGGAGACTTGGTAACGGCTCCGGTCTTGTCCCATGTCATGCCTGTTCCGGTAAGACCGTCGAACTTCATTGTGGTGAACTGCGAAATCATCTTCGTGCAGATGTCGCTTGCCGACATATCTGCGGTGATGGTGGAAGCGGTGCATGCCTGATACAGAGCATAGATGCAGTCATAGCCGTCGGCCGCGAACTGGTTGGGGGTCTCGTTGAATTTGGCCTTGTACTTGGCAACGAAGGCGGCTGTTTTGGAGTCCTTGGAATCCGAATTGAAGGGGGTCAGAAGCATCACGCCCTCCGCAAGGGATTTGTCGAAGTTCTCAAGGGTGAGAATACCGTCCATGCCGTCTACGCCGAAGTATTTGGGAGAGTAGCCCATGGACTTAGCCTGCTTAAAGATGAGGGAAGCGGGCGTATAATACATCGGAAGGAAGAGCAGGTCGGCTCCGGCCTTCTGAGCTTCTGTGAGCTGCACGGAGAAGTCTGTCTGGCTGTCTTCGGTGAAGGTGGTGGTGCTCACTATGTCAAGGCCGAGGTCCTTTGCCTTGGAGGTGAAGGTGGTGTAAATGCCCTTTGAGTATACGTCGTCATTCTTATAAATAACGGCTACCTTGGTCGCCATCTTCTTGTCAAAGATATACTGCGCGGAAGCCGAACCCTGGTTGGGGTCGGAGAAGCACATTTGGAACATATTGTCCTTGCCGTTGTTAACAGCCGTAGAACTGGCCGAGGGGGTGAGAGCGAAGATGCGGTCGGAATAGGTATCGGCTGCCGTCGCTTCGCAGGGCTTGCTGGTTACCGAGCCGAGAGAAATCTGCATGCCCCAGTCCTTAAGGGCGTCATACGCGTTTACGGCCTTCTCGGCGTCGTTGGTGTCATCCTCGTATTTGAGCTCGAACTGAAGGCCGCCCATTGCGTTGATCTCCGCAACGGCAATCTCGGCGCCGTTCTTTGCGGCGTTGCCGTAGATAGCCGCAGCGCCGGTAAGAGGACCGGTCCCGCCGATCTTTATAGCCGCGTTGGTGGTTGCGGATTTTGCGCTGCTGGTTGCCGCTGTCGTGCTGGTAGATGAGCCGCAGCCTGCGCAGCAACCGACGATGAAGACGATTGCGAGTACGATGCACAGTGTTCTTTTCATTTCTTTCCTCCAATTTACTATTTTATTAAAATACAAAAAATGACCCCGCAAGAGAACGAAGCCATCTTGAGCACAGGTTAAAACGAATAAATTAATATAATATTGTAAACATTTTAAATCTTTATTGCAAGCAAGTCAATAGCGGATGAACTCCGGATGCCAGTTAATTGCAGGAACATCGATTTTTCATGAACTATTAATGATAAAAACTGCTAAAGCAGCAAAGTATATTGGTAATTCTGCCAATTTCATTTCAAATGTGCATATGATATAATCCGCTTTATAGAATTCCGCAATTTATGGAGAATAAACATGAGAAGCACCAATATCGGAACTCAAAACTCGTTTTTCTTTACTTTCGGCTTTACCGCTTTTTTCGGTAAGGCTAATACGGGTTTGTCTGATAACGGGAAGCACTCCTTGTGAGAGCAGCTGATTTTAAAGCCCCGCAGCAAACTCGCTGCGGGGCTTTTTTGCATCCTTGCCTGTGCTTTGCGGTTATGGTATAGACTATAAATGTATCAATCGATTTGGAGGGGCGCTTGTGAAAGTCGCGATAAGCTCCGGCAGTCTGGAAGGAAGCATAGGCTCCGTACCGTCAAAGTCATATGCGCACCGTGCGCTGATTTGCGCGGCGCTGGCGGATGAAACAACGGAGCTGGGCCTTCGCAGCCTAAATGCCGATACGGAAGCTACCATAGACTGCCTTACCGCGATTGGAGCCGACATAAGGCGTCGCGGGGATATTCTCTGCGTCACGCCGCCGAAAATTTTGCCTCACGAAGCCGTACTTTGCTGCGGCGAGAGCGGCTCCACGCTCAGATTTCTGCTCCCCGTTGCCGCCGCGCTCTTCGAAAACTCGGATTTTTCGGGGAACGGAACTTTACCGGGAAGACCAATCGCGGAGCTTCTGACCGCAATGCGCGATAACGGAGCGGGCTTTAGCGGGAGTGCTCTCCCGTTCTCCGTCAAAGGCAGACTCCGGCCGGGCAGCTACGCAATTCCGGGAGATATAAGCTCACAGTATATATCCGGGCTGCTAATGGCTCTGCCGCTGCTTGACGGGAAAAGCGAGATTGTTTTGACGAGCCCGCTGCGCGCGGCCGCATACGTGGAAATTACGCTGGACATGCTTTCAAAATTCGGTGTCGGAGCCGAGCCGACGGAAAGAGGCTTTACCATAAGCGGGCGTCAGGCCTATATTTCACCGGGGTGGGAGGAAATCGAAGGCGACTGGACGAGCGCCTCTTATTTTCTCGCCGCGGGGGCTCTCGGAGGAGGCGTGACCGTGAGAGGTCTATCCATGAAGTCAAAACAGGGAGACAGAGCGATTGTCGATATTCTGAAGGCCTTCGGAGCCGCTGTGACGGTACTTAACAACTCTGTAACCGTTGCCCCCGGTGTCTTAAGAGCCTGCCGCGTCGACATAGCGTCCGTCCCAGATCTTTTCCCGATTTTAGCGGTGCTCGCGGCGAATGCCGAGGGGAAAAGCGTGCTTTATAATGCCTCGGCGCTTCGCTTTAAAGAGAGCGACAGAATTAAGTCAACAGCAGCGATGATAAATTCTCTGGGAGGCTACGCCGTGGGAGACAGAGGCAGCCTTGAAATTACGGGAAAAAAGCTAAGAGGCGGGGAAGTTGATTCCTTCGGGGATCACCGCATTGTGATGTCGTCGGCGATAGCGGCCTTAGCCTGCCGGGGGCCCGTATTTATTGCAGGGGCAGAAGCCGTGGGCAAATCCTATCCTTCATTTTTTAAAAATTTCACATTTCTTGGCGGAAAAGCAACGATGACGTAAGGCGGAGGTATCTATGGAACTGGAGAAGATCAGAGAGGAAATTGACGGGATAGACGAGAAGCTCTGCGGCCTGTTTCTCCGCCGCATGGAGTTGGGGAAAGAGGCAATGCTGGAGAAAAAGCGCCTCGGCAGACCGCTTGTTGACGAGGAACGCGAACAGCGCATACTGGAGAGCGTCTCGGAAAGGAGCGGGTCCGTGTCTGCTTATGCGCGAAGCCTGTTTAGGGAAATGATTTCGCTGAGCCGCTTTTACCAGCGCGCCTGCAGCCTGCTGAGCGAGAACTGCGGCAGTCTCTTTTCCCCGGAGGTACACGGCAGGCTGCGAGAAATCGGCGCCGGGGAGGAAGCCTTCATATATACGCTTTCTCTTGCGGGAATAAATATTAGGGAGAAAAAAGTGCTGATTCTGGGCGGCGGCGCAGCGTCGTTGACGGTGAAGGCGGCGGCGGAGCGGCTCGGGGCGTCCCGCGTCACGGTTTTGTCCCGCTCGGGCGGTGCGGACTATGGCAGGCCGGGGGCCTTCGCGGATTCCGGAATTATCGTCAATACGACGTCTGTCGGGATGTATCCCGACAACCTGAATTCAATCATTGATCTCGGTTATTATAAGGAATGCTCCGGCGTTATCGACCTCATATATAATCCGAGGAGAACGGTGCTGCTTATGGATGCGCAAAAGCGAGGGATAACGTGTATAGACGGCCTGCCAATGCTGGTTTTTCAGGCCGCACGCGCTGAGGAGCTGGCTTCAGGAAAAGCGGTAGCCGAAAGCAGGATAGCCGAAACGATAGGAAGGCTTAGGGAAGAGAGCGGGAACATTGTTGTTATCGGCATGCCGGGGAGCGGAAAGAGCTCGGTTGCCGAGATGATATGCGCGAAAATGCGAAGGCCCTTCATTAATATTGACAGCGAAATAGTAAAGACAGCGGGAAAGACGATACCCGAAATTTTCGCACAGGACGGAGAGGCTGTTTTCCGTGATATTGAGCGCTCCGAGACGGCAAAAGCGGGCAGGTTGACGGGAGCGGTCATTGCGACCGGAGGCGGAGTCGTCAAGGATCTCAGAAACTACGCCCCACTCCATCAGAACGGCAGAATATATTACCTGCGCCGTAATCTGGTTGAACTTGAAACCGAGGGAAGGCCGCTCTCGAAGAATTTTGAGACCTTGGTGCGCCTGCAGGAGGAGCGTGAGCCGCTTTATCGTTTTTTCGCGGACGCGGAAATACAGAACGATCTCAGCCTTGAGAAGGCCGCCAAGAGAATAATGGAGGAATACCGTGAAAATATTTGTTATTAACGGACCGAATCTGAACATGCTCGGAATACGCGAGCCTGAAATCTACGGCAGGCGCGGCTACGCTGATCTTACGGAACTCATCAGGCGTGAAGCGGAAAGACTCGGCGTCAGGGTCGAGTTCTTTCAGAGCAATCATGAGGGCGATCTGGTTGATATAATACAAAGAGCATATGGAACCGCGGACGGCATCGTTATCAATCCCGGGGCATATACGCATACGAGCGTCGCAATTTTGGATGCGGTGAAAGCCGTTGGCTTACCGACGGTTGAGGTCCACATTTCAAATCCGGATGAACGCGACGATTTCAGAAAGGTATCTTATATCCGAAAGGCCTGCGCTAAAACAATATGCGGAAAAGGCTTTGACGGATATCTGGAGGCGCTTCGTTTCCTCTGTGGGGAACGAGAGGGTAATACACCGGAGGATTAACCGCAAAGACGCTTAACCCTTCGGAAAATATAATAGTAAAGAAGGTATTAGATTGACGTATCACATGTACAACCGAGAAGCCGAAACAATGCCCCGCGAGGAGCTCAGAAAGCTCCAGAGCGATCGACTGTGCGCAATGGTCAGAAGAGTGTATGAGAAGATCCCGATGTATCGCCGGAGATTTGACGAAATGGGCCTTCGTCCCGAGGACATTCACTCTATAGAAGATATAACGAAGCTGCCATTTACCAACAAACAGGATCTTCGCGACAATTATCCCTTCGGGCTGTTTGCCGTTCCGATGGAGGATGTGGTCAGAATACACGCCTCGTCCGGCACTACCGGCAAGCAGACGGTCGTCGGCTACACCGCGAACGATCTTAAGCTCTGGGGTGAGGTAATGGCGCGAACGATAGGAGCAGGCGGCGTCACCAAAGCCGATATCGGGCAGATATGCTACGGCTACGGTCTGTTTACGGGCGGGCTGGGCGGAGGACTCGGTTCCGAAACCATAGGATGCGCGACGATACCCGCATCGACCGGGAATACGCGGCGGCAGGTAACGCTTTTGGAGGACTTCAAGCCGACCTTCCTGCTCGCGACGCCGTCTTATGCTTTGACACTGGCGGAGTATCTCGAGGTGAACGGGATTCCAAAGGATAGCCTGAGCTTGAAAGCCGGATTCTTCGGAGCCGAGCCGTGGACGGAGAGTATGCGCCGGGAAATTGAGAAGCATCTGAATCTGAAGGCATACGATATATATGGGCTTTCCGAGGTGATCGGCCCGGGCGTTGCCTATGAATGCGAGTGCCAGCACGGTCTGCATGTCAACGAGGACCATTTCTATCTTGAGATCATCGATCCGGAAACCGGAGAGCCCCTTCCCGACGGAACCGCGGGAGAGATCGTATTCACCTGCATGACAAAGGAAGCGCTGCCGCTCATCCGCTATCGGACACACGACGTGGGCATGAGGATGACAGGCGAATGCGAGTGCGGGCGCACGTTTGTCCGGATGGTGAAGCCGGCCGGACGCACCGACGACATGCTCATAATCCGGGGCGTCAATGTTTTCCCGTCGCAGATTGAGTCCGTGCTGATGGAGATGGATGGCATCGCGCCTTTCTTCCAGATGATTGTCGAGAGAGAAGGAAACCTCGACAAGCTGACGGTTCTTGTGGAGCTCACAGAGGAGACTTTCACGGACGAAGTAAGAAAGCTCGAAGCCATGACCGCGAAGGTTTCGGATTCCATACATTCCATACTCGGAATTGCGGCAAAGGTCAAACTGGTTGAACCCAAGAGCATCGAGAGATTTGAAGGAAAAGCAAAGCGCGTGATCGACAAGCGCACACAGGTGAACTTTTAAGGAGGGAACATTATGCTGCTGAAACAAATATCAGTCTTTGCGGAAAACAGGCACGGAGCGATCAGGGACATCACAGGCGTATTGACGGAGGCGGCCGTGAACATACGGGCGATCGCCATCGCCGACACGACGGATTTCGGCGTAGTGCGGCTTATCGTGGATAAACGCAAGGAGGCGCTTGCCGCGCTTCGCGAAAACGGGATGACGGTGATCGAGACGGATGTCATCGCCCTTGCCGTGGATGACACGCCGGGTGCGCTTCACGCGGCGCTGTCGGCGCTTGCCGACAGCGGTATCATGGTCGAATACAGTTACGGCTTTGTCTCTCCGATACAGGGAGGCGCCACCATAATTCTCAAGTGCGACGATCAGGAGAAGGCCCTCGGCTGCCTGACCGAGAAGGGTTTCCGCATGCTGACCGCTGACGAGATTAAATTCTAAACAGCGCAGAGAATTCCGCCGTATCTAACGGGACACATCCTACCGATGAGGAAAGGCGCGCCATGCCCAGCATGGCGCGCCTTTCCTGTTCTCCGGGTCTGATGCGATGCGGCGTAAAAGGTTTATAATGGCGCTTTGCGGGCACACGGCAAATTATTGTAATTTTAATATAACTTTAAGACTGCGCCTCCGATCTTTAACATCCGTTTAACTCCGCTTTATCTATAATACATGATAAGCGGCAGAAAATATTGTGAAAACCGCGACAAAGCAGGGCCAGATAGAATAAGGAGGCAAAGCCCGATATTACGGGCTTAAAACTTTCATGGAAGAAAACATATTTGCACTATCAAAAAAGGAACTGTTCGATTCGCTCAATACGGCTGAAAACGGCCTGACGAAGGATGAGGCGGCGCAAAGGCTCGAGAAATACGGACCGAATGAGATCAAGGATATTAAAAAGAAGTCGCTGTTAAAGAGCTTCTTCGAAGACCTCACAAATCTGTTGGCGATTTTGCTTTGGATAGCGAGCGCCCTGTCGTTTATCGGAGGCTCGCCGCAGCTTGGCTGGGCAATTATCCTTGTCATTATCATCAACGCGCTGTTCAGCTTCTGGCAGGAGTTCAAGGCGGATCAGGCCACCGAAAGCCTGAAAAGGATGCTTCCCCCGCAGGTAAAGGTCATACGGGACGGCACGATGGAACAAATGCTCGCAAAAAATCTTGTCCCCGGAGATGTCATCTACATAGAAGAAGGCGACCATGTTCCCGCAGACGCTAGAATCTTCGACGCTTTTGAAATGCGCACGATAAATGCCGTGCTAACGGGTGAGTCGAAGCCGGTCAAACGCAGCACCGACGCCGTTCTTGAAAAGGACATCACGATAACACAGGCGCCAAACCTGGTTTTTATGGGCACAAGCGTTGCCTCGGGCAAAGGCACCGCAGTTGTATACGCGACGGGTATGGATACGCAGTTCGGCAAAATTGCCGCAATGACCCAGAATATCAAAGAGGAGCAGAGTCCGCTGCAGAAGCAGCTGGCGAAGGTGGCTAAATTCATAGCCTTTCTGTCGCTCGCAATGGGGGTCTTTTTCTTTTTGCTCGGTCTCTTGATGCACAGATCGCTGATGGACACCTTCACGTTCGCAATTGGCATCATCACCGCAAACGTACCGGAGGGCCTGCTGCCGACGGTGACGCTGGCTCTAGCCGTAGCGGTTCAGCGAATGGCGAAGAAGAACGCGCTTGTCAAGAAGCTCTCAAGCGTCGAGACTCTGGGCGGGGCGACAGTCATTTGCACCGATAAGACCGGAACTCTGACTCAAAACGAAATGACCGTAAGAGAGGTCTGGATGCCAAACGGCAATTATTCGGTGACGGGCGTCGGTTATCAGCCGAAGGGCGACTTCTGTATTGGCGATAAAAGAGCTGAGAGCGTCCCGGAGGACCTGTCCCTGCTTTTGAAAATCGGGCTTCTCTGCAACAGCAGCAGACTGTCTGCGCCGACCGAGGATAATCCCTCCTGGGGAATAATCGGCGACCCGACGGAAGGCTCTCTTGTAGTTCTCGCCGGAAAAGCAGGGTTAACAAAGGAAAATATGCTCACAGAGCTTCCGGTTATTTACGAATTACCCTTTGACTCGAGAAGAAAACGCATGAGCACGGTCCACAGACACGGCGAAGAACAGCTTCTCCTCGCCAAAGGCGCGCCAAAGGAAATGCTGTCGGTTTGCAGCCGCATCTACAGGGAAAGCGGAATTATCGAAACGCTAACGCAAGAAGACATAGACCGGATACTGGAACAAAACGATAGTTACGCTGGAGAGGGGCTGCGCGTACTCGCCATGGCCTACAAGCCACTTGATAAAAACTACAGGGGATATTCCATAGAAGACACGGAAAACGAGCTCATTTTTGTCGGACTAACGGCGATGCTCGACCCGCCCAGGCCGGAGGTAGAGGAAGCGGTCCGGATGGCGCACAAGGCAAAAATAAAAATTATTATGATCACAGGAGATTATGGGATCACGGCCGAGTCGATTGCCCGAAAGATCGGCATCATCAAGGGAAAAAAACCGAGGATTATTACCGGGAACGAGCTTGAGGAGATATCCGACGAAAAGCTGAAGGAGGAACTTAAAGAGCATGAAATCATATTTGCCCGCGTTGCTCCGGAACATAAAATGCGCGTTGTCGGGGCGCTGAAAGAGATGGGTGAGATCGTAGCCGTTACGGGGGACGGGGTCAACGACTCACCGGCTCTCAGGCGTGCGGATATAGGTATTGCAATGGGCAAGTCCGGCACGGATGTCGCAAGGGAAGTTGCAAACATGGTCCTCACCGACGACAATTTCGCCAGCATAGTTCACGCCATTGAAGAAGGGCGCGCGGTTTACGATAACGTAAGGAAATTCATTATCTATATCTTCGCGCATCTGACTCCGGAGGCTATCCCCTATATTCTGTTTTCGCTCTTCAACATTCCGCTTCCCATCACTGTTATGCAGATCCTCGCGATAGATTTAGGAACAGAGACTCTGCCTGCGCTGGCGCTCGGAGTTGAACCCGCCGAGCCGGGCGTTATGGACCGGCCTCCGCGTTCGCCGAAGGAGAAGCTCCTGAATTCCTCAGTCTTTGTCAGAGGATACGTCGTCCTCGGACTTATCAATGCGGCGGCTGTTCTTGCGGGTTATTTCTGGGTGCTTTTCAGCGGCGGCTGGCATTGGGGCCAGATCCTACCTGTCGGCGACGTCCTGGCGCGCGAAGCCGCCACGATGAGCTTCCTGGGAATAGTCATTATGCAGGTAGCTAACGTTTACTCATGCAGGACCGAATATGCCTCGGCATTCAGTATAGGCATGTTCAGCAATAAGCTTCTGAATATCGGCATAATCTTCGAGCTCGCTCTGACGGCGGTGCTAATCTATGTGCCGGGTTTGCAGCCTGTGTTTGGAACTTATCCCGTGCCGTTTTCGCACTGGCTCTTCTATCTTATGTTTATCCCCGTACTAATCGGCGAAGAAGAGATAAGAAAGCTGTTTTTGCGCAAAAAATTAAAAAAACTGGAGGTTGAAGCATGAGAATTATCATAATCGGCTGCGGAAGAATGGGCTCTGGCCTTGCGGTCCATTTGACGCGCGAAGGGCATAAAATCACCATTATTGACAGCAATCGTGATGCGTTTTCCCTGCTCGGCCCCGGATTCAAAGGCGAGGCGCTCGTGGGCATAGGCTTCGATAAAGGCGTGCTGGAAAAGGCGGAGATCGGCTCCGCGGACGCTGTGGTGGCGTGTACGAACAGTGATGAGGCAAACGCCCTCATCGGAAGAATTTCACGCAATATCTACAAGGTACCCTGCGTCATATCAAGGCTCTACGATCCGCGGAAAGCCGAACTGTATCAGTCGCTCGGCATCCAGACAATCGGAACGACGGGCTGGGGCATACTCCGCGTTTCTGAAATGTTGAGCTACAATCAGCTCGACAGCATTCTGAATATAGGATATGGCCAGGTCGAGCTTCTCAGGATTGAAGTGCCGGCGCTTTTGGCAGGCCGTCCGGCCGGGGAACTGAACATATTGGGTGAGATTCAGATAGCGGCGCTCAGCAGGGATAGTACGACGGTGATCCCCACTTCGGGAACCATCCTGCAAAAGAACGACGTGGTCTATCTTACGGTACTGAATGGGGCCGGAGATAATCTGAAAAGACTGTTGGGACTCGAATAGGGAAGGGGTGAAGGTGATGAAAGTTATCATTGTTGGAGGCGGCAAGACAGGGTCGCATGTTGCCGCAATGCTTCTTAAGAGCGGCTGTGCGGTCAAGATCATTGATTACCGTGAAGAGGTGCTTGAAAAGCTGCATCTGGAGCTCCCTGCAGATACTATCGTTCATGGAAGCGGAACGGATCCCAATATACTGGAGGCCTGCGGTATTGGGGGCGCGGACGTCGTGGCCGCAGTGACCGGGAACGACGAGTCCAATCTAGTCGTCTCAACGATGGCCAAATTCGTATTCGGAGTTCCGCGTGTGATTGCGCGGGTCAATAATCCCAAGAATGCCTGGCTATTCGGCACCGAAATGGGGGTCGATGCCGCCCTGAACGAGGCTGATCTAATGTCCCGTCTGATAGTTGAAGAAATGGCGCTAAAAAAAATCTTTAATCTGCTCGAACTTAACCGGAACGACTATTCCATCATACAGACAGTCGCAGATGCTCAGTCGGCGGCTGTGGGCCGCCCGGTAAGGGAGTTCGATATCCCGGGAAATCTCCTGCTCATCGCCGTTTTCAGAGGAAACGACGTGATAATACCGCACGGAGCAACGGTCATTCAGGCGGAGGATCAGATACTTGCGTTCGGAAACAGTGATTCGCATGCAACGCTCAGCGCGCTCTTCAGCGCATAGCGCAAAATGGACAGGGCAAAGAGGCGGTGCCGTAAAGCACCGCCTCTTTGCCCTGTCAAGCCTGTTCAGCCCTGATATTTTGGAATTATACCCAGTTCTCTGAGAAGGTCGAAGGAATTGATAATCTCCGGCACAGCTCTGGAGCCGATAAGCTCAGCCCCGGCCATCAGGAAGGTAAAAGCATTCTGCGGCCTCGGAAATTTAACTCCGGATACCTTGACCTTCGTGTTCGTACCTTCGACGCATTCCCGCATTTTGACCACCTGCTGGAGAGTCGGGCCCTCATACTGACCGGAAGAGGACTTGACCCAATCTATTCCGGCTTCAACGATCAGATCACAGGCCGCCTTAATTTCGTCATCGGTAAGATAGCACACCTCTATGATCATTTTGGTCATAGCAGGGCCGGCGGCGGTTTTATAATCCCTGAATTCGCGTCTTATCTCGTCGTATCTTTTATCCTTCAGCGCTCCGACGTTCATGCAATTATCCAGAACGGTGGCGCCCATACGCACCGCCTCTTCCGTTTCAAACGCTTTTACCGCGCTGGTCTGCTGCCCGAACGGGAAACCGATTGCCGCGCCTACCAGAAGATCCGTGCCCTTAAGCTCTTCCGCCACAATCGGCGTCCAATAGGAAGAAGAAAAACAAAACGCTTTGCAGTTGTATTCTATCGCTTTGCGGCAGCCTTCCCTGATCTCCCTCTCTGTCGTCTCTTTAGGGAGAATCGCGTAATCAAACAATTTACCTACGTCTCGCTTGGTCATTTTACTAAAATCCACCATTGGCTTTTCCTCCCGGATTTAATAGAATTTGCCGCGGGTTTATAAATTCGTGGCAGTGTATATACATGTATATCTGTATGTAAACTATCATACTTGATTAGACATGTCAATACAGACCTGCAAATATGTGGTTTTTCACAGTTGACGCGGCAGTCATTTATTCAATATTTAAAGAAAATATATTTTATTAAGCTTTGCATTGCGTTGAAACTGTGCTAAAATAACGTTATTTTATCGAATATGCAGAAATGTGGAGGCTTCATGACGGAAGGTGCAAACAGTGCGCTCACTAAGCGTGATTTATCGATCGACAAACTCAAGGTCGTGGCGATATTCGGCGTCATCATTATTCATGTATGCGCATACAACTACAATATTGCCTCCTTTAACTGGACGGCGAGTGTTTTCTGGGGAAGTATCGTCAGAGCCAGCGTGCCAATTTTCTTTATGTGCAGCGGCGCTCTCCTCCTGCGCCCTGGGAAAGCATTTTCCGTGAGAAGGTTTTACAGGAAGAACATACTGAGGATAATTGCAGCCATGCTTGTATGGGCGATGGCCTATAAGATGTTCCACCTCGCGGCCGGGCACAATCTTACGGCGGCCAGCCTTTTTCAGGCGCTTAAAGAAGTTCTCCTTTTCAATCAGGAGTTTCATCTCTACTATCTTCAGATCATACTGCTGGTGTACCTGTTTGTCCCGGTGATGCGTATAATAACGCAGAACGCATCAAAGCGGGAGCTGGAGTATCTGCTGATACTATGGCTCGCATTCGGCATCATCTTTCCGACGGTGCTTCCTTATTGGCCTTTCAGACTGCTTACGGACATACCGATGCAGTATAAGATGAATATGACCTACGCCGCCATCGGTTATAGCCTTTTAGGATTCTATTTGAAGCGGTATCCGCTTAGGCGCAGAGTCTGGTACTTTATTCTGGCCGCGGCGGGTTTCCTTATTGTTTTCGGCGGAACATACCTGTCTTCGATGGGGAAAGAGGCCCTGGACGAGCACTTTTTCGAGGGCATGTCGGTGGGGGTCTGCCTGCTGGCCGCGGGTATCTTCGGCATATTCGTCTCGGCGGAATATCCTCGGAACGAAAAATTCGGAAAAACTGCGATATATTTTTCAAAAGCGTCGTTTTGCATTTTTCTTTCCCATGTGTTTTTCCTCGACCTGCTTTCCGATTTGGGCGTAACGGCCGATATCCTGCCCACAGCGATAAGCACGCCGATCTTGGCAGGAATCATATTTGCCTGCAGCACGCTTGTCTATGCCGTACTTTCGAGGATCCCCGTAGTCAAAGACTGGATCATATGAAAGCGTGCGGCAAATAATAAAAAATGCTCCGCGCCAAAAGCGCGGAGCATTTTTTATGCGGGTCAGGGTCTCTTTTTAGGCTTCGTCGCGGTCGTTCGTGAGCTTGAGCTTGTCCAAAATATAGAAGATCAGGCCGAGAAGCATTCCGACGAGAGTGGCAAGCGTGAGGCCGCTGAGCTGGAAGTTTCCGAGCGGCACATAGGCGCCGCTGAGGCCGGTTACGAAAACGACAGACGTGAGCGCGAGGTTGCGGGAGCGGCTGTAGTCCACCTTTGCCTCAACAAGCAGCCTGAGACCGGAGGCGGCGATCATGCCGTAGAGCATGAAGCTTACGCCGCCGATGACGCACCAGGGGATAGACTGTATCAGGGCCGAAACCGGGCCGATGAAAGCGATCAATATCGAGATGATGGCGGCTCCGCCGATGACCCAGACGCTGTAGACCTTTGTAATCGCCATGACTCCGATGTTTTCACCGTAAGTCGTAGTCGGAACGGCTCCGGTAAATCCGGAAATGATTGTGGAGATGCCGTCACCCAGGAGTGTCCGGTGAAGTCCGGGGTCTTTTATCAGATTTTTTCCGACGATTTTGCTCGTCACCATCTGATGCCCTATGTGCTCCGTCACGATGACGAGTGTAGCCGGCAGAATCGTTAAAATAGCGCCGGTATCAAAAACTGGCGATCTGAATTCAGGGAGCGTAAAGAACTTCGCGGTGGCAATTCCTGAAAAGTCAACAAGACCGAATAAAGCGGCAGCGAGATAACCGACTATTATTGAAATCAGTATAGGAATAACGGCGAAGAATTTTCTGAAAAGCACCGAACCGAAAACCGCGACAAGCAGAGTAATCACGAATACGATGATTTGTTTATACTGTCCTGCGGCGATTGCTACGCCGTTGACCGGGAGACCACCGCTGCTGGCCGCAGTCCCGGCAAGCGTCAGGCCTATCAGCGCGACTATCGGACCCATCGCGGCAGGCGGAAGAATAATGTCGATCCACTTGGTGCCGAAAAGCTTGATAATCAGAGCCACAAGGCATATCGCCGCGCCGACGGCAACGAAACCGCCCAGAGCCAAAGGATATTTTGTGATGTCGGTATGACCTGACTGACCTATGATAAGCGCTACCGGCGCAAGAAAAGCAAAACTGGAGCCTAGGAAGGCTGGAGCTTTGCCTTTTGTCACCAATATAAAAATAAGAGTCCCTATGCCGTTCATTAAAAGAACGATACCCGGATTAATTCCGAATAGCATAGGGACTAAAACAGATGCGCCGAACATTGCGAAAAGATGCTGGATACTGAGCGGGATACCTTTACCCAATGGAACCCTCTCTTCGACTTGAATGATTTTTGCTTGCATTTTCTCTTTCCTCCTAACCACATTTTGAGCCATTATAACATACCGCAGAAATATTACAATCATTTTTTCGCAATACTTGCTATTTTGTTGAATTTAGTTATACTAGATATAGCATTTAAGGCGCTTTGACGGCGTACATCACAATTTCAACTTATCTGGAGGAGTTATGAGAAGAAATCATTGCAAAACGGCATTTGCAGCCCTATTGGCCCTGTGCCTGACGCTGAGCGCCTGCGCGGAGAAGAGCGCGGGCGCAAGTCCGGCGATGACGCCGGAAACTTCCGCAGTGCCGTCCGGGCAGGTGGAAAACACTTTTTCTGCTTCTCCTGCCGCATCCGCAGAAGCGGCAGGAGACAGCACAGCCTACTATATAAGTCTGCTTGGACTCAGCAAGGAGGAGATAACGGCGAAAATAGGTGAGGAGCCTTCTGATGTCGACGAGGGCGGCCTTGAATTCAAAAACGCCGGGATACGCGTCTGGTTCGACGGAAACGAAAACAGGACCGTGAGTCAGGTTTTTACGGCAAGGAAAGATATAAGCCTGAACGGAGCCGTAATCGGCGATAAAATCGATGCCTTCAAAAAAGCTTTCGGCACACCTCTGAGCGATAAGAACGGAGACATGCACTTCGCGTATAAAGGGGCTTATCTGTCCGTGATCTATGACACCGCTTCCGGTGATACGGCGGCCGTATATATACTGAAAAATGATTTTTAGGGCGGGGTCCGTATGTGCGCAGCTCTGGAGCTCTCAAACGTAATACTTATACTCTTATATATTTTGGGCTGGGGGCGTAGCATACGGCGGCGCCGCCAGCCGCCATATTCAGGTATTTCATAAATAGTGTAAAGATCCCGGAGAAACTTCCACGGCAGTTTCTCCGGGATCTTTCAGCAAATTATTTTTTTCAGCTTTGTAAGCCCTTCCTCCAGCTGCGGGACGTCAAGATGAGCGTAGCCCAGTATAAGCTGATTCGCGTGCTTTCCCTTGACGATTGCGTGGCTTTCGACAGGAGAGAGGTACAGCCCTTCCTCTCTGGCACGGCTCACAATTTCTGGCGTGAATGTGATGCCGCCGAAGCCCGCTGTCAGGTGCATCCCCGCACAGGCCCCGCCGACGCTGCGGTTTCCCGGGAAATCGGCGTCCAGACGTTCGAGGAGAAAGTTCCTTCTGCCGAGATAGGCTTTTTTCATACGCCTGATATGGCGTTCAAGCTCGCCGTCTTCGATGAAGCGGGCCAGGGCCAGCTGATATACCGAATTCGAGTGGTGGCCGCAAAGGCGTTTCAGCTCGCGGCACCTTGAGAGCAGCGGGTAAGGCAGAACCATGTAGCCGAGACGCATTGAGGGAAACATTATTTTACTGAAAGTGCCTATATAGACGACGTTTCCGCCGTCCAGCTCATAAAGAGAACGCGAGGGGAGTCCGTCGTAGCGGAACTCGCTGTCATAGTCGTCCTCGACAAGGTAGGCTCCGGAACACCGGGCGAAGCTTACCAGTTCAAGCCTTCTCTGCATGGGCAGAATCCCGCCCATCGGGAACTGATGGGACGGCGTGACAAAAATAAGCGTCGGTTTTTTCCCACTCGGAAAAGTCTCGGTGCGTATACCCTACTGTCTACTGGTATCGGAATTATACGGTTCGTGTGATAGGAGAATATCTGTCTGACGTTTGCGTTTGAAGGGTCCTCTATCCAGACTTCGCTGTTTTTCCCGAGGAGGCATTTTGCAATCAGCGTCAGTCCCTGCTTGGCCCCGGAGGTGATGATTATCTGTTCCGGATCGCAGAAAAGGCCCCTTGTCCTAGCAAGATAGGAGGTAAGAATTTTTCTAAGCTCCGGCCGGCCCTGCGGGTCGTCGTAACCTAAAGCCGAAGCAGGTGCTTCGGCAAAAGCACGCGAGACACAGCGATTCCAGTCCTTTCGCGGAAAAAGGTCTATCGCCGGGATACCGCTGTCAAAACTGATAAGCTCCGGCGGCAGTATATCGGCCGAAAGAGCGGGAACCGTGTAGTCGGAAATTGTTATTCTTACATGGGAAAATCCCCTGACGGTATCGCCCACAAAGACACCAGAGCCGGGTTTCGAGTAAAGAAATCCTTCCGAAGCGAGCATGTCTATGGCGGTCATAACCGTGTTCCTCGAGACGCAAAGCTCGTCCGCGAGCTCCCGTGTAGAGGGGAGGCGCTCCCCACCGCGCAGTTCACCGCGCAGGATTATCTCTCTAAGTTGAACATATATCTGCCTTGTAAACGTGCGCCTGCTCTCTCTGTCCAGATAAATATGCAGCATTTTATCGACCGGCCCAATAAAATATTCAAATAACCGGCTCTTTATTGGCCCGGAAATCTGTGCTTAAATAATAGCTGTAAAAAAATAAAATGTAAAGCGATGTAAACATGAAAATTAAAGACAGCTTTCACACTTACGCTGGGATAACGATAGTATTCTGGTCGCTGGCCTATGTACTGACGCGTCTGGCGCTGAGGTATTTTTCGGCTTTCCCGCTGGGATTCCTTCGGTATTTTTTTGCGTCCATTACGCTAGTCGTCTTTGCCGTGATCAGCGGGATGCGTCCGCCGCACGCAAAGGATAGCAAGCTGTTCGCTGCGTCCGGCGCCTTCGGCTTTTTCCTGTATATGATCGCGTTCAATAAGGGCTGTGAGACGGTTGCGGCATCGACGGCCAGCGTTATCATTGCGACAGTCCCCGTTATAACCGCTCTGCTGGCCCGCTTTATTTACGGCGAAAAACTGAGCAGCTTGAAATGGGCGGCCACAGCCGTGGAATTTTCGGGCGTCGTCGTACTGACGCTGATGAACCGCGGATTTACGCTTAACCGGGGAATAGTCTGGCTGCTTGCCGCGGCGCTGTCACTGGGAGTATATAACGTCCTGCAACGAAGGTTGACAAGAATCTACAGTGGCCTTCAGACGTCTTCCTACAGTATTTTCGCGGGCACTGCACTGCTCTCCGTTTTTTCTCCGTCCGCTGTGAAGGAGCTCGGAAGCGCCCCGCCGACGGCACTGGTTCTGGTTGGGGTGCTCGGCGTTTTTTCAAGCGCGGTTGCTTACGCCGCGTGGGCAGAGGCGTTCAAAAAAGCGAAAAAATCATCGTCGGTGAGCAACTATATGTTTGTGACGCCATTTCTTACGAGTCTGCTCGGATTTCTGATTGTCGGAGAAAAACCGGATGCACCCACGATTGCGGGCGGGGGAATCATAATGCTCGGATTCTTCCTGTTCAATTTCGGCGGCAGGATCGCAGCGACGATAAAGCGGAAAAGCTGCGGGAACTGAAAGAAGTCCCGCAGCTTTTCCATGTGAGTGCAGGGCGGTCTCACATTTTCCGATACTTTTCCATGTCGCGCATCACGCCCTGCGCGAAACCCCGGTCAGCCTTCTCAAAATAGCCCATGACACGGTTCACGATGTCCTGCCTGCATTTCCATAGCTCGACGGCGATGTTGTCGCAGAGATGCTTCTGATCGAGATCCGAAAGACTGCGGTAGCGTTCGCCGGCCTGTGTGAAGTCGTCGGTATCGGGAATAACGAAGCGGCCGATATATCCGCTGGCGTACTCCGGTTTCGGAACGGGAATGTCGGACGGAGCGGGCTGATTATCGGCGAGACTGTTTGGCGAATAGTTGATTGGCGAGGGATTGAAGGCAAAGGTCATGGCACCGTCCCGCTGGTTGTTCAGCGGAGGGGAAAGGGGCCTGTTGACAGGAAGCTGTGTGAAATTGACGCCGATGCGGTGCCGCTGTGTATCGTGGTAGGCGAAGGAGCGGCCCTGAAGCATCTTATCCGCCGAGAGCTCGACTCCGGGGACTATGTTCGCCGGACAAAACGCGGCCTGTTCGATCTGCGCGAAGAAATTCTTCGGATTTTTATTCAGGGTCATCATCCCGACTTTCATGAGCGGAAACTTATCCTCCATCCAGGTTTTTGTGTCGTCGAGCGGATCGAACGATAACTTTTCCGCCTCTTCTTCCGACATAAGCTGTACGCAAAGCTCATATTTCGGGTAGTCTCCGTTTTTAATTGCTTCGAAAAGGTGCCTTACGGCTATGTCCGGGTCGCTCCCAGCGAGCTGTTCCGCCTCAAAGCGGTCTATCGTCTCAACTCCCTGCATAGTTTTCCAGTGGTACTTCACGAAGTGCCTGACGCTGTCGCGGTTGACCCAGACATATGTGTTTACTCCGAAACCGTCAACGTTACGGTAATCCTTGACAGTGCCGCGGTCGCTGTAGAGCCATGTGATCATATGTGTTGCCTCAGGGCTCAGCGAAACGAAGTCCCAGAAGCGTTGGGGGTCGCGGAGATTATTCTCCGGGGACGGCTTCAGGGAATGGATGACGTCGGGAAACTTTATTCCGTCGCGTATGAAAAATACCGGAAGATCGTTACCAACGATATCGTATATCCCTTCATTGGTGTAGAACTTGGTCGCAAAGCCTCTCGGGTCACGAACGGTGTCGGCGGAGCTTCGGCCGCCTATAACCGTTGAGAACCGCACAAGCACAGGCGTTTCCCTGCCTTTTTCGCGCAGAAAATCCGCGCTTGTATATCTCTGCATGCCCTCATAGGCTACGAAAGTCCCGAGAGCGCCGGTGCCCTTGGCGTGGACAACCCGCTCAGGTATCCTCTCTCTGTCAAAATGCGACAGCTTATCTATGAAGTGCAGATCTTCAAGAAGAATTTTTCCGTCAACTCCCACGGTAAGGGAGCTTGTGTCGTTCGGAATGGGGTGTCCGGCGCTGTCGGTCATGCCGCCGGCAGTACTGCGCTTTTGCATTGACGCGCTCGGCATGGCTTCCACAATGACGGGTGCGCTCTGTACGGTTTCCACAATGACGGGTGCGCTCTGCACGGTTTCCGACATTACGGGGAGGGCCATTCTGTCTTCAGGTCTTGGGACGACATCGCGAAGCTCACTGGCAGGCTCCGCCGCGTCATCCGGAACATACGCCGATGTCTCCGCAGAAAGCATATCGGGTATTGACCAGACGGCACCCGGCGACTTTTCCGCGGCAGGGAGGCTCTGCTGAAACGACAGCTCGGACGCCATCGGGGAAAATGACAGGCTCGTGGGCTTCTTCGTTATCAGCGTGGCATTTGGTGAAAGCTGCTGGTTCGGCTTCCTGCTGCTGCGGCCAACACGGTTCATGTGATCTCGTTCTCCGCTATTATAGATAGTCATGGCATTGCTCCTTTTTTAATCTGTAATCGCTATAGATTATTCGGCAGGAACGCAAACTGTTAACACGGATGCGGTTTCGGTAAAAAAACCAGGCCAAATCGGGAGAAATGTTGTGATTGAATAATACGGCGGCATGTTGTATACTCATTTAATATAAAGCGGGATTGATTTCAGATTATTCGGAGGTACATTATGAATTCAGCCAAATCCAGAGGAAAAGCCGAGAGAACTACGACGAATCTGCTCATTACGCTTGCTTTCGGGTTATTTTATTTTTATTTAAAGCTGCCGGCCATCAACCTGAAGGACCCGGCCTTTTATACCTTTATCCTGCTTCTGTCCGCGGTCTACTGCTTCCTCTCAATTCTGACTCAGGGCCTTTTCAAGGCGGAAAGTGGATTTGAGTTCTGGCAGAGCGTCAAAGCAAACTGCGCGGTTCCGGTCATAGTATGTCTGACCCTTGCCCTGATTTTTGTGGTCGGAAGCATTATATCGTCGCCCATTATCCGCGCCGGCGCCTACCGCGGCCTGCTGGACGTCGAAACGGGAAACTTTACAACCGAGGTCAAGGAGATATCGTACGATCAGATCCCGATGCTGGATGAGGCGAGCGCGAAGAAGCTTGGCGATAAAAAGATGGGTGAGCTGTCGGATATGGTGTCGCAGTTCGAGGTGGCCGATGACTACACGCAGATCAATTACAAAGGCTCGCCGGTCAGAGTCACTCCGCTGCGATACGGCGATTTTTTTAAATGGCTGGCGAATGAGTCGAAGGGCCTTCCCGCCTACATCATAATCAATATGGTCACGCAGGAGGTATCAGCGGTAAGGCTTGACCACGGAATGAAATATTCGGCTTCCGAGTATTTTTTCCGGAATGTCAGCCGCCATCTCCGCTTCAACTATCCGACTTATATTTTTGACAGTCCAAACTTTGAGATCGACGACAGCGGAACCCCTTACTGGATATGCCCGAGAATAGTCAAGAAGATAGGGCTGTTCGGCGGGACAGACATACAGGGAGCCGTTCTGATGAACGCCGAAACGGGCGAATGCAGATATTACGAGAACGTCCCCGACTGGGTCGACAGGGTTTATACCGCGGGCCTGATTATGGAACAGTATAATTACTACGGGAAGTATCAAAACGGCTGGATGAACTCATTTATTGGGCAGAAAGGCGTAACGGTCACGTCGAATGGGTACAATTACCTCGTTATGGACGGCAATGTCTACATGTATACCGGCATAACGAGCGTTGCTGCCGACAATTCCAATGTCGGCTTCATTCTTACCAATCAGAGGACCAAAGAGACAAAATACTACGCCTGCGCCGGTGCTCAGGAGGCGGCGGCAATGTCGAGCGCGGAGGGAATAGTGCAGTATATGGATTACCGGGCAACATTCCCGCTGCTTCTCAATATATCAGACCAGCCCACATATTTCATGGCACTGAAAGACAGCGGCGGACTTGTGAAAATGTATGCGATGGTCAACGTGCAGCAGTATCAGCTTGTCGCCTCGGGCACCACGGTTGCTGAATGCGAGCGCAATTATAATAATCTTCTCGGCAGCAGCAGTCTGGCGTCCGAAGGAAAGGGCCTAGGGAAAACCATAACGGGCGATATCGGGGATATACGCACAGCTGTTATTGACGGGTACACCCACGTTTTTATTAAACTTAATGGCGATGACTATTACTATGTAATCTCAGTTGCAGACAGCGAACTGGCCGCCGTGCTTTCCGTAGGAGACAGAGTGTCGATAACGCCCTCCTCTGACGAGGGAGAGCTGAGGAGCGCTTACAACATCGCAAGAGCTCAGTAACACCGCCGTATATTAACCTTACCGGGAGAAAATCTGATGTCTCTGTATGCAATAGGCGATCTGCACCTTTCACTAAGCGCAAACAAGCCCATGGAGGTTTTCGGGGCGGCGTGGCAAAATCATACTGAAAAACTCCGGGCTTCATTTTCGCAGCTTTCGGACGACGATGTGACCGTAATCTGCGGCGACCTGAGCTGGGGAATGAATTTTGAAGAGTCCAGAGAAGATTTTTTATTTGTGGACAGCCTTCCAGGTAAAAAAATAATTCTCAAAGGCAACCACGACTACTGGTGGACTACGGCGACAAAGGCGAAGAAGTTTTTCGCTGAAAACGGAATCACGACGCTCGATATTTTGAACAACAACTGTTTCTATTACGGCGGGGACGCCGCGATATGCGGAACCCGCGGCTGGTTTTATGAGGAGGAAACGGGATCTGAGCACGACAAAAAGATTATGAACCGCGAGATCGGACGGCTAGAAACATCGCTGAAGGCTGCCGGAGAGAGGGAAAAATATGTTTTTCTCCACTATCCGCCTAAGTACGGCGCTTACGCCTGCGAAGAGATCTTGGGGCTGCTCGGCAAATACGGGGCGGTGATGTGCTGCGCGGGACATATTCACGGGAAAAGCCTCGCAAACGCCTTTGAGGGCGAATACAGGGGCGTGATCCACAGGCTTGTTTCCGCGGACCGCCTGAAATTTGTCCCGCTGAAAGTTCTGGATTGAGGGGAATATTCACAAAAAGTATTTGCAATTAATGTGTAAATCTGTTACAATACATTTTACGTAATTTGTCAGCATCGGAAAAATCCGATGGACTACTAGGAGGAAAAAACCCAATGATCGTCAAAAACGTTGAAAAGAAAGAAAATAACGATGTGATCTTTCAGGTCGAAGTAGATAGCGGAGAGTTTGAAGAGGCCGTCGGCAATGCGTATCTCAAGAACAAGAGCAAGATAAGCGTTCCAGGATTCCGCAAGGGCAAGGCACCCAGAATGGTTATCGAGGGAATGTACGGCGCCAACGTGTTCTACGAGGACGCAATTGAGGACGTTTCTCAGAAAGCTTTTGAGTTTGCGGTCAAAGAGGAGAGCCTTAAGACCGTTGGCCGCCCGAATCTCACCGACGCCGACGTTAACGACGACAAGGTACTCATAATATCCTTCGAATCCGCCCTGTATCCCGAGGTAACTCTCGGACAGTACAAGGGAATCGAGGCTCCTAAGCAGGAAATCAACATCGGCGACGCGGACGTGGACTCCTATATTGAGGAGATACGCAAACGCAACGGACGCCAGACCTCCGTTGACCGCGCCGCAAAGCTCGGCGATACCGTTAAGATTGACTATGATGGATATCTGGACGGCAGCCGCTTTGAGGGCGGCAAGGCCGAAGATACCGATCTCGAGCTTGGCTCGAACCAGTTCGTACCCGGATTCGAAGATCAGATCGTCGGTATGAAGGCGGGTGAGGAGAAAGAAATCAATATCACTTTCCCGGAAAACTATCATGAAAACCTCGCAGGCAAGGCCGTTGTGTTCAAGGTCAAGGTAAACGACGTCCTTGAGACGGAGCTTCCCGAAGTTGACGATGAGTTTGCAAAGGACGTTTCCGAATTCGACAATCTTGCCGATTACAGAGTAGCTATAATGGAGCAGCTCGTCGAGTCGCGCAAAAAGGCCGTAGAGGAGGATTTCGGCTACGCAGTCATGCAAAAGGCAGTCGAAAACATGACATGCAGCGTTCCGGAAGCCATGGTTGAGGAGCGCGTCCATGTAATGATGGACGAATATGACCGCAATCTTATGGCCCGTGGTATGCGCCTCGAAGAGTATATCCGTATGAGCGGTATGGATGCGGCATCGTTCCACAGCATGCTCCAGCCCCAGGCTGAGGCTCAGGTCAAAACCGATCTCCTGCTATCCGCTGTCGCCGAGGCCGAGAATATACAGGTTTCCGACGAGGAGATTGCCGACGCCGTCCAGAAGATTGCCGATGCTTACAAAGTTACCGTAGAACAAATCAAATCTGCCATGCCCGCAGAGGCAATGACAGACGATATGAAGAAGAAAAAAGCAAACGACCTTATTCTGGACAGCGCTGTCGCAGCCGCACCGGAAAATGAGGAAAACCCAAAGGACAAAGAGCCCGCCGAGAAGAAGACTTCCGCAAAAAAGACCGCGAAAAAGGTGGCGGACGAGACCGCTGAAGCGGCTGAAGCCACTGCTGCGGAATAGTCACAGCGGAATAATCGACAACGAATGTGGGCAAGTTCTTTAGGCTCAGATTAAACCAGTAAAGGAGTAATATGATGAGTCTGGTACCATACGTTATTGAGCAGACGTCTCGCGGAGAACGTTCCTATGATATTTTTTCAAGGCTTCTCAACGACCGTATCGTTATGCTCTCGGAAGAAGTAAATGATACGACTGCAAGTCTTATAGTTGCCCAGCTTCTTTTCCTTGAAGCACAGGATCCCGACAAGGACATACAGTTCTATATCAACAGCCCCGGCGGAAGCATCACCGCAGGTATGGCTATTTATGACACGATGCAGTATATCAAACCCGACGTTTCGACGATCTGCTTCGGAATGGCCGCATCGATGGGTGCGTTCCTGCTCTCAAGCGGAGCAAAGGGCAAGAGGCTTGCCCTTCCGAATTCCGAGATAATGATCCACCAGCCCTCCGGCGGAAGCCAGGGCCAGGCGACGGATATCGAAATTCAGGCAAGGCGCATCCTGAAGATGAAGGAAAAACTCAATAAAATGCTCGCGGAAAATACGGGCAAAACGATTGAGGTCATCACGGCCGACTGCGAACGCGATAATTTCATGTCGGCAGAGGAAGCAAAAGATTACGGCCTCATCGACAAGGTGATCTATAAACGCTGATTGATTTTGCTCCTATACTAATCCTGAAATAGGAGAACTTATGGCTAAGTTTGATGAAAGCAAAAATATCCGCTGCAGTTTTTGCGGAAAGCCCCAGTCCATGGTGGAACGAATGATAGCCGGAAACGGCTCGTATATTTGTGACGAATGCGTCCGGCTGTGCATGAGCATCGTGGACGAGGGCTATGATCCCCAGAGTGGAGCGGTCGGCGGGCATAGTCTCGCAAAAAACAGCTTTGGCTTGGACCCCGACAGCCTCCCGCGTCCGGCTGAAATTAAGAAAGTTCTGGACGACTATATTATTGGGCAGGAAAAGGCGAAAATTACGCTGTCGGTCGCAGTTTATAACCACTATAAGCGCGTATTGTTCGGCGAAAACAGCGATGTCGATCTCCAGAAGAGCAACATACTTCTGATAGGCCCGACAGGAAGCGGTAAAACGCTTTTTGCCCAGACCATGGCAAGAGTGCTCGATGTGCCCTTTGCCATTGCGGACGCCACAACGCTTACGGAAGCCGGCTATGTCGGCGAGGATGTTGAAAACATCCTGCTAAGACTGCTCCAGGCCGCCGACTTTGACGTCGAGAAGGCCGAACACGGAATCATCTATATCGACGAGCTTGACAAGATATCCCGCAAGAGTGAAAACACATCCATTACCCGCGACGTCTCCGGAGAGGGAGTCCAGCAGGCTTTGCTGAAGATACTCGAGGGAACCGTCGCCAATGTCCCGCCTCAGGGCGGCAGAAAGCACCCCCATCAGGAGTTTATCAAGGTCGACACGACCAATATACTCTTTATCTGCGGCGGCGCTTTCGACGGCATCGAAAAGATAATCGAAAATCGCCTGGACAGAAAAAGTATGGGTTTCGGAGCCGAGATCAAGAGCAAAAGCGAGAGAGACCCCGGTGCCGCAATGCAGGAGATACAGTCCCACGACCTGCTGAAATTCGGAATAATCCCAGAGCTTATAGGCCGCCTGCCTGTCATCGCGCCGCTTAACTCACTTAAGCGCGAAGACCTGATCAGAATACTGAAGGAGCCAAAAAACGCTTTGACCCGTCAGTATACGGCTCTGCTCAACTACGACAGCGTCGAACTGGTATTCGAGGAGGACGCTCTTGCCGCAATCGCCGATAAGGCCATCAAGATGGAAATCGGCGCCCGCGGGCTACGCAGCGTCATGGAGGGCATTATGACCGAAATAATGTTCGACGTACCCTCGGATAAATCAATTGTCAAGGTAGTCGTTACGGCGGACTGCGTAACAAACGGAACATCCCCGCTTGTCTGCCACAAGGAAGCCAAGGCACAGTAAAGCAACACATTGTGATTATGTAAACCGGAATAAAAGCCGTACCTATCGTGCGGCTTTTATTCACCCCCGAAAGGAGGAACAGAATGAAAGATTTAAACGAAATGAACCGGGAGACGGGATACCCGCTGTTGCCCATGCGCGGCCTGTCGGTTTTTCCTGGGATGCTGATAAACTTTGATGTGATAAGGCCAAAATCCGTCGCGGCGCTTAACGCCGCTCTCAGCTCGAACCGCAGAATATTTGTCGTCGCGCAGCGGGATATCTCCAAAGAAACTCCGGCTGCCTCAGATATCTATTCCACGGGCACGGTCTGCCGGGTCAAGCAACTTCTGCGTATACCCGGTACCGAAGGCGTCCGGGTTCTCGTCGAGGGCATTAAGAGGGCGAAAATTACCCGCTTTGAGGCGGGTGAGGAGTATTTTTATGCGGATGTAATGGATGTGGAGGAGAGTGACAGCAAATATTCTTCCGCTAGAGCCGAGGCGCTGATACGGCAGTGTGTATCGCTTTTCGACGAGTATTCCCATCTTTTCGGCTCTCTGCCCCCGGAGCTTCTGGCCAAGATAGCCGACTCCGACAAACCGGGCTATATTGCCGATTTCATTGCGCAGAACATCTATATGAAGCCGGAGAAAAAGCAGGCGCTGCTGGAGGAGATCCGCCCTCTGCAGCGCATACAGCTGCTTAACCGATTTCTGATTAGGGAGATCGCCGTCCTTTCCTTCGAGCAGGATCTCAACGAAAGAACTCACGAACAGATGACAAAGTCACAGAGGGAGTTTTTCCTCCGCGAGCAGATGAAGTTGATACAATCCGAGCTTGGCGATTACGACGATTCGCTTGAGGACATTCAGGAATACCGAAAAAAAATTCTCGAGCTCAGGCTCTCCGATGATATCACGGATAAGCTTCTGAAGGAGGTCACACGTCTCTCCAAGCAGCCTTCCGGTTCTTCTGAGAGCGCTGTTTTCCGTAACTATCTCGACACCTGCATCGACCTCCCCTGGAACATCAGGACGTCCGAGTCCGTTGATATCGCAAAGGCAAGGAAGATCCTCGACGATGATCATTTTGGGCTCGAGAAGGTCAAGGATCGGATAATTGAATACCTTGCCGTAAAGCAGCTCACACCGGAGCTTAAGGGAACGGTACTGTGTCTTGTCGGCCCTCCGGGTACCGGCAAAACAAGCATTGCTATGAGCATAGCCAAGGCGACGAACAGAAAACTCGCGCGCATTTCTCTCGGCGGCGTTCACGATGAGGCCGAGATACGGGGCCACCGAAAGACCTATGTCGGTGCCATGCCGGGAAGGATAATCGCGGGAATAGAACAGGCGAAAAGCTCGAATCCCCTCATGCTTCTTGATGAGATCGACAAGCTTGGGAGCGACTACCGCGGCGATCCGGCTTCGGCGCTGCTCGAGGCTCTGGACGGAGAGCAGAACCATTCCTTCAGGGACCACTATCTTGAGATACCGTTCGACCTTTCAAACGCTCTGTTCATAACGACCGCCAACACGACAGAAACGATTCCCAGAGCGCTGCTCGACAGGATGGAGGTCATTGAGCTCTCAAGTTATACGGATGAGGAAAAACTTGAAATTGCAAAGCGCCACCTCATCCCGAAACAGCGCAAAAAACACGGCCTCAGCGTGGCGCAACTCAAAATGAGCGACGAAGCCATAAGAGAGCTGATAACACTCTTTACGAAGGAATCGGGCGTCCGCAATCTCGAGCGGGAGATCGCGTCCGTTTGCCGAAAGACCGCTAGAAAAATTGCCGACGGCGAGTGCCGTTCGGTTAAGCTTAAGGCGGGTATGCTTGAGGATCTGCTCGGTCCGGCAAAATTCAAGCCGGACGTACTCGCGCCGGCCGACGAGGTGGGGCTTGTGCGCGGCCTCGCGTGGACGAGCGTCGGCGGAACCGTGCTCGACGTGGAGGCCATCGTGCTCGACGGCTCGGGCAATCTCGAACTGACCGGCAATCTTGGAGATGTCATGAAAGAATCCGCCAGGGCGGCGGTCGCGTATATCCGTAGCCGCGCTTCTAAGCTCGGAATAAAACCGGACTTCTACAAAACAAAAGACATCCACATCCACTTCCCGGAGGGGGCAATCCCCAAAGACGGGCCTTCCGCCGGCATTGCGATCTGCATCGCGGTAATTTCCGCGCTGACGGGCATTCCCGTGCGCCGCGATATCGCGATGACGGGCGAGATTTCACTCCGCGGCAGAGTCATGGCTATCGGCGGCCTGCGCGAGAAGACAATGGCGGCTTTGCGTACCGGCATCAAAACGGTCATTATTCCCGCGGAGAACGAAAAGGATCTGGAGGAGATTGACCAGACCGTGCGCGCCGCTTTGAACTTCATTACGACCGACCATATCGACAAAGTGCTTGGCGTCGCGCTCAACCGCAATATCGATTACCACGACGAAAACGAAGCCCTTTCCGACGACGTAACCGTGCCGGTGATAGAGTCGGCTGCTTCGGTCTGCTCAACGAACCTAAAGCAATAGAGGCGGACGATGAATGTAAACAACGCCGAATTCATTAAATCTGCCGCCGATCCGAAGGACTTTATTTCGGGCGGCCTGCCGACGATTGTATTTGCCGGAAAGTCGAACGTGGGAAAATCATCCGTAATCAACAGGCTGCTGAACAGGAAAAACTATGCCCGCGTCGGCTCCGAGCCGGGGAAGACTGTGCATGTAAATTATTTTCTCATCGACGGCAGGGCCTATTTTGTGGATCTCCCCGGCTACGGATATGCCAGGGTCTCTCAGAGCGAGAAAGAACGCTGGGGAAGACTCATGGAGGAGTTTTTTGCGCGTGACGGGCTAATCAGCCTGGGAATTCTGATTGTCGACGCCCGTCACAAACCGACGGCGGACGACGTAACAATGGCCGAATGGTTCTTTGGCACCTGCTGCCCCGTGGCGATTATCGCAAACAAATGCGACAAGCTTAAAAAGAGCGAGATGGAACCTAATCTGGCTCTGATTTCAGAGACTTTAAAGCTGCCCGACGGTGTGCGTATCATTCCGTTTTCCGCTGAAAAGGGGACAGGAGCTCAGGAGCTTATGTCGGAAATATTGAAATATGTCAGGTAACGGAACAAAGCGGGACGGAAATCATGACTGGCTCAGGCCAAAACAAGGATTTCCGTCCCGCTCTTGTTTTTTTCGGAGAGAATTGGTATAATAGCACAGTTATAAAAACTGAAAAGCGTATTTGCTTTCGGAGGTACACTTATAAGCGGGGCAAGGACTTTTTTTGCGGGACTGAACTGGTCGGTCCTTTCAAATATACTTATCAACATCATACCGGCGCTACTCTGCATCACGATACACGAGGTCTGCCACGGCCTTGTCGCGTACAGACTCGGGGACAATACGGCAAAAAATGCCGGCAGGCTCACGCTGAACCCGATTAAGCACATCGATTTCATCGGCCTAGTGATGATGGCGATATTCAGATTCGGCTGGGCAAAGCCTGTCCCGATCAATATGTATAACTTCAAAAAACCGAAGGCTGGAATGGCGCTGACCGCACTTGCCGGGCCAATTTCCAATGTTTTGCTCGCAATGGTCGCGCTGCTTCTCTACGGGGCGCTTTTTGGGGCCGTCAGCAGCACAAGGGGCATCGCCGCTTTTTTTCTTGAAACACTTTACTATACGGCCTATATCAGCTGCGCTCTCGCCGTGCTGAATATCATCCCCATCCCGCCTCTCGACGGTTCTAAGGTGCTGTTCGCGTTTCTCCCGGACGACGTCTACATGAAGCTGATGCGGTATGAGCGCTACGGTTTCATCCTGCTGATTATTCTCATCTATACAAACACGATGACGCCCTTTCTCTCCACCGCGACAAACGGGCTTTTCGACTTCCTTGCAGGCTTTATAAAACTGACTGCAAAGGTGACGGTATAAAATGGAGGATCTGACTTTTCATCTTGAGGGAATCGTCAGGAACCGGGACGAGATGCAGGATTTCAGCGGCCCGCTCAGCCTGATACTCATGCTCCTCTCAAAAAACAAAATCGAAATCAGGGATCTCAACATTTCCGAGATACTGGACCAGTATCTCGAATATATCGAAAAGATGCAGCAGATGGACCTCGACGTGGCGAGCGAATTCGTGCAGATGGCTTCGCATCTAGTCTACATCAAAACGCGCACCCTTCTCGCCGGCGAGGAAGAGGTCTCCGAAATTGAGGAGCTCATGTCCTCGCTTGAACAGCTCAAATGCCAGGACGCCTATATGAGCGTCAAGGCCGTTACCAAAGAGCTGGGAAAAATGACGGAGACGGGCCTGCAGATGTTTTCAAAGGTCCCGGAGCCTCTGGGGGCCTTCTGCGACAAAACCTATCGCTACAGTCACAAGGCGAGCGAGCTTCTTGTCGCGCTTGCGTCGGTACTATCCCGCTCGGGTTCGAACAGCGTTTCGGAGAGAAGCGGTATAGCAGTACCGAAACGCATAATCTACGGAGTGAGGGAAAAATGCCGGCAGCTCATCGAACTGCTTCGCTCCGGGTCGGCCCTTTCACTGAAGGAGCTTTATCATATGTCCCGCAGCCGCTCGGAGCTGGTGGCGACTTTTATCTCCGTGCTCGAGCTGTGCAGTATGGGAAGCCTTGCGATAAAGGAGATCGAAGGGGAGTCCATGGTTTCCCTTTGCGGAGATGTGCCCGATACATTAACGGAGCTGAGCTCCGAATAGGAAAGATACTGACGAATGGAAAACAGTGATATCGTTTCTACAATGGAAGCCATACTCTTTGCGGCAGGGGAACCCGTGCCCGCCGCGCGTATCGCTCTTGTGCTCGGTATAGAGACGGAAGAGGTTTTAAGCTGCGCCAAACTTCTCGCGGACGAGTACAGCTTCCGCCGCCGCGGTATCCGGCTTGTGCGCATGGGCGACTCGCTGCAGATGTGCAGCGCGCCGGAGTATTCACAGAGCATCACGCTGGCACTGGAGCGGCGCAAACCGCCAAGGCTTAGCCAGTCCGCGCTTGAGGTGCTGTCAATCTGCGCTTACTTTCAGCCTGTCACCAGAGCCTATGTGGATCAGGTGAGAGGGGTCGACAGTTCGTATACGATGGGCATTCTTCTGGAGAGAGGACTTATTGAGTCCTGCGGGAAGCTGGACGTGCCTGGGAAGCCCTCCATCTATAAAACGAGCGAATTGTTTTTAAGGACCGTGGGTATAACAAATCTGGATGAACTCCCGAAACTGCCCGATATCAGCACAAACGAGGGGATAGCGCAGCTCAACAGCGTCATTGAAGCCCTAAAATCGGAAGGTAACGGGCAGATGGCCATAGATTAGCGAGATTAAGCCCGGAAAGAGGTGAGGCCTTTGAAAGCGCTTATCATCGTCCTTTTGATTTTGACCGTTCTTATGCTGATCCCGCTTGGGATTGATGGGGGATACAGGGAGGGACGCCTGATTCTCGGAGTCAGGGCGGGTATGCTGAATATTCGTCTCCTCCCAGGGCGCAAAAAATGGCCCGGACTCAAAAAACTTAAGAAGAAGAAAAACAGGAATGCGGCGCCCGAACCTGAGGAAGAAACTCCGAAGAAAAAGAAATTGCCAGACAGGAAGAAGCTCACAGAACTCATAAAAATGGCGCTGAAAGCGCTTGGACGCTTTCGAAGGAAGCTCAGCATAGATTTTATTCGGATAAGATTCACCGTCGCAGCGGATGACCCGTTTTCAACGGCCATGGGCTACGGCGCGGCGGGAGCGGCACTTTCGGCGCTGGTGCCTCTGATTGAGGAGGCGTTCGTAATCGAAGAGAGGGACATATCGGTCTCAATGGACTTTCTGAGCGGCAGAGCTTTCTTTGAATTTTGGATCACCGCAAGCATCCATGTTTGGGAAATTTTCTATATCGCGGCAGCTTTCGGCATCGACTGGCTAAAAATGAAAAAAACGTATAAACGGAAAGATGGAAATTGAAAGGACTGACATTATGGAAAGACATCCTATAGGCGACCTTACGGAGGTTACTCTCAGTAAAATCAAAGAAATGGTCGATGTTAACACAATTGTCGGAGAGCCGATCACAACTCCGGACGGAATCACGCTTATTCCTGTTTCCAAAGTCACGTTCGGTTTTGGCGGCGGCGGCTCCGATCTACCGATCAAGGACAGAGGGGGATTCGGCGGCTTGAACGGAGCCGGAGTCAAGATCGATCCGGTCGGTTTCCTGACAATCAGCGACGGCGTCGTCAAAATGCTGAACATTTCGGCGCCGGCCAATACGACCGTGGACCGGCTGGTCGAACTCATTCCCGAACTCATCGACAAGACGGAGCAGCTGATAAACAAGTATAAAAACAAGTAAGCCCCAAATGCGGGCCGGAATCTGAACGGTATAATAATTTCCGCGCACGTCAATAATAAGCACTGCCCAAATATAGCAAGGGTGGTGCTTATTGTTGAAAAAAGCAATTTCGGGTTTTATTACGGTGCTTTCGTTATTGGCCGTGCTTCTTCCGGGCAAAGCATATGCGATGCCGGAGAACAGCGCGTCCTCAATCATCCTGATACATGAAGATACCGGACAGGTCCTATACGAAAAAAACGCGGACGAACGGATGCTGATAGCCAGCACAACCAAAATTATGACGGCGCTTGTGGTTCTGGACAAGTGCTCTCCGGATGAGACAGTAAAGATCCTTCCGGAATATACGAAGGTCGAGGGGTCCTCCATGTATCTCAAGTCGGGAGAGACCTATACCGTCTGCGATCTCCTATACGGAATGCTGCTTGTGTCGGGTAACGACGCGGCTACGGCTCTTGCCTGTCACTGCGGCGGCAGCATTGCGGGCTTTGCGGCAATGATGAACAATAAAGCGCGGGAAATGGGCTTGTGCAACTCGAACTTTAAAAACCCACACGGGCTTGACGAAAAGGGGCATTATTCCAGCGCCGCAGATTTGGCCGCGATAACCCGTGAAGCCATGAAAAACAAGCTCTTTGCAAAGATCGTATCCACGAAAACCTATACCGTTGGCAATCAGGCGCTTTTGAATCACAATAAGATGCTGTGGAATTTCAGCGGGTGCACGGGGGTTAAGACAGGATATACAATAGCCGCTGGCAGAAGCCTTGTCACCTGCGCGGAGAGAAACGGGCTGAAGCTGATTTGCGTCACTCTCTCGGATCCGAATGACTGGGCGGACCATGCGGCCCTTTATGACTGGGCCTTTGACCGCTTTGCCTATAAGGCCGTGTTTCCGATGGGCGTACTCTGCGAGCTTCCTGTAATTTCCGGCACAGGCGCTTCCGTGGGAATAAAGGTCGCTTCCGATTCCCGCATACTCGTCAGGAAGGACGCCGACATGGACTTTACAATCGAGCTTCCTGAGTTCGTCTATGCGGGAATCAGAGCGGGAGACTGCGCGGGCAGAGTCTTTATCAGCGCCGACGGGGAACAGGTCGGCGAGTTCCCGCTTGTCTATTCGGAGAACGTTCCTCTCGCAGACAATGCCAGGATGTCACCCTGGGACCGTTTCAGGAAGGCCTGGTTTATGGTAAATAAATACGGATTTCTGCTCCAGAATTCGGATTAGTACGGAATAAAATTTTGAGGAGACAGACATGGAACAGCGCCTGCAGAAAATAATCGCCTCGTCGGGTTATTGCTCACGCAGAGCGGCGGAAAAGCTGATTGAAGACGGGCGCGTTGCCGTAAACGGTGCCGCCGCGGAGCTCGGCTCACTTGCCGACGACAGAACCGATGCGATTACGATTGATAACATACCTCTCGCCATATCCGGAGAGAGGACTTACATAATGCTGAACAAACCTCGCGGATATCTGTCTTCAATGAGCGACGACAGGGGCAGAAAAACCGTCGCGGAGCTCACGCATGACGCCGGAGTGAGAGTCTATCCTGTCGGACGGCTGGATTATGATTCTGAAGGACTGCTCATCATGACCGACGACGGGGCGCTGGCGCAGAAACTCATGCATCCTTCAAACGGAATAAAGAAGACCTATGAGGCAAGAGTCCGCGGCAGCGATTTCGAAAGGGCCGTCGAAACGCTGCGTTCTCCGATGGTGATAGACGGTTATGAAATTAATCCGGCTCAGGTTAAAATGGTTAAACGCACCGACGACGGCGCGCTGCTTTCAATAACAATTAGCGAGGGCAGAAACAGACAGATCCGCAAGATGTGCGAAAAGGCCGGACTCACTGTTCTAAGGTTGAGGCGCGTTGCCGAGGGAAACCTCAGGCTTGGAAAGCTGCCAGTTGGAAAATGGAGATATATGGAATATTCTGAGATCGAGAAATTGCAAAAATAGGACCGAAATACCTTATTTCGCCCAACAAATGCCATAAATTGTTTAAATTATGATTATTTATTTTACTTGTGCTTGCATTTTAACAATTGAGTGTAGTATCATTACAATTAATCGCGGCTAATAAAAATAGCATTTGCTATGGAGGTCAACATGGAAAAGGATGTACTTGCGGTTATTGCAAATAACAATGTTCACTATTCAAAAGGACAGCGCCGCATTTCTAAATATATACTAGAAAACTATGATAAAGCCGCTTTCATGACTGCGGGAAAGCTCGGCGCTACGGTGGGCGTCAGCGAATCCACGGTCGTTCGTTTTGCCGCCGAGCTCGGCTACGACGGCTATCCGGGAATGCGGAAAGCCCTGCAGGAGATGATACGCAACCGGCTTACCTCGGTTCAGCGTATTGAGGTTGCAAAGGAACTTATCAATGATGCAAATGTACTTAAAGCCGTTCTTTCGGCCGACATGGAAAAACTCCAGAAGACGATCGAAGAGATTGACACGAAAAGCTTCGACGCCGCTGTTGACGCGATAATCAACGCAAAGAATATCTATATCGTGGGTATGCGTTCGTCCGCGGCACTTTCCAGTTTTATGGGCTACTACCTGAACCTGCTGCGCGAAAACGTTCATCTGATGCACGACACGGCCGTCAGTGAGGTCTACGAACAGGTTATTCGAATCAAAGAGGGTGATGTTTTCATCGCCATGAGTTATCCGCGCTATTCGAGCCGCACGATAAAGGCGATGCGCTTTGCCAGGGATGCGGGAGCGACGACTATAAGCCTGACAGATGGGGAGACCTCACCGCTTGTCAAGTTATCCGATATTACTCTCTATGCGAGAAGCGACATGGTGTCATTCCTGGACTCTCTGGTCGCGCCGCTGAGCCTAATTAACGCGCTTATCGTATCAATCGGCCTTCGCTCCGAGGAGGCACTTTCCGAGACCTTTAAACGCCTTGAGACCGTCTGGTCACAGAACGACGTCTATGAAAACACTGCGGGCTGACGCCGCCGTCATCGGCGGCGGCGCGGCAGGCCTGATGGCCTCTGCTCTGCTTGCTGAGCGCGGTTTTAACACGATACTTATCGAACCAAATAAAATTCTCGGGAAAAAGCTCCGCATAACCGGCAAGGGCCGCTGCAATCTCACCAACAACTGCGATAACAGAAGCTTTATGGAAAATGTGCCCTGCAATGGCAAATTTCTATTCAGCGCTCTGAGCAGATTCAGTACGGCCGATACGATGGCATTCTTTGGAAAGCTCGGGGTCCCGCTTAAAACCGAGCGCGGCGGAAGAGTCTTTCCCGTCAGCGACAGCGCGAACGATATTGCGAACGCTCTGGAGCGTTTCGGCAGGCAGCAGGGCGTCAGGAGGCTCCCCAGGAGAGTGACCGGGATCAGCGCGGTGGACGGACGTGTTTCGGGACTTGTGGCGGAAGACACGGAGATAGAGTGCGGGGCGGTTCTGCTTTGTACCGGCGGCGCGAGCTATCCGGGGACAGGTTCGACGGGGGAGGGTTATGCTCTCGCGGAGAGACTCGGACATACGATTATCAGCCCCCAGCCATCGTTGGTCCCGCTTCTTTCCGATGACGAATACTGCGCGGAGATGCAGGGCTTTTCTCTTCGCAACGTGACGCTGAGGGCCTATGAAGACAGCAATAAACTTATATTTGAAGAACTGGGGGAAATGCTTTTCACGCATTTCGGCGTATCCGGCCCGCTCGTCCTTTCCGCGAGTGCACATATGAGGGATTTTTCGCACCATAAATACAGGTTGTCTATAGATCTGAAGCCGGGACTGGACGAACAGCAGCTCGACGACAGAATTTTACGCGACTTTAAGAAATACGCCAACAGGGAATTCCGGAATTCCCTCTGCGATCTTGAGGGACGAGCTATGATACCGGTGCTCGTCAGATTGTCTGGGATTCCCGAAGAGACAAAGGTGAACTCAATCACTAAAAAGCAGCGTCAGGAGCTTGTCAGGCTTTTTAAGAACTTTCCCGTAAATATCGCGGGGACCTGCCCGATATCCGACGCGATCATAAGCTCCGGAGGGATAAACGTACGGGAGATCGACCCTAAAACAATGGAGTCGAAGCTGGTCAGCGGGCTGTATTTTGCGGGTGAGGTCATTGATGTTGACGCCTATACGGGCGGTTTCAATCTGCAGATCGCCTGGTCGACGGCTTTTACCGCTGCGGCCTCAATTCAAATCAACTGAGTTATGAAAGGATTTAATCAATGGCTAAGTACATTTCCGTTGCGATAGACGGCCCTTCCGGCGCCGGAAAAAGCACCTTGGCAAAGCTCTGTGCGGAGAAGTTCAATTTTATCTATGTCGATACCGGCGCCATCTACCGCACTGTCGGCGTAGCCGTCAGAAACGCGGGACTCGGCTCAAAGGATGAAGCCGGTGTAAGCGCCTTGCTCCCGGGTATTGAAATCAGTATTCGCCATGACGAAAAAGGACTTCAGCGCATGCTGCTGGGCGGCAAAGACGTTACGGACGAAATACGTCTGCCGGAGATATCAATCTATGCCTCCGATGTCTCGGCTATGCCAGAAGTACGCGCCTTTCTGCTAGAAATGCAGAGGCGTTTTGCGGCGGACAGCAACGTGATTATGGACGGACGCGACATTGGCACGGTAGTGCTGCCGGACGCCGATCTGAAGATATATCTCACGGCCTCGCCAGAGGAAAGAGCCGAGAGAAGATTTGAGGAGCTGAAGCTCCGTGGAACCGAGACAAGCTACGAAGAAGTTCTCCACGACATACGCTACCGCGATACAAACGACAGTACGAGAAGCACGGCGCCTCTGCGCCCCGCGGAAAACGCCGTAATTCTGGACACAACGGGCAATTCTCTCGAAAAAAGTTTCGACCTGATCTGCAATTTGATTGTTGGGAAGCTGACGAAATGAGAGCTTTTTATATTTTTTATTATTATTTGGCCTATCCTATCTTCAAGCTTTTCTGTCCTTGCAGCTTCAGCGGCAGGGAGAACATTCCTGACGGGTCGCTTATCGTCTGCGCAAATCACACGGCTCTCATGGATCCGATCTTGATAGCTCTGGCTTTCGGGACAAAGCATCAGCTTTTTTTTATGGCTAAGGCGGAGAGCTTTAAACATCCCTTCTGGAATATCATTTTCAATACGGCCGGTGTTTTTCCCGTACGGCGCGGCGAGACGGATATAAAGTCCATCAGGACGGCGATGAGGCACCTGAAGGACGGAGAGCAGATAATGATTTTCCCCGAGGGACAAAGAGTAGGAGAGAACGATTCCGTCGCGGCGAAGAACGGAGCCGTGCGACTTGCGACAAAAATGAATGTCCCGATACTTCCGGTTTTCCTTACAAAAAACAAAAGAACCTTCCGCTTCTCCAAAATGGTAATCGGGAAACCGTATAAGCCGGAGACCCCTGCGGATAAAAATTTTGACAGGCTCTCCGAGGAGCTTATGCGGAAGATATATGAATTGGAGCCGAAATAATGCCCGAGCTGATTGTGTCAAAAAGCGCCGGGTTTTGTTTCGGTGTAAGCCGGTCGGTAAAAATGGCTGAGGAGGCGCTGAAAAGCGGCGAAAGGCCATGCTTCAGCCTTGGCGAACTCATCCACAATGACGATGTCGTCGCAGATCTGCGGCGGAAAGGCTTAACCGTGGCGCAAACGGCCGGGGATGTGCCCGAAGGCTCTCGCGTTATTATCCGCTCGCACGGTGTGGGTAAAAAAGAATATGAAGTGCTCTCCGAAAAGGGGGTTGCTGTCATTGACGCGACCTGCCCGAAAGTCAAACATATACACGGCATCGTCGCGAAGGCTTCCGAAGACGGTAGGATTCCCGTCATAATCGGAGCGAGGGAGCACCCTGAGGTCAAAGCAATCTGCGGATGGTGCATCGGAGCCCTGGTTTTTTCCGATTCCAATGAATTTGAACACTGGCTGAAAGAAAATGATAACAACTGTCGAATGCCTCTGACAGTCGTTTTTCAGACGACACAAACTCAGAACAATTTGGAGAATACAAAAAAAATTATTAAAAAAGAGTGTACAAACTGCGATATTTTTGATACAATATGTAGCGCTACATCCATCAGGCAATCTGATGCCGCCAAGCTTTCGGAAAAATGCGACGCAATGGTTATCATTGGCGCGCGCCACAGCGCGAACAGCGTCCATCTTGCGGAAATCTGCAGCGAATATTGTAAAAATGTTCAGTTCATTTCCTCGTCCGATGAGCTCAATATAGCCGCTTTAGAGGGAACGGATACCATTGGCATCACGGCCGGCGCATCAACGCCTGCGTGGATTATTAAGGAGGTAAAACAAACCATGACTGATGAGATTAAAATTGAAGAAAACCCGGCGGAAGAAACTGAGAAGGAGGCTGCTCCCGCAGCAGAGGTGGAGAAAACCTTCGACCAGATGCTGGAGGATTCTATCAAAACTATATATAACGGAGATACCGTCACGGGAATAGTCGCCGCGATTACTCCGACTGAAATTAGCGTGGATCTGGGCACAAAGCACTCCGGTTACATCCCCGTTTCCGAATTTACGGACGATACCGACGTCACAATAGACAAGCTTATTAAGATCGGTGACAAGGTTGAAGCCTGTGTCGTTCGCGTTAATGATGTTGAAGGCACCGTTATGCTTTCAAAGAAGCGTCTCGACGCTGTGAAATCATGGACGGTTATCGAAGAGGCCTCCGAAAACGGCGCTATTCTTGAGGGCGTCGTCACCGAGGATAACAAGGGCGGAGTCGTTGTAACGGTCAAGGGTATACGCGTATTCGTTCCCGCTTCACAGACAGGAATCGGCAAGGATGTCGAAATGAGTACTCTTCTCAGGCAAAAGGTTCGCCTCAAGATTACAGAGGTCAACCGCGGACGTCGCCGCGTAGTCGGAAGCATCCGTGCCGTACAAAAGGACGAGCGCCGCGAACGTTCCGATAAGGTCTGGTCGGAGATCGAAGTCGGGAAGCACTACAAGGGAACGGTTAAGTCACTCACCGGTTATGGAGTATTTGTCGACATCGGTGGCATTGACGGGATGGTGCATGTATCTGAGCTCAGCTGGAGCAGGATCAAGCAGCCCAGCGATGTCGTGAAGGTCGGAGAAGAGATCGACGTCTACGTCATCAGCTTTGACAAGGAAAATCACAAAATTTCTCTCGGATACAAGGATCCCGAAGGCAATCCGTGGTCCAAGTTCATGAGTATATACAAGGTTGGCGATGTTATAAACGTTAAGATCGTCAAGCTTATGCCCTTTGGCGCTTTTGCCGAGGTTATGCCAGGAGTCGACGGACTCATCCATATTTCTCAGATTGCAAACCGCCGTATCGGCAAGCCCGAAGAGGTGCTTTCAGTCGGGGAAGCGGTAGATGTCAAGATTACCGCCATAGACACCGACAAGCAGAAGATTTCTCTCAGCATCCGCGCTCTTACGGAGCCTGAGAAAAAGTCTGAGGCGGAGAAGGCAGACGTGGGTGCTGCCAAAATGGTTCCCGAGGAAAATGCCGTTGTATACGAGGTATCCACGACCGGAGAGGCAAAGGGTACCGCACCGGACGGAGAGTCCGAAGAATAATTTGACGCAGTTATTAACCCCGGGCGCCATCAGACGCCCGGGGTTTCTTTTATTCCCGAAGGGGCTCCGCTTTTTGCACATTTTTGAATATTTTGCTTGTCTTCCTTGCTAATTCTTTATTTTCCGTGTATAATCTAATCTAATGGATAATTATAAAATGTATACATTTGGGAGGAATCGCTTTGTTCAGCGTTGGAGACCGGATTGCTCACCCCATGCACGGCGCGGGAGTAATCGACAGCATCGTCAGCCGCAAGATCGACGGTGCAGATAAAAACTACTATGTTCTTAAACTTCCTGTCGGTGACATGCTGGTTATGATACCGGTTGAAAGCTCTGACAGTATCGGAGTTAGACCGATCGTAGAGCCGGAGGAGGCGGAGCGGATTATTCAGTCGATCGAGGATATCAATGTCAGTATGACTCAAAACTGGAACAAGCGCTACCGGGAGAATATGCTGAAAATAAAAAGCGGGGATCTTCTCGAGGTGGCAGCGGTCATAAAGGGACTGATGCTGAGGGATACGGATAAGGGGCTTTCAACGGGTGAGCGCAAAATGCTCCACTCGGCAAAGCAGATTCTGATATCGGAAATCGTCCTTTCCGAGAGCATGAGCTATGAGGAAGTCGAACAGCGTATTAATACTGCGGTTTCATGACCGACGGGCAGCGTAAGCATAATAATCAGAATATGCTGACGCGCCCGTTTACAATTATTATTTAAGTTCTTTTTCGGAGGTGGCTATGTCTCTTTTTGCCAACAGTAAAAAGATCAGATGCACGGCGGTTGTCGTTGCCGCTGGCAGCTCCCGGCGCTTCGGAAGCGATAAGCTCTTTGCGGAGCTTGCCGGTATCCCCGTTCTTGCCCGCTCCCTCATGACTTTGGAGAACTGCGGCTATATCTCTGAAATAATCGTTGTTACCGAAGCCGAGAAAATAGCGCAGGCAGCCGAGCTGTGCGACAAATATGAAATCCATAAAGCCACAAAAGTCGTTTGCGGAGGTTCTACAAGACTTGAATCCGCTTTGAGCGGTGTTTGCGAAGCCGACAGGAGCTGTGACCTTATTGCCGTCCATGACGGCGCTAGGCCGCTTGTAACACCCGAAATTGTTGAGCGTACGATAGAGTGCGCTTTCAGAAACAGAGCTGCCGTACCCGCCGTCCCCTCGAAGGACACGGTAAAGCTCGTTTCGGGTTCCTTTGTCAAAGAGACACCAGAAAGGGAAGGTGTCCGCTGCATACAGACGCCACAGGTGTTTCTCCCGGAGATCATCAAGGGTGCGCTTACAAACGCACTGCAAAAGGGTATATCGGTAAGCGACGACGCTTCCGCCGTAGAACTGCTGGGATTTCCGGTCTGCCTTACCGAAGGCTGCGAAGAAAATATCAAGATTACGACTCCTCTCGACCTAGAGATTGCAGAGATTATACTGGGATCCGGAAAAAGGCGGGCAGGGGCATGAGAATCGGGCAGGGATACGACGTACACAGACTGATAGAAGACAGAAAACTTATTTTAGGCGGAATTGAAATTCCTTATGAGAAGGGTCTTGACGGGCACTCGGACGCGGACGTTCTGCTCCATGCGATTATAGACGCTCTGCTCGGCGCCGCCGCTCTCGGAGATATCGGAAAGATGTTTCCGGATACCGACGAGCGCTACCGCGGCGTGGACAGTGCGCAGCTCCTTCAAACGGTTTTCGACCGCATTTCGGGAATGGGCTATTCAATCGAAAACATAGACTGCACGGTAATAGCTCAGGCCCCCAGACTCGCGCCGTTCATTGATCGGATGAGAGAAAAGATTGCCGGTGTGCTCGACGTTTCCCCTGAGCGCATAAGCGTTAAGGCCACCACGGAAGAGCATCTCGGCTTTACAGGCTCCGGAGAGGGAATAGCCGCGCAGGCTGTCGTATTGCTCAATCGCTGAACATGCGCTGATATCCGAGCATAGAATATTTCAGACCGGCAAACGGTCAATCTGCAAGTCGGAAGGAAAATTTCTATGCTTCAGTATTTACTCATGTGCAGATCGCTCACCTACGCGCAACGAGCTTCTCGCGCACTTGAACGCATAGGCATAACCGCGGTCATAACGAAAGTACCCAAAAGCGTAACCGGTCAGGGATGCAATTACTGCGTAAAGGTCTCGGAAAAGAACCTTGCACGGGCTTTGGCGGCGCTGAGAGACGCCGGACTGGACCCGACAAGGGTTTACCTTGTTTCACACGACGGCTCCGTGAGCGAGGTGCCGGAATGATATATCTCGACAATGCGGCGACAACGCTCCAGAAGCCAAGGGAAGTGCCATACGCCGTCAGCCGCGCGATATCGACTATGGCCACTCCTGGGCGCGGCTCGCATAAGCCCGCTATGCTGGCAGCCGACACGGTACTTGACTGCCGTATGCTTTTGGCTTCCTATTTCAACGTCCCGGACCCGGAAAATGTAATCTTTACGTTTAACGCCACCCATGGCCTGAATATCGCGATAAATTCGATGGTCTCGGAGGGGGACACCGTGGTGATCTCCGGCTACGAGCACAATTCCGTTACAAGGCCGCTGAAGGCCCTCAATGCCGACGTGCGTGTTGCCTCTTCTCCTCTGTTCGACCCGGACTTGGCACTCGAAGCATTCAGCCGTTCTTTGCCTGGAGCCAAATGCGCGGTATGTACCCATGTGTCGAATGTTTTCGGTTATATTCTCCCGATTTGGGAGATATCCGCGCTCTGCCACTATTACAATGTTCCGCTGATTATCGATGCCTCGCAGTCTGCAGGCACATTGCCTGTCGACTATGCGGCGCTGGACGCGGCATTCATTGCCATGCCAGGACACAAGGGCCTGTTCGGGCCGCAGGGAACCGGCGTTTTGCTCGCAAACCACCAGGCGAAGCCCATACTATCCGGCGGTACGGGGAGCAACAGCGCAACAAGCTACATGCCGGAATTTCTGCCGGACAGACTTGAAGCCGGAACTCATAACGTAGCGGGAATAGCCGGACTCACGCAGGGCCTCAGATACCTGACGTCAAAACCGAAGGGCACAATACTTGCCCACGAACGGAGGCTCTGCTCCGCCTTTGCCCTTAGACTTGGGGAAATACCGGGCCTGAAACTTTATCTTGAGGAAGGTATGGAAAATCAGACGGGCGTCATTTCGGTCCTGAGCAGCGACATGGGAAGTGACGAGCTCGCAGAAAGGCTGGGCGCGGCCGGGATCTGCGTCAGAGCGGGGCTGCACTGCGCGCCTACCGCACATGAAACCGTGGGCACGCTTGAGCAGGGAACCGTCCGTTTCAGTTTTTCACCCTTTAATACTCTTGAAGAAGTAAACTACACGGCCCGGACAATGAAAAAAATATTAAATATTATGTAAATTACGGCATTAAGCATTTGCCATTATTCAAGCGATATTATATAATTAATGCCATGGCAATTTGGGCGGAAACGAAGGCGGCGCATCCGCATTTTACAAACAGAGGTTTATTTCTATGGACCAGATCAAAAACACGATAATAAGGACAGTATACTATCTTCTGTCTGCAAGGGTGCCGGATATTATCGACATCCTTCTTGTCGCGTTTATTATATACAAGCTGATAGGGCTTATCAGAAGGACGAATTCGAAAAAAATCGCTCTTGGCATTGTTTTTGTCTTTCTGGCGCTCTGGATTTCAGACTGGCTCCAGCTTACCGTGATTCATTTTATTCTCGGCAAAACGGTTGAAGTTGGTCTGTTGGCCCTTGTCGTACTGTTCCAGCCCGAACTGAGGCGGGGGATTGAGAGAGTCGGCACTGGGAATATTCTGTATATCTTTCGGGGCAACGTGCAGGTACAGGCTGTGGATTCCGCCATTACCCAGACTGTTCTGGCCTGCAGCGCCATGTCGAAAAGCAAAACCGGAGCTCTGATAGTATTTGAGCGCGCCAATAAACTTGACAGTCAGATAAATACGGGTACAGTGATAAACTCTGACACAACCGCCGAACTTATCAAGAATATCTTCTTTAATAAAGCGCCTCTTCACGACGGCGCGGTCATAGTCAGCGACGGAAGGATCTCTGCCGCGGGCTGCATGCTTCCGCTTTCAAATAACCCAAACCTCAGCCGTGACCTGGGGATGAGGCACCGCGCCGGCATAGGCATGAGCGAGCACTCGGACGCGGTGGTCGCCATCGTATCGGAGGAGACGGGGGCGATCTCTGTGGCTGTCGACGGGATGCTCAAGCGACATCTGTCTCCGGATACATTTGAGAAGATACTCCGGAATGAGCTCATCGTTGAGGACAAGCTGGAGGAGGGCCAAAAAGAAAAAAAGCGCCCGGGCTTATTAAGGGTGAAGAAGAATGGATAGTAAAAGCACCAAGAAGAGCATATGGGACAACAAGATATTATGGGCTGTTATCTCGCTTCTGGCATCAATACTGCTCTGGGGCTATGTGACCAATTCTCAGGGCGATGTCATTGAGCAGACCTTTGACGGCGTTAAGCTCGAATTCAAAGGTCAGGACGCGCTCAGCCAAAAAGAAGGCTTTGTAATCGCAAACGTCAGCAACACAACCGTCTCGGTCAGGCTTCGCGCAACGCGCCGCGAGATAGCAAAGCTGTCGTCCGGCAGGCTGCTTGCCTCGGTGGACGTTTCAAAATTCAATTTTGTGGGAAACTATAACCAGACCGTCTCTATCGAATTTCCCATGGGCAGCGATTCAAATTCAATAGACGTTTTGAGTACGACGCCAGGGAGCGTCTCGTTCCGAATCGATAAATCGAGCTCGAAAACTGTGGAAATCAAGGGCCAATTTAAGGGTACGGTAGCGGATGGATATGCAGCATCCCCAATGGTATTCGATCCACAGACTGTAACAATAAACGGCGCGGAAGACGATATCAAGAAAGTCGCATATGCTCTGGTCAAAGTCGACCGAAGCAATCTCGACAAGACCATACAGTTTGATTCGGCCTATATCCTTGTGGACGATCAGGGGAACGAGCTTTCTCCTGGTAGCATCACTCTGGACAGCCCGACCGTCTCGGTGACTTTGCCGATTACCGCGACTAAAGAAGTACCGCTGACAGTGGATCTTGTCGAAGGGGGAGGCGCGACTCCCGCCAACGCTGTGATTTCCTGCACACCCGCGACGATCACCATTGCCGGTGATGCGGAGACGCTTAGCGGCATCAATAAAATATCGCTCGGGACAGTGGACCTTGCCTCATTCGCTTCGACCTATGAAGATACTTACAATATCGTTCTCGGTAACGGGATAACAAACGTCACCGGCATCACCATTGCCAATGTGACTGTCCATGTAATCGGGATGGACACGAAAAAGTTCAACGTAACCAATTTATCCATAATTAACGCGCCTTCGGGCAGCAATGCGGCGCTCGTCACGCAGAGTATCGAGGTCCTGCTGCGCGGTAGTTCGGACGTTCTGGCAAAAATCGAACCGAACAATATCAGAGCCGTCGTCGACATGAGTGATATCGGACAGACCGAGGGTGTCTTCCAGCCTTCTGCAAAGATTTATGTCGACGGCTACACGAACGTCGGTGCTATAGGCGAATACAAATTGTATGTCAAAATAAATTAACAGTTTCGGACATTTTTTTCCCGGGTCAGACTTTATGATAGAGAGGGACAGACGAAATGATTAAAAGCATGACAGGCTACGGCGGGGCTAAAAGCGCGACCGGCGTATACAAACTGTCAGTTGAGATAAAGAGCGTTAACAACCGCTATCTGGACACCTCGGTGCGTATGCCGCGCAGCTTTATGTTTGCGGAGGACACGGTGAAAAACGCCATTTCGGCCCATATTTCGAGAGGAAAGGTCGACGTTTTCATTTCTCTCGACACTTCTTCAGGTGAGGATATCGCGGTAAATGTCAATATGGCGCTTGCCTCGGAGTATAAAGCCGCCGTGGACGCCATCGCGGCGGAGCTAGGAATCAGCGGCGAGATAAGCGCCTATCAACTTTGCAGGCTTTCAGATGTGGTGACTCTTGATAAGAAGGAAGTCGGGAAGGACGAGGCTTTGGCGGAGCTTCTGGCTGTACTCGGTCAGGCGCTTGCCGACTTTGACGCGATGCGTGAGCGCGAGGGCAGGAAACTGCGCGACGATATCGCTTCACATCTGGAGATAATTGAGGGACATGTTTCTTTTATCGAAAAACGTGCGCCGCAGAGTGTGGAGGAGTACAGGGAGAGACTTACGAAACGTATGCTGGAGATACTCGAGAGCAAGCAGATCGACGAAAACCGCATACTCACCGAGGCGGCTGTCTATGCGGACCATATTGCCACAGACGAGGAGACGGTCCGTCTGCGCAGCCACATCAGTCAGATGCGCGACATGCTCTCTTCCGACCTTCCCGTGGGGAGAAAGCTGGATTTCATTGTGCAGGAGCTCAACCGGGAAACCAACACCATAGGGTCAAAGTGCAACAACAGCGATATAACCCGCAGTGTTTTGGACATGAAGTCCGAAATAGAGAAAATCAGGGAGCAGGTCCAGAACATAGAATAGGGGGAATCATAATGAAGCTCATCAATATCGGCTTCGGAAATATGGTGTCGGCGTCGCGCGTCATAGCCATCGTTAGTCCCGAATCGGCTCCGATAAAGAGGATCATTCAGGATGTCCGCGACAGAGGGCAGCTTATTGACGCGACCTACGGCAGACGCACAAGGGCGGTTGTTATCATGGACAGCGGACACGTTCTTCTCTCCGCAATACAGCCGGAGACCGTTGCCGGCAGAATGAGCGGCCGGAACGACCAGGAAACCGGAGGTGAAGGGGAAAATGAATGAATGCGGGGAATTGATCGTGGTTTCAGGCCCTTCGGGCGCTGGCAAAAGCACGGTTATTTCGCGGGTCATCCTGCACAATCAGGATATTGTCTTCTCAGTGTCGGCCACGACAAGACCTCCGCGCGAAGGAGAAAAGAACGGAGTCAATTACTTTTTTACGGACAGGCCCCACTTTGAGGCCATGATAGAAAACGCGGAGCTTTTGGAACACGCGCAGTATGTCGGAAACTATTATGGAACGCCGAAGGCGCCGGTGCTTGCCAGTATTGCGAAAGGCAGAAGCGTACTGTTTGACATTGAGGTCCAGGGCGCAATGCAGATAAAGGAGCAGTGCCCGGAGGCGATACTGATACTGATATTTGTTATTCCGCCGGACTTCTCAGAGATCGAAAAAAGACTCCACGCCAGAGGAACCGACAGTGAGGAAAAGATTCAGCAGCGGATCAAAACCGCGAGAAGCGAGTATTCAATGGCACTGAATTACGATTATATCGTTATTAATGACAACCCGGATTCCGCGGCCGAGGAAATCAAAGCGATCATTACCGCAGAAAAATGCAAGGCTGAAAAAAGGAAAAAATACATTACAGAGGAGTGTTCATTATGATGCTATATCCGCCACTTTCCGACCTGGTTGAAAAGGTCGGGAGCCGTTATCTGCTTGTAAACCTTATCTCCCGCAGAGCCAGAGCTCTCTCCGCAGCGTCTGAAGAGAGCGGTATCCCGCTCGAGAGAAAACCCGTTTCAAGCGCAATCGACGAAGTCTACACCGGCAAGATCAAAGCGGTCGGTACGAATCAGCACTAATCCCTGTTAAGGAGCGGTGACCGGGTGGAAAGGTCTGCAGCAAAAATTGCGGTCTCGGCCGCTACCTATCAAATCGATAAGCCCTACGATTACCTTGTGCCCGAAAACTTGGCCGCAAAGGTCGTTCCTGGCGTCAGGGTACTGGTTCCGTTTTCGAACGGCAACCGAAAAACCGAGGGGATAGTTCTGGAACTGTTTCTTTCTCAATCCGTCGATAAGCTCAAGAGCATCCTGACTGTGCTGGATGAAAGTCCAGTGCTTTCGGACGAGCTGATTAAGCTCGCACTGTGGATGCGCGAGCGCTTTTTCTGCACGGTATACGAGGCGGTGAAATCCATGCTTCCGGCCGGACTCTGGTATGACCTACGCTCGGTTTGCACCATTGCCGAGGGCTTTGACAGAGAGAAAGCCTATAATGCGGCGGGGCGTTCTGAAAAACAGCGCAGAGTGCTTGATATTGTTTTTGCCCATGACGGAAGCTGCCGACTCCGCGACATCGAGCTGGCTTTCGGAGAGGAGGACCCCTCTTCAGCTTTACGCGCCCTCTCTTCGAAGGGAGTCATTATTAACGCTCATCTTGAAAGCCGCAGGGTCAAGGACAAGACTGTCGGTTATGCCTGTCTGAACGTCCCCACCGAAGACGCGACCGAATTTGTAAAGGCCAAAAAGCGCTCTGCACCGTCGCAGGCAGCCGTCCTTGAGCTCCTTGCCGCCTACGGCACGGCGACGCTCAACGATATACGCTATCTCACCGGTGCCGGAAGCGCCGTCGTTAAAAAACTTCAAAAGGATGAGCTCATAAAAATCGAGCAGGTTGAAATCTTCCGCAAGCCCGTTTACCGTGAGGGCGAGATACGTGCGCTTCCCGAGCTGACGGAGCCGCAGGAATCGGCGTTTAGGGGGATACTTGAACTGATTGACGCCGGAAAAGCGAGCGCTGCGCTGCTTTATGGAGTCACCGGAAGCGGCAAAACGTCCGTTTACATCCATCTCATCGACATCCTTTTGAAGCGCGGCAAGTCTTCCATTCTGCTGGTTCCCGAGATTGCGCTCACTCCGCAGATGCTCGAGACCTTCTCGTCATATTTCGGAGGGGAGATCGCGGTGTTGCACAGCCTGCTGTCGGCAGGTGAACGCTACGATGAATGGAAACNCATTAAAAGCGGCGCGGCGAGGGTCGTTGTTGGCACTCGTAGCGCGATTTTTGCCCCTGTGAGGGATTTGGGTCTCATAATTATCGACGAGGAGCAGGAAGATACCTACAAATCCGAGAACAGCCCGCGTTATCATGCCTGCGACGTCGCCAAATATCGCTGTGCGAAAAACGGTACAACTCTCCTTCTCGGCAGCGCGACTCCGAACATCGTCAGCCGTTACAACGCGCAGATCGGGAAGTACAGCTTTTTTTCACTTTCCGAGAGGTTCAACCGCATGGCTCTTCCTCAGGTCCGGATAGTCGACATGAAAAAGGAACTTCGACAGGGCAGCGGGGGAGACTTGAGCTCTGTTTTGATAAAGGAGCTTGAGGAAAACATTTCACGCGGCGAACAGAGCATTCTATTTTTAAACCGCCGCGGCATGTTCAAGCTTATTAGCTGCTGCGAATGCGGGTATACCTATAAATGCCCACGCTGCAGTGTCAGCCTGACCTATCACAGCGCCAACAGGCGCCTTATGTGCCATTATTGTGGCTACTCACAGAATGTGGACGAGTGTTGCCCCGAATGCGGGGGCAAGCTGAGCTTCATTGGCTCCGGAACGCAAAAAATAGAGGATGAGCTTTCCTGCCTGTTTCCGGGAACAGGCCTCATACGCATGGATACGGACACGGTTTCCGGCGCGGGCTCTCACGAAGCTCTGCTCGGCAGATTTCGGGATGAAAATATACCGCTGCTTATAGGCACGCAGATGGTGACAAAGGGGCTTGATTTTCCAAATGTCACGCTGGTAGGAGTGCTCTGCGCGGATCAATCGCTCTTTTCCGGCGATTACCGGGCCTCGGAAAGGACATTTTCACTGATAACACAGGTCGTAGGGCGCTCCGGAAGGGGAGACATCCCCGGCAGGGCAATTATACAGACCTTCACCCCCAAAAATCAGGTGATTTTGCAGGGCGCAAGCCAGGATTACGACAGCTTCTACAGCTCCGAGCTGGAAATGCGCAGGCTTCAGTGGTGCCCGCCGTTTTCTGATCTCTTTTCGATAACCGCGACCGGGCAGAACGAAGCGTCCGTCCTGCGCTGCTTGGATTTTGCCAAACGCATCCTCACAGACGAGCTCCGGGGAAGGGCGGATGTGCGCATACTTGGCCCAGCGCCACTATCCGTCGTTCGGGTGAACAACCGTTTTCGCTACCGGCTTACCCTTGCCTGCAAAGAGGACAAGGCCGTTCGGGAGCTTATTTCGAACGTTATCATACACTGCAACAGAAACAGAGAATTCAAAGGCGTCAATGTCTTTGGGGATATCAACGCCAATCAATAGATGACAGAGAACAGGAGAAGAGATATGGCTTTACGCAACATTGTAAAAAACGGAGACAGCGTTCTTGAGAAGCACAGCCGCACGGTAACGGAATTCAACGACAGACTGCATATATTGCTGGGCGATATGACGGAGACTCTTCTCGAATCGGGCGGAGTCGGACTCGCGGCGGTACAGGTCGGAGTGCTGCGCCGGGCAGTCATCGTGCTTGAGACGAATGTTCCTGAGGGCGAGAAAGAATATGTTGTTGAGCTGGTCAATCCCGAGATCATCGAGCAGGACGGAGAACAGACCGGCCCGGAGGGCTGCCTTTCTTTCCCCGGGGAATACGGGATAGTCAAGCGCCCGAACCACGTCAGGGTTCGCGCGCAGGACAGAAATGGAAAAATCTTCGAGGTTGAGGGCGAGGGGCTCACGGCTCGCTGTTTCTGCCATGAGATTGACCATCTGGATGGAGTTCTCTTTCCGAAGAGGGCGGAGCGCATGCTCACGGACGAAGAACTTAACGGGGAAAAAAGCTGATGCGTATAGTATTCATGGGGACGCCGGATTTTGCCGCTGCCTCGCTCAAAGGTCTCATTGACGGCGGATTTGATGTTGTCGGCGTGTTCACACAGCCGGACAAACCGAAAAACAGGGGCTTGAAGCTTACCTCAAGCCCTGTCAAGGAGATTGCCGAAGCCGCCGGCATACCAGTATTTCAGCCGGAAAAGATGCGGGACGGGACGGCACTGGAAATGCTGAAATCTCTTTCACCGGATCTAGTAACCGTGGTCGCCTTTGGGCGTATTCTTCCCGACGACATGCTCGCCATACCGCCGAAGGGCACGATTAACATTCACGGCTCGCTGCTTCCGAAATACCGGGGTGCCGCTCCGATACAGTGGGCGGTGCTGAACGGGGACGACAAGACCGGAGTTTCCTCCATGTATCTCGCCAGTGAATTGGACAGCGGAGATATTATCTATTCTGAGGAAACAGAGATAGGCGAATACGAAAGCTCTGGCCGGCTGTCCGTGCGTCTGCGCGATATGGGCGCGCGGCTGCTGTGTAAAACGGTTAAAGGCATAGAGCTGGGAACGGCTCCGAGAACGCCGCAGGATTCTGCGCAGGCCACCTTTGCCCCTCTTCTGACCAAGGAGATGAGCCCTATAGACTGGTCTAAAGCCCCGCGGGAAATCCTAAAAAAGATTTGCGGACTTGATCCCTGGCCAGCGGCTGAAGCAGAGCTTTGCGGAACGCTTTTCCGCATCTTTGGAGCCGAATATACGGAGAGAAGGACCGATCTGCCCGCCGGGACGGTTCTGAGTGCGGACGCCAGAAAAGGCATAGAGGTCGCATGCGATAATGGGGAGACGCTGCTTATAACGCGTTTACAGGCTCCCGGAGGAAAACAGATGGCGGCGGGGGACTATCTCCGCGGACATCCTATGAACATCTGAAAATTTTGAGCTTAACGCATTTGGGAGGTCAGAATGGCAAAATCGGCCAGAGAGACGGCATTATCGATATTGGAGCGCTGCCGGAGGAATCAGGCCTTTTCGGACGCGCTTCTAAGCAGTGCCGTGCAGTCCGCGGGACTCGACCAGAGAGACAGCGCGTTGTGCGCCAAACTCTGCTACGGCGTGCTGCAGAATATGCTGCTTTGTGACTTCTATATAGACAGCTTTGTTGACAAAAGAAAAAAGCTTGAGCCTAAAGTCCGCGACATTCTCAGACTTTCAGTTTATCAGATGCTTTTCATGGACAAGATACCGGCGCACGCAGCGGTCAGTGAGGGCGTTGAGCTGTGTAAAAAATGCGGATTTTCCAGAGCCGGCGGCTTTGTAAACGCGATACTGCGAAAGGTCGCGCTAAACAGGGAGAGATTGCCGGAAATCCCGAGAAAAGATATATGTGAGTATTATTCGGTTAAATTCAGCACCCCGCCCGCCTTGGTAAGAAGACTTATTTCAGAGTTCGGGCCAGAATTCACCGAGGCTCTGCTTCGGGCGAACAACGAGCCCGCCCCTCTGTGTATTCAGGTGAACACCCTGAAAACATCAGCCGATGAACTCAGAACCGCCCTCGAAAAACACGGAGCGGTTTTAAAACAGAGCGACGTACTGCCTGATTGCTTTGAAGCCACTGGAATTGGAAACATCGCGACGCTTCAGGAGTACAAAAGCGGCTTATTCTATGTTCAGGATCTGGCTGCGCGGCTTTCTGTTATTGCCGCCGGACCCAAACCGGGAGATACGGTGATGGACGCGTGCAGCGCCCCGGGCGGAAAGAGCTTCGCGGCGGCAATTATGATGGATAACTGCGGAAAGCTTCACTCCTGTGACATACATGAGAATAAGCTCGCGCGCGTCGGAGAGGGTGCGGAACGCCTCGGAATCAGGATAATATCGACCTGCGTTATGGATGCCGCAAGACCGGATAAGAGCCTTGGCTCCGTCTTTGATCTCGTTATTGCGGACGTACCCTGCTCCGGGCTCGGTGTAATTCGCAAAAAACCGGACATAAGGTTTAAGGACTTTTCGGAGATGGAACAGCTGCCGGACGCACAGCTCGCGATTTTAAAGGGTCTGGCCGACTGTGTAAAACCGGGAGGGATATTGCTCTATTCGACCTGCACCGTGCTGAAAAAGGAAAACGGCGACGTTATTGACCGTTTTCTTGCGGAACATGGGGAGTTTTCAACTGAAAAATTTGTTCTTCCCGAACCTTTCGGTGAGGTTTCGAACGGAAGGCTCAACCTCTATCCGAATGTGCATGGAACCGACGGATTTTTTATCTGCAGACTGAGGAAGAAAGATGAAAACTGACATAAAATCCATGCTGCCCGAAGAGATCGGGAGCGCGCTTATGGAGATGGGCGAGCAGAAATACAGGGGAAAGCAGATATTTACGTGGCTGTCCAGGGGAGTGGCTTCTTTCAGCGAAATGTCAGATCTGCCGAAGCCTCTTCGTGCGTCTCTCGAAGAAAAATATACCATTACTTATCCAAAAGCCATAAGGAAACAGGCCTCCCAGATCGACGGAACGATTAAGTATCTCTGGGAGCTCAATGACGGCAACGCCGTCGAAACCGTGGTTATGTCCTATAAACACGGTAACACGGTCTGCATCTCCTCACAAGTCGGCTGCCGCCAGGGCTGCGCGTTCTGCGCTTCAACCATAGGCGGGCTTGTGCGCAATCTAGAGCCCTCCGAAATGCTCGACGAGGTGCTGTTTTCTCAGTTCGATTCGGGCATGACAATTTCGAACATAGTTCTCATGGGCATAGGGGAGCCTCTGGATAATTATGACAATGTTATCAAGTTCCTAAAGCTCGTAAACGACCCGGACGGCTTAAATATAGGAATGCGCCACATCTCGCTTTCTACCTGCGGAATAACCGAAAATATTGACAAACTTGCCGCGCTTGACTTACAATTGACCCTGTCAATCTCACTGCATGCTCCGGATGACGAGACCCGCAGCCGACTCATACCGGCAAACAGGGGCAGGGGAGTTAGTGCGCTTATTTCGGCCTGCGTGCGTTATTTTGAACGGACGGGCAGGCGCATATCCTTCGAATACGCGATGATAGACGGAGTAAACGACTCTCCCGCTCAGGCGCGAAAACTGGCAGCTCTGGCAAAATCCGTGGGAGCGCATATCAATCTGATTCCCCTCAACCCTGTTGAGGAGAGAAATTTCAAACCCAGCACGAAGGAAAGTCTTAGGAGATTTATTGAAATACTCGTTGAAAACGGAGCAAACGCAACGGTGCGCCGCAAACTCGGAGGGGACGTGGACGCTTCCTGCGGGCAACTGAGAAGAAAAGCGGCAATAAACGAGGGCCGTTAAGATAAGATGAAAGGCAAACGCGGTTTACGCGTGCAGGAGAGGTAAATGAAAGGCTACACCATAACCGATGTCGGTAAGGTGAGATCCGAGAATCAGGACCGCGTCCGATTTGTTTCGAACGCTGTGCCATCCTATTACATTCTCGCGCTCTGCGACGGTATGGGAGGCGCAAGGGCCGGAGGGATCGCAAGCGAAACGGCGCTGAATGCCTTCATTTGCGAGGTGAGCGGGAAGCTGTCGGACAAAAAGAACAAGTCGGGGCTTTCCGAATTTGCCAATGAGGCGGCAGAGCAGGCAAACAGGCTCGTCTATGAGCGCGGCTTTGCCGATTCCGGCTGTGAGGGAATGGGGACGACCCTTGTCGCGGTGATTGCCAGAGGCGAGGAATGCTGTATCGTGAATGTCGGAGACAGCAGGGCTTATCTTATCTCCGGAGGGGAAATCAGACAGATCACAAAGGACCACTCCTTCGTTGAGGAGATGGTTGGAAGAGGGACCATCACAAGGGAAGAGGCCCGAAACCACCCAAGAAAAAACATTATTACCCGCGCGCTGGGAGCAGAGGAAACAGTGCTCTGCGATGTCTTTGAGCCGGAAATAAAGAAGAAGGATATTTTGCTTCTCTGTTCGGACGGACTGAGTAATACGCTCCGAGATGAGGAGATTCTGGAGATCGCGACAAAGAACAGAAACCTCTCCGACATTGGAAACGAACTTATTAAGACTGCGCTGTTGAGAGGCGCACCGGACAACGTTACGGTCGGTCTGCTCCGGAAATAAAGGCATATTCAACTGACCCACAGTTTTACGGAGGATGAATAATGGAAAATTGCATGGACAGATATCTGGGGCAGATGCTCGACAACAGATATGAGATCCTGGAGGTTATCGGCTCCGGGGGAATGGCCATCGTTTATAAGGCGCTTTGCCACAGACTCAACCGCTATGTCGCCGTTAAGATTCTAAAAGACGAGTACGCAAACGACGAGGAATTTCGGGAGCACTTCAAAGCAGAATCACAGGCGGTAGCGATGCTTTCACATCCCAATATTGTGTCTGTTTACGATTTCAGTAAGGACCCTCACTGCCAGTATATCGTCATGGAGCTGCTGGAAGGGATAACTCTGAAGCAGTATATGCAGAAAAAAGGCGCGCTTAGCTGGAAAGAGGCCCTGCATTTTGCTACGCAGATCGCAAAGGCCCTGAGCCACGCGCACAGTAAGGGCATCATACACCGCGATATAAAGCCGCAGAATATCATGGTCGTCAAGGACGGCAGCATAAAGGTCGCTGATTTTGGAATAGCCTACCTTCAGAATGAAAATTGGAGCGAAACTCCGGAAACGATGGGCTCTATCCATTATATAAGCCCGGAGCAGGCGCGAGGCGAAGCCGTTGACGCCCGTGCCGACCTATACTCCCTCGGTGTCGTGATGTACGAAATGCTTACGGGAAGGCTTCCGTACGATGGAGACACTGTCGAGTCCATCGCTTTCCAGCATATCAATCAACTCCTTACCCTGCCGGGGGATATAAATCCAGATATTCCGGTTGGGCTTGAAAACATCACGCTCAGAGCGATGGCCGCCGATATCAATTCCCGTTACCAGTCTGCCGATGAATTGCTTTCCGACCTTGAAGCCTTCAGGAAGTCGCAGACGTATCTGGGAGCGGATTATGCCGCGGCCGAGGAGTATGCCCCGATTCCGGGGATGGACGGGTCTTCCGGCATGGTGAAAGCGCCGCGCGGAAGGGTACATTCCGAGGAATATACGCAGAAAAAAGCCCGCTCTAGAAACGTAAGCACCTATTCCGGAATCGCGCTCATAGCAATCTTCCTACTCGTGGTGCTGACTTTACTCTGGAATTCATCCCTGAAAAGTCTGTTCATGCCGGCGCAGCGCGTTATCATTCCCGATTTTGTCGGGGGTACCAGCGATGAAATCGTCGGCAGCAAAGCTTACACCGGCACCTACAATTTTCATGTGACTTACGCGGATTCATCCACAACTAAAAAGGACGTAATAATAAGTCAGGATCCCGAGGCGGGACGCAGCATTGCCATGTCCGGAAAAGGCGTGGACGTTACGCTGACCGTCAGCACAGGAGTCCTGAAAACCAGTATGCCGGATATGGTAAATCATGAATACAACGAGGCAAAAACGACACTTACTAATCTGGGACTGAAAGTGAAAGAGGAAGATGTCGCCTCAGACAACATCACAAAGGGCTATATCGTAAGCACAGACCCGGCGGCGAACGAGCAGATAACATCGGATACAACCGTGACGCTGTATGTAAGCAGCGGGCCGGACGAGGTTCAAGTCACAATGCCGAACCTGATCGGAAAATCCAAAACCGACGCGACCTCCGCTTTGAATGGCCTCAATTTGAAGCTTGGCAGCATAACGGAGGTCAACAGCGGCTACAAGGCTGGCACCGTGATATGGCAGAGCATTGATCCGGGCACTAAGGTTTCAGCCGGCGCGATGGTATACCTACAGATTTCTGCGGGACCCAAGGCGGCCGATTCTTCGACTTCCGACGGTGCGACCGGTTCGGCATCGAACGAAAAAAACGGGGCGGAGACAGCAAATAACTCTCCTGCGAAAGCTGAAAACTGATGGGCAGAGGAGTCATTATCAAAGCCTTGAGCGGCTTCTATTATGTCCGTGAGGAGGGAGTGACCGTTGAATGCAGGGCCAGAGGTCGTTTCAGGCTCGACGGCATTTCTCCGCTCGTTGGGGACAGGGTGGCTTACAGTCTCGATTCAAACGGAAAAGGAACGGTAGACAGCGTCGATAAACGGAAAAACAGCTTTTGCCGCCCTGCGGTTGCGAATATCGACTGTATGGTCATATTTGCCTCCGCGGTAAATCCAATAACCGATCCCTTCCTCATCGACCGCGTATCGGCTTTGGCCGAAGACGTTGGGAGCGAGGTTATAATCTGCATCAATAAGACCGATATGGACTGCGGGGACGCCCTGTACGGCATCTATCGGACAACTGGCTATACAGTCATCAGGACCAGCGCCGTTACAGGGGAAGGCATCGAAGAGCTCAGAAACGCCATCGCCGGAAAGATATGCGCTTTTACAGGAAATTCGGGGGTGGGCAAGTCAAGCCTGCTTAACGCCTTGTCACCGGTACTAAATATAAAAGTCGCCGAGGTAAGCGAAAAGCTCGGCCGGGGCAGGCACACCACGCGGCATGTGGAGCTTTTTCCTCTTGGAGGCGGGGCGTTTATCGCGGATACTCCGGGTTTCGCTTCCTTCGAGTTTGAAAAGACCGAATTTATCCCCAAGGATAGGCTTCAGCACTGTTTCAGGGAGTTTGGGCCCTTTCTGGGAAACTGCCGCTTCGACGACTGTGCCCACATAAAAGAACCGGGCTGCGCGGTGCTCGATGCGGTCGAAAGCGGAATTATCAGCGCTTCACGCCACGAGAGCTATGTCAGGCTTTACGAACAGGCTGCTCTCATAAAGGACTGGGAGCTGAAATAGTCTGCCCTCACAAAAGAACAGTCTCTGCGTATAATGTAACAGTTACAAAGTACGCAGAGAATTTTTCTGTAAAAAGGGGGGACAGCAGTGCCAAAAAAGGGGAAAAAGCGTGGGAATATTGGCTGCATGATCGCGTTGCTCGGTGTATTTGTGCTGCTGGCGCTGATTCTGCCTCCGTCATTTTGGTGGTTTGTGCTCGGCGCAGTCCTGATATACGTTGGCTTCTGCGTGTTCAAATGCTGATTCGGAGGTGTAATATGAAGATAACGGTGATACGCCCACCCGCATTCATAAGAAAAATACTGCTTAGGCTGTTTGCAAACAGGGTCTGATTTTTTCCCGCACCCGCATATTTGGCACGTCCGACTCATACTGTTTACAGAAACAGTAATGAAAGGACTGATTTTATGCGTATTGCGCTTCACCGCGTTGAGAGCGATTGCTTAAAAACCATATACGATAAAGTAATCCCCAAAGAGGAGACGCTTGAGCTTGTCGTCCCCGATGTAAGCGCGGATATCGGGAGAATTCTCGATGTCCGCGGACAATTTCTGCTCTCGTCGCAGAGGGCAAGGGAAAACGAGGTACATATAAGCGCCTCCGTCGAGATGACCGTAATTTATGCGTCGGAGGACGGAGGAAAGATACAGTTTGTCTCTACGGCAGTTCCATTTGACCACACTGCCGCGGTTGAGGGAGCGGATGAAAACTCTGAAACCGTCGTGCGCTGCGAGCTGTGCTATCTCGATGCCAGGACACTCAATCCGAGGAAGCTTCTCCTGAGAGCAGGAGTAAACATGCATCTCCGCTGCTTTGCACCCGATAAGTGCGTCTTTTGGGATAATGTTGCCGAGGAGACGCAGATGCCGGTACATATTCTGCGTAAGGAAATCGTCCACTGTCCGGTCGTTGGCGTCCGGGATAAGAGCTTTATAATTTCGGATGAATACAGGCTTTCACCGGGCAGGGAGGAAAGCGTAAAAATGCTCAGCGCGGCTACGGAAACGTGCGTACAGGACGCTAAATCGGTGGGAAACAAGCTGATAGTCAAAGCCGAAGCCGTAACGAACGCCGTTTTTTTGAACGAAAGCGACGGCAGCCTCTTTTCGGAAATGTTTTCGACGCCGTTTTCGCAGATCATTGAGGTCGACACCTATGGGGACAGCATTGACAGCACTGTGAGCGTACTGCTAAAGGACTCCGAATTCACCGTTATCCCCGACAGGGAGAACGGATGCAGGATATCGGCACAGCTCAATATGACCGCGCAGGCGCTGAGCATGGAGAGAAAAGCAGCCGTTTATCTGGCAGATGCCTACAGCAATGAATTTGCCCTCAGCGCGGAGAACACATTAACAAAGATTTCGGAATGTATGCCGCCGAAAATGCTGAGGCTGAGCCCGGAAGGCAGATTGCAGCAGAAGGAGACGCTCTCGGAAATCATGTATGTCGCCGTTTCCGCGCTGTGTACCCTGACAGATGGGGGTTCGATTGGCTGCGAAGTCAGTGTCAGCGGGGTGGGGAAAACGGAAAGCGGAGAAATCGAGCCGATTGAACTTAAGCTGCGGGCAGAGGAGGCGATTCCACTCGCAAAAAATCAGATGCTCACTGTCTGCGCCGTATGCTGCGGGCCTCTGACCGTGAACGGCATGCCAGAGAGCGCGGAGATCAAGGCCGATGTGGACATCGAATACAGAATAAGCGAAAATGTGGAGTTCGGCGCGGTGAGCGGAATGGAACTTGACGAAAGCAGCCCTCTGCGCTGCGATAACTGTCCCTCGCTTGTCGTGCTTTGTTCGGAAAAGGAGGCGGACCTCTGGAATCTCGCTAAAAAATATGGTTCGACAATGGAGATAATTGAAAACGCGAACAGTATGAACGGGGATTTTTCCGTTTCGCGCAGACCGCTGCTGATTCCGAGGGCCAATTGACAAAAGCTGTTACAAAATACTTGCACGGGCTCTGATTGTATGATAGAATAACTTTTGCAAAACACAAGAGGAGCTGTTAAAATGTCAGGTCATTCCAAGTGGCATAATATTCAGAAAACAAAGGGCGCACAGGACGCAAAAAGAGCTCAGGCATTTACTAAGATTGCCAGGGAGATGATAGTTGCCGTTAAAGAGGGAGGAAGCGGGGACCCCGTAAACAATTCCCGCCTTGCCGCTGTCATCACCAAGGCAAAAGCAGCGAATATGCCCAATGACAACATTAAGCGCACGATAGAGAAAGCCCTGGGTTCTGGAGATTCATCTAATTTTGAAACGATTGTTTACGAGGGCTACGGGCCCAGCGGCATAGCCATTATTGTTGAAACCATGACCGATAACCGGAACAGGACCGCATCGGAGATGCGCCACTATTTCGATAAATACGGCGGAAACATGGGAACGGCCGGCTGCGTTTCATGGTCTTTCGATAAAAAAGGCGTAATAGTCATAGACAACGAGGACGGGAAGCTCGACGAGGACACGGTACTGATGGCGGCTTTGGATGCCGGAGCGGCCGACTGCTCAGCGGAGGGCGATACCTTTGAGGTTTACACGGCTCCGGATGATTTTCAGACTGTTGCGAACGCACTGGAAAAACAGGGATACAGTTTTCTGTCGGCAGAGGTCGAGATGGTCCCGCAGAATTATATAAAACTCAGTTCCGAGGACGATATCAAAAATCTGAATAGGATGCTCGAAATGTTCGAGGACAACGACGATGTCCAGAACGTCTGGCACAACTGGGATAACGAAGAATAACTTTTAACGCCAAGCGGCAAACACAATGGATTTGTTTGCCGCTTGTTTTGAGTTTTCACAAGGTTTAGGGAGATAGGACAAATGAAAAAAAGTACCGTTTCGATCGTATTGGGACTGATCGTTATCGCTTTCGGGATATTTTATGGTGGAGAGGCCTTTGGTTTATGGAACTATCACATTACTTTTAACGGCTGGTGGTCCATGTTCATCATTCTTCCTTGTCTGCTCTCCATTTTTTCCGGGGGCATAAATTTTTTCAACTGCGTCGGAACAGGTATCGGAGTTCTAATCCTTCTTAACGAGCAGGGGGTACTTAAGAATGGATTGGGCTTTAAGCTGATTTTTCCGTTTGTTTTAGTGATTTTCGGTTTCAGTATTCTTTTAAAAAAACCGATCAAGGTTAATAAAGAGGGAAACAACGGAGTTTATGCCGGCAGTAGGGGAGATAATTACTTTGCGGTGTTCGGAGGAAATTCCCCGCATTTCAAAGACGTGGATTTTCGCGGCGCAAATACCTACGCCATATTCGGCAGCGTTGAGATGAAGCTCCAGAGCGCGATCATCCGGCGCGACTGCGAGATCAATACATACACCGTGTTCGGAGGAACGGATATCATACTCCCCAAGAATGTCAGAGTGATTGTCGAAAGTACGCCTATACTCGGCGGAGTTAACAACAGATTCGTGATGGAAACGACCGAGAGCAACGCGCCGACAGTGCTTATCAGGGCACTGACAATTTTCGGAAGCGCGGATATCAGCTGAAACACATATTTAAAGCGCCATCCGTCGGGATGGTGCTTTTTTGATTCAGCTGATTAAAAATACGTTGATGTCCGTTCCGAAATTACTGACGCTGTAACAGATGAGAACATCGTCAATGTTGTTTTTCTTAACAAAATCCGTAACGCTTGAGTTCATGAGCTGCGTCTTATAGTATCGAAGATCCATGATATATATTTTTGAGAAATTGTCCTGTAAAAACGGCGTTAGGCTGTCCATATAGCTGTCCCGGAGGATGAGCACGGAAGGAGCTGCGGTATTCTTCGTTGTGACGGTTTCAAGCGGAGTGTTTCCACCCATGAACATGGAGTATTTATCTTTTTTATCAAGATACGAATAGTCGTACATCGTGCCGGTGACCGGCTGGTTCGTAGAGTAATTCGTCACCTCGGTGGAGGACTCCTGCCCGGCATAAATATTTATTGAATCGGGTTTCACCCAGCTTATGCCGGACTTGGAGTAGACTGTGCCGTAAAAATTGTCGGAAACCCTGTTTTCCTTGTATAAGGAGAGGGGAGTGGGGGGCATCCCCATAGCCTTCATGATCGTGTCATACCCGTAATAGGCGCCGAGACTGGTCCAGTGGTGGTCTGTGCGGTAGTAGATATATTCGTCCTTATGTGACTTAAGTGGGTCCAGTAAATCGATATTCTTTGCCCCGGAATTCGCGTAGCAGTAATCGATGAGCGCCTTCTGGCTTGCGTTCGGCGCGTTCTTGGGGATTATATCGGAATGAATTTCGGAACTCGCGGGTATCAGCGCAAAATAGACGGGGACATCGGATTTCTCGGCAAAATTTCTGACGGCGGTGATGTTCGTATCCAGCTGTTTCTGATCGGGAGCCTCATACGCTTCAATCAGAGTATCATCGGAACAGAGATATACGCCTTTGTTTTCCTCCTTGCCGACAGCGAACTCACTTCTTGCTTTCAGCGTTGTCCATGTGTCTCTGAAGGCGAACTGATCTGTTGTATAACTCTCGAATTTGGTTGCGAACTTCCCGGAAAAATAGGATTCGAGCGTAAGTTTGGGCAGCTGTGTCAGATCTCTGTTTTCCTGCTCGGAGAATACCTTATCCGGCAGAGCCAGATTCAGAATAAAAAACCCAAAAACAAAGCTCAGAAACAGGAGAATTTGTACCCAGTCGGAACGTTTGACCATATTATCTACCTCTTAGAAACGGAAATACAGGAAGGGATTGTATGTGGCATCTACTAGATACGCTGTGCAGACGACAAGTCCCAGAACGATCATCGCGGGAGCAGCACAGGATCTGACTTTTTGAGGAAGCCTGCCGAATAGATTTTTTGCAAGGGGAGTACAGGCAATGGCGGCAACCGCAAACATCACCGCGAAGGAGGCCATATAGTAGTAGTCAACGGATGTGATAAAGCCTCCGCTGCCGAAACCAAACATGGTTTTATAGTAAGCTCCGCACCTCGGAAGCGAGGTGAGCTCAAAGAGCACCCAGCCGCAGGTCGCAACCAATACCGTATAAACATGTCCGACAAAGCGAGGCGCTTTTTTGAGCGCTTTCAGCAGAAACAGCTTCTCGGCGATGAGGAATACGGCATAATAAAGGCCCCAGAGCATAAAGGTCCAGCTCGCGCCGTGCCAGAAGCCCGTAAGCGCCCAGACGATACATATGTTCAGAAGCTGCCGTTTTTTGCCTTTACGGTTTCCTCCGAGAGGAATATAAACATAATCGCGGAACCAGGTGCCGAGACTGATATGCCAGCGCCTCCAAAATTCCGTGACACTGTCCGCAATATAGGGATAGTTGAAGTTTTCCTTGAACTCAAAGCCTATCATGCGCGCAAGTCCTATAGCCATATCGCTGTAACCGGAAAAGTCAAAATAGATCTGGAGCGTAAACGCCAAAATGCCGAGCCAGGAGCCGACGCAGCTCAGATTCGCGGAGGCCATAGCGGAATAAGTGTCCCAGAGCTTTCCGATATTATTGGCAATGAGCACCTTTTTTGCCAAGCCAATCGTAAAGCGCCGAACCCCGCTGGCAAACTGTTCAGAGGATTTTGGACGGTAGCCAAGCTGTGACGCTATGTCTTTGTATCGTACGATAGGGCCGGCAATGAGCTGAGGAAAGAGTGAAACAAATGCGCCGAAATCAATAAAGTTTCTTTCAACCCCGCTGTCTCCGCGGTAAATGTCGATTTGGTAGGACATTTTCTGAAAGGTATAAAACGAAATCCCGAGAGGGAGCGCAAGTCCGAGAGGACGGATAAAATCGAGTCCCGGAATAATATCCAGAGTTCTCACGAAGAGGTCGGAATATTTGAAAAACGACAGCATTGTGAGGTTGATGATAATATTGATTACCAGCAGACGCTTTGACTTTGCCTTGTTGACGTCCCTGTTTTTGAAGATCAAAAGACCGCTTATGTAGTTTATGATGATAGAGAACATCATCAGTGCTATATAGACCGGCTCGCCCCATCCGTAGAAAACAAGATTGGCGAGGAACAGCCATGGATTGCGCCATTTGAGAGGAACAATATAATATACCGCCAGGACTACCGGCAGATATATAAATATAAAAAGTATGCTTGAAAATACCATTAAACACGATCCTCCGTATAGCCGCATATAGACTGTATTTTACAGGATATCACGCTTAATTGCAACATATTATGTAAACATTTTTATAGAAACCGTCGAAAAATAATCAGTTGTTTCCGTTTTTCTTTTCCGGCTCAAAATTTGCCAAAGGATTGGCAGCCGCTGCGATCCGGAGCTCAGAATTATCGACGTGCGTATATATCTGCGTCGTGTTCAGATGTTCGTGTCCTAGCACTTCCTGAAGAGTTCGGACGTCCACGCCGTTCTGGAGCATCAGGGTCGCAGCTGTATGCCGCAGCTTGTGGGAGGAATACTGCGACGGATCAAGACCCGCAAGGAGCAAGTTCTTTTTGACCATGCTGTGCACCATCTCTCGGGAGATCCTGGAGCGGCGGGAAGTAACAAACATCGCTGTTTCATATTTCGGAACGATGTTTTTGCGGATATTAAGCCAGGATTCGATCGCTCTTTCCGTAGACTCATTAAGATATACCATACGCTCCTTGTTTCCTTTGCCTACAACGCGCAGGCTGTCGTCATGGTAATCGAAAACGTTGAGCCCAACGATTTCCGAAATTCGCAGACCGCAGTTAAGAAAAATGCATAGAATGCAGTAATCCCTCTCCCTGAATCTACCAGTTACAGCATTGAGCAGGTGCTTACTCTCTTCCAGCGAGAGATAGTGGGGAAGGGTTTTGGGGATTTTGGGCGAATCTAGGTCAGCAACAGGGTTTTCTGTAAGTAATTTTGCTTTTATAGTCAAATACTTGTAATAACTTCGTATACTTGCAACTTTTCTTGCGCGAGTATCGGCGGACAGACCGTATTCCTTGGAACGGCTGCGCTGATTAACGATGCGATCGCGAGAAAGAAAGGCGAGATATGCGTAGACCTCATCAAGCGAGACCTTTTTTACGAAGTTAAGATCCACGTCCATAATTGATATTTCATCGAGCTCGCTTTTTTTGGGCACTAAGCCGCGGTAAATTTTAAGGAATCTAAAGAAAGTCCTGAGGTCAAGAAAATACTCGTCAACGGTGGCAGGTGAATGGCCCTTAATCGTCTCGTGGTAAATAAGAAATTTTTTGAGTATTTCCGGAGACTCGCTGCGGTAATCCATTGTAACAGCTCCTGACATAAAAAATAAGGGACAGAAACAGAAAGTTATGTCTACCAATTATGCACCGATTATACCATATGAATGGGGAAGCGGTCTATTGGCAAAATACACAATATTAAACAAAATAAAGATTTTGTTTAATTAAGGGGATATGTAAACCGAAACAAGCCTGTATTTTCAAGCATTTCAGAACCGTAAGAAATTACACGCAAAAACATGTTTTGTTCAATTATGTTAATCGGTTCAGAAGTCTTACAGATGTATTGTAGCTACAATCATCTTAACACTCAGGACGCTGGGGCCCCTTAATCCCCAGCTACACCTGAGTGTTAAAGATTTTATAGCTGTCATACATATGCGCATACTTCGGAATCAATACAAACCATTCGCTACCTGTTTTTTCTCTTAATCCATACCAGCGAGTTATGGCTACAAATAGGTTTCCTCCGAAGAATAACCCAAGAAACCAACCAAGTGTTTTAAAGTTACTTGCTTTACGGTGAATTACCTCATATTCGACTACAGACCTTATTTGACGGTCTACGAGTCTATCGAACTGAGTTACAAGAATTATGTCATATCCGAACTTTCTATGCTGCGTAAAGAAATAAGCCCATTTTTGACGGTCTTTCGCTTGCCAATCCCTTGAGTTAAAAAGTATCTGACATTCATCTATAACGACAAGTGTTTGATGTTCTGCAATATGACCCTCAGTATTCCTTTTATGATAGGACAAAGCCAAATCGACAAGAAGCTCCGGAGACAGTTCCGAATTATCCAAATAAAGGAATAACCCGTATTCCCTTTTGCGCTGTTTAAACACCGTCATATTAATGTCAAAATTTGCTATTACATTCTTGCCGCGGCATATTTTATGATATATTTCAGACGCACAATGTAGACTTTTACCGCTCCCAGGTGTTCCTGTATACATATCTATCATGAACTACCCACCACCTTAGACCATCTAAGAATCATTTGATATACGTAGAATATGCCTATTGAATACGTCGCGATAGATTTTACACTCGCGTCGCTCGTGTTTTACACCTGCGCCGCGCAGAATTGACACTTCCGTCGCCGAGATTTGACACTCTCAATAAGGGCAATATATTTCTGTAGTAGAATTGAATTTACGCTCAGAATAGGGCGAATAAATTCAAGGAGGTCAAGAGATGACCAACTACAGAGAAATCCTGAGACTAAAGAGCATGGGTTTCAACAACAGGCAGATATCCGACAGTTCAGGCGCAACACGGCAAACCGTAATCGCCGTATTGCAGCGGGCGGCAGCTTGCGAACTGGACTATCGGAGTGCTGAAGCCCTTAGCGACCGTGAACTGGCGAAATTACTTTTGCAGCAGAGTGACAGCAGCAAACCAAAGTTTGTGATGCCAGACTATGACTGGGTTAATAGCGAACTGGCCCGCCCCGGAGTTACGCTGCAGCTTCTATGGCTCGAATACTGCGACAAGTGCATTAGCAGCGGCGAAATACCATATCAGCTTACACAGTTTAAGAAGTACTATCGAGAATATGCCGTCCAAACCAAGGCAACCATGCATCTGTTACGCAAGCCCGGCGAACTAATGGAAGTGGATTGGGCCGGTCAAACTGCTGCAATAATTGACGATACTACAGGCGAGGTCATTGACGCCTATGTATTCGTCGCCGTGCTGCCCTACAGTGGATATGGGTATGTTGAAGCTTTTTTGAATCAAGCACAGCCATCATGGATTGCAGGGCATGTTAATGCTTATGAATACTTTGGTGGGGTGGCGCGCATTCTCGTTCCGGATAATCTCAAAACGGGAGTCACCAAACACACCAAGTCAGAAATCATCTTAAATCGCAGCTATCAGGAAATGGCTGAACATTACGGAACCGCAATTATCCCGACACGCGTCCGTGCCCCAAAGGACAAGGCAACTGTAGAAGGTACGGTTGGCATTATATCAACGTACATACTTGCGGCTATCCGCAATCAGAAGTTTTTCACACTGTCGGAGCTTAACGCGGAAATACACGAGCGTCTTCAAAAGTTTAACCACAAGCCTTTTCAGCGCAAGGATGGAAGCCGCGCCGCGTTGTTTGCAGAGGAGCACCAGTACCTGCTTCCGCTGCCGACGCGCGCGTATGAGCTGTCAGAGTGGAAAAAGGCAACTGTTCAATACAATTACCATGTTCTTGTAGACGGCCACTATTACTCCGTTCCGTATGAGTATATAAAGCGCGAGGTGGATGTACGCCTTACGCGGAATGTGGTCGAGGTGTTCTGTGACGGCAGCAGAATCTGCTCTCACGTTCGGCTCTATGACCGCCGAAATATATACAGTACTCAGGACTCACATATGCCGCCAAATCATCAGGAGTATTCGCAATGGAACGGTGACAGATTCCGCGCTTGGGCGGCTAAAATAGGTGTGAATACGGTCGTTGTTGTCGAGGCTCTCTTCGCTGGATACAAAGTTGAGCAACAGGGGTATCGTACATGCATGTCGCTGCTTAAACTCTCCGAACAATATACGCCGGAACGTCTTGAAGCAGCCTGCGGCGCGGCTCTAAAATATACGCCCAGACCATCGTATAAAGCGATACAGACAATCCTAAAATCCGGTCGAGATAAGCCGGGTGAAACGCAGCTTCCCTCCGAACCTTCCAAATATGGTTTCACTCGCGGCTCCGAGTATTACAAGGGAGGGCGTGGCTGATGCTTAACAACAACACGGCTTCGAAGCTCAGGGAAATGAAAATGAGCGCAATGGCACGTTCTTTCGAAAACCAGCTAAACAGCACAGAAATGCCATCACTGTCATTTGAGGAGCGCTTTGGACTTCTTGTTGATTCCGAGTACACAGCAAGAAAGAATAATCGGCTGAAGCGACTGATTCGAAGCGCCGGTTACTCACAGCCGGATGCGTCTTTGGAGGATATCGAATATCATGCTGACAGACAGCTAGACCGAGCGCTCATCACGCGTCTCGGCAGTTGCGATTACATAGGCCAGAAGCATAATGTAATCATTCTCGGCGCAACGGGTTCCGGAAAAACTTATCTCGCAAGTGCATTTGGCTTAACCGCCAACCGTAGCTTCATGACAGTTAAGTATGTAAGATTGCCAGAGCTGCTCGGAGAACTCGCTATCGCCAGAGCTGAAGGAAATTACAGAAAGCTGATGAAGTCTTACAAGACTGTGCAGCTATTAATTCTGGACGAGTGGCTGCTCTCTCCGCTCAGAGACACGGAATCGAAAGAGCTTCTAGAGATAGTTGAGGCACGGTATAAAAAGGGCTCGACCATATTTTGCTCGCAGTTTGATGTCGGCGGTTGGCACGAAAAAATTGGAGACCCAACACTTGCAGACGCAATCTGCGACCGCATCGTCCACGATTCATATAGCATCGTTATTTCCGGCGACGACTCAATGCGCAAGCGCAAAGGTCTAACTGCCGAAAATCAGAAAAACTAATCATCTGGAGGGGCAAGGCACTCCAGATGTCGTGCCCCTTCTTCTCACAAAGTATAAAGGTGTCAAATCTCAGCGACGGAACTGTTAAATTTAAGCGACGCAGGTGTTAAACGCAAACGACGCGGGGGGTCAATCGCGCCCGCCGTAAACACCTATCGCTAGTAGCCACGCAGTACCTATTGAAATAAATAACCCTATAGGTATAAACCAGTTAAGAATCGGAAGCCAAGTCTGCGAACCTATCTGATTTATAAAAGGCATAAAAGGATCATCTGGCAAGATAGACAACAAAGCAGCAGCCACAGCAGTCAGAAACTTGTTTATTGCAGCTATCACGGTATCACCCCTTAATCAGTTTACGAGTAAGCACAACAAGGCCAAGCAAAAACAGAATCGTTTCCCCCCATCTAATAGCTGTAGCCACCTTATTCCATGCATCCCCCGATAAATCTATTGTAAAATGCTGAGTATAATCAAAATATGGTATTTTTACAGGTATGTCCCAATATGGGGCCGCAGATTTAGCATTAAGAGCTTGAACTAACCCTATCACATCAAATGGAACGCAAAACGGAAATTTATACTTTATACTGCTATTTGTTCTAGGTACGTCCAAATCATTTTCCGTATCTGTAACCGGAGAAGGGGCCACAGTTGGAGAAGCTTGTACATCCGTTTGTACAGCTGACGTTATTCCAGTATCGTCCAATGCTTTCGGCTGATTAATAGCCGATATTCCTGTATCGTCATTTGTCACTACCGCGACCGTAGCCGCCCCAGTTGATACTGTAAGCCCAGCAGCTCCAGCATTATTTATTGCCTTGTAAAAATCATCTGACGTTACATTAGGGCTATATGTAGGCGCATTAGTAAATGTATACGTAGATGTAGTTGGAGCTACAGCAGTCGAATTCATCAATATACTACCTCTATACATTTTGTCATAATAGAATGCGCTTGCAAATACCGCAGAATTGTCAGAACTTTTCACACCATAACCTGCAATATAGGGATTTAAATATGTATTTCCTGTACCAGCATCCGTATATTCAAAAAATCCCCACTTAAATGTTTTAGATTTCCATGTTGTGTCAGTATCAAGATAGCAATATTGGTCAGTATAATAGCTTGTACTTGCGTTCTGATAAGCCAAATAAGTATTATAGCAAAACCCACCATCATATACCATTTTGTAACCATACATTGAAACGGAAGTCCATAAAGATACAGAATACGTATGAGACGTTCCATTTTTGTCCTTTACTGTTACAGAATCACCGCTGCCATAAGAGGCCTCATTATAGAGCGTTCCTGCATCATCAGCATAGTTAGTAATTATCGCGCCATTATACTGAGTACCACCATTATCAAGCGCTTTAGAATTACCTGTAAAATACGATTTAGCCGCATTATAAAGTGCCTTCAATGAATACGGGTCAGTTGGTAATAACTTCATATTATTGCCGCGACCATTATTATTTGCGCTACCGCCTAAATTTCCTGTTCTATTTGCTATTTCATTCGCCCAGTCAAGAATATCAGGATTTTTCGTTAAAAAATCCTGTACTAATGCTTTTGCCGCCGCTACAGTGACGAAAGTTATCCCGACTATCGCCAGCATTTCCACCACATCACCTATAACACAAGCATCAATTAATACCTCTGCATGTGCTTTAGGCTGAATTTGTGTACTTACTATTGTTACTGACAACACCAAACACATAAACAGCGCCGTCATTTTTTGAAACATATTACCATTCATAAATAACCCCTCTCAATAAAACAACCGGAGCGGAGCAAATTGCACCGCTCCGGTAAGCCGGGCCGCCGAACTGTTAACCCTTCGAAATGCTCTTGAAGAACTTAATGCCGTACTTCACGCCAAACATAGCGGCAACAATTCCGAGCGCTATCGGCAGGACAACGCCCAGCGCAGTCATGATGTTTGTCGCGCAAGTGGTCAAACTGGACTGAAGAGTCGTACTGAGATCATAGGTCGGAGCTGTGCCTTCTGCAAATGCAGGTATTGCCATGCAGAACAGTGCCATCACCATTACAGCCGCCGATTTTGCCCTTTTCGAAGAACGCTTGTAGAACGCCTTAAAACTTGCACCAATTCTTTTCATTTTGTTTTTCCTCACTTTCTTAAAATTATTATGTTATGCGCGGGATGCACTTTTAAAGAAGCCAACGACCGCCCAAAAGCCCCACGACACAGCACCAGCAATAAGCGTTATAACAACGCCCCACTCAATACCGCTTAACAAATCCGAAAAAATCGAGTTTATATCAATCATCGTATTACCCCTTATGAAACCACTGTATAACCACTGCTGCTATAATACAGCCGATGATTATACCCAAAGCAATAATCCCGACACGCATATAGCTAAGTACGTTTGTTTGATAATCCGTAGTAATTTCCGTAGGTGTAGCAGTTGTTTCAGTTGTGGCAGTTGGAGAAGCTGAAACTTCTTCAAGATAAATTTCAACATTCATTTCATGCCTCACGTTTTTTTATTTCTTCGCAATGTTTAAGCCATTGTTCATGTTGATCTATCAGCCGTTTATACTTCGGATTTTCCCGAACATCACGGGCATCAAGATTTTTCATAAAGGTATCAATACCGAATATCTGTATTGCAGTATCTACAGCGTTCCCCGCTTGCCTATATACAAAATTCGAAAGATTTTTCATGTTGTAGTCAACGCCTGGTTTAACATAAAGTGAAATAGGCAATGCTTTATTTATGAGATCATCCCAATATTTCACAGTCTGCCATCTTCGCTTATTTGTATCTTTTTTGTCAGGTTTTAAGTATCGAAGGTAGTTTATAAGAACGCCTTTAAACTTCAAAGATATGTCTAGATCATCAGAAATGAACTGTAATGCCCTGTCACGCCTTATTTGAAGCTCTACCCTTATCCAATGCGTATTATCATCAAAACCACGTTCTGCGGCCTTGTCGTATATCCTTATCAATATTTCTGACTGTTGCGAACCGTGATATATAGAAACTCCTTCAGAAGAATTCTTGATTTCCCATTTTTGAAAACGGGAAACAAAATTTTCCTTTTCTACATCTTTTGCTATACGCTTAATATCGAGAATTCCGGATTTATCATCAAAAGCTACATCGAGCCTAGTTATATTCATTGTTAAAGGATTTTCAATTACCAGTTTAAATATTGAGTCATAGTCACCATTTCCGAATGATTCAAACGCCCGGCAGCCTTGACCAGTCATTTCAAGCCATACAATTCCATCAGGGTGACCGTAAAAAACCGATATACAATCGTAGTATAAACGGAAATTAAATCCATGCGCGCCTGTTCCAGATTCCCACGGAACATTAACCATTCCAATAAGTTCCGTAATTTGCATAACATCGTGAATTTTTGACGTTATAGAAAGATAATCGTACATGATATTATTCGGCACGTCACACACTCCTGTACGTTGTACCCCCCTGTTAGCCTAGGGGGGCCGGGGAGGTTTGCCCTCCCCTATTTACGTGCCTTATACCAAGTTCTTTCGTCTAAGCCCTCACGAAATTTGATTCCGTGATATCGTAGAATATCTGACATTTCGATATTCACACGCTGAACATCACAATAATGTTCTTGTAGAGCTTTATATTTCTGCTTCCATTCCTCGGCACGACCATCAGCCGCCACGATCTCAGCTTGCAACTTCTTCACATAGTCGTTGTTTTGAAAATAGACGTTTAGGTCAAGCGGAAATCTCAAAGTAGATCACTCCACTTCCCTACTTAACTTCGCACTGTTCTACTTCAATTACAGTACCGACCGGACGAATGTTGTCAGTGAAAAAGACATCCTTCTGGTCAAGCCATTCAAAACCTTTTGAATCTTTTGCTATTTTGTAGGCTCTCGAATATACTTCACCCGTCTTTTTCGCTGCTCCATTACTGACTACAAGATAACGTTTAGTCATGCGGGTAGGCCTCCTTTCCTTTTAAACTAGGTGAATACACCTTGATAACACTAAATTAACATAGGTGAATACACTTTGTCAATACTTTGTACATATATTTTTTGCTTGCATTGTGATAACATAATAAATACACTTTTAGGGACAGGAGGTATCAAATTTATGCCGTCCATTATACCAATGAGAGGCTTAAGATTGCCGGACGAGCTATATCTTAAGCTAAAATTCATAGCAAAGAAAGAAAGCCGCTCTTACAACCAAGAAGCGGTACACATACTTTCTAAATTCGTAGAAAATTACGAATCAAAGAACGGTATTATTGAAATCTCCACAGATGACTTATACAAATAGCACAAGGCCCGGAGCAAAGGCTCCGAGCCTTTATTTTTTGCCTTGCTTGTCATAGTCGGGCGCGGGGCGCCGCAGCACAACGTTCAGACCTGTAAAGGAGCTTTCGCGGCATAAAACAGTGTGAGCACTGATTTATTCCACGGTCACCTTGACAGGCCTTCTCTTTTGCGCTGAGCTTGTCGCAAGCAAGCGCGCGGCACAGGCCTTGCGCATGCTGCACACAATTTTTATTTTAACGATGGAGAGCAGCAGACATTGAAAATTAACTTTCAAAAAGGGGTGTTCTAAAATGTCATACGAAATCACTATCATGTCCGCAGTCGACGAGCTTCAAAGAATGTTTCGCAAGCTAAACGAAAAATACTTCTACAACGAGCTCGAGCAGCCTATCATCACAATTCAAACAGATGTTACCTCCGGAGCATATGCATGGATTACAGAAAAGCCAGTATGGAGCGATAAAACGCAAAAGACACATAGGGAAATCAATATCACAGCAGAGCACATGCAGCGCGACGCAGATTTAATAGTAAGCTCACTCTTACATGAAATGTGCCATCTTAAAAACATAAACTCCGGCATACAAGACACCAGCCGGGCCGGAACATACCACAACAAGTATTTTAAGGACGTTGCAGAACAATGCGACCTGATTGTTTCAAAAGATGATAAATACGGCTACTGTATAACCAAACCCACACCCATCTTATCTCAATGGGTAAAAGAAAATTGCCGCTCTGGTTGTTTCCGTTATCAGAGGGCAAAGACATATAAAAATGGAGCGCCAAAAATAACGAAGCCCGGCGAAAACGGCAAAGAAAAAACGACAAGCAGATCTAAGCAAAGCAGTTTAAAATATGTCTGCCCTACTTGCGGCATGACCGTCAGAGCTACGAAAAACCTTGATGATAAGCTGATATGTGCCGACTGCCAAACATGGCTTATACGTAATTGAAAATTAACTTTCAATATCACAATGTCCCTCTACTGATGAAGCAGAGGGACATTTATTGTTTACATAACACATTGCAGAATTATAAAGATTTTGTTTAATATAGGGAAGTCCGATAGCGATATTCTTTCATCTGGGTTAAATTATTTTAAAGCTTTGTTTTCATATTACATAATTGCTTAACTTCAAATTGCTTAACTTCAAATCTGAATGGACGATATATATTACATAAGATAGTTTGCAGAAAAAATCGGATGATCCATTAATCAGTCCCTTTAACTCGAAAGGAGCCGAATATTATGACATTGAGCGAATTGACCGATATGTTGGGTTATACACGAATCGAAGTGCTTAAGGTTCCGCCTGCAAGCGACGACCCAAACAAATACAGGTTAACGTTTAAAGGCGAGGCTAGGAAAACCCCAAAGGAGCTTCTGGACCTTAATGTAGTCACAATGAGTGAAAACCGACACCATGTGGTTATTTATTTGGAGAACGTACTAAGCAGTTTTCTTTGCCGCGTCCCTTATGAATCCGACCCTCGAGACTGACAATGGGCCCTCCTTCATAATGACGGGGGGCTTTTCCATGTCTGTTTTTATTTGAAAAGGAGAAAACGTATTTTACGGCGCTTGGTGGTTATATTACTGAAAGAGCTAATATTTACAACAGGGAGAGTCAAATTATGAAAAATGAAAACTTCAGCCCAGACAATATGATAACGATCAAAACCGGAAAGGCGTCGTACAGCTTTACGCAATCATGGGTAGAGAATAAAGCACTGAAAGATATTCTAGTCGATATGATCGCCGAAGATTATAACAGCCGTCAGGACGAGAAATAGATGTTATTTTGAAAGCAGCTTACCCGGAAATATCGCCATGACCAAGAGGCCGAATATCATGGCTTTTCGATTGTTTATTGAAAAAAGCCCGGCACCTAGGAAAGCTCCAGCCGCCGAACACATGCTAATCGGTGAGGCAAACAGGAGCTTTTTTACTGCCGCCCGAACTTCCGCTTCCGCATTATGTGAGTCCTTAATTCTGAATACGGAACTCAGACCCGATATAGGCAGGATGCAGATAATCAGAGTCTTTATCGTATTTCTGATACTATTTTGAGAAGAAAGCTGCCGAGTAGAGTTCCGGCGATATCCACAATTGCAAGCAACTTAAAATAATCCCTGCGGAACTGCTTTTTCGCCGGTACTGCCAGGCGGCTTCACTAAGCGTGACCGTGGAAAGGACAAGGGCTGTAATAGCGGCGGTTTTTGCCTTCTGATGGAGCAGGACCAGGAGCACCAAAACATATACGCCTCCGCCAATAATGCCCATGAGCAGAACGATTGTAGTTGACATAATAATAATTAGGGCTATCTGTATCGCAGTCATAATCAAAAAATTCGAAGTAAAATATCGGGTCGGGCAATTTTTTATTGTGCCGGACACTCGCGTGTTCTATGAGTTCTCTGTAGATGAAGAATTTCATTTTTCCGCGCGTCCTTAATCATTACGTTTGCCTCTGAACTGCGTGGCATAGGCTCCCCTCTCCCCCTCTCATCGTATCTGATTATTCTTTATCTTTATATAATTTTATATTGACTATTTAGTCAATTAATAATGTACGAAATAATGGGTGCTTTTTGGGCGTCAATTTGTACTTATCGTTGATGTAAAGCGGCAGGATAAAGTTCTTGATAAGCCCCTTTCCCACAAAAAAACAGGGTATCGTGTCAAAAGACGCGGTACCCTGTCTAACCAGTTTATTCGATTACTTCTGCTTGATCGCGGCCTGAGCGGCTGCGAGTCTTGCTATCGGAACGCGGTACGGCGAGCAGCTTACGTAGTTCAGGCCGACGGAATTGACGAATTCTATCGACGCGGGATCGCCGCCGTGCTCTCCGCAGATGCCCAGAGACAGCTTTGGGTTGACTTTCCTTCCCTCTTCAAAAGCGTGCCTGATAAGCGAACCGACGCCTTCGCTGTCAAGGCGCTCGAAGGGATCCTTTTCAAAAATGTTATTGGAAAGATATGAGGGGCTGAATTTTGAGGAGTCATCGCGGGAAAAGCCAAAGGTCATCTGAGTCAGGTCGTTAGTGCCAAAGCTGAAGAACTCAGCGTACTGGGCGATGCTGCCAGCGAGGACTGCGGCTCTGGGGGTCTCTATCATCGTGCCGATCTCGTAGCGGAGCTTTGCGCCGCTGTTTTTGATGATCTCGTCAGCCTCTGTGACGACGATGTTGCGTACGAACTTGAGCTCCTTGGCGTCACAGACCAGCGGAATCATGATTTCAGGAACGATATTTATGCCGAGTTCCTTATTGATATTCAAAGCGGCTTCGATGATAGCCCTTGTCTGCATCTTTGTGATCTCGGGGGTGGTGACAGAAAGTCTGCAGCCTCTGTGGCCCATCATCGGGTTCATCTCGTGCAGGCTCTTGACCGTTGCGAGCAGGTCTTCATAGCTAACGCCCATTTCAGTGGAAAGCGCTCTGATGTCCTCTTCGTCCTTGGGCAGGAACTCATGGAGAGGAGGATCGAGAAGACGGATCGTAACAGGTCTCTCCTGCATGACGCGGTAGATGCCTTCAAAGTCGCCTCTCTGCATCGGGAGCAGCTTATCGAGCGCTTTCTGGCGCTGCTCAGTCGTCTCGGATAGGATCATCTGACGTACGACAAAAATGCGCTCTGCCTTAAAGAACATGTGCTCGGTACGCGTAAGGCCGATGCCTTCGGCACCCAACTTGAGCGCTGTCTCGGCATCCTTCGGCGTATCGGCGTTTGCTCTGACGCCAAGTCTGCGGGAAGCGTCGGCCCAGGACATAACGGTTGCAAAGTTTCCGGAAATTATCGCATCGACGGTCTTGATGCTGCCGATATAGACGTTGCCGGTGTTGCCGTCGATGGACATGAAGTCGCCTTCGCTGACCTTAAGGTTGGAACCAATTGTAAGATAGCCCTGTTCTTCGTTGATGTGGATAGCGGAGCAGCCCGCTACACAGCAGACGCCCATTCCACGGGCTACGACGGCGGCATGACTCGTACGTCCTCCTGTGGCTGTCAGGATGCCCTGTGCAACCGCCATACCCTCGATATCCTCGGGGCTGGTCTCGTTGCGGACGAGAAGGACGGGGCCAAACTTGGCTTCTTTGATAGCTTTTTCAGCTGTAAACACGACGCGGCCACAGGCAGCGCCAGGGCTGGCGGAAAGTCCGTTGGCGACAGGCTTCGTCGCCTTGAGAACGGCTTCGTCGAAACGTACGTGGAGGAGATTGTCGAGCTGCTTGGGCTCAATCTTCAGAAGAGCTTCATCCTTGGTCAGGAGACCTTCGTTGACCATATCGACTGCGATCTGAAGGGCGGCCTGCGCCGTGCGCTTGCCGTTTCTGGTCTGGAGCATATAGAGCTTGCCCTTCTCAATGGTGAACTCCATATCCTGCATATCCTTGTAGTGCAGTTCGAGCTTCTTTGCAACCTCGTTGAACTGCTTAAAGGTGGCGGGGTTAACCTCGTTGAGACGTTCGATCGAAACGGGCGTTCTGATGCCGGCGACGACGTCCTCGCCCTGAGCGTTCATAAGGAACTCGCCGTAGAGCTTGTTTTCGCCTGTTGCGGGGTCCCGGGAGAAAGCGACGCCTGTGCCGGAATCTTCGCCCATGTTGCCAAATACCATCGACTGGACGTTGACGGCGGTACCCCAGGTTGAAGGAATGTCGTTCAGACGGCGGTAGGTGATTGCGCGGGGAGTGTTCCAGCTTCTGAAAACAGCCTTGACTGCGTTGACGAGCTGAATCTTCGGATCTGCAGGGAAAGCTTCCTTCGCCTGATTGGCGTAAATTTCCTTGAAACGTTTGACAAGGAACTTCATATCGTCGGCGTCAAGATCAGAATCATAGGAGACTTTTTTGCTCTCTTTGAGACTTGCAATCTCGGCTTCATAGGTGTTCTTGGGGAAGCCCATGACGACGTCAGAGAACATCTGGATGAAGCGGCGATAGCTGTCGTAAACGAAACGCGGGTTTCCTGTGAGTCTGACGATAGAGTCTGCGACGCTGTCGTTCATTCCCAGATTGAGAACCGTGTCCATCATGCCCGGCATGGATACGCGCGCACCGGAGCGGACCGACAAAAGCAGAGGCGCGTTGGGGTCGCCGAAACGCTTTCCGGTGATCTTCTCAAGGGTATCCATAGCCTCATTGATTTCCTGTTCGATTTCGCTGCTGATGGTTTCCCCGTCATCGTAATAACGGGTACATGCCTCTGTGGTAACGGTGAAGCCCTGCGGTACGGGAAGGCCCAGCCTTGTCATCTCGGCAAGACCTGCTCCTTTTCCTCCCAACAGTTCACGCATACCGCCGTTTCCCTCGGAAAACATGTATACATATTTGTAGCTCATGGTCATCCTCCTTTTATTCTTTGCTTAATATGCCCGAATTTCGCGCATATCAGCAAAATTAGCTGGTTTGATATTTAGAAAAGAGCATATCCGGAATAAACCGAAACACTCTACTTTCCCACACAGAATCGTTCAAAAATACGCCTGGTCACGTCCTCGCGAATAGTTTTGCCGCTGAGCTCGCCAAGCGCGCCAACAGCGTTTTCGGCCTCGGTGAGCACTATGTCTGGAGTCGCTCCACTCTTCATGGCCGCTATCGCCTCGCGGAGGGAAACGAGCGCCCTGCCGACCGCGTCGGCTTGCCGTGCATTCGTAAGAATTTCGCCGGCCGGAGCCTCCGGAACCGGAAATAGTCCGGAAACAGCTCTGCCAAGAGTGTCAAGACCGGTTTTATCCAGCGCGGATACCGGACAAACGAGTTCAAAACTGCCGCGGATGACAGAGATATCGATCTTCTGAGGCAGATCACACTTGTTGATAACGGCGATCGAGCGTCCTGCGCTTTTCGCAAGCGCTATTGCTTCCCCATCCTCTGAATTAAGTTCCTCAGAGCCATCAAATACCGCGAGCACAAGCTCAGCGGCATCCGCCGCTCTCTTCGCCCTGTCCACGCCGAGCATTTCGATGGGGTCCACCGTCCCGCGCAGTCCGGCCGTGTCCTGCAGGCGAAGCTTGATTCCTCCGAGCAAAACCGATTCTTCGATCGTGTCGCGGGTTGTGCCGGGGATCTCCGTGACTATCGCCCTTTCGTAGCCCAAAAGGGCGTTCATAAGCGAAGATTTTCCGGCGTTTGGCCTTCCTACAATCGCGGCTTTAAGGCCGCTTTTCATAACGCACCCGCGTCCAAAGCTGTCGAGCAGCGTCCGTAGCTCACGCTCCGCATTTTCGAACGTACCCGTATAGTCGGCCAGCTCGAAAACATCTATTTCTTCGTCCGGATAATCCAGAACCGCATGGTAATGAGATATTATGTCAACTATATTACTGTAAATGGTTTCAGTTTTGCGCAAAATCGCGCCGCCGAGCTGACCCGCTGCGTTTTTGGCCGCGGCAGCGGTTTCAGAATCGATCAGATCGACGACCGCCTCGGCCTGAGTAAGGTCCATACGGCCGTTCAGAAAGGCACGCTTGGTAAACTCACCCGCGAGAGCCTGTCTCGCGCCTTTGGAAAACAGGGTTTCAAGCGCAAGGCGTAGGACTGTCGGAGAGCCGTGGCACTGAAATTCGGCGGTATTCTCGCCCGTATAACTGTTGGGAGCGCGGGAAATCGTGCACATACAGTGGTCCAAGGTCTCCCCTTCCGCATCGATCAAAGTACCGAGAACCAGCTTTCGATCCGGGTATTCTAAAATCCTAAGCCCAGATAATGGGCGAAAAATGGAGTCCGCGATTTCAATTGAGGCCTCACCGGAAAGCCTTATTATTCCTATCGCGGAAACGGTGCCGCCTGTGGCAATGGCGGCTATCGTATCTATTGTCTCTGTTGATTCAAACATTAGTACAACCTCTCTTTCAAAAAATGCAGCTGTTTGGATTTTGCCCGAATTGAACAGCCGCATTTAATTATGACAGGGAGATAGTCTTACGGTAAGAGGATTCAAACATACGCGTCAGTATTGCCGCGACTTCGCTCCGCTTAATATTGGAGTTGGAATAAAAAGTGCCGCTGGAATCAGAACCGGTCAGGATACCGGCGCGGTAAAAGGCGTAAATCTGAGAAGCGTTTGCATCGCTCACTCTCACGTCGGGGATAGAATTATCCGAAACGGTATTAATTGCGGTATATTCGGAGGCTGGGAGCGCTGCGTAGAATATGGCGACGAATTCGCTTCTTGAAATCCTAGCGTCGTAATTGCTGTAAGTTTTTGTAACTATAGAGTTTTGAGCCGCATATTCCACATATGATTTGTACCACAGTGTGGAATCATTTGTCAAGGTAATAGTTCCGTAATGATATAACTGGTATATACATGATGCGAGCTTTATTGCTTCCGCAATCGACAGATTGTCGTCCGGAGCGTAAGCGGCCACGGTTTTGCCGTTTACAAGGCCCTTCTGTACGGCATAGCAAACATCGCCGTAATACCACGCGTCCTTGCTGATGTCCGTAAAGGAGGAAGAAGCTCCGCTGTTGACCGAAACGCCGCCGTAAACGGCGATAATTGCGTCTGAAATAACCGAAGCCGCCGCCATGGTGTTCTCGCACGCCACAAACCTATGGTTTTGCGCCAAAGAAGCGCCGACAGAAACTGTCGACCCGTCCGTCACATCAATCAGCGTACCGGTGCAGGAGCTGAGCTTTGCTAAACCCGAGAGGAGAATGAAGCTGGAACCCGCCGACATGGAAATACTGCCGCCGTTTACGGCGGAAGCCACGGAAACACCCTTCCCTGCCGAGGGGCCCGACTGACTGAGCTTATATTTGAGCACTGTCATAGAGGTGGAGAGATAATCACGCGGCGCTTTCAAGACAATATCGGGATAGGTGCTGTCAATATAGCTCTTTGAAATAAGTGGATCGCTTGCGCTACCTGCCGTCACGGCCGCGGCGCTCGCTATGCCGAAGATCAGAATAAAAATCAAGGTATATGATATTATGCGCTTTGCCGTCACAGTGTCCTCCAAAGAGCATCGCTCTATTTCATTTTCTCCGAGTTCTCCTGTTCAGAAAGAAAATATCCAAGTGTCAGCAAGCTGTCTGAAAAATGAATATTCTCAACACGGACATCGGGTCTGTCAAGCTCAAGCTCCATATTAGTAAAATTCCAGATACCTCTGACGCCGCAATCCGCTATGGTCTCCGCCATACTCCTCGCAATGGCGCGCGGAACTGTCAGTACAACGATATCCGTAGGCTTTTCTTTGAGCCACGCGGTGAGATCGGCGCTGTTATACACTGGGATGCCGGAAATAACCTTTCCGTAAATATTAGGGCTGGAATCAAATGCGGCGACGAGCTTGAAGCCCTGTTCCTCAAACTGAAAATTCTCAAGGAGAGCATGTCCCAAATTGCCCACGCCAACGATTACGACGGAAAAGCCCTTGTGCATTCCAAGTATCCTTGCAACCTGCTCCCTGAGCTCTGAAACGCGGTAACCGTAGCCCTGCTGCCCAAATTCGCCGAAACAACTGAAATCCTGCCTGATCTGAGAAGGGGTCAAACCCATCTGCTTCCCGAGCTCACCGGACGAGATTCGGTCTACTCCGTGGAAAATTAAGTCATCCAATTTGCGCAAGTACATGGGTAAGCGTCTGATCACATTGTTTGATACGCGCTCTTTCCTCACTGGTTTCTTCCCCCCGATTCAACGAAGCTGTATGAAAATTGAATCAAATTATTCATTTCTCAAATTCTGTGATATTATATCACTTATTCCGGCAACTTTCAAGCACAAGTGCAGTTTCAAATGCTATGAATAAGCATATTTGACAAGAAACGAAAAATGTATATAATAGCTAATGAAAAATACTTGGATGAAATGAAGCGGATTCAGCCTGAGCAAGGAGAAAGGAATGGTCACCAAATGAACGAAAACAGCACTCCAAACAGTGAGATACCGAAAATCACCATTAAAAGAGCGAAACCCGTACGCGACACCGATCCTCCTCACGCGCTTTCGAAAGTCAGAAAGATAGTCGCCATAATCAGCGGAAAAGGCGGAGTCGGCAAATCTCTGGTTACGTCGCTCCTTGCCGTAAATATGAACGGGCACGGCTATAAAACCGCAATTATTGACGCTGATATAACCGGACCTTCGATTCCGAGAGCATTCGGGGTTTCGGGCCAGCCCGAGACAGCGGAAAACGGAATGTATCCGCTTAAAAGCAAAACCGGGATCGATCTGATGTCGATCAATTTTCTGCTGCCGGATGAGACGGACCCCGTGATCTGGCGCGGACCCGTTATTTCCGGGGCCGTAAAACAGTTCTGGACGGATGTGATCTGGGAGAACGAGGACTATATGTTTATCGACATGCCACCAGGAACCGGCGACGTCGCACTCACCGTTTTTCAGTCAATTCCCGTCGACGGGGTCATAGTGGTCACCTCTCCTCAGGAGCTTGTCTCCATGATTGTTGAAAAGGCCGTGAAAATGACTGAAAAAATGAATATCCCGATCCTTGGGATCGTAGAGAATATGAGCTATACCGTCTGCCCGCACTGTAATGAAAAATTCTCAGTTTTCGGCGAAAGCCACATAGACGAGATCGCAGAAAAGTACGGAATCAAGACGGTCTGCAAGCTGCCGTTTGATCAGAAACTCGCTGCTCTTTGCGACAGAGGAGAGATTGAATCCTTCGATAAGGATAATTTACACGCCATGGTAAAAATGCTCAGAAACATGTGACGTTCAGACGTTTCGCAGCAGGTTCCGAAAAAAATTGGAACCTGCTGTTTTTATCCGGTAAACAAAGCCTTGTCTGCACCATAATCCATTATGTAGTAATCGGACAGCTCCCTCATCCCGTCGGCATGCGTTTCCGTAGGGTCATATACTCCGACAACCGGAAATCCGGCTTCTTTCGCCGTTCTAAGGGCAAAGAACGCGTCCTCAAATACCAGAGTCTCGCGTTTCGGAGTTCCGAGATGTTCAAGAGCGCTCTCATATATCGCGGGGCTATCCTTACCGCGGCCGATGTTATTGCATGAAATAATACGGGAAAAATAGTCACGCATCCCGTTCTTTCTGAGTACCAGATCGACGAGATACCCGTCGGTTGCGGAAGCTACGCACATTTTAACGCCCCGCTCTCTGAACATCTCCAGAAGCTCTTTAACACCATTTTTGGGGAGAACCTCTTCGCGGTACATCTGTCCGACCAGATTATTGATTCCGACTCTTATTTCCTCATCGGTCCAGACTATGCCGTATTCGGATTTAAACAGTTCTATGGTCTGTTCAGTGGTCAAATTCTTTGTCCGCTCCCACAGATCCTCGCTGGGAGTAATGCCGAATGTCTGAAGAAATTTGACACCCACGACCCTCCAGACATACATGGAGTCGGTAAGCGTACCGTCAAGATCAAAAATCGCGCCAGAAATTTTCATAGAAATTCCTTTGTTAAAATATACTTCTCCGGCTCCGGCCGCGGAGCGCTCCAAAGCACGACGAGCATCCCGTCAACGACAGAAACCGAGGAAGGAACACCCGTAAATTCGTTGCTTACGCCGAGTGGGTAATCGCTGGTCAGAGTATGGTTTATAAGCGGGTATTTAAGCCCTGTCAGATCCACGCCATGCGCCGCGCCGCCGATGCAGAATACGGAGATAATGCCCTTCATAGCCGCGCCAAAAGAGAGCGCACGGTTTTTAATCACCGTGCAGACGTTTCCGCACCCGGCCAAATAGCCTTGAGCGCCGCAAGAGGCAATGTATGCGAGGGTCTGTATATTCGCAAGAGTATGGTCAAGTCTGCCGCCCATGCCGCCGTATATCAGGATTGTGTCATATTTTCGGGAAAGAGCTTCCCTGACGGCCAGCATCATGTCCGTGTCATCCTTTTCCGGCTTGTGCGCGACAACATTGCGCCCCGCCGGAAGCCTTCCGAGCGAATCAAAATCGCCGACGATGAGGTTGGGCTTTCGATTCAAGGAGTCGAGATATCTGAGGCCAGCGTCGGCCGCGATAAGATAGGCCCCCTCCGGGATATAGAACTCTGTGCCCTCCATATCTCCGGCGCCCACGATACAGCAAATTCCGCTCATTTCAGCAGCAGTTCCTCTGTCAGTTTAAGCTGCTCCGGGGTGTTTACCCCGATTATTTCATACCCGAGCTCGCGAACGCAGGCTCCAATCTTATAGCCCTTTTTCTGCAACAGCACTGGGGCGTCCGTCAGGTAGTATTCGCCCTGTGCATTGTCGCTCCTGAGCTCTGAAAGGACAGTGCGCAGCGCCTTTGCGTCGAAAACAAAAACGCCGCTGTTCAGCTCCCTGATCATTTTCTGTTCGGGAGTGGCGTCTCTGTCCTCGACCATACCGCAGAAGGAGCCGCTTTCATCCCGAAGTATGCGTCCGTATGGTAAATCGGCTACGGAGGTCCCACTCAGAACGGTGCACGCGTTTTCGGATGCCATATGCGCGTTGATAAGCGCGCGGTAGGTTTCCTTCTTTATAAGCGGCATGTCCCCGCAGCAGACGAGAAGCGCCCCGTCGTAGTCCTCAAGCTTTGAGAAGGCCGCCATGACCGCGTGTCCGGTACCCAGCTGTTCCTTCTGTTCGGCAAAAACATAGCCCGGAAAGGCGTCCATGACGCTCTCCTTTTTATAGCCGACAACAATAACACAGTCGGAAGGGTCGATAAAATCCAGCGCAGCCAAAACATGTGCCAGCAGCGGCTTTCCTGCGGCGATACGCATTACCTTCGGAAGAGGGTTTCCGTCGGTATGCAGCCTCGTTCCCTTGCCTGCCGCAAGGATTACCGCTTTTAGCCCGGTTTTGTTCATTGAAATTGCCTCCGTTATTATATTAATTCCGTAAAAGCCGGAAAGATCAGATGTTGGTTTCGCGCAGAGCTGTGACGGAAATTCCTTTAGCATTGATATATTGGAGAATTCCGGACAGCATTTTTCCGGTGTTTTCGTTCGAAGTCAGAGCGAGGGTACTATAACCGGTCGAATGTTCCAGCTTGGCGGTAACAGAAGACGAGTATGCGACATTGCTTGCTATAACCGTTTTGGGAGTAAAATAAGCAAAACCGTTCGCAGCTGCATAAACGGCGCAGCTCTTCGATATGGAATCCGGAGAGGTGAGCAAAACAGGCCTGAACTGTGCCGCCTCAAAAATGGCGGAAACCGCGGCTTCGCATTCACTCTGAGCCGATGTTTTGCAGTATATTCCGAGGCTGTGTCCCGAACCGTAAATTCTGCGGATGATATCCGGAGAGCTTTCGGCTTCCTCCACGGTGACAAAGAAACAGGCTTTATAGTTGTAGCTGTCCAGACTGTTCAAAATCGTTGCGCTCGGTATGCCTGTGAAACAAAGGGAAACGCTTGTGCTTTTGGGAATGCTGACGCTTGTGTTCGGCGAAGTTTCCGGCTGCGTCGGAGTAGGGGCGACCATGTTGTTGACGCCATAGTATTCATTGTACCGGCTGTGCATAAGAGTGGTCGCCGCGTCGAGAAACTGCTGGTTTGAGAGCCATACCTTGCCGCTGGAGATCCTCGCCAAATCACCGTATCCCACTCCGCTGATATAGGAAAAAGTAAATCCGAAATAATAGCAGACCCAATTTGCCGGAACATATACCTGCCCGTTTTTATAGATGGCAGAGGCGGAATATTCCGTGCCCATTCCGTTGTAGCATCTGCCCGTTTTAAGCTCGAAATAGACCTGCAAATTGGAATTGTTCAGCATGACGGTGTCGTTTGTATCATTAAAGCTACTGCTGTAGACACCAAGCGATGAAAATATTTTTGCGGGAACGTATATCGTTCCGTTCACCGATGCCGCCAGGGACCCAAGATCAAGCAGCGTGTCGTTGATCGCAGTAAAGCAAAGTCCCGAAGTATCCGCCGCCGCAGGCTGGATAACAGAGACAAAAAGCAGAGCGGCCAAAGCCAGAGCGATTATTTTCCGTCGCATGATTTCCTCCAAAGCTGTCCTTTGCTTCGATAGACCGGAGCTGGAAGCTCCGCATTAAAATTTATTTTATCACATATTTCCGGTTCAGGCAACTATCCCACGCCTTCAAAATCAAAACTGCCGGGAGAAAGCTCGGAAAGCTCCCGAGAACCGAGATCGCCCTTCAGCCAGCTCCGGCACTCCTGTTTCGGAATAATGACGGGCATACGTTCGTGGATAAATGCGAGCTCAGGCAGTGCCGGACGCGTCATTATGACAAAAAGCGGCAACTGTGACGGCTCTTCAATGCAATAGAAACCGGCCATGTATATTGGCTGGTGCTGACGGATTGCATACTTCTGCTTTCTTCCTCCGTCCTTTCTCCACTCAAAGTAAGCTCCGGCGGGGATCAGGCATCGCTTTTCAGCAAAAGACTTTCTAAACATTGCTTTCTCCTGCACCGTCTCAATCCGCGCGTTTATTATCAGTCTCTTGCCATCGAAGCCCGTGAAACCCCATTTCATAAGCTCGGGCGAACTTTCGGTTATTACCGGAACGATATCGGAGGGAAATATCTCCCCAAGTTTAAGGGAGGGCAGCAGAGGCGAATCCTTATAAAGTTCCCTAATCCGGCTGAGCATAGTGCTGATGTCGTCAAAATCACCGTCGTCAGGAATATAATATCGTCCGCACATTATTCCGTCACCGCCTTAATAAATTACGCTGTTCAGTTGTGTTATGATCTGCCGTCATTACAGGATGTCCGAACAATCCTTTTTTCTTTTTTAAATTCCAACAGCATAAGGAAACTGGCAATCCACAGGATCGCACATATTCCGATAAAAACATAGCGCATTCCATAGATAAATACATCCGGTCTGTTGACTAGATAGTTGCTGACAGAATATCCCGCTTTTCGGGACATCAGCGCATACAGCGTACAGGTCGAAAGCGTCAAACCTACCGATATTCCCAAATATCGCACCAGCGAAGCCGTGCTTCCAGCGAATCCGTAATCCTCATGAGAGACGCTGGACATAACAAGCGCGTTGTTCGGAGACTGAGAGAACGCGTTGCCAGCGGCAAAAATCACGATCCCCAACACAATCAGGAACAGGCCAGTTTCCATATTGTAATGCAGACCCTGAAATAAAGCACCGCATCCGAAGACAAACATACCGATGGCGGAAATCGGACGGTATCCATGCCTGTCCGCCATAATCCCGGCAAAGGGCGCGACAAAAGCCATGATTATCGGCTGCGTGACCATGATAGCGCCAGCCTTCCCGGGAGAAAACCCGAGCGCGTCCTGCAGGTAAAACGGCATCATGATATTGTAGGTGCCTATACTGACGAAAGCGATAGCAATCGATAAGAGGTTGATGACAAAAGCCCGATTTGAAAATAATGAGACCTTAATCAGAGGACAGTCCGCCTTTTTTTCAATAAGGGCAAAAACAAAGAAAAACAGTAAGCCGAGAATCAGAAGCAGGTATAAATAAATGCTGCTATAGGTCTGTAGCATGGACAGTGCGGAAATCACGGCGGAAATAGCCAGAACAATGAAAATACTGCCTCCGACATCAAAATGGTTATGTGCTTTCCGCTCTTTGCACTTAGGAAGATATAGGACTCCGAGAATAAAGGCGACGACACCGATCGGCAGATTAATCAAAAAAATGACTTCCCATCTGAAATAATTCAGGATGGCTCCGCCCGCAATCGGGCCGACTAAAGTTCCGAGGGCAACCGCAGACGAAATGCCGCTCAGCGCTTTGGCTCTGTTCTTCGCGGGGTAAGTCTCAGTAATAATGCCGAGATTACAGCTCGTTGCCGCACTGGCTCCGAAGCCCTGAATAAAGCGGCTTATTATGAGCGGGATAAATTTCGAGGATATGCTGCAGAGCAGCGAGCCGACTGTAAAAATAAGTGATCCCGCCTGAAAGATTTTGGCCTTTCCGATGTTGTCGGCCACTCTTCCGAAAATCAGCGCGAATGAACACAGGCTGATCAGGTAGGCTGTGCAGGCCCAGTCAATCAAGCTGGTCGGTATATTCAGGCTCTCGGCCAGGGTCGGCAAAGCGACGTTTAAAATGCTGCTGTCCAGCGTCATCATGAAAGTCATGATCAAAACTGTGAGTAAAATCATCCGAGATCCGGTGCTGTTCCTCGGGCTGTCCTTCACAGCTTTCTTTGAATTGTTTCCAGTATTATACATTAGTATTCAATATGCCTTCTTTTGTTTAACACAAGCAAGAACTGCCAGGAATTGTATTTTATTATATATGTTATAATAACACTCCGCGTATTTCGCTTCAACACAAATTTTTACCCTGTCAACTGGGACTAAAAATTAAGCTCCTGAATAATGAAGATTTTTATCTGTTAACACTATTTTTAGGATATACATTTTTACAATTACAACTTTTAGTTGTAAAAAGCTAATAATTGCCATATAATGAATCAGCGTACTGCGCTTTGCTGAATATTACGGCAGGAGGATAACATTTGATGAACAGTTCACGTTTAGAAACCTATTCCCGTATAATAGTCGCAATCATAATTGCGGCAAGCCTAATATTTGCATCGATTTACGTAACATCGGGGTTTGTAAAAATTAAAAGCGGCTCCAATATTATTACCGTCACCGGTTCGGCTAAGAAGCAAATTACTTCCGACCTTGTTGTTTGGACGGGGACTTTCAGCGCAAAATCACAAGACCTTAAAACAGCTTATTCGCTTCTAGCGGACAGCAAGAGCAGCGTACAAACCTATATTGAAAAGCAAAACCTGTCGGATAAGATCGTGTTTTCCTCGATCAGTACAAATATTCACTATGTAATGGGTCCATACGGACAAGTTACAAGCGACATTGAGGCCTATGAGCTTAGCCAAAATATCACTATTAGCTCCGCGGATATAGGAAAAATAACGGATATCTCGCGAAATATAACGGAACTCATCAATGAGGGTGTACAATTTCAGTCCCAGCCGCCCCAGTATATGTACACAAAAATCGCGGACCTGAAGATTGAAATGCTTGCCGCTGCAACAAAGGATGCCGCAACGCGTGCCCAAATGATTGCAGAAAACGCGGGGAGTCGACTTGGCAAGCTTAAAAGTGCAAGCATGGGGGTCTTTCAGATTACCCCCCAATATTCAAACGATGTCACCGACTCAGGTATAAGTGATACAAGTTCTTTGGAGAAAGAAATTACTGCGGTCGTAAATTGTCAGTTTTATGTAGGCTGATTCACCCCGCTTTACATTTTTACTATAATAATTCGGAATAATTGCCTATATATTACAACAACATATAAAATATGAAAATGCTAAATAAAAAATAAGCCGCACTAATATAGCGTGTTGAGCGTGACTTATTCTTTTGTGAGGTGTGTTTATATTTCATCCCCAGTATAGCCTCTGCGATCATCTTCTGCATAGCATGTTGAATGTTTGTCGAGAGAAGAGAAAGCATCATATCAAACTGCATATATCGACCTATTTTAATGCCATTATTGGGATAATTGAGCATTTCTATTGAGTATCAAGCAAAGTCCGCTCCGACTAATAATCAGAGCGGACTTATATTTTGCACAAGAAAAATCAAAACCCTTATGAAGGTTTGAATTGAGTTGCAAATAGTTTTGACCTTGGTGGATCGTCGGGAGAGAGCGTGTCAAACGTAAAGCCCATTGAGCTTAATTCTGAAACGATTTCCGGAATTGCATCCACATAACTCTGATGGTAGGCATCATGGAATAGAATAACCGCGATATTCTTTCCCTTACATTGCGATACAACACTGCTAATGATATTTTCCTTAGATGGGGGATTAGTATTGGATTCACCGGATGAAACATTCCAATCGTAATAAGTGAAACCCATATTTTCGACAAGAGGAACAATACTTTTCATAATATGATTTTTATTGTACGAAAAGCACACCGTGTTGTTTGTGCCGCCTGGAAAGCGACAAATATTGGGTGCAACTCCCGTTTCCTGCTTGATATAGTCATCGAGCTTATCGAAGTCGTCAAGGAAGTTTTGCGTATTTTTATATATGTACGAATATTTGTGAGTCCAGGAATGAACGCCAATAACATCTCCGTCACTTACCATTTGTTTGAGCGTGTCAGGATATTGTTTGGCCTGTAAGCCTACAACAAAAAAAGTTGCGTGTACATTGCAGCTTTCAAGGGTACTTAAAAGTTCCGGGGTTAGATTCGAAGGCCCGTCATCAAACGTCAGATATGCTACTTTTAGACCGGAGTTCAGGGATGGCGTTTTAACTGTTTCACTTGAGTTGGTACCGTCGTCTCTTGAGTTATTTGGACTGATCGTGGCTTCAACGCCCGGAGCTGCGTTATCCTCCGCCGTTTCATTGCCGATGGTGACTCCGGTGTGCGGATTGCATAAACAGATTATTAATAAGAACGCAGTAATAAAACAAATTGGGATGGATACAGCGATTATGTACACTCTGGATTTCATGATTCCTTATTTCCACAAAAGAAAATTCTTTTATTATAGATAATTCAGTCAGCAAATATACGGACTGCCTAAAGCAACTTGTGAAGAGGCTATCATTCCATTATGTTCCCACTTCCTCAATAAGTCATCCTACTCCTTTTAAGTCTAAATAATCCAGTTACAAATAGTTAAATATGAGGTTTGTTCTCTGTAGGAAAGTGTGATAAAACAATCTGCTCAAAATAGCATTTACGCCCTTAACCCGAAGTACTTAGTTGAAGGACATATAACTCTCTGCGATCACTTTCTGTGTAACGCACCGGTCCAAGCCGTCAATGTTGGTTAGATGCCGCCCGGCAGCCTGTCACGGTTGCCTTCGATCTCGTCGACAATATACTGAACAAAATCAGATTACACATAAGAATTCAACGAGGATGGACACAATGCAAGTGAAAAAAACATGCGGAGTCTTGAGTTGCTTGCTCAGCAGGCCGTCAGACAGTAGTCAGAGACCATTTATCGGCTATGCCAAGCAGAGTTTTCTTGGACGAGTATGCTGTTTCGCTTATTGACTATTCTAATACTAAGATATATGGTATATATATACATTTGCGTTATGCATAACAAACTATTTTCAAGGGGGAACAGTATGAAAAAAACATCATGGTTATAGTACATAGTTGAAATCCTTATTATTATCGCGCTTCTTATTTTGGATAGATATATTCAGTTTAAAGTTATAATTCATGCGACTTTTGGCCATTTAAATTACATTGCATTACCAATTACCACTTTGGTAAACATTGCAATAGGAATCTTGATTGGTATGGACCGGTCACTGGAAGTTTAACTGGCCTAGAGCGGTTATCCTAATTGCCCCATCACTTTACATTTTAACAGGCATTTACTGCTTTTATTATGGACGGTTTATTTTCGGGCCAATATATAATTTGTACAGGACGAATCCGACCACTATGAAAATCGGAGTAAATATTGAATCAGTTCTTAGGCTGCTGGTTGGTTATTGGTTCATAACCAGTTTTTATAAAAGTGGCGAGGCAAGCGCTAAGGGCAAAAATAACAGGTGAAATCTTCCTAACGTATTCCTGAATTCCCTTACAGGAAGTTTCACGCAATGCGCCATACCTCCGCTACTCTCTTGCTCATTGACGGCACAAATTTAAAAACGGTCGCCTCTCGTCTCGGACATTCTCAGCTCTCAACGACGAACAGATACCTACACGCCCTATCTGAGGCAGAAAAGGCGGCAGCAGAATCATTTCAGAATCTTGTTTTGATATCAGTTGAGCCCGCAAAAGAGCAAAAAAATAGCGGGTAATGAACAAATAATGAACATTAACCCGTTTTAAGCCTGTTTTCTTTTAAGCGAAAAGGCAAAAAATAAACCCTGTAACCATGAGATTACAGGGTTTTCTTGATGGAGCTGTTATCCAGATTCGAACTGGAGACCTCATCCTTACCAAGGATGTGCTCTGCCTACTGAGCTATAACAGCATTTGGCGACCCAGAACGGGCTCGAACCGTCGACCTCCAGCGTGACAGGCTGGCGTTCTAACCAACTGAACTACTGGGCCATACGCGCTTTGCTATTGTACAATGGATTTTTCACTTTGTCAACATAAAATCCCCCCAGGTACAGCAAAAATTTAATACAAACCGCGGAACCAAAGTCCCGCGGTTTAATGTGGGATCACGCAAGAAAACTCAATACCACGTCCGGCATTTTTTCCTTTCCCGTGCATCCACTGAAACGTACTTCCCTGCCACCTAACCCAGTAAGCGGCTGTGGCGCCTTTATACCCGTGACGTCAGAGAGCCTCTCCACGAGCTCTGCACCGGGCTTCGAACTGTCCTCCCCGAGCGCGTCGAGAACGCTGTCACAGAACTTGAAGGGGCTGGCGGTCGACACTACGACAGTCGGGAAGATTTCGCCGCTCCTGCGCTTTTCGGCAAGAACCGCATAGGCGTCAGCTGTGTGCGTATCCATAAGATAATGCGTTTTTTTGTAGAGGCTGCCGATAAAGGACTTCGCCTCAACGTCAGAAGCGCTGCCGCATTCAAAATCCTTTTGTATCGCGCTCAGAACCGCCGAGCCGACGTCGTATCTGCCCGCAGTCTTCAGCGCGTTCATCCAAGTGACGACTGCGGAATCATCAGAGAGCATGAACAGGAGACGCTCAAGATTCGAGGAGACGAGTATGTCCATAGAAGGAGAAATCGTCGTATAGAATTCGCGGTTGCGGTCATATACGCCGGTGTTTATGAAGTCGGTGAGGACGTTGTTGCGGTTGGAGGCGCAGATCAGCTTACGTATCGGCAGCCCCATTTTTTTCGCATACCAGCCCGCGAGAATATCGCCGAAATTTCCGGTGGGAACGCAGAAATCGATTTCATCGCCGAGCTTGATTCCGCCGTAATTGACATAGTCGCAGTAGGCCGAGAAATAATAGACTATCTGAGGAAGCAGCCTGCCCCAGTTTATGGAGTTGGCAGAGGACAGAAAACAGCCCTTTCCGTTAAGGATTTTGGCGAATTCGCGGTCGCCGAAAATCTTCTTGACACCTGTCTGCGCATCGTCAAAGTTTCCCTCAACTGCGGAAACAAGGACGTTTTTGCCTCGCTGTGTCGTCATCTGCAGCTTCTGAACGTCGGAGACGCCGTCTCGCGGATAGAAGACGACGATAGAAGTCCCCTCGACGTCGGCAAAGCCCTCCAGAGCCGCCTTTCCGGTATCGCCCGAAGTAGCGACAAGGATGCAGACCTTTCTCTTTTCACCGAGCTTTTTCAGCGAGGCGGTCAGCAAACGGGGAAGCATCTGCAGGGCCATATCCTTAAAAGCGCAGGTTGGGCCATGCCACAGCTCGAGAATTCCGGTGTTTTTATCGAGAAAATGGGTCGGAGCAACCTCAGGCGAGTCGTAGTTCGAGGAATAGGCAGTCCCGACAAAGCCGCACAGCTCGTCTTTCGTAAATTCATTGAGATAGAGTCCCATAATTGAGACAGCCCTCTCGCGGTAATCAAGGTTGATTAACTCCCCGATTTCGGATAGAGTGACGGAGGGTATGCTTTCGGGTATGAAAAGGCCCCCGTCGGAGGCAAGTCCCTGCGCGATCGCCTGCGCCGCCGAAACCGTATTGTTCCTGTCCCTGGTGCTGAAATACTTCATCGCTTACACTCCTCACTGAAATGCGTTTTCAATATGGTTGATTTTAATGGATTTTGAAGCCGTTCCCTCGGAAGCATAGATTTCGATTACGTCGAATCGCGGCTGAAGTGAGGTCTCATTCTGCGTAAGCCAAAGCGAGGCGGCCTTGATTATCCGCTCCTGCTTCGGCCTCGTTACGAATTCCTTCGCTTCCGCAAATTCATCCGATTTTCGTAGTTTTACCTCGACAAAGACGATATACCGCTTGTTCTCCGCAATAACGTCTATCTCGCCGAAGCGGCAGGAATAGTTGAGGCCGACGATTTTATAGCGATTCTTTTTCAGAAAATCGGCAGCTGCCTGTTCCCCGAAGCGCCCGACGAGCTTTTTATCCATGGGTCATCCTCCGCGAAAAACTTTTTAAGAAAAGACAAGCGATGAATTCTGCAGGGCCCGAATTCTCTCAGAGCCTCGTAGTGCTCCCTGGTACCGTAGCCCTTGTGACGCATAAAGCCGTACTGCGGGAATTCGCTGTCGTATTCGAGCATGCGCCTGTCACGCGTCACCTTGGCGAGAATCGAAGCGGCGGCTATGCTCGCGCACTTCGCGTCGCCTCCGACAATGCAGCGGCTGGGATATTCAATCCCTTTGCTCCTATTGCCGTCAATCAGCGCAAGCGCGGGAGAGACACCTAGCTGCGCAATCGCTCTGTTCATCGCCGTATAGGTCGCGCCGAGGATGTTAAGCGCTTCAATCTCCTCAACACTCGCGAAGGCGATGCCGAAGGAAAGCGCTTTTTCCGTGATGATATCAAAAAGCTTCTCGCGCTTTTTTTCGGAGAGCTTCTTCGAATCGTTCAGGCCGTCGATCACGGCGCCATGTGGCAGGATGACCGCCGCAGCGTATACGGGGCCCGCCAGAGGACCTCGCCCCGCCTCATCGACACCGCAGAAGATACCGACGTCGTCCTGCAGTAGTTCGCGTTCAATTGCCCATAAATCCATCTCATATCACCGGCCCGTCGCGACAATAATTTTACTTCTATTCGTTCGGCCGTTCAAGGCTGATGCGCCCGAGCAGGCCGCCGCGAAATTCGTCCAGAAGGACCGCGGACATGCGTTCCAGATCGTATTCGCCTTTTGAGACGATAAAGCCACGCTTTTTAGCCGCCGACTCGAGCAGTTCGTAGCCGTTTGCAGCCGGATCGGGAACAAATTTGTAACGCTGTTCTATGCTCTTAGGATACAGCTCACGCAGCTTGAGCATAAAATTTGCCGCCAGCGTCTCTCTGTCTATGATCTCGTCCCGTATGGCTCCTGTGACAGCTAAATTTTCACCAACCTGTTGACTGTCAAAACGCGGCCAGAGTATGCCCGGGGTGTCCAGCAGTTCAAGGCCGCCATCGAGAGTAATCCACTGTTTTCCGCGGGTTACTCCGGGCTTGTCGGAGGTCTTTGCGGCTTTTCGCTTCGCGACTTTATTAATAAAGGTGGATTTTCCCACGTTCGGAATGCCCAGAATCATCAGCCTGAGGGGCCGGTTAACCTGGCCTTTCGCCTCGTTGGCCGCGATTTTCTCTCTGAGCAGTGTCCTGACCGCATCGGAAAAGCCCACCACTCCCCTTCCGCTTTTGCAGTCGGTTTCCAGAACGGCGGAATTTCCGGAGAATTTGAAGTAAGCCCGCCAGAGGGCGGTGACCGCGGGATCGGCCTGATCGACGCGGTTCAATATTATCAGGCGGGGCTTATTCCCCGCGAGTTTGTCTATATCAGGATTCCGGCTGGAATAGGGTATGCGCGCGTCTATGATCTCGCAGACCGCGTCGACGAGCTTCATATTCTCCTCGATCATGCGCTGTGCCTTGGTCATATGGCCGGGGAACCAGTGAATATTCATTTTTTCAGCCATTTCAGACACAATTATACCTCACGAAGTCATTTCACGGTGCCAAATCTGTTTGTCGGGAAATATCGGATCAGCACCCTGCCGAGAATATACCGCTTATCCACGCAGCCTATAGCGCTGTAACGGCTGTCCAGTGAATCATTTCGGTTATCACCCATGACGAAAACACAGCCGCTTGGTACCGTAAGCGCTCCGTCAAAGTTAAGCTTTTTATATGTCGGGGCCGCGACATACGGTTCGTCCAAAGCCTTGCCGTCCACATAGACAACGCCCTTCTGAAAATCAATATCCACTTTCTGCCCGGCCACCGCAATTACACGCTTGATTATCGGATCCTCCTCGAAAGAGAGCTTTCGGAGTATTACAACGTCGCCCTGCTTCGGGTTATAAAACATGTTGGAAATAATGACCCGATCAGAATTATGATAAGTCGGCTGCATCGACGGCCCGATAACTTTGACAGTACGGTAGAAGAACGCCAGTATCAGAATGCTGGCAAGGAGAGCGGTCACAATTGTCTGCATCCAGTCATAGACCGCGCTGTCCTTATCTGTAGGCAATTTGGTGACCCCCTTATTTTACCGTTCCAAATTTGTTTATCGGCAGTATGCGCAGCAGCACCTTACCGAGAATGTAACGTTTATCCACACAACCGATAACGCTCCTGCGGCTGTCTGTCGAGTTGTTGCGGTTATCGCCCATAACGAAGACACAGTTACTGGGCACGGTTATCTCGCCTTTGAAATCCAGCGCGGTATATGTGGGCTCGGCCACATACGGTTCGTCCAAAGCCTTGCCGTCCACATAGACAACGCCTTTCTGGAAATCAATATTCACCGTCTGCCCCGCTACCGCGATGACGCGCTTGATTATCGGTTCCTCCTGGAAAGCCAGCTTGCGCAGTACGACCACGTCGCCCTGCTTCGGCTCATAGAACATGTCTGAGATGATAACGCTGTCTCCGTCGTGGAAGGTGGGAACCATCGAGGAGCCGATGATGCCAATTATTCTGATGAAAAAGGCAAAAACAAGAACGCATATAAGGAGCGCGGAAACAAGACTCTGCATCCAATCGTAGACCTCACTGCCGCCCTTAGGCTTTGGAGTGGGGACGTCATTCTTTTTCAGCGCGGCCTCCACGGTCCTTTTTGCTTCCAGCGTTTCCTCCTCTTTTATAAAACGCGCATAGTCAAAATCTGAGGATTTTTCGTCAAACTGATTTTTATCCAATAAAAGTGACCCCCTAGCGTACATATCCGGATTTCAATTATACACGTATCGCATGAGGTTTAGCAATATCAAATTGAAAATTGCGGCAAAGACCGGCGCCAAATTTACACATTTGACGCAATTCATAGATAAAAACAAAAAAGAGGCCAAAGCCTCTTTTTTGTATGCCGTCAAACGCGCTCCTTGACCTTAGCCTTTTTGCCGACTCTGTCACGGAGATAATAGAGCTTAGCTCTGCGAACCTTACCTTTGCGTATCGTTTCAACCGAAACGATTGTCGGGGAATGTACGGGGAAAACCTTCTCACATCCGACATTGTAGGAAATACGGCGAACAGTGATCGTCTCGCTGATACCGCCATGTTTTCTCGCGATTATGGTTCCGTCAAAGGCCTGAGTTCTCTCGCGGTTGCCTTCTTTGACGCGCACGACCACGCGGACGGTGTCGCCGACATTCATATCGGGAAGCTGCGGCTTCATATATTGCTTTGAAAGAGTTTGTACCAAATCCATGCTTATATCCTCCCTTCACTGTAAACGTTCATGGTCGGTAAAAAATCCGCCAGAGGACCGTTCCTGATGGATGTAAAGCGGAGAGTAAATAAACTCCCGCATAGACCTAAGCATTTTACCACGGCAGTTTTGCTTTTGCAAGATATTTCAATAATAAATATTATATAATATTTAGAATTCAAGCAAAAACCGCAGAGAATCAAAACGCAACTACAAAACCGCCGGAATTAGCATAAATTGTGCTGATCCCGCCCGCCTTGAGTATCTGGCTGTCCTTAAAGCCGACCTTTTCCATCAAAACGTCGCGCACCATTCTGGCCCTGTCCGGACACTGGCAGTGGGTAATGAACAGCGGCCTGATGCTCATATCCTGCCCGGCGTGTTTTGCGGCTATGAGGTCTGCCATCTTGTATATGGCCCTGTCCATGCTGAGCGCTTTTCCACGCAAACAGATATTTCCGGTCTCGTCGGCGCCCATCACAAGCTTTAACTTCAGCGCTCCCGTGATAAGCGACTGCAGGTGGTTGAGACGGCCATTCTTCCGAAAGACCTCCAGTGTTTCAAGAACGAAATAGGTGTTCATGTCGTTTATATATTCCAGCGTCTGAGAGACTACCTGGTCAAACGGAAGTCCCGCGGAGGCCAACGCATAGATTTTATTACAGACCGCTATTTCACCGGAAGCTGCGCTGTGAGAGCTGAATACAAAGATGTTTTTTCCGGAATTGTTTTCCCTGAACATGTTTGCGGCAACTACGGCGCTGCCGTAACTTCCGCTGAGCTTGTCCGACAGCGTGACGACGTACACGTCGTCGGCTCCGGATTCATAAGCCTCTGTAAAAAGCCCGGGCGAGGGACACGCCGATTTTGGGGCGCTGATGGACGCCGCCATTTTACCCAAAAGAATGCTGGAGCGCAGCGACTGATCGTCAACAAAGTTCTCACCGTCGAGCTCAATGGTCAAAGGCACACGCTTCAGCCAAACATAATCGTCCGCGAGATAGGGATAATCGCAGCAGCTGTCCCCCACAATTTGAAAACTCATTAATCTACCTCTTATTATTCAGTTAAATATGGTTATCGATACCATATTATGTAATGTTGACTATCATTATATTGCAATTATACTATTGCTATAAAGGATATGTCAATATAAATGAATAATTAAGGGACAAAGGCATGCCAGACAATTAATCAACGCACAGCCATGTCGGCAATGATCCTGGCACAGTTCTCGATCCCAAGTTTTCCGCTGTTGAGACAGATATCGTAATTTGAACTCATTCCCCATATCCTGCCGGTAAAGTTTTTATAGTAGACCTTCCTTTTCTTGTCCTTTTCCTCAAGGCGCTTTTCCGGCGCGTCACTTCGCTCGCCGTACAGCTTCACGATTCTGTCGGCCTTGAATTGCGTATCGGCAAAAATGAAAACATGGAGCGCGTCCGGTCTGTCCCTGAGTATATAGTCCGAACAGCGGCCGATAATTACGCAGGGTCCTTCGTCAGGGAGCAGCCTTATCAGGTTGCTCTGGACGACATATAGCTTGTCCGAGACGTTGGGGGTGCTCTCAAAGCCACCCGACCCGGAACGCGCAAGATTGAATAAAAAACTACTTGTCGAAGTCGCATCCTCTCCCCGGCGTTCTATAAACTCCTCGGAGTAGCCTGTCTCGTCCGCAATGCGCTCAACAAGGGCCTTGTCATAAAAAGTATATCCCAAACTCTCCGCAACCATTCTCGCTATTGTCCTGCCGCCGCTGCCGAATTCACGGCTTATGGTAATTACTTTTTTACTCATATTCTTCCTCCAAAATGGCTGAAGTTTATCTATTTATATCACCGTCGTTGAATGGGTCGCCGCACTGTGGGCAAAATTTAGGCGGATTATTGGGGTCTGCGGGTTCCCAGCCGCATTTGTCACATTTATAGAGCAGTGCGTCCGATGGCTTTGGCTTGCCGCACTCCGTACAGAATTTTCCTTTGTTGACAGCCCCGCAGGAGCAGTTCCAGCCAATGGCGGGAGCGGGTTTGGATTTTCCGCATTCGGAGCAGTAATTTCCAGAGTTTCCTGCCTTTCCACAGGAGCAGGCCCAAGTTCCGGTGTCGCCGCGTGACTGCTGCGCTCCCATGGCAAAGAGGTCATGCGCGTTCATGCCGCCGGAGTTCTGCGCCATATTGAGACCCGCAAAGCCCATAATGGCCCCTCCGGCTCCCTCGTTCTTTGCAGCCGACTGCATGGCCTCCGCCTGAGCCCCCACGATTTGGGCGGCCGCCATGGCCGGATCCCTGAACGCAGCGTTGCGCTGCAGGTCTTTTATCATCTGCTCATCCTTGTCGGAAGCCGAAACGGAGCTGACGCCGAAGGATACAATGGAAATCCCGCGGAGTTCATTCCACTTTTTTGTCAGTATTCCGTTCAGAGCGTCCGCAAGTTCCATGGTATGCCCAGGAATAGCGCTGTATCTGATGCCCATGTCGGATATTTTAGCGAAAGCGGGCTGAAGCGCCGTGAGCAGCTCAGACCTAAGTTGTCCGTCAAGATTGTCTCTTGTGTATTTATAATCGACATTGCCGCAGACGTTGGTATAGAAAAGCATCGGATCCACAATACGATAAGAGTATTCACCGTAGCAACGAAGCTCGATATCCATGTCGAGACCGACGTTCCTGTCCACTACCCTGAAAGGTACAGGATTGGCCGTGCCGTATTTATTGCCGATAAGCTCCTTGGTGTTGAAGTAATATACGCGCTGATCCTTCGCGGTATCGCCTCCGAAGGTAAAACGTTTGCCCATGGTTTTGAATGTTCTGGATACGGATTCACCAAAATTACCGACAAAAATGCTTGGCTCGGTTGAGGCGTCATATACGTATTCTCCCGGGACAGCGCAGAATTCGGCTACCTTCCCTTGCTCCACAATGATCATGCATTGTCCGTCGTTAACGGCTATGATGGAACCGTCGGATATGATGTTTTCCTCCGCTTTCGTATTGGAACTGCGCTTTGAGACCCGTTTCATTCCCTTTTGTGCCAGAACCTCCTGTTCCATTGACTCGCAGTAGAAGTATTCTCGCCATTGATCTGCGAGAACGCCGGAAAGCGCCCCGACACCTGCTTTTATAAGGCCCATAAATATACTTCCCCTTTCGGACAAAATACTATAGAATAATTATGTAAACCGAGCTGAACGAACAATAATTTTCTATTTAATAATATCAAAAAAAATCGCGTCTGTCATTCATTAAATGAAAATTGAGCAATTTTAATTGGGTGTGGAAAGTTAGCCGCAATGGTGCTAAAATATTTCCTGCGAGGGGGTGAGTGGATTGAAGAATATCATACTGATAGGAATGCCCGCCGCCGGAAAAAGCACGGTGGGCGTCATACTCGCAAAGCTTTTGGGCTACGACTTTATCGATTCGGATATTCTTATGGCGCTGGAGCAAAACCGCCCGCTTTCGCAGATCATCGCCGAGGACGGATACGACAGTTTCATTTTGACCGAGGGCCGTATCGGGGAAAAAATCAGGTGCAGCCGGACAGTCGTCGCAACGGGCGGCAGCATGATTTTTTCCGAGAGGGCAATGAGAAATCTAGCCGTAAACGGACTTGTCGTATGGCTTGACGTTCCTGCGGAGGAGCTGGAACACAGGCTCATCGGCACAATGGAAGACAGGGGCGTCGCCACTCCGGTAAAAATGGATTTTCGTGAGATTTTGGAGATGCGCGAGCCGCTTTACCTGAAATATGCGGATATTCGCGTTGAATGCAAGGGTACGACCGAGCAGGTTGCGGCGGATCTGCGGGATAAACTCATAAAGGAAAAACTGCTATCCTCCTGATAAGAAGAACAGTAAAAACCTTTTTTGAATTAATGTCTGGACTGTCCCCCAAAAACGGACAATGAAAAAGAGACCTCCTGTTGTAGAATTGAACTGCGACAGGAGGTCATTATTATGCCTAGACAATACACAAAGATAGAAATGCTATGCGAAGAAATATTCCGGCGAAAGGAGCAGACAAAACTAACCGAGAAATTGCAGAAAGTCAAAATAAAACAAGCAGTTGGTCAGATGCCGACATCGAAAGACGCGCCTGATTGCTAGCGCTTACGTATTCCTTCCCAAAGACAGGCAGCGACAAAATGCGGCAAGCGAAGAAGCCATTCTGCGGCAGGGTTTTATTTTTTTGTCTGTTCTTCGGGAAACAGTCCAGTTTCTGAGAGGTTCCTTATTCAGTCCGCTGCGGCGGGAAGCTTTACCGTGAAGGTCGTTCCATTTTCGGCGCCGCTCTCGAGCGAAACGGTCCCGTTCAGGGAATCGACGACATGCTTTACAATTGCCAGCCCCAGCCCCGTTCCGCCGACAGCCTTGCTTCGCCCGCTGTCCACCCGATAAAAGCGTTCGAAAATCCTCCTTTGATGAACGGGCGGTATAGGCTCGCCGTCGTTCCTGACTATCAGGACCGCCTCGTTTCCAATTTTGTGAAGGGAGACGTCAATGCTGCCGCCGTGTCGGTTGTACTTTACGGCGTTTACCAGAAGATTTAAAATCAGACCGTGGATGTCCTTTCTGTTCGCAAAGACGGTGACCGCCTCACAGTCCGAATTGATCCGCAGTTCATCCTGCTCCGAGAGCGGCCTCAGCTCGGAGAGGCATTCGCTGATCTCCGAAGACATTTCGACATTTTGGCAGTCCCCGGCCAGATCTCCGCTCTCCATGCGGCTTATCATAATGATGTCGTTGATTAGCATGCTCATACGTTCGGACTCAAGCCCTATTCTGGAAAGGAGCTCGCTCTTCTGGGCCTCAGTTATCGGGAGGTCGGAGCAAAGCAGCTCCGCGCTTCCTTTAATCGTCGTAATCGGAGTCTTAAGCTCATGGCTTGCGTTTGAAAAAAACTCACGGCGTATTTTTACGGCATTTCTGTTTTCCGTCACATCAGACATTGTTATAATAAGCGCGGCCGAAAATCCGCCAGCCTCTTCTACCGGGGAAAAGTCCGTTTCAATGGTTTTTCCGTCCAGTTCAAGATCGAGTCCAAGCCGTTTATTTTCTGCGACTGCTCTCTCAGCGCAGTGGAAGAAATCATAGTTTCTCGTTGCAAGCAGAATATGCTGGCCTATGACGGATTTACCACAGTGCAGATAGTCGCAGGCGGCATTATTGATAAGTAGGATATTCTGCTTTTCATCGAGAAGCAGAAAACCCTCTCCGACGTTGTCAAGAATATAGTTAAGCTTCTCCCTCTCCTGCCTGATATCGCCAATATATTCGGTTAGGTTTGAGGAGATCGCATTTATCTTCGCCGCCATGCCCTCAAGCTCTTCATAGCGGTAATCTTTGGGATTAAGTAGTCTTCCGCCGTCCTTGACTCCGATAAGGCTGTCGTTCATCTCGGAGATGGGGTTGAGAAAGTTCTTTGAAAATCTGTTGGTCAGAAATGCGGCGATGCAAAGTGAAAACAGCATCGCCAACAGCATCGTGGGAACGACAGAGAGAAGGTTGTCAAAAACGCCGGAGATCTCCTTTGTCGCTCTGACATAGTATCCGTCTGGGGTCTTGACCGCCGAATAGACAAGCTTTTTCCCTACGGTAACGCTGTTTCTAACGCTGGAACCGTAGCCCGTGGCCTGAGCTTCGGCTATCTCGGGCCTGGTAAGATGATTTTCCATCTTGGAGTAGTCTGCCTCCGAATCGCCTAAAACCGTTCCGTCGGGGGCGATTATCGTTACACGGATACCGACCAGCGTAGCGGCAAAGCGGCTTGCCTGATCGCTTCCGCTTTTGGCGGGATCAAATTCCTTTGAAAAGACGTTGGCGTAGGATCTGAGCTCCTGCTCGGTGTCGGATATCAGATCGGCATTGAATGCGAAGGCTGTGAGCACTCCGGAGATGAGAAGAGCCAGAGTAAGTATAAGGACAAAGCCGCGCATCAGCGATTTTTTCATTTCAGACCTCCGATAAAGCGATATCCTACTCCCCTGACTGTCTTGATGTACGCGCTGTTTTCCGCAGAGTCGCCAAGCTTCTGGCGCAGAGTCCCGACATGTATGTCCAGCGTGCGGGTCTCCCCGCAGAAATCCTCTCCCCATATCTTCCCGATAAGCTCTTCACGCGAAACGGCACGAGAGCTGTTCTCCATAAGATACCTCAGAAGTTCGAATTCCTTATAGGTGAGCGGCAGAAGGACGCCTGCTCTTGTGACTTCGCGCACGTTGCCGTCAAGGCGAATGTCGCCCATTTCCCGCACATTTTCCGCGCTGTCTACCGCTTCCGCGGCAGCGCTCTTGCGGCGAAGCTGAGCGCGGACTCTGGCGCACAGTTCCAGAACGCTGAACGGTTTTGTGACATAGTCATCCGCACCGGAGTCAAGACCTATTATCTTGTCAAGCTCGGTGTCCTTTGCTGTCAGCATGATGACAGGAACAGATTTGAGGTCCTCCGATTTTCGCATCGCTTTTGTGGTCTCGACCCCGTTCATCCCGTCCATCATGATGTCCATGATTACAACGTGCGGAGTTTCCCTGTGCATATATTCAAGCGCCTCAAGCGCGTTGTCAAAGCCCTTGGGCTGATAACCGTTGCTGCTGAGCGCCACCTCAAGCAGCATGCGAATACTGTCGTCGTCTTCAACGATTGTGATTCTTTCGTTCAACTTCAGGCCCTCCTGTGAGCAAAACGCTCATATAATGCGCTCGTTGATGTGAATGCCGGTAACGTAGAACTGCACCCATTCGCAGATGTTGACCGCGTGGTCCCCGACCCGCTCGAGATATTTTGTGATCATCAGGTAGTCGATGACCGTCTCCATGTCGTGGGAGTCCTTATATATCCTGTGAGCGAGCTCACTGCGTATATTTCTAAAATAGTTGTCCACGATATCGTCCTTGCGCATTGTCTTTTTCGCCAGGTCAAGGTCCCCCTTGACATAGGCGTCTATGGCATCAGCCACCATTTCCTTGGCGTTCTCAGCCATCATGAGCACCTCGCCCTGCAGCTCCGGAAAATCGCATTTATCGTGGTACTGGCTGATTTCTGCGATATCGGAAGCCGCGTCGCCAATTCGTTCGATATCGGTGATCATTTTTATGGCCGTGCTAATTTTACGGAGATCCGTCGCCACGGGCTGCTGCTTAAGAATCAGCTTCAAGCACATCGTTTCAATATCGCGCTCCATGGAGTTGATATTCGCATCATCTTCTATTATCTCTTTGGCAAGCTGTTTGTCAAATGTTTTTAGCGCTTCCATCGAACGGGTAACGGCTTCTATAGCCATTGTCCCCATTTTTATTAGAGCTGCGGAGAGATCCTTCAACTCGTCGTCATATTGCCTTCTGGTCGTCATATTGTCCTTCCTTTCCAGTAGTCTTAAATATTAAACCTTTTATCCGAAACGGCCGGTAATATAATCTTCTGTGCGTTTGTCCCTTGGCATTGAAAATATATCGTCCGTATTTCCCATCTCCACAAGCTCCCCTACCAAAAAAAAGGCGGTTTTATCGGAAATTCTGGCTGCTTGCTGCATGTTGTGCGTTACTATGACGACGGTATAGTCTTTTCTGAGGTCTTCCATGAGCTCCTCGATACGCATAGTGCTGGCCGGGTCGAGAGCACTGGTTGGCTCGTCCATCAGAAGTACCTCAGGCTCGACGCTGAGAGCGCGGGCAATGCAGAGACGCTGCTGTTGGCCGCCGGAGAGACCCAGCGCGCTTTTTTTCAGCCTGTCCCTGACCTCATTCCAAAGAGCGGCGCCGCGCAGGGCTTTTTCCACGACCTCATCGAGCGACGCTTTGCTGTGGTTTCCGTGAAGGCGGGGCCCATAGGCAATATTTTCATATATGCTCATCGGAAAAGGATTCGGGGCCTGAAAGACCATGCCTATATTCTTGCGGAGTATTTCCACATTCGTGCTTTTGTCGAAAATATCTGTGTCCCGGTATTTTACCTCCCCTGTAATTGTTACGCCGGGGACAAGGTCGTTCATCCTGTTCAGCGTTTTCAGGAAGGTACTCTTGCCGCAGCCGGAAGGGCCGATGAGCGCCGTTATCTCTTTTTCGCCTATCTCCATATCGATGCCCTTAAGCGCCTGAAACGTCCCGTAGTACAATTCTAGGTTCTTCGACGTAATTATATTCATGGTTCTGACCTGACCTTTTTCAGCTTATTTTTAGTGGCTCTTGCAGAGATATTAAGTATTAGCACCAATAGCATAAGGATAGACGCAATCGCGAATCCGACGTCGAACTTGCCCTCCTCCGATACATATACATACAGCATAACGCTGAGCGTACCGCCGCTCGTCCCGAGAGCCCTGATGAAATTTGTGACAAGAGCGTATCCGGCTCCCGCGGTAAAGAGGAGGGCCGCCGACTCGCCGACAATACGCCCGACCGAGAGAATGGAGCCGCTCACTATGCCGTCCACCGTACAGGGCAGAATTATCGTGTGTATGGTATACCACTTCGTAGCGCCGAGCGCTACCGCCCCGTCGCGGTACGACTGCGGAGTCGTTTTCAAAGCCTCCTGCGTCGTTCTGATTATATTAGGAAGTATCATGATGACAAGAGTCAGCGAGCCCGCCAAAATGCTCGACTTGAGTCCGAGCTTCTGGCAGAAGAACAGCATTCCGACCAGTCCGTAGATTATCGATGGAATACCGGTGAGCGTCTCTGTAGAAAATTCGATAAATCGGACAAGATTTCTGTTACCGGCATACTCGTTGAGGTAAATCGCGGTACCGACGCCGAGGGGCAGAGCAATTACCAAGGAAGTAATTATGGTATAGAGCGTATAGATGATATTGGGCAGGATTCCGATTGTTCCCTGCAGTACGCTGCGCTTTGTAGACAGCAGCGTCCATGTTACGTTCGGAAGTCCTCTGTAGAAAATATAGCCGATGATTCCCAGAAGCAGAAGAATCGTAATGCCGGACGCAATGTATATCAGAGATTTGAGAACAATTGCGTATGTCCTGCGTTTTAGGGAAAGCTTTCCGCGAAGCTGCGGCTCGAAAACCTTACGCTTCATTTTTGTTGCCCCCTTTCAGCAGCTTGTTCAAAATGACATTGATGATCATAATGAACACAAAGAGAACAAGCCCGATGGAGAAAAGCGCCTGCCTCTGCAGGCCGCTTGCATAGGACATTTCGGAGACGATAGCCGTCGTCATGAAACGGACGCTTTCAAAAAGTTTGGGCATATTCGCAACATTGCCGGAAACCATGATGACCGCCATCGCTTCGCCAATCGCTCTCCCTATGCCCAAAACCACTCCCGCAGCGATACCACTCCTGGCGGCGGGAATACTGACCTTGAAAATAGTCTCGATTTTGGTGGCTCCCAGCGCGAGGCTGGCTTCTTCAAACTTTTTCGGAACCGCATTCAGTGCCGTCTCGCTTACACTTACGATGCTCGGAAGTATCATAACGGCAAGGACTATTATCGCGGCAAATAGGGTTGAACCGCTCCTGAGATGGAACACACTCATTACCGCGGGGACGAGAACTATCATTCCTACGAGTCCGTATACAACAGAGGGTATACCGGCGAGAAGGTCAACGGCCGGCCTGACGACAGACGAAAGCTTAGCCCCGGCGATCTTGGAGAGAAAAACAGACATTAGAAGGCCGATCGGGATTCCGATGATTATTGCGCCAAAGGTAGCGGCTATCGACGAGAGGATAAACGGCAGTATTCCGAACTTCGGGTCTGTGGCCGTACTTTGCCAGACCTGACCTAGGAGAAACGACTTAAGTCCTATTTCCCTGATTGCTGGAAGTCCGCTTATTATTAAATAGAGCGATATTCCAAGGACCGCGAGAATCGATATCATCCCGCATACAAGGAATAGGCCGGACATTACTTTTTCTGTAAGATTTCGTGCTCTCATTAAGACCTCCGTCAGTTTTCATACCGATATCAGGAACACCTTTAGGGGGCTTCTTCCCGAAGCCCCCACCCGTGCTGCGCGGATCACTTTACAAAAGCTCCGGCTTTCTCGATTATCGGAGCGGCTTCCTTGCTCTTTGCGTAGTCGATGAAAGCTTTTGCCGCGGGAGAAAGCGTTGTTCCCTGTTTAGTAATCAGATTGAAATCTCTCTGGATCTTGTAAGTTCCGTTGAGTATGTTGTCCTTAGTGCAGGCAACTCCGCCGACCTTGAGCATCGTGACCGTATCGCCCACTGCGGAGAGCGAGGCATATCCGAACGCGTTTTGGTTGGATGCCACAGCCTGAATCACCGCACCGGTTGAAGTAAGCTCCTGGGTGTATTTGCATTTGTTGGCCACATTTACGATGCTTTCAAAGCCGTCGCGGGTTCCGGAGCCGGCCTCACGTCCTACGAAGACTACAGGAGAATCAGCGCCTCCGACTTCTTTCCAGTTTGTGATTTCGCCGGTGGCAAGCTTGGCAATCTGATCAAGGGTGAGGTCCGTTACCTTGCTTGATTTGTTGACAATGATCGCAATGCCGTCGATGGCGATTGTGGCGGTGTCAAGACCGGTTTCAGTTGTCTTGAGGTCGCGGCTGGATAGCCCGATATCGGCCTGTCCCTGAGAGGCCGCCGTGATGCCTGCGCTCGAGCCTGTTGAATCGTATGTTACCGTTACCTTGGGGTACTTTTCCATGAATGCTTCGCTGAGCGCGGAGATAACACTTTCCATTGACGTCGAACCGTTGGTGGAAACAGTTCCTGAAAGAGTTGCTGTCGCCGTGGAAACGGAGGCCGAGGGTGCGGCAGAGGTTGCCGGGGAGCCGGAGGAACAGCCTGCGAAGGCGGCAATACATAAAACGGCTGCAAGGGCTATTGAAAGTACTCTTTTCATTAAATTTTCTCCTTAAATAATTTTATGCTCTGATTGTTACTGTAACCATAATAATTTCAATCATTACTGCGCACTACCACTTTACAATAAAATAAATGTAAGGATTTAGTAAAGCCGCGGCGTTTTGTAAAGTTTGATCGATAATTGTATAGTATTTGTAAAGTATGTCCTTGCGCGGCGTATTTTCAGCTTTACAAAGCAAAATATGTGATAATAATTCTCTTTTTTCCTTGTTAAACAGTAACAAAAACGCACTGGAACTGCCTACTAAAATCTTTACAGTTCAGGTGTGATAGAATATGATATAATCATATCGCATAAAGGAATCAGAACTGGCGCTGAGCCAAATTGGAGGCTACAATGGATATTCGTGATTTGCGCTATTTTTGTCTCACGGCTGAACTCGAGCACGTCTCTAAAGCCGCAGACAAACTCGGGATCGCGCAGCCTTACCTGACAAAGATCATCGGACAGATTGAAAGCGAATTCGGCGCCGAGCTTTTTGATAAGGTCGGCAGGAAGATAAGACTCAACAATTATGGTGAGGTTTTTTATCAGAATGCGAAAAAAATACTTGCGGATGTTGACAATCTCTACACAGAGATGGATTATGTGCTGCAGAGGCAAATGCGTACGGTCACAATCATCAGCAACACGGAGGCGCATGCACACGGGATGATAACGGAGTTCCAGAAACGGCATGCCAATTATGCCCTCAAAATATCCTTCGGAACAAAAAAGGAAATGATAGAGGCCCTTGCTACCGGTACGGCGGATTTCGCGCTTTGTGATCCTCCAATAGAAAAGGACCCTGCGAGGAATATTTCAACGGAAATTGTCCTTAAGGATACGGCCTGCATCATACTCCCCCCAGACCATCCCATGCTCAAAAGGAAGTCGGTTCGATTCGAGGATCTGCAGGGAGAGAGGCTTGTCACCGCGCAGAAGGGCGGAGCGATGCGAAACCACGTGGACTATGTTTTCGATAAGTATTCCATGAGGCCGAACATCGTCTGCGAAACCCACGACCTGAACCTCATACTTCAGGCGGTGCAGAGCGGACTCGGGTATGCCTTCGTCTCATATTCGGTTCTGGACAGGTATCCCGAGCTGAAACAGTACTGCCTCGACATCGACAGCGAGGACAAATACGGGTATATGGGGCTCAGCTACAGTAGTCTGACGGTCGAAAACCGCAATATGGACGATTTTCTGAACTTCAACCGCGAGTATTTCAAAAAGCTGCAGGCGAAGGTCGATCATTTCGGGCAGTAAAAAGCCGCTCCGCTATCCTTTTATACGTGCGGGCCTTCTTCCGGGGAGCCTAATCCTGTATGAAGTGACAATTATTATAGAATTGACTTGACATATCTGTCTTAATAAATTATTATAAATAAAATAATCAAAAGCGATGATAAGGAAGAAGTAACCGTCAGGATCCGAACAGAAAGTTGCCGGTATGATGAGAGGCGCACGGGGAATTACGGCGAATACATCCTTTAGCTTCACGCTGAACGGTTTTCAAGTAGGATGTGACGTTTGACAAACGTTATTTTGTCGGCTCTTTGCACGGTATGCCCCGGCATAATGGAAGAGAGCTATAAAGGCGTCATTGCGTGAGCAAGGCGCGAACCAAGGTGGTACAGCGAAATGTTTTCGCCCTTCGGATTTTCCGAAGGGCGTTTATTTTTTTGATGAGGAGTAAAGATTATGCCTATAACTGAGCTTTTGGAGAAAAATGCCAAGCAGTACCCGGACGAGATCGCGCTGGTTGAAATTAACCCCGAACATGAGGAGAAAAAGGACCAGGTCGCATGGAAAGAATTCAATCTGGTCGAAATGAACTATCAGGAGAACACCTATCGCCGGGAGATAAGCTGGAAAGATTTTGACTGCCGCGCCAACCGCTTTGCGCATCTTCTGCTTGCCAACGGAGTTAAAAAGGGCGACAAGGTGGGCATACTGCTGCTCAACTGCCTTGAATGGCTCCCAATCTACTTCGGAGTCCTCAAAGCCGGAGCGCTCGCCGTGCCGCTTAATTACCGCTATACCGCCGATGAGATTAAATACTGCCTTGATCTCGCCGACTGTACGCTTCTTGTATTCGGAAACGAATTTGTAGACCGCGTTTTTGATATAAAGGATTCTGTTCCAAAACTAAAAAAGTTTTACTATGTCGGCGCCAGGTGCCCAGAGTGGGCACAGGACTACTATCAGTTCATGTCCTACTGTTCGAGCCGCAAACCGCGCATAGAGATCACCGACGACGATTTGGGGGCCATATACTTTTCCTCCGGCACAACAGGCTTTCCTAAGGCAATACTCCACAGGCACCGCAGCCTTTCGCATTCCGCCGTTGCTGAGCAGAAGCACCACGGACAGCAGCATGGCGACTGCTTCCTCTGTATGCCGCCGCTCTATCACACCGGCGCTAAAATGCACTGGTTCGGCAGCCTGATCTCCGGCAGCAAAGCGGTATTGCTCCGAGGAATAAGCCCCGAATGGATAATCAGGACAGCGGCGGCGGAACACGCCACGAATGTCTGGCTCCTGGTTCCCTGGGCACAGGACATACTCGACGCTCTCGACCGCGGTGATATAAAGCTCTCGGACTACGATCTCTCCGCCTGGAGACTGATGCACATCGGAGCTCAGCCCGTTCCCCCGGCGCTGATCAACCGCTGGAAGAAGTATTTCCCCCAGCATCAATACGATACGAACTACGGCCTTTCTGAATCAATAGGCCCGGGCTGCGTCCACCTTGGCATCGAGAACACCCACAAAGTCGGGGCGATTGGCATTGCGGGTTACGGCTGGGAGACAAAGGTCGTCGACACCGATAAAAACGAGGTGCCGCAAGGCACGGTCGGCGAGCTTGCCGTACGCGGGCCGGGAGTCATGGTCTGCTATTACAAGAACGAGGAGGCGACCCGGGAGTCGCTGTCCACAGACGGCTGGCTGTGGACCGGCGATATGGCGCGAGTCGACAAGGACGGCTTCATCTGGCTTGTCGATCGTAAAAAGGATGTAATAATTATGGGCGGCGAGAATATATATCCTGTCCAGATCGAGGACTTTCTCCGCGGCAATGCAAAAATCAAGGATGTGGCTGTCATCGGCAGGCCGGAGAAGCGCCTTGGCGAGATAGCCAGTGCCATAATAGAACTAAAGCCCGGTGCGACCGCGTCCATTGAGGAAATTAACACTTATTGTCAGGCTCTCCCCCGCTATAAGCGTCCGCGTGAGATTATCTTTGATAAGATACCAAGAAATCCGACCGGGAAAATAGAAAAGCCCCTTCTCCGCAGAAAGTACGGCAGTCTGGATATCGTTTCGATACAGACCGGAACGGCGGAATAAAATAAACCCGCGTACCGCTTTTGCGGTATGCGGGTATTCTTTGAAATAACAAAGCACGCTTCAGCAAACTTTTACAGACCAACCGAAGGGATCCTCTGCCTTGCCCCACTGGATTGCCGTAAGCGTATCGTAAAGCTTCTGGGTTACAGGTCCGATTTGCGACGCGCCTATCTCGTGCCTGACTCCCTCGAAGGATATTTCTCCTATAGGCGAAACAACAGCTGCGGTACCTGTGCCCCACGCTTCTTCGAGTGTTCCGTCCGCAGCCGCGCCCACAAGCTCGGCTACCGGCAGTTCGCGCTCCTCGACCTCGTAGCCCCAGCTTCTGAGAAGATCGATGCAGGACTTGCGTGTGATGCCCGGAAGGACGCTGCCTGTGAGCTTAGGCGTCACAACTTTGCCGTTAATTTTAAACATGACGTTCATGCTGCCGACTTCCTCGATATTCTGGCGCGTTACGCCGTCCAGCCAAAGCACCTGACTGTAGCCCTGTTTCTCCGCGCGCTCTCCGGCGCGTATCGAAGCCGCATAGTTGCCGCCGCATTTGGTATAGCCAGTCCCGCCGCGCACCGCACGTACGTCACTGTTTTCTATAATTATACGGACAGGGTTAAGCCCCTCGGGGTAATAACTCCCGACCGGACAGGTTATGATTGCGAACAGATAGCTGTTGGAGGCATGGACGCCCAGCTGGGCCGATGTTGCAATTATAAACGGACGGATATAGAGGGAAGTGTCGGGAGTACCGGGAACCCAGTCTCTGTCGATCTCAATAAGCTTATTCAGCCCTCCGAGAAAAATTTCCTCTGGAATCTGAGGTATGCAAAGGCGCTCTGCCGAGCTGTTCAGCCTTCTCGCGTTCTCGATGGGGCGAAAAAGTAAAATTTCGCCCTTGGGACTTCTGTAGGCTTTCATCCCCTCGAATATTTCCTGCGCATAGTGGAAGACCACAGCGGCGGGAGAAAGCCTGAAATCAGAAAAAGGTACGATTCGGGGATCGTGCCAGCCTTTTCCCTCGTCATAGTCCAACAAAAACATATGATCGGAAAAATAGGTGCCGAACGGTATCCCGTCAAGAGAAGGCTTTTCCTTCAATACCGCGGCTTTTTCAATTTTTATGTCCTCCACTGTGCTCACGCTCACTTTCTCAATTATAATATTGGTTATTAACTACAGATATTATCATCGTTATACAATAATTCAAGTTAAAATTGACTTGTCGCCGTTAAATTTGTCATATACACCGTTTTACGCTTTAATTCGCTGAGTATTTTTAGACAATCAGGCAAAAGCTCCCCCCGTTATTACGGGAGGAGCTTTTTATTACCGTCCTGACGAGCTGGACTGAAGAACGTCAAAGCTCTTATTGGAACTGTCTAGCTTCTTGATGAAAGTAAATTTTTTTTGTGATTCTCCGTCTTTAGCAAAGGAAATTTCTCCGGAAAGGCCGCTGAAGGAAACTTCTTTTATTGCCTTCATCAAGACTTTCGGATCGGCGGATTTTGCGGAGCTTAGGGCCTTTACAACGAGCATGTAGCTGTCGTAGCCCAAAGCCGCCGCGGGAGAGACATATTCCGAGCCGCCGTTTGCCGCAATTCGGGATTTGTCGCTATTTAGCCAGGCGGAGTAATCGGAGGCGAATTTGGCGCTGACGGGGTCCACAGAATTTTCAGAAAATTCGGAGAGCACAAAAACTTCTCCGTATGATTCTGATGAAGCGTTGAGAAACGCTGAGGTATCCCAACTCTCCGGGCCAATTATCGGGCAATTGAGTCCCAGTTCTCTTGCCTGGGAAATAAAATACGCCGCTTCCGCCGGACCGGAAGACATTATTACGCAGTCCGCGCCCCCGCTCATTATATCCTGCACAAGCGAACGAAAATTCTGTTGGCCTTTTTGATACCTGTAACTGTACGCAGTACCGCCCTGGTTCTTGAACGCGTCGCTGATAAGCTTACCGCTATCTTTTGAGTAAAGATCGCCGATCTGTGAAAGCACGGCCGCCTTTCGGCAGCTGATACTGTAGGCGTAGCTTGCCGCAGCGCCGCTCTGGAAAGAATCTGAGGAGCATACGCGGAAAAAGTTATTGCTGTTCTTTACAAGAAGTCTGCTGGAGCAGGTAATCCCCACAACGGGAATATTCTCCTTTTCCAAAGCCTTTGCGCCCTGCGCGGTCAGCCAAGAGCCGTAGGAGCCGAGAACAGCCGATACTTTGCTGTCGGCGAGGGATTTTGCAGAAGAAGCTGCGGAACCGATATCCGACGCATTATCCTGTTCGTTCAGCTCAATATCATATTTTACGCCGTTAATTTCAACAGTCGGGCAGACAAAATTGGCATAGCGTACGGCAAGGGTCTCCTGCAGGCCTTCCTGCGCGTCATCGCCCGTAAGCGGTTCAAAGACTCCGATCGATATAACGTTCCTGTCCGCTTTATCCGCGGAAGATGAATTCGTATTTGTTGATTCTCCGCCCGCCGTGCCGCAGATGAACACCATTGCGCCAATAAAGCAGAGCGAAAATATCGGCAGTAAAAACTTCTTCATTAGAGCTCCCATTTGAAAACGTTTTATCTGAACAGATAGAAACAATTAAGTGTATATTATAACAAAACGGTTACAAATGCAAGGCACTTTTTACAAAATGGGTGTTTTATACAAAAATTTGGCGGCATTTTTTCCTGAGCACGAATATCTGTTCAGAAAATACGGGGACTGGCGCGCCAATCGGCGCCTCCCCTTCTTTCCTCTTTTGCGCTGTAGCCCAGAACATAGAGGTCGTGCGCGGAACTCTCGAGCTTGAAAAGTTCTTTGCACTCGCCAGAAAGCTCCTTTACGGCGGCGGGCTTGGAGAGAACAGGGACGGAGGAGCTTTCGGAAATCAGTTTTAGCAAAGCCTGGCCAGTCTTGTTTGCGGCCAATACTCTCGCGTAAGGCGGAGCGCCCTCGGCGCGGCCCTTATTTATACCAAGAGCCGCGCACATACACATCCTGCGTATGCGCGAAAGAGCATAGCGTTTCGACTTTGCCGCGGATAAGACGGCATCCAGAGAAGTCTCCTCTCCCGCGGCTGCAAAGAGGCGGTTCCCAAGCCCTTCGGCCGCGTCGGGGAGTTCCGAAAAGTCGCTCTCCTTAAGCATTCGCAGGCGCGATAGGACGGCAATCTCAAGAGATTCCATTGTTACAGGGCCCCTCCCCTGCTCAGCTTCGCGCTGGTATATTCCCGCTGCGTCACGGGGGACAAAGTGCTTTACTGACTTTTCTAACATGAGCATTTTGCGCAGATCTGAGGCGGAGCCCCCCTCCATATCGTGCCCGGCGCCCTTGCGCCGCAAGGTCATCGGCTCTATCCTTAGTCTTTGCTGGTACAGAGCTTTGAGATATTCAACCGCGAGTATATTGTTCGGAGTTTCAAGGTATTCGGAGAGAGAACCGAAATCTTTCGCGACCGCGTTCTGACGGGCCTCCGCATAGGAGATGCCCGTATCCAACTCCCTCTTTATTGCTTCGTTTAGAGCCGGGTCCATCAACGCCGTAGCGAGCGTGCCGAGCAGCTTTATATCTCCGCATTCGCTGCCAAAGCTCAGATAATCCACACATCCGAGCTTGCCGAGAAGACCTACCGCCCCTCTAGCAAAGCCCTCGGCGGATGAAAGAGCCCAAGGCACAGGCAACTCGAGGACAAGGTCTGCCCCCCCCTTGACGGAAGCTTCGGCACGGGCATATTTTGAGAAAATGGCGGCCTCGCCTCTCTGCACAAAGTCGCCGGACATGACGCAAACGACGGCGCTGTCCCTCGAGACGGCTTTCCTGCTTTCCTCAATATGAAATTTGTGACCGTTATGAAAAGGATTGTACTCGGCTATAATTCCTATGACTTTCATGCTGTTTTCTCCTTAGTGCAGCCAAAAACGGCCAATATCCTTGTTAAAAAATAGATAAATGCAATTAGTATTGATTTTTGCATAAAACAGGTATTAGAATGATTAAGTATGTTTTGTATCAATGCAATTATTTTACGCTCTAGCTGTGAAGATTACAATACGAAAGGGATAGGGAAATGAAGATTTTGGTCATCAATGCGGGAAGCTCATCTTTAAAATATCAGCTTTTCGACATGGAGGGAGAAAAAGTTCTTGCAAAAGGGCTTTGCGAGCGCATCGGAATAGACGGACACCTGAAGCATAGCCCGCTTGTTGAGGGAAAGGAAGTATTTAACGAGGATATAAGTCTCCCCACACACGCCGAGGCGATAGCAGCGGTTATTGATAAATTGACCAGCCCCAAGTATGGGGTAGTCGCTTCAATGTCGGAAATTAACGCCGTCGGTCACCGTGTCGTCCACGGCGGCGAGTTCTTTTCCTCATCGGTACTTATCACCGACGACGTAATGAAAGCTCTCGAAGCCTGCATTCCCCTCGCCCCGCTGCATAATCCTGCAAACATCACAGGCATAAACGCTTGCGCCAAGGTTATGGGAGAAAAGATTCCGCAGGTTGCCGTCTTTGATACGGCTTTCCACCAGACAATACCCGCCAAGGCATTCACATATGCGATTCCGATGGAATACTACGTCAATGATAAGATACGCCGCTATGGCTTTCATGGAACCAGCCATCGCTACGTTTCCGCACGCGCCGCAGCAATGCTGGGCAGGCCTATTGAAGAACTTAAGCTTATCACCTGCCATATGGGCAACGGAAGCTCGATTTGCGCTATTGAACAAGGCAGGAGCATTGATACATCCATGGGGTTTACACCCCTTGTCGGGCTTCCGATGGGAACACGCTGCGGCGACATTGACAGCGGCATTATTCAATATCTGATGAATAAGTATGGCTACAGCATCGACCAGGTGCTGGAAATACTCAACAAGAAGTCCGGTGTTCTCGGCGTTTCCGGAATTTCGAGCGACTTTCGTGATCTGGACAAGGCCGCGTCGGAGGGTAACAAAAATGCGGGACTTGCCCTTGACCTGTTCAACTATGATGTCGCAAAGGTAGTCGGATCTTATGTCGCGGCGATGAACGGTGTAGACGCGATTATCTTCACAGCCGGCATCGGAGAAAACAGCAAGGAGACGAGAGCGGCGATATGCAAATATTTCAGCTATCTCGGGGCCACTGTTGATCCCGCCGCAAATGCCAAACGCGGTGAGGAAACCTTCATTTCAACTCCGGAGAGCAAGGTCAAGCTGCTCGTCATACCGACAAACGAGGAACTCGTGATTGCGAGGGACACGAAGGAACTTGCGGAAAAATAATTACCGCCAGCATATAACTAAAGCTCCCGCTTCAGCGGGAGCTTTTCGCCTATTCAGAAGAGTTCTTCTAGGAGCAAACTGAAAATCCTGATGTGGTTTTCTTCGTCCAGGATGATACGCGCAAGCAGTTTTCCGACAAAGCGGTCGTCAATTTGGCTGATTCGGCTTCTGTAGCTTGCGATTGCCGCTCTTTCGTCGGATAGGTTGCCCCTGAGATACGTTCTCGGATCGGTGTCGTAAGCGATATAACGCGCGCTCCAGAAAACCGTGCTGCAGCCCGACTGGACGGCAATCCGCGGGTTTCCCCCGAAGTCACGGATTATCTCGCTCAGAAAGCCAAGATGCCGCATTTCAACAAGGGAGATGCATTTCATTATCTCCGCTGTCCTTCTATCCGTTGTCACGGCGTGCTGGAAGCTATATTTTGTTACGGCGCTCATTTCGCTCACGGCACCGGCGTAGTCATTTGTGAGGAGGGAAGCAAAGTAAAGGTTCTTACCCTCGGTCTTAATCGGAGGATACGGGAGATCAAGTTCGCAGTTACTTATATTTTCGTTCATATCTGCCTCCGGAGGAATTCCAATTATTAATGAAGAGCAGTATTTCTTTCTACAATCTATATGTGGATGATGGGGAAAATATTCCAGATTATTGCATCGGACTCTACTGAATAAAAAATGGGGGAACACGTCAAAAGCGTGTTCCCCCAATATTGATGCTATAATTACGCTTTGAGCTTTCTGATCTCCTCAGTAAGAACTGGAAGCACCTCGAACAGATCTCCCACAACGCCATAATCCGCAATGTTGAATATGGGCGCAGTTTCATCCTTGTTAATGGCGATTATCGTCTTTGAGCCGCTCATTCCGGCAAGATGCTGGATTGCTCCGGAAATACCGCAGGCGATATAGATCTTAGGCCCGACTGTCTTACCTGTCTGGCCGACCTGATGGGAGTGTGCGATCCAGCCCGCGTCGACAGCGGCACGGGACGCGCCGACAGTAGCGCCGAGGACTTCTGCTAGCTCTCTGATGGGCTTAAAGCCTTCGGGGCCGCCGACACCGCGGCCGCCGGATACGATGATCTCAGCGCCTTCAAGGTCGACTATGTCGCTGGCAGCTTCCTTGATAACTTCGAGGAGTTCTGTGCGTATCGCCTCGGGAGCGACATGGAAGTCCTCTCTGATAACTTCGGCTGCGCGGGCTTCATCCGGGACAGCTTTCTTGAAAACGCCGGGTCGGACGGTTCCTATCTGGGGACGGTGGTCCGGGCAGAGTATGGTAGCCATGAGGTTTCCGCCGAATGCGGGACGTGTCCATGCGACGTTACCGGTTTCATCATCTATCGCTAGCGAGGTGCAGTCCGCCGTAAGTCCTGTCTTTAGACGACAGGAAAGACGGGGGCCGAGATCGCGGCCATTCGTGGTGGCACCGATGAGAATGCTTGTCGGGCAGTACTTCTCGACAAGATAATACATGGCTTTTGCGTAGGCGTCCGTTGTGTAGTGTTCGAATTCCTTGCCCTCAATGGCGACAACGGTGTCGGCCCCGTAAGCGGCCGCGGCCTTGACGGACGCGTCGATTGTATTTCCGATAACGATACCGACCAGCTTTCCTCCCTGCTTGTCGGCGAGACCGCGGCCTGCGCCGAGAAGTTCAAGCCCGACATTCTTGGGAGTGCCGTTTTCGTTTGTTTCAATAAATACCCATAAATCCTTGGTCTTAGCTTCCATTTCAGTTACCCCCTATCAAATGATGCCGTTGGCAACAAGCGTATCGAACAGCTTCTTGGCCGTATCCGCGTTTGACTCTTCGTGTATCTTGATACCGCCGCTTTTTACAGGAGGCGTGAAAGTCTTCTTGACCTTTGTGGGAGAACCCTTGAGGCCACATCTGTCTCTGTCGAGCGTTGTCAGATCTTCGGCGGTAAGAACGGCGATTTCCTTGCGGTTTGCGGCCATCTTTGACTTTATGGTCGGATAACGGGGATCAAAAGAGGGCTTTGTTACGGTGATAACGCAGGGCATCTTGACGCCTATCATCTCGCAGCCGTCCTCAACTTCCTTCTTGACCTTGATCCTGTCGCCGTCAAGGAAGGTCTCCAGCGCGTAAGTGACCTGGGGGTAATCGAGGTGCTCGGCTATTTCGGGGCCGACCTGGGCGGTATCGCCGTCTATGGCCTGCTTGCCACAGAAGATGATGTCAAATTTGCCTTCAAGTTCCTCAAGCCTTTTTATAGCGCAGGAGAGAATATAGCTGGTTGCCAGCGTATCGGAACCGGCAGCCGCCCTGTCGCATACGAGGTAGGCTTTATCGCCGCCGACAGCGAGGCATTCCTTAAGGGCGCTTTTGGCCTGATCGGGACCCATGGACAGAAGAACGATCTGGGTTCCAGGGGCGCTGTCCTTGATTCTGGCGGCCGCTTCCAGCGCATATGCGTCAAAGGGATTGACTATGCTGGGGACGCCGTCACGGATAAGGGTATTCTTAACGGGGTCTATCCTGATTTCTGTGGTGTCAGGTACCTGTTTTACACAAACAAGTATGTTCATCTTAGGTATTCCTTCTTTCCAAAATTTTGCTTCTTTTCGAAATTATGAGATCGGCACGTTTTACTCTTCATAAAACGGCAGAAAAACTCGAAAACTCGAAAATTCTTATATTCCACGTTTTAAAATTATACATATCGTAAAATCAAATGTCAACAAAGAATGACTTATTGTTCCTGAACGCTATTAATTTCTATAAATTATTCATATTTAATACAGTTTATGCTATGATTCGGGATAGTTAAAAAAACAACGATACTTAAAAAACATTAAGTCCGCACAACCGTCTGCCATTGTGCGGACTTAATGCAATTAAAATTATCGAAAACAGATGTCTGTTCCGGCTGCCCGATTTCTCTTACATCATGCCGGAAGCTTTAAGCAGGGACTTAACAATGACCATGCGCTGAATCTGGTTTGTACCCTCGAAAAGCTGACTGATCTTTGCGTTCCTGTACATGATTTCAATCGGATACTCCTTGCTGTAGCCATTTCCACCGAATATCTGGACGGCATCTTCCGTGGTTTTGACGAAGGAATCGGAGGATATGGTTTTTGCGGCGGAAGCGAGAGCGCTGTCCTTGACGCCTGCGTCAATCGCTCCGGCGACCTTATAGGCAAGCGCACGGGACGCTTCATAGCGGATTTCCATGTCGGCGATCATGAATTGGATCGACTGGTTCTGGAGAATGGGCTGGCCGAAAGTGATACGGGTAGCGGCATATTCAAGGCACTTGTCGATGCAGCTGCGCATTGCTCCGCAGCAGCTTGCGCCGACACCTGCGGGGCGGGTAATGTCGAAGGTACTCATTGCAATCTTGAAGCCTTCACCCTCTTTGCCGACAAGATGATCGGCGGGAACGCGGACGTTGTCAAAGACGATTTCGCATGTATTTGACAGGCGGATACCCATCTTCTCCTCGTCCTTGCCGCAGGTAATTCCGGCACGGCTGCGCTCGACGATGAAGCAGGACAAGCCGTGAGTGCCTGCATCGGGAGTTGTAACCGCAAAAACGGCATAAACGCTTGCGTTCGAGCCGTTCGTTATGTAGCATTTTGTTCCGTTTATAACCCACTCATCGCCGTCCTTGACAGCCGTGGTGCGGGCGTTAGCAACGTCGGAACCGGCATCCGGCTCGGTCAGGGCAAAGCCTGCGAGGCCACCGTCAACGATGAACTTTCCGAAAAGCTCTTTCTGAGCCAGTGTGCCGAAGAGGTCGATGGGGGTAAACGCGAGGCTGCAGGCGCCGATAGTCGTAGCAAAACCGACATCCTGATAGCCGAGCTCCTCAAGAACGATTGAGTTGGTGACCTGCCCCATTCCGCCTCCTCCGATAGACTCGGGGAGCGTGATGCTGGTCAAACCCATTTCAGCACATTTCTTAACGACTTCCATCGGGACTTCATTTTTCTCGTCGCACTCTTTGATTCTTTCAAAAGGAAGTTCCTTGCGAATAAAATCGCGGGTCATAACCTGAATGTCAATCTGGTCCTGGGTAAAGCCGTAATCCTCTCTCATTTCGATATCTCCTTCGTTATTAAAAATATGCAATGTAAATGTGTATAACTCCTCCCGTCTTACAAGCTAAGACATTTTACACATACCATTGCTGCTTTTCGGTGAACGCCCAAAAAATAATTAAAATAGATTGTTATTTTCTTGACATATCACATTTCCTTTATTATACAGCATTCTTGATGGCTTTGCAACAGTATTCATAAAAAAAGAAATCTAATAGGGCAGGTCGCTGAGCAATATGATAGATCCGGAATCGAAAATCGGGCTGTCAGTAAGAAAAACCGGCTCTATTCCCCTTTCCGAAAGGAAGCGAAGGATTGCGTGGCAGTCTGGATGCTGTAATATATTTCCTGTAAAGGCAAGCAAGTCCGGCGAAATTTTTAATGCTGAGCCGCCAATGAAGCCACAGCCGAAACCGGGAAGAGAAATGCCACCCGCTGAAATTTCAAGCACATCAAGCCCTTCCTTTCGCATGGCGGACGCCATTCCCGCGTCGGCTGTTATCGCGGCGTTTTCGTCCACCAGGCACACGGCACATTTTGCATAGCCCTGGCCGACCTGTACATGCCTGTATTCGGACAGTTTCTTCAGGGAACTGTCCGAATATTTGAAATTGTGAAAAAGTACATTTCTCACCATAAGCGCACATAAAGACGCGTCCTCTGGATAGTCCGGCCCCGGTTCCGATTCCGAATAATGCAGCTCTGCGCCCATGTCCGAGAGCGCCCGGGCAAAATCGCTTTTCGCAAGATTTTTCGAAATTATAAAGCGGTTTTTCCCCAAATGGATGAGGCTGAGATCGATATGTGAAGCGAGGCGCCTGTCCAGGAGGGGATTTCGTGGACAGACGAGTACTTCTATACCAAGCGACTTTAGAGCCGGAGCGAGTCTCGGGGCATAGTCTTCCCCTACTGCAATGGCCGCTGCCTTTCCACGGGGCAGATGGGGAATTTCCGTAAAGCCGGTCATTCTTTTGATGCCGGCGACAGTACGGCATTGATCGCTTCGCGTATGTTGCGCACAGGGATGAGCGCCAGACCGGCCGGGACGCTGACCTCGTCGCGGACATGGGCTGGGATGACGCAGCGCCCGAAGCCCAGACGCGCTATCTCAACAAGGCGCTGGTTAAGGGAGTTGACGCTTCTGATTTCTCCTGTCAGGCCAACTTCGCCCACGGCGGCCAGATCGTTACCGATGGGCATATCACGGTGGCTGGACGCAATCGCAAGCACGGTGGCGAGATCTGCCGCCGGCTCTGAAAGCGCAAGCCCGCCGATGACGTTGATATAGGCATCGCTGCTTCCGACCGCGAGACCGCCGCGCTTTTCGATAACTGCCAGCAGAAGCGTGGCGCGGTTATAATCGATGCCGTTTGAATTTCTCCGCGCGACGTTGAATGCGCTCGGCGCGATTAGGGCCTGGATCTCGGCAAGAATAGGGCGGGACCCCTCCATCACACAGGTGACGCAGGTGCCAGGACTGTTCGCCGGCCTGCCGGAGAGCAGCATTTCGGACGGATTTTTCACCTCGCGCAGCCCGTTGTCGGCCATCTCGAAAACACCGATCTCGTTTGTCGAACCAAAGCGGTTTTTCTCCGCACGCAGTATCCGGAACGCCATATTTTTTTCGCCCTCGAAGTAGAGAACGCAGTCCACCATATGCTCGAGCACCTTCGGGCCGGCTATGGCTCCTTCTTTGTTAACGTGGCTGACGATAAAGGCGGTGACCCCCTCGTTCTTGGCAAGCTGCATAATAGACATCGTACAGGCCTTGACCTGCGTTATGCTCCCAGGACTCGCGTCAAGCTCCGGATTAAAGATGGTCTGGATGGAATCGGCGATCAGCACGTCAGGACGGACGGCAGCGACCGCCGAGATTATCTCGGACAAATCGGTCTCAGCGAGAACATAGAGCTTGTCGGTTCCAGCACCCAGACGCTCCGCGCGCATTTTAAGCTGACGCTTGCTCTCCTCGCCCGTGACATACAGTATTTTACTGCTGTTTTCGGCTAACGCGCAGAACTGGAGCAACAGAGTGGACTTTCCTATCCCGGGCGCCCCCCCGACGAGAACCAGCGAGCCTCTTACCGCACCGCCGCCCAGAACGCGGTCGAACTCGGAAATGCCGGTTGAAAAACGAAACTCTTCCTCCGTTCCTATCTCGGACAACAGCTCGGGAACGGCCCTGCGCGCCCCGGAAGATGTCATGGCGGAGGGATTCTTCGACTTACTCTCGGCCGGGGCCTCGGTCATCGTGTTCCAGACGCCGCACGAGGGACAGCGCCCCGACCATTTCGGAGTCTCATATCCGCAAGCGCTGCAAAAAAACACAGTTTTTGATTTCATCTTACACCTCGGAATCAGTCATTAGTACTCAAGTATTGCAGATAGGCGCCGGTCAGCGCCACGGCAATTTTAAGCCTGTATGCGTCTGTGTCGAGCAGCTTTTCCTCATTCGGATTCGACAAAAATCCGCACTCGATGAGCACTGCCGTACAGGAAACGTTTTTAAAGAGATAGATATTTTGCGCGACGGGCGCCGCAACACGGCGGCTGTCTGGGCAAATTTCGGAGTTCATGGCAGTCTGTATGCCGGCGGCCAGAGCGCTGCTGCTTCCGTTTTTTGAAAAAAAAGTCTGTGGGCCGAAAACTGACGGAAAACGGAAAAAGTTCTGATGAACGCTTATAAGCACGGCGTTCGGGGTACGGTTAATAATTTCAGCCCGCATTTTCTGGTCGTAGACCTTTTTCTTTGCAATACTTCCGGCAGAGTCGGGATAAGCGATTGTCTCGCTGTCTCGTGTCAAAACGCAGTCGATCCCCGTCAGATTGGCGAGAGCCGCAAATTTGAGCGAAATATCGAGATTGATGCCGCTCTCGCGCAGGCCATTCCGAGAAACAGCACCGCCGTCCGCACCGCCGTGCCCCGGATCGATGATCAGGATTGGAGCCTTTTCGTTTCCGACAGTGGATACGGCGCCGCTGCCGGCGAACTTCGGGTTAAGCGCAAAAATCAGCGCGAGAACAGCCGCTGCCAGCATGAGAGCAAAGAAAATAAATTTTTCAGGTCTGATAGTTTTGTTCAAATGGACCACCCCTGCAATCCTATGGCCGGGGCGCCGCCGCTATGCAAAAAATGCGGGGAAACGCTCCTCGCACTTTTCGGTTTATGAGATTTTCAGACCTTCAGCTCCGCATTCTTATCCACGAGAAGATACGCATATTTCTTAAGAACAGGTACGACGTGATTCTCCAGAAACTCCGAAACCTGCTGCGGAGCTCTTCCGATATAGTTTCGGGGGTCAAGATTCGCGTTGATCTCTTCCTCGGTAAGGCCGAAGACAGGATCGGCGGCAATTCGCCCAATCAGGTCGTTCGGAAGTCCCTGCTCTTTTACGACAGCGCCAGCGGCGATGGAATGGATGCGTATACGCTCGTGGAGCTCCTGACGGTTTCCGCCTTTTTTGACCGCGTCCATCATGATGTTCTCGGTAGCCATGAACGGGAGTTCCTCGTCTATGTGCTTTTCGATTACCTTTTCATAGACCCTGATGCCGGAGGCAACGTTATGATATATGCCGAGTACCGCGTCGACCGCCAAAAAAGCCTCCGGTACCGATATGCGCTTATTCGCAGAATCATCCAGAGTACGCTCGAACCACTGGTTGTATTCGGTCATAGCGGGATTCAGCGCGTCCGCAATAACGTAACGCGAGAGCGAGCAGATGCGCTCACAGCGCATAGGGTTGCGCTTATACGGCATGGCCGAGGAGCCGATTTGATTCGATTCGAAGGGCTCTTCAAGCTCCTTGAGATGAGAGAGCAGACGCATATCGGTCGCGAATTTTCCGGCGCTCTGAGCTATGCCCGAAAGCGTGGAAAGAACAGCCGCGTCCGTTTTGCGCGAATAGGTCTGCCCGGATACAGGAAGACAGGCCTCGAAGCCCATCTCCTCTGCGATAAGCCTCTCGAGCTCAATGCATTTAGCGTGGTCGCCGTCGAAGAGCTCAAGAAAACTCGCCTGGGTTCCCGTGGTGCCTTTGGAGCCCAGAAGCTTGAGAGTCGATATCCTGTAATCAATCTCGTCGAGATCGGTAAGGAGGTCGTTTATCCACAGAGAGGCGCGCTTGCCCACGGTCGTGAGCTGTGCTGGTTGGAAATGGGTAAATCCGAGGGTCGGAAGGTTCTTGTATCTATCAGCAAAATCCGAAAGCCGTGCGATGACGTTCACAAGCTCGGCCCTGATGAGCTTGAGCCCGTCCCGCATGAGGATGATGTCGGTATTGTCGCCAACATAGCAGCTTGTCGCGCCCAGATGGATTATCGGCATTGCCTTTGGGCACTGTTTCCCGAAGGCGTGGACATGCGCCATGACGTCATGCCTGAGTTCTTTTTCCTTCTGTGCCGCGTATTCGTAGTCGACCTCGTCGGCGTGGGCCTCCATCTCGTCAATCTGCTCCTGGGTTATGGGAAGCCCAAGTTTCATCTCGGCGCGGGCAAGCGCGATCCACAGCCTATGCCAAGTCGTGAACTTTTTGTCCGGAGAAAAAATATACTGCATCTCTTCGCTCGCATATCTTGAGCAGAGCGGGTTTTCATAGGTGTTCTTCATCAGCGCACTATCCTTCTGGAAATTAATCTGTTTTGGGCGTATGTCAATCTTTTAAAAACTTTTCAAGCCTGTTCAGCCCCTCGCGTATGTTCTCCATGGACGCCGCATAGGTCCAGCGGACGAAACCGGCCAAACCAAAGCCGGAGCAAGGGACGACTGCTACGAGACCCTTTTCCAGAAATGCCACCGCAAAATCGTCGTCATTTTCAATAAGCCTGCCGCCAAGTGTCCTTCCGATGAGCTTCTGAATATTCATCATGATATAGAAAGCGCCGTCAGGCATTATGCAGCTCACGTCAGGAAGCTCGTTGATGCGCTTCACGATATAGTTGCGGCGTACCTCAAACACCTTGCGCATCGCTTCGACGCCGTCCTGAGGGCCAGAGAGCGCCTCAATCGCTGCGATCTGATTCATTGTTCCAGGCGCGCCGGTGGAGTGGCTGAGAAAATTCGCCATGATCTTTGAAATCTTGGGATTTGCCGCCGCGTAGCCTATGCGCCATCCCGTCATGGCATAGGTCTTTGAGACACCATGCACAAGTATCGTCCGCTCAAATGCGTCGTCAGAAAGCGAGGCAAAGCTCACGAACTCTCTGCCGTCATAAACGAGATTGCTGTAAATCTCGTCCGAAATTACATAGAGATCAAATCTTTTGCACACGTCGGCAAGCGCCTCCAGATCTTTTCGTGTGTAGAGCATGCCAGTCGGGTTTGAAGGGTTATTGAGGATAAGGACCTTGGTCCTCGGACTGATTGCGCTCTCAAGCTGCGCGGCCGTGATTTTGAAGTTTGCGTCCTCCCCGGCCTCGATGATATTCGGGGTCCCTCCGGCCATGCGTATCATTTCGTAATAGCTTACCCAATAAGGCGCTGGAAGGATCACCTCGTCACCTGGATTGATCAGAGCCATCAGTGCGACGAAAATGCTGTGCTTCGCTCCGCTCGCCACGGTTATCTGCGCAGCGTCGTAATCGACTCCGAGATCCAGTCTCAGCCTTGCCGCGACGGTCTTTCTCAGACTCGGCAACCCTGCCGCGGGAGTATACTTTGTCTTGCCCTCGCTTATGGCTTTTATGCCGGCAGCTTTTATATTATCGGGAGTGTCAAAATCCGGCTCCCCTGCCCCGAAGCCGATGACATCAAGTCCGTCCGCCTGCATTTGCTTCGCAAGCGAATCGACCGCAAGTGTGGTGGACGCCCTGACTTCCCCGGCAATTCTTGATAATTCTTTCATTGAAAATGCACCTTCCGTCATCTATGCTATGCAGAATTTTTGTACAAGCTGAAATTATTATAAGCCTCGACCCTCATCATTGCAATATATTTATAAGCGGAAACTGCGGCCCAAACAAAGGGAATGCCCTCCGTTTCCGAGGGCATTCCGCAGATTTAGATTAACCGTCTTTTTTGTGACTGCAGGTTCCGCAGGAAGCGCAATTTGAGCAGTCCCCGCCCGGACAGCCCTTTGTTCTGATATTCCGGATTGTTTTCAAAACCGCTGGAATCAGAACCGCGAGTACGGCGGCGCCGACGATTATCGAACCGAGGTTGTCTTTAATAAAGCCGAGCATTCAACTCACCTGCTTTGTTGAAGAATTTTCATAGGGATTTTTTCTGAATACGAGATAGACCAGCGCTGCCAGCAAAACCAGAGTTACAAACGAGGATACTCCGAAAGTTCCGCCGGAGAAAAGCCTTCCAACCTGATTTATGATCATGCTCACGACATAGGCCAGACCGCACTGATAGGAGAGCGCAGCCAAAGTCCATCTGCCGCTTTTCATCTCATGCTTTATCGTGCTCATCGCGGCAAAGCAGGGAGCGCAGAGAAGATTGAAGATCATGAAGCAGTAGGCCGAAAGAGCTGTAAAATTCTGAGTGATGTCGGGGAGATATTTGCCGCCCGCGGCGCTCGTAAAGCCGAAAAGGATACCGAAGGTGGCGACAATACTCTCCTTTGCGAGAAGACCGGTAATAGTAGCCAGAGCGGCTTGCCAGAAGCCGAAGCCCAGAGGCGTGAATATCGGGGCGATGGCCTTTCCGAACGAAGCGAGAAGACTGAGGTCGTTGTCGCTGACGGAGATAAATCTGCCGCCGGAAATTCCGAAAGCCTGCAGGAACCAGAGAATTACCGAGGACGCAAGGATTATTGTTCCGGCCTTCCTGACGAAGGAGGAGACCCTTTCCCAGGTCGCTTTAAAGACATTTTTGCCGAGCGGTGCATGGTAAGGCGGGAGCTCCATAACGAACGGAGCCTCGTTTCCCGCGAAAGGTTTTGTCTTTTTAAGTATTATGCCCGATATAACGACTGCGGCAACTCCGACAAAGTAAGCGGAAGCCGCAATCCAGGCCGAACCGCCGAAAAGGACGCCCGCAATCAGGGCAACAAAGGGCATTTTCGCACCGCAGGGAATGAAGGAAGTGGTAATTATCGTCATCCTTCTGTCCCGCTCATTCTCTATGGTTCGCGAAGCCATAATACCGGGGACGGAACAGCCGGTCCCGATGAGAAGAGGAATGAAGCTCTTTCCCGAAAGTCCGAAACGCCTGAATATTTTATCCATTATAAAGGCTATTCTCGACATATAGCCGATATCCTCTAAAATCGAGAGAAGCAGGAAAAGAAGAAGCATCTGCGGCAGGAAGCCGAGCACGGCGCCAACTCCGGCGACGATGCCGTTTATTACCAGCCCGGACAGCCAGACCGCCACGTTCATGCCCGAAAACCATGTGGACAGGCCTTGTGATATGATAGTTTTGAAAAGAGTGTTACCGACCCATTCTGAAGCCCAGCTGCCAAGTGTGCTGATCGATATATAATAGACAAGAAACATAACAAGCGCGAAGATAGGCAGCGCCAGAAAACGGTTGGTGACGATATAATCTATTTTATCGGAGGTCGTCGAACTGATCGCATGCGCTCTTTTGATACAGGAAGAAGCAATCTTCTCAACACAGTCGTAGCGCTCAATGGTAATAATACTTTCGGCATCGTCGTCCAGTTCGGCTTCGCAGTCCTTTATATGTTTGTTGATATGCTCCCACACGGATTCCTCAAGGTCCAGTTCTTCGAGCACCGCTTTGTCCCTTTCAAAGACCTTCACGGCGTACCAGCGGAGATAGCGCTCCGGAACCTTCGCTTCAAGAGATTCCTCGATATGGGCTATCGCGTGCTCAACGCTGCCGCGGAATACCGAAGGATTTTTGACATTTCCGGCTTCAGAAGCGATCTTGACGGCATACGCGACAAGTTCCTGCTCGCCCTCGCCTTTCAGCGCCGATGTTTCGAAAACCTTGCAGCCGAGAGCTTTTCCCAGCTTTTCGGTGTCAATTTTATCTCCGTTTTTGCGCACGATATCAATCATGTTTAACGCGATAACGACCGGGATGCCGATTTCGACCAGCTGTTCTGTAAGGTAAAGGTTCCTCTCAAGATTTGTCGCATCGATTATGTTTATAATCGCGTCCGGCTTGTCGCCGATGATATAATTTCTCGCGACCACTTCCTCAGGTGTGTATGGCGAAAGAGAGTAAATTCCAGGCAAATCCTGAATGATAACGTCTTTGTCGGTTTTAAGCCTGCCTTCCTTTTTCTCGACCGTGACTCCGGGCCAGTTGCCGACGTACTGGTTTGAACCGGTCAGCTCGTTGAACATTGAAGTCTTGCCGCAGTTCGGATTGCCGGCAAGCGCAATTTTTACACGCATTGTTAATTTCCCTCACTTTCAGTTAGACGCCTCTAATCGCTGAACAAAAAATTGGGTTCTAACGAACCTCAATCATTTCTGCGTCTGATTTTCTGAGGGATAACTCATAGCCTCTGACGGTGATTTCAATGGGATCTCCGAAAGGGGCGACCTTCCTGACATAGAGCTCTGCGCCCTTTGTGACGCCCATATCCATGATGCGTCTTCTGACCGCACCTTCTCCGTGCAGCTTGACTACCGTTGCTTTTCCGCCGATTCCGACACTTCTCAATGTTTTCATCTCGATGTCCTCCTCATTGTTTCGATAAAATAGTTAGTTGGCTCTAACTACTAGATGTAGTATAACATCCGATATGTTCTTTGTCAATGCGGATACGGGTATATTTATGCAAATTCGCGTAATGTTATAATATTCACATATTGAGTGTCTGAATATTGTCGCTTATTACAAATCTGTGGGCTTTAAGTGGTTTTATGAACGGAGCTAAGCGCTGTCAGCAGCGCGGCTCCGAGTATCCAGAAGAGCGCGATAAAGCAGGCGCAGTGCAAAAAAAAGCGCATGGGTAATATTTTAATGATCTCGTCGGTATTTGGATCAAAAAGCCATGAGGTACCGGGAAATATGAGTTTGTGAAATAGGATGAAAGCCCTGTCAAAATTGATTGCGAGAAAAGCACTCAGAAAAGTCGGTATGAGGAGAGTAAGGACGGCGGATAACCTGAGGGTTAACTTTGAAGCGTAATTTTTCAGTGCAAGCGCCGCCAAAGCGAGAGCGGCGGCGCCCCCGAGAAGATATATGGCGCCGAATACTTTTTTGCACTGTGCGAAATGAAGGCTCCCCGACTGCGAATATTTCATTGACGGAAGGCTAAAACCCGCATTTGAAAAAGGCGAAAGAAAACGCAGCGCGGCATCGTAATTTTGGATTACCCCGTTCTTTGAAAGACCTGCGCTCCCGCACAGATTTAGCTTGTCCACGTCTGCGGAAAACGGAAAACCACTGATATGGATGACGGCGAGCCCAAGCGCGGTGCTTAAAAATACTGCCAAAACGGCGATCAGAATTCCAGTGAATATTGTTTTCATTTCAGGGACCTTTCGCATTCACTCCGCCTGGGCGAGCGCATATTTGGGCCTCTCGTCCCTGAAAATGTTCCCGCCGAAACAGTCGATGCATACTGTGAGCGGCAGTTTGTCCACGACAAGGCGTTTTACGGACTCACAGCCAAGGTCCGCAAAGGCAATTTCTTCCGCCTCGAGCACATGGCTTGCCATGAGCGCCCCTGCTCCGCCAACGGCGCAAAAATATACGGCGCCGTTCAGGCGGATGGCGTCGCAGACCGCCTCTCCCCTCTCCCCTTTGCCGATAATGGCGGCTAGGCCCATATCGAGCAGACGCGGAGTGAATTTGTCCATGCGCGCCGAGGTCGTCGGGCCGCAGGAACCGACGGGCCTGCCGTTCTGAGCAGGCGTGGGCCCCGTGTAATAGATGACCGCTCCGTTTATATCGAAGGGAAGACTTTCGCCTAAGTCGAGCAGCTCGAACATGCGCTTATGTGCCGCGTCCCTTGCGGTAAAGACTGTGCCGGAAAGCAGTACGCGGTCTCCGGCTTTCAGAAATTTTGCCGCAGCTTTGAGTTCACCGGCATTCAGATGCGTCATAGAGACACCCCCGTTTCAGAAAAAGTATAGACAGAAATTATATAAATTAAGCGGACAGCTCTCCGCTGTCCGCTTTAATGCATTATGCTTTGAGCGCGCTCTTTGCCTTCTCAGTGAGGGCGGTAAACGCCTCAGGATCGTGGATCGCGGTCTCCGAAAGCATTTTGCGGTTCATATCGATTCCGGAAAGCTTCAGGCCGTGCATAAAGCTGGAATAGTTCATTCCGTTCATCTTGCAGCCCGCGCTGATACGGGTGATCCAGAGCTGGCGAAAATCTCTCTTCTTCTGCTTACGTCCGGCATAGGCATAAGTGAGGGATTTCATAACGGCCTGATTGGCCATTTTATAGTGGGTCGATTTCGATCCCCAATAGCCCTTGGCCATGCCGAGGACTTTATTTCTTCTCTTGCGCGTCATCATCGCGCCTTTAATTCTAGCCATTTGAAAGATCCTCCTTATTTGTAGGGAATCATGCGCTTAATCGCAGACTCGTTTGTTACATCGGCATAGGTGCCCTGACGGAGACGTCTTTTAATCTTGGTGGTCTTTCCATGGCCGTTGAGCAGATGGGACTTGTATGCACGTGCACGCTTGACTTTACCGGTTTTTGTGAGACTGAATCTCTTCTTCGCGCCGCTGTGTGTTTTGAGCTTAGGCATAACGATACTCCTTCTATCTAGTTATTTGTTAGCAGACGATGCTTTGGGGGACAGGAACATAGACATGCTGCGGCCTTCGAGCTTTGGCTCCTTATCAAGGACGGCAGAATCAAGGCATTTGTCCGCAAAGTCCCTGAGTAGTTCCTCGCCCAGATTTGTATGAGCCATCTCTCTGCCGCGAAAGCGCACGGAAACCTTTACGCGATCACCGTCATGGATAAACTTTAGCGCGTTTTTCAGTTTCACATTAAAGTCATTCTCCCCTATACCGGGTGACATGCGGATTTCTTTGATCTCGACTATATGCTGGTTCTTCTTTGCTTCCTTATCCTTTTTCGACTGCTCGAAACGGAATTTGCCGTAATCCATAACCTTACAGACCGGCGGGACTGACGCGGGAGCAATTTTGACCAGATCGAGATCCTTCGACACGGCGATCTCAAGAGCAGCATGAGCGGACATGATCCCAAGCTGTTCACCGGTATCGCTGATGAGTCGGACTTCCTTGTCGAGAATTTCTTCATTGATCTGATGAGCTATGTTCGCGATATTAAGACACCTCCAAGCATAATAAAACGGGCCGTGACCCAAATTAAAAGTAAATGCGGATGCAATGGCACCCGCATAAAAAACACATAAACAGTCCAGAACCGAATGTGGCTTTATTGACCGCCGCGCACGGATGTGGCGGGGTGAGGACGGATACCAACCGAACCTACTTTATTCTAACCCAATAAGAGTAGCAGAATCATCACGGATTGTCAAGCATTATTTGAGGCCTTTGGACAGGCTTTTTTCGTTCACGGAAAAAGGGAGACTTCCCTATGCGGAAGTCTCCCAAATTTGAAGCTTACTTATTTACGACCGTGTCGAAATACTGCCCGAGGGCTCCGGTAATCTCATCGTGCGTCTTATAGCGTCCGTCAATGCCGTCAACGTCAAGATAGAGCGAGGGGATACCGTACTTGTCCTGAATCATATCCGTGATGATTTTTGCGGAGGCCCAGGTGTGTTTGCAACCGATATGTCCGAGGAAAATGGACACGTCGGGCTCATATTCCGTAAATATCTTATCGACTAGATAGATGTAGTTCTCGGTTGGACCAGCGGCGCCGTGTATCATCGGGCTGTTCTCCATTTTTCTCGCTATCGTCCTGAAGCAGTCGTGTCTGTCGTCCATATGTTCGTAAATTTCGCCGTGCTGATAGCCGAAAGCGTCCATAACCGTGATCGCGCCGTATTCTCTCTCCATCCAGTCCATCGCTCCGGAGAAGGACCAGAGCATGTTCTGGAGCAGAGCGACGCGGTGCTTTTCACCGTCGGGGCAGGGACTTATACCCAGCTCAATCATCATTTCGCCGGTCTCAAGTTCTTTTTCAAGCAGATTGCCCATTTCGGGATAGCAGGACATCGCGTTAGATGTTCCGTTCATAACCAGCATACGTCCGGGCAATGGGCAGGGCTTGTGTTTGCGCAGATCCGCACACTTTCCCTGGAGCTCGTAGGTCCTGTTGGCGTTCTTCATAGTCTCTTTCATTACGTCCCAATCGAGTTTGTGGCCTGTAAACTCCTCCATAAACGCAACAAACTGCTCCGTCTGATCCACGAGATACTCAAGACCGCGCTCGTCTCTGCGGAAGGGCTGGTCAAAGCCGAAGCTGGGGACATTCATCATTCTGGCCATGTTCGGATAAACGACGCGGGAGGAGTCGCAGGGTACGGAGGAATATACGAAGGCGTCGGCCTCTACTCCGTACTGATCCTCGACGAGAGTGCCGAGATAGGTTTTGCAGAGGCCGCAGGTCGTGGGAGGAACGTATTTCTCGGCGGCGTCGATAAATTTTCCGGTAAGCACGGGGTTTGGGGATAGGCGTATGGGGACGGTGTCGAGGTAGACCGGAACACAGTCGAAGGCCACGATGATGTCGACGGGTACGGGGCCTCCGAAAAAGACCAGCTTTTTCCCGTTTGCATGCGCGTCGCGGACCTGATGCCACATATCATACTGTATCTGAAGCGTCCAGAGAAGGTCGGGGTTTTTCTCCTTCATACGTTCCATCTGGCCTTCCACTTTTTCGCAGCAGAAGTCAAATACGGAGAGTTCGCCGCTCATAACGGCGTCTTCAAGTCTTGTGTCTTTAGCCATTTTTCAGTCCTCCTTCTCGATCATTTCAATGAATGCTTCCGCGCGAATGGCGAGTTGCCCGGCGTTTGCAAGATGCTCCTCGCGCTCGACCGTAAGTATCGGTATGCCGGCGTCTTTAAGCATGGGCTCAAGGAACATGCTTTCGCCGCCCCAGCACTCGCAGTACTGCATCTTTTCATATACAACGCCGTCGACCCTGTATTCTTTTGCCGTTTCCGTTACCCACTTCTGGAGTTCTTCCCTGTTGTCCATCATACGCGGACAGACGATGCGGGTCAGATAGTATTTCGCGACTGAGCCCAGAACATCCTTTTCGTCGACGTCCATGACGTGGTTGAAGGGCCTGCTGCCATAGCAGAGCGCGTCCGCCACGAAGAGACCGCCCTTGTCCTCTATTACTTTGAGATAGCCCGGATTGTCGAGCGCTGAGCCGACAATCATAAGACGCGCGCGCTTGTCCGTAATAGGGACGCGGTTTTTCGCGTCGGCAAGAAAAGCCTTCAGAAGCGCAATAAATTCCTCGACTGTATAATCGCAGGACTTGAGAGCGATTGCTAGCGCATCCTCGCCGCTTATCACCGGATTTTCAGCTTTGCGGAGCTCCAGCACCTGCCGCATAAGCTCACGGGCTTCATTGTACTTTGCAATCGAAGCCTTCAGCTTTTCGTCCGTCAGTTTGTTTCCGCTGAGCTCCTCGAGCTTTTCAATGAGGTCTTTCAACTCGTTGATATAATATCTTAACTCCAGACTGCCGGTCTTGCGCGGGGCGCCTATCTGGAAGAAGAACTTCCCGATATTGTTTTTTTCATCGACATGCTTCGCGTTGTCAAAGCAGCGCGCGGACATCATACAGCCGTCGGACGTGACAATGCCGTCGAGCGCATATTTTCCGGAAAGCCAATACTGCAGCATGCCTCTCGCGTAGCTGCAGCTGAACGTCGACATCCACGCATCTCCATCGGGGCTCTCCGCGCAGCCCGTCGCCCTCAAGCGCACAGGCATGATTTCAAGCGCGTGCAGTATCTCCACAGGCACATGACAGCAGATAAACCCCAACGCCTTTTTACCTTGTCCTCTCCAGGCCTTTATCGCCTCGCCTGTAACCTCCGGCTCGAATAATTTTTGGTAATCCATAGTTTCCTCCTTTATATTTCCGGGACAATAACGTAGCACGCTACATAATGATCTATATTCTACCGCCTCGAAACACAATTTTCAATTAGATAAGTGGACAAAATGTAGCTTGGTACATTGTTTAAATAGGAGATATTCCGATAAATAATCGGCGCCGCATCAAATACGGCGCCGGTAAGCTATATAAAACATTATCGCGTGCTTCAGTCTCCGAAGAATATGCCGATGTCTCTGGCAGTCTCGATAAGCGGGTGATTTGTCGGAAGGAATTTTGTTCTGCTTGCCGCGTCGGCAAGTGGAACGGAAATGATCTTTCCCCCCTGAATCCCGATCATGTAACCATATTTTTTATCCATGATAAGGTGTGCGGCCGCAGTTCCGAACTGTGTGGCAAGAACGCGATCATAGGGACAGGGTGGACCTCCCCTCTGGTAGTGTCCGGGGACGGTAACGCGGGTCTCCTGTCCTGTTATCCGCTCGACCTCGCTTGCAATGTGGTAGGATATTGTTGAATGCTTCATTTGCTCTTTGACTGCCCGCCGCTCGTCTTCGGTTAGAACGGCGTCGTTAACGGAGACAGCGCCCTCCGCGACTGCGATTATCGTAAAATGACGTCCGTGCTTTCTGCGGTATTCCACGGCCTCGATGATCTTATCCATCTCATACGGGATTTCGGGAATCAGCACAACGTCGGCTCCGCTTGCGACCCCCGCGTTGAGCGTCAGCCACCCGGCGTCACGGCCCATAAGCTCCACAAGGAAAACGCGGCTGTGAGAGCTCGCTGTGGAGTGTATGTAGTCGATGACGTTGGACGCGATATCAACAGCGCTCTGGAAGCCGAAGGTCGTGTCCGTTCCCCAGATGTCGTTGTCTATCGTCTTTGGCAGAGTAATTATATTCATGCCGGCGTCCATAAGAAGCTTGGCGCTTTTCTGTGTTCCGTTGCCGCCCATAACAACGAGGCAGTCCAGATTCAGACGGTTGTATGTGTCCAGCATAGCGGGCATCACGTCATTGCCCTTGTCGTCCACGATCGCTTTGCCGGGAATGAATTTCTGGCGCGAAGTGCCGAGAATGGTTCCGCCTTCGGTCAGGATACCGGAAAAGTCCTTTCCCTCCATGAACTTATAGTCGCCCTCAATGAGGCCGCGATAGCCGTCAAACATTCCGTATATCTCAACATTATCTATGTGCTCAATAAGCGCCTTTCCGACGCCGCGGATCGCGGCATTCAGGCCCTGGCAGTCGCCGCCGCTAGTCACAATACCGATTTTTGTACTGCGTTTCATATGATTCTCCCTCTATATTCCGTATCACTCATTTCTAACGTATCATACAACTTGGAGAGAGGAATGTCAATATAGTGATTTTCAGGTGAGCATCAACTTTACGAGCCTGCTCGTCCCGAGCCTGTCGGCACCTGCAGATATAAGCTTTTCAGCGTCCTCGAAACTGCTTATCCCTCCGGCAGCCTTAATTTTTGTTTCTGGAGCGCATTCCCTGCGCATTGTGAGAACATCCTCGAGCGTAGCCCCGCGTTCGGCAAAGCCGGTGGAGGTCTTGATAAAATCGGCTCCTGAAAGTGAGACGACTCGGCATATTTCACGGAAAACCGGCTCGGGGAGTCTGCAGGTCTCGACTATTATCTTTAGTATATAGCCCTCTGTGGCTTTCCTGAGCTGTTTCAGCTCATCCTCGACCGCGGCGTACATTCCGGAGCAGGCCCAGCCTAAGTTTATCACCGCGTCTATCTCGTCCGCGCCCTCCTCGATAAGGTGCGCGGCTTCGAAAACCTTTGTGGCTGTGTCGTTATAGCCGTTCGGAAAGCCGACAACCGTACAGATCTTAAGTCTGTCTCCGCAGAGCTTTTTTGCCTCGTACACATGGCTTGGAGCGAGGCACATTGATGCGCAGTTAAATTTTATCGCCAGCTCACAATTCTCCGCAATCTCCTTAAAACCGGCTTCCGGGCGCAGAACCGTATGGTCACATCTTCTGAGAATTTCGTCTTTTGTCATATAATTACTCCTTTCTGTTGTGTTTCCGGCGGCTTGATTATTCCGCAGTTTTCGTTTATAATCCTAACAGTTCAATTCTGGAGGAAACATGGAAGACATATTGTTTGATTCGCGCAGCGGGCTTGATAAGCTGCCGTTCGGCGCCGTAAGCGCGGGAACCGCTGTAAATTTCGGAATACGTACCGCCGAAGCGCTCAATATTTCGTGGATGAAAATCGTTGTGCGGGCAGATCCGGACGGAAGCGAACGCGAATATGCGCTTGTGCGGGTCTGGTGCGAGCGCGGCTACACACGGTTTGAGGGAAGAATAGACTTCGAAGAATCGGGGCTTTGCTGGTACTATTTCAAAGCCTTGTCTTCCGACGGCTGGAGGCTCATTGGAAAAAGCGGCGGAGGCGCAGACTTTGTCTCCGGAGAACCCCGGCTCTGGCAGCAGACCGTTTACGCAACTGATTATATCACACCGGAATGGATTTCGGGAGGGGCATTTTATCATATTTTTGTAGACCGCTTTTGTAAAGCCGGGGAACGGCCTGTCAGAACCGGCGCTCTTTTGCGCGGTGACTGGGGAGGGACTCCCCATTACAGGCCGGACGCGGACGGAGAGATCAGAAACAATGATTTTTTTGGGGGAAATCTTGACGGGATCATCGAAAAGCTGCCTTACCTGAGCAGCCTTGGCATAAGCTGCCTCTATCTTAGCCCAGTCTTTGAGGCGGCTTCAAACCACAAATACGACACAGCGGATTATCTGCGGATAGACCCCTCCTTCGGAGACGAGGAGAGTTTCAAAACGCTCTGCGCCAAGGCAGGGAAACTCGGGATACGCGTTATCTGCGACGGCGTCTTCAACCATACGGGCTCCGACTCCGTATATTTTAACAGGAACGGTACCTACGGCGGGAGCGGAGCCTACAGATCGAAGGATTCGGAGTTCTTCGAATGGTACAATTTTACCCGTTGGCCGGATGAATATGACGCATGGTGGGGAGTCAAAACACTTCCGCAGATTAATAAGGAATGCGCCGGCTTCCGCGGCTTCATCACCGGAGAAAACGGCGTGCTTCAGAAATGGATGAATTACGGCGCCTGCGGCTGGCGGCTCGACGTCGCCGACGAGCTGTCCGAGAACTTCCTGCGCGAGCTGAGAAGAAGAGTAAAAAGTGAAAATTCCGAAGCGCTGATTATCGGAGAAGTCTGGGAGGATGCCTCCAGCAAGATTTCCTATGGCAGCCGCAGGCACTATTTCGAGGGTGCGGAACTCGACAGCGTGATGAACTATCCTTTCAGGGAGGCAATAATCGCCTACCTGCTGAACGGCAGAGCCGAAGAACTGCGCGAAACCGTTGAGAGTGTCTGCGAAAATTACCCGAAACCCGCGCTGGACTGCCTTATGAACATTCTCGGTACTCACGACACGGAGCGTATACTGACAGTTCTCGGTGGAAAAACCTACGCCGGCCGCGACGAGAGGGCGAATGCGGTCCTTTCGGAGGGCGATCGCGCTCATGCGAAATCCCTTCTGCGCTCCGCAAGCCTTCTGCAATTTACCCTGCCGGGCGTACCCTGTATTTATTACGGGGATGAGGCTGGCCTCGAGGGCTACGAGGATCCCTTCAACCGGAGATGTTACCCCTGGGGGAACGAGGATCCTGAGCTGATCGAGTGGTATAGGACTCTTCTTCGCGTGAGAAAGGGCAGTGAAGTGCTAGCCGGAGGCGAATACAGGACCCTGCGGGCCTGGAACGGGGTATTTTCCTTTGAGCGCAGCCGCGGCGGACACCGTACGCAGACGCTTATTAACCTAGGGCAGGACGCGGTGAGCGTCGTTCTTTCGGAAAATGACGCGATTCCTGTCGTGTGGAACTGCGAAAAAAACGAAAACAGCCTCCGCGTGCTCCACGAAGGCTGTGTGTTCATTGAGACGGCTGAGGCGTAGTTTTATGCTTCGGCCTTTACTCTGTGCTCGCAGTAGACGCAGCGATAGATGCCCTTTTCCCTGTCCGTCAGATGGAATATGTGCGGGAGCTCCTGTTCTACGGAGGTGATGCAGCGGGGGTTGGTGCATTTCAGCACGTCAGTGACCTCCTCAGGCAGCGAGAGGTGCCTCTTTTCAACGATCTCGCCGTCCTTGACTACATTGACGGTGATCCCCGGGTCTATATACCCGAGCACGTCGAGATTTATATCGATGAGCGAGTCAATTTTAATAATGTCCTTGTGCCCGGCCTTCTTACTCACGGCATTTTTGATGATTGCCACCGAGCAGTCCAGCTTCGAGAGGTCGAGGATACGGTAGATTTCCATGCTCTTCCCTGCCTTGATATGGTCGAGCACTATCCCGTTTTTAATCGAATCTATTGTCATATTAATCCCTCCATCCTTTAATCGATGCCCAGAAGCTTCAATATCAAGGCCATTCTCACGTATTTTCCGTTCAGCACCTGCTTGAAGTAGCAGGCCCGCTTGTCGTCGTCGACGGCGCGCTCGATCTCGTTTACTCTCGGGAGCGGGTGCATGATGCACAGGTCCTCTTTCGCGTTGTCCAACTTGTCCAATGTGAGTATGAACACGTCGCGCAGACGCAGATAATCGGCCTCGTTGAAGAATCTCTCGCGCTGTACGCGGGTCATGTAGAGAATGTCAAGATTAGGCATCTCGTCCCAGTTGTCCGTCTCAACATAAGGCAGGCCGTTCTTGTCCAGAACGTCCTTTTTAATGTAGCCCGGAGCGCGCAGCTCTTCTGGAGAGATGAGAACGAAACTGTTGCCCTCATAGCGCGCCATCGCCTGAATAAGAGAGTGCACAGTTCTGCCGAATTTCAGGTCACCGCAGAAGCCGATTTTCAAATTTCCGAGTCTGCCCTTCTCGCGGTAAATCGTCAGAAGGTCCGTGAGCGTCTGCGTGGGGTGGTTATGTCCGCCGTCCCCCGCGTTGATTACGGGGATAGTCGCGGCCTTTGCGGCGACGAGCGGGGCGCCCTCTTTGGGATGGCGCATCGCGATTATATCTGCGTAGCAGCTCACCGTTCTTGCGGTATCTGCAACGCTTTCCCCCTTCGACGCGCTGGAGCTACTTGCCTCCGAAAAGCCGAGAACACTTCCGCCAAGCTCGAGCATCGCGGCCTCAAAGCTCAGCCTTGTGCGCGTGGAGGGTTCGAAAAACAATGTCGCAAGCTTTTTGCGTTTGCATTTTTCGCAGTATTTATCGGGATTTTCGATAATATCCCCCGCTTTGTCGATGAGTTCCTGAAGCTCCTGCGTCGACAGGTCCGTGATGCTGATCAAATCTTTCATTTTACTCCTCCTATCCAGCTTTCGTCCGACGGATTGTCGCGGAAAGTCAGAATTCTGTTTATATCCTTTTCGGGGATGATGCCGTCCTCCGCGGCGGTATTCACGAGAACGTCAAGATTTGTGAGGCTATAGTTGACCGTATTCTCCTTCTTAAGGGCGTCGAGACCTCTTTGCATGTTGTAGGTGAATATGCTGACGATTCCGAGCACCTTGGCGCCAGCCTCCCGGAGAACGTTCACGACCTCGAGAGAACTTCCCGCTGTTGAAATGAGGTCCTCCACGACGACCACCTTCGCGCCTTTCTCCAGCCTGCCCTCAATCTGATTCTTTTTGCCGTGGTCCTTTGCGCCGCTTCGGACATAGCCCATGGGCAGGCCCGTGATGTGTCCGACGATAGCCGCGTGTGCTATACCCGCCGTGCTCGTCCCCATCAGCACCTCGCATTCCGGAAACTTTTCACGTATCAGTGCCGAGAGAGCGTTCTCAACCTTTGTCCGGACCGCCGGCGCCGTAAGCGTCAGGCGGTTGTCGCAGTAAATCGGACTCTTGATTCCGCTAGCCCAGGTAAAGGGCTCGTCGGGCCTTACTATTACCGCGTCTATTGAGAGTAGCGCCCTAGCAATTTCTTTTTCAGTGTTTTCCACTTGCAATCCCCCCTTCTTTTGCAAAAAGCCGCAGTGAAAGCCGCGGCCTTTTTTCATCCTAAAAACTCTTCCATACAGCGCCGGTATGCCGCCACCGGGTCCGCCGCCGCCGTTATCGGCCTCCCGACAACGATATAATCGCTGCCGAGCGCTCTCGCTCCTGCGGGCGTCGTTATACGCACCTGATCGTCCGCACTGCTGTCGGCAAAGCGCACTCCAGGCGTGACTGTCAAGAAATTTTTTCCGCAGCGCTCCTTGACTATACCGGCCTCGAGAGGCGAGCAGACGACGCCGTCCAGTCCTGCGCCGGCGGCGTTAGCCGCGTAATGCAGAACGGTTTCCGGAAGGTCGGCGTCTATCAGCAGCTCGCTGCGCATCCGCTCCTCGCTCGTTGAGGTGAGCTGAGTTACCGCGATAAGGAGCGGCCTTGTCCCGTCGGGACGCGTCAGACCTTCGAGGGCCGCGCTCATCATGGCGGCTGTGCCCGCCGCGTGGACGTTGCACATATCGATGTTGAATGAGCTGAGAACCGCCATTGACTTCTTTACCGTGTTGGGAATGTCGTGGAGCTTCAGGTCGAGAAATATCCTGTGCCCCCGGGCCTTGATTTCCCGGACAATCTGCGGGCCCTCCGCGTAAAACAGTTCCATTCCTATCTTGACGAAGGGCTTTACCTCCGTGAACCTGTCGAGGAAGTTCAGGGCCTCCCCCCTGCTGCTGAAATCACAGGCGATAATTACGTCTTTTGCCATCAGTGTGCGCCTCCAATAATATCGCGTAAATTTACTATCCCGTATTTTTCCATAATCCCCGGCAGAGCCTCTATAATATCCCTGCAAGCGAAGGGATTTCGCAGGTTCGCGGCTCCGACCTGCACAGCCGTGGCCCCGGCGAGCATCATCTCGATTACGTCCTCCGCGCGTGAAATTCCGCCCATGCCGATTATGGGAATTTCGACGGCTTCGAATACCTGATAGACCATTCTCAGTGCGAGCGGGAAGATCGCGCCGCCTGACATGCCGCCAAACTTGTTGGCAAGCACCGGCTTTCGTGTTTTGAGATCAATGCGCATAGCAAGCAGGGTGTTTATAAGACTGAGCCCGTCGGCTCCGGCTTCCTCGCAGGCCTTGGCAATCGAGACGATATCCGTCACATTGGGGCTGAGCTTGACATATACCGGCTTTGAAACCGCGCGCTTTACGGCTCTCGTGACTTCGGCCGCCGACTCTGGAATAACCCCGAAGCTCATTCCGCCATTGTGGACATTCGGGCAGCTCACGTTGACCTCTATTATTCCAACACACTCCTGCAAGTCCATTGCCTTCGCGCATTCGACATATTCCCCGACAGAGAAACCGCTGATATTTGCGATGACCGGTTTTCCGTAGATACGCATAAGCTCGGGCAGATCCTTTTCGCAGACCGCCCGGAGCCCGGGATTCTGCAGGCCCACGGAATTCAGCATGCCGCCCTCGCATTCGGCGATGCGCGGAGTCGGATTGCCGAAGCGCTCCTCCGCTGTCGTCCCCTTGAAGGACAGGCTCCCGAGAATACGGATATCGTACAGCTCCGCAAAATCCCTGCCGTAGCCAAAGGTTCCGCTGGCGGGGATCACGGGGTTATCAAGCGTAACGCCGCTGAGAGCAACTTTCGTGTCTACCAAACAATCTCCCCCTTTTCAAGCACCGGTCCGTCTCTGCAAATGCGTTTGAAGCCATACTTTGTTTTGCAGGAACAGCCCATGCAGGCTCCAAACCCGCAGCCCATGCGCTCCTCAAAGCTGAACTGCCCGTCCGTCGCCGCCGCGGTGTATACCGCCTTAAGCATAGGCTCCGGGCCGCAGGCAAAGGTATAGGTGATGTCCCCGCATTCCCCTAGAGCGTCGGTAACAAAGCCTTTGACGCCATAGGAGCCGTCCGCTGTCGTAACCAGGACATCCGCTCCGAGAGCGCGGAACTCCTCCTCGAGAAAAATTTCCGTCTTCGAATTGAAGCCGAGAATCGCGGCCGGACGCTTTCCCTCGGACAAAAGCTTTTTGGCGAGCAGATACATCGGGGGCACTCCGGCCCCGCCGCCGATCAGCGCGGGCCGAACGCCGCTCTTGGACGTGTCGTAGCCGTTTCCGAGCCCGGTCAGAAGGTCAAGCTTTTCGCCTCTTTCCATGCGGCTCAGCTGCTCTGTCCCGCCGCCGACGATCTTGTATATCAGCGAACAGGTATCGCCGTCAACGTCGCAAACAGATATGGGTCTGCGCAGAAAGCGCCCTTCCAGCGCAATATTTACGAACTGTCCCGGATTTCCCATTCCGCCCGTGTCGCCGCAAAGTACCAGTTTATAAACGCCCTCCGCCAGTATTTCGTTGCTTTCTATTGTAAAGATTTCTTTCCTCATAATGCTGCCTCTCTTAAAATGTTCCACACCGGAACACCCGCACACATCGTCATAAGGCATTTTCCGAAGACTCTTTCGCCCTCGAAAGGAGTCGCCCGTCCCATTGAAAGAAAATTGTCCGAGTCAACCGTATACTCCGCTTTCAGGTCGAAGACCGTCAGGTCCGCTGGGGCTCCGACTTTCAGCCCCCCGCCAAGTCCGAAACGCTTCGCCGGCATGGCCTGCATAAGATTTAAGAGCTTTTCAAGCGTGATAACACCGGGCCTTACCAGCTTTGTATAGAGTATCGGGAAGGCGGTTTCGAGTCCGACAATCCCATTCAGGCTGTCCTTCAAACCTCCTGCTTTTTCCGCGGCGGAGTGTGGGGCGTGATCGGTCGCGATCATTTCGATCGTCCCATCTACGATTCCTTCTATGAGAGCCTCTCTGTCCGCCGCGCTCCTGAGAGGCGGGTTCATTTTGAAGCGGCCTTCATCGCGGAGATCGGCATCGCAGAGGACGAGGTAGTGAGGGGCCGTCTCGCAGCTAATCGGCAAACCCTCAGCCTTCGCCCGGTGGATCAGCCCGACGCTCTCTTTCGTCGAAACATGGCAGACGTGATAATCGCAGAGCGTTTTTCGGACAAGTCCGATATCTCTCTCGACCTCCCGCCATTCGCTTTCGGAGGAGATCCCAGGAAGTCCGTGTACGAAGGCGTATTCCCCTTCCTGTACGCAACCGCCCTTAAGGAGTGTGTTAACTTCGCAGTGTGCCGCGATAACCTTGTTATGGGCTTTGGCCCTCTTCATGGCTTCTTCCATCAGGGCTGGGTCCTGAACACCCACGCCGTCGTCCGAAAATGCGAAGACCAGCGGCGCCAGAGCTTCCATGTCGGAGAGTTCCAACTGTTTTTCCCCGGCGGTAATACTGGCGTAAGGAAGAACGCGTATCCTTGCGTCCCTTCTTATTATCTCCAGCTCTTTTTCAAGATGCCCGATGCTGTCCGGAACAGGATTCAGATTTGGCATCGCACAGACCGTCGTAAAGCCTCCGTGTGCTGCCGCCAGAGAGCCGCTGAGAACTGTCTCTTTATAAGAAAAACCCGGCTCTCTGAGATGTACATGAACATCAGTGAGACCGGGAAAAACGGAATAATTATTTAATTCAAAAACTAAGGCATCCGAAACCGAAGGAAGAGACGATCCTATATCGGAAATAATGCCGTCAGCAATCAGGATATCCTTTCTGGCAAAAACCTCGTCAAAAAACACGTTTGCGTTTCGAAGCATGTATTTCATCTGATGTCCGTCCTTTCTCGCATTTCGTGATATGATAGCATGATCCGCAAGCCTTTGTCAACTGTTTTTGTGTAGAAAGCGGATTTTTATCAAAATGCGCAATTCTTTCAAAGGCAGCGCTTTCAGGCTTATTGAAAGCGCTGCCTATAGTCCTGCTGAAATATGGCAGGCGGAAAGATGTCCGGAGCCGCACTCCCTTAATTTGGGGGCCGAAAGGGCGCATTCAGGTATGGCAAAGGGACAGCGCAACAAGAAACAGCAGCCACTTGAAGCGGTTGGGGAATCCGGAACTTCTCCGCGGGGAACGAAGCGTTCCCCTGACCTTGCGATTTTTGGGTCCGGAATGGGAGCCGCGGAGAGCAGAGCTTTTGTGTAAGGGTGCAGCGGGTGCCCGATGATCTCCCCGCTGGCGCCGATCTCCACTATCCTCCCCATGTACATGACGGCGATCCTGTTGGATATATGGCGGACCACCGAGAGATCATGCGCGATGAAGAGATAGGTCAGCCCAAGCTCCGACTGCATGCCCTCCAGCATGTTGACGACCTGCGCCTGGATAGAAACGTCGAGTTCCGAGACAGGCTCGTCGCAGACAAGGAATTCAGGGTTTACCGCAAGCGCTCTCGCTATCCCGATGCGCTGCTGCTGGCCGCCTGAAAATTCGTGCGGCAGACGACTGCCACAGTCTGCGCCGAGTCCAACCTTCCGTATAAGAGAGGCTGTCATCTCGGCCCTTTCGTATTTCGACGCGGCGAGAGCGTGTATGTCCAGCGCTTCGCCTATGATCTCGCCGACTGTCATATGCGGATCAAACGACGCCAGAGGATTCTGAAATATTATCTGCATCCTGCGGCGGTAAGGCCGCATGTCGATGGCCGTTTTTTTACCGTGCGGAACGCGGGTACTGTCGAATAGGGCATTTCCGTCAAAAGTTATGCGTCCGGAATCCGGCTCGGTCAAGCGAAGCAGCGTCTTGGCAAGCGTCGTCTTGCCGCAGCCTGATTCACCTACAAGACCCAAAGTCTCGCCTCTGAAAATCTCAAGGGACACGTCGTCTACGGCGTGTATCGGACCCCCGGCGGTTTTTCCGGAATGAAAGGATTTACACAGGCCTTCGGCCAGAAGAAGCGGGAGGTCATTCATGCGGCGTTTCCTCCTCCCCGCCCGCGATACGATTACGGACACAAAGCCAGCAGGCGCTTCCATGTTTTTCGCTGAGTTCGACAAACGGGGGCCTGCGGAGAAGACAAATACTCATGCAGCTTTCACACCTGGGCGCGAACGGGCAGCCTGCGGGCAATCTCAGCGAATCCGCGGGGGCTCCCTCTATTGTGGCAAGACGGCGCGTCAAGTTGTTCTCCCTGTCGGGGACGGAGCGTAGGAGACCGAGAGTATAGGGGTGCGCCGGAGCATAGAAAATATCGTCCACGGTGCCCTGCTCGACTATCGCCCCGGCATACATAACGGAGACGGTGTCGCATAATTTGGCCACGGCTCCGAGATCATGCGTGATAAAAAGGACTCCCATACCGGTTTCCCTCCGCAGCCGTTCAATAAGCTCGAGTATCTGTGCCTGTACAGTCACGTCAAGCGAATTTGTCGGCTCATCGGCAATCAGGAGCTTCGGCGAGCATATCAGCGCCATCGCGATCATTACGCGTTGCAGCAGGCCTCCGGAGAGCTCGTGCGGGTATTGCTTCATCCGCTTTTCCGCATCGCTTATGCCCGCGAGCTCAAGCATCCCGGCAACCCGCCTGTACGCCTCGGCGGTGGAAAAGCCTCTGTTGTGCGCGCGGTAAACCGCCCTGAGCTGGTTTCCCACAGTAAAGACAGGATTGAGGGATGTTTTGGGATCCTGAAATATCATTGATACCTCGCCTCCGCGGAAAGCGCGCATCCTCTTTTTCCCAAACCTGAGTACATCCTCTCCCTCAAAGAGTATCTCTCCCCCAAGCACCCGGCCCGGAGCGCCTATCAGGCCCATTATCGCATAGGCCCCGACACTTTTCCCCGCTCCTGACTCCCCCACTATTCCCATGACCTCTCCGTGGTCCAGAGCGTAGGATATTCCGTCTACCGCCTTGATTTCGCCCTCGGGCGTGAAAAAGGAGACTCTCAGATCTTTGACTTCGATCAGCTTACTCCCTTCGCCGACATTCAAAGTTTCTCCCCCTTCATTTTTAGCCCCGGATCGAGCGCATCGCGCAGCCCGTCTCCGATGAGGTTAAAGGTCAGAATAATGACGCTCAAAAGCAGCGCGGGAATCACAAGGCGGTAGCCGTAGGTCTCGATGCCGCTCAGAGCGTCCGAGGTCATAGAGCCGAGACTTGTCATCGGGGCGGCCACACCGACACCTAAAAATGACAAAAAGGATTCGAGGAAAATTGCGGACGGTATTTCGAGACAGGCCGTGACGATTATCTGGCCGGCGCAGTTCGGGAGCAGATGCTTTCTTACTATCCGGCCCGGTCCCGCTCCAAGCGCCTTTGCCGCGGTAATGAATTCCTGACTCCTGAGCCTCAGCACCTGTCCGCGTATAATGCGCGCCGTTGTGACCCAGTACATGAGCGCAAAGGCTATAAACATTGCGATGAGATTGGGCCCCAGGAGTCCGACAAGCGATTGCAGCACACCTTCGCCGCTGCTTTGATAATTTATTAGCGCCGGCTTCAGAACCGTTGAAAGAAGCAATATGACGAGCATATCGGGCATCGCGTAGATCAGCTCGACAAATCGCATCATAACCATGTCGACGCCTCCGCCGGAAAAGCCGGAAATCAAGCCGTAGACCGTGCCGATAAACAGGACGAGAAGCGCCGCGAAGATTCCGACGAGCAGTGAGACCCGCGTCCCTATCATCACCCTCACCATTATGTCGCGCCCGTATTTATCGGTTCCGAAAACGTGCGGAAAGACTTTTTCACCGGCAGCTTTTCTTTCAAGCTCACCCAAGGAATAGCCGAAGGGCTTTTTATGAATGTTGTTTTCCCGGGCAATTTTGCTCATGTCCGTGAACGGATTGTCCGACTCAGCCTTGATTTTGGCGGATTCGATAGAACTCAGAGCCGAGCCCTTCTCAGCCGCAGCCTTATTTAGCGCGGCTGAGAGCCTGTCCTCCGTGCTTCCCATGGCCTTGTCCAGAACCGCCTGGTCCTCAAGCGAATAGTGCCAAGGAAAGAGATTCTCGGCGCCGGAGTTGAACTCGTCATAGCCGTATGAGACAAAAATTGGCCCGGCGAAAGCAAAAATAATTATTAAAACCAGCACGCAGAAAGCCGCCGTCGCGGCTTTCTTCTTTTTGAACCTCATCCATACGGCATGCCGATAGGAGCCGTTTTCGGTCCCAGGCACACGCTCTTCCGGTGTCTCTGCCTTGACCGGAGTGAAATCCTCCGGTTTTAGTTCGAGCAGCACCCCGATATCCGGCTGGAATGAGCCGAATTTTATACGCTTAATGTTTCGTCCGTCCATCCTAGCGGTCTCCCTTCGTGAGCTCGATGCGCGGATCGACGGCCTTGTAGAGCACATCTGCAAGGAAGTTCATCAGAATGATAAAAGCCGCGAGAAAAACTGTGGTTCCAAGGATGACCGGATAATCGCGGTTCTGTATGCTCTGAACAAAGTAGCGCCCGAGCCCTGGCACGGAGAAGACGGTTTCAACAACAAAGCCGCCGCAGAACACAAGAGCAATATCCGTTCCCATAAAAGTGATGACCGGAATGACAGCGTTTTTGAGCGCCTGACTAAAAACGACCGTAAAGCTGCTCAGCCCCATTGCTCGCGCGGTTCTTATATAGTCTTTAGAAAGTTCGTCAAGCATCGAGGCACGGGTCTGACGGGCTATGTAGCACATTGAGTACAATCCGAGCGCGAAACAAGGCAAAATATATGATTTAAATCCGAGTGAAAAATCAAAAATTACGGGAAAAACTCCCCCCGTGCCGTCTTTGCCGGTGAAAGCCGTGAGCAGCAGCGAGGCGATAACAAAGCTTGGCATGGAAACGCCCACTGTACAGACGACCCTAATCAGGCTGTCTGCCCACGTCCCGCGCTTTAACGCCGCGAGAGAGCCCAAAAATATGCCGGCAATCAGGGACCAAAGGAGGGCAAAGAATCCGATGCCCGCCGAAACGGGGAATTTCTCGAGTATTATCTCGGCTACGGGTCGGTTCTTCTGCATTTTCAGCGAAACGCCCAGATCGCCCTTCGCGAGGTTTTCAAGATATTTCCCCAGCTGGACAATAGGCGGCTTATTAAGCCCATATTTTTCGTTAAGGGCTTCGACCGTGGCTTTTGACGGGTTCTTGTCGCTTGTCCAGGGCCCGCCGGGTATGCTGTTTATCAGTAAAAAGGTCACGCAGATGACGAAAAGTATCGTCACAAGCGCGGACGCGAACCTTTTAAGCGTATATTTGGCCATCGCTTCACTTCCTGCCGAATTATGCGGATAAATAGATTGATATGGGGAACGATGCGGGTTTATGTATATCGGTGTCAATAGAATTCTATCTCCAAGCCACTTCAGAGTCAAGGACTTTCGGACAGGTACGTATATCGCGCCGCAGTTGCGAATAATCTTTGGTATCCGACGAAGTGCACATTGCCGTATGGCAGAAGAAATTCGCTGATTTGACAGGAGGTAGCTATGGAAAATTTATCTATCGGCAACATGACCCGTCTGTGCGGAAGCGTAGACGGAAAAGCCCGTTTTTCGCATATCAGCCGCAACAGGAAATACTACGTTTTCCCCCTGCGGGTAGCAAGACTGTCCGGGGCCGAGGACGTAATCAATGTGGTTTGTGACGAGGAAAAGCTGACAGCTCTTGAGCCGGACGGGAGCTCTATGCTCCGTGTAACAGGAGAACTCCGCTCCTATAACAATAAGAGCGGAGTCGGAAACAAACTTGTGATTTTTGTGTATGCAAACAGCCTTGAGTTCTGCGAGGACGAACCGGAGAACAGCATCTCGCTGCGCGGAACGATTTGCAGGCAGCCAAGCCTTCGCATGACGCCGCTCGGCCGGGAAATCTGCGATCTGCTGGTCGCTGTTAACCGCCCATACGGACGCTCGGACTATCTTCCCTGCATCTCATGGGGACAGTATGCCCGAGAGGCCTCAACCTGGAGCGTGGGAGACAGCGTGGAACTCGAGGGGCGGGTACAGAGCCGCTGCTACATAAAGAACATCGATGGGGAGCAGTTACGGAAGACCGCTTTTGAGGTCTCAGCCTCGACGATAGAAAAGCTGATTTAGTTTTAGCGTCAGAAATTAAGCGTGGCGAAATAGTCGTCCGGAGTCTCGGCCCTTCTGATAAGCTTCGCTTTCCCGTCCGCGCAAAGCAGGACTTCGGCGCTTCTAAGCTTGCCGTTGTAATTGTAGCCCATGGAGTGACCGTGAGCGCCCGTATCGTGAATCACAACAAAATCACCGTTGTCGATACGTGGCAGCCAGCGGTCAATCGCAAACTTGTCGTTATTCTCGCAAAGTCCGCCGACGACGTCATAGAGATGGTCCTCGGGCGCGTTTTCCTTCCCCATGACTGTTATATGGTGGTAGGCCCCGTACATTGCGGGCCTCATGAGGTTGCATGCGCAGGCGTCCAGCCCGACGTAATCCTTATAGATATGCTTCTGGTGTATCGCGGTCGTGACGAGACAGCCGTAAGGTCCGAGCATGAATCGGCCGAGCTCGGTATAAATGGCTACATCCCCCATTCCGGCAGGGACAAGTATCTGGTTATATACCTTCTCAACGCGTTCACCGACGGCCATAATATCCGCAGACTGCTGGTCCTCACGGTAAGGTATGCCAACACCTCCGGAGAGGTTGATAAAGCCGATGTGTATATCTAGCTCGTTTTTGAGTTCTACCGCCAGACGGAAGAGAACGGCAGCAAGCGTGGGATAATAGTCGTTGGTAACGGTGTTCGAAGCTAGAAAAGCATGGATGCCGAATTCCTTGACGCCTTTTTCCTTGAGGAGACGGTAAGCCTGGAACATCTGCGGTTTTGTCATGCCATATTTCGCGTCGCCGGGGTTGTCCATTATCTTGTTGGATATCTCGAAATAACCGCCGGGATTATATCGGCAGCATACCTTTTCGGGTATATACCCCAGGGTTTTCTCTAAAAAATCGATGTGGGTGATATCGTCCAGATTAATTATTGCGTTCAGCTTTTCCGCAAGAATAAAATCAGCAGCGGGGGTCTCGTTGGAGGAAAACATAATCTTTTCGCCTGAAACACCGCAGCGTTCGCACAGCATGAGCTCCGTAAGGGACGAGCAGTCCATACCGCAGCCCTCTTCAAGGAGAATTTTCATTATTTCTGGGTTCGGGGTGGCCTTTACCGCGAAATATTCCCGGTATCCCTTGTTCCATGAAAAGGCCTTGTTAAGCTTTCGCGCGTTTTCACGTATGCCCTTTTCATCATAAAGATGGTAGGGCGTGGGAAATTCTTTTGAAAACTCTTTGAGCTGCTTCAGCGTTACAAACGGCTTCTTCATGACATTACTCCTTTGTTTTGTTGATTAATGTGCTAACGATTTAGCTTATGTAATTAAATATAGCAGAATATCAGGTGATTTGCAAGCTGTGAAATGTTCCTAACCTTGTATGTTTCAGAGTGCCGTTTTGTGGCTTTCGCCTGATTATGCCACATTCTTTCCAATTCTGTCAATCGCCGCCTCGAGAAGATCAATGCGCGCGAGTCTAAAGAGCTTTTCCACAAGCCAGTCCCCGAGAGTGCAGACGGCATAGATGGCGACCGCTGTCAACATAACCGTAAGGATCGTGATCGGCACGGGAAAGCCGCGGTAAAATGTAAAGGCATCCGTCAGAAGGTTTCTCCAGATCAGCGGATTGGTATGGATGATATAGACACCGAAGGACGTCCGCGAAAGCATGGAAACAAATTTGTGCGGAGCTGAGGGGCTGAAAGGGAGCCGGCGGAAAAACAGCAGGAGAAACACCGCCGCCAAGAGGATAAAGGGTGAAACGTAGCTGATCATATTACTGTTGTTCAGGAACTTCATCAAAGCCCACGCTATTATAACGCAAAGAAAGTATCCCGCCAGAAACCAGAAGCTTTTGATGTTTTTTCCGGGATCCGTCCTTCGGAGGTATGCGCCAAGAATATAGAGGCACAGCAGCCACAGAAAACTATATCCGCCGTTCAGATTGAACAGATCCAGGTTTGCGAAATTTTGCATAATCGTAAAAAGGAAAACCGTGCTGAGTGCGAGCAGGGTCATCTCCCGGTCTGTCAGGGTTGCAAGCATTTTGTTGATGTAAGGGACAAAGAAAAAGAGCGCGAAATATGCTGTAAAATACCAGTAAATATTGTGGAGCACCGGCGTAAAAACACAGATCCAGTCGTGCCTTTGCGTCGAACCCGGCATAAACACCGCGAACAAAACCGTAACAACGAGGGATTCGAACACGACTCTCAGCCAGAGCGAAACGATGCGCGAACGCCTGTAGCGTCCCCTGCACAGAACATAGCCGCTTACCAGCCCGAAGCAGTTTACCGCGCACATATTGGCCGTCTCCAGAAGCCAGTCCGCCGTGCCTGCCGGAGGATAGTTTCCCTGGCCCGCGAGTATTCCGCCGACGCCGAGAACGTGAAGCATCACGATCATCAGCATGGAGAAGCTCTTTAAAAAGTCGATTCCGTAATTGCGTCCTTTCATCCAAACGCCATCCTTATGTTTATTTCTGACTTAGCGGGCGGCTATACGCCCACGGGAAAAATATTGGTCTCCTGTATTTCTTTTTCCGGGATAACAGCATTGTATTACAGGCGGGAGCCGCCCGTAAAGAGCGGCTCCCGAAGTTTTTCGCAAATTATATTTTTCAGCCGGCCGTTTTCGTGCAGTAAGAGAAGAAGTAGTATCCGAGCGGAGAATAGTACAGCCCTTTAACATTTTTATCGAGCATATACATGTTCGTGTAGAAATAGAGTGGGGCAATAGCGCTATCCTTCATTAGTATGCCTTCAGCGCTGTGTAGAGATTTCATGCGTGCGGAAGCGTCGGGCGTCGTTTTTGCCGAGTCAATCGCGGTGTCGTACTCGGAGCTGCTGTACTGTGATATATTGTTGCCGTTCCCTGTGCGCCACAGGTCCAGGAAACTTATCGGATCATTGAAATCGGCTGTAAAGACCATGCTGGCAATAGTATAGTTGCCGCTCTGAAGATTGCTTCCGAAGGTCGCCCAGTCCTGATTGCTGAGAGAAACGTTAACGCCGAGGGCTGTTTTCCACATCTGCTGAAGCGCCTCAGCAAGCGATTTGTTTCTGTCGTCGGTGCCGTAGAGATATTCGACTGCCGGGAAGTCCTTGCCATCGGGATAACCGGCCTGAGCGAGAAGCTCCTGAGCTTTTTTGCAGTTTGAGGTGTAATCGCCGGCCGCGACGGAATAATATCCGCCGCCGACTGTCCGGAAGTCCTTGGCGCCTGTTCCGCCGACGTCGCTGACGCCAGATGGAACATAGGCGTCAGCAGGGACTTCCCCTGTTTTTGTAACATTGTTGACAATATAGTTTCTGTCTATCGCAAGCGAAAAGGCCTCGCGCACCCGCTCGTCGTTAAACGGCGTTTTTTGATTCTGGAAACATACGAAAGAGGTTCCGAGATACTCGGCGAGCTTCAGATCTCCGCTCGCCAGCAGGGTCGTGACCTCGTCGGAAGGCACTTCCTCGATGAATTGGAGTGTTCCGCTCCTGAATGCGGAGTACATTGCGTTCGCGTCATCCATCAGCTGAAAGGTGATAGACGCAGGGCCAAGCTTTGAGACATCGTAGTAATATTCGTTTTTTACAGCCTTTATGTGCGAGTTATGGATCCACTCCGAAAGCTTATACGGGCCGTTTGAGACATACGTGGATGGGTCGAAGGTCCACTTGTCTCCCGCCGAGGTGATTATGTCCTTCCTGAGCGGAAAGGTCGCGGGAAACGCGCAAATCTCCCTGAAGTATGGGCAGTCGTAGGTAAGCGTTACGACAAAAGTGTCGTCGTCGGGAGCGGATACACCCAGCGTGGAGGGGTCCGCATATTTTATTACCTCCGTCTCGCTGCCGTTTTCACCCTTGGCCTTTTCACCGGTGGGAGTTCCGTTGGCAATGGCGTCGTAGCCCTTCACCATGTCGATCTGATAGCTGTAGGATGCCCCTGTTGCATGATCGGCAAGGCGCTGCCATGAATAGACAAAATCGCCCGACGTTACAGGCTTGCCGTCACTCCATTTCGCGTCGGAGCGGAGCTTGAAAGTATAGGTGACGGTCCCGTCGCTGTTGATGGTTTTATCCATTGACTTTGCCTGTCCGAAAGTGAGCGTCGCATTGCCTTTGCCGTCGTCGGTCCACTTCATGAGCCCCTCAAAAAAATGCTGCAGCATAGTCCCGCTGTCAAGTGCGGAATTCAGTGTCGGGTCGATAGTCCCGGGTTCGGTAGCCAGGCATACGGCCAGATCAAAGGGCGAAGACGAGGCGGCAGACCCGGATTTTGAGCCGCAGCCTGACAATGTTCCGAAAATTATAACCGCAGACAAAATAAATACCAGGCATTTTTTTGCGTTTCTCATGTTTGGGCCTCCGGTGCTTTTCACAGCGAAATTAGAACTGAGTTTCAAATTGAATAATATTCGACAATATTCAACAAAAGGAATTTTACCACACTCCAATTGCCGTGTAAAGGGTCAATTGCGGCACGAGATCTGTTGTTTCAAACGCCGGACTGCCGCCAGAGAAGTCTGTTGTTCTCAAATAAGGCGTCCAATCTACCGTTGTCCTTCATCCAGGACAGATATGACCTTACGGTGCTTCCGACAAGCACGTATTGTTCAAAATTCATTGTCAGTGAGTATTCGTCAAACACAAACTTTAAAATATCGTCAAATTCGGCGGGTGAGGCGCAGAATTGATACAGTTTTTCCGAAACCTCAAACACTGTGTTTCTGTTCAGGCGCGTAAGCTCCCTTATATCTTCCGACGCTTCGGCGTGGGCCGGCACAAAGATCTTAGCCTGCATCGCCTCCACCCTGCCAAGCGTTTCCAAATAGGCGGCTACATCGTATATGAAGGTGATACGGTATTTTTCAAGCGTTTCCCTGCTGCTTAGGCAGTCCGCAAGAAAAACCGTGCCGTCGGGCGTCCTGAAACCGACCATATCGAAAAAGTGTCCCGGAAGAGGGATGACCTCAAGTTCAGAGGGAAATCCCTCGCCGTCCAGGTCGTCGGCATTACTTTCGGCCGCCATAAGAAATTTATGTCTCAGCTCGGAGCAGGGGTAGGCGCCGTAGAGAAATGACGGCTCCAGAATGGGGAATCTGGTAAAGGCGGTCTCGATCCCGTTGGCAAATATAGGACAGTTCGTCTGCTGCTGCAGGTAACGGTTCCCTCCGATATGGTCCGCATTGGAATGCGTATTGATTATCGCCTTAAGCTTCCAATTGTTCTCGTCCAGGATTTTGCGGATTTTTCTTCCTGCGTCCTTGTCGTTGCCGCTGTCTATAAGATACGCGCTGTCTTCGTTTTTGAGATAGACCCCAATTTTTGCCGGACTGTTGATATAATAACTGCTCGCTCCGGCTCTGACCAACTCAAACATATTTTACCCGCTTCCGTTTTTTCGATTTTTATTCATTATAACAGATAAATCGGAAAAATTGAACAGTGATTTTTGCCGGAATAAAAGAAAAAGGCGCGGAAACCCGCGCCTTTCAGACTATTTCCTCCCGGCCTCGGGGACGATCCGGGTCTCCGACGAAAGTTTACCGGCTTTGATGAGAAGGACCACTGCTACAGCTATAAATGGAATGGCGCCAATTACTCCGGTGATGGACGGGCCGAGCAGAGACACATAACTGCCTTTGATAAAATACAGAGGCAGGCCGGCCGCGGCGTTCACCGTCGAGTGTATCATCGCGGCCGGGATGGCGCTCCTGAGCTTAATAGAAATATAGCCCTCGATTATCCCGAGCCAGAGACAGAACAGCACCATTGCGAGTATGCCGAGCCACGGATAGCCGAAATAGTCCTTTCCGTAATTGTGTCCCATCACGATTACCGGCAGATGCCATAGTCCCCAGATTATACCGGTGATGACAAGCGCCTTTCTGTCGGAGAAAAAACCGCGCAGCTTGGGAAGCAAATAGGCTCTCCAGCCGAATTCCTCGCCCATTGTCGGGATGATATTTACAACAGGCCCAATGAGAACAATAATTCCGATCTGTTCAAGGACGGTTTTTCTAAAATAATCGTCTGTCAGCCCGGTTTTTCCGCTTACTACGGCGAGATGCTTTACATAGGAAAGACTTGAATCGAACGAGCCGGGGAAAAAGAGAAAGTAGACTGCCGCGCTGAGGAAAATCAAGAGCGTCGGCCCGAAATATACCAGCAGATACTGCCTGACATGTCCCTTGAAGCTCGGGCGCAGAAATAAATCTCTGAAACCCTCCTTTGTGATCAGCCGTGTCAGAATATTTCCAAGCGTGGGCGCAAACATTGCCGAAGCGACGATAATTATCGAGCTTCCCTGCCCGTAGGTCAGCCCAAGTATGGGCACCAGCATGAATATCGCCCACGCGATTAAAAACGTAATCAGCAGAAAGACGGTCAGCCGCTTTTTCGTCATCGTATTTTCGTCCATAGAATTCAGCTCCTTTTATAATCAGTCGCCGAGGCAAAAGGCCGTCAGCTTTTCGGTGATGCGGACGAAACGCGCGTCGCCGGCCAGCGGCGCGAATACGGGAGACTGGATGACGGTGTTTGCCATACTGCGTTTGACGGTTGTCTCGTCCCTCGGAAGATCGGTTCCGAGATCAAGCTTTTCAAGCCAGCCGTCTATCCGGTCGAAATACGCGTCGCTGTGGAGCTTGAGCGGATAGATATCGCCGGTCACCGTGTCGGTATATTTCTGAAGCATAGCGAGAGCGCTTTCCCTGCTTCCCTGTGCGAGATAGCCCTGCGCGGCTGCCAGATAGAGCGGGACGAGAACGCCCGGGTGCAGATGCCTCATGTCGAACGTGTCGGCAACGGTTAATGCGCGGCGGAGTGCCTGCTCGAATTTCTCCGGCTTATCGGAAATCAGCACGAGATAGGCGGGAAAGAAGTTAAACAGCACGACGAGGTCCTGATAAATCCCTACCTGAAGAACAGCTTTGGCGTCCTCCTGGCGGCCCAGCATTCCGTAAGCCGCGCTGAGAAGCGACTCCGGCGGCAAAGCCGGCACGATCGCACCGTCAAGAAGCGCAAGCACCGAAGCGGGGTCGCCTTTGGCAAGAGCACAGTAGGCCTCCATGTAAAGAGCCTGTTTTGTCAGATTCGCGTCATCGCTCTCTGCCCTAACGCGGGAAAACAACGTCTTTGCCTCGTCGATAAGCGCCGGAATCTTTACACTGTCCTTTTCGAGCTCAAGATGGTTTATCAGCAAAAGGCCCATCTGTTCCAGCAGCGGAAAACAGGAATAATATTTTTTAACTGTCCTGCGGCACTCGCAGAGAACGCTGTCAAAGGGCTTGGAGGCAAATTCCGCCGAAAACCGCCTGTAAACCTTGTGAATATCCTCTTTTGTCATCTGTGGCTGATAGTCGATCAGCTCGTCTATGCTGATATTGAAGTATGCCGCGAGGGGCGGGAGCAGCGTCAGATCCGGATAGCTCTGACCGGTCTCCCATTTTGAAACGGAGGCCTTCGAGACTCCGATATAACTGGCGAGTTCATCCTGCGTAACGCCCTTTTCCCGGCGCTTGTTTACGAGAACCTTCGCGATATTGATTTCCTTCATATTTATCACCTCTGACCCTATTCTAAGCCGGAAACACCGTTTTAACAATGGATTTGAGGTTGATTTAAGTGGAAATTATCAACCGCTGGGATACTTTGCTTGACTGCAGCAACACCGAAGACAGAAAAGCGGCATACGGTTTTTTCCGTATGCCGCTTCATAATCAGGCTGAAAGGACATTGTAAAGCATTTTAGCCGTTTCGGCTCGATTTATAAGGCTCTTAGGTCTCAACATACCTCCGCTTCCCTGCACATATCCCGCCCCGACAAGCGCAGCGACCGAGTCCGAGGCGTAGTCTGAGATATCGCCGTTATCGGAATATCCGGACAGCGTATCTGAGGAGCCCGGATCAGGCGGATTTCCGTTTATGTACAGAGTGCGGAGAATCAGCACCATGGCGTCCTGCCTTGAAATTGGGTCTCCGGGATAGAAATATCCTCCGTTTCCCTTCGCAATGCCCAGAGCCTTGCAGGCAGAGATCGCGTCGAAGTAATAGCTGCCGGAAGGAACATCGGAGAAGTTGTCGGAACCGGAAGCCGTCAGCTTGAAAGCCCGGTAGAGCATCAGCATGAAGTCTCCGCGCGTCATGTTGTCGCCGGGATTGAACAGTCCGTCCCCGGAGCCCTGTAAAACGCTGTTCTTATACAGATATTGTATGGCGTTTGCCGCCCACGGATAGCTGTCCTCCACATCCGTAAACGGATAGGCATTCGCGTCCCTGACGGTAATGGTCAGCTTGCCCGAATATTGCAGCATTGCGGAGGTATATGCGGTGTACGCGATCGTGACAGTGCCGGAGAAGCTGCTGTTCGGCACAAACGAAACGTTAGACAAAAGCGGCGAGAAAGAGAGGTAGTATCTTGAGGCGGATGTCACCGCAGAGCTGTAGTTCGACGCGGATACATAGCCGTAATACAGCTGTCCGGCAGAGGCCTCAGGCGGTGTAAAGCTCACGCAGTATAGGCCCGAGCCCGTTGACTGCTGGAAAGCGGTACTGAAATCCGTCGCTTTGATGCCGACAGGGGTTTCGTTGTCGGTCGAGCAGCTTACGTTGCCTCCAAGAGAATCAGAGACGGAGATGACGACCGTCCCGTAAAACAGATTGCCGGAAGTATCCCAGCCGGTAAAGCCGAATGACAGCGTGCCGGAAAAGCCGCTTGCCGGGACAAAAGTTACCTGAGAGATATACGGAAAGCCGGAGTAATAATAATTGCTCGAAGACGATACAGCGTTGTAGTAGCCGTACGACTGGGAATAGCCGTAATAAAGCGTTCCCTCTGAAGGGGAAGGCAGAGAAAAGCTGACGTAGGAAACAGTGCTGTTCAGCAAATTGTAGCAGGCGGAATAGAAGTCGGACGAGTTGAAAGTGATGGCCTGATTCAGCGAAGTTCTATAGTAAATCATTCCGTTTATTGCTCCGACAGTCATGAGTATCTTTCCGGGGTAGGAAGTTCCGTCTGAGGAATAGGCAGTGAATGAAATTGTAAAGGTGCCGGTGTAGGAGGCCGCGGGAACAAACGTAATGTTTGAAATAAAGGGCGAGGCATCGACATAGTACCTATTTCCTGACGAAACTGCCGTACCGCTGCCATATGTGGAACTATAGCCATAGTATAGTGAACCGTATGATATTGAAGGGAGTGTGAAGACGACATTTGAGAGCGCTTTGCCGCCGGAGCTGACATAAAAACTTCTGACAAAATTGGCAGAGCTCAGATTCACGGGCATATTGACCGCCGTGGAAAGGGATATCGTTCCGCCGTCGCCCTCGCCAACTTCAAATTTCAGCTTGCCGGCGTATGCCTTACCCGAACTCGAATAAACCGTATATTTAACAGAAACCTCGCCGGTAAAACCCGATGCAGGCACATAGGTAATTCCGGAAATGTCCGGAGGCGCGCCGTAATAATACTTGGTTGAAGACGAAACCTTAGTGCCTGTCTTTGTGCCCGACGAATAGCCGGTGTACAGAGAACCGCTGTTTTTATCGGGAGAAGCGAACAGTACATAGGACATAACGGCGCCTGTCACCTTTATGAATTCACTTGAGAAATCGCTCCCGGAGAGGTTTATCATGCCGTTTTCTTTTACATTGTAGGTGACAATCCCCGCCGGGCTGTCCACAATAAACACGATCAACCTCCCGCTGTATCCGTTTCCGGAGGAGTTATAAGCCGTATAGTTTATTAGGACCGTACCCGTGTAGTCGGCCGCGCCCGCGAAGGTGATATAGGACAGATACGGGGCTGTATAAACATAGTAATTGCTGTATGCCGATACTGTGGAATCAAAATTGGACGATGACACATAGTTATAATACAAAGTGCCATATGCCGGGGCGGGCAAAGAAAACCTTAAATATGAAAGTGTGCTGCCGGTGGAATCTTTGAACGTCTTGGAAAAATCCGAGGCGTCCAGCTGGATTTTGCCGTTTTTATCAATCGTGCAGCTGACAATCCCGCCGGAAAAATTCTGGACATTTATAATTAGCGTGCCAATAACACAACTCCCGTCCAGCCCATAGGCGCTGTACGCGATTGATACCGTACCCGAGTAACCCGTGGCCGGCACAAAAGTAATGGCGGATATATTGGGATTTGAGCTGGCATAATAGAGGGTCTTTGCCGCTACGGCGGTACCGGTCTTGTCGGCGAGGCTGTAATTATACCAGAGCTTTCCGGATGTCGAGATTGGGAGAGTGAACGCGATAGAGGAGAGCGAAGTGCCGGCCGAACTGATTAGCACGCTGCTAAAATCCGAGGCGCTCAGATTTACGGGGACGTTCATCGTCGTCTGATAGTTCACTGTACCGCCGGTTTTGAAATAGACGGTATAGGAGGCCGCGCTTGCCCAAGACGCGCCTGCCGCAGAGGCATCCGCGGTTGCCGACCATGTAAACGAGACATAAGCGCCTGTTCCGCCGCTCTTGGTGGCAAGTTGCAGATATGCGATATAGCTGTACGGGATTACCGTTCCGGCTTTTAGCGCGGTGTTTGCCGCTACGGCTAAATATCCCAGAGAAGTGCTGGCAGGCAAAGCGGTCGAAAGTGAAAGATAGCCGTCCGCCGCCGAAGGGATGGTGACAATTTTCAGATATTTGAGCGCAGCCGTTGCGGGCTGATAAGCGAAGCTTGAGACGCCGGTGCTAAAGGTGCTTCCCCTGATGACAGACGTAGAAGCCGTGTATGAGGTGAGCGTCAGCGACGCGGTGGAAACCGTTATCGTGCCACTTCCGACCGAGTCCGCGTAGCCCGCGGCATTTTCTACGTTCCACGAGAACGACGCGGTTCCGGCCACGGCAGCACTGAAAGACAGACTGATGTCAGGAAGCGCCGATAAAGTTATTGTACCCGACGGTACCGCGCTTCCGTTTACGTACCATGTGCCGGCCGCTGTGTCTGACAGGGTAATTTCAATCTCCTGAACATCGGAGCCGTTCATGCTGCAGTGGGATGAAAAATCCGCTTTTGTAAAATTTTGTGTTGAGCCGATATACACAGTCATGGCAATGGCACTGCTGACCGCCGGCTTCGAGTAGACCGTGATTGTCATAACCGCCGTCCCGACCTTGCTGTTTGCGCTGTCATAAGCGGTTACGCTGTAGGATACCACGCCGCTGGCAACCGGAAGAAAGGCCAGGCTGTCCAGCGAGGCGACGGGTATCTCCGAGCCGAAACTCAGTCCCGAGGGAAAAGCCAGACTTCCCGTATCGCTGTTGCTTCCATCGACGGCAACGTAACCCAGCGCCTTGCCCTCATTTGGAGAATAAGCGTCGCTGATGGTCGTTTTAAGACTAACGGACGCGGCGCTTAAATTCACGCTAAGGTTTAGTACGCCGGAAAATACTGGGGCTATCTGATCCGCCTTTACGACTCTGATATAGTAATCGGTCTCGCTCTTTACGTCGGTATCGGACTCTGAAGTGAGATTAAAGGTGACGCTGAGTTTTATGTAGGAGCTGTCCAAAATATTGGAGAGCGCAATGGTATCGGCGGCGGGGGTGATGACGATTGATTTATACACGGTCAGGTCGGTGTCATAGACCAGATCGTTATGCAGATCAAAAATACAGGAGCCAGAATAAGAATACGGAACGTAAAGCGTCAGGTAGCGCGAAGAACCGGGCTGTATTGTCGAAGTGCTGATGCCTTTTGCCGAGTTGCCAAGTGAAATTGATTTGATCACGGACGCGTCGTTCGCTGCCAGCGCTGCGGGTAGCAGGCTTATCAGCAATATAATTGTAAGCGAAAAGGCAGCAATGCGTTTTTTAATCTTCAAACTGATTCCCCCGATACAATGGCAATAATACACCTTAGTTAATTTATTCCGCATTTATTACGCTTTTCAAGTAGATAAATAGTTTTGCGCTCAAGTGTTCAGGCTGTCTATCGTTTTCCGGGCAAATTCTCTTGCCTTTCTGATATCTATTTCGTCCGGGTGCTTTCTGTTAATAAAAGCCCAGGCTCTCCCCCGGCACAAATAATCGCTTTCGAGTACGTTAAGTCCTTTTTCTCTGAGCAGGGCCTTCATTTTTTCAGGAGCTGTTTTTTGGCCTCCGTAGGTTCCGAAAACCGCCGCGTTTCTGACCTTGGCCGCGTCCAGTGACGCGATAAATTTTTTTGTAGACGCGTGCATGTCTCCGGCGTATATTCCGTCACCGAGAAACATCAGGTCAACCGTCCCTTCTAAAAGGACTTCCGAAACCTCCGAGCAGACAACTCCGGCCTCCTCTGCAATCGCCTCCGCGACTTTCTGGGTATTGCCGGTCATTGAATGGTAGCAGACCTTGATATTCAAAATTTCCACACCTTCCGTTTTATTTTCAGACGTTAATATTTTACCATAAGTTCCTAAAAGAATAAACAAATTATTTCCATATTCCCTACTGCGCAGGAAAAAAGACTGCGGAATAAGCCGGTAGACGGGAAAAAAGTATCAGAGCCTGAAACGGCCCCGATACTTTTTGGATTATAAACGGGACAAATCCCGCGAAAAATTTCTTACGTTAGATCAGCTGGTAAAACAGTCCGTGACGGCTGCAGTGCCAGACGAGCATTCCGTGCCCGAAGCAGGGTATGCGCGTCTGCATATCCCATTCCGGATAGAGCTTTCGAAGCATAAGAGCGTCGCCCGTAAGAAGCGCGACAAAGTTTATGTTGTGCTCCCTGCTCATTTCATGGTCCGAGGAAATGAAGAACTCATCCTCAATTATTTCAACGGACAGTTTTTCCGATTCTTCCGCCTTTTGAGGAATAAGCGGATGCAAAGTTTTTCCGCAGCAGGATACGGCGGCGTCCGCGGTGGCGGTAAGCAGATTGCCGCATCCCGGACAGACGTAGAATTTCAGTTTTTTCATATTGCCTCCAACCAAATCATTGACGTTCAATTCTCCTGAGAGCAGTTCCTCCAGATTGACTCCGAGGATTTTTGATAATTCAGGAAGCAAAGACACATCCGGGCAGCCAAACCCGCGTTCCCATTTCGAAATTGCCTTGTCGCTTATGTTCATGCGTTCGGCCAACTGCAGCTGGGTTAGCTTCTGTTCCTTTCGCAGTTTATAAATAAGCTTTCCGATCTTTGTAGAATCCATGCGCTTTCACCTCCAAATATTAAGTTTATCAAACCCCAGAGAAAAAACCAATAGACGCTCCGTAGAGTTTCTTATGAAGCATAAAGAAAGACATACCTTTCTCTCGGAGAAAAGTATCTCTTAGCTGGTGCACCTGGGCAATCCAAATCTGAACCTTTTATATCGTCAAACGTGATGTCTTTTATGCCGTCCTTGTAATTAAACGTCAGCACCATTTTGTCATTGTAGAGATAAATCGCGTTGACGAAGGTATCAATTAACATTTTATGGTGGGACTGCTGATGAACATCCAGCTTGCGAAATCGATGCAGCCAGAAGGTCACAAACTCCGCGCTGAGCTTTGGTTTGGCCAGCTTTTCGCTGGCGATTCTGACCTCCAAATCCTCTTTGACCGTTTCTAATTCTTCCAGTCGGCTTTTAGTAGATTTCGTGAGGATGCCTTGCTGGATGGCGTTGAGCATATTCTGAATGCCAGTGTTGGCTTCTTGCAGTTGTTGCTCAAATAGCGGTAAATTTGTGTTTTCTCTGTCCTGCAAGTCCATGACCATGGAGACTATAGCCTCGATGGCCTTATCATCCATGACGATCTTCATGGTTTTATTGACCACAAAATCTTCCAACCATTCCTTTTTGACCGGTTTCTTCTTGCAGGCGGCGCGTTTCTTCTTTACGGACACGCATTTATAATAGCGGTGAACTCTGTTGGTGTGGCTTGTCCCGCTTTCGCCGCACATATATGCGCCGCAGTATCCGCAAAAGAGCTTTGTCGTCAGCAGATAATCTTCCTCGGCCTTATGTCTGGCCGGGGCTTTTTTCTTCTTCTCCATTTTTTTCTGTACTCGGTCAAACAAATACGGGGGGACGATGACCGGTATACCGTCCGGCACAACTGTATCCCTATAACGGAACTCGCCGATGTAGCGGCGGTTTCTCAGCAGATGTTCTACACTGTTATAACCCATGCGTTCGCCGCGTGTATTCGTAACACCCTGCTCGTTAATTTAATCGCGGATTTGTGTCATTGTGCTGCTTTCATCATAGCGTTTATAGACTTCGACAATGAACGGCGCTGTGCGCGGATCGATTTGAAAATGCTGTTCGTCATCTATAACATAGCCAAGCGGCAGAGTCCTGCCGTTGTATTTACATTTCAAGGCGTTGTCCGTCATGCCGCGAATGACTTTTTCAGAGAGATCGGCAGAATAATATTCCGCATAGCCTTCCAGTACGGATTCAAGGATAATCCCTTCCGCACCGTCTGAAATTACTTCAGTTGCGGAAACGACTTTAACGCCGTTCTTTTTCAACAGCGATTTATAACGGGCGCTGTCGTAACGGTTCCGGGCGAACCTGTCCAGCTTCCAGAGCACGGTCAATATAATGTCGGAAAACGGTAATGCCGTTCTTATCTGCAAAAGCCGTACATTCTCGGAGTTGTCCTTCAATACTTTCCTCTCGCTGACTATCTGAGGAATAACGGGCATATATGACGGCTGTCATTTCTTCCCCTCCTCCAGCATTTTGATAAGTCGAGTATTAACCGCTATGAAAACGGGCAGTCGGTACCGTCCATCCAGACTTTTCTCTGGTATGCGGATTATTTTGACGTTTCGATGGATTACATCTTCGGGAGGGCAGACAAGACGCAGGGCAAGCTATACAATTATGAGCCTCAGATAATACGCGATAAGACCGAGAACAACGAGAAATTACGCCAGTTTGTCGAGATGTGCTTTGACCCGAAATCTACCATGAATGATAAGCTGTTGCTCAGTATAGCAATCAGAGGCATATAAGTCAACGCTAAATTGACATAATATATTTGATAAGCAGGACATAAACGTCTGGAGGTATGTGTAAATATTTTAAACTTAAAAAACCTGTATTTTCTGTTCTCCAACACTCCAGGCGGCGCACAAGGAAGCGCAACCATCTTTAGTCTGATTGAGACTGCCTAGGAGAATGACCTTGATTCATTCCACTATCTGGTGTGGGTGCTAAGCCAAGCTCCAGCTTTGTCCACCGCCGATGCCGATTGGAATGAAAGACTTACTCCAGCCTATGCTCCAGGAAGCTGCCGGAGCTTACAACCAAAGAACAGCACTACTTAAAATCTATGGGCCTGCCAAAAAAGGCAGGCCCATTTTATATTCTCATTTGACGGCTACGCTTAAGTAAACAGTGGCTTTTCTGTCTACTTAGAGGTAGTCACTTCACTTAGCCGAAGGTCTTGACTGAGGGGTCGTTTTACGCTTGCTTTACCCACTTCGATTCATCTTGGTTATAATTGTACGTCCCGGTGCCACTGATGTCCGAGATGCCTGTCACGGTGCCAGCATCGCCGATTTTGATTACCGCGCCTTGCGTGCCATTTAGCGTACCGTTGATGATAAGTGAGCTATCATTGTTAAAGGTAGCATAATTTGTGAAGCTGCTCCCGCTTGCGACTGTGAACGTTCCGGTGTTGGCGATAGTGCCGTGGTTTTCTGACACCATGCCTTGCGAGCCCATTAAATCGATTGTTAAGGAGTTGATATTGCTGATCGAGCATCCTTCGTCTACATACAGGTATTTGACCGAGAGAATACCTGTGTTGTCCAATCCATTGGTAACTTGGATCTGCACACCTTTGCCCGTGAACGTGCCCGCGTTGTGTATGCACCCGCTGACACCCTGACTCTTGACGTACATATAGTTGCCTGCGGAGACTGTACCGTTGTTGGTCAAAGTGCCGTAAATATACATTTCATCGGTTTCAAGCACGCCGCCCGTTTCTACCGTGAGCGAGCCGGTTAAATATAATCTCTTCTGTATGACGAGCGTCTTGCCTGAGGATACGGTGATATTCCCGCTGATTTCTGTCATGGAGGCGCTGTTCGGGATGAGTACCCTGGTCACATCTCCGGCAAGAGCAGTCGTAAGCTCAGTTTCAGTGGTGGCCACAACCGCGGTGATGACCATCTTCTCACTGTCCGTATCCGCTGTGTAGACGCCCGCTCCTGAGGTGAACTGATTCTCATAATCATTCTTAACGACGGCGCCCGTCTCAACGATCATGGTCGCGGCGGCACTGGAACCTCCCGACTTGACAGCCTGGTGTCCCGCCATATCAAGCTCAGCGCCGTTTGCAACGGTGAAAATCTCTCCGCCGCCGACCGGCATGTAACCATCGCCCCTGTTGACCACAACCGCGCTGCCGCTCATGAGGGTGGTCCCACCTTTATACAGCTTGACAACGCCTGAGGACTGGATGAAAGTGGGAGAATTCGCAGAAGCGGGTCCCATGAAGAGGCTGTTGTTCAAGCGGTATCTTGCCCCGGCGTTCAGCAATACGTTGCTGGCATTGATGTTATCCCAGATGCCGCTGCCGGTGACCTGGCCTTCTGGGGTAGTCGTCTCGTTATCGAATATACCGCCCGATTTGACATCTACAACTCCAGGGCCACCTAACTGACCGTTGGGGCCAAAGCTGAGTGTCGCACCGTCCGATACAATGAGCGTTTTGCTAATGCTTACGGAAAGAAAGCCATTCATTATTACCGTTTTCCCAGTGGGAATCGCACAGTCGGAATTAATTACGATACAATTAGATCCGACGAACGACGAGGAAACGTCAATCTTTTCGTACAGCGAGTTTGAGAGGGCCGAGGTAAAATCGACGGACGATGTTGGTATGTACGCTGCCGTCTCAGGGAATACAACCGTTACGACGCCGCTGTCCTTCGCGTTCGTGCATGTTGCGCCGGCTACTGTAAAGGCATTCGCTGTGACGCCGTTTAGCGTGAATCCCTCTTTGGGCGTCAGTGTGACCGTCGCGGTATACGCCACACCGTATGCAAATGTCTTCGTCTCACCGACGTCTACGAGCGCTGGAGACCACGAGACTTCAGCGGTATAAGACGACGTATTTGTAATGGCCGATGAATCCGCCGTGCCTCCGGCGGGGGGCGTAAGGCCGGTTAACGCACCCGTGGAGATCGTTAGCGGTCCATCCGGTACCGTGACCGTTGCATCCGGGCTTGCGTCGTAGCCTGCCTTGGACGCATATCTTACATTGTATGTGCCTGCGGCAAGATCCGTAATGGAGGTACCGGTTACGGTTGTATAGGTAGAAGCTGCTGACAGCTTATACTCCATTGCCGTTGTCGTGCCTGTGATTGAACCGTCTGAACCGCCGTAGGCTGTTGGCGCAACGCCGGTAAGACCGGTCGGTGCCGCCTGGCTTAGCTTAGAGGATGAGCCGCCGCTGGAGGAGCCGCCGGAGGGCGCGGCGGGTTTAAGTGGGTTGCCTTTGCCGTCTACGGGCGGCGTCATGACCCCGGAACTGACGTTCACGGTACCCGGCGCGTTTCCATCAAAGACTACGCCGTTGGTGTCGGCGACAAGCACTGTGACCTCGCCGTCGTTCGTGACGGAGGTCTGTGCCGAGGCCATGAGAGTCCCAACCTTCGAGCCCTTGCCGATTTCGATTGAGGCACCCGAGGCCGTGACGCCCAGCTTTGCAATGTCGACGTTCTCCATAGTAACGTTTACATCTGCGTTGATAGTAATGTTCCCATAGCTGCCGGACAGGATAATGTCGTCCTTGCCGTCGTAGATATAGACGGAGTTCACCACGGCCCCGCCGGACGTAACGACGCGGATTGAGCCGTAGCTGGTTTTCTCGACGATCAGATTTCCTATTTGACTACCGGCTTCTATATGTATAGAGTTGGGGCCGCCGCCGCGGACGATCGTATTGCCCGTGACCGTGACGTTATCTAGCGTCACGTCGCCGTTGCCGACGCCCTGTGCGATGATGAGGTCACCCGTGATGGTCAAGTCCTTGAGCATTGCACCGGGAGTATTTACAATTACCGTGCCGGTGACGTCTCCCGTATATTCTTTTGGTTTATTCATAATCTCCGGAATAGCATTGTCCAAAATGGTTATGATTTCCGCCCGGGTTATAAACGCACCCGCATTGACCCTCCCATCGGACCCATGAATGTAGCCTTTTGCCGCCATGGCGTTGACATAACCCAGCGCCCAGGAGGAAATATTCGCACTGTCGGTGAAGGAGGCATCACTTGCATTTTTTTCGGTCAGTCCCAGCGCGCGGCCGAGCATGACAACAGCTTCTTCCCGCGTAATATTGTCCGACGGGCGTATCGTCATGCCGTCGCCAAGGATCACGCCCGCCGCGTTTGCCTTCAACATGGCGTCTGTATAGAAGTTGCTGTCCAGATCTGAGAAGACGTTTGGGGCCTTCGTCTTATACTGCATGACACGATCAATAACAACCGCCATTTCTCCTCGTGTAATATAATCATTGGGCCGAAAGTTTCCGTCCGACCCCTGAATAATTCCAAGGTCGCTCCATTTTTCGATTGCCGCCTGCGCCCAATGTCCCGACACATCGGTGTAGGAAGCTGCCAGAGCGGTTGCCGGAAGCATCACAATTACCATACATACCGCCAAGATCCACGCTAGGCTTTTACGCTTTTTTTTCATCTGTACTGTGTCCTTTCCAAGTGTTATGCTTTCACTATTTTCTAATTTTAATTGACCCGTTTGTGTGACATAATTCATCATTATTTATTATAATTCATGGGATTTTTTCCGCAATGTGCGAAGGTGCAGTCTGGCAAAAAAAGAAAGTACAGTCAAGACTGTACTTTCGTGCAGTATTCGGCTTTTTCAGTCCTTTTTACCTTCCGTAAGGCCCATTCTGGCCGCGTAGGCGATAACTTGCGCCCTGTTTTTAAGATGAAGCAGATCGATCATTCTCGCCATGTGATACTTAACCGTCCGTTCGGAAATACCCAGCTTTTCCGCCGCCGCCTTGTAGGTGGAACCTTTGGCGATCAGTTCCAGAATCTCCAGCTGACGCCCTGTCAGGCCGACTTCCGCTTCTCTGCATGATTCTTCCGCCGCTTTACTGTTTTCAGTATTGTTTCTGAATTCTCTCAGAAGCCGCGCAGCGAGTCCGGGCGAGAGGGGAACTTCGTCGTTTTCAAGACCGGAAAGCATTGCGAGCAGTTCTTCGGCGTTGATGTTTTTTAAAAGATATCCCGACGCCCCGTACTTAAGCGCTTCAAACAGGTCGTCATCCTCGTCGGAGGTCGTCAGCATCACGATTTTGATATCAGGCATCTCCGCCTTTATGTATTTCAGCGCGCTAATCCCGTCGCATTCCGGCATTTTGATATCCATCAGGATGATATCCGGCTGCAATACCCTTGCCTGTTCAAACGCTTCCATTCCGTTGGTGGCAATGCCCGCAACAGAGATTCCATGGGTTTCAAGAAGATATTTCAGTCCTTCTATAAACAGCGGATGGTCATCAACCAGCATCAGTTTCATTTTTTTCAGCCACATGTTCTGCCGGAACAGATAACGTAATCCGGCTTCCTTTTCCTTTCTTCGATTCTATATTAAGCTTCGCGCCGATCTCCGCCGCGCGTTCGCGCATGATGGTGAGGCCAAACCGTGCCTTTTCGGTACTTCGGCTGAGCGCCAGGTCAAACCCTTTCCCGTCGTCTTCAACAGCTACATACAGCTGTTCCGGCGTAAGGGAAAGCGATATACTCACATTTTTGGCCTCCGCGTGCTTTGCAATATTGTTCAAAGCCTCTTTGATAATGCTGAGGATATGAATCCTTACATGGGGCTCTATCTCGCCACCGGTAAAACCGTACGGAATATCAAGATTGATATGAAGTCCCGTTTGCACATAAAAATCGGAAGTATCCTTTTTCAATGCCTTGATAAAGTCGATCTCCATATATTCCGGATCACGGATTCCGCGTATATATGCTCTTAACTCGGCATGGGCCGACTGCGTTACATCGACCAGTTTATCAAGCCTGTCCGATACGGTTTCAATCCCCGCGTTTTTAAGTTCCTGCCTGATGCCTTGAGCCTGAAGGTTGATGAATCCCAGTATCTGGCCGAGGTTGTCATGAAGATCCCGGGCTGTCCGTTCCCTCTCTTCGTTTACGGCAAGCTGCCACTGCTGTTGCAGCATCTCCTGCTGCCTTCGCTTTTTTTCGGTTATCTCATAGACGACGGCGGTCTTTCCGATAAACGAGCCTTTTTTGTCGGTTATCGGGGACAGAAACGCCTCGTATACTTTCGCGCCGACTGCAAATTCCGTATGCGCAGAAGTCCTGCCGGTGCAGACCTGGATGAGCGCGGGAATATCGGCGCAGGCTTCGCTCACAAACTTTGCCGATACTGCAGAAGCGGTGCGGCCGATGATTTTTTCAAAGGCGGGATTGATGTCCAGCACCGTATCCTGTGTATCCAGCACAATAACGCCCGCATCCATGTTTCTTACAACCGTAGCCCACGCTACAGGGATGACATAAAACAGTCCGAAACGGAAGATACCCCAGGTGACGATTATGCCCGCCGGTCCGAAGCACACCGGCGTGATGTCGAACCCCGGATTCAAGCCGGAAACATATAAGATATTTGGAAATATAATGAGGCTTAAACCGAGCAGCAATGACAGCGTCTGTTTCTTGTAAATACTGTTTTTGAAAAAAGTGGCCTTGATTAAAAGCACACACGCAATGAGATTAAGGGCGTGAGAATACAGAGCGTGGATATAGAAAACCGGGCCGTAATCTTTGGCGATTACAGGAAACAGGCCGTTGTAATTAAGATGAATGTTGGTTCTGATCAGGCCTTGCAGGCCGTCCGTCCATACAAGTACGATGATAACGGTCGGCAAAACGGCAAGCCATAAAACCTTTTTGTTTTTAACCCACCGGTCAAACCCGGTAAATTCCATGCTGAGCCCAATTAAGGCAACAGGCAGGTAACAATAGGAGAAATACTGCATATTTGCCCAAAAGAGCTTGGTGGGCAAATCAGCGCCCGACATTTCAAGGGTATTCGACGACGACCATAGGGTCAGGATAATCATGCACAGGATAAAGTTGACCGCGCCTTTCGCGTTCCGGCATTTCGCAAAGACATACAGGCCAAGGGACAGTGTAATGACCGAGGAAGCGATCAGCAGCCAAATATACGGAATATACTGGTACCGCATATACGCGTTCCCCCCTTGTCTTTATTAAATATACCGGCCCTCAGGAAGCAGTTCAATCATGTAATCCCCGTTGCACACCGCATAATTTTCATGTATAATTACTATCATATAGGCGTTGCGACCATAGTCAGTATACATCCAAATTAATAAAAGGACAAGAAGGGGAACACCTGATGGAAGATAAAAAAATCAACGGCAAAAAATTGCAGGGAGCAGAAACAAAAAAGAAAATTTTAAAAACCGCCGCTGAACTGTTCAGCGAATACGGTTTTGAAAAGGTCAGCGTGGACGCCATCATAGCAAAGGCCGGAATATCCAAGGGCGGTTTCTATGTACATTTCGATTCTAAGGATGCCCTGACCGCCGCGCTTATTGATGAGTATGTAAGCAGGCTGGATTTAAGCTACACGGCATATGTCATGTCCTTTCCAGAAGACGCGGAAGCATCCGAAGTGCTTCGGTCATTGGTCGGGAGAATCGCCGACATCATCACGGAGGAAATTGGATATAACCTGATCCGGATTGCCTATCGGATTCAGATTGATCGGAAAATCCCCAACGGCACGCTGCTCAGCTCCAACCGTGATCTCAACACCGTTTTCTGCGACCTGTTCAAAAGAGGCGTCCGGCAGGGAGAGTTCAGGGATGAACTTGATGCCAAAACGGTCGCGGAGCAATTTGTCGCTGTCTCAAGGGGTTTTACCTATGAGTGGTGCATTCGGTTTCCGGATTTTCATTTGAAGGATGAATTGCTGCGGCTTTTCAATCTGCTTCTTTCGGGTATCAAAAAGTAGAACGCTTATCCCAACTTTTACCTCTACTTTCACTTTTCGCCGTGACAACCGCTTGTATTAAGACTTCCGGACACGATTGTGGACGCGATTGGCAAGCAACGGGTGTTAAGCAAAATTAAAGCAACATAGTACAAGGCGGGAAGTCACAATTTCGATGACTCTCCGCCTTGTACTGTGCTGCTATCACTTTTCAAATGGCTTGTACATCGTCACGGCCTTCAGATATTTCTCCGGGTTGTCGTTCAGAATTAGATCCACATACGCAGCCGGATCATTGTAGACGAGATAATCAAGTTCTGAACGCTCGAAGCGATTGTCTGCAACCTCGTTCTCGACAGCGGTGCAGTCGATGGAAATCNGNGTNCCGTCTNTGAGCCGAAGCTCNACGCAGCCGGTATCTATATTGAATTCACAGGAAAGCGCGTTTTTCATTTTATCGAATCCTCCCTATGTGTTTTCGCCTTTCTCGGCCCTCTCGGTTTTGATTCTGGCCTTTTAACGACTCCGTTTCGAAAACGCGTATCTTCAAATCTGTCAAAGAAAACAAATAATCCGAACCCATCTCCTATTGGAAAAAGGTTCGGATTATATTTGTTTGGTGCGGGCGAAGGGACTCGAACCCACACGTCAAAGACACAAGAACCTAAATCTTGCATGTCTACCAATTCCATCACGCCCGCATCGGTACCGTGCAATGTTAGCATATTCCTGTAATAATGTCAATTGTTTTGCTTTTCCATTACTTTGCCTTATCTTTTGATTTGAATATAAGAGCGACAGCAAGCCCGAAAAAGACCGCCGACGCAATGCCGGCTGCCGACGCCGTGAAGCCCCCGGTAAAAATGCCGATAAAGCCCTTCTCGGCAATGGCCTCACGTACGCCCCTCGCGAGAACGTTGCCAAAGCCGGTGAGCGGTACTGTCGCCCCGGCTCCGGCCCACTTAACAAGGGGCTCATAAACGCCGATAGCTCCGAGGATAACGCCAGAGACAACATAGACAGTCAGTATCCTCGCGGGCGTAAGCTTGGTTTTGTCAAGAATAATTTGGCCTGCGGCACAGAACAGGCCGCCGACCGCAAAAGCCTTAAGGTAAGTTGCGAGCAATGTCGTCACATCCTTTCTTTCCGCGCTCAGACAGGCTTATCCGCTTCGATCGATACCGCGTGGCAGATTCCGAGTATGCTCTCCCCCTGCAGCGAGGTCGTCGGTGACATTAACGCCCCCGTAGCGGCGAATAACAGCTTCTTTATCTCCCCGCTTTTCAGTTTGGGAAGCAGGGAACCCGCTAAAACGGACGCACTGCAGCCACAGCCCGATCCGCCTGCGTGTACGTCCTGCTTTTTTAGGTCGTAAAGCAGCATACCGCAGTCCGCGCTTACTTTCGAGATATCCGCACCCGCTTTCTGCGCAAGCTCAAGCAGTATCTCATGCCCTATCACACCGAGATCGCCGGTCACTATCATGTCGTAGTAATCCGGTTTTCTGCCCGTATCGGCCAGATGCGTCATAATGGTCTCCAACGCAGCGGGAGCCATTGCGCTGCCCATGTTGGCGGCGTCAGATATGCCGCAGTCCACGATTTTTCCCGTGGTGACATGCGTCACGAAAGGGCCGGTTCCGGCGCTTTTCAAAATTAAGACTCCCGCCGCAGTCGCCGTCCACTGCGCGGTGGGGGTACGCTGCCCTCCATAGGACAGAGGCTGGCGGAACTGTCGTTCGGCGGAGCAAAAATGAGAGCTTGTCATCGCGCAGACATTTTCGGCAAAGCCTCCGTCAATAACCATGGCTGCCAGCGAAAGCGCTTCCGCCATGGTTGAACAGGCTCCGAACAGTCCGAAAAGCGGAGCGTTGCTGTCCTTAACGGCAAAGGCAGACCCGACGCACTGGTTTAAAAGATCGCCGGTGAAAATATAGTCCAAAGCGTCGGCGCTTATGCCCGACTTCCCTATGCAAATATCAAAACACTTTTTTAGCATCGCGCTTTCGGCGCTCTCCCAGCTCTGGGCGCCGAAATATGAATCCTCGCTAAGATAATCAAACGAAGCCTTCAGCGGCCCCTCGCCCTCCATCTTACCGCCTGCCGATGCAAATGCCGCGATGACAGGCGGATTTTGCAGCTTGACAGTCTGTTTTCCCATACGTTTTGTATTCATTAAATTTGCCTCCGGAATCAGGATCATCGTTATCTTTCCCGAAAAGGCGCTTAATATAAAAAGTGCCCTCGCGTGGCACAAAACATCGTCCGCATTTTAATTATTGTGTTGAGCTTAGCGCCGGTTTGAGTTAAAATAGTATCAATTGGACGGGCAGAGGCTGAGGACTAAATTTTGCTGCGAAAAAATAGTTATGGAGAAATTACTATGAGAAAAAGCGGAGTACTGATGCATATAAGTTCGCTTCCATCCCCCTGGGGAATAGGGACACTGGGAGCCGAGGCAAGGCGCTTCGCCGACTTCCTGTGTGAGAGCGGCCAGAGCTATTGGCAGGTGCTGCCCCTCTCCCCTACCGGTTACGGGGATTCCCCCTATCAGTCATTCTCCGCTTTCGCTGGGAATCCCTATTTCATTGATCTGGATACTTTGAACGAATGGGGGCTTCTGACAAGGGCCGAATACTGCGATCTGGACTGGGGCGGGGACCCCGGACGTACCGATTACGGAAAGATATTTAACAGCCGCTTTGAAGTGCTTCGAAAAGCCGCGTCGCGTCTGATTGATTCCGGAAGCGGGGATTACAACTGCTTTTGTCAGGCTAATTCGTGCTGGCTCGACGACTATTCCCTTTTTATGGCGATAAAGGACTCCAAGGGCGGCGCTCCCTGGACCGATTGGGAACGCGGTCTCAGGTTCCGTGAGGAACCGGCGCTCTCAGAGGCGAGAGCGGCCCTGCACAGGGAAACGGAGCTCTACAGCGTAATACAGTATCTATTCTTCAGCCAATGGGAAATACTTAAAAAGTATGCAAACACAAGGGGTATTTCGATCATCGGCGATGTCCCCATATATGCCGCCCCAGACTCTGCGGACGTATGGTCGCAGCCAAGGCTGTTTTTGCTTGACGGGGAGCTCAAGCCGGTCTCCGTCGCCGGTTGCCCGCCTGACGGCTTTACGGAGGATGGGCAGCTCTGGGGAAACCCTGTCTACGATTGGAACGAAAATAAAAGAAGCGGTTACTTTTGGTGGATAAACAGGATTAAACACCAATTCGAAATTTACGACGTGCTGCGCTTGGACCACTTCAGGGGCTTTGACGCGTATTATTCTGTCCCCTTCGGCTCGGAAAACGCAAAAAACGGCGTTTGGAAAAATGGGCCGGGCATCGAGCTTTTTAGAGCGATCAACAACGCCATCGGCGAAAAGCGGATAATTGCGGAGGATTTGGGATTTCTCACAGACTCCGTCCGAAGCCTTCTAAGTGAGAGCGGCTATCCGGGCATGAAGGTGCTCCAGTTTGCCTTCGGCAGCCGGGAGGACAGCGACTATCTCCCGCATAATTTTGACCGGCACTGCGTAGCCTACGCCGGAACGCACGACAACGATACAATTCTCGGATGGTTTGCTTCCGCTCCGCCGGACGAGGTCGGGAAAGCGACCGAATATCTCAGGATACATGAAGGCGAGAGCAAATCAAAAGCCATGCTCAGCACGCTCTGGGGCAGTGTTGCTGAACTGGCGATCGCGCAGATGCAGGATCTTCTGGAACTTGGCAGCGAAAGCCGCATGAATACACCGAGCACACCAGAGGGCAACTGGCAGTGGCGAATGAGACCGGAAACAGATTTGTCTGGCATCTCCTCCTGGTTAAAGGAGATTACCCTCCTTTACGGCAGAGCGCGATAAAAAAATAGGGACCGGCTTCGGCCCCTATTTTTTTACCTGCTTCATGCTGAGAGATATCCGCTTTTTTTCTGCGTCGACCGCAAGCACGACCGTATCGACAATATCTCCAACTTTCACGACCTCGGACGGGTGCCTGATATAACGGTCGCACAGCTCTGATATATGGACAAGACCGTCCTGATGCACGCCGATATCAACGAAAACCCCGAAATCTATGACATTTCTGACTGTACCACGCATCGTCATTCCGGGTTTCAGGTCTTTCATATCCATCACGTCCGTACGCAGCATTGTGGGCGGAAGCTCTTCCCTCGGGTCTCGGCCAGGCTTGAGAAGTTCGCTGACGATGTCCTTTATCGTGGGGACTCCGACGCCGCAGTATAAGGCCGCCTTCTCTTCGGTCATACTGTTTACTCTCTCGCGAAGCTCGGAGACCTTTTCCTTCGATACGTCAGAAAGCTCATAGCCGCAGAGCTCAAGCAGTTTTTTTGCCGCCGCGTAGGACTCCGGATGAACGCCGGTATTATCCAAAATGTTCTTGCTTTCGGGTACACGCAGAAAGCCCGCGCACTGTTCAAAGGCCCTCGGACCGATTTTAGGGACTTTCTGGATTGTGCCGCGGGATGCAAAGGCTCCGTTCTCTTCACGGTAAGCCACGATATTCTTTGCCGTCGTGCTGTTCAGGCCCGATACTCTGGCAAGCAGCGAAGCGGATGCCGTGTTCAGATCGACGCCAACCGCATTGACGCAGTCCTCGATCACTCCGGAAAGTGTCTCGTCAAGCCGCGCTTCCGGCATATCATGCTGATATTGTCCCACTCCAATAGATTTCGGGTCTATCTTCACCAGCTCGGCGAGCGGGTCCTGCAGCCTTCTTGCAATCGACACCGCCGAGCGGAGTGAGACGTCGTATTCCGGAAATTCGGCGGCCCCGAGCTTGGAAGCGGAATAGACAGAGGCTCCCGCCTCGTTCACCATCATATAGGCTACGCCGGGCAACTCCTTAATAAGGTCAGAAACGAAGATCTCGGACTCCTTCGAAGCGGTGCCGTTTCCGATAGCAATTGCCTCAACGCCGTGCCTTTTGATCATCCTGCTCAGCGCCGCCTTCGCCTCCTGTATTTTGTTGTGCGGCGGCGTTGGATAAACCACCCCCGTTTCGAGGACCTTACCGGTGCCGTCGACGACGGCTATTTTGCAGCCTGTGCGGTAAGCGGGGTCGAACCCCATTGTCACTTTGTTCTTGACGGGCGGCTGCATGAGCAGCGGTTTCAGATTGAGACCGAACATCTTGATCGCCTGCTGTGAGGCTGTTTCGGTAAGCTCATTTCTGGTTTCGCGTTCGACCGAAGGAAAAATCAGCCTTGTATAGGAGCCTTCCGCGGCGGCGGCGACAAAATCGCTCGAAAGGCTGCCATAGCGCACGGTACTTTTTTTAACCGCCTCAATAGCGACTACAGGATCGAGCTCAACGCCGACTTTCAGAAATTCTTCCTTTTCCCCACGGTTAATGGCAAGTATCCTGTGGCTCTGAAGCCTGGCGACCGACTCCCTGAAATTGTAATAGAGCCGGTAAACGGAGTCCTCATCCTTTGCAGCCCGGGAAATAAGAAAGCCACCCGATTTTATCAGCTCCTTGAGTTTTTTCCGTATCTCGGCGTTATCCGAAATGTTCTCCGCTATGATGTCTGACGCACCGGCAAGAGCTTCCTCCGCGGTTTCAACACCTTTTTCCAAATCGACATATGGCAGAGCAAGTGCCTCAAGGCTTCCCGACCTGATCTTCTGTTCGAAGAGCAGAACCGCGAGAGGTTCAAGGCCTTTTTCCCTTGCAATTGTGGCCCTGGTGCGGCGTTTTTGTTTATAGGGACGGTAAATATCTTCAAGCTCCGCGAGCGTAACAGCCCTTTCAATGGCTGTAACGAGCTCGTCCGTAAGCTTACCCTGACTCTCAATGGAAGTTCTGATCTCTTCCCTGCGCTTGTCAAGGTTTCTGAGATACTGCAGCCGTTCATAAACCTCGCGGAGCATCTGGTCGTCCATGGAACCGTGCAGCTCCTTGCGGTAACGCGCAATGAAGGGGATGGTGTTTCCCTCGTCGATAAGCGCCATCACGTTTTTTATGTGCTCCGGCTTCTGCGAAAATTCCTTTGACAGAAGCTCAACAAATTTATCCATAGCAGTATTCTCCCGATGTGTTTTTGTGCCGAAATCCTCAGCGATTATATTACCGTCTGGCGAAAAAATCAAGCGCGCCGGGAAAAGATGCCCCCGTCGCAGTCTGGCGGCTGCGCCGGGGGCGTTGCATCCGTAATTCAATTGAAAAACTAACGCTTATTTGATTTCCTCCATATATGCTGGTTCTCCGCAGCTTTTATGAGTTCATCGCGGTAATCCGGGTGCGCGATGGAGATGAGAAGCTCCGCGCGTTCCCAGGTCGAGCGTCCGACGAGATTTACGGCTCCGTATTCCGTCACTATGTAATAGCTCTGACTCCGAGGAGAGGTCACGATATCTCCGCTGAAGAGAGGCACAATACGCGACTTGCGGACGCCGTCCTTTGAGGTAAAGGTTGAGGCCATACAAAGAAAAGCTTTTCCCCCTTTGGACATTGCAGCGCCAGTAAGATAGTCCAGCTGTCCGCCTGTACCGCTGATCTGGCGGGTTCCGAAGCTCTCCGCGCAGACCTGTCCGTAAAGATCGGCTGAGATGCAGCCGTTGATGGATATCATGTCGTCGATGCTCCCAATTATCTCCGGAGAGTTCACATATTCGAGCGGACAGGCGTGAAGGCTGGGGTTCTCATTGATCCAGTCATAGAGTTCCTGACAGCCGAAGGCAATCCCAAAAACTCCCTTGTCGCGCTGGAGGCTGCTCTTGCGGTTGGTGAGAACTCCCGCCTTGTAGAGATCAAGGTAGGCGTCGCAGCAGAGCTCGGTGTGCATGCCGAGATCGCGAATGCCGCTGTCCGCAATCTTTTTACCCACGGCATTCGGCATGCCGCCTATGCCAAGCTGCAGCGCAGAGCCGTCCTTGATGAACTTGACTATGTGTCCCGCGATCCTAAGGTCCTCGGGTGTTACGGGCGCCTGCTTCAGCTGTGGCAGAGGATCATGCTCCCCTTCCACAATCATATCGACCTCGGAAATGTGGATGACTTCGTCAAATCCGTGGACTCTCGGGAGATTCTCGTTGATTTCAAGAATTATAAAATCAGCCTTGTCCAGTATCCCTCTCGCCACCCCGGTGGACGTTGAGAGATTAAAGTAGCCGTGCGCGTCCATCGGAGTGACGGAGAGCATGGCGACGTTCACATCGAGAAAATGCCTGTAATAAGGCACAACATTACGGAAAATCATGGGGATGTAGTAGCAGAGTCCGCGGTCCGCGAGCCTGCGCTCATAGGACGAGCAGTGCCAGCTGTGATAGATAAAATGCTCCTGCTCCTGATCGCACTCAACGCACTGTATCGGGCCAAAGAGCAGATTACCGCGGATTTTAACATCGGTCAGCTCATCGCGGCGCTTGGCAAGCGCGGCGTCGAGCAGAACAGGCATACCGAGAGATGTGAAATAATCAATCCAGTCACCGCTTTTGACGACTTTTACCGCTTCTTCCGGCGTACGAAGTTTTGACCTGTATTCAGACAAAAAATCCATAGCTACCACCCGTCGAAATTTGATTGATTTATTGCATAGACCCAAGTATATATTAATACAACTTGCACAAAATTTCAAGAATGATATCTGTTTATTGATTAAAACCGTAAAAGCGAGACGGCTTATGAAGGCACAAAGCAACCGGGCAACTCCCTGCGTGAGATAGATATTGCGGATTCCGTCCTGAGCACTTACCATAAATATTTCTGAAAAGCAGCGCGGCTCTGACCTCTTATCCCGTAATTATCTATTGACAAGATAGGCCAAATAAATTATTATCATATAATGTATATATGTATTATATATAATTTCAGAGGTGCTTATGAAAAACATTCTTTGCTTCGGCGATTCCAATACTTACGGATATAAAGCGGACGGTACGGGGCGCTTTGACTTCAGCGTCCGATATCCGGGTAGGCTTCAATTGCTCCTTGGCGAAGAATACCATGTCATTGAGGAGGGCCTTCCGGGACGGACCACGGTTTTTGAAAATAGAAACAGTCCGTATAAAAGTGGTCTTGGCCATATTGTCCCCTGTCTTCAGTCGACAGATAGTCTTGCTTACGTGCTTGTGATGCTTGGGACTAACGACTGCAAAACAGCTTACCACGCATCCGCGGAGGAAATCGTCCACGGGCTTTCCAAGATTATCGGGGAGATAAGGCGGTATGCTCCGGCAGCGGAGATAATTATTATATCTCCGATTCATTTGGGAAATAATACTGGAAAGCCGGGATTCGATCCCGAGTTTGACGCGCGCGCGTTAGAACTGTCCAAAAGCCTGGCCGTGCAATACAGGAAGCTTGCTGAAATAACGGGCTGCGCGTTTCTGGATGCGGCGGAAACGGCTCGCGCAAGCCCGATAGACGAAGAGCATCTTGACGAAGAGGGCCATAAAAGCCTTGCCGAAGCCGTGGCGGCAATAATAAAAGCTGAGAGGAAACCCTGAACAGCCCGCTTCTGGGGCCGCAGTTTCCAAATAAAAACCGGCGGATGTGCATTCAGCCGCATCCGCCGGTTCAAAGTTTGCAAATATCCTATTCGGTATCACTGAGCGGCTCGACCACAACCTTAGTATTGCTTCCGTCCTTACTCAGTTCTATCTTTTCGACGCCATCGCTCGAGACAAAGTTTTTCTCTCCGTTGAGACCCACGGACTGGGACTTTCCGTTCCTGATGATATACGCGGTCTTGCTCAGCAAAATTATCACACGCCCGTCGGAACCAATGATTGAGTGCCCTCCGGAATACGGAATATCCCCTTCCCAGATTTGGGACAGAGAGACGTTCTTGCTGCCGTCAGAGCTCTCGGCGCCGGAGAGCACTTTGACAAGTCGGTCGTTTTCAACCTGCCCGATATAGAGTGTGCCGTCTCTCGTTCCAAGTATTATATCGCTAGCGTCGGTTGAAACGGTACTGCGCTTCGAGCCACTGAAAGACACGATCTGCTTTGATTTTCCGGATTCGCTCTGGACATAAAGAGTTCCATATCTGTCAGAGGACGCAATATTATCGATTGTTCCCGAAACCTGAAGGAATTTGCTGTTGTTCATGATATCAATTTCAAGCAGCCTTACCGTTGAACCACTCTTTACCGTAATATTGATCAGATTGGTATATGTAGACGAGGCTATCTGAAGTATCTGCCCTCCGGCCGGAAAACTGCTCAGATCAATATAATGCCGTTCATCGGGTGACGAGCTGCCGGCTGAAAGATCCAGCGTGTCAAGCTCGGTGATCTGCGCTCCGCTTGCGGAACTTTCCGAAGAGGTGCCCGAAGAAGAGCTTTTGGAACTGCCGGAAGAAGGACTCGGACTTGAATTCGGAGAAACGCTCGGAGAGCTGCTTTTTCCTGTTGCCTTCGGGGAGGCGCCGGCATCGCTGTCGGTCTCATGCGGGTCCTCATGCTTTTCTGCTATTGTCATAGCCGTAAAAGTGCCTGTGTAGGCTGTAGCCTTTGCCTTCACGGAAGAGGAAACCTTGGGCGAAGAGGATTTATCAGGCGATGCACTGCTTTTTGCCAAGCCGGATTTTGAGGACGAGGATTTGCCGGGAGAGGCAGAAGTCTTCGTTTTTGATGAATTGCCGGAAGTGCTGTTGCTCTTTGCGTAAAAGAATATCAGGCTGTCGCGATCGGCCAGCCACTGATAGTTCAGAACGCCCATCCCGCTGGGGTCACCGGATTTTGGCTCTTTGGTGTATATGACTTTATTCTCTTTAATATCGAACACCTTAAATTTGTCGCCGCTTATATAGGAGAGATATTTTCTGTCAAAGGAAACCTGTACATTCTTCAGGTCTGTATCAGGAAGTTCCGTGTTCAACGTGGTCGGAACCGGGGATGATGAGGTAAGCGAGTCCGGATTCATAACTGCGCTGATTGAATGATTGAGAAAAGCGTATAGCCCAAGCTGCAGCAGCAGCGATATAAGCGTCCAGACGGCTATCGTACGGACAAAACGGGTCTTTTTCTTAGGTTTTTCGCGTGTTACTGTTTCCATTTTAACTCCTGTATAAAGACAAGACTATTTGGACATTACCACGAATGCCGTCGGAATGTAGCGCTCACCGAAAACGTCACAGAGTTTATTCATTACCTGCCCCTTGTAGACAAGTTCGGAGGATGAGCCTCCGTCCAGATTCACGGCGGTAACCGCATTATATTTGAGGAAAACATTCATAAGATCGCGTAAAGTCGCGCCAATACTCCATGTGGGCTGTCTTCCGTCGATGACGACAAAAATCACGGTGCCGTCCGCGGCCTGACCGATGCCGGTGCGCGGGGCTATTCCCCAACCGCCGTCACCCTGCAATACTGCCTTGCCGTCGATAATAAGATCGGGGAAAAAGGAAACCGCTTCAGTGACGCCCTCTTTCAGAGCTTCGTCTGCCGTCATTTCCTTTACAATCAGTTTGCCTTCCGAATTAAAGCCCACAATATTTACTTTTGCGGAGCCGATATTGTTATGTACAATCTTTCCGTCATGTATCGTTACGCCATCCGGAAAAGCCCCGTTTCCCTTCCCGTTCGGATCATAGAAACCGCCGGCGTTGATGCCCCCGACAGCGTTAGCTTCTCTCGCAAGCTCGGAAACCCGTTCGCCGGTGACTCCAAGCTGGCTCGTTACAGAGAGTTTAAGCCGCTTCGGATCGGAAACAAGCATGACTTTCCCCTTGAAGTTCTTCCCCTGAATATCCTCTATCGTGATACCGGCGTCTGATTCCGTTGTAACATTGGAAGTGCTGACTTCGACACCGGTGCCCACTCCCTGGTCGTTGTTGGAGTTTATTATGTTTTGTATTTCATCGTCGCTGAGAAAAGCTTCGACTAGCTGCGGGTGCCGCGAGGTAAAGATGGTGCCCACCGCAAATTCCTTTAGGGATTGAAAAGGCCCCTTGAAAACGATTAACGGAGCCAGAATTATTGTGAGTAACAGGCTGTAACCCAAAAAAGCCAGAACCCTTTTAAAAGAGATTCTGTGCTCGGCTTTACGGACCGGTCTTTGTTTTCCCGGCTTTTGTTTTAAATGTTTTGGAGCGTTCCTAGACATCTTCTATCTCATATCCCATTTCTGCAGACATATTTATATATTTTTTTATTATATAACTTTTGCTTCGACTGATTATAAATAAACTGTAAATTAATAGTTTTACAAAATCTGACTAAAAGTCTTTTCAAACGACTTTTACAGAATAACGCATTGTACCGGTTCCCGTCAAGCCGCAATACGTTATTTTTTAATTTTTGCGATATTCAAATCACGCAAATGTCATTGGCAATTAAACATGTTCATTCTCAAAAATAATCGAAAAATGTTACAGAATACAAAAAATTAGCGTCATATCTTCCTCTATAGTGAACGTCCCGATACAGGCTCTCTCCGCTTTGAGCGCTTCTCTGGACGTAAAAGTAGCAAGCCCACACTCTCTGGGCGGATCCCCTATTACCACATTAGGCCCGACTGTTGCATACGGTCCGATTTTCACATTTTTACCGATATACACAGGACTGGTAATCACAGCGGTAACGTCAATTTGGAATAAGTCGGTCTTTACCAGCAGCCATCACTAGGCGCTGTATCTAGCTTACAGCGATCTCGCACACTTTTATGGTTAGTTTGCGGCGCTAAAAATCCGAGCCTTTTTCTGATTGAAAGACAGGCTCGGACAGCATATATTATTTGCAGTAACTTTCTTAATATATAATATTATATTTTCTGTTTCACATCCGGACAGGGTTTAATGTACTCAAGCAGATCGTTCAAGGTACCCGCGTCGCCCTCTTTCTCATAAGATTCCCGAGGCCCGAATATCCACGCGTCGCTTTTCCGTAAAACATTGAACGGGTTTTCAAGATCAAGAAGCGCCAGCCCCAAGCGGCAGATGGCTCCTGCCGCGGTCAGCCTAACGCCAGAATACAGAATCAGCCAGCCGTCCGGTGTTTCAAGCGGTTGCGCGCTCAAACCGACTTTGCTTGTATCCCACCGGGCACCCGCCCGTGCAGGAATGAGTATCCTATGATTACTCCAGTTCTTTAAGTCAACCGAATCGGATGCCCAAATATGCGCACCGGCTTGGCCGCCGACAACTATTGGCCTGTGGATCAAAACCCACTTGCCATTAATTCTTCTCGGAAATAAAGCGGCGTCCTTATCTTCCTGGGGCAGGATGGGACTTATTCTCTCAAATGCCTGAAAGTCCTTTGTCAGCACAAGAGATACCATAGGCCTGGTATAGGTAATTGCCCACCCGTCAAGTTCATCAAGCCGAGTGATCCTTGGATTCCACTTCCCCACGCCTCTTCAGGATAATTTTCCGGATCCGATTCAAACGTGGGATTCGTATCTACCATCCAATTTACAACGCCTTTTTCGCTGACGGCTTTTGTAAAATGGGAAAATCCTCTTCTATCTTCCGCGCGGGCCGGCAACAGCGCCTTCTTTTGAAAATATGTCGCTGCGGGATTGAAAACCGTATTAACCGGATACGGCCAGTCTTCAGCCGCCAAAATCGGATTGTTCTGATGGCGGACGAACAGATCCTCATATGTATTATCTTAATTTTTCAGTCTCAATGGAAAGTACGACGTATTCATGTTCCTGCCTAGACTTTCGCAGCATGCTTTTCAATCGGTAAAACCCCTGCGAGCTCGCCGATCACGTTGACCAGCTCCGTTCCGGTAGGAACGACAATTTTTGCATTGTTTTTCAGTGATGTCTCGGTTGCTTCCAGTTTCCTTAAAAGCTGCGCGTTCCCCACGAAATACGCCTCCGCTGCTTCGTTCACAAGCTTTATGGCCTGCGCTTCTCCCTCGGCTTCCAGAATTCTCGCTTGCCTTATGCCTTCTGCTTTCTTGATCTCAGCTCTTTTCAGGCCGTCCGCATTCGTCTCTGCGGCTGTTGCGAAATCGATTGCCGCAATCTTTTCGTTTTCGGCCTTGACCACCTTGTTCATTGTCTCCTGAACGTCCTTCGGGGGGTCGATTTCCTTGAGTTCCGCCCGGACGATCTCTATGCCCCATTTGCCGGTTTCCGTTTCAAGAGTATGAAGAAGATCGGTGTTAATTTTTCCTCTTTCGCTGTTGGCAGAACGCAGCGACATGGTGCCGATGATATTCCTCAGTGTTGTTCTTGCAAGATTGACGATCTGATATTTATAATTTGCGGCGTTGTACTGAGAACTCTTGACACTTTCCTCATCCGTCTTGACCTTGAAATAGATCTGCGCATCCACAGTGGCGTTTAAGTTGTCGTTTGTGATAATCTCCTGCGGCTCGGCATTGACCATCTGCTCGGTGATGTTGATCTGATAAAGCCGCTGTATTACGGGAATCACCCAATGGAATCCTGGCAACGCAAACTTGGTATATTTACCCAGTGTCTCTATCAACCCGCGTTCCGTCGGCCTTACGACCCGGATACCTGTGAAGAAGACAACAACAGCAAGTATCAAAATACCGGTAATAATAATTTTAAAGCTCATTATATCGTTTCCTTTTTTATTAATTTGTTTTTTTGCTTTTTCCGCCTTACAACAAGAAGAATTCCTATTGCCGTGACGAAAACAATCGCAATACCCATAAGACACTTGATTCCCACTTTTAGACTTGTATCGCTGTCTGACGAATGACACAAATCTTTCAATAGCATAATAAAACCCCCTTTTCTAATAGTTGGTTCGAGAGATATTTTTTCGCTGTATAAAAATATCCGGTGTTTATGATGTCGGCTAATTTAAGTCTTTTTTTAGATGGTCAAAAGAGTATTCTCTGCGTATGCCTTCCTTTGGTAGCGACTCGATGACTTTTTCAATATCTTGATCTTCAAGGCTTTCCATATACTCGATTAAAGATGAAAGCCTTTCATATTCGGTAATGGAAAATAAAACGGCGTCCGGCTGGTTATTTTTTAAAATGAATATTTTACCAAAACTTTCTGCTTTTTCCCGACAGCCTTTATAGTTTTTCATCATATCAGAATTTGAGACGATTGCCTTTGTAAAAATATTCATTTTTGTTTTCTCCGCCATTTCTCTTGATTTAAATATATTATATAATAATGTTACTAATTAGTCAATATATTATATAGATAATTATTAGAATTATTATATTAATTATATATCGGATTCTACTCTAAGCGTATACTCTGAAGCGGGCTTTTCAAAAAAGCTCTTCCCATACCCCATCCTCGTATTCGATTTTTGGGTAGCTTCCCGAAAACTAAGCCGAGTCAAAAGTGTATGCCAGAGGCTCTCATTCTAACCGTTTCAGCTTTGAGAAGGAATCCTCTGGTACCTTATGAACGATTATTATTTCCTTACCTAAGCTACTATCCTTCAACGCAAGTCGCGGATTTATTTGTTGCAAAAATGGATATTGAAAAAGATGTTGTGAACGTTAAATAGAAAAGGGTATAATAAAATCAAAAAGACATATTATCATTAAGCTTTACGCAAATGAGGAAAAAGAGAAATGCCAAACGTTGAATTTAACCAGGAAAAATACGGAGAACAGATCCTTATTAATACGATGGAGGAGATCGTCAAGGAAACCGTCGATGAAGTTATTCTTAGTATGAATATGTGCACGTGCCAAATCTGCCGGCTCAATGCCTGCGCGATTGCTCTGAATAAAATACCTCCCTGCTATGTTACTACTGAAAAGGGCAAGGCATACTCTAAAGTCCCGGGTGATAAACTTCACTATCACATCCAGGTGCTTGTCGAGGTAACTAAGGCGCTCATGATCGTTAAGAAGAACCCTAAGCACTGAAAACCTTATCCGCAAATTCAGTTCGATTAGGCGCAATCCAGCAATAATACTTTATGCGATCAGTTTTTGCGACACAAACCGTCCCAATCAGATCAGCTCTGTTTGGGGTGCCTTTTGTTCTATGAATATTTCGTCATTCATATTATTTATGGAAAGGAAACGCCATACATATTGTCGCTTTTCAAGCTATGAGAATTCCGCTGTTTTCTTTCTTATCCCTTTATTTTAAGCCACAGGTCATTTTAGCCTGTGGCTTATTTACTCGGCATTAATGTGCAATATAGCCTCCGCAAATTTGCTTTTTAAGCAAGCGCTGACTTATACGCTTTTCCTACCTTTATGAAAGCCATGTTTAAAATTGCAAAACATTGTACCCGCTCCGACCTTCTGGTTTCAGAACGGAGCGGGCGATATGTCGTTTATGCGCTTAGGGCCTCTCTTTCGGCCCTGCCCTTTGCAGTTGCCTCCAGGCTGTACTTATGAGCCAGGGTAGCGAAGGCAATGAAGAATTCGTTGGCTGCACAGCCAGTTCGCTTTTCAAATTCCTGTATTATATCGTCGACGGTGTGCATTTCAAAATAGTTTGTTTTACCCTCTAGTGCGTTTTTATAGGCATAGAGCGCGATCTCTCCGAGACCATCGAAAATATTTTTGTCGTTGATATTGACTTTGTCCAAGTGCTTCGCTCCTTTCTGTATTAAAGCCCTGAGACCGGGCCATGAGCGCATTAGTTTAGCTTTGTTATAGTCTTCGGTCGTAGCCGTCCCATTAGGAGCGGCTTTTATTTAAATACACAGTATCGAACTAATTTAGCGCGAGGCTGCTTTATTGCTGTTTAATAAATGCTTTTATTGTGTCCAGGGGAAGGGGAAACACGATTGTTGAATTATGCTCGGTTGCGATTTCCGATAAGGTTTGTAAATACCTTAACTGGAGCGATATGGGCTCTTTTGAGATAACCTGCGCGGCTTCCATGAGCCTTTGCGAAGCCTGGAATTCACCTTCAGCTGCAGTTACCTTTGCTCGGCGCTCCCTTTCAGCCTCGGCTTGTCTCGCCATTGCACGTTTCATTGTATCCGGAATTTGAATATTCCTTATCTCAACAGCGATGATCTTAATGCCCCAGTCATTAGTCGTATCTTCAAGCATATTTTTAAGCCTTAAAACGATATTTTCATTATTGCTAAGGATTTCGTCAAGTTCATGCTGACCTAAGACAGAGCGAAATGTCGTCTGACCCAGGAGAGAAGTGCTTCTATCAAAATCAACGATCCGCGTAAGCGCATATAGAGGATTCTGTACATTGTAGTAGACTACGGCTTCCACCATAATCGAAATATTATCTTTAGTGATTATCTCCTGCTGAGGCACATCGATAGTCCGTGTCCTCAGGTCCACCCTTCGCACAACATCAATCCCAAACGGTAGTCTGAGCCTAATGCCCGGCTCTTTAAGTCCAATGACCTTGCCGAAGCGAAATACTACGCCTTTTTCTACCTGGTTAATTATTATTATGGATGACAGAACCAACCAGAGAGCTACAATAAAGATTATTCCATATATTAAATACATCATGCCCCGTCTCCTTGACTTCGAATTTAACACTCCCGCGACTGCATGATGGATAGTATTCCCGTTCTTGAATGGCTTACTCCATTTGCGCTCCTTAAATCAATACGTAGGTGGCCTTAGCTCCCACCATGTATTCCGAGACCCTAACGTCATCGGGAATCCCTTCTATCAGTCTGTCATCAATTTCCCACATACATCAGCACTTTCAGAAAAACACGAGCCTATGTATTTGCCTGCCGGTTGCTCGCGACGAGCTTTTTAACCAGTTCCTCGGAAGTGCCGATATACTCGCCGCATTTATGGAGGTCTCCGGTATTGCACAGGTCCCGGCAGCAGAGGGACCCGTGCTTTGCAGAAAATGCTTCCGTGAATTCGTCCGTCATTCCTGCGATCTTTTCCTTCGCCCGCTCGTCACCGTATTCACAATGATTACAGTACATTCCGAGCGAATACAGCCCGCCGACCACCGCGCTGCAGACTTCTCCTCTATGAATGCCTCCCCCGAAGCTTCCAAGTGCCGCCCGCGCCGCCTTTTCATCAAAGCCGCAGGGTTCGCTGCAGAAGGTCGCGACGATCTGCCCGCAGCTGAACCCTGCTTTGTACATTTCATATGCTTTCTTCATGTCTGCCATATCAGACTGCCTCCTGTCGAATATTAAAAATAGATGGTATTGCCATATTTAGTTATATGATCTGTCCTTTCTACGCGCAAGCCGGGCAGTGGGGTATAATTGCTGTAAAAGCAAAGCATAGCCTCGGCCTATGTTTCGGAAAATAACTTGTCTTCAAAATGGCGGGCAAGGTATTTTCGTTTTGACGGATGGTCTATGGGGAGGGATTCAAACAGCCGCTTGGTATATTTGCCTTTATATGCGAAATCATTAGATTTGCTCAGTTCTTCTTTCAGCATTCCCTCATGCATAACCAGTATTCGGTCGCTGATACTACATACAGCGTTGACATCATGAGAGATAAAAAGTATCGACAGCCCTGTATCAAAATTAATCTGTTTGAGCATTTTAAGCAAATGATACTGTGTGATAACATCCAGGCTTGAGGTTATCTCATCGCATATTATCAACTTCGGCTCTATTAAAAGCGCTCTGCAAACATTGATTCTCTGGCGTTCACCGCCGCTAAGCTGCTTTGGCAGCCGCTTTAGCGGTTCGGAGGACAGAAGGACCTTTTCCAGGCAGGCTTCGATTTTCTCCTGCCGTTCTGATTCGCTCAGCTTGCTGTTGTATTTCAACGTTTCATGCAGGGTTTTGCCTATGGACATAGTCGGATCGAGAGAGGAAAGATTGTCCTGCAAAACAAGCTGACAGTCCCGGCGGAACTTGGCGCGCTCCGTCCTTCCGTATGTACGCGTGTCCCTGCCGTTAAAAAGGACTCTCCCCTCGCTGGGACGTTCCAAGCAGCAAAGGAGCCTAGCTAATGTGCTCTTGCCGCAGCCGCTCTCTCCGACAAGCCCCAGAATTTCTCCCTCTTCAAGCTTCATGTCAATCCCGCGAAGCACGCGTTCCTTGAAGTATGTTTTTCCGATATTTTCAGCTCTCAGCACTTCGGGATCACCCCCTTGAAGCTTGCCTCGAGCAAAGCCCTTGTGTACTCGTCCTCGGGGCTGTCAAAGATTTGATTGACGTCGCCTGCTTCTATCAATCTGCCGTTATGCAAAACGATGACCTCATCCGCAAGCTCAGCGACCACGCCGAAATCATGCGTCACTACCAGAATAGCGAGGCCGAGCTGATGATTTATCGCACGAAACTCCCGCATGATCTCTTTTTGTATGCTGACATCCAGCGCTGTCGTGGGTTCGTCCGCGATGATGAGAGACGGGGCGACATAAATCGCGCATGCGATCATCATCCGCTGCAGCATGCCTCCGGAAAGCTCAAACGGGTACTTTTTGAGCGCTCCCTCGGGGTCCTGGAATCGCAGGCGTAACAGCACCTCGGAAATTTCTCTGTCAAAATCCTTTCGGCTTATATTCCGATAGCCTTTTGCCATTTGATACAGCTGCTTCCCGACACGTACGGAAAAATTAAACGAATTAATGGGGTCCTGATAAATCGAAAAAATATCTCCGCCTCCGAATGTTATCCGGCTGTTTTCAGACAGACGGGCTTCCTCCGGCAAAAGTCCGAGAACCGACGCGATCGTCAGGCTCTTTCCGCTTCCGCTTTCACCTACGAGACAGGTTATGCATTTATCCTTTACCGTGAATGATACGTCATCGATGATCTGCCTTTTTCCGATTGCAAGCGATAAATTTTCTATTTCGAGAATATTTTCCGGCATAATTCCTATTCCTTTATTCCAACGACGGCTATTCTCTTATGCGGGTTGAGAAGGCGGTAGGCAAAGGGCATGGCCGATTTTTCCGCTCTGTCGACGGCTGTCAGCTCCATAACCGATACCGAAAATCCTGCCTCCTTAACCATTGCGGCAAGGCGTCTGGCGTTTTTGCTCTTTAGCATGGGGAGCGATTCTTTGGTTTTCGCGTCGTAATCGCCGTCGTTTGAGAACGCGTTTCTCTTTTCCTGTATACTGAGCAGACATTTGCCGAAGAAAACCTGTATTTTGTCCGTCGGCCGGTTATAATGCCAGTTTCCCTCAATGATAATCAGTTTTCCGCCGGGTTTCAGGACCCGTCTCCATTCCCGTACGGCTGTTTCGGGATGCGGAAGCGTCCAGACCAGATGCCTGTTGGTCACGACATCATAGCTTTCACTTTCCTCCCCGGTGCTCTCGGCGTCTGCGACCGCAAAAGAAACATTTTTAAGGCCCGCCTTTTCCGCCTTGGTTTTCGCGACCGACATCATATTCTCCGAAAGATCGACGCCTTTGCAGCTATGTCCGAGTTCGGCCAAAAGAAGGCTGATAAATCCCGTACCCGTGCCCACGTCCAGTATTTTGCTGGGCTTTTTATCAATGAGACTGTCAAGCAGAAGGAGCCATTCCCGCTTTTCCTTCTCGCTTTTCAGGCCATGCGCGTAGTAGCTATCGTAGTCCTCATAGACATGATTCCAGAGCTCCGTAATATTTTTCTTTAATGACTCATCCATAATATTTCCGCCTTATGTCACATACTTGTTTTTTAAATACTCGCCGGCGAAGTTGACGCACAGCGAACTCACAATAATCAGGATACCGGGGAAAAGCGGTATCCACCACTTGCCTGTTAGAATATAGTTCTGCGCGTTATTGATCATGTTGCCCCAGGAGGGAATGTCGACTGGGATGCCGACGCCGAGATAGCTCAGAGAGGTTTCGGTAATAATGGCGCTCGCAAAGGTAAAGGTGGCGATGATAATGATGCTTGAAACGCTGTTTCGCATCATATGTCCGAAGATTATTTTTCGTCTCGGTATGTTGAGGCCTTTAGCAAGGATAATAAAATTTGCCTCTTTCAATTCAAGGAAACGCGCGCGTATTACTCTCGCCATAGTCATCCAGCTTGTCAGGCTCATAATAATAACGAGGCCCAGTACCTTATTGGGAAACACCATCTGAAAGGCAAGAACGATTATCGTTGATGGAATGCTGTAGACCACATCCACGAAGCGCATCATGATGCTGTCGATTTTCCCGCCGACATATCCGCTGATGCCGCCGAAAACGAGACCTATCGACAGTCCGGCTATCGTTGTAATCGCCGCAACGGAGAGCGAGACCATGCCGCCGTAAAGGGTGCGTGAAAAAATGTCCCGCCCTATGCTGTCTGTTCCGAATAAATGGACGCTGCCCGGCTTCTGCAGGACATTGTGAAGGTCTACCGCTTTCGGACTGTATGGGCAGAACAGCGGAGAGACAAAACAAGCAATGAAAATAATAATAAATACCGCCATCCAAACGAAGTTTCTCTTATCCGCACTGCGTCTTACTTTCATTTTGCCGCCGCCTTCCTGAGCTTGGGGTTGAGGACAAGTTCCACAATATCGACCGTGAGCATCGATATCACGACCACGATTCCTGTAATGAGGATTCCGCCCATAAGGACGGGATAGTCCTTTACCGGAATAGCGCCGACGATCATATTACCGAGTCCGGGATATGAAAAAACCGTTTCAATGACAACAAATCCTGAGAAAAACGATGGCACGTGGGTTCCGGCGTAATTGATGAAAGGAACAAGCGCGTTTTTCATTACCCCGCGGTTGATATCGGCCTGGGAAACATGGTTTGCCTTCGCAACAGTCACGAAGTAGCTTCCCATCTCGTCCTTCATTCCCTCTTGAATAAATCGGGAGAATGCGCCAACATGGCTCAATATAATTGTGATGACAGGCAGAACGAGGTGCCTTATTCTATCCCCCGCGCCTTCAGTAAAAACCGATGAAGCCCCTGAGGAAGGCAGCCAGGATAGTTTTACCGAAAAGAAATAAATAAGGGCGATAGCTACTAGGACGCTCGGAATACCGTTGACGATTATACTCGTGATCGTTATGCCTCGGTCTGTCGCGGTATTTGGGTGAAGCCCAGCCCAGAGCCCGACTACCATTGAAAGCAACACCGTCAGGAGAAATGAAACGGTAAAAAGTAAAAGCGTGTTCGGAAGCCGCTCCGCGATTATCCTGTTGACGCTCTTTCCATTGGCGTAGGAATTGCCCATTCTGCCGTTTGACATCTCTGAAAGCCAGTTTAAATACCTTGTGACAAGCGGTTTGTCAAGACCGAGGTTCGTATTTATTCTCTCGCGCTCAGCCTGAGTCAGCTTATCCATCTGGCCCCCGTATATCGCGGCCGCAGGATCTCCCGGAGCGACATTGATCAGGGCATAGGCGAATATGCTCATAATGAACAGCACAAAAACGCTCTGAAGGATTCTTTTAATACTATATTTTATCATTTTCGAGACTGAGCCTTTCGTTCACATAATGTACGCCAATTGCCCGCCGTCTTTGAGCGGGCAATCGGTGTACGTCTGTCTGCTTAAAATTAACCGTTCTATTTGGACGTTGCGGGACTCAGTTCCCAGTCTTCAATGTTCCAGAAGATACCGGCACCGTGGTGTCCGAGTATCGTGTCTGTCGAAATACCGGAGATGCGTTTGCTGGCTCCGTAGAGCGCGGTCAGATAGCAAATGAAATCATAGGCCGGATCGTCTGCAAGCGCTTTCTGGAACGCGGCATAGCATTCGCCGCGCTTTGTGCTGTCCGATGTCGTACGCGCCTGCTCTAAAGAGCTGTCAACTGTCGCATTGCTGTAGGAACCGTAATTTGAGGGCTCGCCTGTCCTGAACAGGCGGTATGTATCATTGTCGGCGTCGAACGGGCTTCCCCAGCCAAGTACAAATGCGGCGCACTTACTGATATCAATTGCGCTCCAGTCCAGCGTGTCGACTTTGCAGTCGATTCCGAGCTTTTTCCATTCGGAGCTGAGGTATGTTGCCATATTGACACGAACCTCATCGTCTACCGGTGCCGTTAGCGTAAATGAAAATTTCTCGCCGTTTTTATCAAGGATTCCGTCTCCGTCGCTGTCCGTCCAGCCCGCTTCTTTGAGAAGAGAGGCGGCCTTTGAAGTATCATAGCTGTACTTTTCAACATCGCTGTTCTTGTACGTATTCACTTGCAGCGGCGTATAGGCCGCTGCCCCATAACCGTGAACGATGGAATTGACGATTGCGTCCCTGTCCGTTGCATAGCAGAGCGCCTGACGCACCTTCCCATCGCTGAAAAGATCGGTCGCCTTGAAATTGAACATCACGCAGCGGTAATCCGCGGTGGTAATTTTATAAACCGTCGTATTGTCTGCCTTCTCCAGTTCTTCGACCTGACTCGGCTCGACAAATGCAAGATCGATTTCCCCGGTCGAGAGTTGGAGCGCACGGACACTGTAGTCCGGAACATAGTTGATCACAATGTTCTTGATTTTGGCCTTGTCGCCGTAATAGTCGTCAAATCTTGTGAGGACAAGCGTCGACCCGCTCTCGTAACTGACGAATTTGTACGGACCGCAGCCGACCGGATTCATGTTAAAGGATGCCTTATTAAATTCCTGTCCTTCAAAGCAGTGTTTCGGTATGATGCCGATCGTGAGCTTATCCAAAAGAGCCGGGAAAGGCTTTGAAAGCGTTATCCGGATTGTGCTGTCATCAACCTTTTCCGCCTTATCGATCAGTTGGAAGTCTTCGCGCAGCGAGGAGTTTATTTTTTCGTCTCTTACGCTGTCGAGCGTATACACCACGTCATCGGCCGTAAGCTTTGTGCCGTCGTGAAATTTGACATCCTTTCTGATGCTTATGGTGTATTTAAGGAGATCGTCGCTGACGCTCACATTAGTTGCAATGTCACACTGAGGCTTATCATTTTTATCTTCCTTCATAAGCCCGCGATAGAGCATACTTCCGCAGTAGAGCGTACCGAGAACCGGATTGAACTGCGTATCCTCAAATTCCTCACCGTAGATCAGCGTGTCGTTTCTGTCCATTGATGTTTTTGCCGCTGTACTTTCTGCGGAAGACGTTGTTGCGCTCTGCCCCCCGCCGCAGCCGGCCATTATCGCCAGCAGCAGAACGCTGCTCAGCGCCAGGGAAATCCATTTCTTTGCTTTTCTCATCTTCATTCTCCTCTATAAATCGTTTGTATATGTAATTCAGAATACGGAGTATCCCGATTTACAGCTATTTATGTCTTACTTTGCCGCTGTGACAGCGCATATAAAATTCGCAATTATTTTCAATATCCATACACGGACTCTTTATTATTTAAGCCGCTTGTACCATTTCATCCGTACAGGCGGCTTTACGCAATGGAAGAGAAAATAGAGTCGAGGAGACACATAAATCACCGTTCTTAGCACAGTTTTATGATAAGCTGTCCTATAATTTGACACAAGCCACCATGGGGGATATAACTATTACAAAATAAGGCATTAAATTTTATGAACCATTTATCCCCACTGGGGGCTTGCAGTCCACAATTTCTCAGATAAAATAATGGCGTTGTACAGAACCGGATTCGCCAAACGAGCCGCCCGCAGAACACTCCACTGCGGGCGGCTCGTTTGTATCTGTTTGTAAGTTTATTCAGCGGATATTTTGGCAATCAGCGATAGCTCGCCGCGTCTCGTCATGCGCCTTCGTATCGTGCGAGGCCCCGACTATTTTGTTTAGTTCATTCAACACGGAATTTGAACGTCTGGTCGGCGTCATATTCGCAAGCACAAGGTCAAATTTACATTCCCAGTCCTTTTCAATCCGTGGCCGTAACCGATGTGCCCATATTTTCCAGCGCGAAAGAAAATCTGCCGCAACCGCAGCCCACGTCGAAAACCGTGCAGCTGTTTGTTACCATACTCTCGTGCTCAATTATACGCATTCCGCTGCTGTTCCCGGCCGTCGGCAACTCAAATGCTGAAAACGGCTCGGCCCTCCCGTTCCACCAGGCCATTCCCGCTTTCCTGCTGCCTTCACGGGGCTTCCAAAGCGCTTTTACCGTTTCTATATCCATATTTTTTCTCCTGTCGTTTTGGCATTTTATAGCGGCTTCGCAGATAGTCTCTAACATGTAGCCAAGTATTCCGGCATCGACCGCGGCCGCTATTTTTGCCGCACAGGAAGGTTTGGCACTTGTCTTCTCATGAATCGCGATAAGATCGGATAATGCTAGCGCACGGATCATTTTCTCCCTTGTAACTTTGAGTTCGGATGCAAATACAATTATCGGTAGCGATGCCACCAAGCTTTGATTCCCGCTTCACTACATAGAACCTACGCAAATTACCACATAACAAAAAAGCATCTATTATCATTGACGTATGGCGGTTAGTTTGTTATTATATTAATATTATGGCATATGCCAACAATCTTAGTATAGGTGATGATTTTATGCCAAGGCCGAGAAAATGCCGTCGAATTTGCTGTATGCCTGCAAATCAGGATTTTGGTCCTCTTGAAAAAGGCTCCGGCGAGCGCAAAACTGTCTTTATGGCTGTTGATGAGTTCGAAGCAATCCGCCTTATTGATCTTGAGGGATTAAGTCAGGAGGAATGTGCAAACCATATGGCTATAGCACGAACAACGGCTCAGGCAATTTATAACAGCGCACGTGTAAAGCTGGCTGAATGTCTTGTAAACGGAATGAAGCTGTCGGTCGGCGGCGGTGATTATTTCGTATGCGAGGGAGGCGCCGGCGGATGCGGTTGCAAACATTGCTACAAAATAAAATGTCATTTGGGAGATGAAATTCAATGAGTGAAAACTGTGATAATAATTGCTCATCCTGCGGCGAAGACTGTGCCGACAGAGATCGTGAGCAGACGGATTTTCGTGAAAAGCCTCATGAGCTGAGTCATATCGGAAAGGTAATCGCTGTTATGAGCGGCAAGGGCGGCGTAGGCAAATCGCTCATAACATCGCTGCTTGCTGTTCTATCTCAGCGTAACGGTTACAATACGGCCATACTTGACGCCGATGTTACCGGCCCATCCATTCCGAAGGCGTTCGGCCTGCATGAAAAAGCGGGGGGCAATGAAAACGGCATTTTCCCGGTTAAAACGAAGTCCGGCATATCCGTTATGTCCCTGAACCTTCTGATGGAAAACGATACCGATCCGGTAATCTGGCGCGGACCGATAATAGCGGGGGCTGTAAAGCAGTTTTGGACCGACGTCATATGGGACGACGTTGATTATATGTTCATCGATATGCCGCCCGGAACCGGAGACGTTCCTCTGACCGTGTTTCAGTCCATCCCTGTCGACGGAATAATTATCGTCACTTCACCCCAGGAGCTTGTCGGCATGATTGTTGAAAAAGCTATTAATATGTCGAAAAAGATGGGTATTCCCATTATAGGGCTCGTTGAAAACATGAGCTACGCGGTATGCCCGAACTGCGGTGAAAAATACGAGGTTTTCGGTGAGAGCCGCATTGAGGCCACAGCGGCTAAATTCGGCTTGAAAACGACGGCAAAGCTTCCCTTCGACCGGAAGCTGTCCGCCGCCTGCGACGCCGGGATGATTGAGCTTTTCGAAGGGAATTGGCTTGACGATATGATAAAAATAATAGAGGTTATAAAAGGCGGGGAGAAAGCTATGAGAATCGCGGTCACTTATGATAACGGTCAGGTATTTCAGCATTTCGGCAAGACGGAGCAGTTCAAGGTATACGAAATCGAGGATGGAAAAATTATCTCCTCCGAAGTAATCAGCAATAACGGAGCCGGACATGAAGCGCTTGCGGGAGTTTTGAATAATCTTAAAATAGACGCGCTTATTTGCGGAGGTATCGGAGGCGGAGCGCAGGCCGCTCTGAATCAGGCAAATATAAAGATCTTTGCCGGAGCTTCCGGTGACGCCGACAAGGCTGTCGAGAGCTTTCTTGCCGGAAAACTCGAATCCAGTTCAGAAGCAAACTGCGACCATCACGGAGAAGACCACACCGAAGAGCATTGCTGCGGTGAACACCATGACGGCGGTCACTGCTGTGGTTAAATGTTGAACCTGAAAATTAAAATGAGCTGTATGCTCATTTTAATTTCCAGTCGAATTGCAAATGAATATAATACGACTGGAAATATTCTAAAAAACGAAAAAGGTGGAGAAAAGCATGAAAAAAACGTTACTCTCTTTGGCGCTGATTGCCTCTGTGCTTCTATGTTTTGCCGGATGCGGTCAAAGCAGCAGCAAACCAACCGCAAGCTCTCAAAGCTCCGCTTCAGCCGAAGCAACGGCAACCCCCTCTTCACAGGCAGCCAATCTTTCAGGCCACACGCTTTTGGTCTATTGCGGTGCCGGAATGACACAGCCGTTTCAGGAAATCTCCGATGCGTTCCAAAATCAGACCGGATGCAAAATGCAGGTGACCTACGCCAATGCGGGCCAGATTCAGACCCAGATCAACACCGCAAAGGAAGGCGATCTTTTTATTGCCGGTTCCTCGGATGAGCTGCAGCCCGTTAAAGATGTCGTAACTGGAAGCAAAAACCTTGTAAAGCACATTCCCGTGCTTGCCGTCAAGAGCGGCAATCCTCTGGGAATTAATGCCCTTGCAGATCTCACGAAAAGCAACGTGCGCGTAGTTTTAGGCGACGCGGATTCGACGCCTATCGGAAAAATTTCAAATAAAGCGCTTACAGACCTAGGTATTCTCGATAAAGTCAATGTCGTGGCAAGGACAACGACCGCACCCGCTATTTTTAATGCTTTAACAATGGATCAGTGCGATGCTATAATTGTCTGGAAAGAAAATGTTACAGGCAATTCGGTAGAGATCGTAAAAACGGGCGATCTCGATAAATACGTAAAGACTGTTCCCGCCGCTTCCCTCTCGTACAACACCGATAAAGACGCGCTGTCCGCTTTCCTCGCTTTCCTTGATACCGACTCCGCGAAATCGATCTGGACCAAATATGGATATGAACTTCTGTAGAAAGAGCAAATAAATTTTAAGGGAGGAGCGCAGGTGTGAAAAAAAGAGAACTTTTTAATTCTTTTGACATTATCTCAATTGTTATTGCTGCGAGCATAGTTGTCTTTATTTCTTTTGCGCTCCTCTCTATCATTTTCGGAGGAATACCGTATCTGAAGACGGCTTTCTATTCAAAGGAAGTCAGATTTTCAATCTGGCTCAGTATTTATACCGCCTGTATATCAACCTGTCTGTGCCTTCTTATAGCGATTCCATGCGCTTATGCGCTTACAAGAACCGCTATGCCGTTTAAGAAAATTGTCCAGGTAATTATAGAGCTGCCTCTGTCGCTGCCGAATCTTGTTTTGGGGCTCTGCCTTCTGATTGTTTTTTCATCAGATTTCGGAAAATCTCTCAAGGATATCGGCTTCAAAGTTATATTTGACAGGAACGGAATTATTCTTGCGCAGCTTATCGTAAATCTCCCTTTCAGTATAAGACTTGTCAGGACCGCAATGTCGGCGGTTGACCCGAGGCTGGAGTTTATTGCCGGAACCCTCGGCGCATCCCGCTGGAAGCGTTTCCGTACGATCCTTCTTCCCCTGTGCCGTTCTTCGATACTTATGATGCTCGTCCTTGTATGGTCACGCGCGCTGGGGGAATTCGGCGCGACTCTCATGCTGGTCGGCGTAACACGCATGAAGACCGAAACGCTGCCCGCAAGCATTTATCTTAATATTTCGACCGGAGATAACGGCATGGCTATGGCCTCCGCCATTATATTGCTGATTATTTCAGCTCTGTCTCTGACTGTGACGACGATCATAGGGGGGAGCAGAAATCAGTACACGCGAATGAAGGATGTGCCGCAATCATGAAGTCTGTTATTGAAGTACGGAATTTCTCTTTAAAAAAGGGCACTTTCAGGTTAAACAACGTCTCATTTGAGGTCAATGCAAAAGAAATTTTTGCAATACTCGGGAAAACCGGCGCGGGAAAAACCCTTCTTCTTGAATCTATCGCAGGATATTATCCCGGAACAGACGGAAATATTTATTTGAATGGAAAAGCCGTTCTTGACATTCCGCTGACAGCGCGTAAAATCGGTTTTGTATATCAGGACTACGGCTTATTCCCTCACATGACTGTCGGACAGAATATTTCTTACGGTCTTAATATGCAAAAACGGAAAAAATCTGAAATTTCCGAAGTAGTTGAACACATGGCTGAGAAACTGTCGATTGCCCATATACTTAAACAGTATCCTGGCACCCTGAGTGGAGGTGAAAAGCAGCGCACGGCTTTGGCAAGGGCTTTGGTTCTGAACCCCGATGTGCTCTTGCTTGACGAACCTTTTTCAGCCCTGGACCCGATGACCAAGCAAGCGATGTATGGCGAAATACTCAAAATTCACAGGGAATTTGATTGCGCCATTTTATTCGTGACGCATGATTTTAACGAAGCCCAGACGCTCGCAGACAGGATCGGTGTCATGCAGAGAGGGTGTCTGAAGGAAGTCCGCAGAAGCGATAAGCTTTTTGAAATATATCATGACAATGAAATTAATGAATTTTTCGGTTTAATGAAAGGGGATAATTAATGTCTGATCAGGAACTGATGGAGAAACTCAAGGCAGAATTCCGGACAATGATTAAGAAATACGATTTGGATACGGACGAGGTCAATATTACCGCAAAAAGCCTGAGTCCCGAGGAAGCTATCGGAAATACCCGGAGGAAGGATTATCCTATACTTACAGGTCGGGAAGTAATGCTGCAGGCGGAATACAAAGGCACCTTCGGACAGGCCTTTACAGATGCGCCTTCCGAATTCTGCGGCACTCTCAACGAAATAGCGGAGCTTGATCTTTCCGAAGATTCGCATAACCGTGGGCTGTTCATAGCTGCTTTGAACGCGGTTATGGCAAAGCTCGGGCTTATCGAACACACAGTACACTGCAGAACAGAGGATCCGGAAAAATGTGCTTTCGAGTTTGCTGATTATATCAGAAAGAATTATCAAGATAAAAAAATTGCCCTTGTCGGATACCAGCCGTCAATTCTTGAGGCTCTTTCCAAAGAATTTACGGTGCGTGTCCTGGACCTCAATCCAAAGAACGTCGGTCAGATACGCTGTGGCGTTAAGGTGGAACACGGAGTTGACGATTATAAGGAAGTCGTACTGGATTGGGCCGATGTTGTGCTGTGTACGGGAAGTACCTTGTGCAACGGTACTATTGTCAATTTTTTTGATATCGGCAAAGACGTCCTTTTCTTTGGTATCACGGCAGCCGGGGCAACAGAGCTTCTGGGTCTTAAAAGGCTCTGTCCGCTGTCAAAATAATACAGGTCCCTTTGCGGGCCTGAATACTTTTGAATGAAGGTAAATAAAATGCTTTACGGTACGGTTTATTCGATCTCGGTAAGTCCAGGAAGAGGACAGCTGAAAAAAGAGATTTCCGAGGCGAACTTTATAGAAAACTTTGGGATAGAAAACGACGGGCACGCCGGTAATTGGGGACGTCAGGTTACCTGTCTGAATCTGGACAGCGTACTTAAAGCGAACAAGGAAAACAATTTGAACTGCGGTCCCGGAGACTTTGCCGAAAACCTATTGATTGACGGGCTGGATTTTTCGGATTTAAAAATCGGCAGCCGCCTTAAAATAGCCGAAACCGTTATTTTAGAAGTAACTCAAATCGGCAAAGAGGATCATCCCAGCATCGTTACAAAGACATATGGGGTTAGCCTGCTGCCCACCGAAGGCCTGTTCTGCAAAGTAATCAGCGGCGGAAAGGTAAAAAAAGGAGCGCATGTTGATAAGTTATTAATTGTCGATTAATGATTAGAGAGCAGAAAATTTCTGCTCTCTTTTGATTCATACTTCTGGGTGATGGTAATGTTTTCATATATGTTTTATAAACATAATGCGATTCAATTTTCTAACAGGTATGTTTAAAGGAGAATGAGATGTACCCAATCAAATTTCCGGGTTAGGTCTTGAGTTTACTATCAACAAAGTTGCCTTAAGCGTTTTTGGAATGAGTACATACTGGTACGGAATAATTATTGCTTTTGGTTTCTTACTTGGGACTCTGAGCCGCGTGTATACTGCATTGATACACGCGGCTTTTTAAATGTTAACGGTATTTTTCTTCCATAGTTAAACTAAATACTCAGAGCCCTTTGTACAAGCAAAGAGGTCAAAGCCAATACAGCCCAGCATATAGAGCCCAGCAGAATAGGCCTTTTACCGTTTTTCAGCAAACCGACTATGTTTGTATTAAGTCCGATGGACGCCATGGCCATTACAATGATAAATTTGCCTGCATAGGTAAGATCCGTACTTATTAAAGAAGGTATATTGCAAAATGTGTAAATTATCGATGCAATTATAAAACCGATTACGAACCATGGAAATACTTCCGCTATTTTATAACCTCTATTTATTTGGCCGGATGCCGCGGATTTCTTGGTTTTATATAAGGCTAAAACGAGCGTTACGGGCACGATCATAAGCGTCCTCGTCAGTTTAACGATCACGGCCAGATTCCCCGCCGCATCGCTGAAGGTATATCCCGCCGCTACAACCGATGAAGTATCGTTGACTGCAGTACCTACCCACATTCCGAAATTTCTGTCGCTCATCCCTAAAACGTGTCCGAGAAAGGGAAATAAAAAAGCAGCAATCACATTAAATAAAAAGATTGTAGATATAGAATGCGCCACTTCTTCATCGCTTGCTTCAATAACAGGCGCTGTCGCCGCGATCGCCGAGCCTCCGCATATGGAGGTGCCTACACCGATGAGGATTCCGGTATTGCTGTCTATTTTTTAGTGCCTTACTCACTATATAAGCTGTGCCAAATGAAGCCGTCAGCGTAAAACACATAAACACAAGCGTCTGACTGCCAACCTTCATGACATTGTGAAGGTTCATGCTGAAACCTAAAAGGATAATAGAATACTGAAGCAGTTTCTTTGATGTGTAGCTTATCCCTTCATCAAATACGGCAGGCCGTTTCCAATACTATGGTGTCAGATTGTTCGAACGTCTTTCTAGGAAGCTCTATCTGACGCAGGCCGGCAATAAGCTCCTAGATTACGCCCGCCATATCATTCATATCAATGAGGATATTGAAAAGGATAGGATGGCGCTGCATGACAAAGAATATATCAGGCTCGGTGCCAGCGTCACTGTTGGCACCGACGTGCTGCCTTCTTGATGAGCTGATATTAATATGCAGTTCTTCTCATCGTTTTGCGGGCCTTTCAGCAATAGATCCCGCGGAACTCGAAAAAGAAGATTTCATCATCAGGGAGACAGGAAGTGGAACCCGAAAGATCTTTGAAAGCGCCATGTCGGCAAACGATATTGCCTGGAGAGCAGCGTGGATCTGCAATAATACAAGTGCAATAATAGTGGCTGTTTCCACAGGACTCGGAGTATCGGTAATTTCAAGAAGGTCGGTTGAAAACGAAGTGAAAAATGGCACGCTTATGGAAAAAGAGCTTCAGGGCATTACCTTTAAACGTAAATTTAAGAGTGTCTATCATAGGAATAAATTTCTTACAGATAAGATGAAGCTTTTCCTTGATATTTGCATAAATACTCAAAAATAGCGTCCCTTGATATAAGCGCCTGAACATATAAATTTATTTATTGCGCGAGACTATCGTATATTTTACTTAGGTTCTCCTCCATCCGTTCAAGGTAAGTCTTTCCGTCTTCCGCACTTTCAACGGTATAGATGGTCTCCACCTTGGCGCCGACCTCTCCGGCAAGCGTCTCTGAGACCTCCGGGCTCACCATTTCCTCCGAAAATACCGTTGTCACGCTGTTGCTTTTGCAGTACTTCACGAGCTCCGTAAGTTGCTGAGCGCTCGGCTCCCCTTCTGCAAAAACATCCTCGACGCTGTTTTGCGTGAGACCGAAATCCCTGCACATGTATGCGAACGCCGCATGTCCCGTGACTATGCCTTTCTTCTCCACAGTTTTGAACTTATCGGCATATTCGTTATAAAGGCTTTCCAATTGCGCTATGTAACTGCTGGCGTTGCTCTCAAAATAATCCTTGTTTTTCGGGTCGGCTTTGATAAGAGCATCTTTAATATTTGTGACTTCAGTCTCTGCACATTTAAAGCTCAGCCAGATATGCGGATCATACTGCCCGTGCTCTTTTACTTCCGTAGCGTCAGTATTGGAAATCGGAGTTATTCCATTCGACACGTTTACGGCAATAAGCGCTTTGTTATCAGCGGCCGAAACCGCATTATCTACCCACGCTTCCATGCCGAGTCCGTTATAAATAAACACCTGCGCTTCGCTCAGCCCAACCAAATCCTTAGCTTTCGGTTCAAAATCGTGCGGCTCCGTCCCGTCCGGGATTATAGTCGAAATTTCAACTTTGTCTCCGCCTACCGCCTCCGCGAACTCTTTTAGCGCGTCGAACGTTACCGACACTTTCACCTTGCCGTCCTCTGAACTTTCTGTGTTTTGACCTCCACAGGCTGCAAAACCGAGTATCAGCGACAGGCACAGCACAGCAGTTATCATTTTTTTCATTGACTTGGATATCCTCCTGATTTATAATTGCGAATAGTTCGCATCTGCAATTAGAGAATAATGCCATTGCCACGGTTTTGTCAAGAGGGTAAATTAAATGTCTTTATCAGCATTTTAAAAATATACATAAATCGCTATCTTTATTAACAAATAAAAAATATAATTATTGCTGTATTTATAACCGTGCTGTGGCAGAAATTCTTGGAGGTATTGATGATATCTGAAATATATATCATTTCCGGCTTTCTCGGAGCCGGAAAAACAACTTTTATACAAAAGCTTCTGAAAGAAGCGTTCAGCGGCGATAATGTCGTGCTGATTGAAAACGACTTCGGCGAGATAAGCATTGACGCGGCGCTTTTGAAATCCGGCGGCGTTAACGTTAAGGAGCTGAACAGCGGATGTATTTGCTGCAGTCTTTCAGGAGATTTTGTGAAATCCCTCAAAGAAGTCGCCGAGCGTTTTTATCCCGACAAGGTCATAATCGAACCTTCGGGTGTCGGCAAGCTTTCCGATATTGTCAGAGCCTGTGAGGATAAACGGCTGAGCGGTCTTTTTGTAATCAGGGAAAAAATAACGGTCGCGGATGCCGGTCGTTGCCGCGCCTATCTGGATAATTTCGGAGAGTTTTTTGAGGATCAGATTGAAAACGCGGATATCGTTCTTCTCAGCCGGGCGGACGTTTCTCCGGAAAAGTCGGAGGAAGCGCGCAGACTGATTGAAGAGCTTAACGGCAAAGCTTTTGTTTTCTCCGCGCCCTGGGATCTCCTGAATGCCAAAGATATCATTTCCTCCACAGCGCCCTCATCGCACGGCGGCACGGATTGCCGCCATCACGAAGGACATGCGGACTGTTGCTGTGATCATGAAGCGGTAGAAGTATTTGACATGGCAACGATAAGAAGTGCTAAGAGCTTTACGGAAGCCAGACTCAGAACCCTCATTGATAAAGCGGAGCATGAATTTCCCGGCCGAATCCTACGCGCAAAGGGTATAGTCAGGGGGCCGAAGGGCTTCTGGAATATCCAATATGTACCCGGAAGTCTTGAGATAAAGGAGTGCGGTGCTGAGGGTGACATGATATGCTTCGTCGGCAGAAACCTTGACTGCCGCAGGCTGAAGCAGCTTTTCGAAAGCAGGCACTAAATACGGAAAGCCGGTCACGGCGGAAGGAACGCTCAAATGAATAAAGAGACTGTCCCCGTTTTTGTCGTTACCGGATTTTTGGATTCTGGTAAAACTACGCTTATCAGGAGACTCCTGGAAAACCGCAGATCTCAAGAAACTCACATTCTGACGGTACAGTTCGAGAGCGGCGAAGAAGCTCTCGATACCATACATAACAACTGTGTCATGAATTTCGGCAAAAAGCTCCTGGACACCGAGCCCGGGAGAGTGGCAGACGCCATATCCGCTCATCTGTCGGAAACCGTTGTTGACGAGATATGGATAGAGTGGAACGGCATGACGCCGTTTTCAGAGCTTCAGGCGCTGTTCCTTGCTCCGCCGCTCGGCGGCAGATGCCGTATAGAAAAGGTCATACACACCGCTGACGCCGAAAAGCTAGAGTCTCTGCTCGGCAGGACGGGCGCGGCGCTTCCCGGGCAGATAGCAAACTGCGATTTTGCCGTACTGCGCGGGGCAAAATCCGTCAGCGAGTTCAGACGGCTTAAAAGGCTGCTCAAAAGCATGAATTCCGGCGTCGGCGTATACGAATTTTCGCGGCTATCAGATATTTTCGGCGCGATTTATAAGGAAAAGCGGCACCCGGTCAATACTTTCTGCATCTGGCTTGCGACCATACTGCTGCCGGTCTTTGCTGTTTCCCGAATTTTCGATCTTTCAAGCACCCCTGTCAATACTTTTATCAACGTCTTCCTAGGCATTATATTTCAGGCTCTCCCCTTCCTGCTCGTAGGTGTTCTGATATCCTCCGCTATCCAGATCTTTGTGTCGGCCGACGCCATAGAACGAAAATTTCCGAAGAACCCCGAGCTTGGCATGCTTATAGCCATATTACTCGGCTTCTGTCTCCCGGTCTGCGACTGCGCTTCCGTACCCATATTCAGAAGTCTGGTTAAAAAGGGCGTTCCGGTTCCCGCAGCGGTGACTTTTCTGCTGGCGGCTCCAGTTATTAATCCCGTCGTAATGCTCTCCACCTACTACGCCTTCAACAGCAGTCTGCGCGTCGTTGCGGTACGTATAGGACTGGGAATCATAACAGCGCTGCTGGCAGGGCTGTTCTTTTCCGGCTGGCCATCAAAGGGTGATATCCTGTCCGGCGATTTCGACGGAATGATGTGCAGCTGCGGATGCTGGAGCGGAACAAATGCCACGGACAGTATTAAAGAAAAATTTAAGCGATACGTAAGACACTCTGAGGCCGAATTTTTCAATGTCGGCAAATTTCTTATGATAGGCGCTTTTATTTCTGGGCTGTTCCAGACGATAGGCACTAAGACTCTGCTTCCGCAGGGAACGCCGGCTTATGCTCTTTCCGTGTTAATCATGATGGTGCTCGCTCTCCTACTTTCGCTGTGCTCATCCTCCGACGCCGTCATTGCAAGAAGCTTCAGTACATGCTTTTCTTCCTCTGCCGCAATGGGATTTCTTGTTTTCGGGCCAATGATCGATATAAAGAACCTTATAATGCTCAGCGGCGGATTCACCAGGAAGTTTGTGCTTAAGCTGTTTATTGCAGTCTTTGCCATTTGCTTTCTTGTGGTGTTCGCGTTCGCGCGTCCGCTTCTGGGGGTGTAGCAGTCATGAGTAAAAAGTTTAATCCGCAGGCTGTTATGGAGTTCCTCTGTTTTGCGCTGTTTGCGCTCTCGGCTTTATATCTCGTTATAAGCAGAAAATATCTCTCCTATGTGACCCCCAAAATGGTGCCTTTTCTTTATTTTATGGCTACCGTGATGATAGTTTGGGCAGTATCAGCTTTCCGACGCATACTCAGGCCGGTCTACAGAACACATGCGGCGCACTGTTTTGTATTGCTCCTGCCTCTTATATTTCTGCTCATCCCTCACGGCCAGCTCAACACATCAACTGTTTCTTCCGGCTATATGAGTGGAACTTCCATCGCCCCGTCCGCCGGCAATCCGAAAAGCGCTTCATCGACCGTCAGCCCCGTAAGCTCCTCTCCCGCTTTGGGCAGCTCGTCCCCGCAAAGCAGCGCTCCTGCAGCCGTGAGCGGAAGCTCAGGCAAATGCGGCCTTACTGTTTCCGCAGACGGATCGATAAGCATATCTGATGACGCTTTTTATTCTGCTTTGGCGGAGATTTCTTCAAATCTAAGCGAATACGAGGGAAAAACCATTACTGTAAAAGGCTATGTTTACCGCGACCCCTCATTGATGTCCTCCGATGAATTTGTTCCGGCAAGGCTTCTCATGTATTGCTGCACCGCCGACCTCACTCCATGCGGCTTTCTTTGCAGGTACGGCAATACCTCTTCGCTGAGCGCAAACTCTTGGGTAACGGTTACAGGAACAATTTATTCAGAAGAGATAAACGGAAGCGCTCAGCCTGTTATCACTGCCTCAAGCGTCACTCCCGCCGAGAAACCGAAGGATGAATATGTATACCCATGGTAAAAAATTGTGATATACATGGATAAGCTATTTCGATGAAAATTTCTGCAAATGACAAAACACCTCATTGTACAAGTCTTTTCCATAGCCCGTCGGCTGCGACACACCTGAAACAATGCGTTTTGTACGCTGACCGCCTGAAAGATCGTAGAGCGCCTTGGCTAACCTGTACAGGTGTATTACCATGAAAACATCAATACCTGTCTCCAAAAGGGCCTTTATGATCTGCCTGACAATTTCCGAACCCTCGCGTTCATTGGTAGAGCAGAAACTCTCATCAAACAGGACGACTGATCTGGCGGTTAGATGGTCAGCAATACTGCTCATGCGGGTTAACTCCTCATTGAGCTTTCCGTTCTTCATAGACTTGTCCTCTTTCCGAAGGAAATGAGTTCAGACAGCCGATATAAAAAGCGAATTCCTGCAAAAGCGATCTGAAAAAGTTTTCAATATCATGCGCCGCTCCGGACAAAGAACGATTACAGCCACTTTTAACGGTCTCCTGCCGATACAACAGGTCATCCTCAACCGAAGAATCTGCGGGTACGATTGCAAACGATCCAATGCAGCTCCATTTTGAATCAGGTTCGTGGTTGACAAGCAGTCGATGCCCTGTGCTCTGTCCGATACCGCTACGCTTCAGCTTCACCTCAACGTTGAGATCGTCCAGTTCTTCAAGAATAGTTACTGATTTTTTTACTCATTTCATTTTCCTTCCGTCATTTCATTTTTTTCTTCTGATTTTTTGAATGTCGCAGAAAATTCAAGAATTGTGATACATAAGACACACAATTGCAACTAGGCTATCATAGCGTGCTGTTAAGCGCCTTAGACCCTATAGCTTTGCGTCCCAGACTTTAGACTGGTTTGCTCAAGTTTATTTATATTGATTAATATCTTAATTATTAAGATGCTTCTATTACACTGCTGTCTATCCCCTTAACCCGGAAATCAGACGCTTTGTATCAAGCAGCAAATCAAGCGCGTCTTCACTTGATTTAACCAGAAAATTGGCGTTCATAAGTATCGGAGCAAACATTCCTTCGGTTTCGAGTACTGCGATTGATAATGTGGCTGTCTCGAACATGAATCTGTCATTATTTCCATTACCGATACAGTCGCAACTGTCCCCGCCGAGGCCATCGACGAACTGTCGTTTTAATTCACCGGCATTGGAACTACTGAAAATTTTCAACGTAACCGGTAATCCTTCCAGCTCTCTCGCTGCGGTACCCTGCGTATCGGAGGTAAGAACGTAAATGTGAAATTGCTTAGCAAGTTTGAATATACGCCGCCTAACACCGTCTCTCATAACGCCGTCAATAGCTATTGTCCCATTAAAGTCCATAATAATATTTTCTATGTTAACAATCCTATAGCCCGGAATATCTATCTTCATTCTGTTTACCTCTTTTATCTATCTTGTTTTTCATAATCAAATGCATGTTAAGCCTATGTGATCGAGCTGATATATGATTTCCATATAGTGGCTTCTCGTCTCGCACAATTTCTGACTTTCTGCCAAATGACAGTGTTCTATATAGGTCAATAAGCTAGTCAATTCAGAGCTCATTTTATTGATGTCTGCTGAAAATTCTCTGCATAGCGTACGAAGACTTTCGCGCATCTTATATCGGTAGTTATAAATAATGCCTGTTATGTTTTCATCAAGATCTTCTATAGCTTTTTTCATGAGCTTGTCAAAAATTTTAGCATTGGCTTTTGTTCTTGGCAAAAGATATACCGATCTGTCAGTATCATAATAAAGAGTAAGTCGAATAAAATTGTCATCGCGCTCTGATACGGGATACTCTTTGGCACTGACGGGATATTCAACGCCAAAGGACTCAATTACCATTTCAGAGATATACCGCGCAGTAACCACAGCTTTTTCGTTAAGCGCTTTCACTATCTCGGCATAAGTTCCCACCTTTCTGAAAAGAAAAAGCCGATGTCCCTGCAAATCATTGCAGAAGTCATCAGCTGATAGCGGTTCCGGTTTTACCGTGGGAGTACTTCTTTCCCATTTTTCTATTTAACTGCGGAAGCATGATCGGCAAGCTTCCTAAGCGCAGCGGACATGTCCTCATTGTATATCATTACGTGTGAAGGCGCGCTCAGTCTCACGGAGGAAAAATTCCATATGGAAGTAATACCGCATTTCACCATTGAATCGCATACGGCTTGGGCACCGCCTCCCGGCGTTGTAATGACTCCGATGCGCGCTTTTAATCGCCGGCATACCTCTCCGAGCATATCAATAGGGTAAACCGGCTTGCCGTAAACGCCTTTTTTAATTATTTTGGGATTGATATCGAAACCGGCGAGTATATCCAGGTCATAAACAGAAAAGCCCGCATAGCTCATCAGTGCAGAGCCCAGTTTCCCGACTCCAACGAGCACCACGCCCCTTACATTCCGAATTTCCGTGAGTTTCTCAATTGCAGTAAGAAATTCGTTTCGGTTTTCTTTGCTTACTCGGTCCTTGCCCATAAGCGTCTTCATGTCCTGACGGACAAGCTGTTGGTCCAGCAGCAGATCTTCGGCGATCTGATTCGGTTCCACCGTTAAGATGTTTTCAGGCAATCTCTGCAAAAATCCGACGTACAGCGGAAGCCGACGTAGGATACCTGTATCCATACTCTCGTATTCCATAGTCAATCCGATCCAAAGCCATGGGCTTGAGCTGAAAGCCAAAACAGCGGTATTCTGTACGGAGACAGAAAAAACCACCATCCAAGTGAGTGAGGCATCATAAAGCACTCCCATCAGCCAGCTACCCAGAAACCAGCAGATTCCGAACGCGGTCTGTACCTTGAAATTTCTTCACCCCTCACTGGAATTTTTATAACACTCAATGCTTTTACTAACAACAGAACGCGATTCCTCCATTTCGCCGATACCCACCAATTCAGTCTTCTTCCCTTCTGCCTGTTTGTATATGAAAAAGAAATAGAGTATTTCACTGATGGTATGCTGGGGTAATTCATAGACTGATTTATAGGCGTTATATATAGGATCGTCTTCAGTCACGGCTATAATATGATCATTGAGTTCTCCTTCATCTGAAAAGTGGAAAATACCTATTGGACGACATGATACAAGAGACAACGGTAATAGAGCTTCTTTACTTAGAATAAGTACATTTAAAGGGGTTCCGTAGTCCGTAAGAGTACGCGGAATAATACCTAAGTTAGCCGGTGACTGTGTCGAAGAATATAAAACACGATCAGACTGTAATTCTATGAATCCATTATTAAGTTCGTATTCTATCTTATAGTCTAAAGGAATTTCAACTACAGCAGCAAAACGCGTGCTTTTTATTTTTGCTGGATTCATTTCATGCCATTGGTCCATTTTATCACTCCGAAAATAAATAAAAGCCGATGCTTCCACGATTTGCAGAAGTCATCAGCTAAACAGCATTTCAGCTTGCGCTCTGGGAGAACCTCATTCCCATGCATTATTTTAACAGAATAAGATAAATAATGCAAAGTTAATTTGTTACCGCATGGAAATCAATAATTGCAGGGTCGTGACGAAAATAGAAGCCTTGTTTTATTGAGTTTTGTCAATTTAGCATTGATTTTTACTTAGTTTTTAAATATAATCACTTTAGGGAATGAGGTCTCCCTGGGTAACCGAAACGCATTTGCTGATGACTTCTGCCTTTGGCAGGGGCCATTATTTTTATATTACAGCATGAAAATAATATCCGTGTATAGGAGGAGCAATGTTTTTTAGTATACTTTTTCCGAATGCCGAGTCTGCGGAGAAGTCAGCCGTGGTATCGGACAAATTTCTTCATGATATCGGTCTTTCCGACACCCTTTCCGCAATTGCACGTCAATGTACCGATCCTACATTGTTGTATACGCCTACCGTTAATAAAGAGGTCGTGGAATACCGTCAGGCTATCATGAAAGATTTGGAGGATGATGAGCTTCGCCGAAGATTTGACCGTTTCAGCCGCCGAATGACATCGCTGCAAGGGTTTGTCTGTTCGGTTTGTCAGGAAAGCAAAACATACGTTGAGTGCGTCAGACATTTATCGGCAGCTAGGCAATATATCGAAGCGCTCAGAGAATTTACGCTTAATTTCCCCTATGAGAAAATAAAGTCAGATGGCTTGCGACTGTTTATGTGGCAAACAAACGCGTGCATGTCCGCTCCGGATATGGTGCGTATGCAGATAGATATTATGAAATTGCAGCGTGAATTGCAAGCTGTAGACTATGTTATTCTTATGCATCCCGACAAATTACAGGTTAGGCCATTCGACAGTCAACCTGACCTGAAAAGCAACATAGAATCGCTGTTTGATCGCTTCAAGCGGGATACCGTGGATGTGCCGTTCAGCCCGCCTCCGGCTGGGAATCAGGATCAAAGGATTGAAAACGAGGTCTTGACGCTCGCAGCCGAACATTATCCCGAGCTATTTGCTAATTGGAGAGCTTTTTGCGCAAAATACACCGATTTTACAAACAAAGCCGTCCTTCGCTTTGCCGTAGAAATCTCGGTGTACCTGCGGTATATCGATCACATCGACAAGTTAAAGGCGGCAGGGCTGTCCTTTTGCTATCCTGAAATAGAGGAGCATCCAGAGAGCATGTTCCTGAGAGGCGGGTTTGACCTTACCCTGGCAGATTACATTGCCGGGCAGGAGAAGCAGCCAGTGCCGAATGATTTCTCGCTCTCGGGGCAGGAACGCATTATTGTTGTGACCGGCCCCAATCAGGGTGGAAAGACCACTTTCGCGCGCATGTTTGCGCAGGCGCATTATTTGGCCGCGCTGGGCTTCCCTATACCGGGCAGCGATGCTCATCTCATGCTTTGCGACCGGTATTTCTCCCATTTCCCGGCATCCCAAAGCACTGCGGATGGCAGCGGCCTCAGGGACGAACTTCTACGGCTCAAATCCATACTGGATGAGTCGGGTAATCGCAGTCTCGTCGTGATCAATGAGATATTCGCCGCTGTGCCGATAAATGACGCAAGCTTTCTAGGAAGCAGGATGATGGAGAGCCTTATACAAAAAGGCTGTATCGGCGTATGCGTGACATTTGTGGACGAGCTGGCAGAGTTTGGTCCCCAGACTGTAAGCGTTATGAGCGAGGCCGAGGAGGGCGATATCATACGCAGGACCTACCGCATCCGCCGCAGGCCCCCGGATGGAAACGCTTTGGCGCTTTCGCTGGCGGAAGCGAACGGCTTGACGTATGAGCGTCTGAAAGCGAGGCTGAGCAAATGAAAGTTAATCTGCTGAATTCAGGCGAGCCCCATAAACCCGTCTGGAACTGGGAAACACTGAAAGTGGATCTTGCGCTTGATTCTTTGATGAAGGCAATGTCCCACGGAGATGATACCATATACAAAAGCGCTGAGACTGTAATCAGTTCGCCGCTGACTGATCCGGACGCTGTGCGTTATAGGCAGGAAGTACTTGAGGACTGCATTCATAATAAAGGACTTGTTCGCAATTTGTATAAAATCGCTTCCGCTGTCGTTATGCGTCAGGATGAGAAAGATCTGATTTACGGAGCGGCACAGACAGCCTCTCATCAGTTTGACGTCAGCCGGAAACGGCTGCGCCTGCTTATCGATGCACTGGGAGAACTGAAAAAGTTTGCCGGAGATAATGCTGCAATATTTTCTTCTAACGGATTCCGCCGTTTATTTGCGGATTGGGATGAAAATCTGGACGCTGTATTTTTTGAGAAAGCAGAAGATTTGCTTAAGCAGTTGTCTTTCGAGCGCGGCATGCTTATCGGCGTCAGCTTAAGCGGTATCGGACAGAGCACAGGGCAACGACTGCTTGTCAACCACGAATCTGATTCAAAATGGAGCTGCATCGGATCGTTTGCAATCGTACCCGCAGATTCTTCGGTTGAGGATGACCTGTTGTATCGGCAGGAGACTGTTAAAAGTGGCTGTAATCGTTCTTTGTCCGGAGCGGCACTTGATATTGAAAACTATTTCAGATCGCTTTTGCAGGAACTAGCTTTTTATATCGGCTGTCTGAACTTTATGGAGCTTCTTGCAGAGCGCGGAATATCCTTCTGCATCCCCGATGTCACGGCTGATGGAGAGCGAAAAGCCGAGACTTTGTTTGAACTGGGGATTGCAATCTCCGATCAGGCTGAAATTATCGGCAGCAGCTTTGATCTCAATGGTAAACACTGCGTAATAATAACCGGCGCGGACCTCGGCGGAAAATCAACTTTCCTTCGGTCTATAGGCCAGAGTCAGCTAATGCTTCTGTGCGGTATGCCCGTGGTTGCCAGATATTATTCTGCCCCGGTCGCAGCGGGTATCTATACTCACTTCCTTCGGGAAGAGGACAAGGCTATGAAGAACGGAAAGCTCAATGAGGAGTTGACCCGGATGAACTGTATTGCTGACCATCTAACTCCCGGATCAGTCGTTCTGTTTGATGAGAGTTTTTGCTCGACCAATGAACGCGAGGGCTCGGAAATTGCCCGGCAGATCATTAAGGCCCTTTTGGAGACCGGTAATGATGTTTTCATGGTGACGCACCTGTACAGGCTGGCCAAAACGCTCTACGATGAAAACGATCCTGCATTCGCTTTTCTAATCGCAGAACGTCTTTCCGATGGGCGGCGTACTAAACGTATTATTTCCGGTCTGCCACAGCCGACGGGCTACGGAAAGGACTTATATAATGAAGTGTTCGGGATACAATGCTAAAACAAATATAAGGGATGTGGCTCCCTTTGGAGAAATCCAAAACGCTTTTAAGCTGACAGCTTATTCAATATCTTTGTCCTTTTGAAGAGATAAGGTAGAATAAGAATATAAAAGAAAAACCTTGCAGTTCAGACTACAAGGTTTTTTGGCGGAGAGCAACACCCTCAATACAAGATATTTTGATAAAATAACGCAAAAGCAGCATTATTGCTGGATATATTGTTCCAATAAAAACAAAAAACATAATATCAGGTGTGTAACTCGTGTGGCTACCGCGTGAGTTACACACCTGATATTTATGGATGGATGTGGCTTAGGTGATAACAATCCGGTTCACATCCAATATTCGTCTTATGTTTTAAACATAAGAAATGTACATAAGAGTTTGCAACGCTTGTATTTTTAAGCATTTCACTCAGTAGATAGTCCTTTTCATTTTATGCGGCTGTGCGAATGTCAACAAGTCCTGCCTTTTGGAGTAGTCTCAAAACCACGATTGCAGTTTCAGCACGCGTAATATCCGCGCTCGGTTCTATTTTACCGTTTGAACCCTTAATGAGTCCGTTACGCACATTAAACAAGGCGCTGTCATGTGCCCATGATGAAATCCTCGATGCATCCTCGAAGCTGAATAGTCCCGTTGCTCCACTTAATATGGTGGTGTCCATACCACAAAGCTTTGCTGCCCTTGCTACCATAACCATTGCTTCCTCGCGGGTAATATTTGCTGACGGGTCAAAAATTCCGTCTCCTCTGCCACCGACAATGCCATATTCAAAAGCAGTTCCCACTGCGCCATAATACCAAGAATTTGAAACAACATCAGTAAAGGCTGACTTGCCGTCCGCAGGCAATCCCAGGGCTCTCACAATAATTGCCGCAAACTCGGCTCTGGTGATAGCTCTTTCGCCGGCAAACATATTTTCACCAATGCCACTGATGATTTCGCGGCTAGCCATTTCTGTCACCGACGCGTCATACCATTTGCCTGCGGTGTCGGTCATGCTTACGCTGTTTTGAATCAACGCATAGGTGGAGTTCGTCATGGCATTTATTCTTGCATACCATTTTCCGTTCTCGGAATACACCTCGGTTGGGACATGGCGCTGGGCGCCGTCCGCTTCCACAACCACGGCGGTTGTAATTGCTTTTGGGTCGGTACCTTCGGGTATCTCAATGACACGCTGGACGTAGCTTCCAAATCTCTCCGCCGTAACGCTTTTGCCGTTATAGGTGGCTGTAACAGTGAATGCTACGGGAGGCACCACCAACGTACCGTTTTGAATATTTACAGAACTATTTGAAAGCTTACTAATCGCAATGCTAAGCGGCACTTTTGAAGAGTCCGACGCGCCCAGCTCTTTAAGGGCCGCAGAGGTGTCGATTGCTCCCGCTGGAATGCTGTAGCTGACATCGCCCGCAATAATTGTGAGGCTAACGCCGCGTTCGGACATGCTCTCTACATTCTGTACAACAAGCTGTGCCGAGAAAGTATCGGTCTTTGAGGTGATAGGAATCACCACGCTATCCTTGGCGTTTTGGAGCTGTTCACTCATCTTATTTTGGTCAACCTTAACTGTTGTAGTGCCGTCTTTGACTTCAGATGTTCCCATATCTACTGTCTTTCCATCTACGATGACAAGTGCGGAGGGGTTGTTCTCACCGCTGGACGGATAATAGATCGTCAGCGTAACCGCCGCGCTGGTGGCCGCCGTATAGTTTCCGTTTGCTGCAATATTTGCCTTCACATAATAAGTACCAGCGGCTTTGGGGGCACCGCCGACAGCTTCAGCACCGGATTTGTCCACAGAGGTCCTATCGGCGTCAGTGCATGCATCCTTAGTGTAGTAGGTATAGGTAATAGCGCCGTCCGGTGTTGTGCCACCTGTAACGCCTGTCACAGTTGCCGCGGCAAGCTCAACCTTCTTGTCGTTGTAGACAGCTGTCTTGTTCGTAAGCGTAATTGTAGGCGTTGCGGCAGTAATGGACGCGGTGTTTATAACAGTGTTGTTGGGTGCCAGATAATTTCCGCTGTTCGTTCCGTCTATCGCATATGTGATTGTCAGCGTTTTATTACCGGAACCAGTGTTGGCCGTATCATAAGTTGCGCTCTGCACCGAAACGTTTACAACATCCGCGCCAACTTTATTTGTGATGCCCCCGACTGTGATGGCAGCTGGGTCAAACCCCGCTCCGCCGTCATACGTCTTTGTCCAGCCGCCTGTGGCTGAGGGTGTACTAACTGTAATCAGCCGCTTTGCGGGCGTAAAGGTATAGGTATCCGTTACGGCATCGGTGTAGTTGCCGTCGGCTGCTTTTGTCGCGGTGATGGT